>ERZ791911.8-NODE-8-length-213318-cov-20.606734_pt1 | contig 213318 bp, 186 predicted proteins | sample MGYA00510142_ERZ791911 | MGnify/ENA primary metagenome ERZ791911 (study PRJEB30046, sample SAMN00792056) | human gut metagenome | study: EMG produced TPA metagenomics assembly of the A metagenome-wide association study of gut microbiota in type 2... | reverse complement strand
GAACAATCGCAACGCGATCGTGCGACGGTCGTCGCAAGATCGTGTGACGGTCGTCGCAAGATCGTGTGACGGTCGTCGTAAGATCGTGTGACGGTCGTCACAAGTTATCGATCCAGCCTTTTACAACCGCAGCCCTATAATTTTTTGCATTTTTTATGCAATAAGCCGCACTGTCTTTCACTTTTTTTGTAACTTTGCACCTGAAAAGCAAAATGCTTTTTAAGGGGTGCTGCGGTAAGTGCCGTGGCTGAGATTATACCCAAGAACCTGATCCGGATAATGCCGGCGTAGGTAGGTACTTCCCTTTAGTTATTTTCATTAAAAACAAAAGGTTTCAATGAAAACTCTTTTCGCAATGGCAGCAACGCTCTGTGCTGCTGTGCCGGCGGTGGCCGGTGAGCCCACGGACTCGATCAGAACGTATGAGCTGCAAGATGTTCAGGTAACTTCCACACGAGCTGGCAAGAAGACGCCAATGGCCTTCTCGACACTCACACAACAGCAAATCAAAAAGATTAACTTCGGTCAGGATATTCCTTATATCCTCTCGCTGACACCATCTGTCACCACGACATCCGATGCCGGCAATGGTATCGGCTACACCTCCATCCGCGTGCGTGGCGTAGACCCCAGCCGCATCAATATCACCGCCAACGGCGTGCCTGTCAATGATGCTGAAAGCTCTCAGGTGTATTTTGTCAATATGGGAGACTTTGCCTCATCACTACAGAGCATGCAGATACAGCGCGGCGCAGGTTCCTCCACAAACGGCGCCGGTGCTTTCGGCGCCACACTGAACATGCAGACCGAGAATATCGGTACAGAACCCTACTTCGGACTCGACGCCAGCGCCGGGTCCTACTACAGCCATAAGGAGACGCTGCGCTTCGGCACTGGACTCCTCGGCGGGCACTGGGGACTGCAGGGACGACTGTCGAATATCGGATCGAAGGGTTACCTCGACCGTGCCTCGACAAAGCTCAACTCTTATTTCCTTCAAGCAGGATACTTCGCCGACAATACAATGGTGAAATTCCTCACTTGGAATGGCACCGAGCGCACCTACCATGCCTGGAACTACGCCTCGAAGTACGAGCAAAGCCTATATGGCAGACGCTACAATTCCTGCGGTGTGTATTGGGACCAGAATGGCAACATGCAGTACTATGATGGACAGACCGATAACTACCATCAGCAGAACTACCAGCTCATCGCCAGCCAACTGCTCGGCGACAAGTGGAGCCTTAACGTCACCCTGCACTATACCAAGGGACAAGGCTACTATGAGGAGTATAAGGACGGCAAAGCCTGGGCTGACTACGGACTGGCCTCCGACGACAAGACAAACTTCATCGTCAGCAACGGCACGACCTATTATTCTCACGTGACGGGCGACCTCGTGCGGCAGAAGAAGATGGATAACGACTTTTACGGAGCCATCGCCAGCATCAACTATGACAACAAGAAGAACCTGAAGGCGACACTTGGAGCGGGATGGAACCGTTATGACGGCGAGCACTTCGGTAAAGTAATCTGGGAAACGAACACTCCTTACTATATCTATAAGGACGCTGACGGCAACAAGCTGAAAGATGCTAACGGCACGGTGACAAGACCTTACCGGCCATCAACGACGGTATATCCCGACTTTGAGTACTACCGCAACGAGGCGTGGAAGAGCGACTTCAATATCTATGGTAAGGCTGCCTGGACCTTCCTGCCAGGGCTGAACGCTTATGTTGACCTGCAGTACCGCCATGTCGGCTTCCGTCTGCAAGATCCGGGCGATTGGTACGGAGCCAACCCCGACAATATGCTCTGGGCACACGACGACTTCGACTTCTTCAACCCAAAAGCAGGTCTGAACTATCAGATTGACAGCCACAACCGCGTCTACGCAAGCTATGCCATCAGCCATAAGGAGCCGGTGCGCAACGATTATCAGGACAACTACGTCAACCACCTCAAGGCTGAGAAGTTGCAGGATGTAGAGCTCGGCTATAAGTTTGAGAGCAGCAAGTTCTCTGCTGGCGTCAATCTCTACTATATGTACTACAACCACCAGTATGTGCTCACCGGAGAGCTCAACGAGATTGGTGAGGCCATTGCCAGCAATGAGAACAGCGGTAAGTCGTATCGTGAGGGTGTCGAGTTGGAGGCTGCATGGAAGCCCTGCCAGTATTTCCGCTGGGATGCCAACGCCACATGGGCACGCAGCATCAACAAAGACTGGACCATCACGCTCGATAACGGCACACCCTATAACCTCGGCGACACTCGCACCACCTTCTCGCCGAACCTCATCTTCAACAACATCTTCACATTCAACTACAAAGGTCTCAATGCCAGCATCCAAAGCCAGTATATCAGCCGTCAGTATCTGACCAATACCGACTTCAAGAGCTATAAGAACTACAACAAGGACGGCAGCTTCGACCGGAATGTGGACATGTTCATCAAGGGACATTTCAACACCAATATCGACCTGAGCTACAAATTCTCGCTGAAGTATTTTGGCATCAAGGACGCTACTGTGGGCATCACCCTCTACAACATCTTCGACGCTAAATACGATAACAATGGCTGGGCAGCACCTTCTTACCGCAAAGACAAGAACGGCAATGTTGAGGCTTACCGTGTCAAAGACCTCTATGAGGCAGGCTTTGCTCCTTCAGCTCCATTCAACTGGATGGCTCATCTGAGCATCAATTTCTAATGCATTTCGAACAAATCACAGAAGACACGGTATTTGATGCGGTGATTGTCGCCAATGGCGACTTTCCCACCGCTCAGATACCGTGTGCTATTCTTTCCCACGCCCGCTACCTTTGCTGCTGCGACAGAGCTGGGATGACGGCCATAGGTCATGGACTCATGCCGCAGGCTATCGTCGGCGACGGCGACTCCATGCCACAAGCCTTTCTGCCTACTATCAAGGACATCTTCCATCAGGTCGACGAGCAGGACGACAACGATCTCACCAAAGCCACACGCTTTATCAGGAAGCAGGGAATGAAGCATATCGCCTACGTCGGGGCCACAGGAAAGCGGGAAGACCATACCTTGGCCAACATCTCCTTGATGGTGACCTACTTCCGCGACTTCGGCCTCCAGCCCGTGATGGTTACCGACTACGGCTGGTTTGTCGTGGCTGAGGGCAACGCCGCCTTCGACACCTTCCCCGGACAGCAAGTCAGCATCTTTAACATCTCCTGCCACCATCTGCAGAGCGAAGGACTCAAATGGAACCTCTACCCTTTCAAGGAACTATGGCAAGGGACACTCAATGAAGCGACGGCTCAGCATATCAATATCAAGGCCGACGGCATCGTCATCGCCTACTTTACTTTTGAGGCGAAAAGTGATAAGATATGACCGCAAACATTTGCCGGTGTGGAAAATATCAACTAACTTTGCATTAAACCATCATCCGCAATGAACTTTTTTCTCGACCATTGGCTGGACATCACGACGACCCTCTTAGGGCTCATCTATATCTTTTTAGAGTATAGGGCCAGCATTATGCTGTGGCTCGTGGGTATTATCATGCCAGCTCTCGACATCGTTCTCTATTATACTCACGGCCTCTATGGTGATGCAGCTATGGCAGTATACTACACCCTTGCCGCCATCTATGGCTGGCTGGTTTGGAAGTTCGGACGCAAGCACCAGCAGAAAGACGGCGAGGAGATGCCCATCACCCACATGCCCAAGCGGCTCTACCCGGCTGCTATCATCTTTTTTGTTGTGGCCTGGGCCGCAACATGGTTCGTTCTCTCCCACTACACCAATAGTAACGTACCAGTCCTCGATGGCTTCACCAATGCCTTGAGTTTTGTAGGATTGTGGGCTCTGGCACGCAAATACCTTGAGCAATGGCTCTTTTGGATTCTCGTCGATGCCGTAAGTTGCTATCTCTACGTCATCAAAGACATCCCTTTCAAGGCTTCACTCTACGGCCTCTATGTCATCATCGCCGTCATGGGCTATTTCCGTTGGCGTAAGATGATGCAAGCGGTTGAAACAAAATAACTACTATGGATTTCCGCACAATTGTTGATATTCCCTCTTCACCATGGAAGATAGGTCCCTGCGAGCGCATGCTCTTCGTGGGCTCTTGTTTCGCCGACAACATCGGCAAGCGCTTCGTTGACGAGAAATTCCGTGCCGTCGTCAACCCCTTCGGTGTGATGTACAACCCCGCCAGCATCCTCCACACCGTGGAGCGGCTCAAGGAATCCGGCGACCTGCCTTTCCAAAAAGAGGAAACGGGGACGGCGGTCTTCACTTTGGGAACCAACCATGTCTATATCCTCAAGGAGACGGGAGAAATCGTAGACAACTGTCAGAAGCGGCCACAGCGGCTTTTCCAGGAGAAGGAACTCGCTGTCAGCGAATGTGCCAACTACCTTCAGCAGGCCATTAACCTGATAACAAAATCTTTCCCACGGGTGCGGTTCATCATCACCGTCTCCCCCATCCGCTACCGCAAATACGGTTACCACCAGTCACAGCTGTCGAAAGCCACTCTACTCCTGGCCACACAGCAGTTGATAGACAGAATGGCAGCGGAGCGGCCGGAAGCCAACGTCACTTATTTCCCGTCGTATGAGATTGTCAACGACGAGCTTAGAGACTACCGATTCTACAAGCCCGACATGCTGCACCCCTCCGACCAGGCCGTGGAATATATCTACGACCGCATGGCCGACACTTTCTTTTCCGACGCCACACGCTCCTTCCTCAAAGAATGGAAGCCTATCCGTGAGGCTCTCCATCACCGCCCTTTCAATCCCGAAAGCGAGGAGTATAAGAACTTCTTAGCCAAGACCATGGAGAAATACGACGCGCTGAAGCAAAGATTCCCTAACCTGTCATAGCCCGGTGCCATCATGGCACAGTATTTTGTAATGATTGCAAAAAGAAATTAATTTTCCATTGGAAATTTGTCAGTATAAACGTTTGGCCTTATCTTTGCACATAATTTCCAAAGGAAACAAAGTATGAGAATATACAAAACATTCATTATCATGGTTGCTATCATGCTTTTCGCCTCCGCCTGCTCAGGCAAGCCAGAGAGCGGAAGAAAGCAGCAAGAGAGCAGCAAGTATATCACTAACAAAAAAGCAAAAGGAGAAAAGACTATGAAAACAGTAGAAATGACCAGCGAGATGTTCAAGAGCAAAATCATGAACTATGAGACGAGCTCGGAATGGAACTATAAGGGTGAGCGCCCTGCTATCATCGACTTCTATGCCACTTGGTGCGGTCCCTGCAAGGCTACGGCGCCCAACGTGGAGAAGATAGCCGAGGAATACGACGGCAAGGTAGACGTCTATAAAGTCGATGTCGACCAACAGCAGGAGCTGGCTGCCGTCTTCGGCGTGCAGTCCATCCCCACTATTCTCTTCATCCCTAAGACGGGCACCCCAGCCAAGAACGTCGGAGCCATGGGATATGACCAGCTCAAGGAAGCCGTCAAAGAGATTCTGCTCAAATGATCACACCAGAATGTATCCAGAAGTTGCGAAATGTCTATAAGGCCATTGGCAACTTCGAGACAGAGATGCAGAAGGCGGTGGGGCTCAACCTCAATGAGGCTATGCTCCTCTGCCTTCTCTCCGACGGCTCCATGAGGCTCGCCGGAGATATTGCCGAGGAAATGTCACTGACACGGTCCAACGCCTCTAAGGTCATTGCCGTGTTGGAGAAAGCGAAGCTGATTCTGAGAGAGACTTGCTCTGAAGACAGCCGTTGCCAAAAGTTTCATATCTCTGACAACGGAAGAAAGAAGATAGAGGAGATGAAGCGCACGCTGACGATGCCGGAAGAAATTCCGGCTCTCTGCCATTGTATGATGGTCAGATGACCACCGCTGTCCCACTGACAGCTACCATCAGCATCGACCCGCTCTGACCCACTGTTTCGTAATCGATGTCGATGCCGACAATAGCATTGGCACCAATAGCCGTGGCACGCTCCTCCATTTCAGCCATAGCAGTATCTTTAGCCTTGCGCAGCACCTTCTCGTAGCTGTTAGAACGACCACCGATAATGTCGCGGATGCCGGCGAACAGGTCTTTCATGAAGTTGGCACCGATGATAGTCTCACCGGTGACGATACCCTTGTATTCTAAAATCTGATGACCTTCTATGGTCGGAGTTGTGGATAAAATCATAAGTCTATCTTTTCTGATGTTAGCATTTCTGTCAAAGTCAGAAAGCGTCAAGCCAATAAGGACTACGGTTGACGCTTACAGATGCAAAGTAACGAAAAAGTTTCCTAACGGCAAAATTTACTGTACAGAAAAGTTATCAAAAAAGTCTTTATCCCTCTTTATACTCTTTCGGCGTCATTCCCGCTAATTTCTTGAAGAACCGTGAGAAGTGCTGGGGATACTGAAAGCCGAGCTGGTCAGCCACCTGCGTGATGCTCTTGCTGGAATCGAGGAGCATCTGCTTGCTGAGCGCAAGGATATGCTGCTGGATGTAGACCTGCGCCGTCAGCCCCGTCTCCTTGCGGATGAGGTCGCCGAAATATCCGGGCGAGAGACAGGCCTTGTCTGCGAAATAGGCCACCGAGGGCAATCCGCTGTGGCGAGCCTCGCCCTGCTCGAAGTAGGCCTTGATGTTCTGCTCGAAGGCCGAGAGGATGTCGGAGTTCTCCTTGTGGCGCGTGATGAACTGCCGGTCGTAGAACCGCTGGCAGTAGTCCAGGATGAGCTTGATGCGGTCGGTGAGGATGGTCTGCGAGTGCTTGTCGACGGGCTGCTCCATCTCGAAGCGGATGGACCCGAGGGTGTCGGTGAACATCTGCCGCTCGCGCTCGCTGAGGTGGAGCGACTCGGCGGAGTCGTAGTCGAAGAAATGGTAGTTGTTGATGGCCTTGCCCAGCGGCGTGCCGTAGATAAGGTCGGGCGAGAAGAGAAGCCCTTGCGTGTGCGAGGTGCTGTGCTGCTCCTCGGTCATGTCGATGCGCACCACCTGTCCTGGCGCGAAGCTCACGATGGTGCCCTCCTGGTAGTCGTATTTCTTGCGGCCGTAGTGCAAGGTACACATCACGCCGTTTTTCAGCCACAGGGCATAGAGGCCGTAGCGCAGCGTGATGTGGTTGGGACGATGGTCGGGGGCGGCGTCGGCGATGTCGACCACGCTCACTAAGGGGTGAAAAGTCTCGAAGCCATACATCTTGTTATATTGGTCGATGCTGTCGATGGAGATAATCGGTTGGTCTGTCATATCTATCTGTTTTTTGTTTACATGCACAAAATTAACCGAAATATTCTGTTCATGCAAGAAGAATAGGATAATTTCAGCAATACGGGTCATTGCTGCCATAATCGGGGTAAGGGGCTATCCCGGCCACTTTTCGGAATGAATTCCTAAAACTTTGTATTTTCGCCCACTTTTCGGAATGGATTCCTAAAACTTTTATTATCTTTGTGCCAATAAAACTAATATTGAGCGACTATGAAGAGAATAGAGCGAGGGGAATATCTCAGCAAGCTGAAGAAATTCAGAGACAAGAAACTGATAAAAGTCGTAACAGGCATCCGCCGGTGCGGCAAGTCAACTCTCATGGAGATTTACCGCGACTGGCTTATCAGTCAGGGGGTGAGCAGCGAGCGCATCGTCTTCATTAATTTTGAAGACTACGATTATTTTAGTCTCCGCGACCCACAAAACCTGTATGGCTATGTCAAGGACCGGCTCTCTGAAACAGAGATGACCTACCTTTTCTTTGATGAGGTACAGCACGTGAGGGACTTCCCCGATGTCATCAACAGTCTTAATCTCAAGCCTAATACAGACCTCTATCTTACCGGCTCCAATGCCTATATGCTCTCCAGTGAGCTTGCCACGTTGCTTTCCGGCCGATATGTCGAGATTTCCATGCTCCCGTTGTCGTTCAGAGAGTATGTCGAGGCAATCGGCGGACAGAACAGCCTGCAGGACAGTTATAACCAGTATGTCACCAATAGCAGCTTCCCCTATACGCTGGAACTGGAGTCTTCCGATGAGATCAGCGATTACCTCAATGCGGTGTACAATACCATTGTGGTGAAGGACATCATGACGCGCCAGAAGATACAGAATGTGACGATGCTGGAGAGTGTCATCCGTTTTGCGGCCGACAACATTGGCAATATCCTCTCTACGAAGCGTATCGCTGACCTTATGACGGCGGAGGGCAGGAAGATAGACCAGAAGACGGTCGAGAAGTATATGCACGCGCTATGCGAGACATTCTTCCTCTACGAGGCCAAACGTTATAATATAAAGGGGAAGCAGTTGCTCAAGTCGCTCAGCAAATACTATCTTGTGGACATTGGGCTTCGCCGTATGCTTTTAGGCACAAGAGGTTTCGATGTAGGAAGGGTTTTGGAAAATGAAGTCTATCTCGAGCTCCTTCACCGTCACAGCCAGGTGTATGTGGGCAAGAACGACCAGCTTGAGGTGGATTTTGTAACCATCAATACCGACGGGCTTGCTTATTACCAAGTAGCCGCCACCGTCAGGGATTCCGCAACGCTGGAACGTGAGCTGGCATCACTGAGAAACATTGACGATCACTATCCGAAATACCTCCTCACGCTTGATGATGACCCTGACTCCGATTATGACGGAATCATCCGCACCAATGCGTTGAAATGGATGATGAATGAGGAGAAAGAAGAGAATTTGTAATTTATTTTTGACTTATTTCATTTCTCTCCTGTACTCGTCGAGAGCCCGTCCCGTGGCCCGTCGAAAGTAACGTCACATATACGATGTATCGGGGAAGTGGAGCTCCTTGGCTATCTGCTCGATGGATTTGGAATTGTAGATGAGCTGGTATTTCAACTCCGAGACCGTCTGCCGCGTGATGGCGAGTTTGGGCGTCTCGCGGCATTCATACACTCTCAGTCAGTTGTTTATAGACCAATCGTGATGGACTAACCAAGCATTCGTTAGCCTTCTTGTCAGCCGGAAAGTCACAGTTCAGCTTCCCGGCTGTTTTTTTGCTTGACACTTTATTTTGTCATATCGATTATTTCCCTTAAATTTGCAAGTAATTAATCTCCGGCAATATGAAGTACCCCATCGGCATACAAACATTTGAGCAGATAATAGACAACGGCTTTGTCTATGTAGACAAGACCGACTTGGTATATAAGTTGGCTACAGAGGGGAAAATCTATTTCCTCAGCCGCCCCCGCCGCTTTGGCAAGTCGCTGCTCCTCTCCACCTTGAAGTGCTACTTTGAGGGGAGGAAGGAACTGTTCAAGGGCTTGAAGATAGATGCGCTGGAGACGGAATGGAAACAGCATCCTATATTCCATATCGACTTCAATGGAACCGATTTCTCCGCAGGTGGCAGCCTCGACAAAGTACTTGACTACTACTTGAACTTATGGGAGAGGCAATGGGAGGTAGCGGGAATGTCACATGAGGAGCGTGGCATACGCTTTGCCAATGTCCTGCATCAGGCCCACGTCAAGACAGGACAGTTGGCCGTGGTGCTCATAGACGAATATGACAAGCCTCTGCTCGACGTGCTCGACACGGGACTGAAGATAAAGTCAGGAGAAAACGATGTGCTCATAGAAGACTACAACCGCAATGTGCTGAAGGCTTTCTACTCTGTCTTCAAGCTCGCTGACGCCGACCTCCGTTTTGTGATGCTCACGGGTGTGACGAAGTTCTCGCAGGTGAGCGTCTTCAGCGGATTCAACCAACCTGATGACATTAGTATGTCTATAGACTACGAAACACTATGTGGCATCACTAAGGAAGAGCTTACCTCTGTCTTTGCAGGGCCTATCCACGAGATGGCAGAGGCCTATCAAGTCAACTCTACTGAGATGATGGAAATGCTAAGACAGCAATACGACGGTTATCATTTCAGCAGCAAGATGACGGACATCTTCAACCCCTTTAGTCTTCTGAATGCGTTTAAGAATCAATCGATGGACAGCTATTGGTTCCGCTCCGGCACTCCTACCTATCTCATCCGGCTCCTTCGTCACACCAATGAGAATCTGAACGAGCTCACGGGAAAGTACTATAGTCCACAGCAGTTCATTGACTACAAAGCAGATGTCGAGAAGCCCCTCCCCATGATTTATCAAAGCGGCTATCTTACCATTAAGGGTATCAGACGCATTGGTCTGCGCACGGGTTACCTGCTCGACTTCCCCAATGCAGAGGTGACCGAGGGCTTCCTTACGTTGGTGGCCAACAACTACTTGCAACCGAAGGAAGACAGCACATCGTGGCTCTTCGAGACGGCTGATGCACTGTCAAATGGTGATTTGAAGACTTTTGAACGTGCCCTCACAGCATTTCTCGCCAGCATCCCATATAGTGCCCGCCGGCACGAGAACGAGCGGGAGAAGGAACGCTACTTCCAATACACAGTCTATCTGCTCATGCGAATGATAGGCTGCTACACTGTCTATCACGAGAAAGAAACTTCCGAAGGGCGTGCCGACTGCGTGGTGGAGACACCTGACTATGTCTATATCTTCGAATACAAACTCGACCGCTCCGCTGACGAAGCTATCGCACAAATCGATGCAATGGGCTATGCACGCGAATACGCCAATGACCATCGCAAGATCTACAAGATAGCCTGCTGTTTCTCCTCCAAGACGGGCACCGTCAGCGACTTCAAAGTAGTCGGGTGTCAATGAATCCTGTCCATATTCTTTGAACTTTAAGATACAAAGCATTATCTTAGTAAATGAAAAAAACAAGATATAATAGAATCACCAAGGCTGATTTGGTTATTGACCCACGCGTTATGGAAATAGTCAAGGATATAAAGGGTGGGCCTGCCATAGACGACAAGGCGGCTATGCATAAACATTGGGAAGAAAAGTACAAATGACACGAGTATTTCTTGAGACCAATGTGCTTGTTGATTATTTAGCGCATCGAAGCAATTTCTTCGAAGAGGCGACCATGATTTCACCAACATGGCCAAGGCGATGAATATTCTTCTGAAGATGGCTGTTTGGTGTACGGCTGCAAAGTTACAAACTTCCAGCTTTACGGCTCTTACCTCGATTACAGGAAAAATCCCTCAAATACGCAAGCTCAAAACCTCCCTCAAAATTGGGTTGCAACGTCCGCAATCTTGGTAGTTGCCGTTTGGAAAATAATGCGTAACTTTGCCAGCGATGAACAAAGCATCAGCTAATAACTATTAAGAAAGGAAAATCATGTTAGGAAACTTCACTTATGAGAATCCCACGCGGGTTCATTTTGGCAAGGAGGCTCTCGACAGCCTGGCCGAGGAATTGAAGCACTACGGTCCGAAGGTGATGCTCACCTACGGCGGTGGCTCCATCAAGCGCAATGGCATCTACGACAAGGTGATGAAGGTGTTGCACAACGCTGGCAAGACGGTCATCGAGGAAGGTGGCGTGATGCCAAACCCCGACATCGAGAAGGTGTTAGAGGGTGCTAAGCTCGCACGCCGGGAGAACGTGGATATGATTCTCGCCGTGGGCGGCGGTTCCACGAGCGACTATGCCAAGGCTGTGGCTGCGTCGGCATGGCAGGAGCAGGATGTGTGGCAGTATTATTTCAAGGAGCATCATCCTTGCGACTGCCGTTGGATCCCCATCGGCGTCGTGCTCACCATGGCGGGCACCGGCTCGGAGATGAACAACGGGTCGGTCATCTCGTCCCACCGCGAGGAGCAGAAGCTCTTCGACTACTTCCGCAATCCCGACTTCGCCATTCTCAACCCCGAGTTCACTTATTCCGTACCCGAATATCAGATGGTGGCGGGCATCTACGACATCATGTCGCACATCCTGGAGCAGTACCTCTCCGGCAACGACGACAACACCAGCGACTACATTGCCGAGGGACTGATGCGCTCGCTCATCGTCAGCTCGCGCAAGGCCAAGGAGAATCCAAAGGACTATGAGGCACGCTCCAACATCATGTGGACGGCCACATGGGCGCTCAACGGGTTGATTGACTGTGGCAAGAGCACCGACTGGGAGGTACACATGCTGGGTCAGGGCCTGGCTGCCGTAACCAATGCCACCCACGGCCACACCCTCGCCGCCGTCACCGACGCCTACTATCGTCTGCTCATCGACAAGAGCGCCGACGCCGTGGCCCGCTTTAAGCGCCTGGCTGTCAACGTGTGGAATGTCAATGCCGAGGGCAAGGACGACAAGGCCGTGGCCATCGAGGGACTGGAGACGATGGAAGCGTGGATGCGCTCGCTCGGACTGGCCATGACCATCACCGAGTGTGGCGGCAAGGAGGAGGACATCGAGAAATACTGCGATGCCACCTTCATCACTACCACCGGCTATTACACCCTCACCCGTGAAGATGTCGCCCGGATATTCAGAAAGAGTCTGTAAGCACAAAAGGCCTTTCGCCGGTCAGCGTTTCATCGAATGCTATGCGGCGAAAGGTCTCTTTTCTTTGTCGTTTGTTCAGTACGGAATAATTTATAGCTTTTCAATGTCTTCTACTGACATTCCGGTTACCTTTGCAATGGTCCCCAATGTCAGCCCCAAGACTTTCATTACCTTGGCATTCTTTATCTTCTCTTCAAGCGCGCCTTGTTCAAGACCTTTCTTCAAGCCCTTTAGCTCAGCAGTATCAAGGACATTCTTCATGTCACTAATAATCTTAATCTTATTCTACCACACTCAGTTTACCCTGCATGTTATAGAACTTACCGTCGGGAGCGGCAATATTGGTCCAGACGGTGCCGGTGTTGTAGTTCTGCACATGCACCACATTCGACTTTGTAGAGTTGGGCTCTGACCAATAGACCATGAAGACGTTGGGTGATACCTCTACCACGGTGGGCAGCACATTATCGGTGAGATCCTTATAAATGCCGTTGAGACCTAAGTACGTCATGTGGTGGGCATCCTTGAACGAGTTGCGGAAGGCGAAGGCTCCGAAGTCCACCTTGATGGCTCGGCCGATGGGAGGATAGGGTGTGAACACTTTCCACTCCTGCTCGCCCTTAAAGACCTTGGCGCCGAAACCTAAGTTCTCTTTGCCGGGCAACTCGGGGAAGGCCTTCTCCATGGCTGCGGTCAGTGCGGCAGCATCCTTGCTCTCAGCCGCAGCTTGGCGGTAAGCGGTGAGGTATTTGCCCATGAAGTCGAGCACCGTCGGCTTGTAGTCGCTGCTGACGAAATGGGCGGGGATGACCGTCGAAGGATTGAGCTGCTTCATGTCGGCAATCACCTTCTGCCATTGCTCCAGCCCTTTGTCACCCTGGGTGTCGGCCATCCAAACATGACCACCCTCAGACGCGCTGCCGCCACCAACGATGGTGCGGAGGCTCGGAATCCAAACGAATGGATGGGCCGAGTCGTCGCTGTTGTACTTGATTTGAAGAGCGTTGCCCTCAATGGAAGGCAAGGAGTCGACAGGCTGTGGAACGAGGAGCGTATCGGGAGCATCGGCACCCAACTGGCCTTTCCACACATTCAGCTTGAAGTCCTTGGAAGCCTCGATGAGATAGGCGGTCTGAGCCGTGGAGATAATCTGTGCCTCGGGGAATGCCTTGCGGATGACGTCAAGACCGAAGTAGTAGTCAGGATCATGGTAGGACACGAAGACGTACTTCAGGTTCTTCTTCAGTCCCTTGATCTGTTTGACCAGCTCCTCGGCATATTGCTTCTGGAACTGAGCGTCGATGAGGGCCGCGTCTTTCTTGCCATAGACGATGGTGGAGGTCACGGGGAAGATGGCATTGGTTCCGGGATTGTAAACCTTGAGCGCCAGGCCCTTGGCATAGCCACTGATAACAATGGCCATGAGGGCTATGATCAATGAGAGTTTTTTCATATTCATTTTTTTAATATTATTGTTGGTATTTCCTTTTCGATTGCAAAATTAATATATTATCTTTGTGCAGAATTTGCAAATAATGTCAAAGACTTCTCATTTCACGCCAAAAGCGTGATGGTAATAGTATATGAAGAATGAACGAAGAACAAAAGAACTTTATCCAGCGTGTCAACAACGGTTCTCCGGATAGGGTGATTGTCAAGGACACGGGACGTGAGGGCGTAGATCTCCCCCCGCACAGCCATGACTGCATCCAACTGGTGGTAACGGTCAGTGGAACGCTGCGTGTCACTGTTGACGGGCGTGAATATTTTGTGCCCGAAGGTTATGCCTGTTGGATTCCCCGTGGTGCTGTCCATGCCCTGACGAGCCACAACCACCGCATCGCCCTGCGCATCTTCTACTTTCTTCTGAGGAATGAAAAGAATATTCCTGACGGCGTTTTCTCCGTGCATTATGTCTGTCCGTGGGCTTCAGCCAATTTCCAGTTCATCGCCGGTTACGGTCCCATCATCACCAAGGACGACAGCGGACTGTTCGGCTTCTGCCTCTCGTTCTTCCACACCTTCCGCAAGGAGGAGCGGCAGATTGAGTTACCCCTGCGAGGCATTGAGGCCAGCACCCACCCCACCCTGCGCAAGGCCATGGCGTTTCTCCATCGTCATCTTGCCGACAATGTGAAGGTGGAGGACGCAGCGCATGAAGCCGGAGTCTCGCCAAGGACCCTCAGCCGCCTCTTCAGTGAGGCCGGCACCACGTTCAGCGACTACTTGGGCTATCAGCGCATCATCCGCTCGCTGGAGCTGATGGCCGACAACACAATGCCCATCAAAGAGATAGCCTACGACACTGGCTTCAGCTCGCCCGCCAACTTCAATCGCGCCTTCAAGCAGGTGATGGGCATGGCGCCATCGGAAATGAGAAGGAAGCAAGGAATTAGCTAATAGACAAGGAAAACATCTTACATACAGAATTATGGAACTATCAAAGAAAGACAAACGGCTCTGCCGTGAGTTCATCCACAAGGGATTAGAACTTGAATGTGAACAATTTGTAAAGGAGCTGCAAAAGGAAGCCGCAAAGCCGATTCCTTTAGCGGAACTCAATGCTCCCTATCGCGAGGAGAATGGGTGGAGCGTTGAAGGGCCTTGGCACAAACGCTACATTCAACTTTATAAGCTTATGTATAAGTTCGACCGCCACATTGCCGATCGATACGATCATGCTACGGGTGGACATTATTTTGATATTATTGTAGGACTCTATTTTGACGATCTGCTCACCGACGATGATATAGCCCGTCTTGATGAGACCACGCAGCAGGAAATCGCCAAAATCGAACTAATCAACGAGATGATGCGGCGCCGAAAATAGTGGTCTCGTGCTGTCCTGGCCCTTTTTCTGCGAAAATAGTTAGTTTGTCGGGGATTCATATAACATAGCATTTACCGAAACTCCGTAACGTTGCATCCGTAAGCATTATCATTTATACATTAAGGACAATTACCAGAATATGATGACAAAGAACAAGATAGTACAGACAGCCGGAGAGGAATATCTCGGCACCGTCATCCATATCCCTGCTAACGTGAAGCAACGGCATGGTGCTGCCGCCGACAGTTGGTTCGCCCACTTGACCTTCGATGTCCCCGGCGAGAACAAGTCGAACGAATGGCTGGAGCCCGTCAGCGACGAGGACTAAGGCAGGCTGGCAACAGAAAAATAAATCGGCATCATGAAGAAAATCATATTATTGTTTGCAGCGGCACTGTCGTTATGCTTGGCCGCCTGCGCCCAGAACCGTCAATAGCGCAGCACAGCTGAAGAAGCAATATCCCAACATCAAGTGGAAAGCGGGTAAGCTGCTCAACTCACCATCAGATGAAGAACTTGCCCAGTGGGTGGAGGCATTGGAAATATGAACGAAGTTTAGCGAGAGGCCTTGCAGACCAACCGCCAAAGTTGTACCACTTGATAGTACACACCGGGGTGCAATCTTTTCATTCAACTATCCAGTCCTTGACCGTACGTGTGCTGCTGTCGAAGTTGACAGCAACCTTGGTGACGGGATAGCCTGAAAGAGAAAAACGCGATGGATAATTCTTTAGGTCAATCTGCTGCATAGCGGCCTCTGCCGATGAATCCAGCTTGAGCTCGAAAACTGACACAAAGAGGTTTTCTTGGTTTTGGTTAAAAAACTATTTACCGTTTGGTAACGGTGCCTCTAACCAACTAAGGATCTGTGACCAAAGAAGAAAACTCATATACGATCCACGGAAAATATCCACTGTGCCCCTTTATTATACTCCTTTGTCAATATATTCGAGCAGTTTGACGGCATCGACATACTGCTCAATGCCGAGCGCTACATCTTTGGCAGCCTTCATCGCTAAGACCACGGTCTGCGGTCTGTGGACGACATCACCTCCGGCAAAGACGCCACGGCGTGTCGTCATGCCATAAGGGCGGTCCACAACCTTGACATAGCCTTTCTCGTCGACATCGATACCGTCTGTCGTAGAGACGATGCGGTTGGCGGGCCGTGAGCCGATAGCCAGGAAGATACGGTCGAAAGGCTCGATACGCTCTTCCTCACCATTCTTGACGCGCACGCTGCCCAAGCGGCCACGACCATTGTCGAGGAACTCCGTGACGGAGGAATGCCACCAGAACTTTACGCCTTCCCTGACAGCCTCCTCATACTCCGCCTGGATGGCGGGCATATCCTCCTGGCCGCGACGGTAGATGACGGTGACATCACAGCCTAAGCGGATGGCCGTGCGGGCGGCATCCATGGCTACGTTGCCACCACCGATGACGCCAACCCGCTCTCCTTTGTTGACAGGCACCATCTCACGGCCTATGGCTCCTTCATTGAAGGCATTGACCTGATGGAGGAGGTAGGTAGACTGGCTCACGCCACGCAGACGGGCTCCGGGGACATCGTCCATATTCTGAGGTATCGCCGTGCCGGTGCCCATGAAGATGGCATCGAAGCCTTCGGCGAAGAGCTTGTCTACGGTGAGGCCGTTGGTGCCCACAAGGGTATTGTTGACAAAGTTGACGCCAAGTTCTGCTATCTTCTTTATCTCCGAGCGTACCACGTCTTTCGGCAGCCTGTATTCGGGGATTCCCCACATCAGGACGCCGCCAGGCTCTGACTGACCTTCATAGATGGTCACGGCAAAGCCTTTGCGTGCCAAGTCGCCGGCCACGGTCAATCCGGCAGGGCCGGAGCCGATGACGGCCACACTGCCCCGTGTCTTCTGCGGCACGGGCTCACGGAAGAGCCGCATCTGTGTGTCGAAGTCAGCGATAAACGACTCAATGCGACCTATCTGAATGGGGTTGCCTTTGCGGGCCAGCACACAATGGCCCTGGCACTGCTTCTCATGGGGGCATACACGGCCACAGATAGCCGGCAGGTTGGAGACCTCATTGATAGCCTCCATAGCAGCACCGAGGTTGCCCTTCGACAGCTGATGGTTGAACTCCTTGATATGGTTGCCGATGGGACATCCTTTCTCGCACTGAGGCACCTTGCACTGAAGACAACGTTTGGCTTCGTCAATGGCCTCACGCATGGTGAAAGGATGATGCACAACCTGGAATTTGTCACTTGTCATTATTTTCTTATTTCTTTGATAATCTCTAAACACTCACTGCATTTGTCGGTGATATACTGCCAGTCCTTGGCAGCCACGACATCTTTCGGGAAGAGCTTTGAACCCATGCCCACACAATAGGCACCAGCCTTGAACCATCCCTCTAAGTTGTCGCGTGTCGGTGCCACACCACCGGTGACCATCACCTTCGACCAGCGCAGAGGAGCCATGAGGTCTTTGATGAAGTTGGCACCGAGCTGGAGGTAGAGGGCCGCCGTGGGAGCGTCGATAACGGTACCGGCACCAAGGGCCAGCTCCGGGCATGCGGTATCGGCCCATTTCACGAGAGCGCCAAAGACCTCATGGGCGAAGTCGCCGCGGTTGGTGAACTCAAAGGCTCTCACGCCACCGTCATAACATGCCTTGATGACCTGCTTTGCTGTCTCAAGGTCTTCATGATAATATACGGGCACCATACCAGTCTCGCCCATCTTACGCAGTACTTCTATCTTGCTGAACTTAGCCATAGAATGTTGCCTCACCCGCTAAGGGCATGAGGACTTACATTAAAATTGTTAACGATTTAAGTTGAATATTATTGTCTGCTATGCAGTTTTTCTTGCCGTTCTGCCGCCTATCGCTGCACCCTGCCATTGGCATTGCCAGCCGCCAGACTCTCCACCTCAGCCTCAGAGACAAGGTTGAAGTCGCCATTGACGGTGTGCTTCAGCGCTGAGGCAGCCACGGCAAACTCTAAGGCCTCGCCCTGCGTATTCTTGGTGAGCAGCCCGTGGATGAGTCCACCGGCAAAGGAGTCACCGCCGCCGACGCGGTCGATAATAGGGTCGATGTCATAGTGACGGCTCTCATAGAACTCCTCACCATTATATATCAGAGCCTTCCAGCCGTTGTGGGTAGCGCTGAACGACTCCCGGAGCGTAGAGACGACATAGTTGAAGCCAAACTCCTTCGCCATAAGCTCGAAGATTCTGTGATAGCCGGCTGCATCGGTCTTGCCGCTCTCGACGTCGGCGTCGGGCTTGAAGCAGAGGCAGAGCTGAGCGTCCTCCTCATTGCCGATACAAACATCGACATACTGCATCAGCGGGCGCATGACAGAGATAGCCTTCTCCGAGGTCCACAGTTTCTTACGGAAGTTGAGGTCTACGCTGACGGTGACGCCATGTCTGTGGGCAGCCTCGCAGGCGCGCCGGGTGATGTCGGCAGCGCTGTCGCTGATAGCCGGTGTGATGCCACTCCAGTGGAACCACTGGGCGCCCTTCATGATGGCGTCGAAGTCGAAATCGTCGGCAGAAGCCTCTGCCATGGCTGAGTGCGCCCGGTCGTAGATGACCTTACTCGGACGCATTGAAGCGCCCGTTTCTGCATAATACAGCCCTACCCTATCGCCACCACGGACGATATAATCGGTGTGGACCCCATAACGGCGCAGGGCGTTGACGGCAATCTGCCCTATCTCATGCTGAGGGAGCTTGCTGACGAAGAAAGCCTCATGACCATAGTTGGCAAGGCTGACAGCAACATTGGCCTCACCACCACCCGGGATGATACGGAAGTGGTCGGTCTGGACAAAACGGTCGTTGCCGTCGGGGGAAAGGCGGAGCATAATCTCGCCGAGTGTTACAATCTTTGACATTGCTATATGATTTAATATTTCCTTTTGCTAATAATACGAACCGCCATGCTGTGATACGTAATCAAGACAGAGGCTTTTGCGGTGCAATAGATATTTTCCATAGGTCAGATATTAGTCAGGGTCTCTTATCCACTAACTGCACTTGCTCCACACTGTCATGTATCTTATCCAGCTCAGTTGTAATTCCCCTAATAGTCGATCCTGCTTCTTTGACTTTCGGCATGGCTATCTCACGGAAGAAAGAGTTGCATCCCCTTATCGTTAAGCCTGACTATGCAGAAATAGTTTCATGCTGGAAACAAAATATTACTTGATAATGAAACAGTTACAAAGTAAATGGTACAAAAATGTTCGCATAGAAATCCAGTAATTTATTGACAGTCTATGCTATTGATACGTTGTCGCATTAGCAAACTTTAAAAGTTGGTACTTGAATTTTAAATATTATTTCAAACCAGAGCTGGCTGGTGGAAATATACCTGTAAAGACTTTCTTTGATAAGTTATCGAAACAACTGTTTAAAGAGGTGACGATGGCTGGCAAATGATACCAGGTATTACTATTTGAACAAGCCATACTCAAGAGCTTTCTTTCAAAAGGATCATGACAATTCTTATAAAAGAAGACTGCCAGGAACTAGAAAACCAAAAAAATATGTACGAACATACATCACTTTGAAAATAATGTTGTATCTATGTACACAAAACAGTATGGCTACGACAAAGGCCTTTATTTCTTCTGTCAGTGCTAAATCAAAAGGCAGATACATCTATTATAAGATGTTGTCAGAGGCCAAGCAAGGCGACTTGGTCAAGGTAAAGCGTGGTGTTTATGCAGGCCCGGAACAGTTGGCCGACACGATGGTTGACATTGACACGCTCGTGCCAAATGGTATTCTTTGCTCTTTCTCCGCATGGAGTGCGTATGGCTTATCCACTGTCATTCCACAGGCCTTTCATGTGGCTATCAAGAGGGGAAGAAAGGTAACGCTACCGGACTTCCCGGCCATCGAACTGCATTATATGACGCCTTAATTCCGCAACTAACCGCTTAATTTGTTCTTAATATTTTTATAAGTCTCTGAGGAATAATAAGTTCCCAAAAAATCTGCAATACCTAATAACTGTTTAAAAACGAACGAGTTGCGTATAATATTAATAGGGCGAAGTAACACGATGGTAACAAAAATTCTTTTATGCTTTCCTTGTGTACTTTCGTTTCCTATACTTTGCAAAGATACGCTTTTTGTTTTGAATGGACAAAAAATCCACATTAAACTTTAACCTTGCCCACTACTTACGTCTGTACAAGTTGTATACGTTATGACAAGACTCATACCTATCATATGTTGCATTAGCAAGTATGCCGTTTACCGTGATAATGCCTTCTCAAATGTCATCTCTGCGCCTTTGGAAGTCTCTTTGTAAAACAAAGCCGTAAATATGGTATCTATATTCTTTTTCAGAGCATTACCTCGATCGAGAATTATACCTACCTTTGCGCCGAACATTCAAGCAAATAAGGAAAATGGAAAAGGAAGATATTGGTTCAGTATTTGCCCTTTATCCCTCACTGGCAGCCGCGCTGGGAACCAAGGATACTATGGGCAATGTTAATTTCATGCTTGTGGCTTACGTTGGCATTGTCAGTCATCATCACCTTACGCTCAATCTGCATAAGACCAAGACTTTGGAGAATATTCTTGCAACGAAGAAAGTAAGCATCAACCTGATCAATGACAAGATGCTTGCAGCTGCCGACTATTGCGGCGGTGTAAGTGGCAACAAGGTTGACAAGAGTGGTGTCTTTGAGATGCCTTCCTATAAGTATATCCATACCGGCGACATCGCTGGCGAATGCATCAAAAGCTTTGTTTTGGGATGAAAGCAGCGTTTGTTAGATGGTTAGTAGACAAAACAAGACGGTTAATAAAGTATAAAGTTGATTTCTGTAATATGCTTATAATCAACAATAGTTACCTCCTAGTAAGTGACGCACTTTTTGGTGCGTACTTGTATGATTATCCTAATCTTCCTATCTTTGCAAATAAAAAGAGGAGACGGATGAAAGCGGTTGTTATCGACAAATGCTGTAAGGCAGAAGACCTGCGGGTAAGTGACATCCCAATACCCGATGTCCGCCCTGGATGGGTGCTGGTGCGCATCCATGCAGCCGGCTTGAACCATTCCGAGGCTTTGCTTAGGATGTATGAAGCCGACGAGGATTATATCCACACGCCGATTGTCCCCGGTATAGAGTGTGCGGGCGAGATTGCCGATGCTTCGGATTCCGACCTGAAACAGGGCGACAGGATCGTTGCGCTCATGGGAGGAATGGGGCGCTCGTTCAACGGCAGCTATGAGGAGTATGCGCTGTTGCCGCGTGACAACGTTTTCAAGGTTGAGACGGATTTGAACTGGATAGAGCTTGCCGCCATCCCTGAGACTTACTTCACCGCCTATGGTTCTTTGCGCGAGTGCCTCCTCCTGAAGCAGGGTGACATCTTATTGGTGCGGGGAGCCACAAGCACGATTGGGCAAGCGGCCATACAATTTGGTAAGGCAATGGGAGCAACCGTCATAGCCACTTGTCGCAGGGAGGCTTCCTTTGACAAGTTGTGGCAGATTGGTGCAGACTACTGTGTCGTTGATGACGGACAGATAAGCCAACGGCAGTTTCATAGGCAACCGAATAAAATACTGGAACTTATCGGCCCCAAGACACTCCACGACAGTCTGCTCACCGTAACCCGTCCGGGATTTGTATGCAACACGGGCGTGCTTGGTGGTGTCTATACCATCGAGCATTTCGATCCGACGAAGTTCATTCCCAACGGTGTGTTCCTCTCGGAGTTTTTCAGTAACTATCCCACGCGGAAGACAATGGATGAGTTGTTCGGAATCATCCATGACAATCATGTCAAGCCCCTCTACAGCAAGGTGCTCAAGCTTAGTGACATCACCGAAGCCCACACGCTGCTTGAGAATGGAGGAGCAGGAGGAAAGATAATCCTTGACTTGGATTAGTGTTTATTCACGATATTTGTCAACCCTTTAAAACAAAAAGAATTATGTTGAAGAACTTATTTTCAGTGAAGATGGAGAAGAACGCAGGTTCTGCTTGTGGCAGTGCTTGTGGTTCAAGTGAGAAACCATCAGCTTGTGGTGCTTCTGAGAAGCCGTCAGCTTGCGGTGCTTCTGAGAAGCCGTCAGCATGCGGTGCATCAGAAAAGCCATCAGCTTGCGGAGCAGCTGAGAAGCCAAACAAGTAATTTCTAACTGAATTATGGAGTACTTTTCATTTCAATGGCACATTACCGAAGCTTGCGACCAACGTTGTAAGCACTGTTATATCTATGCACTTGGATCGCACGCGAAGTTCAAGATGATGACTGTCAGCGACATGCGGAAAGTGCTCGACAACATTGAGACTTTCGGCCGCAAAGCCGACCGGAAGCCTTACCTCTACATCACCGGCGGCGACCCGATACTGCACCCGCAGTTCTGGACGCTCGTCGGTTCGCTTAAAGAACGTGATATTCCTTTCACCATCCTTGGCAATCCGTTCCACCTCAATGACGATGTCTGCAAGAGGTTGAAGGACTGCGGTTGCCACCAGTACCAGCTTTCACTCGATGGACTTGAAGCCACCCACGACCGCATCCGTCGTCCGGGAAGTTTCAAGGAGACACTTGATGTTATTCCTGTACTGCAACGGAACGGAATACCAGTGGCAATAATGACAACAGTGAGCCGATGGAACTATAAGGAGGTTCCGCCACTTATTGATGTTGTCGTTGCTCATCATGCAGATGTCTTCGCCTTTGCACGTTATTGCCCTGACCTCAAGAGCCGTGAGACGTGCTGCTCGCCCGTGGAATACAAATGGATGATGGAAGCGTGTTGGAAGAAGTTCCAGCAGTATAAGGACTCGGATACTTATTTTAGCTTGAAGGACCACTTGTGGACGCTATTCAAATATGAGTACGGACTTTTCGACCCGAAGTCTTATCCAGATGACGACATTGTCTATGATGGTTGCAACTGCGGTAATGGTCATTTCACTATTCTCAGCGATGGCGCCTGCTATGCTTGCCGCCGCATGGAGAGTAAGGTCGGCAATGCTCTGTCCGATGACCTTTACGACTTGTTCACGGGCGAGGAGATGGACAAGTATCGTGTTTATGAGAACTTTGAGAAGTGCAGCAAGTGCGAACTGTTGCGTTTCTGCCGAGGGTGTCCTGCCGTTGCCGCCGGTTATCATGGTTCGATGTACGCACCCGACCCAGAATGCTGGAAAGAAGTTTCTTAGTTAGGAGTTAGGAAATAGGAGTTAGGAGTTGCTTGGATTATAATAACACGAGGACATTATGAGCGACGAGATTAAGATTACTAAGGAGTTATGCCTACAGAAGTTGCAATGGATTGGCATTCTGCTTGTTGCAACAGTCGATACCGACAACCATCCGCAAGTAAGGTGTGTCAGCGCTATTCACTTTGAACCTGACGCCATCTTTTTTTACACGGCGCGTGGCAAGAGTTTTGCCCATCAGCTTGAGACGAATGGGGTTGTCCAGATGGAAGGACTTACGAAATACAAGGAAATGATTCGTCTATCGGGTAAAGTCCATAAAGCCGAAGACCAGAAGAAATGGATGGACAAAATTTTCGAGGAGCAACCTTACCTTATTAATGTTTATCCTCGTGATACCCGTGAGATAGGCATCATTTACTGCATCAAAGATGCCACGATAGAATACTTCAATCTTGGCGTTCATCCTATTCTCCGTTATTATTTCACGATGGGTAATGCCACGTTGAAGCCCAAAGGCTATGAAATCAGCGATGACTGCATAGGCTGCGGCACTTGCGAAAGCGTATGCCCAGAAGGAGCCATTGATGAGGGCGGACCCTTTTTAATTCGACAGGACAACTGCCTTCAGTGTGGCAACTGCTATGAACACTGTCCAGTGCAGGCTATTCACGAAAGAAGCTAAGGATGAAGTTCCATAAAAATAGACAAAGATAATTTACTGTAGTAGAATAAAAACATTATGGAATACTCAAAGAAGGGAAGAAGCATTTATGTCCGCCTTGACAAGAGCGATGAGATAATAGGCAGTTTGATGAGTGTATTTGAGTCAAATGGTGTTTCCTCTGCATTATTCCAAGGCATCGGAGCCTGTGGTGATGTAACCGTTGCTACCTATATTCCTGAGAAGGATGACTTCCTTGATCACAACAAAAAAGGAATGCTGGAGATGATTTCACTCAATGGCAATGTTGTTACTTGTGACGACGGGAGCCGTGCAATTCATGCCCATTCAATGTTCTCTTATCTTAATGGAGAAGGTAAAATGTCTTTCTTTGGCGGCCATCTTAAGTCGGCTATCGTTCTTTATACAGCTGAGTTGCGTATAGATCCGGTTGAAGACGGAACTATTGGCAGAAAGAAAGACCCAATAACGGGGATAGATGTTTGGAAGTTGTAATTTTGACAACAAGTGACGGTCTGCACCTCGAGCGCTTTGATAAGTAAAACTCAAATCGACTAAAAACTGAAATTGCCACGGACTTCCTTATTGGAGTTCGTGGCAATTTCATTATTTTTGGCTACCTTTGTCGCCGTAAAAATATAAAGACTATGACTTTAGAACAGATACTTGAGCATCGTAGGGCAGTACGCAAGTATGCCCCTAATAAAGAGTTAGATACAGAGAAAGTTAAGGAGTATATCCGCCTTGCTACTCTTGCACCGACAAGTTCAAATATGCAGCTATGGGAAGCTTACCACGTTACTGACCCTGAGAAGCTGGCAGAAATGGCTCACGCATGTCTCGACCAGGGCAGTGCGAAGTCTTGTAAGCAGATGGTAGTATTCGTTACCCGTCAGGACAAATGGAAGGCTCACTCTCAGGCTGTATTGAAAGCAGGCATTTAAGAGATTAACCAAAACAGTCCTGAGGACAGAAAGGCTCATAGAATTGCTTTGCAGAAGCAGTACTATGAAAAACTTATGCCACTGACATACAAGCGTTGTTTCGGATTGCTGGGATTGTTCAGAAAAATACTCGCACAGATTATCGGATTGTTCCGTCCAATGGTCAGACAGGTTACCGAAGCCGATGAGCGTACCGTCGTCCACAAGAGTTGCGCATTGGCTGTACAGACGTTCATGCTAGCAATGAGCGAACAAGGCTATGACACTTGTCCATTAGAGGGTTTCGACAGTCTACTTGTAAAGAAGGCTCTTGGCTTGCCTCACGATTGCGGTATCAATATGGTCATCACCTGTGGTGTCAGAACATATGGCGGTGTGCGTGGTGACCGCTTCCGTCTGCCATTTGAAGAGTTCTACCACAAGATTTAAATAGCCTATAGCTTTTCAATATTTTTGAACCAAGAAGATAAGAATTTTGTGAAGTAAAAATGGAGAAAATAAACTTATTCAAAGAAAAATTCATCAAAGCGTTCCGCATTTCATTTGAATATGGTGCATATACGACAATGGCAGTTATTGCCATTTACCTCATATTCTTTAAATGAGAATTTACCATCACTTGATGATGATACTGCTCTAAAGGAATTCATCAGTCTGCTGAAAGGTTAGATTGCACATGTACAAAGAATTGGATTTGTTTCCAAAATGCAGGCAACCCACACCATCAGAGCAAGGCTATGTCGTGGACGTAATCATGGAATGGCTGCACAGACATTTCGAATAAATAAAACGATGAAGCAAATACTTATATCAAATATTGGCTCACTAACAGGAAGGCAAGTGTATGATGTTTGTCGGCTAAGGCAGGACGTATTTACAATCGAGCAAAACATCAGGGTTCCAGAACTGGATGATACAGATTTAGTTGCCACGCATATACTTCTGTATGAAGACGACATACTTGCATCATACGCAAGAGTATATAAGGACGATAATGAAGTTCATATAAAGATCGGACGTGTTGTGACAGCCAAAACTTTTCGTGGAAAGTCGTTGGGAAGCGATGTAATCCGACAATCCATACAGGTGGCACAAGACAAGTACAATGCTCAAGAAGTCTGGCTTGATGCACAAGTCCAAGCCATTCCATTTTATGAGAAGTGCGGACTGAAAGTCATGTCAGAGCCATTTATGGAAGACGGTATACAACATGTAAAGATGGTATTCAAATAAAATACAAAGAAAAAAGTTTAGTAGACATGTACAGCATAGACAATATAGTAACAACAAGCACCTGCGACAAGGACGGGAACCTGAAGCTTTTCTCGGCCTTTCAGATGATGCAGGACTGCTCGGAAATGTGGATTGACTCTGAGCCAACGGTAAAAGCGTTTTTCGAGAAATCGGGAATGACACAACTATTGGCATCGCGTCAGGTAGAAATAGTCCGTGTACCGAAGTACAAGGAACGGCTAAAGACTGTAACAACTGTCTTTGAAGTCAAGCCCATGTTCGGTTTCCGCAACACATTTATTTATGATGCAGACGGAAACGTCTGCTACAAGACATGGTCGATGGGCGCATTCGTCGATAGAACGACCGGTCGGCTACAGCGCATTCCGCAGAATGTGCTATCATCGGTCAGCATTGAGCCAAAGAAGGACATGGTCTATGGTGAGAGGAGAATTATTGTGCCGAAGGACGCAGAATTCAAGGTTCATGAGTCTCTTGCAGTTACCCGTAACGACATTGACTACAACGGACACATGAACAACGCAAACTATATCCGCATAGCCAATGAGTATCTGCCTGAAGGCTATAAATACAACAATGTAAGGGTAGATTTCAAGATTCCTGCAAGATTCGGTCAGTCGCTTGTTCCTCAGACATTATTAACTGCCGACGGAACCTTCTTTGTTGAACTTTCCCTAAATAACAAGACAAGTACATTGATAGAATTCAAATAATAAGTAAGACTGCTAAAGAAATATAAACTTACTTTTAGTAACCGTCTGACGCTCAGCAATTCTAACCTCGTGGTAACTGTCTAACGTTCAAGTGCGTTCTTGTGAGATATTCTTTTTCGGTGTACCTTTGCAACCGCAAACAAAAAGTTAGTAAATAACAGAATAAAAGTATATCGAAAATGAAGAAGATTTTTACATTGGCAGTAGCAGCTATGGCTGCACTCGCAGTTTCAGCACAGAGTTCGTTCAAGACATGCACAGGTGACGGATTCACAATGCACGTTTACAACAGCGGCGATGTTATGGCAGACGCAAGCTACATCGTTGAGACAAAGGACGGACTTGTTACACTTGAAGAGCCTCTGTTCAAGAGTAGCATTAAGGAGTTCAATGATTATATCACCAAACTCGGCAAGCCAGTAACAGCACGTATCGTTGACTATCATGAGGGTGGTACCGGTGCTAATGCAATCATTCAGCCGGAAGGTATGCCTAAGTTCATGCACGAGGGTGCTTACGACGCAATGATGAAGGGCTTCCAGAAGAGCTTCGGCGACAAGATGGTTGACCTGCCTACAGGAAAGACCTCTGAGGTGAAGTTCGGTGAGACAAAGACAATCAACGGAGTAAAGTACCTGTTCGTCAATGGTCCGAAGAACGATTTCCCTGCAGCTGGTATCCTTATCGGCAAGACATTCTATCTCTCACACTGGGCTCCTGGTAAGACTCACATGAACAGCCTTCAGCTTGCAAACCGTGAGGCTGTAGCACAGGCTATTGAGGGATTGAAGGTTGCAAAATCATACAACGCAAAGTATTATCTTGGCTCACATGGCGGTATAGCTACTCCGGAGGATCTGAACTTCCGCATCGGTTACCTTTCAAAGATTGAGCAGCTTCTTAATGAGAACAAGGATGCAGCCAGCTTCGTGAAGGCTCTGAAAGCAGCATATCCTAATCTCCCTGGAGAGGAAGGACTTGACGCTTTGGCAGCTAACTTCTATAAGAATAATTGTTGCAAATGATAAGAAATCAAGTTGTTGACCCGTTGTTTCCAACGTGTCCAATAAGAAATGTGTTATCAAGGATCGGCGACCGCTGGTCCTTGCTTGTGTTATTAACCCTGCAGAGGAAAGATAAGCCGATGCGCTTCCGTGACCTCTGCAAGGCTATTCCCGATGTGTCTCAGAAGATGCTGATATCAACACTCCGTGAGTTGGAGGCTGATGATCTTGTAGTGAGGAAGATATATTCTGAGATTCCGCCACATGTGGAGTATTATCTTACAGAGCGTGGCTTGTCTCTCATTCCACTGCTCAACCAGCTTGTTGAATGGTCTCTCAGCAACATGAAAGACATTCTGAACAGCAGAAAGAAGTACGTTAAGAAGGCAAAGGCATAGCTATGATTCTGAATACAGGTGGCAGGACTGATACGGTGAACTATTTCTCGGAATGGCTTTTGAACCGCTTTAATGAAGGCTATGCCCTAAGCCGTAATCCTTTCTACCATGATGTGGTGAACAAAATAGAACTCACGCCGGAGACTATCGACGTAGTGGAGTTCTGTAGCAAAAACTACCGTCCGATTCTGCCACGACTGCATGAGATCACCGACCGCTTCAACTGCCACTTCCACTACACCATAACCGCCTATGGGAAGGACATAGAACCCAACGTACCCAGCATTGACGAAAGCATTGAGACGCTAAAAGAACTGTCGGCACTGGTCGGGAAGGAGAAAATCATCTGGCGGTACGACCCTGTCCTGCTGACCGACAAATACACCATAGAACGGCATTTCGAGACCTTCGACGATATGACCAGGCGGCTTGCACCATACGTTGACCGTTGCCTTTTCAGTTTTGTAGTGTGGTATAAGAAGCTGCACATGCCCGAGTTGCTGCCGATTACAGAACAGCAAAAAGAACGGATTGCGAAGGGATTGGGTGAGATTGCCGCCAAGCACCATCTGTATATTCAGACTTGTGGTACGAAGGAGAGCTATGAGCAATACGGCATCCATAACAGTGGCTGTATGACACGGGCTATCTACGAGCATTCACTCGGTCTGCATTTTAAGAAGGTGCCCGAGAAGGGCAACCGCCCCGGTTGCAGGTGCATGGAGAGTCGTGGACTTGGCGACTACAACACCTGCATCAATGGTTGCCGATACTGCTATGCCAACTACGACCACGAAAAGGCGAAGGAGAATTACGCTCTTCACGACCCACATTCTCCCTTGATGACAGGACATCTTTTGCCGACTGACAAGATTGTCCCTCTGCATCAGGAAAGCTACCTCGACAAAGAACCCAGGTTGTTCTAACTGTCTATCGCCGCCACTTTGCCAGCTGGCTCTGTTCGTCGTCCACATCATTCACGTCCATACCATGGCCTCCTTATGGGCAACATCGAGGAGATGCCGATGAGAGTATTCCGTGCCCTTGCAACTGACAGAGACATGGAACTGTGCTTTCTTGATGTAAGTGTTTCGAGCTGAATAGTTAAGGAAGTATCGTTGTAGCTTGTCAGTAGTATAGGCTTCTGGACGGAGCCCGTCGATATTCTGCGCTTCGAGCAGTGTTTCCAGTCCTTTCTCAACTTTTGTCTCATTGTAAGCGATGGCATGGAAGATGGCAGATGATGGGAGGATTGTGATTATCATGTTGGTAGGTTGTAGGTGGAACGGATTACATCTTTTCGAGGCTGTCGTGGATGGCATCCAGCTCCGCCTTGATGCTTCTGATGGCTTTCAAGGTGGACTGCGCCTCCGGTACGATGACCTGGTGGAAGTAATTCTCGTTGAGCTTGTCATCAATGGCCAGTTCATTGGCACGGTACATAACTTGGTTGAAGTTGCCGCCGAGCCATGAAAGTTGCTGTTGATACTTGGCGTAGAAAAAGAGCAGCGTCGCCATTGCTTCTATCCTCCCTCTTGTCCGTTGTTTTTTTCCTTTATCATAGTTTTTTGCCATTGTGAATTAATCCGTTATTTGCATTGTCCGACAATCAACGTGCATCTACGTTGCATTTGCTGCAATGTCGTGCAGCTTCTTGTGCCGTGGCACGCCGATGTCGAGTTACAAACGCGGTACAAAAATAATCAAAAAACGGCTAATCCACCATAGGCAAAAACAAAGTCTGCAAACGCTTGTTAATTAATAATCAATGAGTTGTTTATATCCGTTTGCCGTCGTTTGCCGACATTAAAGTTCATGTTGGGAATAAGTAAAGGCCACGGCAGAAACGTATCATAAGAAAAAGGAAACATAAAAACGGATATGAACATCTTCAATTACATCATCCAGCTCGGTGCCTCGGTCATGATGCCGGTCATCTTCACCATCATCGGGCTCTGTATCGGTATGAAGTTCGGCAGCGACGCCTCCGACTTCGTCAACGGACATATCCTCTATGTCGACGGTGGTATCCTGGCCTACATCGGCAGACAGCCATAAGTTTAGCGAATCTCTTTCTCTCAAGCGCTGAATATCGACCCGGCAATAAGGCAAGGGCCGATATTCAGCGTTTTACTTTCCATTCCGTGATGGTGCGCTCCTTCGAACTGAAGTTGATACCGACTTTGACTACCTTCCGCCCGTCGGACTCGTAAGGGATGGCATATCCCTTGTCATCAATCTGCTGAAGGGCCTCATCAACGCTACCGTCCATCTTTAGCTCCATCACATAGACGGTGGTACCGGTTTTCAGGAGTATATCCATCCTGCCTGCTGCAGTGCGCACCTGAGAATAGCAGTAGTTGCTCATGAGAGAGAACATCACATAGAGCATGGCTGTAAAATGTCCCTCACTCGTCGGTGCGTCCTTCAGCGTTCCCTCTTGATATGGAATGGAGGCGATGAAGCTGCGAGCCACAGAGAGCATGCCATCAATATCGTCCTTTAAAATAGAGAGGTACATGCTGTCCAAAGTATTAGTGGTGGCGTTATAATTGGGACTGACGTAGTAAGGAATCAGCGCATTGAGCAGGCCCGTCTTTACTTCCTCGTTGGGGAATCCCAGTTCGTAAGTATCCACTTCCGGAATGAAGCCCTGGATAGTCAGATACCCGCTTTGATAGAACAACGGCAGGATGGAATGCATGTCTTCTGTTGGTGCATCAAACTCCGTAGCCTTGGCCCGGCTCCCGTCAAGGGCGGGAAGGAAGGTGTTGAACTTCTTCATCATCTTAACCAAAAAGCTCGGGGTCCCCGTGGCGAACCAATAGTTATCCATGTATCCCGTCCTCATAGCCTGCAACACGCTAAAGGGGTTATAGACACCTTCAGCATCGCGTGAGAAATGGTAGCCGTCGTAACGCGTCCGGAGTTTTTCCAAAACCTTCTGATAAGTCAGACCATTGTTGTCGGCAATGCCCTGGATGCCTTCCTTGAAGTCACGCTCCAGTTCCTCTTGAGTAAAGCCCACAAGCGTGGAATAATTCGGATTCATGGAGATGTTGCTCAGATTATTGAGTTGCGAGAAGATGCTGAGCTGCGAGAACTTGGTGATACCGGTAATGAAGACGAAGCGAAGGTAAGGGTCAAGATCCTTCAGCGGGGAATAGAACGACTGCAAAGCCGTACGCATGGGCTCTAAGCGTTGAGGGTCATGGAGGACAGTGAGCAGAGGAGCGTCATATTCGTCAATGAGGACGACGACCTGCTTGCCCGTCTTGTCATAAAGATTGGTCACAAGGTTAAAGAATCTTGTCGTAACATCATCGCCATCACGGGACAGCCCATACAGTCTTTCCATCCGGCCCAACTGCATGTTTAACTGGTTGAACAAATCCACCGTTGTTCCCATCTTCGCCATAGCAAGACTGAAGTGCAGCACAGGATATTCCGTCCAGTCCTTCTCCAACTGCTCTATGGCCAACCCATGGAAAAGATCCTTCCTACCTTGAAAAAAACATTCAAGAGTACTTGTAAGCAAAGATTTACCAAAACGGCGCGGACGGGACAGAAAAATATATTCTCCTGACTGAATCAACCGAAACAAATCGGCTGTCTTGTCAACGTACAAATAGTTACCACTTCTGATTTTCTCAAATGTCTGTATTCCTACCGGATAGCGTACCATAGCCCTAAATTTTTGTTCACCGCAAAGTTAGACAAAATTATCGTGAACAGCAAGTGATTCCAAGAGAAATAAACAAGTTAACTACAGGAGAGGAAGGCACAAAAAAAGCATCGCAGAAATCTCTTCCACGATGCTTTCTCATTATATTGAATAATCCATTAGTCTTTGTTAGCGCGCTTTCTCTCCAGGTGGTCGAGGATAATCTTGCGCATGCGCATGCTCTTAGGAGTAACCTCCACATACTCATCCTCCTTGATATACTCCAGGCACTCCTCCAAGCTCATGACCGTCTTCGGCACGATGTGTGCCTTCTCGTCAGAACCGGAAGCACGGACGTTGGTGAGCTGCTTAGCCTTGCAGACGTTGACAACAAGGTCGTTGTCGTGAACATGCTCGCCGACGACCTCGCCACCATAGACCTCCTCACCCGGGTCGATGAAGAACTTACCACGGTCCTGAAGCTTGTCGATGGCATAAGCATAAGCTGTGCCTGTATCCATGGAGACCATAGAACCGTTAGTACGGCGCACGATCTCACCTCTGAAAGGCTGATACTCTTTATAGCGGTGAGCCATGATAGCCTCACCCTGGCTGGCGGTGAGCACATTGGTGCGCAGGCCGATGATACCACGCGAAGGAATATCAAAGGTGATGTTGACGCGGTCGCCCTCGGTGTCCATACCCGTGAGGTCACCCTTACGACGGGTCACCATATCCACCATCTTGGAAGAATACTCCTGGGGGACATTGATGTCGAGTTCCTCTATAGGCTCGCACTTCACACCGTCAATCTCCTTGTAGATAACCTGCGGCTGGCCCACCTGAAGCTCGTAGCCCTCACGGCGCATGGTCTCGATGAGGACAGAGAGATGGAGGACGCCACGGCCCTTGACAATCCAGCGGTCGGTATAGCCCTCGACAGGCTCCACACGCAGGGCGATGTTACGCTCCAGCTCTTTCTGCAAGCGGTCGTTAATCTGACGGCTGGTGCAGAACTTACCCTCGCGGCCAAAGAAAGGAGAGTCGTTGATGGTGAAGAGCATACTCATCGTAGGCTCATCGACAGCGATAGGAGGCAGGGGCTCAGGATTCTCAAAGTCGGCGATGGTATCGCCAATCTCAAAGTTCTCCAAACCGATGACAGCACAGATGTCGCCACTGCTCACCTCGTCGACACGCTTGTGGGTAATACCCTCGAAGGTGTGGAGCTCCTTAATCTTCGTCTTCTCCTGGCTGCCGTCGCGATGGCAGATGGTAATGTTCATACCGTCCTTGAGCGTGCCACGATGGACACGGCCCACAGCGATACGGCCCGTGTAGTTACTATAGTCAAGAGAGGTGATGAGCAGCTGCGGTGTACCCTCGATACGCTTAGGAGCGGGGATGTCCTCCACAATCTTGTCAAGGAGATAGTCGATATTGTCCGTCGGCTTCTTATAATCCGGACCCATCCAGCCCTGCTTGGCAGAACCATAGATGACGGGGAAGTCGAGCTGGTCCTCAGTGGCGTTAAGGTCGCACATCAGGTCGAAGACCATCTCATAGACCTGCTCAGGACGGCAGTTGGGCTTGTCGACCTTGTTGACGACGACGATAGGCTTCAGACCTATCTGCAGGGCCTTCTGCAGCACGAAGCGTGTCTGCGGCATAGGACCCTCGAAGGCGTCGACGAGGAGAAGACAGCCATCGGCCATGTTGAGCACACGCTCCACCTCACCACCGAAATCAGAGTGACCCGGGGTATCGAGAATATTTATCTTGACTCCTTTCCAATGTATCGAAACGTTCTTTGAAAGAATTGTTATCCCTCGCTCACGCTCCAGATCGTTGGAGTCGAGCACTTCGCCGCTGTCGTCGTGTCCGTCACGGAACAACTTGCCGGCGATAAGCATCTTGTCAACCAAGGTAGTCTTTCCATGGTCGACGTGCGCAATCACTGCAATGTTACGAATGTCTTGCATCTTTTTACTTTGAGATTAGAGGCAGAAACCATCTGCTTGCACAGAATTCTGCCCTTGCCTATGAATGTATTTGCTAATTCTGGTGCAAAATTACGAAAAAAATATGGTAAAGCATTGTTAAGTTCCATATTTTTAGTAACTTTGCACCGCATTTCCGGAAAAACCGGAGCATTCGACTTCGTAGGGGGTTGTGATTAAGGCTTTCCAGCGAGAGAAGGATGTCGTTGATGCACCAAACAATTAATCACTTTAAAAATGTATTTAGACAAAGAGAAGAAGACCGAGATCTTCGGCAAGTACGGCAAGGGTACCACAGACACAGGTTCAGCAGAGGCACAGATTGCACTGTTCACCTATCGTATCGCACACCTGACAGAGCACGTCAAGGCTAACCACAAGGACTACGTGACCACACGCGCCCTGACACAGCTCGTAGGTAAGCGTCGTCGTCTGCTCAGCTACCTCAAGGAGCGCGACATCAACCGCTACCGTGCCATCATCAAGGCCCTCGGTCTGAGAAAGTAATCTGCCGCGTGCTTCCTATTTATCCTAACGGATAAGGCATCAGGTAAAACAAAAACTATAAAAGGTAGAAAGACGCAAGTCTTTCTACCTTTTTTTCGTATAAATTCAATTCCGTCATTCTTTCTGCTCATATAAAAAGGTGCATCCACTATTACGTTGATGCACCTTTATTAATATGTTATTTCAAAATAACTTTTTTCACAGTACCGTCTTCTAACCTTATCAAGTTGATACCTTTTTGCAAGTTATTGCGCATTCTGCCATCCGGCCCATATATTCTAACGTGGGCTTTATCATCAGTCGTCACCCGATTGATGCCATTTGTTATAGGTGGCTTGATGCCGATAATCATTGACTGGTTGTTGTAGAAGTCATTAGACGAATCGGTCAGGTCGATGTCGTAGTAGTCATTACCGGAACCACGCCATCCCCAGTTAATATGCACCTTGCCTTCAGCATCATATCCGTCAAGCACCCAAGCGTGACCACCCTGCGTGGGACTGTTTCCCGCATAGAAGATAGGACGTCCGGCGGAAAGTTCGTTGAAGATGAGGTCCATCCATTCAGCTTTGGTGTAGTCACTACGCAAGAGGTATCTGATGCTGTCAGAAGAATATCTGAAGTTATCCACCAAGTCATGCGTGATATTGCCATAAGCAAAGGCAGAGCTACCTGACGGCGAATACATCATGCCAACTGAGACACCTATCTGGTAGCAAAGGGTAGCCACGGCTATTGAATCGTCAGCACTGTAGTTCCTATAGCTGCCAAACGACAAATAGCTATCCTTCATATGAGTCCAATCGTAGGTCGTGGCACCAAAGTCTGCACTCAGTTCAGTCTTGCTGAGCAACGGCTTATAGGTCTTGCTGCCCTGCCCTGTCAGGGGATAATCATAATATTTCATGATCTGTGCCAGGGCCAAAGCAACACACCCTACCGGACAGCGCACAGAATCACCCTTACTGTCAACGCCCTTTGGGCACATGCCATTGAAAGGTGAGCTCTGCGACCATCGTGTCGTGAGCATAGGCGCTACACTGACCTTGTACTTGGATGCGTCGGGCGCAATAAGTTGCGCATAGGCCGACCAACCGACAAGACTCAGTGTAAGCAAAGCGAGCAGTCTCTTCATTGAAAAAAAATGAAGTAAGAATTACGCCGTTATTTCACCACGACCTTACGCGCCTTGCCCTCGGAGCGAAGCACATATACGCCATGACGAAGATTGTTTGCATCAGCCTTACGACCATCAAGCGTGAAGGCCTCAACTTTTGCTGACTTGGCTGTGCCGTTGATACCATTGATGGCTGTGCTCACGCTCACCTTAGCCAAAGCAGTCTTAAAGATACTGCTGCCAGTAAACTTCGGGAAAGCTGCAGTGCTCATGGTGCAATATACTGAGTCGGTCTGCTCCTTGACGAAGGTAAATTTTCCGTTGTCAGCTGTATAGTCTGTGCCTTCAGTCAGTGCAGTTCCGTCAGCCTTGTACCAAGTATAGGTGGTAGTTTGGGCAGCTGTGGCAAGACCTGTCAGATTGTTCTGAGCACTCAGATCAATGGTCTCTACAATTGTACCGATAGGCATGGCCTGCTGAGGAGCATAGGTAAGCGTCTTAATATTGCTATAGGGCAGTGTGGCCAATGTGAAGCAGTTGCCAGCGATATTGGCCGTGCCGATAGAAGCATACTTCAGCTCGGTGAGGTTGTTGTTCATGGCAAACAGACGGCCGCCCGACAAACCGGTAGCCTCAGTCACATCAAGAGACGTCAGCTTGTTGTTGTTGACGCTCACATACAACTTGCTGGTGGTGTTGGCTCCTAAGGTAAAGCTCTTCAAGCCACAGTTCAATACATAGATATTCTTTAATTTAGTATTGGCAGACAAGTCGAGCGTACTGATAGCGTTGTTCGACAAGTAGAGCGTGGTCAGTGCTGTGAGGGCGGAACCATCAAACGATGTCAGTTTGTTTCCCTGGAGGTTCAGTTTTGTCAGCGAAGCCGGCAATTTCACTTCTGTGAGCAGATTGTTGTTCAGCTCGACATCCAACAATTTCGTATTCTTCGACAAATCAATTGTCGTTAACTTATTGCCGTTTGCACTCAGGCTGGTCAGTTCTGTAGCAAGAGTCACATCCAGCTGCGTGGCACCTGTACCATTCATGTTGGAAGTACACTCGAAGTCGTTGAGAGGCTTAGTAGCATAAATCTTCACAACACCTGTACCCACAGGCGTACCACTTACGCTTGTGGATGTCACATTGTAGTCATCATAGACGCCCTTAAGTGTGGCACCTTCTACGATTTTGCCATCACCCCAGTCAATAGTAACGACATTATCTTCAGCAACGGCACTACCGAAATTCAGCTCGTGAGGTGTACCGTCAACCGGATAGGTAACGGTAATAATCGGTGTGGCATTCTGGGCACTCATGCACAAGCATGAAGCGGCGAAAAAGAATAGAAGTAAACTTTTTTTCATAAACATCTCTGTTTAATTAAACAATATTATATAGATAAGCTCATACCATCAACGTGTGACAGCAACCTTGCGAGTCCCTTTCTTTGTTCGGAAGATATAGACACCTTTACGCAGTGAATGCTCATCAACTCCATCGGCCATACGAGACCCATCGATGGAATAGACTTCTGTTTTGTCGCTACTCACTTTGCTTGTCAGAGCACTGATGTCTGTATTTACGGCCTTTGTAGTTGTCACCTTGATACCATGAATATAAACTGTATCATGGGTTGCGCTCTGGAACCACACATAAATAGGCTCATCGCTCTTAATCGTAACCTCATCTGTGCCATTGTCAAGATCCTCTATGCCTGTCCAAGTCTTTATCCCTCGGCCTAAGGTTTTGAAAATAGTCATATACGATGCGTTCACGATCTTCCAACCAGTGCTTGCAGTCAAATCAGTGGTAGGTGAAGCCTGACCCATGTCGGCTGCTACATTCTTCGTGGCCAATATCCTGCCCATTATCTTGCTGTTGGACGAAAGGCAGATGCTGAAGGTAGTGCACGAAGGCATACACACCACAAAGCCACCTCCATTGGCAGTCATAGATGCCGATGAAGGCTGAAGCATGATGGCTCCGGTGCGCGAACCTTCTGAACCGGTTTCACCGTCAGTTCCTGCACCAACGAATTCCGGCGAAACCTCGCTGGCAGGGTAATCAGGCATTTGGTCGGCATAAACCGTTTGAATCAACTTACCATTCGCATCCACCTTATAATTTGTTTCATCGATGTTACCAACATACTTATCAATCTTGGCTTGCGTATCAAACCACAGCCAACCATTGGCATCAACATCAGAGGCGCTAAACAAATTATATTCCTGCGCCTGAGCATTTGTAGCCACTAAAACCACAAGTGCTATTGCTAATTGTGTAATTTTTCTCATCTCTTTATGTTTAGTATCTAATAACATTAAAATCTATTACACCTCATTCCAACCAGGGTTTTGTTCAATGCCATGATATTTTATGTCACTCCACGGAATGGGTAAATAATACTGTTTTTCCGAAAAGACACGAATACGTCCCGGAAAGCGGTTAAGATTGGAAATCTTATAGGTCGTGTGACCATTCTTCACGATAATAGTCATTGCTTTAAGTGGATTCTGCAAACCATTCAGTTTCTCCGAAGCCACACCCCAACGGAAGAAATCCCAATAAGAGGTCTCTTCAAAAGCAAGTTCAACCCTGCGCTCATTCACTATTTTATCCCATGTAATATCAGTGTACGAGTCCATATGAACGCGCTCACGGATTTTATTTACCATTGTAAGAGCTGTTGCGGCATCACCTAATCTGTACGTAACTTCCGCATAGTCGAGTAAGGCTTCCGCATAGCGCCAGATGATGTAATCCTGCTTGCTGGCATAAGTCTCATTATTGTCAATGGCCTGCGACTCATCAACAAACTTGCCTAAATAATATCCCGTTCTTGTTACCGCAGCACTTGTTGATGTTCCGTATGGCGTAATGTCAGCACCTTTTTTACCATCGGTCGTTGCCATATCCATCACATGATTGCGGAAAGTGCAGCCATTATAAAGAATGTTAGCATAGAAACGATAGTCACGGTTGTCGTATGGATGGCTGGCATCATACGTAGCACCTTTTCTCATGCCATATTCATCAACATGGTTTTGTGTGGGCGTATAGGCTGCCGTAGTGCCGGTAAACGAAGGAGCCGCAGCATCTCGATCGAGTTTATGACCATTTTTCGTATCGTAGTTACCATCATCGGTTACTTGCACTTCAAGGATACTCTCCTTTGAGTTTTTCGTCAGAAAAATATTGCGATAAGCATCACGAATGCCATCTTGTGATGTTGCCTCAATAGGCACAAGCGAATAGGCATTGAGGGCAAAGAACTCATCGTAGGCAGCCTTTGCCTTCTCTAACATGGCATGGCTTTGATCATCTGTAAAACCAAGATAATTCTTCTCCTTATTCTGATATACCTTGCTTGAAGCCCATAAATAAGCTTTAGCCTTAAGGAGAAGAGCCGCACCCTTAGTGACACGTCCCGCATTAGCAGCATCATATTTTACGGGCAGCTCAGCTGCTGCCTTGTCAGCCTCAGCGGAAATAAAATCAACCATTTGCTGATAAGAAGCACGAGGAAACTTCTCTGCATTATTGAGCGGGTCATAGGTGTGATCAATCAGCAATACACCACCAAACTGACGCCACAACATATAATAATAATAACCGCGCATGAAATGAGCCTCTCCGTCTATACGCTTGCGTTGACTCTCATCAGGCACTTGATTCTCATTCTCAAAAAACGAATTGATGTATTGTATTTCGGAGTAATCACTCGTCCACAATCCGAGCGCCCAGTTAGTGAGCGTTTCCTCATTACCCTTTAGAATATCCCCATAGCCAGCATTGAACCAATCTGTCTTTCCAACAGTAAGTTGATCTCCAAACCATGGCATATAATAGCGTGAGAGATTCTTCAAAAGACTACTGGTGGCAACCAGTGTCTTAAAGCCATAGTTCATGTTACGATACCATCCATTGACATATTCATCAAGTAACTGACCGTTGCTCCACACCGATTCATCTGAAATCTTATCATTCGGTGCATCGTCGAAAAGGCTGTTACATCCTGAAAACAGGATCGTAGAGGCAACCAATAAGGAACCAATTTTATATTTTGATAATATCATAAGTTGTACGATTAAATTCCGAGATTGAGTGTCACACCATAGGTCTTCTGCACAGGATAACCACGCAATGACTCCGGATCCATGTTTTTAAGATCGCTGATGGTAAATACATTGCTGGCTTGGAAAGCAAAGCTGGCCGAGCTAAGATGTATCTTTCGCAATAGCCTTGAAGGTATCTGATATCCAACATTGAGCGTCTTCAGTCGGACAAAATTACAATTCTTTATCCAAAATGTAGACGGCTTACGATTGTTGTCTGTTGATGTTGCAAACTTTATGCGCGGATATATGGCATTCGGATTATCCTCTGTCCATGTTTCTGTGAGATGATATTTCTGAAACTTCTGCAACGTGCCATTTTCCAATGTGTAATATTCGCTAATATTTTGCTTATAGCCCCACTCACCCTGAAAAAGCGCATTGACGAAGAAACCTTTATATTGCACATTCAACTTAAAGCCCATATCAAGATCAGGATAAGACGAGTTCTTGACATAGATACGATCATTGGAGTCAATCTTATGATCCCCATTCTGATCTACATACTTGATGTCGCCCGGCGCAATAGTGGCATTACCTTGTCCGTCCTGGTCAACTCCATAGCTATTAATTTCCTCTTGACTCTTGAAAAGGCCATCGGCTTGATACATCGACCATACCATGCTGCTCTTACCCTTTCTGCGAAGATTGGGAAGTTGTGCACTCTCATCACCATAATCAAGATACTTATCAGCTGTTTTAGCCAATGTGAGAGCCAAGCTATATTTCAATTTTCCTATGGTATTGCGGTGATTAATGGTAAGATCCCATCCCCAAGCTTTCAGCTTGCTGAAGTTTTCATTCGGCACCATGCCACTCACACCAGTCGATGGTGGATAAAGATAATCAGGAGCGGCAGTAATCTTATCTGTCTCATAGCGGACATAATATTCGAACGAGACACCAAACCTGCCATCCAAGAATCCCAAGTCTGCTGCGAAGTTATAGTCGTGAGTTTTACCCCAAGTAAGATATTCATTGGGGTTGGTGGTCATTACCATTCCAGGACGGAAATTTCCCCCAAAAGTGTAACCATTATTGGTGGTCTCGGTGTAAGTGCGCAGATAAGAAAAAGCACCCACAAGTCCATCATTACCCAACCATCCAGTTGACATTCTTAATTTGGCATTGCTGATTACATGCTGATTCCAATTACGGAAGAAATCCTCATTGGAGATAACCCATGCTCCTGAGAAGGAAGGAAAGAAACCCCAACGATGGTCAGGATGGAAATTATTGCTGCCATCAACACGAAAACTGAATTCACCAAAATACTTGTTTGCATAACCATATTTTGCACGGCCAATGAGTGAGGCACGCTGATTATAGGTCTCGTTGCCAGTAAGCTTGGCAGATTGCGCCGTACCGATAACCTCAGGATAAATACCCTTGTCTTGATTGGTACCATTCATATACTGATTGTGCGTACGCTGATAGTTGGCTATAATCATACCTTCCACATCATGCTTCTCATTGAAGATGCGGTTGTAATTAAGCCCACCCTCATAGAGTTGACTGTCAAAGAAAGTATCATCCTGCTCCTGAGAGACTTTAGCAGTAGGATACACTGTATTGGCATCAGCAGAATAATTACCAGTATTGGCATCATATAAATATAAGGTGACAGGCTTATCAAACTTCGTATTGACACTATGATTGTCATCAAAAGTAGCACGAACATAAGCTGACAAACCTTTCACCCATGGGATATCCCAATTGAGATTGACAGCTATTGTACTCATATTGCTACGGTCTTTGACATACCCACCCAGCCCATCAATGTTGACAAGCGGATTGGTACCGTCTATACTAGCAAGTTCACCATTAGTAAAGCGAACCACCTGAAGCGGTGAATAGCTGTAAGCATTGTTGATAGTATAGTAGCTGCTATTCTTTGAACGAGAACGAGACCCATTGAAGTTAACGCTCAGTGTAAGGTTGGAAGCCAATGCAGCATCAATCTTTCCCATATAGTTAAGGCGCTTACGGCCTACACCACTATACAATCCCTTACTATCTGCAAAACCAGCTGAAAGATAATATTTCACACTCTTATTTCCTCCATTCACCGATAGACTATGGCTCATACTCCAGCCTGTATCGTCAAGATAGCTCAAGTAGTCCTCATCACCATAAACATTTGGATTGGTATGGTTCTTAATCTGTTCTAACTGTTCGTCAGTATAGGCAACCTCAGTCGTTCCAGGTGTATTAGCCACCGCTCTATTAAAGAGCAATGCGTATTCATAGGCATTGAGAAAATCAGGCATCTGTGTGGCCTTAGTAACATTGTACTGCCCACGATAATTGACATGCACGCGATCGCCCTTTGCCTGCTTGGTCTGAACCAGAATGACACCATTAGCAGCTCGAGCACCATACACAGCAGAAGCTGCAGCATCTTTCAAGATGCTGATACTCTCAATATCATCAGGATTCAAGTCTGACAACCGCATCTCACCATCTGAAGTATTTGTTCCAAAACGCGGTACACCATCGATAACAAGCAAAGGAGCATCATTAATGCCTCTTATATGAATATCGCTTTCTCGTGCTGTACTCGGATCGCCAGTCGATTGCATCACCTGCAATCCTGCCACTTGACCAGTCAGAGCCTTATCAACATCAGTTGTTGGCGCCATAATAATATCGTCAGCCTTGATGGTTTCAACAGACCCCGTGAGCGACGACTTCTTTTGAATACCGTAACCCACGACCACCAATTCGTCAAGTTTTTGGGCATCGTCATCCATCGTCACCTGAATAGGAGCATTGCCGGATTTAACATCAATTTCTTTCGATTTATACCCAATGTATGACACGACAATTGTCTTTGTATCAACATTTTTGGGAATAGCAAAGTTACCATCGACATCAGTTACCGCTCCCGTTTTCGTGCCCTTCCATCTCACTTGGGCTCCAATCAGCGGCTCGCCTCCAGAATCAACCACCTTACCGACAACAGCACCGTTTGTGGCATTGCCTGGTTGAGCCGATTGCGGGGTAGAAGGAGTCTGCGCTACAACTGACAAAGTTGCCATAGACAGCGCCATGAGCAATTGTCTCCTGCTGAAGTTTATTTTCATGCTAATATGCTATATGTTAATATGCGGTGAATGTAATGTTTAAATAAGGCAGACAGCTACTTATTAGCAAGTGCCTTTTCTATCTTCAATATCTGGTATGCATAGAAATCACGAGTCAAACCTGTTGCCCGCGCTTTATAATTGTTGTATCGTCGCAACGTTCGTCTAAGGCATCCTGTCATGATAGCTCCCATCTGGTCTTTGTTCAAAGCTGAAGGACCAAGGTTGATACGCACAAAGTCGTCATCGCCAGCTTCATAGTCACATGGTAAAGAAGGCTTTGAGTTCTCTTGACAGAATGCTTGATATATGGCTTCTGATGTCAATGACGTCGACTTTAGCGAAGACTTTAGGCCTGAGTTACTTATCATTTGGTCGATTGCAGCACTTTCAAGTGCCTGTTCGGCATCCGAAAGCAAGCCACCCTTTGGTGCCTTAAAGAGTGCACCCTCTAAGTCTGTCAAATAATTGCTTAACTTATAATTAACAGTTGGATTTTCCTCTCCGCCCTGTTTAATACGGTACAAAGCAGGAGCGCTCATGAGCGAAGCTACTATCTGAGAACGCAGTTTCGCATTGACATCCATGTCGATTTCCAACTTCGAGATAAGTTTGCGAGGCGTGAGCCAACTATCATAACTTCTGGCCTGAGCCAACAGCCAATAGAGTGCTTTCTGTTGAGTAGCTTTGTCTATATAATGGCGCGACGTAGTTTTGCCGTCTCCCTGACGAATTTCCTCAAAGCGAATACCACCTATATACGGCATCACATGACCAACGTATCTGCCATATTGACGCGTCACCTCACGATAGACCTTCTCTGTCTCATCATAACGCTCTCCTTTCTCCATTGTCCAATCCTCAAGATGATTCATGAGAATCTTCAAATTGCTAATGCCATAGTTACTGGCTTTAATATGATCGTTACCTAAATCCTCCGTAAGGTCGGTAGGGTCAATCGTGGCAAACACCTGCTGTGCTCCAAACTCATACATGGGATCACCAGCCTTATCCTTTATCCACTGGTCAAGGGTAGGCTTCTCCGCATCTGGCGTTGTTGCACCAGGAATAAGGCGATACCCCCAGTTGATTGCATAAATATCATACACTCCAAGGTCTGGCGGAGTGAGTTTTACCCCTTTCTCCACATCACCAGGCTGAGCTACATAGTTATTACGTGCATAGTCCATGATACTTGGTGTCGTGCCGTATTTCTGAGTGAACTGCGGGTCACGCAATTTTTCTACGGGAAAAGAGAAACTGGCTCCCATATTGTGCATCAATCCCAAGCAATGACCTATCTCATGAGATGCCGCATATTTAATAGACTCGCGCATGACATCATCGTCAAACTTCACTTTCCTGACACGCGCATCCACAGCACCGGTCTGCACAAAACGCCAATTATGCAGCAACGACACGATATTATGATACCATATTACATCAGCTGACAATATCTCTCCCGTGCGAGGATCTTTATAGCTCGGCCCCATAGCATTGGCTGTAGGCGTGGCGACATAACGGAAACAACTGTAACGCATGTCATCGGGGTCAAAATCCGGATCATCTTTTGGATAATCCTTCACCACAATGGCATCCTTAAACCCTGCCTTCTCAAAGGCATGATTCCACTCGAGAATACCATCCTTTATGGTCTGACGCCATTTTTCCGGAAATGCAGAGTCAACATAGAACACTATCTGCTTTTTCGGTACAACCAACTCACCGTTAAAATAGCGTGCGCTGTCACTTGGTTCAAGACGCCAACGGTCAATGTATGTCTTGCTATCAATACGGTCAGCATTCGAACTAAAGAGATTTTTCTCATTGTAGAAATATCCCACTCTGTTATCTTGCAAGCGCATTGGCATAGGGTCATCGGGCAAGACGAATAATGACCGATGCATGGTAACCGAATAAGGCTTCTGGATGATGCCTGTTGTCTGATAGCTCAACAAACTTTCTATCTCGATATTCTTGGCAAAAGCCTTTACCGAGCTGATGCCTGATGCATCTGACTGAAATATTCCTTTGAGTTTACCTCCTCCCCCTAGTAGTTTAGCAATAGGGCTGTCGTCCTTTATTGGGCTAATACATTTCTCGTTACCCGAGAAGAAAGTTGAGACATCAATAAGGAAACTCTTACCATGGTGAGCCTGAATCTTAAAGCCCTTTAGCACAGGATTCATATTGTTGCGTTGGAATGCCGGCGCAATAGGATCCTGAGGATTCACCTCGTTCTGGTTTTGTATCTCATGCAAATAAAGGTTGCGCCCGTCAGTTGTAAAGTTCACTAACAAAGGAGTAACGTTCATTTGACCAGCCACAAAATCAGAAGCATCGCTCGTTGATGCCACACGACTGGAGAGAATGTAAGTTTTGGAAAGAGCCGTATCGGGAATTTCAAAATATAACTTTCCGCTCTTCTCATTAAACCACACAGTAAAAAGTCCCTTATGGGAGTTTGCGTCCTTAACCAGTTTATTATAATCAGACAACGAATCTTTCTTCAAGACATTAGTCAGCAAATTCTTATTTTTCTTCTTTGCTTGAACACCTGTTGGAGACATCGTAATGAATCCAAAACATACGATGAAACCTAATGAAAACTTATAAATTGATCTATTAATTAACATATACGGATTGAATTTTTTGCAAATTTACGAAAATAAAGTTCACACTACAAATGTTTCCTTATTTTTAACTACTAATTTTAATTATTACCCCTAAAAATATTGCAGATTTGATAGAAACAAGAGAAAAAAGAAGTACCATGAAGCTTTTATCTTTCGAAAGCCCATAACATACACAGAGAAACGGTGCACCGAATAAACCCTGGATTTGAAGAAAGAAGTTCAAACATCTAATACCTATTGCTGTGGTGTTTTTTTAAAAAAACAGATTAAGTCTCTTGCTGAGATGCAAGGGGCTCCCCAAAACACTCACCACGCCAGGAGAGCTTTCTGCACGCCGTTGATAATTGGGATTACATTTCCAGGGTAAGGGCGTAATATTTTTACCACTCTTGCGATTATGATTACAATTTCGGGGTTAGGACGGCCACGGTGGACCGCACCTACAGGGCCACCGGCAATACCCTGCGGGATGAGAGCGGGGTAACCCCGCCCCTACGGCAATACCCGTTAAACCCTACGGGTAGAGTCGGGGTAGAGCAATTTTATGCGCCTTGGCGCAACTTTATGCCTTGGCAATTTTCGTCAGGGGCATCCAGCCCATGACCATTTTCCTAAAAATATGATATGCAGGCGAAGCCTACGTGCCACACGCATTTATGTCTTTTCCTTGCGGTCTTCTGAAGCATTCATGCTTCCTCTTTGCGGTCTTTGTGCCTTTGCGAGAGAAAATAAAAATAAGCGTAGAATGGTATCTCTCGCCAAGGCGCAAAGGGAGGGGTTTATGTCGTTGCCTCCCCAACTGTATTACCGATGTCACCGGCAATACCCTGCGAGGTGAGGGCGGGGATAAACCCCGCCCCTACGGCAATACCAGCGTGTACCTCGCTTCCCTGCGGCGTGCATCCATCCACGTGAGACCTCCGAGGTCTTTCCACTCTCCTCGCTCTATCCCCAGGTCATTCATAGTGTGACCCCTCCGGGGTCAGTGCTCACCCAAACCGAGAATGGAATGCAACAGCACTCTCCGACCTCCGGGGTCCGGAGCGTCTATCCGTGTCATGGGGAATCTCAACTACACCGAAGATATTGATTAGGCCTTCGTAGTGCCCAGACTCGGATTTCTACACCTGAGCCGAAAAAGTACAGAAGAAAACAAAATCAAAAGAGAGGAAAGACATACGGAAGAAAAGAAAAGGAACAGGGAAGAGGAGAGAAAAAAGTCCGGAAGCACAGATGTATACTCTTCTGCTCTTCCGGACTTTCGATACGGTTAAACTCAATTCAAAAATCTACTCCAAAATTTCCTTTAGCGGCTTCATGACGAAGTCACGCTCCATCATCAGCGGATGCGGAATCTTCAAGTCCGGCTCATCGATATGGATATCGTTATAGAGAAGGATGTCGATGTCGATGATGCGGTCATGGTATTCGCCATTGGTGCTCTTCCCCGTGCGTCCCATGACCTTTTCTATCTGTTGCGTGACTTGGAGCAGCTCGCGGGGCGAGAGCACGGTATGGCAGCAGACGCAGGCGTTGATGAACTTATTGGGTGACTCGAAGCCCCAGGGGTCCGTCTCTATGAGCGACGACTGCCTGAGCACCGGTCCCACCTTCTGCCCTATCATCTGGATGGCATCCTTGACAATGCGGCGACGGTTGCCTAAATTGGACCCTAAAGAAAGGTATACAGTAGCCATCAGTCGACGATGAGCAGGCTGTCGCCGAAGCATCCGAACTTATAGCCGTGCTTCACAGCTAAGTTATAGCACTCCATGACATTCTCATAGCCACCGAAGGCTGCCGTGGACATGACGAGTGTCGACTCAGGATGGTAGAAGTTAGCCACCATGCTGTCGGCAAGCTGATAGTCGTAAGGCGGGAAGATGAACTTCGAAGTCCATCCGTCGTACTCTTTCAGGAATCCGTCTGTTCCCGTGGCTGTTTCTGTAGCCTTTGCCGTGCTGCAACCGACGGCGCAGATATGGTGTCCGGCGCGCTTGGTGGCATTGACGATGTCGCAGGCCTCCTTGGTCACCGTCATGGCCTCGGAGTCCATCTTATGCTTGGAGAGGTCCTCGACTTCTATCTGTGAGAAGTTGCTCAGACTACAGTGCAGGGTGATAAAGGCCGTGTTGATGCCCTTTATCTCCATGCGCTTCATCAGCTCACGGCTAAAGTGCAAGCCTGTGGCAGGCGCCGTGACGGCACCCGTATGGCGAGCGTAGATGGTCTGGAAGTTCTCCATGTCCTCTTTGGTGGCATGGGAGTGGACGTGCATGAGCTCCATCTTCGGCTCAGCAGGGCGACCATTGAGGACATAGACAGGCAGCGGAGCCTCGCCTAAGGCAAAGAGGTCGTGGACAAACTGCTCGTGTGAACAGTCGTAGAGAAAACGGAGGGAGCGACCACGGCTGGTGGTGTTGTCATAAACCTCGGCAACCATGACGCCGGCATCATCAAAGAAGAGCTTATTGCCGATACGAATCTTACGTGCCGGCTCCACGAGGACATCCCAGAGATGCGTCTCCTCGTTCAGCTCGCGGAGGATGAATACCTCTATCTTCGCATCCGTCTTCTCCTTCGTGCCATAGAGACGTGCGGGGAAGACCTTGGTGTCGTTGAGGACGAAGGTGTCGCCCTCACCGAAATAGTCGATGACATTACGGAAGTCGAGATACTCGCCTTCTATGGGATGGCCTTTGGCGTCTTTCTTATAGAGTTCTATCTCACCAGATTTGCGGTGAAGCACCATCAGACGCGACTCATCACGGCGGTAGACGCGGAACGAGCCTTTGGTACCATCATCATTTGTAAACTCACGCACGATGCTGTGCGGATAGAGAGCAACAAGCTCCTGAGGCAAATCAAATTTAAATTGTGATAACTTCATATATTCAAAAGCCACTCACTGAAGTGGTCAAAATCTATACAGTCTTTAATTGTTATGTCGCCGACGCGTGTGCGTCTGAGCGCCGTGAGATAAGCGCCGCTGTTCAGGGCAAAGCCGATGTCGCGCGCCAGGGCCCGGATGTAGGTGCCCTTGCCGCAGACCACCCTGATGGACATGCGCCCGTTGTCGCTGTCGAAGTCGGTGAGCTCTATCTCCTCGATATGTATGCGCTTGGGTTTCAAGACCACGCTCTCGCCATTGCGCCGATATTTATACGCCCGTTTGCCGTCCACCTTCACGGCGCTGTAGGTTGGCGGCACCTGGTCGATGTCGCCGACGAAGCGCTGCAAGGTCGCCTCGGCCATCTCACGCGTGATATGGCGCCAGGGATAGGTGTGGTTGACGCTATGCTCCAGGTCGTAGCTGTCGGTAGTGGCACCAAGCTGCAAGGTCGCCGTATACTCCTTGGTGTGAGCCTGGAGCTCCTCTATCTGCTTCGTGCAACGCCCGGTACAGAGGATGAGGACACCCGTGGCCAGCGGGTCCAGGGTGCCGGCATGTCCCACCTTGACCTTCTGCCCCACATGCTGCGAGAGCAGGTAACGGATATGGGCCAGGGCTCCGAAGCTGCTCATACGGTAGGGCTTGTCGATAGCGATAATCTCGCCTTTGATGAAATCCATATTAGCTGAACATCACCATGCTGTGGCCCGTCTGCATCCAGATGAGGATGAAGCCGCCCACGATGATACGGTAGATACCAAACCACTTGAAGCCGTATTTCGACAGGAAGTCGACAAACCATTTCATGGCGAGGAGCGCCACGATGAAGGCTACGACACTGCCCACGATGAGCATGATGATATTGTCGGTAGTGGCCCAGGAGGTGCCCACAGCGTTGCTGCCGACGAAGAGTTCCAAGAGGTCGAGACCCGTAGCGGCCGCCATGGTGGGGACAGCGAGGAAAAAGGAGAACTCAGCGGCGCGACGGCGTGTGAGCTTCTGGCACATACCACCCACGATGGTGGCCATGCTGCGGCTCGTGCCCGGTATCATAGAGAAGCACTGGATAAGACCTATCCAGAAAGCACGGCGCTCAGTGATGGCATTCTCCTCACGGCCCTTGTTGAAAATTCTGTCGCAGAAGAGCATGAAGATACCACCGATGACGAGCATCACCGGAACTATCCAGATGGCATTCTCTGGCGTGAGCATGAAGTCTATCATACCGCTCTTCTTCACCACGAAGCCTATCACGCCCGTAGGGATGAAGGCCACGATGAGGAGCCAGTAGAAATACCATTTATGCTTGATCTGCTGCCACTTGCTGCTGCCCGCGGGGGCGGGGGTGTGGTCGAGACGGAAGAAACGGTTCCAATAGAGCACCACCACAGAGAGAATGGCACCAAACTGGATGATAACCGTGAAGGCTCTGACAAAGGCAGAGTTCTCAACACCGAGGAGGTTCTCGGCAATGAGCATGTGGCCGGTAGAGGACACGGGCAGGAACTCCGTGAGTCCCTCCACGATAGCTATGATAATCGTCTGGAGAAGCGTCATTATTCCTTTGTCTCTGAGTTAGCGTTAGTATTGGTAATGTCCTTCGGCTTTCTGATGATAGCGTAAATCATAGAGATGAAGCCTATGAAGCACACCACCGGCGCCACCTTGATGCGGCGGAAGCTGAAGATGTCGGGGTTGAAGGCCTGTTCCGTAGAACTTGCCCCACTCATGAGTATGAAACCGATGACGACGATAGCAAAACCGACGCCCAACAGGATGAAGTTGGTGCGGTCGAATGCATAATTCTTTCTGTTTTCCATAGTCGTTGTGCCTAAGTCCGACGGAGCCTGAATAAAGGAGACTGCCAACCGGACTTTATGGCCATATAAAAATTAATATTTTCCTTAGATTTTGTAGAGCTCTCCTGCCTTCATCTTGAGGTATCTGTTCACTGAGATATTAGCGCAGATAGCCGTGATGATGATACCGAAGAGGAATACCGAGCCACCCGTTATCGCCATCTCGCGCCAGGTGACAATGGTCACTATCTCCGGCTCGTAGCGATAGAGGGCGTACATGCCTCCCGCCAGTACCAGACAGGCCAGCAGAGCGGCGATAAGTCCGATGCCCACAGCCTGCCAAACGAAAGGCCGACGGATGAACGTCCACGACGCACCCACGAGCTTCATCGTGTGGATAGAGAAGCGACGGGCATAGATACCCAAGCGCACGGTGTTGTTGATAAGCGAGAAAGAGACGAAGGTGAGCAACGCCGCGATGACCAGCAAGGCCACACCTATCTTCGTGAGGTTGCGGTTGACAGCGTCGATAAGATCTTTCTGATACGTGATTTCTGAAACTTTATGATATTTCTTCAGTTCAGCAGAAATCCATTGCAGGGAGTCATTGTTGGCATAGTCGCTCTTGAGCGTCAGCTCTATGGAAGAAGAGAACGGGTTGACACCATCAGTGAAAGAGGCGGGGTCAGCCCCCATCTCCTTGGCAGCATCACGGAGTGCCGACTCCTTGCTGATGAACTTTATGCTCTTGATATAAGGCCGCTGCGCCACACTGCGGCAGATAGTCTGGGCCTCGTTGTCGTTCATGTCCTGGTCGAGCATGATTGTCACGGCAAGATTCTCCTTGACATAGGCAGAGAGGTTACGACCCGTCAACGTGGAAAACACCACCAGGCCAAGCAGGATAAGCACCATCGCCGTGCTGATGCATAAGGTCACCATCTGAAGGCGCCCTGAGCGGCCAGTGCTCTTTACATGTTTCTTCTTCATTACTGATTTGGCAATAATAACGCAAATTTGTTGCAAAAGTACAAAAACAATCATGAAAGGAAGCACGATTAACAAGCCTTAACTGTAAAGATGAAAAAATAAAAGGCTTTGAGCAACAAAGGACTTCTCAGGCATTACTTTTGCATAGCAAAAAGCAAACATTATGAGCACTGTCATCTATCCCTCTCCCATCTACGGTCCCGTTCACAGCCGTCGGCTGGGCCTGAGTCTGGGCATCAACCTGATGCCGGCAGACGGTAAGATATGCACTTTCGACTGCCTCTATTGCGAATGCGGTTTCAATGCCGACCACCGCACCCACACCCCCTACCCTACTCGTGAGACGGTAGCCGAGGCTTTGGAGCGCCAGCTCATCAAGATGCACAACGACGGTGAGCACCCCGATGTGCTGACCTTTGCCGGCAATGGCGAGCCCACGGGTAACCCCCATTTTGCCGAGATTATCGACGACACCATCCGTCTGCGCGACAAATGGTGCCCCGATGCGAAAATCAGCGTGCTGAGCAACTCCACCTTTGCCGGACGTGAGAAGGTGCGCCAGGCTCTGCTGAAAGTTGACAACAACATCCTCAAGCTCGACACTGTCAACGCCGACTATATCCGCCGCGTAGACCGCCCCACACAGCCCACCTACGATGTCAAGCAGGTCATAGAGAATCTGAAATGGTTCCATGGTCATGTCATCATCCAGACGATGTTTATGAAGGGCGACGGCACCGACAACACCGGCGACGAATATGTCCTGCCCTGGCTCCAGGCCGTCAAGGACATCAAGCCCGCCGAAGTCATGGTTTACACCATCGACCGCGAGACACCCGACAAAAACCTCCTCAAGGCCTCCCACGCTGAGCTCGACCGCATCAAAGCCATGGTAGAGGCGGCTGGAATACCTTGCACGGCATCGTACTAAGGTCCCTACGAAAGGTGAGTTTTTTTTTATTTCTCGCACCATAATCCTGACGGAGTAACACCACTACCTATTATTGGGGCTATGTGAAAACAGATAGGGATGACAGAGAAAAATCAAGCGCAAAGTTTGTTTCTTCTAAAGAATTTCTTTATCTTTGTAACCAAAAAAGACTATGGCAACGCTACAAATATCAAATACCCAAGTTTCTCCTCTTGATGCTTTATGGGCCCTTTTCAAGAGCCAGCCTAAAAAAGTAAGAAAAGCCTTTGTTAGACGGCTCCTCGAAGAGGAAACAACGGATAACCTTAAAGATGATGTTGTAAAGCACATCAAAGCTATTCGTGAAGGCAAGGAAGAGACATATAGCTTTAATTCATTAGAAGAAGCAAAAAAATGGCTTGACGAATGAAATACAAGATCTATTTCTCTACCTCATTTAAGAAGTCATATAAACTTTGCAAGAAACGGCACTTTGATATGTCTCTGTTCGATGAAGTATATCACTTGCTTGAACAGAATGGCCGTCTTCCTGAGAAATATCTACCTCATCAGCTGCATGGGAAACTTAAAGGCGTGTGGGAATGTCACATAACACCAGACTGGCTATTGTTATGGGACCAAAACGACAAAGAACTAACACTCTATTTTATGGATACTGGTACCCATGCCGACCTTTATAAAAAGTAGTTATTAAAATATTTGTCAAGAGGCGAGTCTGTTTCCTTTTTTTTCCTTACTTTTGCAAAAAGGGATATTATGGAAAAGGAATTCTGGAACCTCAACGATGCTTTCAAGGATGCCCTGCGCCTCAAGGACACGCTGACAGCGCGGCGGTGCCTGTACCGTATGACGCAAATCTACCCTCTCATCACCGACAACGACATTGCCGCCAACAAGGCCATCCTTCATGATGCCTTAGCCTTAGACAAGGTCATCCCTGCTTTCAACCTTGCTTATTTCGTGCCCTACGCCATGCGGTTAGCCGACAGCGACTGGGAGGGCGAGCGTCGGGAAGGCCGCATCATACCCTCTTTGGGGCAGCGCATCACCAACCGGCTCATGGGCAACCTTGCCAACAGAAACGACAGGTATATCAAAGCCGTAATGCCTTTCTTCCGCAAAGCTCTGCAAATCAACCCGAGCAACAAGGACAACCTGCGGCATTTAGCACAACTCTATGTCAGGGTGAAGCTGAAGTCTCAGGCTATCAACATCTACCGCCGTCTCTTAGAACGCTACCACGATGGCTATCTCTACGGCGAGTTGGCCGCCCTCACCAATGACGAGATGGAGAAGACACGATTGCTGTGCTTGGCTATCCTCAATACCCCACGCGAAATCTTCCGCGCCGGCTACCGCCACCGCTTAGCCGAGTTGTTACTGCTCTCCAACCCCACGCGCGCTGCCTATGAGATAAGGAAGAGCTTAGCAGCCAGAACGAAAGCCAAACAACCCATTCCTGCCGACGTAGACCGCATCGACCGGATACTAAAAGAATATCAGGCTGTTACAGACGCAGAAGAGGAGTCCTGGTACCGAAGGGTAATAGGACAAGGGCTGAGACGGGAATGAAGAAATGCAATTTTTACAAACTCTTTATAGGAAATAGCGTAGATTTACAAAGACATTTCGTAAATTTGCAAACATCAATCAGCAGGCCCTATGCCTTCTGATGTAAAGAGAGATTATTCACTTCAAAGATTATCACTATGAAAAAGATTTTGTTCGTCGTCGGTTCTCTCCGCAAGGAGTCTTTCAACCGCCAGTTAGCTAAAGAGGCCGAGGCCCTGTTACAGGGTAAGGCTGAGATAGCATACCTCGACTACACCTCACTGCCTTTCGTCAACCAGGACGAGGAAGTCCCGGAACTTGCTGAGGTGGCACGCGTCCGCAAGGCTGTCAGCGAGGCCGATGCCCTGTGGGTATTCACCCCGGAATATAACTTCAGCTACCCTGGACTGGTCAAGAACCTCTTTGACTGGCTCTCACGCCCTGTCACGCCCGGTGACTATGCCAAACCGACCTGCATCAACGGCAAGAAGGTAGCCCTCAGCGGAGCCGGTGGCAAGGCTGCCACCTCACAGTGCCGCAAGAAGCTCACCGACCTGTTGGCTTTTATCAAGGCTGACGTCCTCAATGTACAGACCGGTATAGCCCTGCAGCCGGAATGCTGGACCAGCAATAAGCTTGTCCTCACCGATGAGGACAGAGCCCACCTGCAGCAGGAAGCCGACGCTCTTATCAGCGAACTCTAACAATAACATTATTTATTTACAAAGCAAACATCAACTTATGACATTCGACAAAGACTTTCTCCGCAGCAACGACTTAGGTCTTCTGCTTCTCCGCCTCACCGTCGGCGGTCTCATGCTCTTCCATGGCATCCACAAGGTCATCTATGGCGTCTCCGGCATCGAGGGTATGTTAGCCGGCATGGGGCTGCCTGGCTTCATTGCCTACTTCTCCGTTGCCGCAGAGCTGATAGCCTCCATACTGATTGTGATAGGCGCCTGGACACGTGTGGCCGCTGTCGTCATGGTGGGTAACATGGCTGTCGCCATCCTCATGGCCCATCTGCCTGTGCTCTTCACCGTTGACGCCAATACCGGCGGCTGGGCTGTCGAGCTTCCCATGCTCTATCTCCTCGGTGCTGCCGTGCTCTGTCTCACTGGCGGCGGCAAATTTGCCGTGACAAAGGGACACATCACGGACTGAGCCGATCACATATTTATTGTATCAAAAAGAGGATAAACCACAGTTTATCCTCTTTTTTATTTTCATGTTACCCTTTATATCTTCACGTGCCCCGTACGCTTCAGTACGCCCCAGGACTGCAACTCACCCTTAATAGCCTTGAGGTAACTCTTGAAGAGCACATAATACATAATCCAACGATAGAAGAAGCGCTGCGGGATAATCCACAGCAGCACCCACAGGCTCTCATGCTCGAAGATGTAGGCCATGATGCTCACACTGGCATCGACGGCCAGGAAGAGCAGATAGTAGAGGAATATCTGCAAGGCATTGCCGGAGAAGAGACCAATGAACATCATCACATCGGCCAACGGCGAGAAGGTTGGGATGATATACTGGAAGATGAGCATGTTGGGCATAGCCCACAAGCCAAAGCCTTTCTTCTTGGGATTGAAGAGCGAGGAGCGGTGCTTCCAGAACGTCTGCATGACGCCAAAGCACCAGCGCACGCGCTGCTTGACAAACTGCCGCACATTCTCCGGCGCTTCTGTCATAGCCACGGCATAGTTCTCATTCTCAATGACATATCCAGCTTCGTTGATACGCATGGTGAGGTCGCAGTCCTCGGCCAAGGTGTCAGTAGTCAGTCCACCAGCCTTGACGATAGCCTCCTTGCGGAAGGCGCCAATGGCACCGGGCACCACGGTGATGGCATTGATATAAGAATAGGCCATACGGTCGAAGTTCTGACTCGTGGTATACTCTATGGCCTGCCACCGTGTGAGCATGTTGCGCTGATTGCCGACCTTGACATTTCCGGCCACGGCTCCGATGCGGTGCTCTTTGTCGAGGAGGAAATGCTGCATCAGCCTGCTTACGGCATCGGGGCGTAGCTGTGTATCGGCATCGATACACACCACAAAGTCAGCATCGGTATGGGCAATGCCATAGTTCAATGCCGAAGCTTTTCCACCATTGGGCTTGCCAAGAATACGCACGCGGCTGTTGCCGTCAAAGGCCTGATGGATGCGCTCCAAGGTATGGTCCTTGCTGCCGTCATCGACGAAGATGATGTCAAACGACGGGTAGTCCTCGCGCAGCAGCGTCTTTACCGTGCGTACGCAGTTCACTTCCTCATTATATGCCGGTACGATGATGGACACGTGCGGAGCATTATCCTTCGTCAAAGCAGGATAGTTGCGTCGGTGCTCCAAACGCTTCTCCTTGACCATGAGATAATACATGAAACCTAAGCGCAGGAAGCCAAGGACGAGGAAGACGATGAAGAGTGCCGTAAGGAAGTCGCTGGCATGATAGATAATCTCCGCCAAGGTCAGGTTGGCCTGCATGGCATAGTAAGTCTCACCCTTTGGTAATGCCGGCATGAGCTGAGCTCTCGGCATACCGAGATACTGTTCCAAGGAGATGAAATGATACCCTTCTTTCTGCAAGGTCTCTATGATACGCGGCAGTGCTGCCAACGTGGGCTTGCGCGTCACACCACCGGCATCGTGGAGAAGGATGATATGACCATCGCCATGGTGCACACCGTCGATGACACGATGGTATATCTCATCGGCAGTGACACCGGGCTGCCAGTCGTTGGGGTCCACCTCCTCACCTACGAAGAGATAGTTACGGTGGCTGGCAAGAATCATCGGCTCTATCTCCTCATGCTGGGTGGGATCGGCATCAGCATTGTAAGGTGCCCGGAAGAGAATGGTGCTGTGACCTGTGATGCTCTCAATGAGCATACGTGTGAGCTTCAGCTCAGCATAGGTACGACCCTCAGAGTTCTCTATCATGTTATGGTGGGTGAAGGTATGGTTGCCAATAGTGTAACCGGCATCGTAGACCTTCTTCACGATAGGCAGATTCTTCTCCATCTGCAAGCCCACCATGAAGAAGGCACCTGGCACATGATATTTCTTCAGCGTCCGCAGCACATGCGGTGTCCACCGGGCATCGGGACCGTCATCGAAGGTCAGTAACAGTTCCTTCGAACCACAATGTCCAAGCTTGGAAATAGTATAGGTCGAGGGGAGCCGGAGGTAGTTTTCCTCTGCGATAAGCTGGTCGTCAGCATCCATAGCCAGCCTCACCTTACCCTCTTTCGGCTCAGACTCCACATCTAAGACCTCACCCGATCCGACAAAATTGACATCGTCGTATCCGCTCAAGTGCATGACCTTGTTCATATTCCAACGCTTTACCTGCTCCCAGGCCAGGTCCTTGCCATAGAAATTCCAAAGTCGGTGGTCCTCAGTGCCCAAACGCCAAAGGCCAAAGCCGGCAAGATGATAGGTGACACCGAAGCGCATAAGATTGAATAATGTGGCAGCATCGTCAAAGAATACATGATGCAACTGATTGTCATCATCCACATAGGAGAAAGAGAGATTGTAGGAGTCGTCATCAAATTGTATCTTTGCCCCTGCGTCCAACGCCGAGGCGATGGTCTGGTCGTAGGACACCGTCTGTCCCTCGTCACCCTGAGGCCAGTCGTAGCCGTAAGCGGCAAGTCCCAAGACAAGCTTGTCATTGGGGATATTCTTCGCTGCCCAATCCGTAGCACGCTCCACCCAATGCTGGGAGGCGATGTCACCAGGCTGGCTCGTGGAGTTGTGCTCGTCGTAGGCCATAAGGAAGAGATAGTCGTTGTAATGCGCCAACTGCTGTACATCGTAGTCGTCGTTGAACGGCTCTATGTCCTGCGTGACATACATATTGTTGTCATGGAAAAGACGATAGAGGTCGGCGACGAAATTGGTGAGCAAGGCATTGTCGTTGATGTCCAGTTCCTCTAAGTCAATATTGATACCCGCAAAATGGTAGCGATGGTAGGTCTGCAACAGACTGTTGATGAACTCCCGACGCATGGTCTTGTCGCGCATGATACGTCCGATGGCCTTTGGCGAGAAGTCGCCGCCATAGTTGTTGGTCAGCATGGGGATGATGGGAACACCGGCCTTGCGCATCTCACGCAACGCTTTCTTGTCGACACGGGCCTCCAACTTACAAGTCTTGGGATTGATGAAGAACCACTCCGGGAGAACCATGTTCAACTGCTTCATGCCATGCTTGAGCGACCGCAGTGACCGGGCATCCCAGTTGACATACCAGGCGGCACGCACCCCAATGCGCGGGTCGCTCCACTCATTGATGAACTTCTGCGTGAGCTTGTCACCATGACCGACAAAGCGGCGGTTATGGCGGTAGTCCTCCATATAGCTATTGTGCATCCGGCGCTCTAAGAAGCGGTCACGGGTAGCACGATAGGTCGTGGCGACTTTGTTATCTTTCATGAAAGGCTTGGAAGCCGTCATGGCACTGCGATAGTCATGGCGGAAAGGCATATTGGGACTGCCTTCCATGGCAAACATGGTGACAAAGACAATGAGCAACAATGCTATTATCGTAGCAATAAAACGTATCGACCACTTAAACCGGCTCCACCTGCGGCGAGAGTCGGTCTGAAAAACCTGTCTTTCCATTAATACCTTGCTTTAACAGCTGAATAATTTTTTTTTCAGCTGCAAAGGTACGGTATAATGAAATGTCCGCGGAAAGACACAATGCAAAAAAAGATTAACGACAGATTAAACATTTCTAATGTCGTATCAATATCGTAAACATTCTGACAATGGAATGCAATGCTTTCGACGCCGAAAGAGAGGGTGCCGGAATAGGCTGTGACGGCTTCGACCTGGACAAGCTCTTAGACTTCGCCCACGGATATTCTGGACACATAGTGATGGCAAATACGCAAAGAGGGCAGGAGAAAGTCTCCTGCCCTCTTGGTGTGTCGTCTAAAAGCTTTTACTCATCCTCCGGAATGATGAGCTTATAGCCCTGACCGTGGATGTTGATAATCTCTACCTGGTCGTCATCCTTGAGGTGCTTGCGCAGCTTGGTGATGTAGACGTCCATAGAGCGGGCGTTGAAGTAGTTGTCGTCAATCCAGATGGTGCGCAGGGCATCGTTACGCTTGAGAATCTCGTTGGCGTGCGAGCAGAGCAGAGAGAGGAGCTCGTTCTCCTTCGTCGTGAGCTTCGTCTGCTTGTCACCGATGGTGAGGAGCTGCTTCTGCGTGTCGAAGGTGTAGCGTCCAATCTTATATTTCGTGCTCTCACGGTTGCGCTTGCCACGGACACGGCGCAGGATAGCCTCTACGCGCTTCACCAGCTCCTCCATAGAGAACGGCTTGGTGATGTAGTCGTCAGCGCCCTTGTCGAAGCCCTCTAAGACATCCTCTTTCTGCACACGGGCAGTGAGGAAGACAATAGGCACCTGAGAGTTGATCTGGCGAATCTCGCTGGCTAGCGTGAAGCCATCCTTCTTCGGCATCATGACATCGAGAATACAGATGTCGAACTTATCTTTCTGGAATTCTCTGTAGCCGACTTCTCCGTCGGGGCAGAGGACAGCGTCGAAGCCCTTGGCGATGAGGTATTCACACAGCAGTGTTCCGAGGTTCTCGTCGTCCTCGCAAAGCAGAATCTTTGTCTTTTCTTCCATAGTTATATATATTAATTGTTTATTCGTCTTTGATAACCGGCAGCTTGATAGTGAAGGTAGAACCCTTGCCATATTCGCTGTCAACAGTAATCTTGCCTCCGTGAAGGTCGACGACCTTCTTGACATAGGCCAGACCTAAGCCAAAGCCCTTGACATCGTGGACATTGCCTGTGCCGACACGGTAGAACTTCTCGAAGATCTTCTTCAAGCTCTCTTTCTTGATACCCTTACCGGTGTCACGCACTGAGAGGTAGAGCCATTTGTCGTCGTTCCACGTCTTAAGGTAGACGTCGAGGGGCTTGTCCGGCTGACGGTATTTCACGGCATTGTCCAAAAGATTGAAGATGACATTCTGGAAGTTGACTTCATCGACATAAATCGTGGAGTCTACGGCCTCTATGTCTACGTTTATCTTTCCTCCGGTATGCTCCACGCGCAGAGAGAAGCTGTTGGCAATGGTCTCCACCATCTCGTTGAGGTCGAGCTCCTTGCGCTTGAAAGAAGACTTCTTCCGGTCGAACATCGACATCTGCAAGACTTTCTCCACAAGGAAGCGCAGACGCTTGGTCTCATCGGAGACGACACCCACGAGATGCTTCATCATCTTGTCACTCTTAGGCACACTGTCGTCGTTGAGCATCTGTGCTGCAAGGGAGATGCTGGCGATAGGTGTCTTCAGCTCGTGGGTCATGTTATTGATGAAGTCGTTCTTTATCTCCGTATAGCGCTTCTGGCGGAACACTACCACAAGGGTGAAGATGAACGTCACCATCAGAATCAGCGTGAAGAACACGCTCGGGATCATGAAGCGGATGCTGGAGAAGATATAGCTGTTGATGTCAGGGAAGTGAACCCTCACCACACCCATCCTTGACGAGAGGTCGTTGCGGAAGAGTACCTGTGTATAGGTGAACTCAGAGCCCTGCTCGCTATAGTCAGGGCAGCGGTATATCTCACGTCCGTCCTGTGTAGAGACAGTGAAATGGTAGGGGATGTTGATACCATTGTTCATCAGCTCAGCCTTGATGTCCTGGTCGAGGATGCGGAAGTTGATGCGCTCCTTCAAGGGCTTGTCAGAGGCAGAATAGAGAACATTCATCACCACCTCGTCAAGGAGACTCTTTTGGTAGACATAACGGTTCTTGACAATCTCCTGCAACGACTTGCTGGCCTCGTTGTTGGAGTTGCGGTCGTTGCGCAGAATCATCGCCTTGGGGATGTTGACGGGATTCATCATCTTCACCTTGTTGCGGAAGGTCTGATAGTCAGCGCCCCGGATGCCAAGACTCTCGTGCTCGTCCTCCTCCGTAGAGTCGGCGGTAGTGTCTATGCCATTCTTCTTAGCCTTCTTCTGTGCCTCCTGCACGTCCTTCTCAAGGTAGCGCAGCGTCTCGTTGAGCTCGAGGTTGCGGGATGCCTGATAAAGGGCACGGTTGACACTCTCGTCAAACTGTTCCTTCTTCATGTTTGCCATCTCACGGATGTAGGTGAGCTGCAAACCAAGCAATATCAGAAAGGACACGCCCATGATGATGGCGATGGTCCATATCGTTCTCTTTTTCATGCCGCAAAGATAGTCATTAACTTAATTGGTTAACACTTAAATGTTAAGAAATTGCGCTTATTTCTTATATATTAACATAAATAAGCGTTTTAGTTGCACATACAGAACTATAAATAAACCGACAGCTCAAGAAAAGCCCCGCACCTGCCGCGACAGACGCGGAAGGAGCGGGGCGAAATCATCAACGTCGTATAGCCGACTTATTCTTCTTCCTTAACCTCAGCCTCGTGCTCGGCAATCAGCTTGTTCTGCAGATCGCCAGGCACAAGTTCATAGCTTGCAAACTTTGTCGTGAAAGAGGCACGACCGCCCGTGAGTGAGCTCAGGGCTACGGAATAGTTGGAGAGTTCCTTATAAGGAATCTTTGCCGTGAGTTTCTGATAGCCTGCCTCAGTGTCCATGCCCATGATGATGGCACGACGACCTTGCAGGTCGCTCATCACGTCGCCCATATAATCAGCGGGAACATAGACCTCCAAGTCATAGATAGGTTCAAGAATCTTCGGACCGGCTGCCTTAAAGGCATCGGAGAAGGCATGGCGGGCAGCGAGGGTGAAGGAGAGCTCGTTGGAGTCTACAGGGTGCATCTTGCCATCGTAGACCACCACTCTCACGTCGCGGGCATAGCTGCCGGTCAGCGGGCCGCGCTCCATGCAGTCCATGACACCCTTGAGGATGGCAGGCATGAAACGGAGGTCGATGGCACCACCGACGACAGAGTTGACAAACTGCAACTTACCGCCCCAAGGCAGCGTCTTCTCCTCCTTGGATTTGATGTTCATCTTTATCTCCTGACCGTCAAACTTATAAGATGTCGGGTCGGGCATGCCCTCGGCATAAGGTTCGATGATGAGCGCCACCTCGCCAAACTGGCCGGCACCACCACTCTGCTTCTTATGGCGGTAGGTAGCAAGGGCTTTCTTGGTGATCGTCTCCCGATAGGGTACACGCGGCTCTTCATATTCCACCTGCAACTTCTCATTGTTCTCCAAGCGCCACTTCAGCACACGAAGGTGGAACTCGCCCTGACCATGGACGATGGTCTGCCGGAGCTCCTTGCTCTGCTCTACCACCCATGTGGGATCCTCCTGGCGCATCTTCGTCAGCGCTGCCATGACCTTCTCCAAGTCCTGCGGATTCTTGGCCTTGATGGCACGCGAATATTTCGGACGCGGATATTTCACAAAGTCAAACTTGATATTGTCGTGGTCCTTATCGTCGAGGGTGTTGCCGGTCTTGACATCCTTCAGCTTCACCGTGCAGCCGATGTCTCCGGCCATGAGCTCGTCGACGGGGATACGGTTGGAACCGGCGCAGGCATAGAGCTGTCCGAGGCGCTCTTTCGAGCCTCGGTCGGCATTGGTGAGGTCGTCACCGGCCTTTACCTTACCACTCATCACCTTGAAGTAGCTCACCTCACCGATATGCGGCTCCATACCAGTCTTAAAGAAGTAAAGGCTCTCGGGGCCGTTGCTGTCGGCGGGAACTTCCTCACCACGTGTATCGCGGTAAGCGGGCATGTCGCTGACGAAAGGCACCACATTGCCCAAGAACTCCATCAGACGCTGGACGCCCATATCCTTGGCAGCGTCAACACAGAAGACTGGGAAGATGTCGCGGTTGATAAGGCCCTTGCGGATTCCTAAGCGCAGCTCATCCTCAGTAAGGCTGTTCTCGTCCTCGAAGAACTTCTCCATGAGACTGTCGTCATTCTCGGCAGCGGCCTCCACAAGGGCACGGTGCAGCTCGCCGGCCTTCTCCATCTCTTCTTCAGGGATTTCCTCGCGCTTGGGCTCACCACCATCGGCACCCCACGAGAGCTTCTTCATGATGAGCACGTCGATGAGACTGTGGAAATTGGGACCTGTCTCCAAAGGATATTGAATCTGCACACACTTTGAGCCATAGATGTCCTGCATCTGCTCGATGACATTGTCGAAGTCGCACTTCTCAGAGTCGAGCTGATTGATGAGGAAGATGACGGGCTTCTTCAGCTTCTCCGTGTAGCGGAAGTTGTTCTGCGTGCCCACCTCAGGACCATACTGGCCATTGATAAGAATGAGAGCCTGGTCAGTGACATTGAGCGCCGTGATGGCACCGCCTACGAAATCGTCGGAGCCCGGACAGTCAATGATATTGAGTTTCTTGTTGTTCCACTCTGCATGGAAGACAGTAGGGAAGACAGAATAGCCAAGATTCAGCTCGACGGGCATGAAGTCAGAGACGGTGTTCTTCTGTTCCACCGTACCACGACGTTTGATGACTCCGCTCTCGAACAGCATACTTTCGGCAAGCGTGGTCTTGCCGCTACCTTTGGCGCCAATGAGCGCAATGTTCTTAATCTCGTTAGTCTGATATACTCTCATATCTTATAAGTTTTAAGTTTTGTGAGTTCTAAGTTAAAGTATTTGTTTTCTAAGTGTTGTTAAAGTTAGGAAGAAATCCGTTAGGCGCAAAGAAAAAAGGCGGAAAAGTGAGATATTTTAAAAGAAATTAGTAATTTTGCCCTATAAAATTAAGAAATCGGGAGCTTTTATTTTGTCAGGCCTCTATATTCACATTCCTTTCTGTGCCTCGCGGTGCATCTATTGTGGGTTTTATTCCACCACCCTGCTCCCTCTTCGGAAGCGGTATGTGGATGCTGTCTGCCGCGAGATGGAGCTGCTGCCCTTCAGACCAGACCTGAGCACCATCTACCTCGGTGGTGGCACACCGAGCCAGCTTTCCGATGACGACCTTCAAAGACTGTTCCTACATATTTATAATATATATAATGTGTCACCCGACGCTGAGGTCACCATGGAGTGCAACCCCGATGACATCCGCCCGGGCATGTTCCGCCATCTCCCGGTGAACCGCGTGAGCATGGGTGCGCAGACTTTCTCCGACGCCCGCCTCCATTTTCTCCACCGCCGCCATAGCGCTGACGAAGTCGACGCCGCCGTGAAGACGCTGCGAGCCGACGGCATCCGAAACATCAGTATCGACCTGATGTTCGGCTTTCCCGGTGAGACCATGCAGCAATGGGAGGACGACATCCGCCACGCCCTGACCCTGCATCCGGAACATCTCTCGGCCTATGGACTGATGTACGAAGAGGGCACACCACTCTACCGCATGTTGTCAAAGGGCGACGTCAGCGAGATTGACGAGGAGCTGAGCCTGACCATGTACGACCGCCTCATCGACATGCTCACCGAGGCAGGTTATGAGCATTATGAAATCAGCAACTTCGCCCGCCTCGACGGGCATGACATAAGTCCCTACCGCAGTCGCCACAACAGCAGCTACTGGCACGACATACCCTACATCGGACTCGGAGCCGGAGCTCACTCCTACTACCACCGTACACGGCACTGGAATCCCGACGACATCCACGCCTACATCTCCGCCATCGAGAGCGGACACACGGCTTTTGAAGAGGAGACCATCGACGACGACACCCACTACGACGACATTGTCACCACAGCACTGCGCACCAAGGAGGGCATCGACCTGACAAGACTGCCGAAGAAATACCGCTCCTTCCTGCTCGACAACGCCAAGGACTATATCGACCGCGGACTTCTCATCCTTGACGGCAACAGACTTCACCTCTCCCGTAAGGGTATCAACATCAGCAACACCATCATGAGCGACCTCATGGACGTTTAACGGCTCACCGTCACGTCTCGCTCTTTTCAAGAAACAAAATAAAGCTATATATCTATGGGCAAAGGAAAACTGGCGAAGTTCGCCGAAATGGAAACCTTTAAAAACGTATTCCAATATCCGTTCTCTGTCATCAGCGACGTCCCATTCGACATGAAAGGGCACTGGCGCAAGCAATATTTCCACAACGACAACCCTATCGTCTTGGAGTTGGGCTGCGGACGCGGTGAATACACCGTGGGACTGGCACGACTCTTCCCGAACGTCAACTTCATCGGTGTTGACATCAAAGGTGCCAGAATGTGGACGGGGGCCAAGGCCGCCCTTGCCGAGAGTCTCTCCAACGTGGCTTTCCTCCGCACAAGTATCGAGATTATCGACCGCTTCTTCGGACCTGATGAAGTGCAGGAAATCTGGCTCACTTTCTCCGACCCACAGATGAAGAATCCGCGCAAGCGGCTCACGTCGACCTTCTTCATGGAACGCTACCGACATTTCCTCACCGACGGTGGACTCGTACACCTCAAGACAGATTCCAACTTTCTCTTCACCTACACCCGCTATATGGTTGAGCACAACCATCTACCCGTGGACTTTATCACCGAGGACCTCTATCACGACACCCCGGAAGCGCTTGCCGGCTCTCCCCTGCTCACCATCCAGACCTATTATGAAGGCATGTGGATGGAGCGTGGCCTCAACATCCGCTACATGCGCTTCCACCTACCCCACAACGGCTTCTTAACCGAGCCCGACGTCGAGATTCCCCTCGACGAATACCGAAGTTATCACAGGGAGAAGAGAAGCAGCAAGGACACGGCGAAGTAATACACGGCCATAGCAGCCAAGTAAAGGCAGGCCTATGGTATAGACTGCGAGCCTGCTCGCAAAGGCTATCCCATAGGCTGAGACTCAGAGCTCCATGAGGAGCGTAAGCCTGTTCAGGACTATTTTCCTTTCCTTCATCGTGATGGATGCACACACTTTGGAGAAGTCCGTACAATATACAGGATTATTCTTTCGCTTCAAACAACATACAGAAAATTTCTGCTTCCTCTCACTATAATTCCACGGAGAATATCCGCTGTGCCCTCATGTCAATTGTGTACGCACCGCGTACACAATTTCGTCATGGGTAAAAGTGTACGCACTGCGTACACAATGCTGGAGTTTATAATAGCTCCAACCTTTACCATATTTCTCGGTAAGTTTGATGGCTAAGCGCTTAATCACCTGTTTACCGTATTCTGCCCGTTCATTATTCAGAACGTCTTCTTTTATACGCATACCAACTTGCCAATTCGTCATTATAATTTCAGAATTAGCGTACGTAGCCAGATGCTTGCGAGCGCTATCAATAATGCTACAAACATCGATTAGAAGATGATTACTTGAATTCATTAAATTGTTATCAGCCATGGAATATCTCAGTTTATGAACCCGGATTATTGCACATTTCCGTTTTCTATTTCCTATTCAAGGAAGTTATAGAAATCCTTAAAACAGAAGCAGAAACGTGGATTGGACAACTCATCATGTCCACTAATTTTCATACCAAAGCCCCTCCGTGGCGATGACAAAATGCAGTTAGGTCGTCAGTGACGTCTTTGAAGCTCAGCGTATGCATGACGTCGTAGAATTTGTCGAGCATATCCATCCCCTTAAACCGTTTGAGATAACGATATGCTTCAACATGCGATAGTCCGTGGCGCTTGCCGAATTCGCTGATAGCGGCTATCACATACTTTACCTTGTCGCTGATGTCCGTTTTATCCATAGTTGCTTATTTTTCGACAAAGATAAAGGAATATTTTCAAAGAAGCAAAAGTAATGGCGAAAAACGAATGAAAACGAATGAGAACGGCAATAATCAAACGCCTATAAATGCAGTCAAATCCAATGGAGATGGAGCAAATATGGAGCAAATCGGGAAAAGAAAAATCGCTAAAGTCCTTATTTATAAAGCTTTAGCGATTATCTTAATGTAATAAGGGTATCCAAACTCGCAGTACGAGCCAGAGAGGATGGAACTAATCCACTTTCACGATTCGTTGTTTGGTGTGGCGACCGTCAGCGGTGAGCACATCGACGAGGTAGATGCCGTTGGGCAGACTACTTACGTTGATGGTAGCGCGATGGACATTAGACGGGGTATCGGAGCGTAATGGCTTGCAGATGAATGAGCGGCATGCCCAACAATCCGAAGAAATGAAGCGGCATGATAGCAAAAATCATCAACAGACTGCCAAGAAACACGGTGAGGCGTACACGCTCCGCACGGTTTGATGTATGACACCGATAAAGGCCTGCTATCCAAACACGAAATTTGGATAGCAAGGGAAAGGTTATGGTTTTAGCTTCTGTCGCAAACATTTCTTCATTATTCATATACCTCGTCGATACCATAGAGGCCGCCACCGCCATCATCCTCCTTGGCACAGGGATCGAAGTCGGCAGGGACATCAAAGGTTGCGGTAGGCTTGTAAGGCAGGTGCACATCACGATAGACTTTCTTCATGAAGTAAGCCCATATCGGCAGGGCCATGGTGGCACCCTGACCCATCTGCATGGAGTCGAAGTGGATGTCGCGGTCCTCACCACCTACCCACACGCCACTGACGAGCTGCGGGGTGAAGCCCATAAACCAGGCGTCAGAGTTGTTGTTGGTCGTACCGGTCTTGCCACCTATCTCTCCGGGGATATTGTATTTATAGCGTATGCGGCCGCCGGTACCCTCGTCGATGACGGCCCTGAGCTCCACAATCATCTTATAAGCACTGGCCGAGGAGATGACCTCATCCATGCGCGGTTCGAAATTGGCCACCACATTACCCTCACTGTCCTCGATGCGCGTCACAAAGAGCGGGGCGATACGGATACCGTTGTTGGCAAATGTCGTGTAGGCACTCACCATCTCACCCACCGACACCTCGCAAGGACCTAACGCCAAGGCCATGGAGGGATGGATGTCGGGGTTGTTGATACCAAACTTATGCAGCATGGCCACAAACTGCCGGGGGTTGAGCTTCGACATGAGATAGGCCGAAATCCAGTTGTTCGACTGAGCCAGTCCCCATTTCAGCGTCACCATCTGTCCGTAACGGCGCCGGTTGGCGTTGCGCGGTGTCCACGGCTGTCCGGCCACCATATAGGTGCGCTGCACGTTGGGCACCTTGTCACACGGCGAAGAGCCGTTCTCCATGGCCAAGGAATAGAGGAAGGGCTTGATGGTAGAACCCACCTGACGGCGACCGTACATCACCATGTCATACTGGAAGTGGGAGAAGTCGAGACCACCCACATAGGCTTTCACCTGTCCGGTGTGGGCATCCATGCTCATGAAGCCCGCGCGTAGGAAAGACTTATAATAACGTATGGAGTCGATAGGTGTCATCACCGTGTCGACATCGCCATGGTAGGTGAACACCGACATGTCGGTAGGCGTATGGAAGGCACGGTGAATCTCCTCCGCTGTAGCACCGGCCTGCTTCATTGTGATATATCGCTCACTCTGCTGCACGGCCCGTGACATGATGCTGTTGATGTCCTTGGCTGAGAGCTTGTCACTGAACGGTGCATTGGGCTTGTGAGCATTCTCCTCATCGAAAGCAGGCTGGAGGAAGCGCGCCACATGACCATAGACCGACTCCTCCGCATACTGCTGCATGCGCGAGTCGATGGTGGTGTGAATCTTCAAACCATCCGTGTAGATATTATAATAGGAGCCGTCCTTCTTCGTATTCTTCTTACACCATCCGCAGAGCGGGTCCGAAGCAAAGGCGATGGAGTCGATGACATACTGCCGCTCGTTCCAAGCGGGGTAGTTACGACGGTCGGGGCGGTCCATCATCATATACTGGCGCAGGAACTCACGGAAGTAGACCGCCGTACCATCCTTATGGTCAGCACGATGGAAATGCAACTCCAGCGGTTCGGCCGCATGTTCCGCATACTCTGCCTGCGAGAGGTAGCCGGCCTTGAGCATCTGACCCAAGACCACATTACGACGCTCACGGGCGCGGTCGGGATAGCGTACAGGATTGAAGAGCGAGGGATTCTTGCACAGTCCGATGAGTGTGGCAGCCTCATCAATGGTGAGGGCGCCGGGCTCTTTATTAAAATAGGTGTTGGCGGCATTTTTGATGCCCACGGCCCCATGGAGGAAGTCGAAGTAGTTGAGGTAGAGGGCGATAATCTCTTCCTTTGTGTAGATACGCTCCAGCTTGATGGCCGTCACCCATTCATTGGGTTTCTGCAACAGGCGCTGCGACGTCGTCTTGGCCGGATGCTCGGTATAGAGCTGCTTGGCAAGCTGCTGGGTGATGGTACTACCGCCACCCGCCGAGGTCTGGCCGAGGATGCCACGCTTGACAATGGCACGTGTCAGAGCGATGAAGTCGATGCCGGAATGGTCGTAGAAACGCACGTCCTCGGTAGCCACAAGAGCCTGGACGAGATAGGGCGAGAGCTTGTTGTAAGAGATAGGGATACGGTTGGAACGGTCGAGATTATAGGTACCCATAATCTTCCCGTCGGCCGAGAAGACCTGTGAGGCCGACTTAGAGATAGGGTTCTGCAGGTTGTCGATATCCGGCGAATAGCCGATGATGCCAAACCATATCAGGAAGAAGAATATTGCCACCAAGGCGACGCAACCGCCAAGAAGCATCCAGAGTGTTTTAATAAATTTCTTTCTCATCAGTCTTACGCTGCAATATAGATGCGATAAAGAGTTGAAAACTGTCAGTCTGCAAATTTACACATTTTTTCCCAATTGGCAGGGTTCAGCGAGATTTTTTAATATATAGCCTTTGCAATCCCAGCTTTTCTCCTCGTAGAATAAGAACGGCAATTCCCCGTGCAAGGTTTAGAAAGAATATTTTCTTCTTTATCTTCACAGGAAATAATCTGTTGCGCCGGATTTCTTTGTACCTTTGCAGCACAAACTCAAAGATAGCGTTATGATGATACTTCGAAGACAAGAGATATTGCCGTCTCAGGCTTGCTGCTTCTGCTGAGCAGCGTCGTCATGGGTCAGACACACCGGTATAATACCAACTTCAGCTACTCCCAGCACAACTTCGTCGACACCATCCCCATCGAATACAAGGACGGACAGCTCTTCGTCCAGACGATAACAATAGTCATGACAATGGCAACTACTATCTGAAAGACAGTGCTACGCTCACCGACGGCGATACCTATGTCTTCACCATCGCCCTCAGCGCGGACATTTCAGCCGGAGAACTGTCGGTCGAAAAAAAATAGCAGGATACGTCTACTGACCTCAGAGAGATTACATTTTGAATAACTCAGGTCGCTTCGATGATATGGGGCAACGCACAGCGAGCCACACGGACGCAAGCGACCTGGGGTGAACAGACGAGAGTGAACTGTATACCTCGAAGAGGTATCACGTGGAAAGAAGGCCATTCCAAAACGAGATGATTGTTGAGATTTGCCTCATATTCCACGGCAATGACCTCGGAGAAGCCTCAATCGCTATAAAAGAGGTGGAAAACTCCAGCGAGTATATTATTGCATTTGATGTGGGGCGCAGATTTATTTATTCATTGCCATTGCTACGGCGACAGCAATAGATACAGTAGCTCCTACCATAGGATTGTTGCCCATTCCAAGAAATCCCATCATCTCAACATGTGCAGGAACACTGGAAGACCCTGCGAACTGAGCATCGCTGTGCATACGCCCCATGGTATCCGTCATTCCGTAGGAAGCTGGTCCTGCAGCCATATTATCTGGATGCAGAGTACGTCCCGTGCCACCTCCACTGGCAACGGAGAAGTAAGGCTTGCCAACTGCCAAACGCTCCTTTTTGTACGTTCCTGCCACGGGATGCTGGAATCGTGTCGGATTGGTGGAATTACCTGTTATAGAGACATCAACATCTTCCTTCCACATAATAGCAACACCTTCACGCACGTCATCGGCACCATAGCATCTCACCTTCAATCGATTCGGATCAGATCCATAGGCTATCTCTCTGACGACATGAAGTTCAGAAGTATAATAGTCAAACTTAGTCTGTACATAAGTGAAGCCGTTAACGCGTGATATGATTTGTGCTGCGTCTTTTCCAAGACCATTCAGAATCACACGTAAGCGTTTATTTCTCACCTTGTTGGCCATCTCTGCAATTTTTATAGCACCTTCAGCAGCAGCGAAACTCTCATGTCCGGCAAGGAATGCAAAACACTCAGTCTCTTCGTGCAGCAACCTGGCAGCCAAATTTCCATGCCCCAGCCCAACCTTTCTATCATCGGCAACACTGCCTGGAATACAGAAACTTTGGAGTCCAATGCCTATGGCTTCCGCTGCATCAGCAGCAGTACGAACTTGTTTCTTGATGGCGATAGCCGCACCGACCACATACGCCCATTTAGCATTTTCAAAGCAGATGCGCTGTGTTTCCTCGCACATCTTATAGGGATCGACACCTGCTTTATCACATATTTCATTGGCCTCTTCAATGCTATGAATGTCATACTTGCCAAGGGTTGCAAGAATCTGAGGCATGCGACGATCCTGACTTTCAAAATTTACTGTTCTCATCATGATGAAATCCTCCCTTTTATTCTTTACGTGGATCAATAGCTTTGACGATACCCTGTTCCTTGGTAGTACGGCCATAACGGCCTGTGAACTTCTTCAGAGCCTCATTGGCATCCATCCCATTCTTGATGGCATCCATCATCTTGCCCATATGAACATATTCATAGCCGCAGACCTGGTCATCCTTGTCAAGGAACATCTTAGTGATATAGCCCTCTGTGAGTTCCAGATAACGCGGACCTTTGGCTAAAGTACCATAAAGGGTACCAGTCTGAGAGCGGAGGCCTTTACCTAAGTCTTCCAAGCCAGCACCTATAGCCAATCCACCCTCAGAGAAGGCACTCTGACTTCTGCCATATACAATCTGCAAGAAGAGTTCTCGCATAGCTGTATTGATGGCATCACAGACAAGGTCAGTATTGAGGGCCTCAAGAATAGTCTTGCCTGGCAATATTTCACTCGCCATGGCTGCGGAATGGGTCATACCAGTACAACCGATAGTTTCTATCAGACATTCCTGAATGATGCCGTCCTTAATGTTGAGCGACAGTTTGCAGCACCCCTGCTGAGGAGCACACCATCCTACTCCGTGGGTATAGCCGGAGATATCTTTTATCTCTTTGGCCTGTACCCATTTTCCTTCCTCCGGTATTGGAGCGGGGCCATGGTCGGCACCTTTACGGATGCAACACATGTTCTTAATTTCAGTCGAATAAATCATAAGTTTTAGAATTAATGATAAGAAAAATATATATAATGCAAGATTTTTTAGGAATATGTTATCAACCTGATAGTATAAAACAATAAGAATATGTGCTATGACGACAAGGCATAACACATCTCACGCTCGGGTTATAGCTGCCCGACTTTGTCCACAATATATGATAACATTTCCCCATAGCTGACGTATATATGCGTTGAACATAAATTTAAGTAGGGATTGTCAGCTTGTTGGGCGGTTGAAGGCTAATCCCATAGCCTATGCTACAAAATTAAGAAATTTATTTTGAAGTGTAAACTGTTTTCTGTAATTTAACTAAAATTTAGCATACGATAACCTATCCCGACTGCTACATTAAAATAATCTCACTTAACGTTGCATCGACATTTACATTCCAAGCGTAAATATTTCTAACCTGTAATTTTGATTTTTATATATTTTGTTTTAATTTTGCATATCGAAAGAAAAATGTGAAAGGGAGAATCCTTTATACATATATTAAAGGTTGAATATGGCAGAGCGTAGAATGGACGAGGGAACAAAGCAAATCGAAGTGCTTTTCAAGAAAAGCTTCAGACAGCTTTATGTGCGCGCCTTCGGCTGGTTGAATGACGAAGAAGCTGCCAAGGATGTCGTCCTTGATGCATTTGCGTACCTCTGTGAACACCAAGACCGGTACACAGACCATTCCCATTATCTCGCATTGCTTTATCATTTGGTCTATACCCGTGCTATGGATCAACTGAGGCTACGTCAGCGCAAATTACGTTTCCTCGCCAACCAAATTATTGATGATGAAGCCCAGGCTCCCGACTTTTTCAGAATCAACGATTTCCACGATTACGAACAACGTTTGGAAAAGGTCAACGCCATCATCGATGAGCTCTCACCCCGCATGAAGACGGCATTCGTCAATAGCGTGCTTCAACGAAAGACCTATAGCGAGACGGCCAACGAAATGGGTGTGGCACCCGAGACCGTAAAGACAATGATTAGGCGGGCCTATAGAATTTTGCGCGATAAATTGATTTTTTTAGTTTTTCTTTGTACCCCGATATTTTAGTATTTACGTTAAATGGTTAATAAAACGAAAACGAATGACAGACCAAGAGTTTGATTATGCACTTGAGGTCGTGCGGAATCCCGAACTCACACAGACGGAAGAATTCCGTCGGTGGATGGCTGACAACGAGCACGCTGAAATTTATTGGGGCCTGCTCGCCGTCTCTGATTCGCTGATGCTGGAAAGTAAGGACCTGCCAAACACCGAAGAAGCCCTCGCCGAACTGCGCCAGCGCCTGGGTCGTGGACAAGAGAAGTCTAAACGGATTGGCCGAATCATGCGTATTGCTTTACGCTGGTCGGCAGCCGCAGCGGTGATTGCCGTGGCTATTTGCATCTCCTTGCAAGCCCCTAAGATGGTTTATCACAAGACTCCACAGGTGGCTGTGACTCAACATGCCCCCGACACGACAAAAAAGATTAAGACAGAATCCGTGAAGTCTCAGGCCAGAGCTGCCGAGCCCGTGTCTCTCTGCTATGTTGTCACGCAAGAAGGTCAGGACACAACCGTGACACTGCCGGATGGTACCCAGGTGATGCTTAACGCCAAGACGCAACTCGTATATCCACGGGAGTTTCCCCAAGAGATAGGCAGCAGACGCGAGGTTGAGTTACACGGAGAAGCTTACTTCGATGTGCACCACGATACCAGCCATCCATTTGTGGTCAAAGCCAACGGGGTTGAAACACGAGTTCTCGGCACGTCTTTCAACATCCGTGCTTACGAAGGCCTGGATGCCCATGTCACCCTCGTGCATGGTCGCATCAGTGTGAAGTCCTCTAAAGGACAGACCGAAGTACTTACTCCAGGTTTGGATGCCCATGTGGTCAATGGTCGGATGACCGTTGAACAAGTCAATGTCCACCGGTTTACAGCCTGGACAACTGGTTACTTCTACTTCGAGGACACATCCCTCTATGAGATTATGTCTGAGATTAGCCGGTGGTATCATGTGAACGTGGAGTTTGCAGACAAGCAATCGCAAGAATACCGCTTTGACTTTTGGGCAGATCGTCACAGACCAGTGGATGAAACCGTTGAACTGCTGAGGAAGCTTGGTAAGATTCATATGGAGTTCAATGGACACACCATGCGCATCAGTAGCAATCCCTAAGAAGAGATGCTGTTTTATTAACTATTAATGTATATTATTTTATGGAGAGAAAAAGAAAAACTAAACACGAGCTCTATGCCAGTTGTCGACTACTCGCATGGACAATCAGCTTTGCGCTGCTTTTCTGCTTCCAGCTTTCGGCCTCGTCCCAAAGCACCAGTTCCATTAACCGAAACTTCCAAAATGAGCCCTTGGCGCAGGTGCTCCGCACAATTGGCAATGATGGTGGGAAGAAAGTTATCTTCAGCACGCAAGACACAAAGAATGAGTTTGTCACCTCACGAGTGAGCACATCAAGTGTGAATGACGCTCTCAAGCAAGTACTTAGCGGAAAGCCTTTCAAGTTCGAGCAGATAGGTGAGTTCATCACTGTCACACGTACAACACAGGCACAGAATGCACAGAATGGGCATAGCCTGGTATTCGGAAAGGTAGTAGACCGCAACGGCGAACCGCTTCCTGGGGTCACGGTACGATGCGATGACAAAGCTGTAGGAGGAGTGACTGATGCCGACGGCAACTATTCCATCGAGATGCCTGCCACGACTCGTCATCTCGTCTTCGCTTATGTAGGCATGAAAGATGCCACCGTCCTTGTACGCGGCACCAAGAGTCAGATCATGCTTGACCCTGTGGTGATGTACGACGATGGTCACCAACTCAACGAGGTTGTGGTCACTGGTTACCAGAGTCTTTCGCGGGAACGTGCCACGGGAGCTTTTGACAAGGTTGGGAGCGAAGTCCTCTCTTCACGTCCCACATCTGACCTCAGCTCTGCCCTCCAAGGCCTTGTTGCCGGTATGCAGGGAACAGAGAATGAGGACGGAACCGTGGATTTTAAAATCCGTGGTACTTCTTCTTTCTTCGCCAACACATCGCCCCTCGTGGTTGTCGATGGCTTCCCCATTGAGGGAAACTTCAGCAGTATTAACCCAAACGACGTGGAAAGCGTCACGGTGCTCAAGGATGCCGCTGCAGCCAGCATCTGGGGTACCCGTTCTGCTAATGGCGTCATAGTGGTCACTACCAAGCACGCCAAGCAAGGCTCGAAGCTCAGTGTAGAGGGCAAGTCTTTTTGGCGCTTGGGCACACGTCCTGACCTTGACTATATCCTTGCCCAAGCCGACAGTCGAACGGCAGTGGACTATGAACTGAAATCACTACAAAATGGATGGAACTTTGGTGACTATGTGCCAGGTGGTGTTAATGGACTGATGTCTCCCTTGAACGAGGTGCACGAAGCCTACTATAATAATATGTATAATGGTCTGTCGGAGGAAGACATGAACGCCCAACTCGACATACTGCGCAATCGAAGCAACCGTTCGCAGTTGAAGAAATACCTTATGCAGCAACAGTTGTTGCAACAGTACGACGTGAGTGTCTCTGGCGGAACGGACAAATTCAGCAACTACGCCTCTCTGATGTACGAGAAAAACGACGAAGCCACTATCAAACGTGGTTACGAACGATTCATGGCTAACTACAACGGTATTTACCATATCAACCGCCATGTAACAGCGACTCTCAATGCCACATGGCAAAAAAGAAACATCGAGACCTCCGGTGTCCGCGTAAGCGAGTTTGCCACGCTCCAACCTTATGAGATGCTCCTTAACGACGATGGCTCATATGCCTACAACACCAGCGCTTACTGGAACCGCCAGGAGGCCGCATCCATTAATGCATCATCCTTCCCAACCAGCGATTTTAGCTACAACATGCTCCGCGAAGTACGCAACCGCAGTTATAGAACTAATTCGGACAACTGGCGTATACAGTTAGGGTTGGACTTCAATATCATCAAAGGCTTAACCTACAACATCAAATACCAGTACGAGTACAACAAGCAGGACAATCGTTATGTAGATTCTCCAGAATCATCTGAGACAGCCTACTATGAGAACTTCTTTGTAAACTTTGACCCGACCACAAATAGCGCCACAGAGAGCTACCTGCCTGTAGGCTCTATGGTGCGATCTGGTAATTCAAAGGTGAAGAACTATGTTTTCCGAAACCAAGTGAACTATAAGAACATCTTTGGTAAACATGATGTCTCTGCTCTCGCCGGTATCGAAATGAGCCAATATGACACGAGTTCTACGACCAACCCCACCCTCTTTGGTTACAATGAAAACACCAATACCGCACCAGCGCCATACTATGGCACGAAGTCGGATTTTAAAAATCTCTACGGATACTCATTCTACAACACTTATTATCTCTTCAACCAACTCCAGACCCGCTTCAGCAATCGAACTGACCGATACCTCTCTTACTATATCAACGCGGCCTATATGTTCGACGACCGATACGGGGTGTCGTTCAGCTCACGTTGGGATGGCTCCAACTTCGTCACGGATGACGCGTCCCTGCGCTGGTCACCTATGTGGTCAGTGGGAGCGAAGTGGAACATGAAGAATGAAAAATGGCTTAAGCCTGTCAAAAACATCGACTACCTCACCCTGCGTTACACCTATGGCCTCAACGGCAACGCCGAGACAAGTACATCGACACGTACCCTTATCACTATGTCACAAAGCTCAGTGACAAACACCACGGTGGCTCGCATCGCAAGCTACGGCAACCCTGACCTAAGCTGGGAGGTGACACACTCGCATAACTTTGGTGTGGATTTCGGTTTCTTCCACAATGTCTTATCCGGAAAAATCGACATCTACAACCGACGCAGCAAAGATGTCATAGGTACGGTAAACGTGCCGGCTGTATATGGTACAACCACTCAGACTTTCAACAATGCCGAGATCTCAAACAAAGGTATCGAGGTAGAACTTACGGGACGCTTCTCCTTTAACGAATTCCACATCAATTCCACGGTAACCTATGCCTACAACAAAAACAAAGTAGAGAAACTTTATCATCCAAACGAATATTGCTACGGCTATATGTACGCATCAGACCCAAGCAACAGCTACTTTATAGAAGGTAGGCCCATCGGTGCGGTCTATGCTTACAAGTTCGCTGGCACAGAGGATGGCACACCTTATGTTTGGGGACCAAATGGCACAAAATACTCCTTTTCTGACCTTACACTCCATAACAATACCTATGGCTCAGAAGAGTTCTTGGAATACAAGGGATCAACCATTTCTCCTCACACTTTCGGCTGGGCTAACGAGTTCAGCTGGCAAGGACTTTCGCTGTATGTCTATTTCACAGGCAAATTTGGTGGTGTTTATCGCACACCTACGGCTGACACGCCCTATCACGATAGCACAGGCCGCTGCTTTGTCAGCAAATATGTCACCCGCTTCTACGAAAGCGATGGTACCTCTTCACCGACATTCCCAAATGCAGGTGACTATATGTGCTATCGGTGGGATCGTTACATACCGTATCTTTCATGCTATGTCGAAGATGCCTCTTTCATCCGTCTAAAAGAGCTCACACTGGCATATCAAATTCCCGCTCGTTGGATGGCCCGTCTGAAAATACAAAGCATGAAAGTCTATTGTCAGGCTCGTGATCTCGGTATGATTTGGACAGCCAACAAATATGGCGACGACCCAGAGTGGCTTCCCGGCACCAACAAGCCCGCCGCAAGTTTCACCCTGGGGCTGGACATCAATCTCTAAACTCACATAAAAATTACAACTATGAAGATATCAAGATATATAGGGATAGCCTCCACCGTCTTCTTACTCACAGCCTGCGGCGACTATCTTGACAAAATTCCATCGAAGTCAAGCAATACGCCTGTTGAAGAGGCGTCACAACTCCTGGCTCTTTACGATTATACGTCAAACCGGTATACCACTAACTATTTCGACCTCTATGGTACCGACGATACGGAAATACCTACAGGGCTGTATGCTGCTCGTCCAGGAAATTTCAACCTGAACTATGTCGTATCCAACTATTGCCACTATCGCGATGGTATCATAGCAGCAAGCTCTGACGGATTATGGGAAAACTGCTACTCACACATCTACACTGCCAACCTCATCATCAGTTCGGCCTCATCTGTCACAGGCGATGAAGCCACAGTCAAAGAGGGACTGGCCAATGCCTACTATATGCGGGCTTTCAATTATTTCAAGCTCCTCACTTACTATTGTCTGCCTTGGTCAGCAGCCAACCGCGATGCACTGGGCTTACCTCTTCGCATGGGGTTGAGCTTTGATGAAAGTGTGAAACGTTCTACGTTAGAGGAGACATACAATCAAATCTTTGCCGACCTCGCATCGGCTGAGGAAAATGTCACAGAGGATGGTGTGCCGAGCAATTGTTGGCGTGTGTCGCGTTGTGCCATCAACGCCCTCTATGCCCGCATCTACTTGCAGAGAGGTGAATACCAGGAGGCGCTCGACTATGCCAATGCGGCGCTCAACAATGCTCCAGAACTTTTCGACTGGAACAAATTCCAATGGGGACGACAAGTGGTCTATGCTGCCACTTCCACGTGGCCCGCTGTCACTCTTGACTACTGCGAGACCAATTCGTGGGACATGACAGAGATACTGCACGACTACTCCGAATGGATTTATCCCGATTTGAGCTACTATCCTACACAGATGGCCTATCCCTCACAGCAGCTTCTTAACATTTATGACCAGAAAAACGATCTGCGCTATGTATTCAATGTTGTAGAACATGGTGCACGCCGTATGTCTATAGACTATGAATGGCCACGTTATGACGAGCTCGATGATGGCCGCTATGCCAAGGATGGTCTTACAACCGCAGAAATGCTACTCATAAAGGCAGAGTGTCAGGTGAGACTGGGACAATGGCAACAAGGACTTGCCACGCTGACACCTCTCCGCGAGGCTCGTTTCCGCACTGGTACATCCTCAGCTCTCACGGCAGACGATCAAGCTGAGGCGCTGCAGAAGGTGTTGCAGGAGCGTCGCCGCGAAATGCCTTTTACGGCACGCATGGGTGACATCAAACGTTTCAGTGTGACCGACACTCCCGACGATGATGTGACCATCACGCGCCAATTCTTCGATGTTACGCTCACAGGTGTAGATACATCAACACCTAAGACATGGACCATACCAGGCAACAGCCCCGAATTGGCAATGCCTATCTACCAGACGGAGATAAACTCCAGTCATGGCGTCATAGAACAGAATCCCGCAGAATAATTAAGAAAAACAGGAAAAGATCTTTATTGAACGTCACTAAAAAATAGGAATATGAAATTGAGAACTATCATCCTTAGCCTCGCCACCCTGCTGCTCGCAGCACCCTTGCAGGCCAAGGACAGGACTATAACCAAAAGTCCCAAGCAGATTTCTGTGCTTTATCTTGGCGGTACTTCCGATTGGAACAACGGTGAGATGGGTACAGAAAAGAAATTCCAAAACGCCAAAGACTATGAGACAAGTGTCCAGGCTCGCACCAAAGCTTTCGGAGACCTCCTGCGCAAGCATTTTGGACGTGTCACGGTGATGGCTGCGAAAGATTACAAACCCGCAATGAGTAATCGATATGATGTAACCATCTTCGACGGATGCCCACCAAGGCTCACAGAACGCAAATATATACGCGACAAAGAAGGCAAAATCACAGGTGCTATCCCCGCGACTTATCTGCCCGCTGACTATCATGCAGCATCCATCACCATTGCAGAGATGGGTGAATACATCAGTCAGCCATTGGGCATTAAGAACGACTGGTATTGTCTCTGTCTGGATGCCAACGCACACAGCATGAACCTGCAGCACCCCATCTTCAAAGGCCCCTTCAAGACAAAGATTACCTTGCACAAGGAGCCCACACCCGAAGATGCATTCCACTACACCTACTTCTTCGACCACCCCTTGCCCGACTCCGTGATGATGTGGACAGTGCAAAAAGAAGGATATAAAAACGATAAATACTTTCGTATTGGCATGGTGTCACGTCCTTGGGGTTATGAAGAAGGTGGCGAGAGCGAAAATATTTCTAGCGGTGTATGTGCTAAAACTATCAACGCAGTGGCACTGGGTCGTCACGGCAACTTTTTTACTTGGGGCTTCTCCGCTTCCCCTCTATACATGACCGACGAGGCAAAAATTGTATTCTGCAACGTAGTTGCCTACATGGCCAATCACAAGCAGGCACCTGTCGCTCGCAAATACAATGAGCACATAGCTACCGACGACTATATAAAAGAGAAAATCTACCTCTGTAGGAAGTCAAGCTACGACCAACGGCGACAAGAGGATAGTATCTTTTATGACAATATCCGCAAAGGTTATGAGGTTGCCATGGCCAAGCAGCAACGCGGAGATTCTCTCAATGCCGAAGACAAGATGTACATGGAATACTACAACCCCAACCAGAAACTCCGCACCTATGGCGAATATCTTAAGTTTTATGAGGGCAAGCTATATGACATCTTCGGCGAGGACGAGACGGAGTACATCCGATATTATAAGAAATACGGCTCCTACCTCTATGGTGGAGAGGGATTTTATGAACTTTCTCTCGACCAGGATGCTTGGGCTTGGAAGATTCCCGTGGGTGATATCCGTCTACTTGACCGAGCAGTGAGCGAGTTGGAACGTGGTGGCGACATGGATCGTGCCCATCGTGTTCTGACACGTTACACCCTCTGTGAATGGAAAACCCCACAGGAGTGGAGGCAATGGCTCAACCAATATCGCAGTCGCATCTTCTTCAGTAAATCAGGCGGGTGGTTCTATCTTATATCTGGAGACCCTAACCTTCCTGGCAACGACTACTCTGTAGTTCAGAAACGCAAGGATGCCAAGGCAAAAGCGGAAGCGGCACAGGCTCAACAAGCGACACAGAATGCCGCTACTAACCAAGCGGAAGCGACACAGGAAGCCAATGGAGAATCTTCTGTTCAGGATCTCTCCCCCACCAACCCTGTGAATTTGTTGGCTGAAGCGAAGAAACAGGGTAAACAAGTGAACATTAGTATTACGTTCGATTTTTACCCAGGTTACCATGTCTATGCTAAAGTAGGCGCCGATGACCCATACATTCCCGTAAGCATTGATGTTGAAATGCCTCAAGGAGCTAAACTCAACGATGTTGCCTTGCCCAAGGGAAAGCCTTTCGGAGGCAAGGATACGGAAATCTACGATTCCAAGACTACCATTGTAAAGACGCTGATTTGTAATACAATACCACAGGAGATAAAAGTCAAAGTAGGCTACCAGACATGCGATGACAAATCCTGCCTTCCTCCAGTGGAGAGAACGTTTAATCTTAAAGTAAAGTAACAGAAATATGAAAAAGATTATCCTATCCCTCGCCGTTTTTTGCTGTCTCGGGGCGAGCGCTCAGGAAATAAGCTACGACATAACAGGTGTGGCTTCTGACAGTCTTAAAAACGTGCTGGTGCAGTACAACCGCGATTTCAAGACCATGACAACAGACACTGTCATCGGTGGTCATTTTACCGTCAAAGGCAAAGCCCCTCTCAATACTTTCATCACAATAGACACACGGGGTGAAGGACGTGTCACGCTGATTAATGACGGTAATCCATGCACTGTGAACCTTATCACTGGTGCTGTAAAAGGTTCTGACACAAACGTTGGCTTTGCAAATTTTCAGAAAGCACAGAGTGATGAGATCATGCCGTTATACAACCTGTATCGACAACTCAGAAGAGATAATACTGAAGAAGCAAAGGCCAAGATGAAGATGCTCTCACAGCAGATGGACTCTATCGAAGAAAAACAGCAGAAGGAAATCATCAGCTACATCAAAGCGAATAAAAATGCTATTACTCCGGCTTACTTCATCTTTCAGAACAGATTCTCGTTCACCTATCCTCAGTTCAAGGAGATCATGGACTCCACTGCCTCCTATTTTGCTCACCCTATCATGAAGGGAGTTAAGGAGCAGATGGACGCGCTGGCCAAGAGACAGCCGGGACAGCAGTTCCACGAGTTAAAGATGGCTGACATGGACGGGAAGTCAGCATGCCTTAGCCAATGGGCCGGCAAAGGAAACTATGTTCTTGTGGACTTCTGGGCAAGTTGGTGCGGACCATGCCGCGCAGAGATGCCCAATGTCGTCAAAGCCTACAAGCGCTGGCACACCAGCAAGGGCTTCAACGTGGTAGGTGTAAGCTTCGACCAAGATGGCGACAAATGGAAAAAGGCTGTAAAAGACCTCGACATGGAGTGGCCACAAATTTCCGACCTCAAAGGATGGCAATGTGAAGCCAATAAGGTGTATGGTGTAAATGCGATACCAAGCAACGTGTTGCTTGATTCCAAAGGTAATATTATCGCTTGCGACCTAAGGGGAGAAGAGCTTCTCTCAACCTTGGAGAAAATCTATTCTAAATGAGAATAGTGACATGGGCTTAATTAGCTTCTAAATTATAATAATGTATGTAAGACCGCATTTAATGCAATTAAATTATTGCATGAATGCGGTCTTCTTTATTATAAGAAAGCACCGCAACGGATATTGATCCGCCACGGTGCTTTCCATTTAGATTAAGCCTATGCAATCTATTAAGTTTAAGCCGTCTCTTAGAGTTTCACGACAAGGAACTTGCTGACGCTCCAGAAGAGGTTAGCGTCCTTGATGTGAAGGGTGCAGGTGCCGTTGCTGTTCTTCTGGATCTCATAGGAAGATGCCGGCATCTGTGTCATAATCTTCGGGTTGTTGGAGTTTAAGCGGATGTCATTGTAGTTACGGATGTCCACCTTTGAGAAGTTCTCGGCATTGAGGTTGTTGGAGTCCACCTTCTTCTTTGCCAAGAATCCGCCCTTGATGACGCCCTTACTCTTCAGTTCCTTAGAGGTACCGATAGCGACAAATCCCGTGTGAATGGTCTCGTCCTGCTGTGCGATGGTAGTCTTCTGGCTCTCCATGGTCTTGCTCTGTGTCTCCACCGTGCTCTTAAGCTGCGTGTTGGAGGTCGTCAGGTTGTTGACGCTCTCGGTGAGCTGTGCGATGTTGGCGTTCTTGTCGTTGAGCTGCTTCTGCAGGTCGGCAATCTGCTTGTCCTTCTCGTCGAGCTGCGCCTTGTAGTAAGCGATAAGCTTCTTCACGCGCTGGCCGTAGGCAGAGTTGTTGTCAGCGACCTCAGCCTCCAAAGCGTTGATACGTGCACGCTGGTTGCGCAGAAGCTCAGCCAGGCTCTGCAGCTGAGCCCGCATCTGAGCCTTGTCAAGATGGCCCTCGCGGTTGCCCATCTGCTTGATGACGCCCTCCTGGGCAGAGATGCTGTCCAGACCGATAGACATCACATTGACAAAGTCAGCCATCTGCTTCACATCCTCCTGATGCAGGCTGTCAGCGAGCTGGAGAGAGTCAAGCTGAGACTGGAGCTGCGAGTTCTTGCCGTTATTACAGCTTGTCGTACCGGCGATAGCCAACAGGCCCATAGCACCGGCTAAAATAATCTGTCTTGCTTTCATATCAATCAATTTTAAGTGTTTTCCCACGCAAATGTATGGAATAAATAGTTATCATGGCACTTCAACCCTCTGTTTTTACTCTTTTTTATGATTTATTTTGTCAATGTTGCCATCTTTCCCGTGCTTTTGAGTAACTTTGCGTGAGATAACATTACTTTTTCCATGGATTCCACCAGACAAATCAACAAGGTAGAGTTGCGCAATCTGCGCATGGAGGACTACGACCAGCTTGCCGGCTCTTTTCACCGTATCTATGCCGACCACGACGTGTTCTGGACGCGTGCCCAAATCAAGAAGCTCATCGACATCTTCCCAGAGGGGCAGGAGGTCATCATCGCCGATGACAAGGTTGTGGGATGTGCCCTGAGCATCATCGTCAACTACGACATGGTCAAGAACGACCATACCTACGCCCAGGTCACGGGCAACGAGACCTTTGACACCCACGACCCCAACGGCAACATCCTCTATGGCATTGAGGTCTTCATCCATCCCGAATACCGTGGCTTGCGACTTGGGCGACGCATGTATGTCTACCGCAAGGAGCTCTGCGAGAAACTCAACCTCAAGGCCATCATGTTCGGCGGACGCATTCCCAACTACCATAAATACGCCGAGAAGATGCGGCCCAAGGAATACATCGAGAAGGTGCGCGCACGCGAAATCTACGACCCCGTACTCAACTTCCAGCTCTCCAACGACTTCCATGTGCGCCGCGTCATGCGCAACTATCTGCCCAACGATGAGGAGTCGTGCCACTATGCCGTCCTGCTGCAATGGGATAATATCTATTACCAGCCGCCACAGGAGAAGAAAGTCGTGGACCGACGCCCATCCGTCCGCCTCGGACTCGTACAGTGGCAGATGCGATCCTATAAGAATATCGACGACCTCGTGGAGCAGGCTGAGTTCTTCGTTGACTCCGTGTCAAGCTATAAGTCCGACTTCATCGTCTTCCCAGAATATTTCAATGCCCCCCTCATGGCCGCCTTCAACAAGATGGGGGAGGCCCAGGCCATCCGCTCCTTGGCCCAATATACCGAGAAGATTCGCGACCGCTTCCGCGAGCTCGCCATCAGCTATAACATCAACATCATTACCGGCTCCATGCCTTACGTCAAGGCCAACGGCTCCCTCTACAACGTGGGCTTCCTCTGCCGCCGCGACGGCACCATGGAGATGTACGAGAAGATTCATGTCACCCCCGATGAGCAGAAATACTGGGGATTGTCGAAAGGCAGCAAGATACAGACTTTCGACACCGACTGCGGGCGCATCGGCGTTCTCATCTGCTACGATGTGGAGTTTCCCGAACTCTCGCGCCTCATGGCCAACGACGGCATGCAGATTCTCTTCGTGCCCTTCATGACCGACACCCAGAACGCCTACACACGCGTCAGGGTCTGCGCCCAGGCCCGCGCCATCGAGAACGAGTGCTATGTCGCCATCGCCGGTAGTGTGGGCAACCTCCCCAGGGTGCAAAACATGGACATCCAGTATGCCCAGTCAGCAGTCTTCACGCCCTGCGACTTCGCCTTCCCCTTCGACGGGCGCCGCGCCGAGGCCACACCGAATACCGAGATGATTCTCGTGGCCGATGTCGACCTCAGCCAGCTCTCCGAGCTCCACACCTACGGCTCGGTGCGCAACCTCCGCGACAGACGCTCCGACCTCTATAAGATTATTGCTAAATAACCCATGCGCGAAAAGACACATTATATTATTATTGCGGCAGCCATCGCCATCGTCCTTGCCGGCATCGCTGCCTTCTCTCTCGCCACACGGCAGAAGGAGGACAATCAGAGCCGCCAGCCCGTCGTTGCTCAGAAAGCTACGCCGAAGAAGGCGACGGCGCCCAAGGCAAAGGTCAAGGCCGACACCATCCCGGATGTCGACCCCACCATCCGGGGCACCATCACCGACACCGGGGGCAACCCCATGGAGAATGTCGTCGTCAGCGACGGCTACAGCTGCACACGCACCAACAGCCGCGGGCTCTATATCTTCACCCGCGACAGCCGGGCACGCTTCGTCTATTACAGCGTGCCGGCCGACTGTGAGGTCCCTGTCCACTCCGACTCCGACCGCACGGCCAACTTCTACAAACCGCTCTCGGTGAAGCGTAATGTCTACAACTTCACCCTGCGGCGCCTCCCCGGTGGCATAGAGCGCAACTACCACCTCATCGTCTTCGGCGACCCACAGGTCACCAATGCCTTCAGCCCTTATTATACCGGGCCCAACGACAACCCCGTGAAGAAGAGCGACGTGGCACGCTTCACCGACGAGACCATGACCGACGTCAAACAGACCATTGCCACGTGGCTGCCCGAGACTCCCGTCTATGCCATCTCCATGGGCGACGACGTGCAATACTACGGCGGCTACAACCCCCGTCTGGAGCGGCAGATACGTCGGGCTTTAGGGTCGTCACGGGCCACCGTCTTCTCCGTCATCGGCAACCACGACCAGGACGGCCGTGAGCTCTATAAGCGTAAATGGGAAGAGAACTTCGGACCCACCGACTACAGCTTCGACCGGGGCCACGTGCACTATGTCTGCCTCAACGACGTACATTTCTATCGCAACACGCTCTACTGGCAGCCCGGTGAGCTCACCGCCGACCAGCTGCAATGGTTGCACGAAGACCTCGCCTTAGCCGACCACCGCAAGAAGGTCATCATCTGCTACCATATTCCCCTGACCTTCGGCAACCGCCCACGCCGCGGTGCCCGTTCCTTAGCGCTGGCCTCAGAGCCTAACCACTACTCTTCCTCGGTGCTCACACGCGTGCTCAGGGAGTTGGAGGCCTTCAAAGGCGGCTACGAACTGTTCTGCGGGCACACCCACTTCGCTATCAACCACGAGATAGACTATCAGGGCCGCCATATCCTCGAACACTGTCATGCCGCGGCCTGCGGCAACATCTGGCAGTCGAACATCAACATCTGCGGCACGCCAAACGGATATTATGTCTACGACATCAGCGGCACCCACATCGCCAACAGCTATTACAAAGGTACCTTCTGGGCCCGCGACCGACAGATGACACTCTTCCGCGCCGCCTCTCTCTTCAATGGTGAGCAGTATGCCGCCGACTGGTCGCTACCCGCCGACAGCGGTGTCGTCGTTGCCAATGTCTTCAACGCCGACTCCCGATGGCACGTCGTGGCCGTGGAAGACGGCGTGGAATACCCCATGAAGCGTATCAACCACCAAGGACAGGATGCCTTCGCAGCGGGATACCACCATAAATACAGCAAGTCGGTGAGCTATCAGTTCGTCAGCAAGCGCAACGGATACCTCATCATGAACCACCTCTATTATTACAAGCCGAAGTCGCCGGAGGCCGTCATCAGCATTCGGGCCACCGACCCCTATGGCACCACCTATATCGCCTCTACCAAAAGTGTGGTAACAGAGCCGTTCTTCAACTTTGCCCACTACTATAGCCGCAAGGCCGGGGGAGGCACTGCCCTACCCCGCTCCTCCCGCTATCTGATACGACGAAAATAACAAAGACAAACAGACAACCATGACAATACAACAGAAAGAAATCCTGCAATCCGAGAAATGGGAACAGATCCTCATCAGCATCAGCGGTCAGGACCGTCCGGGCCTCACGGCTTCCGTGATGGAGATTCTCGCCCGCTACGATGCCCAGATTCTTGACATCGGCCAGGCCGACATCCACTCCACGCTGACCCTCGGCATCCTCATCCGTATCGACAGCCTCAGCTCGGGCCAGGTGATGAAGGAGCTGCTCTTCAAAGCCACCTCCCTCGGCGTGAACATCGGCTTCCAGCCCGTCACCGACGACGACTACGAGCACTGGGTGAGTCAGCAGGGCAAGAACCGCTATATCCTCACCATCATCGGCCGCACACTGACAGCCCACAACATCGAGGGCGCTGCCAAGGTTATCGCCGCACAGGGACTGAATATCGACTCCATCCTCCGTCTCACCGGCCGCATGAGCATCAAGCACCCCGAGGGCAACCGCCGCGCCTGCATAGAGTTCTCGCTCCGTGGCACACCCAAGGACCGTGCCGCCATGCAGGGCGAGCTGATGCGGATGGGCAGTGAGGAGGATATCGACTTCTCCTTCCAGAAAGACGACATGTTCCGCCGCATGCGACGCCTCATCTGCTTCGATATGGACTCCACCCTCATCCAGACAGAGTGTATCGACGAACTGGCCGAGCGCGCCGGTGTCGGTGACAAGGTCAGGGCCATCACCGAGCGGGCCATGCGGGGCGAGATAGACTTCAAGGAGAGTTTCACAGAGCGAGTGGCACTGCTCAAAGGTCTCGATGTGAGCGTGATGAAAGAGATTGCCGAGAAACTGCCTATCACAGAGGGTGTGCCACGGCTGATGAAGGTTCTCAAGACCTGCGGCTACAAGATTGCCATCCTCAGCGGCGGCTTCACCTATTTCGGCGAATATCTGCGGCAGAAGTTTGGTTTTGACTATGTCTATGCCAACGAGTTGGAGATTGGCGACGACGGCAAGCTCACCGGACGATATGTCGGCGACATCGTCGACGGCAAGCGCAAGGCAGAGCTCTTGAAGCTCATCGCACAGGTGGAGCACGTCAACCTGGCTCAGACCATTGCCGTGGGCGACGGTGCCAACGACCTGCCGATGATTAGCGAGGCCGGTCTGGGCATCGCCTTCCACGCCAAACCCCGTGTGGTGGCCAATGCCCGCCAGAGCATCAACACCATGGGGCTCGACGGCGTACTCTACTTCCTCGGCTTCAAAGACAGCTACCTCGGCGACGTGGGAGCGTAAACAGCCTGAAGGCAATAATTGAAACCAAGGTGTATGGCGGTATTGCCGGTGAATTACTTCAGCAGGAAAATAGCTGCTGAGACAGGTCCAAGCGTCACCACATCCTGCTTTCCACACTTATACGCTGCCTTTCCCGTAGCGATGAGCGTGGTGGGATTGCCTGTATAGCACTTCTGGCGTCCCTGCTCCATAGCCGTGTTGTCTGTCGGCTGCGCCCCCACAACATGCGCCAGGCTGGCCTTGACGGCTTTGCCACTGGGGTTGAGGGCGATAATGCAAGTCTGTCCGTCCATCGTGCGCTGGTAGACCATAGGATATGGCTGTTTAAGACTACTGACAAGCTTCCAGTCGGCAAGGTTGCCGAGCGCTGGAGTGGCATGGCGCAACTTCACAAGCTTCCGAGTGTAGTTGAGCAGAGAATTCGGGTCTTTCTCCTCCGTTGCCACCGTAATTTTTCCACCGTCGGTAGCCACGGGCAGATAGAGCTTGTCGGGAGTACAGGTCGAGAATCCCGCCGTAGCTCCTGGTGCCCACTGCATCGGCGTACGCGTGCCGGCACGATCATTGGAGCCCTCCTTGCTCGGCAGATTCATCTCATACTTCATACCGATTTCGTCGCCATAGTAGATAAAGGGCACACCGGGCATGGTGAGGAAGAAGGTCATGGCCACCTTGAGCTGGTCAGGAGTGTTGCGTGATCCGATATTGGGCCGCTGATAGTCGTGGTTGGCCGAGGGTATGGCGATATAGCCTTTGTCACGCGTGCCAAGGTAGGAATGTGAGTAGTTGTTGACAAACTCATCCAGCGATCCTTTGCCCTCTTTGTCGAAGTAGCAGTATTTATAAGCCGTCAGCTTGTTATCCCAGGGTTGCAGCTTGCCCCATGGCGTGTTACGGGCAAAGAAGAGTGAGTTATAGCCCGGCACACCGAAATGAATCATAAAGTCGATATTGAATCCTGCAGGAATGGCCACGATGGGGTCTGCCCATTCAGAGATGAGCACACACTGCGGATAGTTTTTATCCTTCCAAGCCCGCATCTCATTCCACAGCTTCGAGGTTTCCACCTTGCCCGGGTCGTTCTTGACGAGCGAGGCAGCCATATCCACACGGAAGCCGTCCACGCCCTTGTCAAACCAGAAAGACATGATGTTTCTCAACTCACGGCGCAAAGCCTGGGGCCCCGGTGCGCTGACAGGCTGCTCCCATTTGTGGTTAGGGTCAGGATGGGCAAAACCATAGTTCAACGCGGGCTGACACTCGAAGAAGTTCTTCTCATAGTATTTTCCGCGGGGCGCATCGAGCTCCACATAGCGTCCGATGGTCGATGAAGCGGGATTCGGCTCCTTATGGCGCGCAATGATGTCGGCCTTGTCCTGATCGCTGATGGTGTCAGTCCAGATATAGTAGTCGGCATATCTGCCGTTGCGGTCGCCATTGGCACTCTCCTGAAACCATTGGCTTTTCACGCTGGAGTGTCCGGCCACGAGGTCGAGGCATACTTTAATGCCGCGCTTATGGGCTTCCCTGACAAGCGTGACCAAGTCGGTATTGGTGCCGAACCGCGGGTCTATCTTGTAGAAGTCGATGACGTCGTAGCCGCCATCGAACCATCCCGACTCAAAGCAGGGATTGATCCACAGCGCGTTGACGCCAAGGCTCTGGATGTAGTCGAGTTTGGAAGTGATGCCAGGCAGATCGCCAATGCCATTGCCATCGGTATCCATATACGACGAGGGATAAATTTGGTAAAACACAGCGTCATGGAGCCATTGAGGGCCGCGTGCATCGGTATTCTGCGCCGAGGCTGTGGTAAGCGACAAAGCCATGATAGATGAAAGCAATAGTTTGTTCATAATTTAATGTAAAGATTGGTTTCTGATGTCATGTTTTTTGTCCCCCTCCCCATGAACTGATGGGAAGGGGACAATTAAATAACGAAACAGCAAATAGGTTTCGTATCTTAGAACGCTATTTTTTTACTTTAAATATCCCGGATTCTGTTTCAGATTCTTGTTCAAATTGCGCACAGAGTACGGAATTGGGTAGACAACGGTGTATCCCGTCTTGTCAAAAACATAAAAAGATATCTTGTGACGACCGTCGCACGATCTTGTGACGACCGTCGCACGATCTTGTGACGACCGTCACACGATCTTATGACGACCGTCACACGATGTAATGCAAGCTTTCGAATTCAGAATAACGCTTGCGCGTGTCAAGGATTTACGCGACCATCCTGTGCATCTTTCAGATACCATTCTGCCCCACAGTGACAGAAATGAGCCCTGCCGTTAGAAAATAATTCTTGCCTGTGCAGAAGCCTTGAGCATCTGTGCGGGCACAGCCTCACGGATGGTCGAGACTAAGAAATCGCGCAGGCCGAACCTGACAAAGTCGGGCATCGTGGCCATTACTATCTCACGCATAGGGACGGGTATGGCAAACGGCCTGACGAGTTTACGCTGCTCGCTGCTCAACTGTGGGATGGCGAGCTCGGGAATGAAAGTGACCCCTTTGCCGTTCTCCACAATGCGCATAAAAGTCTCTATGCTGCCTAAGCTGTAAGCCCTCTTGCTCGTCGTGGCAGCCTTAAGGCTACAGAACTTCACGAGCTGGTCGCGGAAGCAGTGACCCTCGTCGAGAAGCCAGAGATACTCGTTGGCCAAGTCAGTGGTCTTGATGGTCTCCTTGCCAAAGAGCGGGTCGTTCTTCGACACATAAGCAAAGAACTGTTCAAAGTAGAGCGTTGTAGCCTGCATATCACCCATCTCGTCGACGCGTGCAAAGATGCCAGCGTCGGCCTGCCCCTCAGCAAGGGCACGCTTGATCTGCACCGTCGTCATCTCTACGATGCGCACATCCATATCAGGGTGAGCGTTCATCATCTGTGGGAAGAAGCGTGGGATGAGATACGGGGCGATAGTGGGCAGCACGCCGATGACGAACCTCCCTTCCAACGAATGTTTCTCCTCTACAGCCGCGTCCTTGAGGCGGTCGGCTGCTCTGACGACGGCTATGGCATGGTCGATGACAATACGGCCCGCCGGGGTGGGCTCTATAGGCTGTCGCCGATAGAAGATCTTCATCTTCAGCTCGTCCTCAAGCTTCTGTATCATAGAACTGAGCGTGGGCTGCGTCACCTGACAGTAGTCGGCGGCTTTGGCGAAATGCTTGAACCGATAGACGGCTAAAACGTATTCGAGTTGCTGTAGTGTCATATTGCTGTGATTAGATAGTAAACAAAAAAGCTAAGATTGCTTCCCAGCAACCTTAGCCCCATGGATGATGCAAAGTTACAAAAAAAATCTGGTGGGTGGTGATGGATTCGAACCACCGAAGGCAAGAGCCAGCAGATTTACAGTCTGCCCCATTTGGCCACTCTGGTAACCACCCGTGCTTCTTTCAAAGCGATTGCAAAAGTACTACTTTTATGTGACAGCGACTAAAGGTTTATAGCCTTTAACACTTATTTAACACTTTCTTTCTCTTCTTTCTCTCCGTCTCCACCAGCATGCGCACCTATCTCCATGGCCATGGATGGCGGCACCGGCAGTTCATCGCCCTCTTTGGTGACATAGCGCTTCCAATAGGCAATGATGAGCGTGGTGAGCGGCAGGGCGATAATCAGTCCGATGAACCCGAAGATGGCGCCCCATACCGACAGCGAGAGAAGCAGGATAGCGGGGTTGAGGCCCATGGCCTTACCCATAATCTTTGGCGTGACCACCATATCGGAAATAACCTGTACCAAGGCGAAGAGACCGACCGCCATACCAAAGATAGCCCAGAAGCTCTGGCCCGTGTCGGCAGCCTTGAGCATAGCCAGGAAAGCCGTGGGAATGAGGGCGAAGGTATGGAGATAAGGCACGAGGTCGAGGATACCTATCATGATACCCAGGCCGATGGCCATGGGGAAGTCCATGATGGAGAAGCCTATGCAGAACATCACACCCATGCAGAAAGCCACGGTGCCCTGACCACGGATATAGTTGTTGAGCTCGCGCTCCACGTCGAGGGCCAGCTCATGCCAGAACGGACGGTTCTTCTTCGGGAAGATGCGTATCCAGTTCTCAGTGAGGAACTCGTAGTCCATGAGGATGAAGAAGGTATAGAGCAGCGTGATGAGCGAGGCCACAACGCTGATGATGACATTGGCCGTCTGACCCAAGACACTGAAGACCTTGGGCATCGTCGTCTTCAGCGCGTCGGTGAAGTCACGGCTTCTGAAGAAGCGCTGGATGGTCTCCTGATTGTCGGAGATAAGGGAGCTGAGCCAGGCCGTGATATTATTGGTATGGGTGGTCTCGTGCAACCAATGGGTGAGGATGACGTAGAGTTTTTGGAACTGCTCTATCATGGGCGGGATAATGAGATAGACGATGAGGCCTATCACCGCCACGACGAGCGCCATGGTGAGGATGATGGAAAGGGCCCTGATACGGACGTGCAGCTTGTTCTCGATGAACTTCACCACGGGATAGAGCAGATAGGCGAAGAGCCAAGCTACAAAGAAGGGGATGAGCACCGCACTGAGGTAGTTGACAAGGAAGAATACGGCGGCGATGATGAGCAGCACGCCGGCTATTCTGATAAACTTGTCGAAAGTAATCACATTGTTCTTGATATTGTTTTCCATCTTCTAAATCTGTCATTGCATAGATGTCCGACACCTTCTTCCTCCTTTTGCAGGAAGGCGATGCCTAATTGTCAAAGATATCCTTTGACCGCTCGTTGCGCTTGTCCTCTTCCAGCGCCTTCCGGAAGCATTCACGGCAGAGCGGCTCATATTCCGTCTTCTCGCCCAACATGACCTGCGACGAGTTCTTCACCAACCGGTGGCTGGCATAGGCTAAGTTGCCACACTTCACACAGATGGCGTGCACCTTAGTCACCTCATCGGCCACGGCGAGGAGCGCGGGGATAGGTCCGAAGGGCTGGCCCTGGAAGTCCATGTCGAGCCCGGCGATGATAACGCGCACACCCTGATAGGCCAGACGGTTGCAGACATTGAGAAGGCCCTCGTCGAAGAACTGAGCCTCGTCGATGCCTATGACATCATATCCCTTGGCCTGACTGACGATGGCCGCCGAAGTGTCCACAGGAATGGAATGGATGCTGTTGTGGTCATGGCTGACGACATCCTTGTCGGAATAGCGGGTGTCGAGCACAGGCTTGAAGATGATGACACGCTGCCGTGCTATCTTCGCACGCTTCAGACGACGTATCAGCTCCTCGGTCTTTCCTGAGAACATAGACCCACAGACCACCTCTATTCTACCGGGGCGGTGGCCCTCCCCTATCAGATTCTCCATCATAACAGTTGCCAAAGTTAGTGGAAAAGGCGGACATGACAAAGAAAACGACGGAAAAAAATTAAAGGGTGCCTCCGCTCTCCTTGGCGGGACACCCCTTGCTTATCTTGTCAGTTCATAGAAAGCCACTGCCGAAGCAGCAGCAACATTCAGCGAGTCTACGCCGTGGCGCATGGGAATCTTCACCACATAGTCGGCTCCGGCTATGGCCTCGGCGGGCAGTCCGTCACCTTCTGTCCCCATGACGATGGCGAGATGCGGCTCTGCCTTCAGCGCGGGGGCGTCGAGACTGATGCTGTCGTGGCGTAAGGCCATGGCCACGGTCTTGAAACCGTAGTTGCGCACCTCGTCGGGACTGTCTATCCATGCCCATGGCAGTTGGAAGACCGTCCCCATGGATACGCGGATGGTCCGTCTGTTGAAGGGGTCGCAGCTGTCGCCCGTGAGCAAAACGGCGTCGATGCCCAACGCTGCCGCCGAGCGGAAGATGGCACCGATATTCGTGGTGTCGCAGACAGCGTCAATGACAACGACACGACGCGCACCACGACAGACATCAGCTGCCAAAGGGGTCACGGGGCGCCGCATGGCACAAAGCACGCCACGCGTCAGCGTGTAGCCGGTGAGCGAGGCCAGCACCTCACGGCTGCCGGTAAAGACGGGGATGTCACCGACACGGGCGAGGATGTCCTTGGCGTCGCCCTCGATATGCCGTTGCTCACAGAGCAGCGACAAAGGCTCACAACCGGCATTGAGGGCGGTGGTGATAACCTTGGGACTCTCTACAACGATGATAGCGTCGGCGGGATGCAGCACATTGCGCATCTGCTTGTCGGTGAGCTTGGCATAGGGCTCCAGACCAGGATGGTCGAGCGATGTAATTTTGATGATATTCATAGTGCGGTGAACCGAATGAGGCTAATGAGGCTGACGAGACGACGGCCTGCCTTACGAGGCTATGCTGTCGAGGAAGAGCAGGAGACGGTTGGTGACGTTCACCGCCGAGACACCGCTGTCGAAGTCGAGCGACACAAGGTTGAGCTGCGGATAGAGTTTCTTGAGCTTCTTCTCTATGCCTTTTGAGACGATGTGGTTGGCGATGCAACCGAAAGGCTGAAGACTGGCCACGTTGTTCACACCCTGCTTCACAAGTCCGATGATATCGCTGGGCAACAGCCACCCTTCGCCAAACTGTGCGGCCAGGGAGACGACGCCGTTGACATCCTTGGCATCGTCGAAGATGTTCGTGAACGGCCGGAAGTAGCGGAAGCGCGAGGCCAGCTGATTGATTTTCTCCTCGCGGCGCCAGATAAGGCTGTAGATGCTCTTGACGAGGAAGTCGGGGACATGGGAGCATTTCAACCCCATGTGCTTCTGCACAATGGCATTGACAAACTCCTGAAGGAAGAAAGGTGTGAGCAGCGGGGGAACCACCTCGCAGCCTTTCTCTATGATGCGGCTGGCCAGGAACTGATGGGCAAAGGGATTGAACTTCAGGAATATCTCGCCCACGATGCCCACGGCGGGGATGTCCTTGTCGGCCGTGATGGCGTCGAAGTCGGCAGCAGCCTTCGGGATGAGGTCCATGATACCCTTGGCGCTGTTGGCAAGAATGGGCTCGGCAGCCATCGACAGGTATTTGGCACGCAGATACTCGGCTTTGTTGGCGTAGCGTCCGCCCACAAGGTAGGCATCGCTGCGCAGACGGCTCACGGCACCATGGTACATCTTCGAGATAGTATCGCCAAAGAGCAGGCCTGTGACGATGGTGGACGCATATTTCATCCATGGCACGTTAAGGGAGTCGGCCTGGTCGTCATCAGCATTGGTAGAGACGCCGAGGGTGAGCAACGGCACCTTTTCGAAACCGTTGGCATTAAGCGCCCGGCGGATAAGGGCCGTATAGTTGGTGGCACGGCACTGGCCACCGGTCTGGCTCATCACCACAGCAACCTTGTCGGGATCGTATTTCCCCGAGCGTAAGGCCTTGACGAAGTCGCCGACGATGAGAGTGGCGGGATAGCAGACCTCGTTGTTGGCATATTTCAAACCATATTCGGCACTCTCAGCATCGCTCCGCGGCAACACCTCCACATCCCAGCCGATGAGTCGGCAGAGGGGTGAGAGCAATGGAGTGAGATACTCGGTGAAGTAAGGTGCGAGAATCTTGCGCTGGGGCTTCTTGTCCTCATTGTGCCTTGGTGCCTCCTGTGCCGTCTCTGTGGTGTCGATGACCTCGTCGGCAGCAGTGTGGGCGGTCTCACCTCTCAGACTCTCTATGAGCGAGCGGACACGGAGCTTCAGACTGCCGATATTGCTCACATCATCAATCTTCAGAAGGGTATAAGGTTTGTTGTGGTTCTTCATGATGGCACGCACCTCGTCCTGGATGAAGGAGTCGGGACCACAGCCAAAGGACGTCATCTGCACGAAGTGGATGTCGCCAGGCTGTTCGGCGCACCACTGTCCAGCCTTGATGATACGGTTCATGTAGGCCCACTGTCTGACGAGGAAGGTCTCGCCGGTGCCCGTCTGCATGTCTCCACGGACGATATCCTCAGAGATGACGTTGACACCTAAGGCGGCAATCATCTCCGAGAGTTTGTGCTGTATCAGCGGGTCGGTATGATAGGGTCGGCCAGCTAAGAGTATCGTCAGGCGATGGTCGCGGCGGCTGGCTGCCAACAGTTCCTCGGCCTTGTTGTGGACGGCGGCGACATAGTCGTTCTGGGCGGCCACAGCGGCATGAAGGGCTGCGGCACGCGTCTTACGGGCAACACCATAGCCTTTGAGGAATCCGTCTATCTGCTTAGCCAAGAGCTTGGCGTCGCGGAAGTTGATAACCGGCGAGACAACCTCATGGCTGAGCGTCATGGCCGAGCGGATGACATCGGAATAGGCTGAGACGATAGGACAGTTGTAGCTGTTGATATTGCGGTCGTCGTCCTGATGCTCAAAGATGACGTAGGGCATGAAGATAAAGCCCTGGCGCCCGTCAGGAAGTTGTGACAGCCGCTCGTCGAGCTCCTTGACATGGGAGTGGACAAGTTTGGCAGGAAAACAGATGTTGTCGCTCATGACAGAGGACAAGGCGCCCTCATAGCACTGGAAGGTGCTCTCGGAGCTCAGCATGACCTGGAAACCGGCTTTGGTGAACAGCGTGTGCCAGAAGGGGAAGTCCTCATACATGTTCAGCACACGCGGAATGGCGACGACAGGCTTCTTCGGGTCGCTCTCCACCGGTTCCTCAGCTCTGTCAAAGAGAAGATGGTATTTATAGGGATAGATGTTCTCTCCCTTAACATAGTCTTTGCCTTTGTTGTTGAAGACGCGCTCGCACTTGTTGCCGGAATAGAAACGGCGCCCTCCGGCAAACTTATACATGGTCACGAAGCAATGGTTCTCGCAGCCTTTACAGTTGAGGAGCTTGGTGTCGTAGGTTGCCATATTGAGCAGGTCATCAAGGGTATGTGCCTTGGCGACGGCCGCATCGGCATCACGGATTTCAGCGATGGCATGCAAGGCACAGCCATAGGCACCCATCATCTCAGGCATATTGCTGCGTGCCACCTCGGTGTGGCTCAGCAGTTCGAAGGCTCTGACCACGGAGTCGTTCTTCATCGTACCGCCCTGTACGACGACGTGTCCGCCCAAGCTGTCGTTGCCATGGAGCTTCAGTACTTTATACAGGCAGTTGCGCACTACGGAATAGCTCAGACCGGCGGCGATGTCCTCGACGGTGGCGCCCTCACGCATCACCTGCTTGACCTTGGAATTCATAAAGACAGTGCAGCGTGTGCCTAAATCACTGGGATGGACCCCGCGGCACGCTATCTGTGCGAAGTCCTGAACTTTATAGCCCAGACCTCGGGCGAAGGTCTGGATGAAGGTGCCACAACCTGACGAGCAGGCCTCGTTGAGCTCCATACGTGTCACGGCACCATTCTCAACGAAGATGGCCTTCATGTCCTGGCCACCGATGTCGAGGATGAAACTGACGTCGGGCATCAACCGGGCGGCGGCGCGATAGTGAGCCATGGTCTCGATGATGCCGCTGTCAAGGTTGAAAGCCGCCTTGATGAGCTCCTCGCCATAACCTGTCGAGCAGGAGCTGACGATATGCAGGTCGGTATCGGTCTCGGCGGCCTTGGCTTGCAGACGACGCAAGCCCTCCTCGACAGCGCGGATGGGGTTGCCGAGATTCATGGAATAGTCGGTGAAGACTATCTGCCCGGCAGCAGGACCGAAAGCGCGGACAGCAATAATCTTTGTCGTTGTGGACCCGGAGTCGATGCCTATGACGACATCCTCACGGCCCTGGTGCATGGCATAGACGGGGGTGGCATAGCGCTCCTTGGCCTTCAGCCATGCCGCATGCTCTGCCTCAGAAGCGAAAAGTGGGGACAACTCCTCTTCCACCTGACCCACATGGGCACAGGAGGGACAGGAGGAGGCTGCAGGATTTCCACTGTTGGTAATCCGTTCCTCTATCTGCGAGAGCGTCACCGTCTGGGCCTTTCCGCTACGGATGGCACAGCCTAAGGCAGGAATAAGATTGCCCTCTTTCAAGACGATGAAGTCGGAGAGTTGCATGTTGAGATAGTCGGCGAAGGCTCTGCGCAATGCCGGAAGGAAGGTCAGCGGGCCGCCGCAGAGGAGGATAGGAGCCTGGAAATCGCAGCCATGACTCAAGGTCGTCACCGTCTGCACAGCAATGCTATGGAAGATACTTGCCGCGATGTCTGTCTCAGGGAGGTTGCGTGACATCAGGTTTTGGATATCTGTCTTGGCGAAGACGCCACAACGGGCTGCCATCGGATAGATATGTGTGGCCTGCATGGCCAAGTCACTCATCTTATTGTTGTCACAACCCATGAGCACGGACATCTGGTCGATGAAGGCTCCCGTGCCACCGGCACAGTTGCCGTTCATTCGCAGCTCCATGCTCTTACCGTTGAAGAATACCACCTTAGCGTCCTCACCACCAATATCGATGAGCGCCTTCGCCTGCGGATAACGGTTTCGGGCGAAGACGGTGGCCGCAACGACCTCCTGCACGAACTCCGCGCCCAAACTATCTGCCGTGGCCATACCCACAGAGCCTGTGACACACAGTCCCATGCGGATGTCACCAAAACGGCTCCGTATCTCATCGAAATAACTGGTGACAAGTTCTCTCACCTTGGCATTATGGCGCTCATAACGTGAGTAGACCAAATGGTCCTCTTCGTCCAACACAGCGATTTTTGCCGTTGTAGAACCAACGTCAAGTCCTACTCTATAAAAACTTTCTCTCATAGTATCCTTCCTTGTAACATGCAAAAGTACAAAAACCAAAAGGATAAGCGTAGTTTTTTTTAGGTTTTTTAGTGTTTTGAAACGTGCAAGAAATGTCCTAAAAAGACAACAGGCAACGGCCTCACGACCATTGCCTGTATATCTAAAACTGAAAAAATTCCGTTTTAAATTTTGAGCTTGATTGAAGGTTTCCGCCTCACGGCGTCAACCAACCATCTTGCATCAAATTGTTACCTGAAAACTAAAAACCAATCTTTAAACCTAAAAAACTAATAACCTTGAACCTAAAAAACAATCTATCAAAACCTAAAAACTAAAAACCTATATGAAAAATCTACTAACTATCTATATGAATGTCTTTTTCTATGCTTTCCCAAGAGTTAAACTCAATCACTTGGGTTATCCTCTTGTTTACGTGTGCAAAGGTAGTAGGTTTTTAGATTCCCCACAAACATATTCTGCTGAAAACTTCATTTTCCTGTTTCTTTTTGACGTATATCAAGGTTTTGTGTGCGCACACATCAAGATAACGGGCGTATGTGCAGAGAAGCAAAGAAAAAACCGGCCACAACGCTGGAAGCGCTATGACCGGCTAAGTATGAAGGGAAATGAATATTAATCCTGGAAGTAGACTCTCTTCACGCGGTTGCTGATGCCTGTGAGCACCTCGTAAGGAATGGTGTCGAGGGCGTCGGAGAGGACTGTCACGGGCAGATGGTCGCCAAAGATCTCTACGCTGTCACCTTCCTTGCAGTCGATGCCTGTAACATCTATCATGGCGACATCCATACAGATGTTGCCCACATACTCGGCCTTCTGGCCGTTGACGAGGCAGTAGCAATGACGGTTGCCGAGATGGCGGTTCAGACCGTCGGCATAGCCGATAGGTATGGCGGCGATGACGCTGTCGTGGTCGATCTTACCCTTGCGGCTGTAGCCCACCGTGTCGCCGGCAGGCACATTGCGCAACTGGAGGATAGTGGTCTTCAACGTCGACACATTATTAATAATGTGGTTATTGCGACTGTTGATGCCATAGAGACCGAGACCGAGGCGGCACATGTCTAACTGTCGCTCTGGGAAATGCTCGATGCCGGCAGAGTTGTCGATATGCCGGAGAATCTTATGGTCGAAAGCAGCCTGAAGCTTGCGGCTGCCCTTGTCGAAGAGTTCGAACTGATGTGCCGAGAAGTCATCGAAGTGGTCGTCGTCACTGCCTACGAAATGGCTGAAGACGGAGCGCGGGATGATGGCGTTGGTCTTCTTCAGGCGCTTGATGAGCTCGTCCATATCCTTCTCAGGGTCGAAGCCCAGACGGTGCATGCCCGTATCGAGCTTGATATGCACAGGCCAGCCCGTGATGCCCTCTTTCTCGGCGGCCTTGACGAGGGCGTCGAGGAGGCGGAAGGAGTAGACCTCCGGCTCCAGGTCGAAGTCGAACATCGTCTTGAAAGCCGACATCTCAGGGTTCATAATCATGATGTTGCTGGTGATGCCATTGCGGCGAAGCGTGGCACCCTCGTCGGCGACGGCCACAGCGAGGTAGTCGACACGATGGTCCTGGAGCGTCTTGGCAATCTCCACACTGCCGGCGCCATAGGCATCGGCCTTAATCATGCAGACGAGCTTGGTCTCCGGCTTCATAAAGGAGCGGTAGTAATTGAGATTGTCGACGACAGCGTTGAGGTTGACCTCCAACACCGTCTCATGGACCTTCTCGACGAGGAGCTCGGTAATCTGGTCGAAGTTGAACTGGCGGGCACCTTTTATCAGGATGACCTCATCGCGCAGCGTATGGAAGACGGTAGAGTCGAGGAAGGACTCGACACTGTTGAAGAAGAATTTCTCCGGCACGGCGATGACATCGGCATTCTCGGAGATGACCGGGCCGATACCGATAAACTTCTCTACGCCTCTCTCCACTGCCAACCGGCTCACCTCGCGATAGAGTTGCTCAGCGGGCTCGCCACTCTGCTGGATGTCGCTGAGAATCAATGTACGGCGACGGTCCTTATGGTCCGGACGACGGTTCATAAAGTCGAGGGCGATGTCGAGTGAGTTGATGTCGGAGTTATAGGAGTCGTTGATGAGCGTGCAGCCATGCCGGCCTTCCTTGACCTCCAGGCGCATGGCCACAGGTTCGAGCTTCATCATGCGCTCGTCGAGAGCCTCAGGAGCCACGCCGAGGCGCAGGGACACGAGGGCACAAGCAACAGAGTCCTCAATGGAAGCATCGTCGATGAAAGGAATGCTGAACCAGTTCTCCTCGCCGAGGGCAGCCTCACCACAGAGCGACTTGCTGTTGCAAACATAAGTAATGGTGGTAGCGGTGGCCTTCTTCTCAATGGACTTGATGAACATCGGGGCTTCCTTGTCACGGAGCGACCAGTAGAGTTTCTCACCTTTATAGTCTTTAGCGCTGTCCACGGCGTGCCGGATGATGTCATCATCACCATTGAAGACGATGGTAGGAGCGTCGTGGAAGAGAATCAGCTTCTCGCGGACCTTCTCCTCCATGGAGGTGAAATTCTCCTGATGGGCAGAGCCTAAGTTGGTAATCACAGCGATGGTAGGCTGCACGATGTCGCGCAGTGCCAGCATCTCACCTGGCTGGCTGATACCGGCCTCGAAGATGCCTATCTCTGTCTGCTCGTTGAGGAGCCATACCGAGAGAGGGACACCAATCTGCGAGTTGTAGCTACGTGGCGAGCGGGTGACATAGTGGTCGGGAGAGAGCACCTGATAGAGCCACTCCTTGACAATGGTCTTGCCATTGGAGCCGGTGATGCCGACGATAGGGATGTCGAACTCGTCACGGTGGCGCTCGGCAAGACGCTGCAAGGCCTCACGGGTATCGATGACACGAAGGAAGTTGGCACCGGGATAGAGCTTGTCATAGCTCTCCGGCACATCGGTGACAACGAAGTTGCGGACACCACGGCTGTAGAGGCTGGGGATATATTTATGTCCGTCGTTGCGGTCAGACTTTATAGCGAAGAAAAGCGTTTCCTCCGGGAAACACAGTGAGCGGCTGTCGGTAAGCAGGAAGCCGATGTTGGCGTCGGTTTCTCCGTAGCGGCGCGCACCGATAAGAGTGGTTACTTTCTCGATTGTATAAGTCATTGTTCTGAGATTTTATGATGGTGCAAAGTTACTGCAAACGAATGGAAAAGACAAAAAGAAAAAAGATTTTTTGACTTTTAACGCTCCATCAGACCGTCACAGTGCCGGATAGACCATATTCTCCGGCTTCATCTGCTCCAACACCTCGGTGAGGAACTTGCGTGCTTCCCATTTAGCCATAGGCAGGTCGTGGAGCAGGTAGTTGCCGCAGTCCTTAGGAGCGGCACCTGGCACCTCGCCCTCGTAGTCAGCGATGAAACGGAAGGTACGACTCATCAGGTCGACGATATCCTTCGGCTCCAGGTCTCCCCGCAACAGCAGGTAGTTACCGGTCAGACATCCCATAGGCCCCCAGTAGATGACGCGGTCCTTCCACTCCTCATCGTTACGGAGGAAGGTGGCGGCAAGATGCTCTATGGTGTGCAGAGCACCGGGATGGACCACGGGCTCGCGGTTGGGCTCTTTCATGCGGATGTCGAAGGTGGTGACGACTTCGCCGCCTACCTCATCCTTGCGGGAGACATAGATGCCCCGCAACAGTTTCTCATGATTGATAGTGAATGATGGTATCTTCTTCATAGCGTTATTGAATGATTTTCTGTAGGAAACTGCGTGTCACCTCAAAGCTGTCCTCCGACACCTTATCCCAGAAGTCGAAATACTGTGAGGCTTTGGTGTCCTTCAATGGCACGTCACTGATGACGCGGAACGAGACGAAAGGCGTGTCATAGATGTGGCACACCTGCGCGATGGAACAGCTCTCCATGTCGACAGCCGTGGCCTCGGGAAACCTGTCGAGGATAGCCCGCATCTTATCCTTGGTGTCCACAAACCAGTCGCCGCTCACAGTGAGACCGCTCTTTATCTGATGCCCCTCGGACATGGCTGTCGCCAAAGCCTTGTCGATGAGATCCTTAGGAGCGGCATAACGTGCCGGCATGCCCAACACCTGGCCAAAGGCGGCATTGTCACCACAGTAGACATCATGGTAGACACATTCCGATGTCACGACGACATCAAGGGGATTGAGCGACGTATCGGCGCCACCGGCACAGCCTGTAGAGATGACGACATCGGGGTGATAGCGGTCTATCATCTCTACAGCGCCCACGGCGGAGTTGACTTTGCCGATACCACACTGTTGCATGACAATCTGGGCGCCGCCCATCTCGCCAATGACGAATTCTTTAGAGTGGTGGCGCTCACTATGGCTTTCGCTGAGCAACTGGCGGAGCTGGGCAAACTCCTTGTCCATAGCCACGATAATTCCTATTTTCTTCAAAACAAATGTATTTATATTGGTGCAAAGTTAGAAAAAATGTCTAACTTTGTCGCACAATTACATAACAAATATGAAAACGCTGAAGAATTGTCTGCCAGACATCCTGGCAGTAGTGCTTTTTGTCATCCTCTCGGTGGCCTATTTCTTCCCCGCCGATTTCGAGGGCCGCATCCTTTTCCAGCACGATGCCTCAGCAGGTGTCGGTGCCGGCCGGGAAGCACAAATGTATCATGAACAGACCGGCAAGACAACGCGCTGGACAAATGCTTTGTTCAGTGGCATGCCCAACTATCAGATGTCGCCGTCGTATACCAGCGACACCATTATCAATAAGGCTACGAATGTCTACCATCTATGGCTTCCGGCCTATGTGTGGTACCTCTTCGCCTACCTCTTAGGTTTCTACATTCTTCTGCGCGCCTTCGACTTCAAGCAGTATTTAGCTGTCTTGGGGTCTATCATCTGGGCTTTCTCCAGCTATTTCCTCATCATCATCGCTGCCGGACACATCTGGAAGGTGATGGCCCTGGCCTACCTTCCCCCGATGATAGGCGGTTTGGTGCTTGCCTACCGCGGCAAGTACCTATGGGGCTTTGTCGTCACGACGATCTTCACGGCCTTTGAGATTAGGGCCAACCACGTGCAGATGACCTATTACTATCTGTTCATCATTCTCTTCATGGTCATCGGCTGGCTCGTTGCCGCTATCCGCGAGCACTGGCTGCCCCGTTTCTGGAAAGCTACGGGCTGCGTCGCTGTCGCCGCCCTCTTAGGTATCTGTATGAATATCTCCAACCTCTACCATACATGGCAGTATCAGAAAGAGAGCATGCGCAGCAAGAGTGAGTTGGTGAAGAAGAACGTCGCCAACCAGACCAGCAGCGGTCTGGACAGAGACTATATCACGCAGTGGAGCTATGGCATCGACGAGACCTGGACACTCCTCGTCCCCGATGTCAAGGGCGGTGCCAGTGTGCCGATGTCACAGAATGCCAAAGCCATGGAGAAGGCTGACCCACAGTATATGCAGGCCTACCAGTCGTTGGGACAATACTGGGGTGAGCAGCCTGGAACGAGTGGTCCCGTCTATGTCGGTGCCTTCGTGCTCATGCTCTTCATCCTCGGACTCTTCATCGTCAAAGGTCCTATGAAATGGGCGCTGCTCGCGGCTACCATCCTCTCCATCCTACTGTCATGGGGTCGCAACTTCATGGGCTTCACCAACTTCTTCCTCGATTATATCCCGATGTACGCTAAGTTCCGCACCGTGGCGTCTATCCTCGTCATCGCGGAGTTTACAATACCATTATTAGCCGTCCTGGCCTTGAAGAAGATTGTCGATGACCCTGAGATACTGCGCACCAAGCAGAAAGCCGTATGGCTGTCGTTCGGCCTCACTGGTGGTCTGGCCTTGCTTTTCTACCTCGCCCCTACCCTCTTCTTCCCTAACTACATCTCCACCGCCGAGATGCAGCAGTTCAACCAGATAGCCCAGCAGGGCACCGATGCCGCTCAGTTCATCAACGGGCTGAAGGGCAACCTCACGGCTGTGCGCGAATACATCTTTACCGCTGATGCCCTGCGCTCCTTCATCATCGTAGCCATCGGCATGGCGCTGATGATGCTGTACAGATATAAGAAACTCAGCGCCAAATACCTCGTCGGCTGCGTAGCCCTGCTCTGCCTCATCGACATGTGGCAGGTGGACAAGCGCTACCTCAACGACGCCATGTTCGTAGACAAGAGTGTCCGTGACACCCCACAGCGGATGACAGCCACCGACAGGCAGATTCTGCGCGACAAGAGTCTCGACTACCGCGTCCTCAACCTGGCCTCCAACACCTTCAACGAGAACGAGACGTCCTACTATCATAAGAGCATCGGTGGCTATCACGCTGCCAAGCTGCGCCGCTACCAGGAGATGATAGACGCCTATATCTCTCCTGAGATGCAGAAGATGATGCCGGCTATCGCTCGGGGCATGGGCGACATGACAAAAGTCAATGGCGACTCCATCTTCCCGGTCCTCAACATGCTCAACGCGAAATACTTCATCCTGCCATTGCAGAACGGACAGACCGTACCCTTGCAGAATCCTTACGTCAACGGCAACGCCTGGTATGTTGACAAGCTCGACTATGTCGACAATGCCAATGAGGAGATTGACAAGATTGGGAAAATCAACCTTAAGCACGAGGCTGTTGCCGACAAGAAGTTTGAGGCTGAGCTCGGCAAGGCTGTGCCACAGGGCACCACGTCTCTCGTCACGCTGAAGTCCTACGAGCCGAACCACCTCGTCTATGAGGCCAACAGCGACAAGGGCGGCGTCATCGTCTTCTCCGAGATTTACTATCCTGAGTGGACGGCAACGGTAGACGGCACTCCCGTAGAGCTCGGAAGAGCCAACTACATTCTCCGTGCCCTGCAGGTCAAGCCCGGCAAGCATGAGATTGTCCTCGACTTCCATCCTGCCTCAATACGCACCACCGAGACCATCGCCTACTGCTCCTACGGCGTACTGATTCTGCTCGTCGCCGTCGGAATATTCACCTCGGCAAGAAAGAGAAAGAAAGAGAATACGGAGAAATAATACGGAAGAAGTCCGGAAGTCCAGAACTTCCGGACTTCCAACCTTCCAGACTTCACATTATCTATAAAAATATGGAAGCAGCTTCTGTCATAACAAGTACACAGAATCCCAAGATAAAACATCTGACACTCCTTCAGCAGAAGTCGTCGGAGCGCCGTCGCGCCGGTCTCTTCGTCATAGAAGGTGCCCGCGAGTTTCTCCACTGCCTCCACAGCGGCTTTGAGGTCTCCACACTCTTTGTCTGCCCCGAGCTGCTGCAAGGTTATGAGGGAGCCGCTGAGATATTGTCACTCCTCAATAGTGGCCAGGGCTACGAGGTCTCGCGCAAGGTCTACGAGCACATCGCCTACCGTGGCTCCACAGAGGGTGTCATCGCTGAGATGAAATCGCGGCTGACGACCCTCGACGACCTACACCTCCCCGCCAACCCGCTCATCATCGTCTTGGAGAGCGTGGAGAAGCCCGGCAACCTCGGTGCCGTGCTGCGTTCTGCCGATGCCGCGGCCGCCGATGCCGTCATCGTCTGCGACCCGCTCACCGACCTCTTCAACCCCAACCTGATACGCTCCAGCATCGGGGCCATCTTCACGGTGCCCACCGTGGCCTGCACGTCAGAAGACTGCATTGCCTTCCTCAAAGCCAAAGGTATACGCATTCTCACGGCACAGTTGCAGGACTCGCACCTCTATTATGATACCGACATGCGGCAGGGCACGGCCATCGTCATGGGGACGGAGTCGACGGGACTCACCAATATCTGGCGCAATGCCGCCGACGCCCATATCCGTATCCCCATGAAAGGGAAGCTCGACTCCCTCAACGTCTCCGTCTCGGCCGCTATCCTCCTCTTCGAGGCCGTCAGACAGAGAGGTTGAGAGCCGGAGAAGCTATTTAGGCAGATGGAAGATGCGCGACATCTCCTGCATCTGCTCCTGGCTCATCCCCTCAGGGGTGAAGCCCATACTCTTTGCGTCGATATAGATTTTCGCGCTCTTGGAGAGCACGTCAATCTGGTCGAAGGCATCCATGACATCTTTCCCTTTGGCAAAGACGCCATGTTTCTCCCACAACACCACATCATAATCTTCAAGCTCCGCCAACGTGCTGTTGGCCAATGCCACACTGCCTGGGACTTCGTAGGGCACAACCCCCAAGCCCAACGGGCAGAAGGCCTTAGTCTCCGGAATCATGCTCCACAGGATATTTGTCAGCACATCCTTACCGAGGAAAGCGCGGTTGTGACTCATAGCCACGAGTTCGATGGGATGGGTATGCACGGTAGCTTTATAGCCTGAGCCCAACTCCACCTGTCTGTCGTGTACAAGGAGGTGCGACGGCAGCTCTGAAGTCGGCATGACGGCGTTGTCGGCAATGATGACATAGTGCTGGCAGTCGTCGAGGATACGGATGACGCTGCCGTTGGCCATGGCATCGCGGGCCAGGTCGCGCATGCGCTTGCCCGTGCCCTTGCAGTAGAAATACTGACCTTTGAGATGCGGCAGCGTCTCGCCAATCTCTATAGCCTCGCTGATAGCCGGCATAGCGCGGATAGCGTCGTCGACATAGTCGGTGATGTTCACCGTGATGTTACCGCCGTTGCGCTCGGCCCATCCATTCTGCCAGAGATAGCCGGCTACCTCTGCAATCTTGTCAATTTCCGTTTTTAAGGCCGGACGGCCTTCTAAGATACTTTTCATAATATTTTCGTTATATCAACTGCGGCAGGAAGGTAGCGAAGATGAGTACCGCAATACCCAAGACCAGCACTGCTACGGTGGGACGGCTACAGCCCTGCCATTCTTTCAAGATGATGCCCCACACATTACTAAAGACGACGTTCAACGCCATGAGAATGCAGAACGAGAGAGTCAGCAGTGTCGGTGAGGCTGTGAGAAAACCCTTGCCCAAGGCCAAGCCGAAGAACTGGCTGTACCACAAAGCCCCGGCAAGGATACAGAAAAAGAGGTTATTAGCCCACACGCTGCGCCTGCCGTAGTCGCCCCAGGAGTGGTTTCTGCCGTTCTGCCAGAGACAGTAGACGGCATTGGTGGCAAAACCGCCAAGGGTGACGAGGAAGGTGGCGGGCAACGTCTTGAAAATGTCGGGCGTCAGCCCACCGAAGTTGATATCCTTGCCAAACTCCAAACCCACATTGAAACATCCGCTCATCAGTCCTGAAAGCAGGGCGATGGCAATACCCTTGGTGAAATTGAAGTCTTTGACGGCCTTTGTCTTCTCTTCCTCAGAGAGTCCGTCGGCCTTCATCTTTCCCGCCACCCCGATGATGGCAATGCCTGCGAGTGTGACCACGACACCGAGGATGACGGAGGTTGTGAGCCGTGACATAGCATCCGCCTCCAACGACATAGCCTGCAGCAGCACCGGTCCCATGACTGTCCCTAAGGCGGCACAGGTGCCCAAGGCTATCGACTGGCCAAGGGCTACGCCGAGGTAGCGCATGGACAGACCGAAGGTGAGACCGCCAACACCCCAGAGCACACCGAAGAGCACGGTCATGGCGAGGTGGAAGCCGTCGGCATGCGTCAGCAGTTCCAGAAGGCTGTGACCGGCGGGGACGGCGAGGAGAGCGCCGAGCAGGGGCAGCACAAGCCAGGCAAAGACGCCCTGGACGAGCCAGTAGCTCTCCCAGTTCCATGCCCGGACTTTGTTGATAGGGACATAGCAGCTCGACTGGCAGAAAGCGCCGACGGCAATGATGAGAAGTCCTATGAGTATATCCATCACTTACGCTTGAAAGTCACTTCCTCTTCGTAGCGCTCTATCTCGGGGATATACTCCTCGCCCACCGGAACGCCATGCTTGAAGTTGAAATAGTCGTAGACGGCACCGAGGGGCAGTGTCTTCTCCTCTTCGAGGAGGGCGAGGCGTTGGAAGAGCCGGCCACTGTCTTCATAGTCACGCAGCAAGTCGAGGGGTTCCAGGAAGGCAGCAAGCAGGGCTTTCTGCGTGGCACGGGTACCGATGATATAGGCGCCGATACGGTCGATGGAGGCATCGAAGTAGTCGAGACCGATATGTGCACGGTTGAGCTGTCCGGAGCGGACAAGTTCGAAGAAGAGGTTGCGCGTGTTGTCGTCGAAGAGCGTCACATGGTCACTATCCCAATGCATGGGGCGACTGACATGCAGCATAAGCTCAGGGACGAAGAGCAGCAGGGCACTGACAGCATTGCTGACATCCTCCGTGGGTTCGTAATGACCCGTGTCGAGGGTGTACATCATATTATTCTTGGCACAGTAGCCGGCCACGAAGTCATGGCTGCCCACGGTGAAGGCCTCCAAGCCGATACCGAAGAGTTTGGCCTCCAAGCAAGTTTTCATATTCGGGAGCTGCTCCTTCATAATCTCGTCGAGACTCTCCTTGAAGATCTCGCGGTAGCGGTATTTCTCCGTGGTATAGTCCTTGGAGCCGTCGTGCACCCAGATGTTCATGATGCAGGGGTCTCCCTGGTATTTACCCATGGCATCAGCGATGCGGCGGCAGCGCTTGGTGTGCTCTATCCAGAAGTCACGGATGGCCTTGTCGGGATTGGCCAGTGACAGGCTACCACTCTTAGGATGGGAGAAAGAAGTAGAGTTGAAGTCGAGCTTGAGGTGGCGCTCCTTGGCCCACTGCATCCAGCTCTCGAAATGTTCAGGACCACAGGCGTCACGGTCGACAAACTGTCCACCGAAGTCGCCATAGGTCTCATGGAGGTTCAGACGGAAGGTGCCACCAAGCAGCGACTGCACCTTCTCGATGTCCTGACGCAGTTCGTCGATGTTGCGTGCCCGACCAGGGAAGTTGCCTGTGGTCATGATGCCACCCGAGGCTGGCTCGCCACGCTCGAAGCCAACAACATCGTCGGCCTGCCAGCAATGGAGGGAGATGGGGGTTGCGGCAAGGAGCTCAAGGGCCTTGTCGGTGTCTACGCCAAGTTCTGCATAGCGAGCCTTGGCAACAGCGTAGTTTTTCTCAATGATTTCAGATTTCATGGGTTCTATTTTTGATTGGTAATTGTCAGATATTTCTCGTAAGCCTCATCGTAAGCGGCTTTGTCCTGCGGATGGTATTTCTTTGTCGCTATGCTGTCGGCGATGACGCGTCGCATAGCCCAGATGTCGCCGACCTCACCGGCGGCCTTGGCCTGGAGCATGATATTGCCCAAAGCAGTACCTTCGGAAGGACCTGCCACCACGTCAACGCCACAACTGTTGGCTGTCTCCTGATTGAGGGCGTCATTCTGTGCGCCCCCACCGATGATATGCAGGGTATGGATGTCGAAGTCGGCAAACTCCTTCAGCCAGCCAAAGACCTGACGGTAGCGCAGGGCCAAGGAGTCGAAGATGCAGCGACAGTATTCTCCCTTATTGCGCGGCTGCGGCTGACGGGTACGCTGGCAGTAGGCGTTGATAGCCTCCACCATGCGCTCGGGATTGGCAAAAGAGGCATCATCAGGGTTAATAAGGGTGCGGAACGGCAGGACGGCAGCAGCGGCAGCCATCAGCTCTCCATGCGCGGTGCCCTGTCCCCATTCCTTGCGGCAGCGCTCGTAAATCCACATGCCACAGATATTCTTCAGAAAGCGTGTCGTCCCCTCGATGCCACCCTCGTTGGTGAAGTTGCACGCATAGCTGCGCGCGCTGATGACAGGCGTCTTCGTCTCTATGCCCATCAGGCTCCACGTGCCACTGCTCAGGTAGGCGAAGTGCTCGTCACGGGCGGGTACGGCGGCAACAGCCGAGGCGGTGTCGTGACCGGCGACAGCCACGACGGGCACGGGACCGAGCCCTGTCAGCCGCTGTACGTCGTCGCTGAGCGGTCCGATGACGGTGCCCGGAGCTATCATCTTTCCAAATCGGGAGCGCGTGAGACCGACACTCGACAGGAGGTCGGCATCAAGGTCGTGGGTGGCGGGGTTGAGGAGTTGTGAGGTCGAGGCAACGGTATATTCACAGACCTTTCTTCCAGTGAGCAGATAGCTCAGAGCGTCGGGGATGAAGAGAATGGTGTCGGCAGCAGCGAGTGCGACATTACCGTCGTGGCGCATCTGGAAGAGTTGGAAGAGGCTGTTGAAATTCATGAACTGTATACCGGTCTTGGCATAGACCGTTTCCTTGCTGACGGCTTGGGCGAAATAGCGCTTCATGGCGCCTGAGGTGTGAGGGTCGCGATAAGAGAACGGTGCTGAGAGCAGCTGTCCGTCGCGGCCGACAAGGCAGAAGTCGCAGCCCCAGGTATCGATGCCGATGCTCTGAAGGGTGATGCCACGCTCCGCCGTCAGCTGCAAGGCCTTGATGACGGCATGATACAGCGACAGCAGGTCCCAATAGTCATGACCGGCGGCATGGATGATGGGGTTATCGAAGCGTGTCAGCTCTTCTAAGGAGACACGACTTTCAGAAAAGGTACCGAGGATGGTGCGCCCACTCGTGGCGCCAAGGTCTACGGCAAGATAATATTTGTTGACTTTCATCTGGGCTTGTTTTTAGTGTTCTAATTCTGCTGCAAAATTAGAACAAACCCACAAGCCCGGCCGTAGATATTTGATAAAAGAACTTTGAAATTTGAGAAGCCTCTTATTTCACTTGCAAGATGTCAGTCCACCTTGTAGTGTAGTTAGGGCTTTTCAGGTCGCGCTTCACGGCGTCGGCGAAGTGTGCCGCCTTACCTTTGCCATTCTTCGCCGTATACTGCTGTGACCCGAGCACAATGGTCTCCGTACCGTTGCGCTTGTTGATTTTGTCGACAGCAGCATCTATCTTCTGCATCTTACTATAGCGTTCGGGGTTGAAGTCGACGAGATTGGTCTGCACGGCATTGGCAGGACTCAGGTCCATGAGCAGCACACCGGCCCGTTTGTACTGATAGCCTTGTACAAAGGCTGCTTTGAGGCAGTTCAGCGCTGCCTCCACGATGACCTGTGTGCTGTTGGACGGTGTCAGGAGAGCTGCCGTGCGGAACATGCCGTATTGCGGCAGATCGTCGCGGAAATGGTTAGTGTCGATGAAAACGCCGACGATGCCGGCCACACTCTTCTGCTGTCGCAGTTTCTGCGCACAGCGGGCGGCATAGTTGGCCACATGGGTGCGGATCTCCTCCAAGGCGGTGAGCATATTGGGGAAAGAACGGGAGGTGCACACGCTCTTCTTTGTCACCATCTCCATGTCGTCGATGGGTATACAGTCGATGCCGTTGAGCTCCATCCATGTGCGCTCGGCCACGACATTAAAGGTGGACCGAACAAAGGTACGGCTCAGGCGGGCAAAGTCCAGGGCTGTGGTCACCTGGAGCTGTGCCAGCCGCTCCCGCCACCGGCGGCCGATGCCCCAGACATCGCCCAAAGGGAAGAGGTTGAGGGCTTTCTCACGCTTCTCGTCGGTGTCTATCATGCAACAATGGTGGTAGCCGGGATAGCGTTTGGCAAACTTGCTGGCCATCTTGGCCAACGTCTTCGTCCGCGCGATGCCGATACTCACCGGCATGCCCAAACCACGCAGGATGGTCTTATGAAGGTCTTCGCCCCAAGCCTTGAGGTCGAACTGTGACATGCCGTCGAGGACGCAGAAGCCCTCGTCGATAGAATAGCGGTGAAACTCCGGACAGCTGTTGCGGACGATATTCATCAGCCGTCGCGTCATGTCGGCATAGAGTTCATAGTTGGAGGAGAAAGCATAGATTTCCTTGCCGGGGAAGAGCTCGGCGAGCTTGAAAAACGGCGTACCGGCCTCGATGCCCATGGCCTTAGCCTCATTGCTGCGGGCCACAACACAGCCGTCGTTGTTGGACAGCACCACACAGGCCTTGCCGTTGAGGTCGGGACGGAACGACCGCTCGCAACTGACATAGCAGTTGTCGACATCGACCAATGCCCAGTATCTGTCTCTCGCCTCCATAGACTCAATTTCTTTAGTGGTGCATATTCTTGATGGAATACTGCACCACGCCCCACACCATAAAGTCATCGTTTGGGGTGACCTTAATGCGCGGATATTTGGTATTGCCGGGCACGAGCTCGATATATCCGTCAGCCTTATGGCTGTCATCGTAATATTTCAAGGTGTACTCCCTGTTGAGGAACGCTAAGACGACATCACCGTTCTTTGGCTCTAAGGAGCGGTCGATGACGACGATGTCACCGTTGAAGATGCCGGCTCCCGTCATGGAATCGCCGTTGACATGGGCATAGAAGGTGGTGTCGGGGTGGCTGATGAGGTCTTTGTTGAAGTCTAACGACTCCACCTCATAAGCCTCCGCCGGCGAGGGGAACCCGGCCTTGATGGCAGGGGCGAAGCCAAGCCGCAGCTTGCTCATAAACTCGCTGTGGAGAAGGGTGACGTTGTTGTATGTCTTGCTATCCATAATCTTTCCTTTCTTTATCCCCGCTCGATGGTCTCTATGCGGAGCCGGATAATGCCCACGGGAACGGAGACATTGACCACCTCGCCGACCTTATGGTTCATCAGCGCCTGGGCGATGGGCGATTTGACAGATATCTTCAGCTCCTTGGCATTGGCTTCATGGGGGCTCACGATGGTATAGGTCATCTTCTTATTGGTAGACAGGTTGGTCAAGGCCACCTTCGTGAGCAGCCGCACCCGGTCCAAGGGTTGCTCGCTGTCGGGCATGACACGGGCATGCGATAGCACACGCTGCAAGAAGCGGATACGCCCCAGCAGCCGTGACTGCTCGCGGCGCGCAGCACGGTATTCGAAATTCTCACTGAGGTCACCCTTGTCACGTGCCTCTGAGATAGCATCAATGGCCTCAGGGAGACGCTCCTTGATAAGTTCGTTCAGTTCGGAGGAGAGCTTCTCGTAGCCCTCACGCGACATATACTCCATATCCTATACCTATTATAATAATGACTATGATAATTCGTCTGCAAAATTACGAAGAAATAAAATAAAAAGCTATAACTTTGCCGAGGAATATGAGCGCACAGGAAAAGTGCAGAAAAACAAAAAAGTTGCCGCCGACAAGCAAGGTTGCCGCAAAGTCTGCATTTCACTACTGTAAACAACTAAAAAATAATATCAAAGGGAAAAATGAAAAAGTTTAAACTCCTGACACTGTTCTTCGCTGCCTTTGCAGCCCTGACTCTGACATCATGCCTCAACGACGACGATGACAACACCGGTCTGACAGCCGAGCAGATCCAGATGGCCTACAACGCCACAAGGGGCTCGCACAGCGGAAAGATCTACTACACCACGGGCTTCAACAAAGACGGTAAGGACGTCAAGGACTCTGCCAAGGTTTCTTGGGACGTCACCTCCGACACCGTGATGTACATCAACAACGTGCCCTCCAAAGTCCTCGCATCAGTCATTGCCGACGACGACATCCGCGCAGCCGTAGAGACGCAGGGCCCGCAGAGAATCAAATGCTACATCAACTACATCAACGTCTCACCCATCCAGTGGCTCGTCAACCCTGTCAGCGTCTCCTTCGACAACGTAGAGTACAACGGCGCCAAGCATAAGGTCACCATCGCCTTCTATGCCAACAGCAACTACTCCTTCGGACAGCTGATAACTTCTGTCACCCCCAACATCCAGATGATGCAGTTCATCGCCGGAGCCCTCTATGTCGACGACAAGATTAACAGCGAAGGCATCAACTTCCTCTACGACACTTCCAAGGTAAATGTCTCCAACTACCGCATGAGATACCTTGTGCTGAAAGAGATTCTATAATACAGAAATCCTATACAAACAGAAATCCCCGGTCCTGACATCGTCACGACCGGGGATTTCGTATTTTTAAGCGTCTGCTGCTTACTCAGGAAGGCTGATAGCCTCGTTGGGGCAGACAGAAGCGCATGTGCCGCACTCTGTGCACTCGTCGGGGTTGATATGATAGATATCACCAGCAGAGATTGCTCCTACTGGGCACTCGTCGATACATGTTCCACATGCTACACAATCGTTACCAATAACGTAAGCCATAATTCTATACTTTTAGAAATTTATAATGTTTTTGTATAATCTTTAAAAGGTGCCGTACGGCTCGCAAGCTGGCTGCCCTTCTTTCATTGCAAAGGTAACAAGTTATCTCGAAATACCTACAAATAATGAAAGAAAATTTTGATATTTAACATATACATACCTGCTTATGGGGAGCAATATAATAATAATGTGTAACTTTGCGTTATCATTTTATGAGGAAGAGAATCATCATCATATTGCTCCTGCTGCCCCTTCTCTGCGCCCGCGCTCAGGAGGTTGTACAGAACAGACCCTACACCGACCTGCGGCCGTTCCACTTCGGCATCCTCGTCGGTGCGCACTTGCAGGACTTGGAGTTCAACAACATCGGGCCGCAGACCGTCACCTTAGCCGACGGCACGCAGCAGACTTATACCATCACTACCGACCAGGACCGATGGGACAACGGCTTCAATGTCGGCGTGCTCGGCGAGGCCAGGCTCAGCGACTATTTCGCCCTGCGCATCGCCCCGGCACTGTATTTCGGTAACAGACATCTGACCTTCCACAACCTTGATGCCAGCGCACCCGACTCTCTCAAGGACAAGACGCAGAACATCAAGACAGTGTATATCTCCTGCGCCTTCGACATCATCTTCGCCTCCAAGCGCGACGGCAACCACCGCCCCTACATCATGACCGGCATCAACCCCGTCATCAACCTCACGGGCAAGAGCGACGACATCATCAAGCTCAAGCGGCACGACATCTTCCTCGAAGCCGGCGTGGGCTGCGACTTCTACCTGCCGTTCTTCAAGCTCAGACCCGAGCTGAAGTTCATGTACGGACTCACCAATAGCCTCGACGCGGGACATGCCGACAGACTCCGCGACGCATCGCTCAAACCCTTCGCCAACAGTGTGGACAAGGCGCACTCTAAGATGATTGTCCTCACGTTCTACTTCGAATAACAACTGCTTGACGACACATATTTATATTAGCTTTCACCAAAGTAAGAAAACATATTTTCCATGACAACACGAAACACCCTCAAGCCCCTTGTCCTCACCCTCGGCGTGGCCCTGCTCGCAGCCTGCCACACACCGTACCACATGACGGACATCTCACGCTCCCGAATTCTCATCGACAGCCGCTATGACAAGACACCCGACGCAGCGGCAGCCGCCTTCATCGCTCCCTACCAACACCAGGTTGATTCCATCATGACCCCCGTCGTGGGACATACCTCCCACCCCATGCAGGCACACAAGCCGGAGAGCGACCTCAGCAACCTCCTCGCCGACATCCTCGTCTGGGGCGGCAACGAGTTTCAGGAGACTCCTGACTTCGGCGTCTATAACATGGGCGGCATCCGCGCCGCACTGCCTGAGGGCAATATCACCTATGGCGACATCCTCAACGTGGCACCCTTCGAGAACCATGTCTGCTTCCTCTCCCTCTCCGGTGAGAAAGTGCTGCAACTCTTCAGCGAGATGGCGGCAAGAGGCGGCGAGGGCGTGAGCCACAGCGTGAAGCTCGTCATCACCAAAGACGGCAAACTGACCTCGGCAACCATCAACGGCAAGGCCATAGACCCGGCCAAGACCTACCGCGTGGCTACCATCGACTATTTAGCGCAGGGCAACGACGGTCTCACGGCTTTCAAGGACAAGACCGATGTCGTCGCACTCGACGACGAGCCCCACGACGTCAGGTACATCATCGTCGCCTACTTCAAAGCGCAGGCCGCTAAAGGCCAGTCCGTCGACGCTAACGTGGAGGGCCGCATCACCATCGAATAACGCCACATATCACCATACAATAAAGAAAACATCATGATTTCCACATATCTTCCTTCCCATTCGTTCGCAGGGCTCCGTAGACTGCTGCTTTGCAGCAGCGTTCTCATCGCGCTCATCTGCTCGTTCCCTGTCTCAGCCGGACGTCCTGCCAAGACACTCACCATCCTTCATACCAACGACACCCACAGCTGCATCATGCCACTCTCGCCCAACCTCGCTGACACCCTCCAGGCCGGACGTGGCGGTTTCCTCCGGCGCATCGCCATGCTCAAGGAGGAGCGTGCCAAGACGCCAGGACTCCTTCTCTTCGACAGCGGCGACTTCTCGCAGGGCTCTCCCTACTACACGCTCTTCAAAGGCGACGTGGAGACAGGACTGATGAACAGCATGCACTATGACGCCGGAACCATCGGCAACCACGAGTTCGACTTCGGACTTGAGAACATGGCCCGCATCTTCAAACGCCTCAACTTCCCCATCGTCTGCGCCAACTACCGCTTCCATGAATGCGGCCTCGACAAGATTGTCAAGCCCTATGTCATCATCAAGCGCAACGGACTGAGAATCGGGGTCTTCGGACTGGCGCCCCAGCTCGACGGACTCGTAGACAAGAAGAACTACCGCCAGACGGAATACCTCGACCCCGTGGCTACGGCGCAGCAGATGGCCGACATCCTGAGAAGGAAGAAGTGCGACCTCGTCATCTGCATCTCACACCTCGGATGGGAAGAGCAGGGCATGGGCGACCAGGAGCTCATCAGCCACACCAAGGGCATCGACCTCGTCCTCGGCGGACACAGCCACACCTACTTCAAAGCCCTCAGATATGTCAACAATGCCGACGGCAAACCCGTCCCCGACGACCAGAACGGCAAGAGTGGCATCTATATCGGCAAGATGGTGGTCACTTTAGCGCAATAAAATGTTAAAAAACAGAGAAAAAGCCGTGTGAGCTTTCCCAGTCGGCTAAAAATCAGTAACTTTGCACCCGCTTTCCGGCCTGACCGCTGGTTGAGGGAAGAGTCCTCAGGCTATGTCAGGTGGGAACGACAAACAAATTTAATTATCAAATCAAAATGGATTTAATTAAAGTTGCTGAGGAAGCATTTGCAACCGGCAAGAAAATTCCTGCATTCAAGGCAGGTGACACTATCACTGTCGCTTACAAAATCGTCGAGGGTTCTAAGGAGCGTATCCAGCTCTATCGTGGTGTCGTTATCAAGATCAGCGGCCACGGTGACAAGAAGCGCTTCACAGTGCGCAAGATGTCTGGAACAGTAGGTGTGGAACGTATCTTCCCCGCTGAGTCTCCCGCTATCGACCACATCGAGGTCAACAAGCACGGTAAGGTGCGTCGCGCTAAGCTCTACTATCTGCGCAAGCTCACTGGTAAGGCTGCACGCATTCAGGAGAAGCGCGTTGTCACAGGCGAGTAAAAAAGAAATAAAAAAGGTTTGGCCCTGCGGTCAAACCTTTTTTATTTGCTCTTATTTGTAGTTGATACTGGCATCGGTATCGCCGTGGATGGCAGCCTCCAAGTCGGACCAGCTTTGGAAGCCGGCAAAGAGTGCCAAGCGGTTCTTCGTAGCCACCGACAGCTTGCGCTTGCCCGTGACGAGCTCCCACAGCTTCTTCAGTGAGGACGCACTCAGATTGATGTGATGATGATGTAACTTTGCAGACAGTTGGTCGAAATCAGAGGCATGTTTCCGCTCCTCGGCTTCCACCATTTCCTTGGTCTTCTTTCCTGCCTGTTCAATAAGCAGTTTTAAATCCCTTTTCATTTTTCTTAATCTTTTCTAACGCACTGCAAAGTTAGCAATAATTGCAATGATATAGTCATCTCGACCCCACTTTTCTCACTTTTTTAACGCTGACATCAAACTTCAGTTGCCGGCACATTACTGGGATGCAGGCCTACGGCTTCTCTACGAAGATGACCAAGTCAGAGTACGTCGCCAAACTCTTTGAGATGTATGCGAGAATGACGAAAGAGAAGAAGTAACGGGAAGAACCAATTGCGTCTGCAATGCGGACGCATTATTTATAGTCGTCCCCCGTATCTTTAATTATCTCCTTGAGTTTATCTCGCAGCAATTTCTTATCTGGCATATTCAATCTGTATTCAGCAACCATTGTTGGAGAGAGACTTCTACTGAGAGCATACTCAACTACCTCGTCATCCTTATCTTTACAAAGTAGAACACCAATACTCGGATTTTCCTTGGGCTTCTTTACGTCACGATCCAAAGCCTCAAGATAGAAGTTGAGTTGTCCCAAATATTCCGGCTTGAATTTACCCGTTTTCAACTCAAACGCGACAAGGCACTGGAGTTCTCTGTGATAAAACAAGAGGTCGATTCTGAAATCGCTGTTACCTACTTGCAATCTGTATTCCTGGTCAATGTAGATGAAATCAGTCCCCAACTCCAGAATGAAGTCTTTCATTTTGTTGATAAGAGCCTTTCTGAATTTATTTTCCGGCTTGCTTTCCTTACCAGTGATAAACTCCATAACATATTGGTCACGAAAGACTCTTTCTGCCTCTGGGGTTATTTGTCTCAGCACTACTGAGACTTTTGGCTTAGAAAGTCTGGTACGTTCATACAGCGAGCTATCAATCTGCCTATCTAATTGTCTGGACGACAGATGGTCATGCGCACACAGTTCAAGATAGAACCGTCTTTCATCATCACTTTTGCAACGGCTCATTATTGTAAGGTTGTTTGTCCAGCCAATTTGTCTCAGCAGTGCTGAGACTTTTTGTTCTTGTAAGGAATAAGCCTCATAGAACTTCTTCATGCGCCAAAGGTTTTTATTGGAGAAACCTTTTAAGTCTGGATTCTTTTGGGCTATATATTCAGCCAAATTGTTGACTACACTGTCTCCCCATTCCGAAGAAGCAACCTTTGAAGAAATGTACTTTCCGATGTTCCAATACAAGTCTATCAATGCGGAATTGGCAAATTGGTAAACATTCGCTCTCGCCTTTTGTATGAGTGTGACGACTTTCTCGAAGTCATCTTTGTAGAGTTGTATATTGTTCTGCTCGCTCATGTTATTTTTAATCTTTTGACAAAGGTAGGCATTAAATTTGATTATTTATAGTTTATAGGTGATATTTTAGCACAAATTACCGAGACGTCTTCAAGCTTTTCAAGCCGATGTTTGACCGCATCATCATGCATCGCTAAGAAAAGTGTGGATATTCTTGATTTATCCCTCATAAAAGTGTAACTTTGCGGAAAAGGCGCAAACTCTATGCCTCCACTTTCCTTACATCATCTTCCTCCTGATCCATTGCTCGAAAACGGGATCGGTGATGGTGATGCCGCTCTGTGGCGAGGATTCGATGAGGTCGGCATTGATAAGAGCCGTCTTTAGACGCGGTATATTGGAATAGCTGCCAAGATGGTATTGCCGACGGGTGTCTTCTAAGGTAAAGTCTTTGTTGACTCCTGAGGCAATGGCACGCAAAAAGTTCATCTGATATTCTGTCAATGGTTCCACGGCTTGGATAAACAGTACATCGTTGATAGCCAAGAGATCATTGAAGCCGCTGTCTACCTGTTCGTCAGTGATGACGCAACCCTCTTTGGTCTGAGAGAAGATAATCCAGGCTAACTGCTGTACATAGGCCGAATAGCAATCTACCAATGTGGCGATGCGGGCAGCTTGTTCCTTGCTGATCGTGCGATGGCCGTCGGCAAAATGCTGGCAGATATATTCTGCCCAGTCATCAACGTTGATTTTCTTCAGGGCAATAAGGTCACCGAACTGATAGAAAGGCATGCTCTTGTTGAGGAAGATGCTGCCCATGAGATGGTGCTTACTGCCGAAGAGACAATACGATACCTGTTGCTGATGTTGCCAAACGCCACGCATTTTTGCTTGTATCTGTGCAGAGTCGGGCAACTCACCGACCTGCTGGAATTCATCGATGCATACCAGCAATCGCTTACCCTTTTTCTCCGCTATCTTCTCGGGCAGGCTGAGAATCTCTTCCGGCGTATGTGTCTTGGATGTGATGCCCAACGATACGCTATATTCAGAGTAGGGGTCGGGAGAAATGGATATCTTCGGTGACAGCCGATAGATGAAGTCCTTGGCCTCTTCCAGCCATAGCTGCCGCTGACTGGCTGTCTGCTGGAGGATGGCGGAGGCGAGCTTATTGTAAATCTCATACTCGCTCTTACAGCCGAAGATGTCGACATAGACCACCATTACGTGTTCTCTGTCCACCTGCTGCAAGGTGTGCTTCACCAGTGAGGTCTTGCCCAACCGTCTGGGCGACATCAGAATGACGTTGATGCCGCCCTGAAAGTCAGCCAACAGTCTGCGCGTCTCTTGCTCGCGACCCGTGAAGTTATATCCGCTGACGGGTACACCATAAACAAAGCTTTTCCTTTCCATCATTTCCTATCCTTAGAGGTTGTCGGTGCAAAGATAGGAATAAAAAACGAATCACACAAGTTTGTGTGACACAAACTTGTGTGACTTCGGGTTCCTTGTATCTCTCGCCAAGGCGCTAAGGGAATATCTGAATGAAGCTATCGATCGTAAGGTTTAATGCGCCAAAGCGCAATTTTACGCGATTGCAATTCTTTTTATTTTCCGCAATCAACTAGCATTACAAACATACGGTCTGTATTGACTATATGTGTTGAGTAGATTTTTTTGTTCATCCAAAATTAATTTCTATCTCTTTATTGATACTTTTAGTATGTTTATGAAGACGCGAGAAATTAAGAGTGTCGTTAAACAATTTGTAGTCGATGCTAACAGCTATATTTAGAGCACTCTCTATCTCATTGTAAAATTTGACTACGTATTTCTCAACGCCTGACAATTTGCCTTGTTGCTTTAGACGCTCAAGAAGCATCACCAAACTTGTATCTTTGTCAAGTCCATGTTTTATCATGAATTCCTTAATTTTATCCACAGATTCAGGTCGTCTATTCGAGTCATGACTTTCAATATTACTTTTAATACTCATAAAAGTTGAACTGCTATAGTCTACGTCAGTGCCTAAGCCTAACCCAAATCTCTTTAATCCCAATTTGTTTTTAAGACCAATAATAATGTTGTCCTTATCTTCGGCATCTGATTTAAGGGTAATGTCTTTAGCCCCCATCCATACTAATGCCTCTTTCACAGCAAAGCTTTTATCCACAACCAACGTGCGCATCATTTCTGCATTCAGTTGATTACCCTCTGATTCCAACATTGGAAGGAAGTTATCAGCAGAAGGATTCCCAACATAAAAATCCTTGCCTTCGCCTTTAGGCGGAGACATAAGATTATATTTCTTAGCTTCCTTCGCTGAGATTATATTAAGAGTCCCGTTCTGTATGGGCTCAATAAACTTAGGATAATATCCAAGTTTTATTCCATTTTTTAAATCCCCGTCATATCTGTCAATTATAAGCAGCTGGGGCATTTCCTTATCATTTCTCATATGATATCTTATTGGCGGTTACAATTGGCCGCAATTAATATAGCTATTATAACGCACAACGCTATGATTCCAGCTATAAAAATTTTATTTTTGTACGCTACAGACGGTTCTTTATTCAAACAAGCCGCCGTAGTTTCATCTACCGACTTACCTGCTATATTTAATGCGCGGTATAGAGCAGACTTTGCATCTATCTCGTCAGATACAAACACGAAGCTTAGCTTTCTCCCACGCTCATCTGTCTCATCAAGCATCCCCTTGACGAAAAAGTATCCATCTACCTTACCATACCAAGGACGTTTCTTTCCGACTACTTTTTCGGCAAGACTTTTCTGTAACGCAAAAGCCTTACTACGCTCAATGTTGTCTACGAGCTTATTGTCATTTAATATTATGACGTCAGCCTCTGACAATTTTGCGGGTTGATACCAAAAAATGTTTTTTGCCATATTTAATCTTTTTTGCCTGTTAATTTATTCTTGATTCTTATAATATCATTATCGTCCGTAAGTTCAACAGGCGTAATATATTGTTCTATTTTCATAGACAATTGAGGCAATGTCTCAAATTTTAATACCTTTTTTACATAAGACACTGCAGAACCGTATTTTTTTTGTAATCCTAATTCTTTATATCTTCGTAGGTTTGTCGCCAAGATCTGGCAGCCACAATCTTTGAGTCCTTTTTCTTTTATGATGGATGAAATTTTCATCAATCTTGCACGTATCTCTATTTTCTTATCTGCTTCATGTAAGTTGAGCAAATCAACCAAGTAAAAGATAAATGTTCCTTTTTTATTTATTATCTTATCATAATTATTCACCCATAAATTATCTCCACCAAGATCCTGAGTGTCAGTAATGTTTACAGATCTATTATTGGAGCCCTTGACGAGAAATTGCTTAATCTTCTCTTGATCTGTCGTTGTCGTATCTGTATCATTATTAATATTGCGTAACTTATTCCAAAGCGTAGTTTTGCCAGAGCCTTTGGAGCCCAGAATTACAATATTCTTTGTATTTCTAGTTATCGTATTAGATAACATAAAGACCCCCGAAATGAATGATGAAGCGAACTTTTCAACGTTTTCAGTAGTTAATCCATAATCTTTAAGAGTTGCTCCAAAATCATCAAGAACATCTTTAGATTTATCAATAATTTCCTTTGAAGCGTCAAACATGTCTTTTGACTTTTCAAGAATCTCTTTTGAAGAACTTAAAAGATCCTTCGAAGAATCTAAAAAATCTTTCGAAGATTGAATATAATCTTTGGCAGATTTAAAAAAATTCTTATCAAACTTAATCATATATATAACACTTTTTATAGAATAGTCTTACCACTTGTTCGCCTTCTTCTCCCACGTCTTTCCTCCATTCTTTGACGCATAGACGCCATTCTCGGAGATGGAGAGGATCTCGTCGCCAACAACTTCGAGGTGGCGAGGATTGACAGTTTGGGGCCACATGCTTGCCACTTGTTCCCAAGTCTGGCAACCATTCTTGGAAGCATAGATGCCGTGAGTGGTGAAAGCAAGGAGTACGTTCTTCCACTGCAAGACATCATAGACCTCTGATGGGCTGTTCACGACACCCGGGAACCAACGCCACGATTTCTCGTACCATGTCGTGCCATTGTTGTCCGACCATTCCAGTTTACAGCCGTTAAAACGGACTAGCGTCTTTCCATAGTTGTAGATGTTTTTTTGCATACGTTTGGTATTTGGTTTCTTTTTAGCTGGCAATGCTTTGAACTGCATGCCACATGCATTGGCAAACGTAGTCTCCGGCAACGAGGCGGCTGTTAGGAGTAGCAATGTGCCGGCAAACAGGTTAAAGAATGCCATCGGTTTCATATTTTTTCTAGTTTTTATGCGAGCCATAAAAAAGCCGGTGTGAACTCCTGCTGTTCACACTTCCCGAAAAGTAGGCTCTGGAAAAACCTTTAGAAATAGGAAATCTGAAAGAGGAATCCACACCGTATACACGGCGTGAACCCGTTCAGACTTTTCCTGTTCTATTCCTAAAGATAAATTTTTCCAGAATTCACTTTTCAGAACAGTATGTATCTGCACGAGGACACAACTTTATTCGTGACCCAAGGATCGTAATGTTGATGGAATTTCTCCCATGCTATTATAATCCAATGGCAAAAATAAGTAAAGATTTTCATTCTGCCAACAAAATCATGAACTTTTTTTTGTGGACTCCTCTATATTTTTTACTTCTTAGCTAGAAATGACAGGTTATATGTCTTCTCCTAAGCTTTCGTCAGTGCTTTCGTCAGACGATACAGACGGGTCAATTTCTCCGTCATCATAAGCATCGTTGGTGGAGGCTTCATCGCCGGTATCTTCATCGTCGATGACATCAGAACTGCTGAAGATACTCCTTGATGGCTCCGTACTTGGTCGGTAAATGCTCTTGATGTCGGTTTCTGTCCTATGCAGGCTTATCTTTTCATCCGTGTTTGACACGAAGCTCATGTTATCGCCATCCACCTGCAGGTCTGTGAAAGGCACGTTCTTGTCATACAGCAGAGAGTACTCCGTGTGGAGGTTGGAGAAGATGTCTTGCTCTATCTCCTTATAATTGGGGCTGACCACCACCTTCAAGGTGTTTAGGTCTGGTTTCATCGCTAATTCTCCGTTCTCCGTTATTCCCCATATTCCTTCCACGTAGGACGTATAGGTGATGTTGGTGTTGTCGCCTGCCGGAGTCTCATAGCCTTCTACCTTCACGTCGCGCACCTCGATGTATGTGCCGCCCTCTTTTCCCGACTTCTCGTCATAGTCAAACTTGAAGTAGATATTCCGATGTTCCTTGCTTTGGTCGTCATTCGTGACCAACGACTTGCCGGTCCAGGTGCCGCTCATTTGCTTGGCCACACTGTTCAGTTCACAGGAAGTCAGTGAGAATGCCGCCACGACGGATACAAAGAGCATGATTACATTTGCTAATCTTTTCATAATAGACAGTATTTTAAGTTTTACATGTTACCTGTGTTTGCGAATATACCGCACACATAATATAAAAACGAATAGCTTTGCTATGATAGCGGGAATCATTGCCCACAGAGGCATGTTCCAGATGAGGAATTTTTCCATCCTCTTTGTCGGTTTTGATGAAAGAGATGTTAGAACTTCACTTCGGGATGTCTCTTCAGAAAGGCATGGAAGGGGCTGACGACCCGCTCAAAAGTTTTCCACAGCGCACCGTAGCTGGGATGGTAGGACCGGATGACCACCACGTTATCATCAGGATAGTACCACAGACAACACCGCTGCCCGATGAGTTTGCGTCCGCTTTCATCGGTATAGTCATACTCAATGACCTGCGCCTCCTTGTCACCAAAGTATCGCCGTGTGATGAAGTTGAACTGTGAGTTGTAGCGGTCGAAGCAAACGATGATGTTAGGCCGGAGAATGTCGAGTTCCTGCTTCAGATATTCGCAGTCTCTTTCCATCGCCTCACTCATCTCTCTTTGCGATACCGTCTTGCCCCCGGCCAGCTTCTTCGCCTCAATGAAGGCGAAAGGAGCTGTGTTGATAAAGTTGTCGGCAACATTCTGCCGCAAAGCGCCATGGATCTTGTTATAGCAGAGTTTCAGTCGGCTGTCCTCTGTGGCATCCAAGTGAAGCAACGCATAGAGGATCTCAGCCAAGGTGGTCAGAAAGCGGTTACCGAGAATGTCTGCGTTCTTCGCGTCTTGCAGCCACAGCCGCGTGTCGTTACCCCATCCGTCGGGGTTGTCCTTGAGGATGAAAGCGACACGTCGCTGAGCTTTTCTCCACAGGTCGTTGACATCAATACTCTTGTCGGCCTTGAGCATTAGTCCATCCTGACAGAAGAGATTGCGCTGGTCTTCCGGATAGCTATCCATCCACGTTTTGAAGAGCTCATCGAGTTGCTGGTTGAAATTGTTTACATCCATAATTATTTGTTTTATAATTACAGATGCAAAGTTAGAATAGGGGTGTGCCGAGTTGAAGCACACCTTTGAACAAATTTTTCTGCTTAGTATTTTTTAACCATTATACCGCTTGTCGAGCAGTTGCGCCCGCCAAGCGATCTCGTTAGCTAATTGCTTGGGTTCCAAGACGATGACATAGGGCGTATAGGACAAAATCTTCATAACGAAGTCGTAGGTGACTGTCGGCAGCGTGTATCCGAAGACAATGTAGTCATCCCCGACATCAACCTCCTTCTGCGACGGATGCAGCGGCTGGGTGCGGATATAGTTCTGCTGGTTGGCCTCGGCATAGAGTAGCACCTTCACGTTTGTCATGCCGTCTGTCTCCAGTCCGCTGGTCTTGGCATAGTGGCGATGAGGCTCTATGGTATACCCATATTTGTCTTTAGGCAGAACAAAGGACTTGTCAGGTTGTTCCTCCACATCATCTATCCTGTCGATGCAGAAGTCAGACAACTCTCCCTCGCCGGTACCGACACGATGGCCTATGACATACCACCGTTGGTTGGAGAGTTCCACCCAGTAAGGTTCCAAGTCAAAAATCTCTGTCTCCTTCTTCCAAATATCAGAATACTTGACCTTTACGGTTTTGTTTCTCTCCATCGCCGTCAGAATGGTCTCCAATTGCTCATGGCCTGTTGGCTTGTCGGTAAGCAGAACCCTGTCACGCAAACCATGGAGCATGCTACCCAGCGATATGGTGTCCATCATCCATGTAGCGACCTCATCGTTACCTATGTCGTCCATATCAATGTGGTAACGATAAGGGCTTTTATTCTCATTCTCAATATAAATGTTGAAAACCTCTTTGATGGCTGTGATCCAATTGTGCAGCGTCTTCTTGGAGAGGTCCGAGCCGTCGTCAAAATCCTCCGAGATCTCTCGCCACTTGTCATTCAGCTCTTCATAAGACAACCCTTTGGAATTTTCGTGCAACTCTCTTATCAGCCATACATACTTGCGGATCTGGTTGATGCTGCGCTGGCGTTTGGGCTTTCCTTCCTTGTTGTTTTGGGTAACGGTCATAACGATGGATGTTTTAGTAACGGACAACGGAATCACTCTTCCGGCAGCTCTTTAGCCTCAGCATTCTCTGTCTTCCTACCTTAGCCACGCTGCCACCATCCTTTGCCACACGCTTCTGCTGTATGAAGCCTTTGGGGTCACGTTGTTTGGAGAGCCCCGTGGCTGAAGCCTCGGCGAGGATGTTGAAAGCCATTTCGAGATTCGTCATGTTGTCACGAAGATTCTTTCTTCAAGCTTTTGTGCTGCTTATACTGCTTGGTGGTCATGCCGCTCCACTCCTTAGTGATGATGTCAGTGAGAAACGCATATTCCACACCTTCCTTCACCCCAGTCATAGTCTTTCTGTTGTTCCACCACCCGTATAGGTCGTTGCTGTTGCCTTCATCGTCGCAAATTTACGAAAAAAGAATTAGATGGTTGCTAATGGGATAAAAAAAATCATTAACTTTGTAGGCAAGATTACTAAAGTCTCAAAAAATGAAAGAATACGCTCTTAAGTACGGTTGTAATCCCAACCAGAAACCCGCACGTATCTACATGGAGCACGGCGACCTTCCCGTGGAAGTCATCAACGGCCGTGCCGGTTACATCAACTTCCTCGATGCCCTCAACAGCTGGCAACTTGTCAAAGAGCTGAAGGCTGCCACCGGCCTGCCCGCCGCTGCCAGCTTCAAGCATGTCAGCCCTGCCGGTGCTGCCGTCGGTCTGCCGCTGAGCGACACGCTGAAGAAGATATACTTTGTCGACGACATCGACTTTGAGCTCACACCACTTGCTAACGCCTATGCCCGTGCACGTGGTGCCGACCGCATGTGCTCCTACGGAGACTTCTGCGCCCTCAGCGACACCTGCGACGAGGCTACAGCACGACTCATCAAGCGCGAGGTCAGCGACGGCGTCATCGCACCCGACTACACTCCCGAGGCTCTGAAAATCCTCAAGGAGAAGCGCAAGGGTACCTACTGCGTCATCAAGATAGACCCCAACTACGTCCCCGAGCCCATTGAGCACAAGCAGGTCTTTGGCATCACCTTTGAGCAGGGCCGCAACAACGTCGACCTCGCCGACCCAAAGCTCTTCGAAGACGTGCCCACCAAGAACAAGACCTTCACACCGGAGGCTATCCGCGACCTGCAGATAGCACTCATCACACTGAAATACACCCAGTCTAACTCCGTATGCTATGTTAAGGACGGTCAGGCCATCGGCATCGGTGCCGGTCAGCAGAGCCGTATCCACTGCACACGCCTGGCTGGCAGCAAGGCCGACGAATGGTGGATGCGCCAGAGCCCGAAGGTTCTCAGCCTCCCCTTCAAAGACCATATCCGCCGCGCCGACCGCGACAACTGCATCAACGTCTACCTCTCTGAGGAATACGACGACGTGCTCCGCGACGGTGCCTGGCAGCAGTACTTCACTGAGCAGCCCGAGCCGTTCACACGCCCTGAGCAGAAGGAGTGGATTGCCAAGAACACCAATGTGGCTCTCGGCTCCGACGCCTTCTTCCCCTTCGGCGACAACATCGAGCGCGCGCACAAGAGTGGCGTGAAATACATCGCCCAGGCTGGCGGCTCCATCCGCGACGACAATGTCATCGAGACCTGCGATAAATACGACATCGCGATGGCCATGACACACGTCAGACTCTTCCACCACTAAAAGAAGGCGGAACAACCATCACACTCTGATATATCCTCAGGGGTGGACGCCTGTCGTCCACCCCTGTTTTTTCTTACTATATTCACCACATCAATCACAATATCATGGACGATTTCGAGAACATGCTCATCAATGGCGTTACCTTCAAGGGCTCTTCCAACGGGCCGAAGAAAGACGAGGGTAAGGTCAAGACAAAGGCCAAGAAGAAGAAATATATCACCGGCGCCCATGGCTCCGGGTCGGCAAAGCAGAAAGCCAAATACCGCGAACAGCGGGCGAACAGAAAGTCGCAGAAAAAATAACCCAAGAAAATAACCAACTTTACAACCATGAAAAAACTATTATCCGTTTTTGCAAGCCTGATCATTGCCACCACGGCCTACTGTCAGAATCAGCCATTCTGGTTAGGTGCTGATATCAGTGGAACGACAGAACTGGAGGCTCAGGGCGAGAAGCTCTATAATGCCAAAGGAGAGATACGGGAGAACACTGCCCTGATGCACGAGTTAGGGCTCAACGCCGTCCGCCTGCGCGTTTGGGTCAATCCCCGCGGGGGATGGAGCAGTGCCCAGGATGTCTTAGAGATGGCCAAGCGCGCACGCTACTATGGCATGGCTGTGATGATAGACTTCCACTACAGCGACTGGTGGGCAGACCCAGGCAAGCAGCCCATTCCCGCCCTTTGGCAATATCTAGCCTTAGGAGAGGTGAAGCAGAAGCTCTGGGAACATACCCATGACGTGCTGCAACTGCTGAAGGACAACCACATCGACGTGAAGTGGGTGCAGGTGGGCAACGAGACCACACACGGCTTTCTCTGGCCTATCGCACGCGCCGAGGACAACATGGAGAACTATGCCATGCTGACCGAGACTGGCTACCAGGCTGTGAAGAGCGTCTATCCCAACGCCAAGGTCATCGTACACCTTGACGGCGGCTGTGATGAGAAACGCTACGACTTCATCTTCGATGGTTTGAAGAAGTATGGCACACACTGGGATATGATTGGCTTGAGCGTCTATCCCTACTGGGATGTCGTAGCTAAGTTGGAGAAAGACTGGCAGGGTACCGTCCGCGACTTTACCGCCAACATCCGCCATCTCTACGAGAAATATGGCAGCGAATGCATGGTCGTCGAGACCGGGGCCGAAGCCAAGAAACCTGAAGAGGGCAAGAAAATCATGGCGGCAGTCATCAAAGCCGCTAAGAACGACTGCAACGGCCACTGCCACGGCGTATTCTATTGGGCACCAGAGTTGGAGGGCGATTATCCCTTGGGCGCTTTCCAAAACCACAGACCCACGGCTATCATGGACGCATTCACGGAAAATGCTGTCACCATAGCGAAATAACATTCTCGGCATATGCCACGGATATCCGTGACATATGCCAACGAATTCTACGACAAATGCCACAGATATCTATGGCATTTGCCACAGAACTACCAAAAAATGGGCAAAATAAATTTTCTTTGGATTCAAAGCTGAACTAAAGGAAATGCACAATCCCACATGAATTACTCAGATGTGAATGAGAATTCATGTGGGATTTCTTAGAAACACAAAAAAAGCACGCCAGAGGAAACCCCTGACGCGCTTTCTATGAATACAAAAAGAAAATTTATTTCAAACCTTGAACCTGCTTAGCGACCTCATTCGTCGGGTCGATAGCTAAGAGTTTAGCAGCCCACACCTTAGAAGCAGCTGTATTGTGCAGCGTGTTGTACTCGTAGACCATCAAGTAGAAGTAAGCCTGCTGCAACATCTGTGTCTCACTGGTGCTCTTCTCAGCCTTAGCCTCTAAAGCAGTAGCGAGCTTCTCATAGTAAGGCTTAGCCAGACCTCTCTTGCTGTCCGGGTCAAGATTAGCATTGATCTGGGCGCGCATGTAGTTGCCATAGTTCTCATAGTTAGGGAACTTCTGAAGCAAGTTAGCATACACACCATCAGCCTTCTTGTAAGCCTCGTTAGCCCCAGCAGCCTCACCGGCTTTAGCCTTCTTAGCAGCTATATCGATGTAGAGATGACCGAGGTTGTCGAAGTCATCGAGTGTCTGCTCCTTCTTGCTGTTGATAGACTTCTCCAGATATTCGAGCGACTTATCATAGTCACCCTTAGCATTGTAGGTATCAGAGAGGTCCTTGAGAAGAACGGTCTCAGAGACAAGGGCACCCTTATCATTCTGCAGGGCACTGAGAGCCTGATTGTAAGAGTCAATAGCCTTATCGTAGTCCTTGTTCAGCTGCTGGGCAGTACCAAGATAAGTATAGTCATCAGCAGTGATGTGCGCACTGTCGCTCTTGTTGAAAAGGCGGTCAGCATAGTCCAGAGCATTGGCAGCGTCCTTCTTATCAACATAGTTCCAGAAGACGAGACGGTTCCAGCCTGCACGACGAGGGTCCTTAGCCAGACCTGCCTTAGCCACCTCGATACTCTTATCCTTGTTACCGAGGAGGAACTCTGTCATCGCATAGCGTGTGATGTCCTCATCCTCAAGTTTAGAGAGGTCGGAAACCTTATTGAAGTACTGCTCAGCCTTCTCAAAACGGTTAGGAACATTAGAAGTATAATAGATACGTGCAGCGAGTGCATCAACAGGATAGTCAGGCACCTGTTTACGGAGATCCTCAAGATTGGCAATAGCCTCTTCAGGGCTACGGCCACGGAGAATCATAGCATACTTATAGTAAGCCTCGGGATTCTTGGGGTCGAAGTATTTAGCCTGCTGATAGTTTTCAGCAGCACCGCCGGCGTCATCCTTAGAGACACAGATGTCACCTAAAAGAAGGAAAGCAGGCGCATACTTACTCTTGCTCGCTGTAAGTGCATAGTTGGCAAAAGACTCAGCATTCTGCAAGTCCTTGTTATTGTAGAAAGCCTTACCTATGGCGACAAGAGCAGCGGCATTCTTCTTGTTATCCTTGTAAAGCTGCTTCACCTGCTTCTCAAAATCAGGACCTTTAGCCTTGATAATCTGAGTAGCCTGTTCAGTAATGGCCTTCGTGTCTTCCTGGGCCAGCGCAGGAGCAGCAGCACCTAAGACGAGGGCTCCTGCCAAAAGATACTTATACAGTTTCATGTCTTAAAATGTTATTTCGTTAATAAGTAGACGAATGTAATCCGTAAAGGTTGCGTTTATTGATTAACATTAACATCACGGATATTGATGTTGCCATAGACGGGCAGCAACCCCGACTTCATCATGATGAGCTGTCCCTTCGGTCCCTGCACGAAATGGGCAAAGCCCCAAGGCAACCCCTGACGAGGGTCGTTGAGCAGCGCATAGATGGTACGAATCAAAGGATAGTTACCATTATAGATATAATACTGGTAGGGTTTCCAACTGCTTGCTGCCGTTGCCGGGTGCACCTTGCTGACACTCATGACACGAATCTTCTTGTTAAACGTAAGGTTAGTGGTGTCACGCTTGTCATTAAGCCAGTTGTTGCCAATAATACCGATGGCATTAGGATTTTTCTCTACGTATGCTATCACCTCAGAAGTCTTGTTAACCGCTGCCACATTACTGTTGACAATCGGCTTACCTCCAAGGACGGAATCTTCAATGAAATGTACGGTACTCGACTTAGGATTGTCGAAGACCACAGTAATGGTACCACGCTGTGAGCCTTTGCGAAGCTGACTCCACTTCGTGATACGTCCGTTCATGATATTCTTAATATCCTGAACAGAAATCAGGGTGTCGGTATTGTCTTTGTTGACAATAAAAGCCAAGGCATCGTAGGCCACCTTGAAAGACTGTGGCAGATAATGCATAGCTTTCAGGCTGTTAATCTCAGAGGGCCGGAAATCACGGGCCGCGAAAGCCAGCCAGGTCTTCTGGTTTAACAACTGATTGATGGCATCGGACTCACTGGTATATACAGGAGTGACCTTAGCCTGGGGATAGTCATGCTGGAAGACACCTATCTCCTCATTAATGATAGGACTAAAACTCTCATCAGAGGCAAATGAGATTGCCCCTGATGAGTAAGTGTCTGTCCTACCGTCCTTGCTCTTCTTGTTTCCACCACAAGAAGCGACAAGGACGGAGAATAGTGTTAATCCTACGAAAATGTAAGATGTAAGTTTCATGTTCAAATATTGATGATTACTGCAATCTGAAGGAAACAGGAACGTTGTACTTCACACGTACAGCAGAACCGTTCTGCTTACCAGGAATCCAGTGTGGCATGCCACGTACGACACGCTGAGCCTCACGGTCAAGAGAGGGGTCTACAGAACGTACAACCTGCACGTCGGTGATAGAACCGTCTCTCTCAACGACGAAGGACACAACGACACGGCCCTGGACACCGTTTTCCTGAGCGACAACAGGATACTTGATGTTGTTAGCCAGATACTGCATCAGCGCGCCCTGACCACCAGGGAATGAAGGCATTTGCTCCACAACATCGAAGACCTTGTTCTCGACCTCCGGCTTAGGCTCTGCCTTGACAGGCTCGTCAGCGACACGCTGAGTGACCTGCATGACAACACCATTGTCAGAGTTACCCTTGACATCAAGGGCACCGATAGCGGTCTTTGTCTGCATCAACTGGTCCTGAGTCTTCATCTCCTCCTCAGGCTTCACCTCAGCATCCTTCTTAATGACAGGAGCGGTGAACTTGATAGAAGACTTGACTTCCTTGACCACTTCCTTCTTCTGCTCCACCTCGACCTTACGCTTCACCTCAGCCTTCTGTTTCTTGGGCTGGTTGAGAGCGGAGAGCTCGGTGACCTGCTCATTCTTCTGGTGGGCCAGCTGATACTCATCGTAACGCGTCTTAGCCCAGAAGATGATGATGGCAGCAGCAGCGAGGACTGCAATCGTTATAATGGCTTTGAGGTTTCTCTTACCTGTGTTGACACGGAGCTTGTAAGCACCGTATTCCTTATTACGTCCGTCGAATATAAGGTCACACCAGCCATTTCTTGTTAAATCAATTTGTGCCATTTAATTAACCTTTCTTTTAGCTATGTACCTTATAACTTGACATGGTTCTCTTTGAGAAGCTTCAAGTCATTATCATTCATCTTATCAATCACATACTTACCGATGGCGCAGATGGACATCTCATCGAGGGCGTCAACCAAGTTCTTATAGCTTGAGTTGTCGCTGGCCTTGATGATAATCGTCAGCGTGCTGATGTGCTTGCCGTCGATATCACCTGCTTTGATGGCAGAGAGGCGCTTGTCGTAGACAGAATCCGGCATCTTCTTCAGAGGGTCAGCCTTCTCCTTGTCCAACTTAGCCTTGGCAGCCATGACATCCTTGGTAGGTGTCGTGCCATCCTCAGTCTCGTGGTTGTAGATCACCGAGCGGATACCCTTGGCACCCCATGTTGTCTTCTTCAGGCACTTGGGATCCTCAGGCTTGATCTGTCCGGCAACATAGTAGAGCTGGTTGTCGGCTGTGCAATAGAATGTCAGTGTATACGACTCCTTTGTCACGGTCTTATCCTGATCGGTGATGTTCTTATCGTTACTCGGCATACTCAACTCCATCGTCTGAGGCTTAGCCAAAGAGGTACAGAGCATGAAGAAGGTGATAAGAAGCATCATCATATCAACCATAGGAGTGAAGTCCACACGGACATTCATCTTCTTCTGTTTTGATTTTCCTACTGCCATCTTTTAGTCCTCCTTCTTGTATTGAGTAATCAAGTAGTAACGGTTCTCGTTCATATCCTGCAGCTCACTCATGACCTTCTTAATGACTTTATAAGGAGTCTTGTCGTCAGCCTTGATGGCAATCTTGGCATCAGGGTTGGCGTTATGAGCAGCTTGCACCCAGAGCTGGAACTCGCTCATTGCGGCGTCACCAGTCTTACCCTTTACAGAGTCTGTCGGCACACCGTAGTTTTTGAGCTCAGTAGGTCTTACGGCCTTGTCGAGTGCGAGATAAGCAGTGAGCTTATCCATAGGAACACCCCACATAGGGTCGTCAAGGAAGGTCTTCTCCTGCTTCTTGGTGAGTGTGATGCCGAACTTGTCGGTAACCTCAGCAAGTGCAGTCTGGACATCGGTAGTCTTATCCATGCCCATGAAGATCTTACCGTCATTATTGACGAGTATTGTCAGGACGTTGCTTTCTGGAACCTTGATCTCCGAGACACTGCCAGGCGTGTTGACCTTCACCGGCTCCTGCTTGACGAATGTAGACGTCAGCATGAAGAAAGTCAGAAGAAGGACCATCACGTCAGACATAGGAGTCATGTCTATCCAGACGTCCGCTTTCTTAATTTTTATCTTAGCCATACACTAAAGATTTTAAAGGGTAAAGGCAAAGAAAAATTAAGCTTCGTCAGTGTGGTTAGCTTCGTATGTCTGTGCGATTGTGTAACCTACCTCGTCAAGTGCGTATGTCAGCTTATCGATCTTGTTAGTGTAGAAGTTGTAAGCGATAACGGCGCACCAAGATGTTGCGATACCGAAGGCTGTGTTGACAAGAGCCTCAGAAATACCAGTAGACAGAGCCAGAGAGTCACCGCCGCCACCAGCAGCCAGAGCCTGGAATGAACGAATCATACCGGTCACAGTACCAAGCAGTCCTGTCAGAGTACCGAGGGTAACGATCGTAGCGATGATAGGAAGGTTCATCTGCAGTGTAGGCATCTCGAGCTGAGTAGCCTCCTCGTGAGCCTGCTCAATGCGAGCAACCTTCTGGCTCTTCTTCAGAGAAGCGTTGGCACCGCTCTCCATAGCCTTGTAAGCGTGGAGGGAAGCCAGGACAACGTTAGCGACAGAACCCTGCATCTTGTTGCACAGATCCTCAGCCTTGTTGAAATCGTTGGCAGCGAGAGCAGCCTTGATGTTGGCCACGAACTTTGTCAGAGAGCCCTTACCGAAAGCGGTCTTCAGAGCGAAGTAACGCTCAACAGCGAGGCAGAGCACTGTGAGAAGCAGTGTGTGGATGATAGGCACGACATAACCACCCTTGTAGATAGTACCGAAGATGTTAACAGGAGCGTTAGCGTTGTCACCACCCTGGAAGTTAGCGCCATTACCCAGCCAGAGGTTGAAAATGCAGAGGGCTGCAATGAAGCAGAGGACGATGATCCAGAATGCACCTCTAATACCTGTGAAGCCCTGAGACTTCTTTGCAGCCTTGGGGGCTGCGGCTTTTTGTGTAGTTGCCATAATTTTTTGTTTTAATTTTTGGTTATTAATTTATAATTATATCCTTTTTCACAATCGTGCCTTTAAAATCGCACGCAAAGATAGCAACTTTTTATAAGTTATCTTTCTCAGCGCGGATATTTAACACACTTTATTATTTCAGTTTTGCACAAGCTTCCTTGATTCTTCTGAGGGCCTCACGGATGTTGTCGTCGCTGGTGGCATAGCTCATGCGGAAGCCGTCGGGCTCACCGAAAGCATCACCGGCCACCGTGGCCACATGCGCCTCCTGAAGAAGGTAGAGAGCAAAGTCCGTAGAAGTCTTGATGACATAGTCGCCATACTTCTTTCCGAAGAAGCTGGAGCAGAAGGGGAAGAGATAGAAAGCGCCCTGCGGGACGTTGACCTCCAGACCCGGAATCTCGCGTGCCAGGCTGACGATAAGGTCACGACGGCGCTCAAAAGCCTTGCGCATCTCCTCGACGCAGTCCTGAGGACTTGTATAGGCGGCGAAGGCAGCACGCTGGCTGACATCGCAGGTGCCGCTGGTGTATTGTCCCTGCAGCTTGTTCATACCTTTAATAATCCACTCGGGGGCAGCCACCCATCCTAAGCGCCAGCCTGTCATGGCATACGCCTTGCTGACTCCATTACAGATGATGGTACGTTCCTTCATGCCGGGATAGGCAGCAATACTGGCACTGAAACCGACATAGTTGATATGCTCGTAGATTTCATCGGAGAGGACAAAGAGGTCGTCGTGGGCCAGCACGACCTTAGCCAGCGCATTGAGCTCGTCCTGGGTATAGACGCTACCCGTAGGATTGCTCGGCGAGCAGAGGATAAGCATCTTTGTCTTCGGCGTGATGGCAGCCTCCAACTGGTCGGGTGTGAGTTTGAAATCATTAGACAGCGGTGTGCGCAGCGTCACAGGAGTGCCGCCAGCGAGTTTCACCATCTGCGGATAACTTACCCAATAAGGTGCGGGAATGATGACCTCATCGCCGGGATTTACCAGAGCAAGGATAGCATTGCAAACGCCCTGCTTGCCACCGGTGCCGACAATGGTCTCCTGAGGAGCATAAGTCAGATGGTTCTCTTTAGCGAGCTTCTCAGAGATGGCTTTTCGCAGATCCATGTATCCTGGAACAGGAGAATACTTAGAATAGTTCTCGTCAATAGCCTTCTTTCCGGCTTCCTTGATATGGTCCGGAGTCATAAAGTCGGGCTCGCCGACGCTCATGTTGATAACGTCGATACCTTGTGCTTTCATCTCATTGCTCTTCTGCGACATTGCGAGCGTTGCAGAAGGAGCAAGCCGATTGAGGCGGTCTGATAATTGTGGCATAGTAAATCCGTTTTAGAAACTGTATGCAAAAGTAAGCATTTTATCTTTGAAAACGTAAATATAATGGCTTAAATTATACATTTTCACAAAAATATAATGCAAACTGACTTAAAAATGTATCAATTTTTACTCTTTACAGATGCAAAGTGTGCCCCATGCGGTCACGTTTTGTACGCAGATAGGCGATATCGTATCTGTTGGGTGTCACCTCGATGGGCACATTCTCCACGATTTCCAGCCCGTAGGCCTCCAGCCCCACGCGCTTGGTGGGGTTGTTGGTCATCAGCCGCATCTTATGGACGCCGAGGTGGCGGAGCATCTGGGCACCACAGCCATAGTCGCGCTCATCGGGCTTGAAGCCGAGATGGACGTTGGCATCAACGGTGTCGAAACCCTCCTGCTGAAGCTTGTAAGCTGCAATCTTGTTCATCAGGCCAATGCCGCGACCTTCCTGCTGCATGTAGATGACAACACCTTTACCCTCCTTCTCTATCATCTGCATCGACTTGTGGAGCTGCTCGCCGCAGTCGCAGCGCATGCTGCCAAGGATGTCACCGGTAGCACAGGAAGAGTGGACTCTGACGAGAATCGGCTCGTCCTCTTTCCATTCGCCTTTGATGAGGGCCATATGCTCCAACCCATTGGAAGTCTGACGGAAGGGGATGAGGTGGAAGTGACCGTAGATGGTAGGCAGGTCTACCTCCTCGCCGACCTCGATGCTCGACTCGTGCTTCAGGCGGTAGGCGATGAGGTCCTTGATGGTGATGATCTTCAATCCCCACTCCTGGGCTTTCTTCTGAAGTTGTGGCATGCGTGCCATTGTGCCGTCATCATTCATAATCTCCATGAGGGCACCGGCAGGATAGAGGCCGGACAGACGACAGAGGTCGACAGCTGCCTCGGTATGACCGGAGCGACGCAGCACGCCGTTGTCCTGGGCATAGAGGGGATTGATATGACCGGGACGGCCAAAGGTCTGAGGGGTAGACTTAGGGTCGGCGAGGGCCAGGATGGTCTCAGCACGGTCGTGGGCAGAAACACCCGTCGTGCAGCCTTCCAGTTTGTCGACAGTGATGGTGAACGGTGTACCTAACATAGAGGTGTTGTCGGAGACCTGATGAGGAAGGTCAAGTTCCTCAGCACGCTGGATGGTGATGGGCGCACAAAGCACACCACGGGCATTCTTCAACATGAAGTTGATTTTCTCCGGCGTGATCATCTCCGCCGCTGTTATGAGGTCGCCCTCGTTCTCACGGTCTTCATCGTCGACGACGATAACGAACTTGCCCTGCTTGAAATCCTCCAGGGCGTCTTCAATGCTACTGAGTTTGAATTCGGACATATTTATTATACTTTTATTTGTTAGACGTTGGGGCTGAGCCACACAGGCCTTCGGAAGGTCTCAGGCGTTCTGCCCTTTCTGAGTCTTTTTCTCTATATAGTTGGCGATGTTGGTATCGATGAAACGTATCGTCTTCAGATCACGATAGAGCCGGAGACGGTAGTGCCACATGCGGAAGTAGACGAAGAAGCCAACGGGAATGATGACTCCCGCCGCTACATTCATCCACCGGCGATCGAAAGGCCGCGTATGAGCCTTGACGGCGATGACCGGATACTGGTTGATGAAGTGCAGCACCTGCGAGTCGCGCGTGTTGGAGAGGTCTTTAATGATAGCCTCCAACTTCTCGTTGATATCCTCAATGTCGTGATCTTCCTCGTATCTGAAGAACACATTAATAATATTAGGTGGCGACTTGAGGTTGTGCTTACGCGAGTAAGCGATGATTTCCTTATTGATGTTGAGCAGTTGCATGCCGTCGTCAGCGTAAGCCGGTTCCTCAATGACGACCTCCTTGGCCTGTATGCTTCGCTTGATGCGCAGACCGAAGAGCTTCCGGAAGAAAGCCGTCCAGCCATCGGCATTGAAGACCATCGAGTCGTTGAGAGCTTTATAGGTCACGAAGACTGCCAGCGGCGTCATCACCGCCGGTGCCAGCCCATGTCCCATCCATACCGGCCAGGAGCCCTGACGCGACATACGAAAGGCAGAGTTGTCCAAGATATAATAGATGATGAACACCAGCACGGAGATGATGATAGGCATTCCTAAGCCACCTTTCCGGATAATAGCACCCAAAGGAGCACCGATAAAGAAGAAGAGGAGGCACTGCAAGGAGAGCGCAAACTTGTTCTCCGCCTCCAACTGGTGGCTGCGCAGGAGCTTCTCGCTGTCCTGCGTCAGCATGGCCTTGAACTCCAAATCGCTCGTCATACGCTGCACATTGCCCAAAGCCGTAGAGACCACCATCTGTTTAGATGGCATAGGCAACTTGTTGAACATCTTGTCGATGTCCAACGTCCCGCTGCGCCCAGCCCGGACTTCACGAAGAGAGTCGCGCTTGCTCACAGCAGGAATGGGGAAATACATCCGCTGAGATTCATTATAGAAAGCACGACCTATGCTGTCGTAGGACTGGTTGAGCGAGTCGACATCATTTCTTATCTGCGAGAGGCTCTTGCCGCGGGCGTTGTTGGACAGCGAGGCAGCATCGGTCATCGAGAAGTCGCCGTCGTAATCGATGACAATCCTCTTGCCTATGAACGACTCACGGCGATAAGGTACGGCGGCGGTACCGCCAAGTTCCGACTCGCGCATATTCTCAAACCACTCGCCGCTCCAGAGGGTCAGCAACAGGTGCTTCTTCTCAGCTGTGGACTGCAACATACCAGAGTCGGCAAGGATGATAGCCGCGTCCTCGTAGCTCTCCGTCATGCGGTAAATCATGATGCCGTAGAGCTTGCCGGTCTTCATGTCCTTCTTCTGTACGTAGATGTTGGAGTTGGGAATGCCATCATAGAACACGCCTTCGGGAATCTCCAGTTCCGGACTTTTCTGCTTCATAGAGATGAGCAACTGCATGAGCTTCATGTTGGCATGAGGTCCGATATTGTTTTGGAAATAGAAAGACGTGAGCGCTATGAGTACCGTGATGGCAATGAGGGAGCGGAAACTCTGCATCAGTGAGATGCCGGCAGCTTTGATGGCCGTCAGCTCAGAACTCTCACCAAGGTTTCCGAAAGTAATCAGCGAACTCAACAGAATGGCAAGAGGAAGAGCCTGAGGCACAAGCATAAGCGCCATGTACCAGAAAAACTGCACCAGCACGTCCATAGACAGACCCTTGCCTATGAGCTCGTCAATATAACGCCAAAGGAACTGCATCATCAACACAAACTGGCAGATGAAGAACGTTCCCACGAAAAGCAGTCCAAACTGCTTGGCGATGAAAATATCGAGTTTCTTTATACGGAAGTTCATAATAACCCGTGCAAAGATACGGATAAATAATTTAATTCTTTCTTTTTTATCAGAAGAATAACAATTTGTTTTCGGTTTTTTACTTTTTGGTCTTTATCTGACGCTGTTACCTCCAACTTTGAGCACCTTAGCCTGGAGCTTGTGGTTGGCATGGTCGAAGAAGAGGTTGGGGTTGATGGGGCGTCCATTGAAGCGTATCTCGAAATGCAGGTGAGGAGTTGTGGCCCGTCCCGTCTGTCCGGTGAGTCCGATGACCTCGCCGGCCTTTACTTTCTGGCCCTTCTTGACGAGGTTCTTCGACTGATGGCTGTAGCAGGTGGAGAATCCGTAAGCATGCCGGATAACGATGTAGTTGCCATATCCGAAATAGGGACCGGACTGTACGACGACACCATCGAAAGCCGCTAAGACCTCGTCATTAGCCCGCGTCTTAATGTCCACACCGGCATGTCCGCGCCCGCTGCGCCCACCATAAGGACTGATGACATGGGCACCGGGAAGGGGATAGGCCCAATGCTCTTTCTCTATCTTCTGCAAATCGAGCTCAAAAGTGTTGCCGGAAGCCTGCGCTTCCTCGTCATCGGGGTCAAGGGTCAGACCCTTGACCTTCTCGGGAGCAGCGACAGACACAATAACTCTGTTGCCGCTCTTCCTGCACTGCACGGTCTGACGGCGCAGCCTGTGGCTCTTGACCTCAATGATTGTCTCAGGATTAATCCTGCCACCATTGACCATGATGGCAAAAAGACAGAACACCCTTCCGTCGTCGCCACCAACGATGGCTATGGTCTGACCGGCCTGCACGCGCTGACCTACTTTCACAAGATTCTGGGCATTGAAGGCGTAGACGGTCTCCAAACCGTTGTCATGGCGCACCACGACGACATTGCCATATTGCTCACTCCGCTTGGAGTATCTCACGTAGCCATCGAACATTGCTTTCACGGCATCGCCCTTCGTCGTCGTTATCTCCAGCGCCTGTCCTCCCTTCACCTCGGCATGGCCTACGGGCAAGGGAAAGGAATATTCGCTGTCACGGAGAATACCGAAGTCGATGGTGAAAGCATTGCTGCGATCAAAGAGTCCGGGCGTCGGCACACTGATCACCGACTGCTCCATGGCAGTGAAACTGCGCCGCTGCGCCGAGAGAGGTGCTACGGCACAGAAAGCTGCAAAGAAAGCGGAGAGCAATATAACAGTCAGTTTCATTTATCTGAGTATTATACCAGTATAGATACGTCCGGAGTCTGGCCCGAGACGGCGTGCCGAAAAATAGTCCTCGACATCATCATAGGTACAGATGTTACTCTGCTTGATAAATTTCGGGAGCACGCCGCTGTCCACCAACTGAATGGTGTTGCACGCCGGCAGGTCAATATGCCATTTCCGACTATTGGGATGGTCTTTCGCCGGCATCTTACGAGCTACACGACGGCGGTCGAAGCCGGCATCGCTGAATTTGAAGAAGACATCACTCCCCACTTCAAAGTTCTTCAGCGAGATGCCAGGACCTATGACGGCTGTCACGGCAGCCGGTCGCGTCTCATACAGTTCCGTCATCGTCCGCAGCGTCTTCTCCACGATGCGCTGCACGGTGCCACGCCATCCCGCATGGACGGCGGCGCAGCACCGATGTTCCCGGTCATAGAGAAGGACAGGGATACAGTCGGCCGTGGAGACACCGATGCAGACCCCACGGCAGGCGGTAGTTATACTGTCAATGCCCTCAAGCTGCATAAAGCGCAGCTCCTTAGGACACATCAGAAAGTTATCGGTTAAGTCAAAGTTGCGCGTGCTATGAATCTGGTGAGGCAAAAAGATAAGGTCCTCTGAAATCCCCAACTCGTCTGCTAACAGACGACGGTTGGTGGCTATCGCCGATGAAGCATCACCACAATAGGGGTTGATGTTAAACTCTCCATAGACACCCTGTGACATACCGCCATGACGCGTAGTAGAGAAAGCCGTGACACCTTCAGCTATATTATAATATGTGAGAGTCGGTATCATCGTCATCATCATCAAAATCCTCTGCGTCGACGACTTCTATATCGTCTTCGTCAGCATCCTCATCGTGCATCTCCTGGATAAACTTGCCCATCTCCTTGTCGCGGTGCACCAGTGTATCTTCAGCAGTAATCTCCGAAAGTTTGTTGCTCTCGCTGTTGAGTTCCCGCCACAGCACATCCTTCAGCTCATCGAGTCCATAGCCTGTGACAGCAGAGATAAACACCACCGGCAGGTCGTCGGGCAGCTCCTCTTTGAGCATAGCAATGAGCTCCTCGTCGAGGAGGTCGCTCTTAGTGACAGCTAAGACACGATGTTTCTCCAGCATGTCGGGGTTGAACTTCTCCAACTCTCCCAAGAGCACTTCATAGTCGTGCTTGATATTCTCACTCTCGCCGGGAACCATGAAGAGAAGCAGGGAGTTGCGCTCGATATGTCGCAGGAAGCGCAGTCCCAGGCCTTTGCCCTCGCTGGCGCCCTCGATGATGCCGGGGATGTCGGCCATGACAAAAGACTTGCCGTCACGGTAGCTGACGATACCCAGCGAAGGCTCCAGTGTGGTAAACGGATAGTTGGCTATTTTAGGCCGCGCACTCGACAAAGCAGAGAGCAGCGTCGACTTGCCTGCATTGGGGAAGCCCACGAGACCCACGTCGGCCAAGAGTTTGAGTTCGAGAATCACCGTCAGCTCCTGGGCTGGCTCGCCAGGCTGGGCAAAGCGCGGCGTCTGGCGTGTAGCCGTACGGAACTGGAAATTGCCAAGACCTCCACGACCACCTTTGAGCAGGACGACTTCCTGACCGTCATAGGTGATATCGCAGATATATTTTCCCGTCTCGGCGTTGTAGACGACGGTACCGCATGGCACGTCGATGTAAGCATCCTTACCGTCAGTGCCATGACTCTTGTCAGAGCCGCCGTTGCCGCCATGCTCCGCAAAGACATGCTTCTGGTATTTCAGATGCAGCAGTGTCCAGTAGTTATGGTTGCCGCGCAGAATGATGCTGCCACCGTCGCCGCCGTCACCGCCGTCGGGCCCGCCGTTGGGCTGGTATTTTACGTGTCTGAGGTGTGCCGATCCTCTGCCGCCCTTTCCGGAGCGGCAGACGATGCGCACGTAGTCTACAAAATTAGATTCCATCTATTATGTTTAGAGTGAGTCGATGACCTTGCAGATGTCACCGAAGATACGGTCGAGCTCGCCAAGGCCATTGATATGGTGGTGGATGCCCTCTTTCTCATACCAGTCGATCAGCGGAGCTGTCTGGTTGTGATAAACGGTGAGACGCTTTTTGATGGTCTCCTCGTTGTCGTCGCTGCGGCCGCTCTGCTTGCCGCGGAGGATAAGGCGCTTCATCAGCTCGTCCTCAGGAACGTCGAGCTCGATCATGGCTGCCACCTTGTGACCGCGCTCAGCGAGCATCTTCTTCAGCGCCTCGGCCTGCGGGATAGTGCGGGGGAAACCGTCGAAGATAACGCCCTCGTGCTCCTTGCCGAAGCTGTCGTAGACGCTGGCAAGAATGTTGACCATCAGATCGTCAGGAATCAGCTGACCGTTATCGATATATCCTTTTGCTGTCTTACCAAGCTCGGTGCCGTTCTTAATCTCGTTGCGCAGCACGTCACCGGTAGAGATGTGTTTGAAACCATACTTAGCGATCATCTTATCGCTCTGTGTGCCCTTGCCTGAACCGGGAGCACCGAAAATAACAATATTCTTCATTGTAATGTTTTATTGGATTATTATCCTTACTGATATTTATGTCTACTCCACGATGGTATAGATATCGCGCAGGTTACGGCCCTGCTGGTCGTAGTCAAGACCATAACCGACGATGAAGTCATTGGGAATCTCCATAGCGGCATACTCGATATTGAGGTCTACCTGCAACTTTCCAGGCTTGACAAGGAGCGTGCAGATATGCAGCGACTCAGGATTGCGTGTGCCCAGGCTCTCCAACATGTGTTTCATGGTGTGGCCGGTGTCGACAATATCCTCTACGATGACGACAGTACGGCCTTTCAATTCCTCATTGATACCGACGACCTCCTTGATCTTTCCGGTGGAAGTCGTACCCTGATAAGATGCGAGCTTGACAAAAGAGATTTCACAAGGGATGGTGATGTACCGCATAAGGTCGGCCGCGAAGACGAAAGACCCGTTGAGGACCGCCAAGAAAAGCGGATTTTTATCTGCCATATCTCTGTTGATTTTCTCTGCCACGGCTTTGACACGCCGCTGAATTTCCTCCTCGGGGATAAACGTTCTGAACTTCTTGTCCTTGACCGTTACAATACTCATATTGCCTACTGATTTGATTAATAATGCAAAATTACAAAAAATGGGAAAGAGTAAAAAGGCTAAAAGGCAAAAAGTAGACAATGAAAAGCAAAAAAAAGAAAAAACAATGTCTTCGAGTGTTTTTTACCTTTTTACCTTTCCACTTTTTTACTTTTTTCCGTATCTTTGCGGTTGATATGAAGATTTTCGATTCTGCTCAAATTCACGAGCTTGACAAATACACCATAGAGCACGAGCCCATCAAGAGCATCGACATGATGGAGCGCTCGGCCAAAGCCATCACATCCGCTATCACGGAAGAGTGGACAGAGCGCACGCCTATCGTCGTCTTCGCCGGTCCCGGCAACAATGGTGGCGATGCCCTCGCTGTGGCTCGCATGTTAGCCGACGCCGGCTACAAGGTCAGCGTCTACCTGTTCAACATCCACGACAACCTCTCTGAAGACTGCGCCACCAACCGCCAGCGCCTCATCGACCAGCGCAAGACACAGTTCACCGAGATTTCCCTCAACTTTGATCCACCTGAGCTCTCGGCGGGCACACTCGTCGTAGATGGTCTCTTCGGCTCAGGACTCAACAAAGCACTCATGGGCGGGTTCGCTTCCCTTGTGAAATACATCAACCAGAGCCCGGCGAAGGTGGTGAGCATTGATCTGCCATCAGGCCTGATGTGTGAGGACAACACCAACAATATCCATTCCAATATCATCCGTGCCGACCTCACGCTGACCTTGCAGCAGCGCAAACTCTCTATGCTCATGGCCGACTGCCAGCAGTACATCGGGCGCCTCAAGGTCCTCGACATCAGGCTGAGCCCTGAGTTTATCAGCAAGACCGACACATCATTCCGCATTTTGGAGGAACAGGACATCACTGCTCGCCTCCACCACCGTGCCGACTTCGCCAACAAAGGCACCATGGGGCACGCCCTTCTCGTGGCCGGCAGCTATGGCATGGCGGGAGCTGCCGTCCTGGCTACCAGGGCATGCCTGAGAGCGGGAGTAGGAAAGGTGACGACACACACGCCACGCTGCAATTATAACATCATGCAGATTTCCGTCCCTGAGGCTGTCCTACAGATTGACAACGACGACTTCACCTTCTCTGAGAGTGTCGACAGCGACCGCTTCGACGCCGTCGGCATCGGCCCGGGACTGGGACAGAATGAGAACACGGCCATCGCCATCATCGGGCAGATACGGCGTGCCAAATGCCCTGTCATCGCCGACGCTGACGCGCTGAACATTCTCAGCACCCATCAGGCCTGGATGCAGCAGTTACCCAAAGGTATCATCCTCACACCTCATCCCAAGGAACTCGACCGGCTCATAGGCAGTCCCAGTGGCAGCAGCTACGAGCGACTCAGCCGCGCACGTCGTTTAGCCTCCAAGCTTCATGGCTATGTCGTCCTCAAAGGCCACTACTCCGCTATCTGCCTGCCCGACGGCAACGTGCTCTTCAACCCCACAGGGAACAGTGGGATGGCAACAGCGGGAAGCGGAGATGTGCTCACGGGCATCATCACCGGGCTACTCGCCAGAGGCTACAGCCAGACAGACGCCTGCATCGTCGGCACCTACCTACACGGACTCGCCGGCGACCTCGCAGCAAAAGACTTAGGCAAGGAGAGCCTCGTGGCGGGCGACATCGTGAACTATCTGCCGAAAGCGTTTATGTATCTCTAAAAACATCAACGGAGACAGAAAATCAGAAAGACTATGAAAGTAAGACACATGGCTTCCTTGCTCCTCATGTTGCCGCTCACCGTCCACGGTCAGAGCATAGAGGGCACCAGCTATACACTGCCTAAGAATGGCATGCGCTTCACCATCGAGGTGGAGAAGACGCAATACACGCCAGGGCGCTACGCACCCTACGCCCTACGCTATATGAAGGAGAACGTACCGCAGCAGGCGTCTACGGCATACCGCATCGTCAGCATCAATATGGATGCCACGGCCATGCCTGACACCGCCAAGGCCTTCGTGCTGACAACAGACAAGAAGCACTCCATTGACAAGGTGACCTGCTCGCCCAACGGCCAGCTGTTGGCCATCAATGCCGACGCACTACCCTACTCCACGCCGCTACGTCAGTTCAAGGCCGCTCCAAAGCCTAAGGCTCTCAACCCCAATGACTACATGACGGAGGACATCCTTAGCGCGGGCAGCGAGGCTAAGATGGCAGAACTCTCTGCAAAGGAGATCTACGACATCCGCGACAGCCGCAACTCCCTGAGCCGCGGGGAAGCTGACAACCTGCCCAAAGACGGAGCACAGCTCAAACTGATGTACGAGAATATGAATCGACAGGAGCAGGCGCTCTCACAACTGTTCTATGGTGTCACCGTTAAGGACACCACACTGACACAGGTGGAATTTATGCCTACAAAAGAGGGCCGCAATGTTCTTTTCCGCTTCTCCAAGTACTACGGACTTGTCGCTGCTGACGATCTCAGCGGTACACCTTATTATATTACCGTCACCGACCTCCACACAGCGGTAGCTCCAGAGGTGGTGGACAACAAGAAAGAAGATAAGAACGATATTGGACTGAGAGTAAGCAAACCGTCGAAGATAAAAGCTGTACTCTCTGCCGATGGCAAAACCATTGACACCTATGAGATGAACGCCGCACAGTTTGGCTACACGGAATCCCTGAGCGGTGAGCTCTTCGGTAAGAAGCAATCCTCCCAGATTATCCTTGACCCGCTCACAGGCAGCGTGAAGAGCATCAAGACGATAGAGTTGAAATAGCTGACGTTTCCTCTCTGATGCCTATATCCCATAAGCCGTAACCGACATAAGACAGAGAAAGGCAGGATACCAATCGGTATCCTGCCTTTCTTATGTTTACATCTCTCAGTTCTAAGCTTTGTCTACTCTGTTACTATGTCTAAAGCAACTTTGTTTACTCTGCCTTTGAACTGATACTATGTCTTAGTCGCAGTTAGCGAGCTTGTGGTCAGAGCCGAGCACGTCAGTGATCTTCTCCTTGTACATGTCTGTCATGTAAGCACGAGCCACCTTGCCATACTGACGAGGATCGAAGTACTCAGGATGCAGAGCCAGTGTCTCACGAACACCTGCTGTGTAAGCCAGACGAGAGTCAGAGTCGATGTTGATCTTGCAGACAGCGCTCTTAGCAGCCTTGCGGAGCTGCTCCTCGGGGATACCAACAGCGTCAGGCAGCTTGCCGCCGTACTTGTTGATGATGTCGACATACTTCTGAGGAACAGAAGAAGAACCGTGCAGAACGATTGGGAAGCCAGGGAGCTTCTTCTCGATCTCTGCCAGCACGTCGAAGGCCAGTGGAGGAGGAATCAGACGACCTGTCTTCGGGTCACGTGTGCACTGCTCGGGCTTGAACTTGTAAGCACCATGAGAAGTACCGATAGAGATAGCCAGAGAGTCGCAGCCAGAACGCTCGCTGAACTCGATGACTTCCTCAGGACGTGTATAGTGAGACTCCTCAGCAGAAACCTCATCCTCAACACCAGCGAGGACACCCAGCTCTGCCTCGACAGTAACGTCGAACTGGTGAGCATAGTCTACGCACTTCTTTGTCAGCTCGATGTTCTCATCGAAAGGCTTGGAAGAAGCGTCGATCATAACAGAAGAGAAGCCCATATCTACGCAGCTCTTTACGAGCTCGAAGCTGTCTCCGTGGTCGAGGTGCAGCACAATCTCAGGATGGTTGCAGCCCAAAGACTTAGCATACTCCACAGCACCCTCTGCCATGTAACGGAGAAGGATAGGATTAGCATAGTTGCGGGCACCCTTAGAAACCTGGAGGATCACCGGTGAACGGAGTTCTGAAGAGGCTGTGATGATAGCCTGGAGCTGCTCGAGGTTATTGAAGTTGAATGCAGGAATTGCATAACCGCCAGTGACGGCTCTCTTGAACATCTCGCGTGTATTGACGAGACCAAGATCTTTGTAGTTAACCATTTTATTAAATGTTTAAAAGATGATTTCTTCTCAATTGCGATTGCAAATTTAACTATTTCTTTTTTAATGCCAAAAAAGGCGACGTTTTTTTATGTTGCAGAAGTATAAAAAATCTAATATCCTGCTCTTACCGATGGCTCACTCGCCTTTTTTGTCATATAAAGATAGCAATGAAAGGACCTTGTTTAGAGGCACAGCACTTTCGAGCGCCCTTTCCGCGTCAGCTCCGAAGCAAAAAGCAACACGATGAAATATCCGAGGAAGGGGATGATGAACGGCATTGACATCATGCCCGTAGAGTCGGCAATGAGTCCCATGAGCAGGAAGCCACAGCCTCCGATAGGTGTCATCATCAGCAACGACGAGGCACTCTTGGTCAGATTGCCCAGCCCACGCAGCGTCAGAGAGAAGATAGTGGGGAACATGATGGCCTCGAAGACATAGTTGCAAACCAGCGCCACCATAGACAGCTTGCCAAGGTTCATCATGACGAGACCGATGCTGATGACACTTCCCGTTGCGCAGATAAGGAGCATGTGCTCGGCCTTGACGCTCCGCATGATCCAGCTGCCACCAAAACGGCCTAACATGAAGAAGGCCAGGCAGCAGGTCAGCACGATGCTGGCGGTGTTGTCGTTCATCCAGCCCTTTGCCGTAACATAGTTGATGAAATAGCTGTTGATACTTATCTCTGCCACCTCATAGGCAAAGAGAGCGAAAAGTCCGAACACGAAGAGCGGATAATGGCGGAAGAGCTGCACGATGCGCGTCTCCTTTTCATTCTCCTTCTCCTCAACGGTCTCCTGATGGCTTATCTCCGGCAGGTTGACACGTGAGAAGACAATAGCGATGATGAGGACAAGGGTGCCCAGGATAGCGTAGGGCACCACGATATTGCCACCCTTGTCAGTACCATTAAAGAGGAACTGACCGACGATGAAGGTAGCACTCAGGGAACCGAGACCATTAAACGACTGCGAGAAGTTCAGACGCGCTGTCGAAGTCTCAGGCGCCCCAAGCTCTGTGACGTAAGGGTTGGCAGAGGTCTCCAGAAAGACAAGACCGCAGCCGATGATGAACAGAGCTCCAAGGTAAGCGTAGAAGGTGCCGGCCTCAGCACCGGGAATGAAGAGTAGGGCACCGATGCCAAAGAGCGTCAGACCAAAGATGACGCCATGGCGGTAACCGTGACGGTTGATAAACCAGCCCGCAGGAATGGCCATGAGGAAATAGCCAAGATAGGTCGTCACCTGCACCAGCGCAGACTGCGTGATGCTGATGTCGAGGGCATTCTGGAAATGCTTGTTAAGAACATCGAGGATAGCACGGGCGAAGCCCCACAGGAAGAACAGTGAGGTGACAAGAATAAAGGGCAGCAAATACTGCTTGTTGGTTAATGTGGGTCGTGACATTTCTAAATACTATTTGTGGCCGGAGCAACCCCCGGCCACGACATTAATATAATAAGGTTATTATTTTCTATCGCCCTGCAAAGATAACCAAAAAGGAAATAAACAACGCAAGAAAAACAAGAAAATAGACCTAAGAAGAAAAAGGTGTGGTCCTACGACTGCACAAAGTCATAGGTTTTGTGCATAAAATGGCTTATTTCATAGCTTTTCTTTGGCAGGGCAGTAAAAAAGTTGTAATTTTGCCCCGTTTTAGGACAAAATATTATTAGACGTAACTGTTGGATAACAACTCAATATAAATATACTGTATGAAATTGAACATTGTAGTACTTGCCAAGCAAGTACCGGACACGCGTAACGTCGGCAAGGACGCTATGACAGCCGAAGGCACTGTCAACCGCGCCGCGTTACCTGCCATCTTCAATCCCGAGGATTTGAATGCCTTGGAGCAGGCCCTGCGCCTCAAAGACCAGGATCCCGACAACGTGCATGTGGGTGTAGTGACCATGGGTCCTCCCCGTGCCGGACAGATTCTGCGCGACAGCCTCTTCCGTGGCGCTGACCAGGGCTGGCTCCTCACCGACCGCAAGAGTGCTGGTGCCGATACCTTAGCAACAGCTTATTTCCTCTCCAAGGCTGTCGAGAAGATAGACAAGGAGGTGGGTCATGTAGACCTCGTCATCGGTGGTCGCCAGGCCATCGACGGTGACACAGCACAGGTGGGCCCTCAGGTGGCTCAGAAGCTCGGTCTCAACCAGGTCACCTACGCTGAGGAGATTGTGAAGATAGAGGATGGCAAGGCCACTATCCGCCGACATATCGACGGTGGTGTAGAGACTGTTGTGGCTCCCCTGCCCGTCATGGTTACCGTCAATGGCACGGCTGCTCCGGTACGTCCCTGCAATGCCAAGCTCGTGATGAAATACAAATACGCCTCCTGCCCCATGGAGCGCAAGGGTGACGAGCCCTGGAGCGACCTCTATGAGACGCGCCCCTACCTGACCTTAGGTCAGTGGAGCATCGCCGACTGTGGTGCCGACTACGAGCAGTGCGGTCTGGCCGGCTCACCGACAAAGGTCAGCGCCGTGAAGAACATCGTCTTCCAGGCTAAGGAGAGCAAGCGCCTCACTGCCTCCGACGAGGATGTCGAGGGACTGGTCAAGGAACTGCTCGAGGAGAATATTATCGGATAAAGAAGGACGGAAGAAAAAACATGAACAACGTATTTGTATATTGCGAGATAGAAGGCACCACCGTTCAGGAGGTGTCACAAGAGCTGCTCACCAAAGGCCGCAAGCTGGCCAACACCTTAGGTGTCAACCTCGAGGCAGTGGTGGCAGGAACAGGTATCAAAGGTAAGGTCGAGGACCAGATCCTCCCTTACGGTGTCGACAAGCTCTACGTCTTCGACGGCGAGGGCCTCTTCCCCTACACTTCAGCTCCCCACACCGACATCGTGGTGAAGCTCTTCAACGAGGAGAAGCCGCAGATAGCCCTCATGGGCGCTACCGTCATCGGCCGTGACCTCGGTCCCCGTGTGTCGTCAGCCATGACATCAGGTCTTACCGCCGACTGCACAGGTCTGGAGATTGGTCCTTACGACGATAAGAAGACCGGCAAGCACTATGACAACAAGCTCCACGCTATCCGTCCGGCTTTCGGCGGCAACATCGTGGCTACCATCATCAACCCCGACCACTTCCCGCAGATGGCCACCGTGCGCAGCGGTGTCATGCAGAAGGCGCTCTACGAGGGCAAGGCAAAAGGTGAGGTCGTCTACAAAGACCCCAAGGATTACGTCGACCCGCTGTCTTATGCCGTGAAAGTCATCGACCGCCACGTCGAGGCTGCCAAGAACAACCTCAAGGCTGCGCCTATTGTCGTAGCCGGTGGATATGGTGTCGGCTCCAAAGAGGGTTTCGACATGCTCTTCCAGCTTGCCAAGGAGCTTCATGGTGAGGTGGGTGCCAGCCGTGCTGCTGTCGACGCAGGATGGGTGGACCACGACCGTCAGGTTGGCCAGACGGGTGTCACCGTGCACCCAAAGGTGTATATAGCCTGTGGTATCAGCGGACAGATTCAGCACATCGCTGGTATGAAGGACGCTGGTATCATCATCTCCATCAACACAGACCCCGATGCGCCTATCAACCAGATTGCTGACTATGTCATCACCGGATCTGTGGAGACCGTAGTCCCAAAACTCATCAAGTACTACAAGCAGAACACTAAGTAAGCACAGCAATGATCGACTCAAAGAAATTACAATATTATCTCAACGATCCTCTCATGAAGCGTATCGTTGAACTCAAGGAGCGCAACTTCGCCGACAAGGACAAGTACGACTATGCTCCTGTCAACTTCGAAGACGCTATTGAGAACTATAAGCGCATCATCGACATCACGGGCGATGTAGCCCAGAATGTCATCGAGCCCAACTCCGAGAGCGTAGACCTTGAGGGTCCGCACCTCGTAGACAAGCGCATGCAGTATGCCTCCAAGACCTACGAGAATCTTGAGGCTACCCGTAAGGCTGGCTTGTGGGGTGTCTCCATGCCACGCCGCTTCGGAGGTCTCAACCTCCCCATCACCGTCTTCTCCATGCTCTCCGAGCTCGTCTCTGCCGCCGACAGTGGTTTCCAGAATGTGTGGTCACTGCAGAGCTGCATCGACACCCTCTATGAGTTCGGCACTCCCGAGCAGCAGGCTAAGTACATCCCGCGTATCTGCGCCGGCGAGACCATGTCCATGGACCTCACGGAGCCTGATGCCGGTTCCGACCTTCAGCATGTCATGCTCAAGGCTACACAGGATGCTGACGGCACATGGCGCCTGAACGGTGTGAAGCGCTTCATCACCAATGGTGACTCCGACATCCACCTCGTCCTGGCACGCTCCGAGGAGGGCACCCACGACGGTCGTGGCCTGTCGATGTTCATCTACGACAAGCGCGATGGCGGTGTCGATGTCCGTCATATTGAGAACAAGCTCGGTATCCATGGCTCTCCTACCTGCGAGCTCGTCTATAAGAATGCCAAAGCTGAACTCTGTGGCGACCGTCGCCTCGGACTCATCAAGTACGTCATGAGCCTGATGAATGGTGCTCGCCTCGGCATCGCTGCACAGAGCGTGGGTCTGGAGCAGGAAGCCTACGACCAGGCTGTGGCCTACGCCCGCGAGCGTGAGCAGTTCGGAAAAGCCATCATCACCTTCCCCGCTGTCTACGACATGCTCTCCCGCATGAAGGCCAAAGTTGATGCCAGCCGTGCCATCCTCTATCAGACAGCACGCTACGTGGACATCTACAAGACTTTGGAGGATATCTCGCGCGAGCGCAAGCTCACCGCTGAGGAGCGCAAGGAGATGAAGACCTACAGCCGACTCGCCGACGCCTTCACTCCTTTAGGTAAGGGTATGACTTCTGAGTTTGCCAACCAGAACGCCTACGACTGCGTCTCCGTACACGGTGGCTCCGGATTCATCATGGAGTACAAGGCACAGCGCCTGCTCCGCGACGCACGTATCTTCTCTATCTACGAGGGTACCACACAGCTGCAGGTCGTCGCCGCCATCCGCTATATCACCAACGGCACCTACCTGAACATCATGAAGGAGATGCTCACCGAGGAGGTCTCCGAGGCCGTGAAGCCTCTCAAGGACAGAATCGCCAAGTGCGTGGATCTCTACGCCGAGGCTGTCGAGAAGGTTAAGGCCGATGCCAACCAGGACGAGCACGACTTCCTGGGCCGCCGCCTGTACAACATGACCGGTGACATCATCCTCTCTCTTCTGCTCCTGCGTGACGCTACCAACAACGCCGAGGAGTTTGAGAAGAGCGCCAACGTCTTCACGCGCCTCGCTGAGGAGGAGTGCGTAGGCAGTCATGCCTTCGTCATGAACTTCTCTGCCGAAGACCTGAAAAACTACGTCACTGAGTAATCAGCAGATATTATAACGACAAAAGCCATGCATCAAAAGGTGCATGGCTTTTTTTATTATCCGAGGTTTCTTCTTGGAAACCGGAATTATTCATCCCTATGGATGACGGTGCCGTTAGCCTGATGGGTGGCCAGCACAAGGACCTCGGCAATCTGTACATGCTCGGGGGCGCTGGCAGCATAAAAGGCGACGTCAGCAATATCGTCACCCGTGAGTGGCTGGATACCACGGTAGACGTTGTCAGCACGTTGGGTATCACCATGGAAACGCACATTGGAGAAGTTTGTCTCCACCAATCCAGGCTTGATATTCGTCACACGCAGCTTTGTATCGGCAACATCAATGCGAAGACCATCCGTAATGGCTTTCACTGCCGCCTTCGTGGCACAATAGACATTACCACCCGCATAAGCGGCATCACCAGCCACACTGCCTATATTAATAATGTGTCCATGGTTGCGGCTGACCATCCCCGGCACGATAAGCCGCGTCATGGTGAGCAGACCTTTGATATTGGTGTCTATCATCTGGTCCCAGTCGTCGAAGTCACCTTGATACTCCGGCTCCAGCCCACGTGCCAGACCCGCATTGTTGATGAGCACATCAATATCTTTCCACGTCTCAGGGATACCTTCTACCGCCTTGCGCGCTGCCTCCCGGTCGCGGACATCAAAGGCCAGAATGAGGACGTCCCTTCCACGCTGCTGTAATTCATTCTTGAGCGCTTCCAGCTTAGCGGTATTCCGACCCGTGATAATCACATCATAGCCACCTTCGGCAAAGCGCTTGGCACAGCACTCACCAATGCCACTGGTTGCACCAGTGACCAATACGATTTTCTTATCAGCACAACTTTGTTTCTTCATTGCTATTTTACTATTTCCTTATCCACTCGTCTATCTCTTCTTCCGACATTCCCTTCTGTCGCAACTTCTCCCGAACACGATTCAGTTGCTGACTCTGCTCAGAGAGTTGCTGATCCTTTTGCAAGATCTGCTTATCTTTTTCTTTGATAACCTTATCGCGGCTCATGATGGCAGTGTCGCGATCCTCTAATGGTTGAATATATACATCCTCAGCATTCATGTCCTGGCGAATTTGTGTGTCGGTAGATGCCAAAGCTAATTGACGGAGGATATACTGCATATCAGCATCATCCTGATAGTTGGCCTCATCAAGCTCCACCATTTGTCGGTTGTCTTTCTCCTTGTTAGTCTGGTCAAACACGCTGAGCACTTTCTCCAGCCGATTGTTGATTTGTCCATGCAGGAGAGGAATCTGTACGATGATGCTGTCATGGATAAGACTGTCAACAAACGGGTCGGGGAGGCCCTCTGTCACCTCATGACCATCATAGTCGTACGACTTATGATTGACATAGAGTACGGGCACATTAATATTTCCGACTTTATGTCCAAGAATGTACACCGCTACCATCGGAAGACCATAGGGCGGGCGTTCCTCTTCGTGCACCATATTCTCCGGGTTGGCATATTGGGCGCCGAGATACTGTCGGAAGCGCAGCGTCTCCGTTTCCAGCCATGTCTTTTGCAGTTCAATAAGTATCAGGCGCAGTGACCCATCCTTCTCACGAATGCGAGCCCCGAAGTCGATACGGAACATGGAGATGTTGTCACGATAGCCGTTAGTGTACTCGTTTCGACGTATCTGCACCTCCACCACTTCTTTCTTCAGAAGGGCGGAAAGAACAGTGTGCGCGATGCGCTCATCCTCCATCAGATACTTAAAGACGGAGTCATAGATAGGATTTGCTACACGGATAATCATAATACGACACTGTTTGCATTCTTAATGGCAAAGATAATCGTTTTCTGTGAACCGGCAAAGAGATATCGTCTATTTTTACACCACCTTCAAGAACTGGGCATGGCTGACCGCTCCAGGCGCCACTCGATGTTCATCCACATCATATATACTCAGACAGAACATTACAACAAAACTATAGCATTCTGTTCGCCCAATTTTCTATTCTCAAGTCTGGTATAGCATCAAAATGTTTGATATTCTCTGTTACAAGGATTAACCCATAATGTAAAGCTGTGGCAGCAATCAACAAGTCAAAGTTCTCCACTGACAGGCCCTGCCTGCACATCTTGTTTCTTATACGTCCGTATTCATCTAAGCTATTGGATATCGGAAGCAAAAGAAAATTGTCACGCACATCATAAGCCTCCTTGATATGCTTAAAGAAATTACTGCTATGATAGGCTCCAAAAGTCAATTCCGCTATGGTTATCTCAGACACTGCAATATCATCTGCTGAAACAAGAGCCATCTTGTCTCCAACACCATACTTCTTCTTGAAATAGTGAATCCAAATATTGGTATCTATCAAAAACTTGGCTGCCATTACTCATCAAAAGGTTCTATGTCTCTTGCATTCTGTTTCCTCACTCCTAAAATGGACTGCTCGAGCATATCGGCATCTGAATCTTCTGCCCAGCAACCATCCAAATGACGAAGGACATCGTCGGCTGCAGGATGAGTACTATGAGGCATTGACTCGATGAGTTTATCAGAAAGCCAACGTTTATTTTTGGCACTTAGTGACAAGCCCTGCAAATAATTCCACAAATTGTTTAAAGCAATAGTGTCCATAATTCCTTCCTTTTATACTTATTCGCAAAGATAAGCTTTTTCTGTGAACCGGCAAAGAGATATCGTCTATTTTTACACCACCTTCAAGAACTGTGGCATGGCGGGCCGCTCCAGGCGCCACTCGATATTCATCGGGAAATCACCATGGGAGGAAACGAGGTCGACGAGCCCCATGCAGAAATACGGACGCCACAATAGGTTGTGGTGATGATGCGCAGCCGGTGTGGTACAGCATTCTAAATGATGGGCTTCCGCCTCACGGATCTCTTCTTCCGTCTGTCCGTTGATGAGTTGTTCGTAGATTCCTCGTTTGAGCATCTTTGGTGTCTGTTATCAGTTTATCGGCCTGTATAGCCTTATTGCAAAATTACACATTTCTTGGCAGCCACCAAAAATCTCCTTGGATTTTCTTAGCCTATTTGGGTACACCGAAATTTTTCTTATATTTAAATGTTGAGTATCTTTATGTTGTAATGGAACGTCATTGATATATGGACATAAATGTACTAAATATTTGCAAGTGATGCAATAACAATAGTATTCACCTCGTTGTAATTAAAAAAAGTATATGATAATAAAATTAGTCTATGTATGCACAAAATCAAAGAATTATTGTTTGAAGAGGAGGTATTTTCCATTATATCTCACACTGCAGTTTGGAAAATATCTTCGCTAAAACTCACTGCAACAAAATTTTGAAATACATTTTTTATTCACAGATTCTTATAGAAAGAATGGAGAATTTCTACAAAATACAACTACCGATAAATACAGAAAGGAGATGAAAAGCATACTAATCATAGAGGATGACCTTGTAAGCGCAGATAGACTCAAGAAAATGATATATGAGTTAGACGACACCTTAGAAATAGATGGTCCACTATCAACCATACAACAAGTGATAGCAAGGCTTAAAATCAAGAACAATTATGACCTTATCTTTTCTGATATACACTTAGGAAACCATAATATTTTTGAGGCCTTTCATGAAATCATGCCAAACTGTTTTGTAGTTTATACAACGGCAGATGATAACTTTGCAATGGAAGCCATACATACAAATGGCATAGACTATCTATTGAAACCATTTGACATTAATGCCTTGCAAAAGGCCATAAACAAAATTTGTTTAGCACATAATACAGGAACCAAGACAAATGAGACCTATCCTCATCTTGAAAAAGGAATGGAATATTTCCAAGAACGATTTCTTGTTTGTAAAGGTGATGAGTTCATCTCTATTTACTATAATGAAATTAGTTGTTTTCAAAGAGACAAAGACAAAATTCGTTTAATAAGTGTAGATGGTAAACAATACTCTATGCCTATTTCTTTGGGAGATTTAGAAAACAGATTAGATCCACGCATTTTTTTCCGCATTAACCGCAAATACATTGCGAATATCAACCATATCAATAAGATTTCCACATTCTTTAACTCTAAATTAATTCTCCGGATAGAAGGTTGCTATGACAACGACATTATTGTTAGTAAAGAACGTGCTAAACTTTTCAAAGAATGGCTCAATGAATAATACTATGAAAAAATTAATACTTGTTTTGGTTGCAGTTGGGTACATAATCCATGTAAACGCTCAGAATGATTACAATGAAGAAAGAAATATTGTTGCAATAAGTGGGGCCCTGACATCATGTTACACATGGCAACTGGAAGTTTCCTACCACTATAAAGTCTGTTCCTATATTAGAATCGGTGCATCAATGGGCATGTGGAAACAGTACGTTGCGGACGGATATCCCACGGGGAAAGGATGGAGAGTTAGCGATGATGATGAAGAAGTTGAGAATTTCTATATTCGTCCCTCTTTACAACTTGTGTCACCTCCAATAATTCACTTCTCAGAAGGTAATCTCACTTTTCTCCTGGAGCCAGGCTGTATGATGAACATTCCTTATAATAAAGTTAATATTGCTGTGCTGAACGAATATGGAATGATAACGAATTACAAAAAAATCAGTTCTAATAAAGGGCGCTGGTATGCTTTTGACTATAAGATAGGATTCTCTCTGGATTTGGGGAGTGCAGGTATCTCTGGAGGATACATGTATTCAAATCTTGACATTTTTGCAATGAATCGAAGAATGAAATATAACGGAAAAGCCTTTGATGAGTTCTATCCTCGTCCACAGAAGATTCATGGTGGTTTTCTTTCACTTTACTATTACTTTTAAGGAAACCCTCAATAAAAAAGGGAAAAATACATTTCACGGCTCTATTTAACTGTTTTGCATTCGTTTTTTTCCGTTTTGCAACATTTTGTATTACAATAATTCTAGCGTATTAGTACCTTTGCTTCACAAATTCTATGATATAAACATTAAAACAACATTAACAGCTTAGTTATGAAGCAATTAGTCGTTATGCTAATCGGATTATTGCTGTTGTTTTCATGCCAAGACAACGGTATAGAAGAATCCTCTCAAAACACTGACGGTTCTGAGCAACAGAAAGAACAGGATAATTCTGCTTTTCTTGTTTTCTCGTCAAAAGATGACCTTGCAAAAGCTATCCTTGAAGTGGGCCAAGGCAAGAAAAATGTTGCAACAAGAGCGACCACAGCCACAATGAAGCATGATTGTGAACTTTCCTCTAAAGAAATTCAATTTGTTTCTTTAATAGATGCTGAAAAGCAAAGGTTTATGTCTCACCTATCTCCCGCTCAGATTGACTCGATTGAGAATGATGAAGATCAACTTGAATATTGTCCTTCAGATTCTGTTATTGCTGATTATGAGTTTGCTCAACTCTTAAATGCATCCCGCGAAATACAAGTTAATGATACTGTGTATAAGTATTACGGAAATGGTGTTGCTTTTACAGATCATATGAACGCGGAACAGCTTAGGAATATTGATTCGGAGGTGCCACGAATACCAATCTCTGAAAACACATTGGGAAAAATTATTCCCCTCAAAGATAATGTAAAATTTATGCCCTATGCTTACGCTGAAACAGAAATAGAGAAGACGGCAAACACACGATCTGCTTCTGACAGAGAAGCACTCACCTTAAAAAATGGTGTTACAATTTCTCCTAATGACATACGTGATGTAGATTACAAAAGCAATGGAGATGGGGGGTGGCTCCATAAAACTTGGAGTAGAATATGGGGAAAAAATGTTCTTGCTATTAACAAGTTTAATAACCATAAAAGATTACGTTTAGGATTCTATGACCAAAATTATATTGTCTATGCCAACATCGGAACGACCATGAAAATGCAGAAAAAAGTTTGCGGCATATGGTGGAATTGTAAGGCTGATGAAATCCGCGTAGGATGGTCTGCAATAGAATTGAAATATACGTTCCCGGCACCAGTAATAAGATACCTTAACCCAAATGTAAATTCTAGTAAAGCCGTTGATACCGATTATCCCTCATGGTTCAAGAAAAACTTTCCTTTCAAAAATGAAAATAGCATTTTATTCTATATTCCATTTACTTCGTATAATATTAAAGTCAAGAACATAAACTCTCTTCTGAAATCAGGTATAAAACTACTTCTTAAGAAGGGGACCAATGCATTAAAAAATCATATTAATTCCATCCCAGAAGATCAGAGAGGACTATATTCTGTAGATAATTCAGCGTTGTATGTCATTACTGGACCTGATGAATTTGGGAGAAGGGGGGCAAAAACGTATGATAAGAAATTTTATGCAAAATGGTTACCTGGAACTTATGAGGCTGGGTTCACCTATAATGGAGGAGTTAATCTAAAGTCAATTTATATGAATGGAGGAAAGTCTACTACGCTATCTAGTGGCACCGTCTATGGTGCTGTGAAATATAAGGGGAGATGGCTTGCCGCAAGAATAACGAAAAGTAAAGAATAACTATGTTAACAATATCACGCGATTAGAATATGAAACATATCACGAATAACGGTCTGTGGAAAACACTGTTGATGCTACTTTTATCCTTTGGAAGCGCAACAACGGTCATGGGACAAAGCAAATTGCATGTAGATGTCGATTACCACTATAATTTGGGACTCTCAGAGAACTTTATGGGTTATACTCTAAGCAGAAATAATTACAACATGGGTGGTCACTCTATTCACCTCACTTCAAGGTATGATATTTCGACGCTTTGGTCTGCAGGAATAGGCATTGGGCTCGACCGCTATACAGAACCGGAATATAATACCATGCCTATTTTTGCAACCGTAAGGTATAAGATAATACGTAAAATCCCGGACCTCTACACCTATACAAATATAGGCTACGCTGTGAAGGGAGGCAATTATACAAAAGGATTTACAGGCGACATAGGCATCGGCTACACGCATATGCTTGCAAAGCATTTCGGTTTGAATATTCAAATTGGATACAATCTAAAGAGGTTCACTAACATCCCAGTATACTCCTACGATGATAAATCAGGGGAAGAAACGCTTAACGAAGAGAGCAGCACACGGCATTCACTGTCCTTTGGTATTGGTCTGACTTTCTGACAAAATAGAATCCGCCTGCTATAAAATTGAGGGGCTTCAGCTTTAAGATTTTCACAGCAGACATAAGCCAATAAGGGAGTAATAGGGTGATCTATTGTGTCGCATTGGCTTAGTCTTAAGTCAGCAGCCAGCGACGAACGACCTGAAGAAACGGTCAGGGCCGCCATGCTGCCCTGACCGTTATCAGATATGATTACTTCTCCATGGCAAGGAATCCAGGGAAGATGAGGTTGTTCTCCAAGGCGATATGCTCCTTGAGGTCGGTAAAGAACTGACGCAGGTTCTGGTTCATCAGACGGAAGGAAGCGCACCCGTCAGCGGGTGTCGTGAAGTTGTCGGTCAGCTCTGTGATATGCTGCCAGGTGTCACCGGCATCGTCGTGCTCTGACATCAACTGCTTGACTGTATCGTCAAGACTACCGCACTGGCACGCCGCCGACGGACGCCCCTCACTATCGGCGCGGTACATCTCATAGAGATGGGGAAAGACATCCTGCTCCTCCTTAGCGAAATGCTTGTCAAGCTCATAGAAGGACTGCTCCACGACCTTTCTCACCTCATGGAGCTCAGGATGGTGCCCACCATGGACACGCTCCACCTTCTCCACCAACTGCAAGAGTCCGTCATGATAGAGATGGAAGTTGCGGTGATGCTTCTTCAGCACATAGTCCATGAGCAGGTCCAGCGGCCACGACGCAAAGTCGGGAGCTGAGCCACCATGAGCCGACTCTCTATCTAAACGCGCGATGACATCGTCAGGGTTGAGATGCTGCTTACGGCTGGCCTCCTCCAAGGTGTCGGAACCATGGCAGCAGTAGTCGATACCTAAGTTCTCAAGAATCTCTGCACGGTTGAAGTCGGCAGAAACGATAGCGCCGACAGTCATGTCCTTTGTCAAAATCTCTTTCATAGTCGTAATCTTTAATATTCTTTGTTTGATGCTGCAAAGTTACAACATCATGTGCAGGGCCACAGAGAATATTCATGGAAAGATTCTATCTCTTCCATCGCTTTCATCGATAGATCGTTTCATTTGCACCGCGCAAAAACGTGGAGTCAGGCCATAAAACAATGGTTTTATCTTGGCCGTACGTTTCTTTTGCCGTATCTTTGCACTCCCAACGAAAAAAACAAGTTTATGGAAATCCGACAACTGCGCTATTTTGTCAATGCAGCCACAACGCTGAGCTTCACCGAAGCCGCCAACCTCTCTCATGTGGCTCAGAGCACGCTCTCGCAACAGGTCAAACAATTGGAGGAGGAGCTTGGCGTGCCTCTCTTCCATCGTGTGGGGCGACGGGTGGAGCTCACGACAGAGGGCACGCTCTTTCTCCACGACGCCTCCCGTCTCCTCGACGACGAGCGGCAGGCGCTGCAACGCCTTGCCGACCTGAACCGCTTGGAAGGAGGCACCGTCACCGTGGGCATCGCCTCAGGGCTCGGACTCTCGGCACTGCTGACCGATGCCCTGACAGAATATAACAAACTGTACCCCCATGTGGAGATACGCATCCGGCAGTTGGCAGGACCTCTGCTCCCCAACTGCCTCCGGAACCATGACATCGACATCGCCCTGACCTTTTCCTCCGATGAGGAGAGAGACCTCACCATGCGCCCACTCTTCGCCACCCGCCTCTGCGCCGTGGTCGGTGAGCACCATGCCCTGAGTGGGAGAAGCTCCGTCACCCTGCAGCAGATGGCGATGCAGCCTTTAGTCCTGCCCAGCCCCAACTTGTCCGTACGACAGAAACTCGACGGCATGGTAAGGCAGCAAGGCCTGGACCTGCACCCCGCCGTGGAGGTCGACGACATCCCACATATTATATATATGGTGCGACTGGGCCACTGGACGACGGTTCTGCCCGATGCCTCCGTGATGGCTGTCAGAGGCATCGTCCGCATTCCCTTGGAAGAAGCCATCTTGATGCCCACCCATGTCCTGACGCTCGCCGATGCCTACCAGCGCAAGGCCGTAACAGAATTTTTGAGAATCCTCGACGAGAGTTCGCGCTTGCTCCTGCAGACCGCTAACGAGGACTGCGACGTGTGCGGTGAGAGCTTCTTAGAGTAGAAAACATGAGAAACGATGACACACGAAGAAAGAGCGGCATTGATACGCCTGTTGGCAGCGAGATATGAGCAGGCCGCATTCCTTGACGGTGACCCGTCGTGGTTCATGCACCAGGTCAGGGGACGGGAGAACGCGGAGATGATGGGGTTCTTAGCTTCCGTGCTGAGCTACGGCCGTCGTGACCTCTTCCTGCCAAAGATACAACATCTCCTTGACAGCAGTGGGGGAGAACCACAACGATGGGTCCGCGACGGACTCTACAACAATGCTATTGCCGACAACGACGTCTGCTACTACCGTCTCTACAGCAACCGTATGATGCGCTCGCTCCTCGACGCCCTTCGCGAGATGGTGACGACCTATGGCTCCCTTGGCAACTTTGCCCGCACCATGAGTCCACACCACAAAGCCTTAGAGGCACTGACGGCCCTCGCCGACTGGTTTGTCCAGCGAGGCATCAAAGGAATGGTGCCGTCGCCAAAGACCTCTGTGGCCAAGCGCCCGTGCATGTTCATGCGATGGATGGTGCGCGACGGCTCCCCCGTGGACTTGGGCCTGTGGACGGATTTCATCGACAAGCGCTCTCTCTTTATCCCCCTCGACACGCATGTCATGCAGGAGGCACGGAAGCTCGGACTCATCAGCGCGAAATCGGCAAGCTGGCGCACTGTCACCACGCTCACCGCTGCTCTCTCCACCATATTCCCCGACGATCCCACCAAAGGCGACTTCGCGCTCTTCGGGTATGGGATAACAGAAAAATAGAAGTCCGGAAGTCTGCTTAAAACTGACTTCCGGACTTCTGCTTAGAACCGACTTCCTGACTTACTCACACTGTGCTGCAAAGGCCTTACCCCATTCGCGGCACATCTTCTCGGCATTAGTGTCGGGCGCCCACTTCACTTTCAGCGGCTCGGCGGCCAAGGTGAGGCCAGCCTCTTCAAGCTTCTGGGAGATGCGCTTCTCGGCACCGCCACCCCAGCCGAAGGAAGAGAAGGCAGCAGCCTTCTTGTTCTTGAACTTCATGCCGTGGATGAGCTCGATGATGCCGGCGATGGCATAGGTCAGACCCATGTTCACCGTAGGACAGCCTACGAGGACAGCCTTAGAGTGGAAGATTTCGAGGATGATATCGTTCTTATCATCGTGCGTAGCATTCATCAGGACGACACGGACGTCAGGGTTCTGCTCACGGATACCGTCGGCGATGGCCTGAGCCATATGACGTGTCGACTGCCACATCGTGTCGTAGACGATGGTAATCTGGTTCTCCTGATAGTCGCAGTCCCACTGCTGGTACTTAGCGATGATGTCAGGGATATGATCCGTCCAGATAACGCCGTGAGACGGAGCAATCATCTTCAGCGGGAGGTTCATGCCTACGATCTCATCCACCTTCCGCTTCACATTGCGGTTGTAGAGGTTGAGGATGTTGGCATAGTATTTCTCAGCCTCGCGGAAGAGGTCGCGCTGGTTGACGGTGTCGTCATAGAGACTCTCTGAGGCATAGTGCTGGCCGAAGACATCGTTGGAGAAGAGAATCTGCTCCTTGTCGGCATAGGTCACCATAGTGTCGGGCCAGTGGCACATCGGGCACTCGATGAATGTCAGCGTGTTGTCGCCGATGTTCAGCGTGTCGCCGGTCTTGACATTGACGAAGTTCCAGTCCTGATGGTAGAGACCACGCAGTATCTCCTCACCTTTCTTGGTGCAGTAGATAGGCGTGTTGGGAATCTCCCGCATCAGTGCTGGCAGCGCTCCGGAGTGGTCGTTCTCGTTGTGGTTCATCACGATATAGTCGATATCGTTGAGGTCGATAGCCTCTTTAAGATGTGCCACGAACTCCGTGTCGTAAGGACTCCACACCGTGTCGATGAGGACATTCTTTTGATCGCGTATGAGGTAGGCGTTATAGCTGGAGCCGAAGTGTGTGGAGAGCTCGTCACCATGGAAGTGCTTGAGCTCCCAGTCTATCTTGCCCACCCAGGAGACGCGTTCAGTAAGCTTTTTCTCCACGTCTTAGTCCTCCTGTACCTCGAAATCGTCCTTGCCAACACCGCAGACGGGGCATACCCAATCATCTGGGATGTCTTCAAAAGCTGTTCCGGGCGCGATGCCGTTATCTGGGTCTCCCTCGGCGGGGTCATAAACATAGCCACAAACTGTGCAAACGTACTTCTTCATAATGTTATGTGTTTACTGGTTAATAATCTCCTGCCTAAAGCGGCAGATTTTCTTTTGGAAATATTACAAAGGCAAAGTTACTATATTTCTCTGAGGAAACCGCATGTTGCAGCAGAAATTTAGCAAAAAAGTTTAGAGAGGTGATAGAAGCTATAGAGACTATAGAGACTATAGAAGCTATAGAAACTATAGAAGCTATAGAGACTATAGAAACTATAGAAACTATAGAGACTATAGAAGCTATAGAAACTATAGAGACTATAGAGGCTAAATATCACCTTTATCGTTGAGCGTCTTCTTCAATCTCTCAATTTCTTCCTTCTGCCTGTAGTAGGCAGCGAGCGCCCTCCTACGCAAATCCTCATAGCGGGCCTGCCACTGAGCCACCAATGCCTTGAAGGCTTCGTTGTCGGCTTGGAGTTTAGCATTTTCTGCCTTGAGAGCTGCATTCTCTGCCTTGAGAACTGCATTCTCTGCCTCTAAACGTTTCTGCTTGGCATCCTGCTCCAAGCGATAGCCGGTACGGGCGGCATGCATGCGCTCCTTGATACCACCTTGCTCAACAAACTCCTTCTCTAAACGCTTGAGGTAGTGGTTCATCATCGCATCAACTTGATAGTACAGCGTCAAGCAAGTATTCGCGAACTCCTCAGCCGTCCACTTCTCAGCATGCGGGACATAGTCTTCAAGATCGTTATGCCGTTGTGTATAGTCCTGCAAGGACTGATATCGCCCGTGCCCTGAACTCCACTGCACCAAATGGTGACGCTTGATGAAGTCAAGATAGTCCTCCCGCAGCTCAGCATTGCTTGCCCGCGCTACATTGAGCAGCTTCAGTTCCATCTCCGTAGAGGTAGCTCCGTCCTCTGAACCCTCGACGATATTCTGCTTACACGAACGTGCAGCCTGAACCATCTGATCAACAGTGCGGTCGCCACACAAAGGCAAGAAGCGTTGACAGAAGATACAGGTAAGCTGATAAAGCACATCACTCTTTCGATAGAAGTGAAGATCCTGCCACTTGACGACCTGCCGCAGGACTTGTTTCTCTTCTTTGGCGCTTTTCTCTGCCATAACGTTAGGAACCACTGAAGATTACAATTGGAATTAACCGACCTGCCTGACGAGCGCCTCCAGAGGCGCCTGGACGATGTCGCCGATGTGCATGCCCTCCTCTGCTGCCACCTCCTCAAGGATGTCGCGATAGATTTTCGCGATGGAGCCCACGAAGCCGATGGGCAGTGTCTGCCAACCATCGTACTGCATGACGTTGCGACGCAGAAACTCGCGGAAGCTCTCCTTGACAAGATTGCGAATCTCCTTTTCGCCAATATACTGCTGTATGAAGGGCATGAAGGAAGCCAAGAAGGTGTTGGGCTTGGGCTGGCGGTAGACACGCTCGATGATGTCGGCCTGCGTGAGGTGGTATTTGTCGAAGAACCTGTCGCAGATTGGCTTCGGCAGCTGGCTCTTGAGGACATCGGCCACAAGACGCTTGCCCATCACGGCACCACTGCCCTCGTCGCCGAGGATAAAGCCGAGGGGCGGCACATTTTTCACGATTTTGTCGCCGTCATAGGCGCAGGAGTTGCTTCCCGTGCCCAGGATGCAGCAGATGCCGGGCTGGGAGCCACAGACCGCGCGGGCCGCACCGAGCATGTCGGAGGCCACCTCGCAGAAGACGACATTCTTAAACGCCCGGCGAAGGGCACGCGCCACGACGGGCTGTTTCTCCGGCGTGCAACCGGCACCATAGAAATGGATGGTGACAGAAGCGGGCGAAGCAAGCTCGCTGGCGACCTTTGCGGCCTCCACAGCAATCTGTTCCTCCGTCACCTGAAAGGGGTTGAGTCCGACAGTACGGATGGTCTTGAGCAGGCTACCGTCATCGGCGACGGCAGCCCAGTCGGTCTTTGTAGAACCGGAGTCTGCAATAAGTATCATATATATAATATGTGTATTATTCCGTTTTATCAAGTTCAGCGCGCACCTTTGCCGTCATGACGACGGTGGCCACGCAGCAGGCTATCACTATCCAGAAGAAGAGCTCATAGCCCACCGCCTCCTGAAGGTAACCGGCCACCATACCCGGCAGCATCATGCTCAACGCCATGAACGCCGTGCAGATGGCATAGTGGGCAGTGGCATAGTCGCCCTTGGAGAAGTGAATCATATAGAGCATGTAAGCCGTGAAGCCAAAGCCATAGCCAAACTGTTCCACCGCCACACACGTGCAGATGACGATGAGGTTGTGGGGCAGCGCCATGGAGAGGTAGACGAAGGTGACACAGGGCAGCGTCATGCAAGCCGCCATAGGCCACAGCGACTTCCGCAGTCCCCAGCGCGAGGCGGCGATACCGCCGAGAATGCCGCCGACGGTGAGCGCCAGCACACCGATGGTGCCATAGACGATGCCCACCATGTCGGTGTCCAAGGCCAGTCCGCCCTTGTCGGCAGGGTCGAGGAGGAAGGGGTTCACCATCTTCAGCAGGAAAGCCTCCGGCAGACGGTAGAGGAGCATGAAGACGATGGCCACGATGACACCACGCTTACGGAAGAACGAAGCCCAGGTATGGGCAAAGTCCGTCCACACCGCTGCTGCCCCACCCTTTCCGTCGGCATGGCTCACGGCCCGGTCGACAGCAGGACGCGGCAGCGCCCAGGTATGGTAGAGGGTGAGGACGGCGAATAGTGCCGCCGTGATACCCAAGGTTATCTGCCAGGCCAGCGGAATGTTGCCACTGCTCTTCTCTAAGCTCCCCGCTATGAAGACGAGGACGCCCTGGCCGAAGATGCTGCTGAGGCGGTAGAAGGTGGAGCGGATGCCCACGAAGAAGCTCTGCTGGCGCTCGTCGTTGGCAAGCATATAGAAGCCGTCGGCAGCGATGTCATGGGTGGCAGAGGCAAAGGCCGTGACGATGAAGAGCAACAGGGTGAGGGTGAAGAGGCTCACCGGCGTCGACTTCGCCGCGATGACAGAGGCGGCAGGATGAGGCAGCGACAGCGTCAGTAGGACGAAGCAGACAGACATGAGCACCTGCATGGCCAGTATCCACCAGCGCTTGGTCTTCATGATGTCGATGAAAGGGCTCCACAGCGGCTTGATGGTCCACGGGAGATAGAGCAGCGAGGTGAAGAGCGCCATCTCACCGTTGGGGACTCCCATGCGCGTGAACATCGTCACGGAGATATTGTTAACGATGAAATACGGGATGCCTTCCGCGAAATACAATGTCGGCACCCATATCCATGGACTTACTTTGTTCTTGCCAGCACTTCCCATGTCCTGATACGGTCTTTATAAAGGTTGTTGCGGTTCTCCTTCTCCACGGAGAGGTCGCCTTCGGAGTTGTCGTCCCACCGGCGGCAGCAGTAGAGCGGCTCATAGATACGTCCTATCTCATAGCTGCGGCTGATGGCCAAAGCCAGGGCATAGTCCTCACCGTAGTTGACGTTGGGCATGCAGAGGTTGCGGATGACAGGCGTGAAGAACGCGCGCGGTGCACCCAAGCCATTGATGCGCAAGGCGTTGTTGCGACCATTCTCCGGTGTCCACTCGCGGTGGTCGATGATGCCGGGGGGCAGTGGCTGGCGGTTGATGTCGGTGAGCTGATAGGCTCCGATAATCATCGCTACCTGCTGTTGGATGAAGGCGTCGTGGATTTTCTGCAGCGTGTTCTCGTCGATATATTCGTCGTCACTGTCCAGCTGTGCGATGAAGCGTCCGCAGCGGGCGTCGTGGGCCGCCATATTCCAGGAGCCGCCCACGCCGAGGTCACGGCGTGAGGTGACGATATGCACGATGCGGTCGTCATGGTAGCTGTCCACAGCCTCCGTGGTGCCGTCGGTAGAGGCACAGTCGGGGCCGTTCTCCACGACGAAGACATTGTAAGGGAATGTCGTCTTTTGCGACAGCGCTGAGTCGAGGGCTTCGCGGATGGTACGGATGCGGTTGCGCACCGGAATCATGATGGACATCTCTACAGGGAAGGTTCCAGCAGTAAGGTCGACCTTTTGGAAGTCGCCGGGGGCGAGATAGGCACCGATGGCCTTGAGGTGGTCGGTGCAAGCCTGCTCCATCTCTATCTGTGAGGCGCGGTTGCGGGGATCTACATAGTCGAAGAGGCGCTCCCCGGTCTTGCGGTGGCGCTCCTGCTCAGTGAGGGGCAGCTCCACCTCGGAGTACATGAACTCGTTGACATGCACGAGGTCGTAGTGCTCTGAAATCTTCAGGCGCAGGTCGTAGAAGCCCGCGGCGGCATAGTCGGCAGTCATGCGTGTGGCAGCTTCCTTCAAGGCCTGGGTGTTGAGCAGCACAAGACCACCGAAGTTGAAGTCGTCGCGCAGGGAGCCGCGCTGATAGTCGATGACGGGGAGCTCAGTGCGCACGCCCTCGGCGGAGATGTGGTAATGGTCGGAATAGAGAAGTCCGGCACCGGTGACATCGGCAAGCTGCACCATACGCTCCAGGGCGAGATAGCCCGGGAGAAGATGCTTGCCTTTCAAATAGAATAAGGTGTAGGGAGCCGTGGCCTTGGCGGCAATGTCTCTGATGGTGGCGGAGGCCGTGACAGCGGTGGTGAGGATGTTCACACTGTTGACGATGGCCTCACCTTTCAAGACCTCAATGTTTCTCTGTGTTTCTTGCTCTGTGCCCTGTGGCAGGAAGCAGTCTATCATATTCATAATTACGGTTGTCATCCCTTGAGTTATCCTGAGCCACTACAGCCATCCTGGATTCTGGCTGACGGCGGGGTTGGCCTTGATGACAGCGGCAGGAACGGGGAAGAAATAATATTTTGGTTTGTATATACGTGTTTCTGTTGATGGAACGATGTAGTTGTCAGCGTCGAGTGTCACCTCTGCCTTCCCGCTGATGGCGACCTGCGCACCGCGGTTGACATTAGGATGCTGTCGGCTGTCGAGCTTGTCGAGTTGATGCCACCTCACGAGGTCCCAGTAGCGGTACCAGTTGTCGAGCATCAGCTCGCAGCGCCGTGTGCGCCGTATCTCGTAGAGCAGGTTGCTGACACCGTCCTTGTTGGCCGGGTCATGGGGCGGGCGCAGTGTCAGCGCTGGAAGTCCGGCACGTCGCTGCAACAGGTTGACGGTGACATCGAGGTCATCCTGTGTGATACTCCCCAGCTCCGCGAGAGCCTCAGCGTCGTTGAGGAGGACGACGGCATACCAGAAGATAGGCGCATCGGTATAGTTGGTGTTGGAGCCCATGCGGTAGTAGCTGTCGAGGGTCGTATTGTCGAACTTCCTGATGCCATAGCCTGTCGACGAAGCCATGGGTGCCACCGCGCCGTCGCTGCACGGCCGACTCCATGTCGCTCCTTTGAAGTAGACGATGCTGTCGGTGATGGCACTCAGACGCTTGTCACGCCGTTGCAGCATGCCGGCGATGCTGTAGTTGCCATCGGCGTTGACAGTAGCCCTCTCGGTGGTGTCAAGGGCCGTCGTGGCTTTCGGCTTACCGTCGCGGAAGAGGAAGGCGTCGACGGCATCTTTGGTGAGACCGTAGACCTGCTGCGAGGCTGTGGTGGCGGCAATGAGACCGTGGGTCATCACCTCACGCTCGTAGTTGCGGAAGAAGATGACTTCACGGCAATGGGAGAGGTCGGCGGAGTGGTAGACATCGCCATAGTCTGCTGTCAGCGCATAGCGCCCTGAGATGATGAGGGCCTCACTGGCCATGACACACTTGCGCAGGTACATCCTGGCCCGGCTCTCATTGGGTGCCTTGCCATTGTCGGCCCTCGTGCGGTAGCGGCAGTAGGTGCCCTCATAGAGGCATACATCGCTCAGCAGGGCCAGGGCCATATCCGACGACCACAGTGTCTTGTCGGTAGCCTCAGGGAGGTGGGCCACGGCGAAGTCTATATCAGCGACGATGGAGTCCATGACGACATCGCGGTCGGTGCGGTTGTCAGCCACGAGGGTCCTGTCGTCCTGTGTGGCCGCCGGTGTCGTTATCCAGGGCACGTCGCCATACTCTCTGACGAGCTGGAAATAGAGCCAGGCGCGGTTGAGGCGGGCAATGGCCGTGAAGGTCGTCTTCATATCGGCCGTCAGTGTCGACGCCCCGACATTCCTTATCACGCTGTTGGCCCGTTTTATCTGCGCAAAAGCGTCGTCCCAGTAGTCGGAACGCGAGGGCACAGCATAGAAGCTCCAGTTGAAAGCCGTGGGGTTGGCCTGGTCGTCGGAGAGACTCTTGTAATAGAACCAGCCCAAGAAGCCGTCCTGCCCGTAGCCGTCGAAATTGGTGTAGAAGTCGTTAGTGAAGCTGGCAACCTCAGCGACATTGCTCCAATAGGCGGGACTGTCCATAAACGCCGACTTGGCACTCTTGTCCAAGATGTCATCACATGCCGTAAGCACGATGACACCCACGGAGAGGGTGGCGAGCAGACGTAATAGGCTTCTTATCATTGTTTCTTGCAGGTTCTGTTTTATGACGGCAAAAATACGTTAATATTTTCACACGGACAAGAAAAAACGCGTGAATATTCTCCCACGGGCAAGAAAATCTTCTTTTCCGCCCCTACGCCGAATCGGGAGCCGCTCACCGATGGCAAGGCCGGCGTCATCTAAAAAGTATTAAATGAACCTTTTTTAAGCCAAGAAGGACACCAAGCTATGGATTTTTCTGCTTATATTTGCAGCAACAATCCACCACTGTCTAACCCTTAACGAAAACGCTATATGAACAACATCCCATCCATCTTCTGGCTGGTGCCCGTGGCTTCTGTCGTCGCCCTTGTCACGGCCTGGACTTTCTTCCGCACGATGATGCGCGAAGACGAGGGCACGGTGCGCATGCGCGAGATTGCCGGCTTCGTGCGTCGTGGCGCCATGGCCTACCTCCGTCAGCAGTACAAGGTTGTGCTGATTGTCTTCCTCATCTTAGCCGCTGTCTTCGCCATCATGGCCTACGGCTTCAAAGTCCAAAACCCGTGGGTGCCCTTTGCCTTTCTCACCGGTGGCTTCTTCTCCGGTCTGGCAGGCTTCTTCGGTATGAAGACGGCGACCTATGCCAGCGGGCGCACGGCCAACGCGGCCCGTCAAGGCCTTGACAAGGGTCTGCGCATCGCCTTCCGGTCGGGGGCTGTCATGGGACTTGTCGTCGTGGGCCTCGGACTCCTCGACATCGCCCTGTGGTTCCTCATCCTCAGCGCCTTCTATGGCGGCAGCCACTTAGCCTTGGTGACCATCACCACGACGATGCTCACCTTCGGCATGGGTGCCTCCACACAGGCTCTCTTCGCCCGTGTTGGCGGCGGCATCTACACCAAAGCCGCCGACGTCGGTGCCGACCTCGTGGGAAAGGTAGAGGCCAACATCCCGGAGGACGACCCGCGCAACCCCGCCACGATAGCTGACAATGTCGGCGACAACGTGGGCGACGTGGCTGGCATGGGTGCCGACCTCTACGAGAGCTACTGTGGCAGCATCCTCTCCACGGCGGCCCTCGGTGCCACCGCCTTTGCCATGGCGCCCGGCGACATGCAGCTCCGTGCCGTCATCGCCCCGATGCTCATCGCGGCCGTCGGCGTCTTCCTCAGTCTGATAGGCATCTTCATGGTGCGCACCAAGGACGGTGCCACGATGCGGGACCTCCTCCACTCCTTGGGGGCTGGCACCAATACGGCGGCAGCACTCATCGCCGTGGCGACCTTTGCCATCCTCTATCTCTTAGGCCTCGACAACTGGCTCGGCATCGCCTTCAGCGTGGTGACAGGACTGGCGGCAGGCGTCATCATCGGACAGAGTACGGAATACTATACCTCACAGACCTACAAGCCCACGCGCGACATCGCGGCAGCCTCGGAGACGGGAGCCGCCACGGTCATCATCAAGGGCATCGGCACTGGGATGATTTCCACGTGCATCCCTGTCATCACCATCTCCGTGGCTATCATGCTCAGCTACCTCTGTGCCAACGGCTTCGACCTCTCCATGAGCGCCCAGTCCATCCAGTCGGGTCTCTACGGCATCGGCATCGCGGCCGTGGGCATGCTCTCCACCCTCGGCATCACCTTAGCCACTGACGCCTACGGACCTATCGCCGACAACGCCGGTGGCAACGCCGAGATGAGTGGCCTCGGTGAGGAGGTGCGCCACCGTACCGACGCCCTCGACGCCTTAGGCAACACCACAGCGGCAACGGGCAAGGGCTTCGCCATAGGGTCGGCGGCGCTGACGGCGCTGGCACTCTTAGCATCCTATATAGAAGAGGTGAAGATAGCCATGGCGCGCGCCGTGGAAGGCGGCAGACAGTTTGTCGACGCCATGGGCAACAGCTTCGACCCGTCAACGGCCTCAATGACCGACTTCATGCAGTTCTTTGAAGTCAACCTCATGAATCCGAAAGTCCTGGTGGGAATGTTCATCGGTGGCATGGTGGCCTTTCTCTTCTGTGGCCTCACCATGGGAGCCGTGGGACGTGCCGCTGAGAAAATGGTGGAAGAGGTACGGCGGCAGTTCCGGACCATCAAAGGCATCCTGACCGGAGACGCCACCCCCGACTACGGGCGCTGTGTGGAGATCTCCACGCGGTCGGCCCAGCACGAGATGATCGTGCCGTCGCTCTTAGCCATCGTCATCCCCATCGTCGTGGGCTGTGTCCTCGGCGTGGCAGGAGTCTTGGGACTGTTAGCGGGCGGTCTGGCCACAGGCTTCTCCTTAGCGGTGTTCATGGCCAACAGTGGCGGTGCCTGGGATAACGCCAAGAAGATGGTGGAAGAGGGCAACTTCGGCGGAAAGGGCTCGGAGCAGCATAAGGCCACCGTCGTAGGCGATACTGTCGGCGACCCGTTCAAAGATACTTCCGGCCCGTCTCTCAACATCCTCATCAAGCTCATGTCCATGGTGAGCATCGTCATGGCTGGCTTGACAGTGGCGTTGGCATAACACGCTGAGCTTCTTCACAAAATATGAATCGATATCTTGTGACGACCGTCACACGATCTTACGACGACCGTCACACGATCTTGCGACGACCGTCACACGATCTTGCGACGACCGTCGCAAGATGTACTGCCGACTTTTGACAACCAACAAAGCGAACATCGACAACCGTAAGATAACTCATCAGAACTGCCTCGTAGCCCTACAAGTCTGTCTTGAAATTTCGGGGAAACACCGGGTTTGGCCATTTAAAATTTCGGGGAAACACAGGTTTCGGCCATTTTAAATTTCGGGGGAACACTGATTTGGGTAGAAAAAATGTCATGGGAGCCGAGAGATACGGCAGAAAAAGTGTTACGAGAGCCGTAAGATACGGTAGAAAAAGTGTTACGAGAGCCGCAAGATATGGCATAAAAAGTGTAGGAATTATTTGGAGATATGGCAGAATAAATGTAATTTTGCGTTAGCATCCAACAATTAGAGACATGTTTATGAAACGCAATATCACGCAGCAACTGGAAGCATGGAAAGCAAAGGGAAACCGCAAGCCATTGATCCTCAATGGAGCAAGGCAGGTGGGCAAAACCTATATCCTAAAGCAGTTTGGTAAAGAAGCCTATCAAAATATTGCTTATGTCAACTGTGACGGCAATCAAGAGGTTGCAGCCATCTTTGAACAAGATTATGATATTCACCGTATCTTGCTACACCTCTCCGCATTAACCGGCGTGGACATCCTCCCTGGTAAGACGCTGATCGTCATCGATGAGATACAAGAGTGTCCCAAAGCGCTCAATAGTTTGAAATATTTCTGTGAGGATGCTCCCGAATACCATGTCGCTGTGGCTGGATCCTTATTAGGTATCTCGCTGCATGCCGGCAGTTCCTTTCCCGTAGGCAAGGTAGACATGCTCAAACTTTACCCTATGACCTTTGATGAGTTTCTCTTGGCAGCCGGCGAAGAGAAACTCGTCGACATCTTGAAGGCACAAGACTACAGCCTCATCACCCCGTTAGAGGCAAGACTTACAGAATTGCTACGCCAATATTACTATGTTGGAGGTATGCCAGCGGTGGTAAGCGAGTTCTTTACCAGCCATCAACTTTCTACGGTGCGTGAGATACAGAACCAGATTCTCTTCGACTATCAGCGCGACTTTTCCAAGCATGCTCCCCTATCCGAGGTGCCACGCATCAACATGGTTTGGAACTCTATCCCCTCCCAGTTGGCTAAAGAAAACAAGAAGTTCATTTATGGTGCCATGAAGAAAGGCGCCCGAGCCACACAGTTTGAAATAGCTATAGAATGGTTGATAGACGCTGGACTCATTTACAAAGTTGGCCGTATCTCAGAGCCCCGTACACCGCTGAAGTTTTATGAGGACTGGTCTGCCTTTAAACTGTTCACCTTAGACGTTGGATTGATGGGGGCCATGGCTGAGACGTCAGCGGCGGACGTTCTGGTTCGCGGCACGGCCATGACAGAATATAAAGGTGCTTTTACAGAGTTGTTTGTCCTCACGCAATTAGAAGCGCAGGGTATCACTCCTTATTATTATAGTGCCAATGACTCCAAGGCAGAAATCGACTTTATTATACAGAAAGAAGCCACGATCATCCCCATCGAAGTGAAGGCAGAAGAGAATGTTCATTCCAAGTCTCTCCGCACCTACATCGACAAATACCCACAGCTGAAAGGGATGAGACTTTCCATGCTTCCTTTCCAAGACCAAGGGTGGATGGCCAACTATCCACTCTATAGTGTCAACTTCATAGACCCTCGCCCTTCTTTCTGATGACTGTCAGGCCGTCTCGGATAGGGATGATGACCTTTTCCACCCTGTCGTCAGCAGCGACGAGGTCGTTGAAACGGCGGATGCCAAGCGTCTGTGCATCACGGTCGTAGGCCTTGTCGATGACATGTCCATCCCACAGCGTGTTGTCAGCGAGGATGATGCCTCCTGCACTGATGAGGGGCAGGACAGCCGTGTAGGTCTCACAGTAGGTGCGCTTGTCGCCGTCGATGAACGCCATGTCGAACGTCAAGCCGAGACGGGGAGCCTCGCGGACGGCATCGCCGATGCGGAAGTCGATATAGTCGGCCACCTCGGAGCCGTCTATCCACTTCCGCGTGAAGTCCTCCATCTCGTCGTTAATCTCGAAGGTGACGACCTTTCTGTGGTCCTTCTCCTGCCGCCTCCCGCCGTCCAGCTCCTTGAGTCCCTGCGCCAGACAGATGGCGGAATAGCCCGAGAAGGTGCCCACCTCTAAGATGAGACGCGGGCGCTGCATCATGACGAGCATCTTCAGCAGGCGGCCCTGCAGATGGCCCGAAGCCATGAAGCCGTGGACGGTATGAATGTTGGTGGCACGCCACAGCCGGTAGAGGTAGTCGTCCTCAGCATCACTGTGACGGGCGGCATAGCCCTCGATGTCGATGTCGTCTCTCATTGTGCCAGGATACCTCTGATGGCCAGCTCATAACCCTGCAAGCCGAAGCCGCAGATGACACCGAGACAGCCGGCGGAAATCATAGAGTGGTGGCGATATTCCTCACGCTTGTGGACATTGCTGATGTGCACCTCCACAACGGGGCAATGGAGCGAACGGATGCAGTCGAGAAGAGCTATGCTGGTATGGGTATAAGCCCCCGCATTGAGGACGATGCCATCGTAGGAGAAGCCCACCTCCTGCATCTTGTTGATGAGCTCGCCCTCGATATTGCTCTGGTAGTATGCTATCTCTACATCGGGGAAGAGCGCCTTGAGCGTCGGCAGATAGCTCTCAAACGACGACTGACCATAGATGCCGGGCTCACGAACACCCAAGAGATTGAGGTTGGGGCCATTGATGATTTGTATCTTCTTCATAATGATTACAGTTTATATGCGCGGCGTAAGGCCTTACGACATAAAAGTAGGTGCAAACTTACGAAAAAAAAACTAAACATCAGCGCTTCTAAATAAAAATAGCCACACAATGTTCTAAATCTCCTTTTTTTTTATTTACTTTGCATGTGATTACCCTTTGCGCAATATATGAAAAAAGCGTTGAAATGGACGGGGATTGGCTTAGCGTCCCTCGTCGCCCTTATCATCATACTCTCCCTTCTGTTCTATTTCCCGCCGTTCCAGAACTGGGCCGTGCGGCAGGCTGCCCGTGTGGCTTCAGAGAAGACCGGCATGACGGTCACTGTAGACAATGTGCGTCTGGCCTTTCCCCTCGACCTCTCGCTGAATGGTGTGAAGATGATGGAGCCCAACGACTCCATCAAGGGCAAGACCGACACCGTTGCCGACGTGCGCAGTCTCGTCGTCAGCGTGGAGTTCATGCCCCTGCTGAAGAAGCAGGTCATGGTCGACGACCTCTCCCTGCTCCAGGCCAAGGTCAACACCACCCATTTCATCAATAACGTGCGCATCAGCGGTAAGGTGGGGCGCCTGAAGGTCCGTGCCCACGGCATCGACCTCAGCCGGGAGCATGTCCGGGTCAACAGCGCCATCCTTGCCGATGCCGACATCAATGTCGCACTCGCCGACACCGCCAAGCGCGACACCACACCTTCGCAGAACTTCTGGAAGATCAACCTTGACAACGTAAAGATTAGCAACACCGCCTTCGCCCTTCAGACTCCCGGCGACACCATCGGTGTGGCCATGCGCATGGACGAGGGCAAGGCCCAGGGCGTCTTCATGGACCTCTACAAGAGCCTCTTCAGCGCCCGCCATATCGACTGGCAGGGGGGCTGGGTCACCTTCGACCAGACCTTCCGCCCTCGCACCCAGGGCATAGACCCCAACCACTTAGCGCTGAACAACCTCAGCCTCAGCGCCGACTCCTTCTTCTTCTGTTCGCCACAGCTGCGGCTCGTCCTGCGGTCGGCCTCCTTCCACGAGAAGAGCGGCATGCAGGTGGCCTCGCTGCGCGGTCCCTTCCGCATGGACAGCCTCGGCATCACGCTGCCTGGGATGTGGCTGACAACGCCGTCGACGAACCTCTATGTAGCTTTCCGTCTTGACAACGCCGCCGACAGCACCGACAGCTACAGTCTCTCGGCAACTCTCCGCGGCTCCATCGGAAGCCAGGACATCAGAACCCTTGGCGCACCCTATCTGCCCAAGGCCCTCGCTGCCAACCTTCCGCGCGTGCCCCTCGTCGTCAACGGCACCGTGGGCGGCAACATGCAGAAGATGCATATCCGTAACCTCTATGCTGCCATGCCCGGTATCGTGAAGCTGCGGGCCAACGGATTCTTAGCCAACCTCGACGACACCAAGCGGCTGAAGGCCGACGTCAGCGTCAACGCCAATGCCGCCAACCTCGACTTCGTCAAGGCCATGATGCCCAAGAGCGTCACCTCGACGGTCAACATCCCCCACGGCATCGGCCTGCGCGGCCACATGCGCCTCGACGGTCCTGCCATAGCAGGACGCTTCAACGCCACACAGGGCGGCGGCTCCTTAGGTGGCAATATCAGTCTGAACACGCGGCGTATGGCCTATGCCGCCAAGCTTGCGGCCCGCCGCTTCCCCATCAGCCACTTCCTCAAAGGGCAACCCATCCATCCGTTCACGGGAACGATAGCGGCCCGGGGACAGGGCACCGACTTCCGATCCTCGCACGCCACACTCAACGCCACTGCCAACATCAACCGCCTGCAATATGCGGCCTACAACCTTGACAACATCAAGGTCACGGTCAGACTGGGCGGCGGGCACCTCATCGTCAATGCCGACAGCCGCAACAAGCTCTTCAAAGGGCTCATCGGCATCGACGCCCTCACCTCGACGAAGTTCATCCAGGCCACTCTCTCCTGCGACCTTGCCCATGCCGACCTCCAGGGCTTGGGATTCGTCAAAGACCCCATCAACGTCGCCGTCTGCGGACAGGTCGACGTAGCCTCCGACCTGAAGAAGTTCTATCAGGCCCAGGGCTCCCTCTCCGATATCACCCTCAGCGAGGGCACCAAGCACTACCGCCCCAATGATGTCGTCATGGACATCCTCACCAACCGCGACACCACACGCGCCGTCGTCGACTGCAACGACTTCCACCTCAACCTCCACGCCCGCGGTGGCTATGAGCGCCTCGTCAGCGCCATCACGCCTTTCATCAACGAGATGCAGCGCCAGATGACCAACAAGGAGATAGACCAGGCCCGCCTGCGCAGCCGTCTGCCACAGATGCAGCTCTACCTCGTCACCGGCAACGACAACTTCATCGCCCGTGCCCTGAAGCACTACGGCATGGCCTTCAACAACATCGCCATGGACATCACGTCGTCGCCGAGGACTGGTATCAACGGTACGGCACAGGCCTACGGGCTCGTCGTCGACAGCATGGCCATAGACACCGTCCGACTCCAGCTCGCCTCAGCGGACAAGGAGATGAAATACAACCTGGAGGTCGTCAACGGTCCGAAGAATCCGCAGATCACCTTCCACGCCCTTCTCGACGGCGCCATCACCGAGCACGGCACATGGATGAAGCCGCGTATCTACGACGCCAAAGGGCGCCTCGGCGTGGGCCTCGACCTCATGGCCAAGATGGAGGACAAGGGCATCGCCGTCCACCTCACGGGCAACAACCCCATCTTAGGCTATAAGGAGTTTGCCGTCAACGACAGCAACTTCGTCTACCTCGGTGCCGACAAGCGCGTCAGAGCCGACATGAAGCTCACGGCCCCGGATGGCACCGGTGTGCAGATCTACAGCGACGACACCGACGAGGATGCCCTCCAGGACATCACCATGTCGCTGAACCGCTTCAATCTCGGCAACATCCTCGCCGTCATCCCCTATGCCCCCGATATCAAGGGTATCTTCAACGGCGACTTCCACCTCATCCAGACCAAGGAAGAGACGTCGCTGTCGTCGTCCGTCAATGTTGAGAACCTCACCTACTCCGGCTGTCCCATGGGCAACGTGGGTACTGAGTTCACCTACATGCCAAAGTCGGGCAACGCCCACTATGTTGACGGCATCATCACCAAGGACGGCGCTGAGATAGGCAACCTCTCCGGCACCTATTATAGTACCGGTAAAGGTGTCCTCGACGCCAACCTCGACATGAAGCGTATGCCCATGGACTTCCTCAACGGCTTCATCCCTGACAAGCTCATCGGCTTCAAAGGTTATGCCGAGGGTGACCTGACACTCAAAGGCTCACCGACGACACCCGATGTCAACGGTGAGGTATACCTCGACTCCTGCTATATGTACTCCGAGCCCTACGGCGTGGAGGTGCGCTTCGCCAACGACCCCGTAGACATCAAGAACAGCCGCCTGGTCTTGGAGAACTTCGAGGTGTTCTCGCACAACGACGAGCCGCTCAACATCTCCGGCTCCATCGACTTCGCCGACCTCTCGAAGATAGCCGTCAACACACGCATGCGCGCCACCAACTACCTTCTCGTCGACGCCAAGGAGACAGCACGCTCCGAGGCCTTCGGAAAAGCCTACGTCAACTTCTTCGGGACGGCCAACGGACTCATCGACAACCTCAAGGTCAGGGGCGTCGTCAACGTCTTGGGCACCACCGACCTGGAATACAACCTCAAGGACTCACCGCTCTCCACCGACGACCAGCTACAGGGACTCGTGGAGTTCACCAACTTCAGTGACACCACGCAGGATGTCGTCAACAAGCCGCCACTCACCGGTCTGAACATGGACCTCTCGGTGACCATCGACGACGGCGCTCATATCGACTGCTACCTCAACTCGTCGAAGTCCAACTATATCGACGTCATCGGTGGCGGCAGCATGCGCATGCAGTATAATGTCGCCGACGGCATCATCCTGCGCGGACGCTACACCATCGGTTCCGGTGAGATGAAATACGAGCTCCCCGTCATCCCGCTGAAGACCTTCACCATCGCCGACGGCAGCTACATCGAGTTCACCGGCGACCCCATGAACCCGCGACTGAGCATCACGGCAACAGAGCAGACGAAGTCAACGGTGGGGGCTGCTTCCGGCAACGGGCGTGTTGTCAACTTCACATGCGGTGTCAATGTCTCCAAGACCTTGCAGGACATGGGCTTGGAGTTCACCATCGACGCTCCTGAGGATATGACCATCCACAACCAGCTGCAGGCCATGACCAAGGAGGAGCGCGGCAAGATGGCCGTGGCCATGCTCACCACGGGCATGTACCTCGCCGAAGGCAACACAGCCTCCTTCTCCATGAACTCCGCCCTCTCGGCCTTCCTGAACGCACAGATTAACCAAATCTCCGGTAAGGCACTGAAGACCCTGGACATCGGATTTGGCGTCGACAACTCCTTCACGGGCTCCGGACAGCTGCAGACCGACTACTCCTTCAAGTTCGCCCGACGCTTCTGGAACAACAGGCTGAAGATATCTATCGGCGGAAAGATCTCTACGGGTCCCGATGTGGCCATGCAGAACGAGACCTTCTTCGACAATGTCTCCTTAGAATACCGTCTCTCCGCACTCTCCAACAAATATCTCAGCCTCTACTACATCCGCGACAGCTACGACTGGCTCGAAGGCAACGTCAGCAAGTTCGGTGGCGGTTTCCTCTGGCGGAAGAAGATGAACAAGCTCAGCGAGATCCTGCGTTTCTGGGAGAACGACGAGACCACAATACCCACCGACTCCGCCAAGAACAAGAAAAGCGGTACCTCTAACACGACAACGAAATGACGAAACACCATAGCAAACACCCTGCGGGCCTGCTGCCCGCTATCATCGGCTTCTCCACCCTCCTCCTCGCCGCCTGCTCCACGACAAGGAGCATCCCCGAGGGCGACCAGCTCTACACGGGAATCTCCAAGATAGAATATAAAGCCGAGAAAAAAGACGCACACTTCACCTCTACCCAGGAGGAGCTCGACGCTGCCCTGGCCACAGCCCCCAACGGCGCCCTCTTCGGCTCGAGCAGTCTGCGCACGCCCTTCCCCGTGGGACTGTGGGTATGGAACGCCTTTGCGGGCAAGAACGACGGCTTCTCGGAATGGATGATGAAGTCGTTCGCTTCCAACCCCGTCCTCATGTCATGGGTCAACCCGGAGCTGCGGGCCACCGTGGCGCGCACCGTGCTCAGAGCTCACGGCTACTTCCGCGGCAACGTCACCTACGACGTCATCACGCAACACAACCCGAAGAAGGCGAAGATAGGCTACACCGTGGACATGGGCCACCTCTTCACCATCGACTCGCTGCGCTATGTCGACTTCCCCCACGAGGCCGACAGCCTCATCAGAGCCACCACAGCACAGGCAAAGATAAAGAATGGCGACCCTTTCGATGCCAACACCCTCGACGCCGAGCGCTCGCGCATCAGCAGCCTCTTCCGCAACAACGGATACTTCTATTACCAGCCATCCTACTCCTCCTACCTCGCCGACACCGTCAGCGTGCCGGGGCGGGCTCTGCTCCACTTCCAGGAGGCTGACAACGTGCCTGCCATCGCCAAGCGCACATGGCATATCGGAAAGATAAAGATTGACATGCGGCGGCAGTACAGCGACTCTCTCCAGGACTCCGTCGCCTTCCGCCACCTCACCGTGCGCTACAATGGTAAGAAGCCGCCTCTGCGCACCGGCGTCGTGCTCAACAACATGCGCATACGCCCCGGTGCCCTCTACAGCTACCAGAACCACCAGGAGAGCGCCAGCCTCCTGGCTTCGACGGGCATCTTCTCACTCGTCGACTTCAACTTCACGCCTCGTGATACCATCGGCAACGACACCCTCGACCTGCACCTCAACCTGCTCTTTGACAAGCCTTATGACTTCTACGTCCAGACCAACCTCACGGGCAAGACCAACAACCGCATTGGTCCGGGCATCGTCGTGGGTCTGACCAAACGCAACGCCTTCCGGGGCGGCGAGCTCCTCGACATCAACCTCAAAGGCAGCTACGAATGGCAGACAGGCCACAAGGCTGAGGGCTCGCACTCCAAACTCAACAGCTACGAGTATGGCATCGACGCCTCACTGACCTTCCCGCGCCTCGTCATGCCTTGGCAGAACAAGTTCCGGCGGTGGATGTGGCGACGCGCCATGAGGACGCACTATTTCTCCACACCGACGACGACGCTGAAGTTCTCGTCGGACATCATCCGGCGCTCCAACTACTTCACACGCCATGTCGTCTCCGGTGAGTGGACCTACTCCCTGCAGACCTCGGCAACGAGCCGCCACCAGTTCTCACCACTCATCTTCTCCTTCGACTACATGCGGCGGTCGTCGGCAGCCTTCGACTCCGTGCTCCAGGCCAACCCCTACCTCTACTATACCATGCGCGACCAGTTTATCCCGCGCATGCAGTATGTCTACACCTATACCTCGCCGTCGTCGAAGACCAACACGCTATGGTGGCAGACGACAGTGGGCGAATCAGGAAACATCCTGTCCTTGGCCTATATAGCAGCAGGAAAGAAATGGGACACCAAGAGCAAGGAACTCTTCAAGAACCCTTACGCTCAGTTCCTAAAAGTAGAGACGGAACTCGTCAAGACCTGGCACCTCACCGACCACTCCTCACTTGTGGGCCATGTTGACGCCGGCATCATCTGGAGCTACGGCAACTCCGAGGACGCTCCCTACTCTGAGCAGTTCTATGTCGGCGGTGCCAACTCCATCCGTGCCTTCACCGTGCGCTCCATCGGCCCCGGCTCTTACCACGACGCGGCCTCTGCCAATGTCTACTACCTCGACCAGACGGGCGACATCAAGTTCTTAGCCAACCTCGAATACCGTCCCCGCCTCGTCGGCAACCTCTACGGCGCCGTCTTCCTCGATGCCGGCAACGTATGGAAGATGAAAGACGACTACCGCACGGGTGGCAAGTTCCAGATGAAGAATGCCCTCAAGGAGATGGCTTTGGGCACCGGCGTGGGCTTGCGCTACGACATGCAGTTCCTCGTCATCCGCCTCGACTGGGGTGTCGGCCTCCACGTACCCTATGCTTCCGGCTTCTATAATGTCGGTAAGTTCAAGGACAGCCAGAGCATCCACTTCGCCGTGGGCTACCCGTTCTAACGTTAACACTGAGAGAGGGATAAGAATAGGGATTTCCCTATGTTAAAATAGGAGAAAAGACATACGGCCTTGTTCTTTTTATCGCTATTTTTGCAGGACAAAATACGAGCAGCTATGAAAAAGAATTTGATAATCGGCTTGTCGGCAGTTCTGCTCTTAGGCAGCTGCGACACCTATACGGGCATGGGAGCCTATACGGGCTCGACATTGGGCAGCATCTTCGGTTCCGCCATCGGTGGCATCGCCGGAGGTCCGCGGGGCAGTGACGTGGGCACCATCGTCGGCATGGTGGGTGGTGCTGTAGCCGGTGCTGCCATCGGCAATGTCGCTGACCAGCAGCGCGAACAGCAGCGCCAGGACGACCTCGACCAGTATCACCGCGACAAGGCCCAGCGCGATGCCGCAAGGATGCAGAGACAGCAGAACGACGGGAATTACAATGGGAGCAGCAATAACAGTGGCTCCTACGACAGCGGCTTCGACGCTACCAACAGCGGCGACGACCGTATCTACGATTTCAACGGCAGCGACTACACCGATTCGGTGACCACCCAACAGCCGCAGACGACGATGCCGATGCACTCCAGCGTTGAGGACATGACCGGGAATCTGAAGTACTCGCCGAGCATAGAGATTAAGAACGCCCGGTTCCTCGACGACAACCAGGACGGAAAGATAGAACGTGGGGAGATGAGCAAGGTCATCTTCGAAATCTTCAACCGCAGCCAGACGACGCTCTATGACATCGTGCCCACCGTCGTGGAGGCATCCGGCAACAAGCATATCCTCATCTCACCGAGCATGCATGTGGAGAAGCTGGCACCCGGACAGGGTATCCGCTATACTGCTCTCGTCTTAGGTGACAACAGAATCAAAGACGGCTCGGCAAAGATCTGCGTCAGCGTCGTGCAGGGAGGAAAATCCATCAGTAAGATTTCTGAGTTCAATATCCCGACTCTCAAGCGCACGGTGGAAGATAGATGATGATAGGGGAAAGAAGGAAAAAAGTATAAAAGAAGTGCAGAATAGAAGTCCGGAGCTCCGAACTTCTATTCTGCACTTCTTGACTTCTGTCCTTCTTGACTGCCTACCTTTCTATTTCTCACCAGCTTCACCTTCTCCGGCCGCACGGTGGCGGGGTGTTTTGGGATGATGATAGGGTTCTGCTTGATGAACTTGGGCACCACTTCAGCCATATCGAACTCAAACTCGGGGAGGCCCGTCTCCACAGCGTCCTCGCGGTAAGGCACCTTCACTTTTTCCACGCGCTCCACCTCCACCATGGCAATGCCTTGTGAGAGCATGCCGAGCTCACGGGCCGCGCCATAGCTCAAGTCTATGATACGGTTGCGGTGGTGCGGTCCCCTATCCGTGACCCTGACTATGACGCTCTTGCCATTGCGGAGGTTGGTGACCTTCAGTCGTGTGCCAAAGGGCAGGGAGCGGTGAGCGCAGGTCAGGCTGTCGTGATGAAGACGCTCGCCACTCGACGTGCGGGCACCCGTGGCTTTCTTCGAATAGAAAGAAGCCTTGCCACGACGCGTCGTGCGCTGTGCCTGGACGGAAAAAGAGAACAGCAGCGCCAGGACAAATAGTAGATAGTATAGATACGGATGCTTCATACGGCAAAATTAAGAAAAAAATCTGAAATTCAGCACAGATAGAAAGACTTTAAGACGGAAAGACCTCAAGTTCTTAAGACAGAAGAACCGTAAGAACATGTAATTTGGCATAAGTTTTCCATTTGCGGATAATCTAACAAGCCTATCGCAAAAAAGTCTGCCACACAAAGCTTTCTTGCGTGGCAGACTTTTTATGGACTATTCTTCTCTGCTGTCTTTACACGATGCCCTGTGCCATCATGGCATTGGCAACCTTCATGAATCCGGCAACATTGGCACCACGGACGTAGTCGATATATCCGTCGGGCTGCTGACCGTATTTCACGCACTGCTCGTGGATAGAGTGCATGATATAGTGCAGCTTCTCGTCAACCTCCTTGGCGCTCCAATGCAAGCGCATGGAGTTCTGTGTCATCTCCAAGCCTGACGTAGCCACGCCACCGGCGTTGACGGCCTTGCCCGGAGCGAAGAGCTGATGCGCATGGACGAACTTCTCCACAGCCTCCGCCGTGCAACCCATGTTGCTGACCTCAGCCACACACAATGGCTTGTTGGCCAAGATGCGGTCGGCATCGTTGCCGTCGAGCTCGTTCTGGGTAGCGCAGGTGAGGTAGATGTCCGCCTTCTGCTCCCAAGGCTTCTTACCAGGATAGAAGGTGGCGCCACTGAACTCCTCAGCATAAGGCTGGCAGACGTCGTTGCCGCTGGCGCGCAGCTCGAGCATGTATTCGTTCTTCTCGCCGCTGATACCCTCCGGATCGTAGATATATCCGTCAGGTCCGCTGATGGTGATGACCTTGGCACCGAGCTCCGTGGCTTTCTTCACAGCGCCCCACGCCACATTACCGAAGCCGGAGACAGCGATGGTCTTGCCCTTGATGTCGATGTCGTGAGTCTGGAGCATCTGGTTGACGAAATACAGGGCTCCGAAGCCCGTAGCCTCCGGCCGCAGGATGCTGCCGCCCCACTCCATGCCCTTGCCGGTGAGGACGCCCTGGAACTGGTGGGTGAGCTTCTTGTACTCGCCGAAGAGGTAGCCGATCTCACGACCGCCGACACCGATGTCACCGGCCGGCACGTCCTCGTCGGGACCGATATATTTGTAGAGCTCCTGCATGAAGGCCTGGCAGAAGCGCATGACCTCATTCGACGACTTACCGCGCAGCGAGAAGTCGGCACCACCCTTGGCACCACCCATGGGCAGCGTGGTAAGGGCGTTCTTGAAGGTCTGCTCGAAGCCGAGGAACTTCATGATGCTCAGGTTTACCGATGGGTGGAAACGCAGACCACCCTTGTAAGGACCGATGGCGCTGTTGAACTGCACGCGGTAGCCCGTGTTGACATGCACCTCGCCCTTGTCGTCGACCCATGGCACCCGGAACATGTGCACACGCTCCGGCTCCACAAGCCGCTCTATTATCTTTGCTTTCTCAAATTCAGGATGCTGGTTGTACACATCTTTAATAGAGATGAGTACTTCTTTCACTGCCTGCAGGAACTCAGGCTCGCCGGAGTGTTTCCACATCAGGCCGTTAAGAACTTGTTCGACTTCCATAGTAGTAAATTTTTAGTCTTAAAGGTTAATCCGGCGGGAGACCCACCGGCTTACATTGTGTCGTATTGACGCTGCAAATATAGTGGATATTTGCTGATGCACAAAAGATTTTGTGGCTAAAATTCCTTAAAAGAATATCTTTTTGCTATATAGCCAAAGCAATGCGAAAAATGGGGCACCTAAAGTTTCAAAACGGGGACCCCATGGGCTATGCCGGAAACGTGCGTCATAATTTTTCCAAAAAATACGGGCCCGTCGCACCATCGTATCATTCTTTTTACTATCTTTGAGGCATCAAAACACAAAACCTTTAAAACCAGTAAGTCTATGAAAATCGGAATCCCAAAGGAAATCAAGCAGGGCGAGAATCGCGTTGGCATGACTCCCGCCGGTGTGGCCGAGCTTGTGCGCCATGGCCACAATGTCTACGTACAGCATACCGCCGGTGAGGGCAGCGCCTTCCCCGACGAGGACTATGTCAAAGCCGGTGCCACCATCCTGCCCGACATCGCCGACGTCTACCAGACTGCCGACATGATTATCAAGGTCAAAGAGCCCATCGCCCCGGAATATCCGCTCTGCCGTCCCGGTCAGCTGCTCTTCACCTATTTCCACTTTGCCTCCGACCGCGCCCTCACCGAGGCCATGATAAAGAGTGGTGCCGTCTGCCTGGCTTATGAGACGGTGCAGACTGCTGACGGCCGCCTCCCACTCCTTGTGCCGATGAGTGAGGTGGCGGGACGTATGGCAGCTCTCAACGGTGCCTACTACCTGCAGAAAAGCCATGGCGGCAACGGCAAGCTCATCTCCGGTGTCCCTGGCGTGAAACCCGCCAAGGTCCTCGTCCTCGGCGGCGGTACCGTAGGCGAGGCGGCGGCGCGCATGGCAGCCGGTATGGGTGCCGACGTCACCATCGCCGACATCTCACTGCCCAGGCTCCGCGACCTGGACCTGCAGACACCGGCCAATGTCCACACCCTCTACTCTTCAGCCCATAACATCATCAGCGAGCTGCCCACCACGGACATCGTCATCGGTTCCGTCCTCGTGCCCGGCGACAAGACCCCGCACCTCATCACCCGCGACATGCTGAGACTCATGCAGCCGGGCAGTGTCCTCGTCGACGTAGCCATCGATCAGGGCGGATGTTTCGAGACCTCCCACCCCACCACACATGCCGACCCCGTCTACACCGTCGACGGCATCGTGCACTACTGTGTGGCTAATATCCCCGGTGCCGTGCCCAACACCTCGACAACGGCCCTCACCAACGCCACCCTCCGCTATGCCGTGGCGCTGGCCGATAAGGGCTGGCAGCAGGCTTGCAAAGACGACGAAGCGCTGAACAAGGGCCTGAATATCGTCAACGGCAAGATAGTGTACAAGGCCGTCGCGGAAATCTATAATAATGGGTAGTGGATAATGGGTAATGTATAATGAGTAATGTACACTACACTTCACACATTATACATTATACATTACACATTACACATTACACACTACACATTACACACTATACATTATTCATTATTACCGCTCCTTCCTGCTTTCTGCCATCCATCATGATCTTTAGCGGATGGGGGAAGCGGACGTGGCGCACATACGGTGTCTCACTGACGGCAGGCATGGCATCAAGGATGTCCTTACGCAGCATGCCGTCAGTGCCATGGCCAGCGGCTACACCGTCTTTCAGCGTGATGGTGAAATAGCCCACCCCGAAAGACGTGAGATTCTGGAAGAAATGGGTACCTTGACTGGGGTCGACACGATAGCCAGGCAAGGCCACCTCCACGATGACACGCGCCGCCGAGATGGCCGGCCACTTCACAGGCACACCGAGCCAGTAGTCGCTGGATCCCCAGCGCCCAGGCCCAACAAGGATATACTGTCGCCCGCTGTCGAGGAAGCTGCGGTTGATCTTCTCGATGTCGGTGGCTATCTGCGGATTGTTGACAGCCGAGAAGTTGTCGTCGAACTTGACGTAGACGACATCGGTGACGTCGTCGTAGATGCCATGACCTAAGGAGTTGTGGCTTCTGAGCAGACATTCGCTGTCGGGCACTGCCGCCACATCCTCTACGAGCTCCTGCTTGGTATCGACGATAGGCCGTATCTGCAACAGACAGAAGTCACCGGTGCGGTCGGCATTGACATTGCAGGCAAACTCTATCTCCACAGGGCGTCGCATGGCATGACTGCCATATTTCATCGACATCTGCATGAGCTCAGGCAAGGGGAAGACGCCCTGCTTCAGCACGCCGTCGAAAGAGATAATCTTCCGTCCGTAGTCGTAGAGACCCTCCCGGATGACCTGATCGTCAGGGTCGAAAGTGGAGGCGATGTAGTTAAGGGCTCCGTCGTTGTAAGCCTCTTTGACCCTCAGCTTCATGATGTTGAAGCCGTCGTCGACCTTGAAGTCGGTACCCACATGCTTCATGTCGAGGGCATAGAAGCGTGTCTGGGTGTCGCGGAGTGCTATCTCCATGTCCGACATCTGCAACACCTGGTCGGGATGGTAGGGAGAGACGCGCAGTGTCTGCCCACCATCGACGATATACTTCCCCAGTCCCAAGGCCAACGAGGCAATACCGTCCTCGGCTTTCTCCTCCCCGATGGGATAGTAGTTGAGGGAGCGCAGCACACCCGAGATGGTGGGATAATAACGACTGCCATAGTCCTTTCCCACGACCTCCTGCAAGATGACAGCCATCTTCTCCTGGTCGATGACGTTTGACGTGGCCGTCATATACGCTTTGGAGTCATGGTAGAAGACGGAGGCATAGACGCTCTTGATGGCGGCGGCGAGCATGTGGAGCATCTCCTGCTTATCGTCAAGGCGCGGAATCATATAAGTGGAGTAGATACCAGCGAAAGGCTGGTAGTGGCTGTCTTCGAGCAGCGAGCTGGAGCGGATGGCGATGGGTCCCGTCGTGGCCTCGAAGAAGGTGAAGAAGTCGGCGATATAGCTGTCGGGGAGCTGGGCCTGGAGGAAGCGGGCGAGGATGTCCTCGTCGGGGGCATTGCTCAAGGCGATGGGATAGAGGTTGTTATGCTCCATGAACTGGTCGAAGACATCGGTGCAGAGCACAACTGTCTTCGGTATGCGCACGGTGACACCTGGGAAGAGGTTGAACTCCGGGTGCATCTTGATGATGTTGTCGAGGAAAGCCAGGCCGCGCCCTTTGCCACCGAGGGAGCCGTCGCCGATGCGAGCGAAATGCGCATAGCGGTCGAACTTTCCGCGGTCGAAGACGGCCACGACGCCGATGTTCTTCATATGCCGGTATTGCACGATGGCGTCGAAGATAATCTGGCGGTGGGCGTCGACATCCTGGAGCTTGTGCCATGTCACCTGCTTGAGGAATTTGCTCACGGGGAAGATGGCACGGGCACAGAGCCAGCGGCTGATATGATTGCGGGAGACATGGTAGAGCATGGAGTCGGAAGGAATCTTGAAGATATTGTCCTGCAACTGCTTCAGCGTGCTCACACGACCTATCTCCTGATGGGTCTTGGGATCGCGGAAGATGAAGTCGCCGAAGCCCATGTGCTCCTCCAAGAGGTGGCGGAGCTCCACAGAGAGCATCTTGGAGTTCTTGTCCACGAAATGGAAGTGCTCCCTGGCAGCGCGTATGCCGTTGGCCGTCTCCGAGCTCTCCATGATGAGGGGCAGGTATTCGTCCTGCTGCCGGATTGCCTCCAAGAGTTTGAAGCCAGCCTCCGGGTCCTTGTCCTCCTTGCTGCCTCCCATGGCTCCCTGATGCTTGGGATGGGCATGGAGAGGGAAGCGCACGTCGCTGATGACGCCCAAGCAGTTGTCCTTGTATTTCATATACAGCTCCATGGCCTCGTCATAGGTACGGGCCAGCACCACCTTAGGCCGTCCGCGCATGCGCAGCGTGGCAGCATGGGGATTGAGGGCCTCGGTGGAGAAGTTGAGACTCTGCTGGAGGATATAACTGTAGAGATTGGGGAGGATAGAGGAATAGAAGCGGATGGAGTCCTCGACGAGGAGAATCATCTGCACGCCAGCCTCCTGGATGTCATGCTCCAGGTTCATCTTGTCCTCGATGAGCTTGATGATGGAGAGGATGAGGTTGGTGTTGCCGAGCCAGCAGAAGACATAGTCGAAGATGCTGAGGTCCTCATTCTCCATCCGTCGTGTGATGCCGTGGGAGAAAGGAGTGAGGACAACACAGTGAATCTTCGGGAACGCCGTCTTCACGGCACGCGCCACGGTGAAGGCGTCGTTGTCGGCATTACCCGGCATGCAGATGACGAGGTCTATCTGTGTGGTAGCCAGCACCTTCTCGGCCTCTTCCGTAGTAGAGACCTGCGTGAAGGTGGGCGGGTAGCGGAGGCCTAAGGCCATGTATTCGTCGTAGATCTTCTCTTCCACGCGCCCGTCGTCTTCGAGCATGAAGGCATCGTAGGGGTTGGCGACAATGAGAACATTGTAGATGCGGCGCATCATGATATTGACGAAGGTGACGTCTTTAAGGATGAACTTCGTCCACTCCTGGGGTATCTGGGTTGGCATAGGTAATTGGCTGCTATAAGTTTTGCAATTTCAACTGCAAATATAGCACATTAACCGCAAAGCGCAAAGTTCTTGCGGATTTATTTATCAACAGTTTCTCCGAGCCTTATTCGTCGAAATCTCTTGTGAAATCGGTGAGGCCCTTCTTCAGGTGCTGCTTGAGTTTATCAAGGAAGGACGGCGCCTTGGGGCGAGGGGTGTCTTCAGTAGATGAGCTTGTATAGATATTAAACAGAATTTTCTTGGCGTTGGAGATGTCACGGCCATAGAGCAACGACGAACATGCACAACAGATGGCCCAGCAATTACGTAAGCTGGTGAAGGAGTTGCAAGTCATGGGAAGAAACGACTTGCTGCTTCAGGCCATCACTGTGCCCACCCTTGAACTGCTCAGAACGGAGGCGGCTCGCGGCACACTCCGACGGCTCATTGTCAGGCGTGACGGTACTATCTTCTTAGAGGGAAGTCCTGCAACAGGCAAGCCTACCGTCGAGGTGCAACTGTCGCCTGTCCATCGCGCCGTTTACCTATTATTTCTGCGTCACGAAGAGGGCATCGAGTTCAAGTGCCTCAGTGAATATTGCAATGAACTACTGAGTATCTATAATGGCATCTGCCCCGACGGTGATAAAGTCAAAATGCGGGAGACCGTTGACAGACTGACCAATCCCTTAGACAATGCTATCAACGAGAAGTGCTCGCGCATCAAGTCTGCCTTCACAGCCCTCATGGATGACTATTCTGCCAGCTACTACATCATTGGCAGCCAGTCGGAGCGCATCGACCCGTCTTCTCCACGCCGCTGGTTTCGCCGTCTGAAGGTCATCACCTTGCCAAGGAACCTGGTGGTCTACGAATGACTCATCATGGAACTCAAAGGCGCAGCCGCACAGGCCTCCCAAGGAAGAGGAGCCTAACACCGCAAGTACGGGCAAATGCTGATGGCGCGGAAGAGAAAACTTCCATCTTTTTCTTCATAACCCTTGCTCATTCGCCAGCGAAACATTATATTTGCACTCACTATCAAAAAACGGAAAGGGAATGAAGAAAGGGCTTATACTGGAAGGAGGCGCCTTGCGGGGGCTGTTCACGGCCGGCGTCATGGACGTGATGATGGAGAATGGCATCACATTTGACGGCCTCGTCGGCGTGTCGGCAGGGGCGGCCTTCGGCTGCAACTACAAGAGCCACCAGTCGGGCCGCGTCATCAGATACAACAAGCGGTTTGCCCACGACAGGCGCTATTGCAGCCTTAGGTCGTGGATAACGACCGGCGACATATTCAACGGGGACTTCGACTATCATCTGCTTCCAGAGCAATTGGACGTGTTCGACACCAAGACGTTCGACACGAGTCCAATGGAATTCTATGCCGTTTGCACCGACATGGAAACAGGAGCGCCCGTCTACAAGCTCCTCATGCAGCATGGTTACGAATGTTACGAGTGGATAAGGGCTTCAGCATCCATGCCCCTGGCCGCTAAGATTGTGGAGATTGGCGGAAGGAAGTTCCTGGACGGTGGCATCGCCGACTCTATCCCCTTGAAGTTCTTTGAAAGCAAGGGCTATGACCGGAATGTCGTCGTGCTCACCCAGCCCTTAGGCTATGTGAAGAAGCCGAACCCTCTGTTGCCGCTCTTCCGCATGCAGTTGCACCGTTACCCCAACTTCCTCCATGCCGCTGCCATCCGACATGAGATGTATAACGCCCAAACAGCCTACGTGCGCCAGCGCGAGCAGGAAGGTGCGGCTTTCGTCATCCGCCCAAAGGAACTACTGCCCATCAAGCACCTCACCCACGACCCCGACCTCATGCAGCAGGTGTATGACGAAGGCCGGAGAACGATGGAAACAAGGATGAAAGAGCTGACAGCATTCTTGAAAACTATCTGATGTGCACGGCATCGCCACCTCTCTTGGCCTCGAACCCACCGAAATGGTTCAATAGCTCCACAGTACGGTCGTCTCACTGCGCTGACAGAAGAAGCGGAGACGTTTCTGAGCCTATGCTGGGTTGTCGAAGACGAAAGGCACGCGGTACCAACGCTCCAAGCTCTTAGCAATGGTCGTCAACGGCTCGTCATCGAAATAGAGATAGCCGTTCTTCCACTCATAGAGCGCATGGTGGTGTAGACGGAGCCTTCGGAGCCTTTCTACGTCGGTGCCCATGATCATGACGGTGACTCCCGGCACGTCGAGACCACTCTCGTCGTAGACGTGACCTTGCATGATGAACGCCTCGCTTTTTGGTGTCGAGGCGCTGGCGAAAGGGACCTTCTTAATGGTCACAAACTGTTTGTCAATGGAATAGGTAAGTCCCGTACCCTTCAAAATCTGGTCAAGGGCTTTGCCCACATCGGTAGTTTTTACGGATGTACTAACCTTTAAACAGAAGCGTGAAATACCGTTTTTTCTTACTCATGCTTAGTGAAAGTTTATTGATCTCTTACATGAATAAGACGTTAACGAAAGAAAAGGGACACCCCTAAATGCTAAAAAAGATGCAATTTGATAGAAATTGCTATAAAATATGTATGATTATGATAACATTCGCCCTAAATTCTTTCACTCTGTATTTCTTGTCTATCGCTTGCCGCACAAGGGCTGACAGCAAAGGAATTCTGAGATATCCACTGTGCCGTTTCTAACGTCCTTACAAGTTCAAACTGTCCTCATCCTTCAGAAAATCAAGGATACTGGCAATAAGTCTATTGAGATGACTATGAAACGATACAATATATCACCACACGAAAATATTTTTTCAAAAGAGACGGGAATTCCAGAAATACCATTACATTTGCAGGCAAAAACTTGTGCCACTTTGCCCTGTCTTTATTTTTTTCTCCTTTTCAGGTTAGGTTTCTCACAGCCAAAGTGTATATATAGTGTATGAAGAACAACGAGACCATCGTACAACTGTTCCGCCAGCACTATCCCGACATGAAGCAGCTGGCCCGCCTGCTCCTCCACGACGACGCGGAGAGCGAGGACGCCGTATCGGAAGTCTTTGCCAACCTTATGAGCAAGGACATCCTTCCGACGGGCTCCACAGCACGCAGCTATCTGCTGACAGCCCTGCGCAACCACTGCCTCAACGTGCTGCGCAACCGCTCCATCCAAGAGCGCCTCAAAGGCCTCTACCTCCTCGACAGCCAGATTTCCGACAACGCTGACGACATAGAAGAGCACATCCACAACGTGAGGCGCATCCTTGACACAGAGCTCGACGACACCAGCCGCCGCGTGCTCACACAGCGCTATGCCCGGAAGCTCTCCTACGCCGAAATCGCCAAATTGGAGGGTATCAGCGAGACTGCCGTCTACAAGCGCATCCGCAAAGCCCTGGACTCACTCAAAGAGAAACTTACAAAAAAGAAATATGGACAAGATTGAACGACTCATCCAAATGATGGACCAGCCCGACCGCTATTCGCAAGAGGAATGGCACGACGTGCTGGCCGACAAAGAATGCCGGGAATACTACCGGCTGATGTGCGACACCGCTGCCGCGCTCCACGACGCTCATACGGCGAGCCAGCGCCCTGACAATACCGAGACGGAAGCTGCGCTGCAGCGTTTCCAACAACGCTATATGCCCGCAAGCCGTCACCTCACGCTGTGGCAGCAGGTAGCCGCCGCGTTTATCGGACTCGTCTTCGTGTCGGGACTGGCTTTTGCCACCGTCGTCCTTGTCAGGCACCACCGCCACGAAGCACGGAAAGAAATGGTGGTAAAGTCGGCAAAATCTGCTGCTCAGACTAAGCCCATTACGGCCACCCGCGACACCATCAAAAGTCAGCCCCAAACGGCAGACGGCGTGAAGCAGTTTGTCAATGCCCCCGTAGGCAATATCCTCAACGAGATGGCTGCCTTCTATGGGCTGAAGGCAGAAGTGCGCAGCGACGAGGCTGCCCGTGTCCGCCTCTATTTCAATTGGAACAAGCAGTATGATGCCGCCCAGGTAGTGGAGCAACTGAACCAGTTCGAGCACATCCACATCACCCTCGACGGCGATGTCCTCGTATTAGAAGCAGCAGGAGGGACCGACTGATGAAAAACAAGTTCTTATTTCTTGCTGCACTCATCCTGATGGCTGCAAGGCTCAGCGCACAGACCATCTCCCACTCTTTCCACAGTACCTCTATGTCCGACGCCCTGCGCTATCTGAGCACTGTCTCCAAGCATTACGTCATCAACTTTGCCTACGACGACCTCGAGGACTTCAAGGTCACCGCCGACGTGCGTGGCCAGAGCGTGCCCGACGCCATCCACCAGCTCATCGGCTTCTACCCCATCGGCATAAAGGTGGTCAGCGGTGGAAAGGACGACAAGGGGCACGCGCTACCCGACATGATTTTCGTGGAATGCACACAGAAGGAAGACCGCAAGCTCACAGGGCGCGTCGTCGATGAGAAAGGCCGGCCCATGGAGTTTGTCAACGTCGCCGTGCTCAGTCCGCGCGACTCGTCGTTCATCAATGGCGGCGTGACGACGGCCTCGGGCGACTTCGTCATCCCCTGCCGACCCACCGACGTGCTCGTCAGCCTCACCTGCATCGGCTACCGCCGCGTGGTGCGCCACGTCAGCACGGCGCAGGTCGGCGTGCTGACGATGCGACCCGATGCCTACAGCCTGAAGACGGTGACCGTGAAGGGTCGCCGAAAGGTGGAGCGCGAGGACCGCAATGTCTACACCTTCACCGAGGAGCAGGTCAAGGCCTCGCGCCAGGGTCAGCAACTTGTCGCCACGCTCCCCGGACTGCGTGTCGATGTCCTCAGCGGCAACCTCGCCACCCTCTCCGGCAAGTCGCTGACGATTCTCATCAACGGCATCGAGGCCAGCGACAACGATCTCAAGGCCCTGCAGTCGAAGGACATCCGCAACGTCGACTACTATGTGGTGCCCCCGGCCCGCTACGCCGATGCCGGCACCGTACTCGACATCCACACCCGTGCCGCCGAGAACGGCTATGCCGCCGGCTTCGACGTGATGCAGGGTACGAAGGCGGGGTTCAATAACACCAACGTCTATGCCAAGTACAACCACGGCCCGCACCAGTTCTCTCTCGACTACCGACTCGAACTGCGCAATGCGCCGAACTGCGACGAGCAGGATGTCTACACCTTCAAAGACGGCGACAAACGGGCCACCTACGACTACAGCGGCACCTACCACTTCGGCTATGCCAACCACGACTTCAACCTGAAGTACCTCTACACCCGTGGCGACAGCCTCAACTTCCAGGCGAAGTTCACACCCTCTATCTTCACGTGGTTCTGGAACAGCAACATGGCCGTCAACGCCGAAGGCAACCCGCTGTGGCACAACGGCACACAGGACAAGCGGCAGCGGCAGAACAGCTTCTCGCCATCCCTCGACCTCTACTTCGACCGCAAGCTGCCCGGGGGCCACGAAATCACGCTTAACGCCGTGGGCACCCTCTTCCACAACAGCCAGCACGTACACAACATCCAGAACGACGGGGCGGAGCAGACTCTCGATGACGACATGCGGCAGCACAACAACAAATATTCGCTCATCGGTGAGGCCGCCTATACCAAAGACTGGGGCCGCACGCAGCTCGCTCTCGGATACAAAGCCACGCTGGCCAAGTCGGACTATCGCATTAGCAACATGCTCTCCGACTACGAGGAATACAAATACCACGCCACCGACGACAGGCACTATGCCTACGCGCAGCTCAACGGCAAGCTGGCCAAAATAGGCTACCGCATGAGCCTCGGAGCCACATACGTCAACACGAGCAACGACGACACCCACTACCACAAGCTCTACTTCACACCCGAGGCCCTGCTCACCTACAACGTAAAGAACGGTGCCCTGCGTCTGCACGGCAAGATGTCGACCATCACGCCCAACATCTCCAGCCTGAGCAACAACAGCACCGTGACCATTCCCGGACTCATCTACTCGGGCAACCCCTGGCTGAAGAGCGCACTCGACAAGAACCTCAGCCTCACCTACTCGCTCAACCTGCCCTGGCTCAACATGGACCTGACCGCTGATGTACGGAAGATTGACGATGACTTCAGCACCTACTACCAGTGGCAGACGGTTAATAACGAGCGTGTCATCGTGGGCCGCGACGAGAACTGCGACTACCTGCTCAACTATGGCTTCAAGGGCTCGCTGGCCATCCGGCCGTTCAGCAACGACCTGCTGTCGATAGAGCTCGAGAGCGGCTACCGGTGGCAGAAGGAGAAAAGCAACATCATCGGCACCCACCGCCACCACTACATGCCGCTGTCCTGGACCGTGGACGTCCGCAAGGGCTGCTGGGGTGCCGAGTACTACCAGTGCATACCGTATAAGATGCTCAGTGGCAGCTTCATCAACTCGGCCGAGAACACACAGAACCTCATTGTCTACTACCAAAAGAAACAGCTCATGGTAGGTCTGGTGTGCATCTTCCCCTTCGCCGCAGCCAAATACGACAGCAGCATCCTCGACAACGACGTCCTTGACAAGCATGGCTGGAACCGCGTCACCAGCCAGAAGCGCACCTTCTGCATCACCCTGAGCTACAACCTCTTCTCCGGCAAACAGAACAACGCCGAGAAGAAGCTCAACAACAAGGACAACGACAAAGGATTCTTCTAAACCCAAATAGTCCCTGCGATACAACTTGTGTTACATTAAAAAGCGAATAACGGGAGACATTCCGATATTCGCTTTTTTATTACCGGTTCGCCACTTCCCGGACGAATTTTCTCACAAAAGTTGTACATTACAAAATAATTGCGTAAGTTTGCAAAAGAAACAAGATGAACGCATTATGGAGCAGACGATGAGAAAATATCCGGTAGGTATACAGACCTTCTCCGAGATCATACGAAGAGGCTATCTGTATGTAGATAAGACCGACCTTGTATGGCAATTGGCAAACTATGCGAAATTTGCTTTTATGAGCCGTCCGCGTCGCTTCGGTAAGTCGTTGCTCACGTCAACATTGGAGTCGTATTTTAAAGGTGACCGTGAGCTGTTCGATGGACTGAAAATCATGTCGCTGGAAAAGGAATGGACGCCTTATCCTGTCATCCATCTCGACTTGAGCATTTGCAAAGGGAAGTCCTCAGCACAAGAACTCCAGCGGGCGCTGATTTTCTTGTTAAGGCGGCTGGACGTTTATGAGGACCATGCTGAAGAAGTGACGCCGGGAGAAAAACTTGACGCGCTCATCAGGAGGCTTTATGAGAAGACGGGACGGCAGGTGGCGGTCATCATCGACGAATACGACGCGCCCCTGCTCGACGTGCTTCACAGCCAGGAAACGCTCGACGACATGCGCAAGGTCATGCAGGAGTTCTACGTACCCCTCAAGGCCAATGAGGCATTCATAAAATTCTGTTTCATCACCGGAATCACGAAGTTCTCGCAGCTGAGCATTTTCTCCACCATCAACAATCTGGCGAATGTCTCTCTGGAGAAGACCTTCGCCACCATCTGTGGTTTCACGGAAGAGGAGCTTTGTACAACCCTTTGGCCCGATGTGGAGCGGCTTGCCACCGCTTACAAGATGACACCCGAGCAGATGCACGAGAAGCTGAAGCAGCGGTACGATGGTTATCATTTTGCGGCGGATGCCCCCGAGGTCTATAACCCATTCAGCCTGCTGAATTGTTTCCTGCACGGCAGACTGAACAACTACTGGTTTGCTTCTGGTACGCCGACTTTCCTCATCAAGCAGATGCAGCACTTCCAGACTGACATCACCTCCCTTGACTCCCTCGATGTGCCCGAGTCTGCCTTTGACCAGCCTACGGAGAACATGAAGGACGCTCTGCCGCTGCTCTATCAGAGCGGTTACCTCACCATCAAGGACTACGACCCTGAGGGTGAGACTTATTTCCTTTCCATCCCCAATCAGGAGGTACGCATAGGCTATGTCAACGGGCTACTGCCCACCTACACAGGCTTGAACAACGCTGATGTGCAAGTAGGCTTTGCCTTAAAGTTTTGGAGAGCACTCAAGCAAGACGACATCGACTTAGCCATGCAGCACATGCAAGCTTATCTTGCCGGCATCCCCTACGTGGAAGGATTCAAGCAGAAACTCGCCGAGGCAAAGACCAAGGAAGGATTCTACGAATACACGTTCTACCTTATCTTCTCAATGCTCAACGTCTATGTACGTACGCAAGTGAAGGTGGCGGGTGGCCGCACCGACATGGTCATCCTCATGCCCGATGCCATCTACGTGATGGAGCTGAAGGTGGGTGACTCCGCCCGTCATGCCCTTGAACAGATTGATGCCCGCGGCTATGCCAAACCCTATCTCGCCGACGGCCGCAAAGTCGTAAAGGTCGGCATCCGCTTCGATGCCGACAAGCATACCGTGGACGAATGGGAGGTGGAATTGGATTCATGAGACCCAACTAAAATATATCTCACTCCTTTGCGTTATAACATAAAAAGAATTTCTTATGGATAACACAAGTCAAGATAACACGCAAGCCAAACAGAACATCGTGAAGAACCGCAGGCAGCTCGTGCTGTGGATAGGGGCCCTCGGCGTGGGTGCCGTCCTCGGCGTGCTGGGCTGGGGCTGGCTCGACACACTGATGAACTTCATCGCCACCGTCTACACGCGGCTGTTCCAGTTTCTCGCCGTGCCCACCATCGTGTTGGCCGTCATCACCACACTGGCCTCCATCGGTGACCAGAAAGACACGGGGCGCATCTTCCGGCATGCCGTGACCTACACGCTGCTCACAACCTTCGCCGCAGCGGCGGTAGGCCTCGTGCTCTTCCTCCTCATCCGTCCGGGCAACCTGCCGGCGCAGATGGTCAGCGGCGGGCAGGCCGCCATCCCCAAAACACTCGGCGGCGAGACCTACTACGACCATATCCTCTCGGTGGTGCCCAACAACCTCGTGCAGCCGTTCTTGGAGGCCAACGTCCTCTCGCTGCTACTCATCGCCGCCGCCGTGGGCATCGCCCTGGCAAAGATGCGGCAGGGCGAGCGGCGCACTACGGTGCTCAACCTGCTCTTAGGCCTGCAAGACCTGCTCTTCATGCTCATCAAGGGTCTCATCTGGACGTTGCCGTTGGGCATCATGGCCTTTGCCGCACAGCTCAGCGCACAGGTCACGGCCGGTGTGGCGGCAGCCTCGCTGGGTCGTTACGTGGCCGTCATCCTCGGCGGCAACGTCTTGCAGTTCTTTGTCGTGCTGCCCCTCTTCCTGCTGGCGCGCGGCCTCAACCCCATCCGCCACCTGGGCCGTATGATGCCGGCCGTGCTGATGGCGTTCTTCACCAAGAGCTCGGCGGCCACGCTGCCCGTGACGATGGAAACGGCGGAGAAGCGAGCGGGTGTAGCACCGAAGGTATCGCGCTTCGTGCTGCCCATCTGTACGACCATCAACATGAACGGCTGTGCGGCCTTCATCCTCGTCACCTCGCTCTTCGTCATGCAGAACGGCGGCGCCCACCTCACCCTGCCGACGATGCTGCTGTGGCTCGTCATCGCCGTGGTGGCTGCCATCGGCAATGCCGGAGTGCCAATGGGCTGCTATTTCCTCACCCTCTCGCTGATGACCGGCCAGGGCGCCCCCGTGGGCATCATGGGCATCATCCTGCCTATCTACACCATCATCGACATGGTGGAGACAGCCGAGAACGTGTGGTCGGACTCCTGCGTGGCGGCGATGACGGACAAGGACCTGAAGGGTTAGGAGGTTGATTCAGGCGATATAGATGAGGAAGAAGAAAGAGGCTATCCAACCAAGGATACACATCTGGATGAAGCGGTTCTTGAGCAACACCTTTGTCGGGCTGCCGCTCTTCACATCGACAATCGTTATCTGCAAATACTTGATGATAGCCGCTAAGACCCAGAAAGAAGTGAGATAGACATACTGGGAATGGAAACGCTGCATGACGCCTTCGGTGAGGGTATACATGATGTAGCAGACGATGGTCACAGCCGAGAGCAAGCCTATCACCTCGTTCATGAAAGGAATATTATACCGGTTGATGCCCTTGCGCGGCTCCTCGCCGGTCTTGGTGTAGATGACGACATCATCGCGCCGCTTGGCAAAGGCTAAGAAGAGTGCCAAGAGGAAGGTCATGAGGACGAGCCAGGGAGTGGGATAGATGGACGTGGCACAACCACCGGCGAAGACGCGGAGCACAAAGCCCACAGCGATGATGAAGACGTCAATGATGGCATAATGCTTCAGCTTCAGACTGTAAGCGATGTTCAACAGGAAATAGCCGATGATGATGCCCAAGAGACCGAGACCGCTGACATAGGCGATGGCTACCGACACACAGAGACAGCACACCATGACTATCCAGGCGCCACCCTTGCTGATGGCGCCCGAGGCTATGGGGCGGTGGCACTTGCGCGGATGCTGGCGGTCACGCTCCACATCCTGGATGTCGTTCAGGCAATAGATGGCGCTGGCCACAAAGCAGAACGAGAAAAAAGCTACTAACGTGTGCTGCCAATAGCCATCGACAAGCAACTTGCCGTCGAAGAAGACGGGAAGGAAAACGAACAGGTTCTTCATCCACTGTTCGGGGCGCATCAGTTGTATGATTGATTTCAGCATCTTTTCTATATATAATATAATGTGTGAGCAGGAGCGGCATGCCGCAGACTGTGATTTGCAAAAATACACTTTTCCTATGAAATACGCAAGCTACAACTGCACTTTTCCGGCATATTAATTACTACTACCACACTTTTCCGTCATTTTGGACCGCTCAAAACTACACTTTTCCGATATTTTAGCTCGCATCACTACACTTTTCCGTCATTTTGGGCCGCTCAAAACTACACTTTTCCGTCATTTTAGGCCTCCCGAAACTACACTTTTCCGAGAAGCGCAAGCTTCCCTGCGGACCATGCCCGCATAGCCAAGCGCTGTGCAGCATGGCCTTTTTTCTTCTACACTCGGTGGAAGGTCTCGCTGAATGGCTGGCAAATCATAAAAATTAAGCAAGTGTCTTGCTTATTTAACGAAAAAGTCCTAACTTTGCACCAGCTCAACCATCGGAGGGCGTCATAAGGAAGTGGCACTGGATAAGACGGGGTACATTGCCTCGACTATCCAGTACCACTTCTTTCGTTATATGACATTTAACAATTAGATAGATGAACACGATTAGAATTGCAACGATTGAAGACATTCCACTCATCCGTGAGATGGCGGAACAAGTGTTTCCTAAGACTTACCAGCATATCATTACGTCTGAACAGTGCGACTACATGATGGACATGATGTATTCCGAGACAAGTCTGCGGCGGCAAATGACGGAGGAAGGCCACATCTATCAGTTGTTAGCCGTCAACGGCGACCCGGCCGGCTACGTGTCCATACAACCCATTGAGGCGGATGTCTACGAACTGCAGAAGATTTATGTGCTGCCCCGCTTTCAAGGCCGCCACTTGGGTCGCACGCTCTTCGACGCTGCCGTCAGCCTGGTTAAGCGGCTTCACCCCGAGCCCTGCCGCATCTTCCTCCACGTCAACCGCTACAATAAGGCCAAGACATTCTACGAACATCTCGGAATGAAGATTAGCAAGCAGGGAGACTACGACATCGGCAACGGATACTTTATGAACGATTACATCATGGAAAAGGAAGTCTGAAACTTAGCGAACCCTCGAAAAAGTGTAGAAATCGAGGCGAGCCGTCGGAAAAGTGCGAGCTTCTATTGATTGGACCCTCGAAAAAGTGTGGACATTCTTTCGCCGAACCCTCGAAAAAGTGTAGGGCTCGGCCTTTTTTATCCTCGAAAAAGTGTATCTTTGTAAATATACTTACCAAGTAGAATGGAGAAATCTTGCTTGAGAGGTTAACATTCTCTTCGTTGAGGGGTATTGATAATAAAAAGACACGAGACAGACGATGGACAGACAGCATGTTGAACAGCTCTTCCGACAGCACTACCGCCACATGTACAGTGTGGCCAGCTCCCTGCTCTATGATGGGCAGGAGAGTGAGGATGTAGTGAGCGAAGTCTTCGCCCAGCTGCTGGAGAGCGACACCGAGCTGCTGCCCGCCTCAGCCGAAGGCTACCTGATAGTGGCCGTGCGCAACCGCTGTCTGAAACGGCTGCGCGACAAGAGCAACCGCGAGCGCATCCTCCACCTCTACACCGACGAAGCGCACGACGGCGATGACTGGCAGGACGACGAGCGGCGACTCAAACAACTGCGCCAACTCGCCCACGCACTGCTCTCACCGCAGGAGCTGCACCTCTTCACGCTGCGCTTCCTCGACGGCAAGGACTACAAAGCCATCTGTGCCGAGACGGGTATCAGTCGCATTGCTGTGTGGAAACATCTGTCGCACATCGTCAAAGTGTTGAAAGAAAACTTCAAAACCCCAGAGCCATGAACGATTCCGATGAAGAGAAGATCAAGCGCCTCCTTGACGCACAAGAGCACCCGGAACACTACACCGACGAGGAGCTCCGTGAAATCATACACGATGCCCGACCGCTCGCCCAGTTGAAACGTGCCCTTGCTGAAGAGCGGGCCGATGACGGGGACATCAACGTGGAGAAAGCATGGAAGGCATTCAGCCAGTCACATCCCGACAGTTCTTATCCGCACTCCCACCACCACATACCCCGTTGGCAGCATGTGGCTGCGGTCTTCCTCGGCTGTGTCTTCCTTGCCGGCGTTGCCTTTGCTGCCATGACGCGGCTGGGCTGGATTCGCAGTCCTTTTGTCGCAGAGAAGCCGGAAGTGGCGCGGCGCACTCCCGTCACAGCAGTGCCGCGTGACACTGCCTCCACGGCCGACAGTCTCGCGCCAAGGCAGGAGACGAAGAAGCCGGCGCCCGTTGTCAAGGTCTTCGACAACACCACTTTGTCCGACATCCTCTCTGCGATGGGGCAGTACTACGGATTGAAGGTCGTCTATCGCAGCGAATCCGCCAAGGCCATCCGCTTGCACTTTGAGTGGGACCAGGCTAAGTCCATTGATGCCAACATTGCCATTCTCAACGGCTTCCAGCAGATTACCATTACTCGTAGCGGTGACACCCTTAACGTAGAATAGCTATGAGAAGGATATACCTATTATTATATGTTCTCCTATTAGGAGCCGTCCAAGCCAGAGCCCAGCGTGTGAGTCACAACTTCCGCAACGTGACGATGCCCACGGCCTTACAGCAGCTCGGCAGCATGACCCACCGCTACACCATCAACTTCATCTACAACGACTTGGAGGACTTCCGCGTGACGGCATCGGTCAGGGGCGCGTCCATCCCCGAGGCCATCCGACACCTCATCGGCTTCTATCCCATCTCGATGACGATGGTGGGCGACAGCATCATCAACGTGGAATGTTCACAGAAGACAGCATTGAGATACAAGGGCCGCGTGATTGACGAAAAGGGCGAGCCCGCCGAGTATGCCAATGTGGTGCTGCTCTCGCCCGCCGACTCCTCGTTCCTTGCCGGTGGCGTGAGCAACGAGAGCGGCTATTTCGTCATTCCCTGCAATGTGCGACGCGTCATCGCCAAGGTGACCTACGTAGGCTATAAGTCTAAACTGTGGACCGCTACCTCGCCTGACCTCGGCACCATCCGACTGCAAGCCGACCGCTATACGCTGAAAGGGGTGACGGTACAGGGGCATAGGCTCAGTTACAAGCCTTCGCCAAACGGTCTGAATGTAATCGTGAAAGGTTCACAGCTCGAACAGTTCGGCTCAGCGAAGGAGATGATCAAGCACCTGCCCCTTGTCATGGGTGACGGAACTGTGGCCGGACATGGCACTCCGCAGATATACATTAACAACAAGCTGGTGCGCGATGCCAGCGAACTGGAGCGACTGCAAACCGCCGAGGTGCTGTCGGCGGAAATTATCACACGCCCTGGTGCGGAGTATGCCTCCGACGTGACATCCGTGATCCGATTAAAGACCGTCCGCCGACAAGGCGAGGGTTGGAGCGGAAGCCTATGGGGAAACGTTGAGAAAAGCAAAGGGATGCTTGCTATAGCTAATACTTCGCTCAACTACCGTCTGCGTAATGGCATGGACTTCTTTATCCGTGCCAATGCCGCAGATAGCAAAGGCCGTATCACGGCCACGTCTAATGATCAATTAAAGGCTACCGACACATGGGACTACCATAGCCACATCAAGTGGAGAAATGATTATAAGTTTATTTACGGTGATGTGGGTTGGAACTGGGAAATCAACGACAGGCACTCACTCGGAATTACCTATTCTGCTATTGGCACTATCAAGGGAAAAAGAACGATCACCAAGACAGAGCAGGTGTGGCGCAATGGTGAGCATTTCAGTGATGACGACAACAGAAGCGTTACCAAGACCCAACCTAATCTTTCCAACAGCATCAACACCTACTATGTGGGCAGATTGGGAAAGTGGGGGATCGATTTCAGTGCCGATTACTATGGAAGCCACACCGACAGTGAGATGGCTGGTGGAACCGATGACGCTTCAGTAGGTAGCAGCACGAACACACGGAGCGACTTGTGGGCCGAGAAGCTCACGGTCTCGGCGCCGATGCCTGCTGGTACGCTCTCTTTCGGTGAGGAGACTTCTTACACCAACAGAAAAGCTGATTTCACACAGAGCGGTTTTTCAGCTGATACTCACATCCGGCAACGCACTGCTATCTGGTCGCTCTATGCCGACTATGCACTCCCCGTCGGCAAGAAGTTGAATCTCTCGGCTTCTTTGCGGCTGCAGAACGAGCACAACCGCTACGATGTGGATGGTAAGAAAGACGACGAGCTAAGCCACGATTATCATGTGCTTATCCCCAAATTATCAATGAGCTATGCTGATGGCGGGTGGCAGCACTCGTTAGCATTTGCCACATACCGGTACAATCCGTCTTATTCGATCATGTCGTCCTCGGTGAACTACCGCAGCAAATACGAGTACGATACGGGCAACCCCTTCTTGCAACCCATGACAAAGTATTATCTGTCGTGGACAACAGTATGGAAATGGTTGACGGTGGAAGCCTATTACGCTTATATCAAAAACTCATTCCGCACCTTTCAAACGGCTTACGACGACGTGAGTCATCCCGGCGTTATCATCACAGACTATCGCAACACGCCAAAGATACAAAACTACGGGGTGACACTTAACACCTCGCCTACCATAGGCATTTGGCATCTTAACTACACCGCCAGGCTCTTTTTCTCAGATGCCGACTTGGCTCCCATGGGCATCACGCACTATTGGAATGAACTTTGTACGCAGTTCAGACTTGACAATACGTTCACACTGCCCTATAACTGGACAGCGAACATCACTGCGAGCCTCACGCCTTATAACAAGTCGGATGTAGCTATTACCAAGACGGCAGCCAGCGTGGACCTCCGTATTTCCAAAAAATGGCTAAAGAGTAAGAATCTTCAGCTCTCGCTTTATGCCAACGATATTTTCCACACCAATTACAAGGAGATGACGGCGTATGGAGGCATTAACGTCCGTACCCAGTTCAAAGAATACGACAGTACACAGTGCGTGGGTATTGAGTTCACTTACAGTTTCAATACTGTACGCAGCCGTTACAAAGGCACACGCGCAGGTAGCGAGGAGAAAAATAGGTTATGAGCAACTTCAATGTCTCTCTTATGATAAGTTATCATGAATGGAAACAAAGTTCATTGGTTAACGTTCTCGTCACAGATGGATAACCTTAAAGGTTTAATCATGAAGAAGATACTCTTTTTATTATATATACTTCTGCTCGGCACTACGGTTGTCCATGCCCAGCGTGTGAGCCGCGACTTCCGCAACGTGACGATGCCCACGGCCTTACAGCAGCTCGGCGGCATGACCCACCGCTACACCATCAACTTCATCTACAACGACTTGGAGGACTTCCGCGTGACGGCATCGGTCAGGGGCGCGTCCATCCCCGAGGCCATCCGACACCTCATCGGCTTCTATCCCATCTCGATGACGATGGTGGGCGACAGCATCATCAACGTGGAATGTTCACAGAAGACAACATTGAGATACAAGGGCCGCGTGATTGACGACAAGGGCGAGCCCGCCGAGTATGCCAATGTGGTGCTGCTCTCTACTACCGACTCCACATTCCTTGCCGGTGGCGTGAGCAACGAGAGCGGCTATTTCGTCATTCCCTGCAACGTGCGACGCGTCATCGCCAAGGTGACCTACGTGGGCTACAAAACCAAAGAGTGGCCTGCGGCCTCGCCCGACCTCGGCACCATCCGGCTGCAGGCCGACCGCTATACGCTGAAAGGCGTGACGGTGAAGACACAACGGCCACAGTATCGTGCCGCAAAGGGTGGCATGACCATCGACGTGGAGCACTCGGTGCTGAGCAAGATGGGTACCGCCGTCGATGTACTCGGACAGCTGCCGCGTGTCACGGCATCGGGCTCCGACATCAAGGTGTTTGCCAAGGGCACGCCGCTTATCTATATCAACAACAAGAAGGTGACCGACAACCGCGAATTGACTGAACTGAAATCAGAGAACATCAAGAACGTGGATGTCATCACCGCCCCCGGCTCGCAGTACGATGCCACGGTAAAGAGCGTCATCCGCATCCGCACCCGTAAGCCAGCGGGCGAGGGATGGAGCGTGAGGAACGATGCCAACGCAAAATACAACACGATGTGGACAGGATATGACCAAGCTACCGTCAAATACCGTATCAAGGGACTGGAATTGTCTAACACCACGGCTCTCTATAGCCAAGTATTCAAAGAGGACATCAACACGGGCTACACACTCATGCCCAAGGACAACACCATCAACATCGACCAGCCTTTCAACGACGCTTTCCGGCAGAACGTGTTGTCGCAGACCTTCCGCTTGAGCTACGACTTCAATGCGGACAATTCCATCGGTGGTAGTTATTGGTTCTACAAGACTTTGTCAAGCAACATGGATGCGAACAGTAGCCAAAATGTCACGCGCAACGGTGCCTATGAGGGCTCCGTCCTACAGAGCCAGCGCCAGCACAGGGATGTAGGACCACGCAACGAGGCCAACCTCTACTATACGGGCAAGCTCGGCAACTGGAGCATCGACTTCAATGCCTCTTACCTCCACATGAAATACATGCTGAGCCAGCAGAGCACGGAAGCCAGCACGGAACTTGGCAATCGCAATGTGGCGAGCAACGGCGGACAGCGCAGCGACCTGTGGGCCGGGAAGCTCGTCGTGACGCACCCGGTGGGGAAGGGTACGCTCTCGTTTGGCTCGGAATACACGCATACAAAGAGTGTGGGCTTTTATGTCAACAGCAAGAACTATGTTCCTGCCTCCAGCACCAAGCTCTACGAGGCAAACATTGCGGGCTTCGCCGACTTCTCCTTGCCTTTCGGTCACTATGAGCTGGACGTCGGACTGCGCTATGAGCATGTCACGACCGACTACTACAGCTTTGGCAAACGGGAGCAGGAACCGAGCCGGCGCTATGGCAACCTCTTCCCCAACCTCTCGCTGTCGTGGAATAAAGATTTGTGGTCATGGCAGTTGTCTTACACCATGAAGACCTCCCGACCGGGATACAACAACCTGCGCAACTTCATGCAGTATGACAGCCGTTATCTCTATGAGGGCGGCAATCCCTACTTGCGTCCGGAATATACCCACAACGTGGAGCTGTCGTTCGAGCATAAATGGCTGAGTGCCTCGGTCGATTACGACTATATCCACAAGCCCATGCTTCATGCCTTTGGCTTGTACGACAACCAGGAGATAGCCTATTTCTCGGTTCGCAACATGGGGCACTATCAGATGCTCAGTGCTTCCATGACGGCCTCGCCGACATTCAGTTGGTATCATCCCTCTTGGGAGATAGATTATTCCCAACTATTCTTCCGTGAGCCCACCAGTCTCTGCTCCAACCATCCCTCGTTTACTTTCGTGTTTCGCAACAGCCTCGTCTTTCCGCATAGCTGGCTGGCGGGTATCGACCTCTATGGCTACACCGACAGCTATGAACCGATGCGGCGGTCAGCAGGTTTTGTGACCGTGAACGCGCGGTTGCGCAAGTCGTTCTTCAAAAACCACCTCGTCTTCCTCCTCCAAGCCTCAGACCTGACCAAGGGCAATCGTGAGCGTTGGACTTTTTATGGCACGGATGTCATCAGCCGAAAGGATGCCAACAATTTCACGCGCAGCATCTCGCTCACCGTGACCTATAACTTCAACGCCTCGCGTAGCCTTTACAAAGGTACGGGTGCAGGAAATGAAGAGAAGAAGCGACTGTGAGGATACCAAGAGGGATTACAAGATACTTATGCATACGACTGGACTTCCGGACTTCTGTACTTCTCCTATTTTTGATATACTCTCTTACTTTGTTAATCATAATTAAAACTTTGGCCTATTTACACCTTTTTATAAATCGTACTTTATAAATTTGTGATATTTGCCCAAAGTTTTAATTACGATTTATAGCTTATGCTATGTAGAGAAACTAACGTAATACTTCCATAGTGTTAAGCCTATTTAAGCCTTGATGTTAAGGATGTATAAGCGGAAAAAGTTGGTAGTCTTGTTTTTTCAACCTAACTTTGCAGTGATATAAAAACTAAGAGAGATGGAAAGGAAAGTAATGATACTGATGCTTTGCATGGCAGCGACTGCTGCTTATGCACAGACAGACGGAGCGGCCACAGCCACAAGCACTGCCGACTCACTGCGCATGGACAGCATCATCCACGCCCTGCCCGAGGTCATGGTCAAAGGTGAGCGGCCCGTGGTGAAGGTAGAGGGCAGTAAGCTCACCTACGACATGCCACAGCTGTTGAAGAAGGAAGGGGCGGAGAACGTCTATGACGCGCTCAAGCTCATCCCCGGCGTGGCCGACGACAATGGCTCGCTCACGTTGGCAGGCAATGCCTTTAATGTACTGATCAACGGCAAGCACTATCAGATGGATGCCGCACAACTCAACGCCTTGCTGAAGAGTCTGCCCGCAAGCAGGCTGAAGCACGCCGAAGTGATGTACACCACGCCGGCCCGCTATGAGGTGCGTGGGGCGAGCATCAACCTCGACATCGCCTCCGACAGTTCACAGCCCGATGGATGGCAGGGAGAACTCACGGGAGCCTGGAACCAACAGCATGAGGCGATGTGGAGTGAGCGTGGTGCCTTCCTCTATCATCACAACAAGTTGGACATCGACTTCAACTATGAGCACGACCACGGCAAGTCGTACCGTACCACTGACGAGACCTCGCTCCATGCGCTCGACGACGGTACCACGCACGACATCGTGACCGACGAGGCGCAGCGCAGTCGCGATCACGAGCATCTGTGGCGTATGGGGCTTGACTATGCCTTCACGGAGAACCACCGCCTCAGCCTGAGCTACACGGGCAACTACAACACCGAGCATGCCCGTGAGGACGTGACGGGAAACGTGACGGCCGCCAATGCTTATCGGACAAGAAAAACCATGCACGACGTGATGCTCGACTACCAGTTGCCTACGGGTACGAAGGTCAACGTGGAATACACCTATTATAATACGCCCTCGACACAGCAGCTCACCAGCACGCTGCCTACGGGTGAGCTCCACTTCGACACCGATGAGCACCAGCGCATCAACCGCTGGAAGTTCCATCTCGGGCAGGAGCACAGCCTCGCGGGCGGGTGGGGACTCAACTACGGCGTGCGTTACAGTCTTACCAATGACCACAGTTGGCAGACGTTCACGTCGACGGGCGACAACACCGCCGCCCACCCCACCAACTCCTACAGTCGACAGAACGAGGACATTGTCAACATCTATGCCGGCACCAACGGCAAGATAGGAGAAAAACTCGACTTCGAGGCTTCGCTGGCCGCCGAATACTATCACTCGCCGGTCTGGCACCAGTGGAATGTCTATCCCACGCTCTCTCTGACCTACATGCCCAATAGCAGTCACATGCTCCAACTCAACTTCAGCAGCGACAAAAAGTTCCCGGACTACTGGACGCTGCAGAGCTTCACGACGTACAGTAACGGCGGCTACAATGAAGTGGTGGGCAACCCCGGATTGAAGCCGTCGAGTGACTATCAGACGCAGCTGGTCTATGTGCTGCACAATAAATATCAGTTCGTGGCGTGGTTCAACTACACCGACGACTACTTCGTGCAGACACCTTATCAGCGCCACGACCGCCTCACGGTGCAATACAAATACCTCAACTTCGACTACTCGCAGCAGTGGGGCTTGCAGGCTTCCGTACCCCAGCGCTTCGGCAACTGGCTCGACAGCCGGTTGACGGTCCTCGGCGTGTGGATGAAGGAGAAGTGCTCAGCGTTCTATGACATTCCCTTCAACCGCGACATCGCCTGGGTGATGGCCAGTCTGCGCAACAACTTCACGCTTCTGCCTGAGCATCTCTATATCAACCTCGACGGCATGATACGCTCCAAGGCTCACCAGGCCATCTACGACTTGCCCGCCTCAGGTAATGTCGATGTGGGACTGAAATACATCTTCTGGAAGAAGCGCGCCACGCTCCACGTGTTCTGCAATGACATCTTTGAAACCTCCGGCATCGACCCCGTCATCCACTATGGCAATCAGAACATGAAGATGGACTTCTCGTGCTATCGTCAGGTGGGCATGTCGCTGGTCTATCGGTTTGGTGGCTATAAGGACAAGAGCAAAGAAGTCGACACATCAAGATTTAAGCAATGAAGTGGAAACGCATCCTTCGCTGAGAAGCCCGACGTGCTTGTCACTGACGTGATGATGCCGCGGATGAACGGCTTCGAGATGGTGAGGCGTATCCGTGAGCACGACAAGCTGACGCCTGTGCTCTTGACGAGCACTGACCCCGGAGGGGTCACACCATGAATGACCCCTGGTCGTCGGACGAGTGTGACTGGAGCTTGCGGAAGCCACACGAGGGAGCGACCTGGGGGTAAAGGATGACAGAGAGCAAAGACCTCGGAGAGGTCTCACGTGGATAGCAGGACATATATCGAAGCATCTTGTTGAAAGAAAGGGAAAATGGTCAGGGCCTGTGGCCTCTGACGAAAATTGCCGAGGCATAAAGTTGCGCCAAGGCGCATAAAATTGCTATACCCCGCCCTCACCCCGCAGGGTATTGCCGGTATCACCGTAGGGGCGGCCCTCCGTGGCCGCCCTCGCCCCGTAGGCGTAATATTTTCTGCACTGGGTGCAATTCTTATTTTATGCCCGAAGGGCAATTTTACGCGAAGCGATTTTCGGCATGGACAGGCTTCACCCCCAGAAAGGGGGTGGTGGTGAAGTGCCGGGGCAGGCTGCGAGCTTGCTCGCAAAGACTGCT
>ERZ791911.7-NODE-7-length-220540-cov-20.746255_pt1 | contig 220540 bp, 190 predicted proteins | sample MGYA00510142_ERZ791911 | MGnify/ENA primary metagenome ERZ791911 (study PRJEB30046, sample SAMN00792056) | human gut metagenome | study: EMG produced TPA metagenomics assembly of the A metagenome-wide association study of gut microbiota in type 2... | reverse complement strand
CTGAATCGACGGATTGTAGACAGATCAAACCGACCGTAAGCAGACTGTAGAAGAATTACCCCAACGGTAGGTAGGATTATACACGAATTGGCGGGATGCTCTATTTTATGCCCGAAGGGCAATTTTTATTTTATGCGCTCCGCGCAATTTTACGCGAAGCGATTTTCGGCATGGACTGGCTTGACACCCGGAGGGGGTGAGGCTCAATCTACGGGATAGCCGTCGAGCTTGCTCGAAAGGCGATCCCGTAGATTGGGCCTCAGAGCTCCCTAAGGAGCGAAAGCCTGTCCATGACAATTTTCCTTTTCTTTCAATAAGATGCTACGATATATGTCATGCTGTCCACGTGAGACCTCTCCGAGGTCTTCCCACGCTCGATGCTCGCACCCCCAGGTCGCTCGGTGTCGGAGGTCTCGCTTCGCGTCGACCTCCCGCCACCGAGACGACCTGGGGTCATTCATGGTGTGACCCCTCCGGGGTCAGTGCAGGGCGGGGCCGCTATTTGTATTTTGCGATGAGCTTCTCGGCGCGGACGTCGCCCATCTCCTGGGCTTTGCGCAGGTCGGTGAGGCCCTCGGCGGTCTGCTTCGACTCACAGCGTGCGATGCCACGGATGATGTAGAGGTCGCTGAGCTGGTCGGCTCCCGGCACCTCGAAGGCCATGTCGCAGGTGGCGATGGCATCGGACAACCGGTTGACACGGAGCTGGAGACTCGCCATCTCGGCATAGTAGACGGGCTCGGCACGGTTCAGGACAATGGCATGGGCGATGTCGTTGAGGGCTACCTGATACTGGCGCAGCTTCATCTCGCAACGGTATTTGGTGTAGTAGAAGTCTGCCGTGCCACGGTTGTTGACGAGGGAGTCGTAGGTCATATAGTCGAGGAAGGCCTTGCGGTAGTCGCCATCGGCATCATACTGCTGTCCGCGGGCCAGGACATAGGGTGCGCGGGCCTGCCCCTGCTGCACGTTGACGGCACTGTCGAGGAGCGCCATGATTTCCGGTTTCGGGGCCTTGAGCATTGTCTTGCAGCGGGCAGCCTCGTAGTAGACCTCCCCGTTCTTGCCCAGCTCCGTCTGCTGCAAGGCCGTGAAGAGGTTGAGGGCGTCCTGATAGCGGCCCATGGCAAAGAGAATCTGCGCCTGCTGGTGGCGATAGTTGGGCTGCGGCTTCACCTTGTCAGCCTCGCGGGCCAGCTCCAGGGCCTTATCGAGCGACCACTTCGTGAACGTGGTGTCGACACGGTAGACGCTGGCTCGATAGACGATGTCGGCATAGTTGCTGTAGGCGACATCCTTCTCGGCGGCTTTCTTCAGCTCCAGTTGCAGCATGTCGTCAGCCTGCTGAAGACGGCGCTGTGCCATGAGACTGTTGGCGCGCGTGTTGTAACCCGCCGTAGCCGTAGGGAAGAGGCGGATGTAGTCGTCGATATACGCCTCATACTTCGTGCTGTCGACACTGCCCGCTGCCATGAGGAGCATGACGGTGGCGTCCTTCTCGTCGGCGGGGAGGGCGGTGCGGATGCCCGTGGCGCGGAGTGTGGCGTCGTTGATGGAGAAGGCCGTGAGCTTGAAGGTCGTGGTGACGCGTGTGTCGGCGGCAAAGGCCTGGCCGCCCGTCTCCGGGCGCTGCATGATGCCCAAGAGCTCACCGGAGGCGTTGACGACAGGGCAGCCGAGCTGGGCGGCCGAGACGTCGGCATCGTTGAAGACATAATAGTTGTATGACGTCATGAACTTCTCGGTGCGCTCGGGTGTGAGGCTCCTGATGTCCGGCTTCTTCAGGTCGTAGCCCACGACATAGACGGGCGAGGCGGCAGCGTCGGAGGCTGTCAGCGGCAGCGCCGGGGCGGCCGACGTGCCTTTGATGCGGAAGCGGCAGAGGTCGTAGTTCTCGGAGACGCCGAGCATGACGTCGACATCATACTGTCGGCCACGGGCGTCGATGACGACGGCACGGGCAGCGCCCTTGAAGGGGTTCCACATGGCCACACCCTCACCGGCAGCGCCCGTGAAGACGCCATGAGAGGTGGCGAGGATGGTGCCGTCGGCATTGTAGGTGGTGAGGGTGAAGACGCTCTGAGCCGCCTTCTTCACACCGGCAGGCTGGGCTGCGGCGAAGAGGGGCAGGAAGAGCAGAAGGAAGGAAAGAAGGGGGTGGATGAAAGACTTGCGAGTCATTATCTGATAGGATTATTAGCGTTATGCAATAGTGTCTTGGCATTGTCGATGGCAGCCTGGGAGACGTCGCTGCCCGAGAGCATCTGAGCCAGCTCGGTGACGCGCTCCTCGGGTTTGAGGAGGCGCATGTGGCTCACCGTGCCCTCGGGAGTCTCCTCCTTGCTGACCTTGTAGTGGGTGGAGCCCATGGCGGCGATCTGCGGCAGATGGGTGATGGAGATGACCTGCCGGTGGTTGTCGCCCATCTCGCGCATGATCTGCGCCATCTTCTCGGCCACACGCCCGCTGACGCCGGTGTCGATCTCGTCGAAGATGATGGTGGGGAGCTTGACAGCGCCGCTGATCATGGCCTTCAGGGAGAGCATGACACGGGCTATCTCACCACCGGAGGCAACCTGGGCCACGGGCTGGAGGGCGGTGCTGCTGTTGGCACTGAAGAGGAACTGCACCTTGTCGATGCCCGAGGGTGAGCACTCCCGGCTGTCGAAATGGATGGCGAACTGCACCTTGGGGATGCCTAAGGGCACGAGGCGCCGCCTCATCTCTTCCTCGACCTTCATGGCGGCCTTGTGGCGCACGCTGCTGAGCTTCCGGGCGATGTCCAGACACTGGCTATAGGCAGCCTTGGCGGCTTCGTCGAGGGCCTGGAGCTGCTCCTCGCCACCGTCGATATGCTGTAGCTGACTGCCGATGCGGTCGCGCTCGGCGATGAGCTCGTCGGTGGAGGCGGCATGGAACTTCTGCTCTAAAGAGTAGAGGAGGTCGAGGCGCGCGTTGACATCCTCCAGCTCCTGGGGGTTGAAGTCGACCCGCTCAAGCTTGGCGTCGATTTCCTGGGAGATGTCCTTGACGTCGATGAAGGCGGAGTCGAGGCGCTGGACAAGGTCCTTGACGTCGGGGTAGACATCCTCGATGTCCTGAAGCCGTGAGAAAGCCTGACGGAGCTCGGTGACGCAGCCGTTGTCCTCACCGGAGAGGAGCGAGGAGGCCTCGTAGAGAGCGCTCTTGATGTCCTCGGTATGGCTCATGGTCTGCGACCGCTGCTCCAGCTCCGTCTCCTCGCCGGAGACGAGGCGCGCCCTGTCGATCTCGGCAAACTGGAAGCGGAGGAACTCCTCATTCTCCTTGCTGCGGCGGCACTCCTCCTGATAGTCCTCGAAGGCCTTCTTAGCCGCTATCCACGCCCCGTAGGCTTTCTGATAGTCGCCTCGCAGGGCGCTGTCGTCGGCGATGATGTCGACGACATTGAGCTGGAAGTCCTCCTTCTGCAAGAGGAGGTTCTGATGCTGGCTGTGGATGTCGATGAGCTGGTCGCCAAGGTCGCGGAGGACATTGAGCGAGACGGGGGTGTCGTTGATGAAGGCACGGCTCTTGCCGCTGCTGCTGACCTCGCGGCGGAGGATGCAGTCGGAGGGGTCGTAGTCGATCTCATTGCGCGTGAAGAAGTCCTCCATATTATAATGTGAGAGGTCGAAATGCGCCTCTATGATGCACTTCTTCCGCCCGGCCTTGATCTGCTTGGAGTCGGCGCGCTGGCCTAAGAGGAGGTGGAGAGCGCCGAGGATGATGCTCTTGCCCGCTCCCGTCTCACCGGTGATGACGGAGAAGCCGGGGAAGAGGGGGATGTCGAGCTCATCGATGAGGGTGAAGTCCTTGATATAAAGTTGCTTGAGCATAGTATGGTTATTGCTTAATCTTTTCCCACGCGTTGTTCTGTGAGGCGTTGATGGAGAAGAGGATGTCGTAGACGCTCTCCTTCTCCTTCTGCGTGCCATGACCTTTATAGATATTGGCCAGCTCGTCGCGCTTGTAGTCGGTCCATATCTGCGGCCACGCGCTCTGCGGCCGGTCCTCATGGCATTTCTTCAGGTCGTTCTCGATGGCCGTCGTGACCTCGTTACGGCCACGGTCGGCATTTTCGGCCATCTCGTCGAGGCCCTTGCGGTAGTAGTCGTACTGCAACTGCCGGAAGGGCTGCATGGCACCGTCGAGGTAGTCGTTGATGATGGCGAAGCGGTTGCGGTCGCTGTCGAAGGACTTCCAGCCGGTGTAGTTGAGGTTCTGGGCACCATTGGTGAGGTTCATGCAGCGCTCTAAGACATCGCTGCCGCCCATGGGGGCGAAGGTGTCGAGGTTGATGCCGATGATGAGGTAGGCATAGTAGGCTAAGAGCGCCGTGAGCTGGTTGTCGATGGCGTCGTCGTTGAACTCGAGCTGGTCGAACTGCGCGAAGGTGAAGTTGAAGTCGTTGTCGGTGTTGTTGAAGATGGTGGTGGTGTAGGAAGCGTTGTAGACGGGCCGGTTGGCCTGGATGACGGCCTTGCAGGTGAAGAGGTCCGTCGATTTGTCGTATTTGGTCACCGTGATGTTGAAGTTGCAGGCGATGCGCTCGTTGTTTCGGAATTGCAGACTCGTCCACTGCCGGTCGTTGATGAACTGGGTGAGCGTCTGCTGGAGGTTGTCGAAGACGGAGGCGTCGGTGCCGCTGATCTGATTGTGGTTGATGGTGACCTTGGCTGAGAGCTCCTGAGCCCCGGCAGTGTGGGGCACCGTCAGCAAGGCAGCGAGGGCGGCGCACCCTATGGCACGGCGCAGCAGGCACCAGTGATAGCCGTGGTGCCCTGCCCTACCCTTCTGCATACGTATTCTCACCATGGGCCCGTCGTCAACCGTTCAACTTGGCCTCACGGAGGCGGATGCGCGTGAGCACCTGCTTGGTGTTGAGGGTGAAGTCAGCACCCAGCATCCAACTGTAATAGCCTGGGTCGCGGCGCAGGACGTCGGCCACGGCCCAGCCACGGTATTTGCCAAAGTTGAAGACTTCCTGTCGGCGTGGCTTGCCATCAGCGTCGAGGATGGGCTTGCCGTCACCGTCTTTCATGTCGGCCCACACCATGCGTCCGGCAAAGTCGACATTGTCGTTCTGCCGCGACTCCTCGGCCATGACATCCATGTCGTTGGGCAGGGCCATGGCAGGGTCCTCAACTTTTCCAGGCTCATATTTGTCGAGCTCGCCCTGAAGGACGCGGTAGGTAGCCTCGGTGTCCTGGTCGGCGCGGTGGGCCTGGAAGTCGTCCTCCATCTTGCGGCCCGTGAAGAAGCGGTAGGCAGCGGCAAGGTTGCGGGGCTCATGGCGGAAGAAGATGGTCTGGGCGTCGATGAGCCGGCATTTGGAGAAGTCGAAGTCGACACCGGCGCGGAGAAACTCCTCGGCGAGCATGGGGACGTCGAAGTGGTTGGAGTTGTAGCCGGCGAAGTCGCAGCCCGTGAAGGTGTCGGCTAAGGTCTTGGCAATCTGCTTGAACTCCGGGGCGTCCTTGACGGCTTCGTCGGTGATGCCCGTGAGCTGCTGCACAACGGCGGGGATGGGCTTGCCAGGGTTGACGAAGAGGCTCTTGCGCTCTTCCTCGCCCTCGGCATCGCCGGGTTTGACCTTTATATAGGAAATCTGAATGATACGGTCATTGACCAAATCAAGCCCCGTAGCCTCCAGGTCGAAGACTATCAAGGGCTTTGTGAGTTTCAAACGCATTTGAAAGGTTCTTTTAAAATACGGTTGTATCAGTCGGTGAGAAGGAGCGGCATGATGAGCATGAGGATGTCCTCGTTCTCAGGCTGTGAGGTGGGCACGATGATGCCGGCGCGGCTGGGGTCGCCGAGGAAGATCTTGATGTCGTCAGTGGAGATGGCATTGAGGATCTCGGTGAAGAAGTCGCCGCGGAAGCCTATCTGCATGGGCTGTCCGTTATACTGGCAGACGAGGTTCTCCTTTGCCGAGGTGGCGAAGTCGAGGTCCTCGGAGCTGAGCTCGAGGTTGCCGTTCTCGACCTTGAAGCGTATGAGCTGGCTGCTCATGCTGGCGAAGGGGAGGACGCGGCGGATGGCGCTGAGCAGGGACTTGCGGTCGATGACGACCTCGTTGGGGTTGTCGGCGGGGATGGCGGCGTTGTAGTTGGGGAAGACGCCCTCGATGAGTCGGCAGTAGAGCTTGCCGCTCTTGAAGCGGAACTCGGCGGCGTTGCCGTTGAAGCGGATGATGACGTCGTCGTCGCTCTTGTCGAGGACGGCGCGGAGGAGCTGTGCGGGCTTCTTAGGCAGGATGAAGGAGGCAGGGGTCTCGCTCTTGATGTCGGAGTAGCGGCAGCGCACGAGCTTATGTCCGTCGGAGGCTACGAAGGCCAGGCACTCGGGGGTGAGGTCGACATAGATACCGTTCATCACGGGGCGGATCTCGTTGTTGTCGGTGGCGAAGATGGTGCGGGCGATGTTGTCGGCGAGCATGGAGCCCTTGAGGGTGATGGTGTGGGCGTCGTCGCCGATGGCCTGCGTCATGGGATATTCGTCGGCACCCTGGGCGGTGAACTGATACTCACCGTTCTGATAGCCGATGGTGACCTCGTAGGTGTCGAGGTTGATGTCGAAGGTCAGGGGCTGCTCGGGGAGCTCCTTGACGGCGTCGAGGATGGTATGGCTGGGGATGGTGAAGTCGCCGTCGGTGTCAAACTCGTCGAGGGGAAGGCTGGTGTCCATGACATTCTCGCTGTCGGAGGCGGTGATGTCAATCTGACCGTTGTGGACCCTGAAAAGGAAGCTCTCCAAGATAGAGAGCGAGTTCTTGCTGCTGATGACTTTGGCAAGTGTCTGAAGGCGGCTGTTGAGAGCTGTACTTGATAGGGTAAATCTCATGATATGTTTTGTTTATTGTTTTCCTTACATTTTACAAAGATACATATATTATATAAGACGGCGGCATGTTTGCGGGTCAAAATCTATGTTTTTTCATTTTTTAAGACCAAAATGTTTGCCTATGCGCGTAATTTTTCTTAATTTCGCAAAACTAAAGCATAACAAACAACAACATTCATATACTAACAGTTTATTTCTATGGCATTACAAGGAATAGAGGTTGAGGGTGTCATCATCAAGGAATACCCGGCTAAGGAGGGCGTATCCAAGACATCCGGCAACGCTTGGAAGTCTCAGGAGTTTGTCATCCAGACCAAGGACCAGTATCCTCGTGCCTGCGTTTTCCGCGTCTTTGGCGCTGACCGCATCGCGCAGTTCAACATCCATCAGGGCGACACCGTCCACGTATGGCTGGATATCAATGCGCGCCCTTGGCAGGACAGATATTTCAACGACATCAACTGCTACCAGGTTGACCATATCGACCCGAACGCTGTGCCCACGGGTCAGGCTCCGTCGGCAGCCTCGCAGCTTGGCGCTGCTCCTCAGCCCGCTCAGCCTGCTCAGCCCGCCGCACAGCAACCGGCTCAGCCTGCTGCCGACCCCTTAGGTGGCGGTGACAACTCTGACGACCTACCGTTCTAAGGGTAAGCTCACCCTGGCATTTGACAAACAGGAAGCCTGGCTCTCTCCGAGTCAGGCTTCTTTGCTTTTTATAGTTGAGAGAAAAGAATAGGAAAATGGTCATTGACAGGCTTGAGCTCCCGATGGAGCTATGGGTCATAAGTTATGTGGCAGCCTCGCGAGCAAGCTCGCAGGCCGCCACATAACTTATGACCCATCCCTTTCAGGGGTGTCAAGCCTGTCAATGACGAAAATCGCTATCGCGTAAAATTGCGCATAGGCGCATAAAATAATGCTGCCGATAACATCATTGCACAGCATTCTAAATCGTTTGTGGGTAGATGGATGGGATGCTCTATTTTATGCACCTCCGGTGCAATTTTATGCCAAGGCAATTTTCGTCATGGGCAGGCTTGGACCCCATAGGGGTGGTGTTGGAGTGATGGGGCGGACTGCGAGCTTGCTCGCAAAGGCCGTCCCATCACTCCAACACCATAGCTCCATTGGGAGCGGAAGTCTGGCCAGGACTATTTTCCAATAACTCCCGTGGTGACGAAAGGTGGAGAATGATTAGGTGTTAGGTGTTAGGTGGTAGATGATGGGTGTTAATGGTATGCCGTACTCTTCACATGAGACCTCCGGGGGCAGCGCTCCACCAAAAAGATCCTCCGGGAGCAACAAACAAAAAAGGGAGCCCATGCGGGCTCCCTAAGCGAATGAACATATCTTTTATCAGATGTCCCATCCTACGGCAGAGGCGCCGAGGACAGCGGCAGAGCCACCATCGAGACCACTGATGAGGAACTTCGCCTTGCCCTTGAAGATCTTCAGGACATGTGCGTCGTAAGCCTCCTTGATAGGCTTCATGATGAGGTCACCGGCCTTTGTCATGCCACCAAAGAAGATGAAGGCCTCAGGAGAGGAGAAAGCGGCGAAGTCGGCGCAGGCCTCACCGAGCATGTGACCCGTGAACTCGTAGATGCAGAGGGCCAGCTTGTCACCCTTGCCGGCAGCGATGCTGACGTCGAGGGAGGTGATGTCGGCAGGATTCATATCGCGAAGCAGCGACGGGCGGTCCGTCTTCTCCAGCATCTCACGGGCTGTGCGTGCCACACCCGTAGCTGAGCAGTAAGCCTCCAGGCAGCCCTTACGGCCACAGCCGCATACACGGCCGTTCTCACCACGAACCATGGTGACATGGCCCAGCTCACCAGCGAAGCCGTCGCAGCCATAGACCAGCTCGCCATTGATGACGATGCCGGAGCCGACACCGGTGCCGAGGGTGATCTCGATGAAGTTCTTCATACCACGGGCAGAGCCGTAGATTTTCTCACCAAGCGCTGCCGCATTGGCATCGTTGGTCAGCGCTACAGGGACGCCGAGCTTGTCGGAGAACATGCTGCCCAAGGGCACGATGCCATCGTGAGCCCAGGAGAGGTTCGGGGCAAACTCTATCGTGCCCGTATAATAGTTGGCGTTAGGGGCGCCAATACCCATTGCCTTGATGGTCTCAATACCACCCACCTGCTCGATGATAGGCTGCAGGGCGTTGACACATGCCTGGACATAATCCTCAACAGTGGCATAGCCTTGGGTTTTTATAGCGGTTGTGGCCTTGATGTCGCCACGAGCGTCAACGATACCGAAAACAGAGTTGGTTCCACCGAGATCAAGTCCGATGACATACGGTTTCAATGCTGGTTCTTCCATGATTCTTATGTTTTAGTTAGTTATTATTGTGTGCAAAGGTATAAAAACATTTGAGAAGTGTCAGATAAAAAGCTTTTTTTTTCTATTTTTTTGTCTGATTTTTGTTGAACCGCAAAAGAATTACTATCTTTGCCCTTATAATATTAGCATTATGACACAAGAAGAAGACATTAGAAACGCCGTCAAGGTCCTCAAGGAGGGCGGCGTCATCCTCTACCCCACCGATACGGTGTGGGGCATCGGCTGCGACGCCACCAACGCTGAAGCTGTGGCTCGCGTCTACAAGATTAAACATCGTGACGACTCCAAGGCTCTCATCTGCCTTGTCGACAGCGACGCACGTCTGCAGCGCTATGTGCGCAACGTGCCCAATGTGGCCTGGGACCTCCTCGACGCCGCTGTGAAGCCCACGACCATCATCCTCGACGGCGCCGTGAACTTAGCCCCCAACCTCATCGCCGAGGACGGCAGTATCGCCCTGCGCATCACCAAAGAGCCTTTCTCCCACGAGCTCTGCTTCCGTTTTCAGAAAGCCCTGGTGTCGACGAGCGCCAACATCAGCGGACAGCCCGCAGCACAGAACTACCAGGACATTGACCCCGAGCTACTCAACAGCGTCGACTACGTGTGCTGGACGCGGCGCCAGGAGCATAAGCCCCACACGCCGAGCGCCATCATCCGCCTCAAACCCGACGGCGAGGTGTCGATTATCAGAAAATAACGAAATATGCTGGAACGCGTCATAGCCTGGAAAGAGAAGAATCTCACGGACCGACAAGCTACCTCGGTGCTGGCCTTCCTCATCGGAATATTGGCATCGCTGGCAGCCTATGCTCTGCACTCCCTCATCGCCTTTATCCAGCGCCTGCTCACGGAAGACTTCGTCACCAACCGCGCCAACTGGCTCTACCTCGTCTTCCCGGTCATCGGCATCTGGCTCACCTCACTGTTTATCAAATATGTGGTGCGTGACAATATCTCGCACGGCATCACCCGTGTGCTCTACGCCATCTCCACCAAGCAGTCGAAGCTCAAGCCCCATAACTGCTGGACATCGTTGGTGGCCTCGGCGCTGACCATCGGCTTCGGTGGTTCTGTGGGTGCCGAAGCCCCTATCGTGCTCACGGGGTCAGCCATCGGCTCTAACCTCGGCGGCCTCTTCCACATGAGCAACCGCCACCTCATGGTCCTCGTGGGCTGTGGCGCGGCAGCCGCCATCGCCGGCATCTACAAGGCGCCCATCGCCGGTCTCGTCTTCACCTTGGAGGTGCTGATGATAGACATGAACATGGCGTCCATCGTCCCCATTCTGATCGCCACCATCACCGCCGACGTCGTCAGCTACATACTCGCGGGGACGTCGACGATGTTCACCTTCCAGTTGGACAGCGCCTGGAGCGTGGACCGCGTCCCCGGCACCGTCCTCCTCGGCGTCTTCTGTGGCTTTGTGAGCCTCTACTTCATGCGCGGCATGACATGGTGCGAGGGGCAGTACGCCAAGATGCACAGCCACCCCTACCGCAAGCTCTTCACCGGCGGACTCATCCTCAGCGTCCTCATCTTCTTCTTCCCATCCCTCTACGGTGAGGGCTGGAACGGCCTCGGCATCCTCCTCAGCGGGAAGACGGAGGCCGACTGGGACCAGGTGATGAACGGCTCTCTCTTCTACGGTCATTCCGAGCTCTTGGTGGCCTATATCGGACTGGTGGTGCTGTCGAAGATAGTGGCCACGTCCTCCACCAACGGCGCCGGCGGCTGTGGCGGTACCTTTGCCCCCTCGCTCTTCGTCGGTGGCTTCGCCGGCTTTTTCTTCTCCCGGATATGGAATATGGAGCAGATAGGCGTCTATCTGCCCGAGAAGAACTTCGTGCTCTTGGGCATGGCCGGTGTCATGGCCGGCGTCATGCACGCCCCACTGACGGGCATCTTCCTCATCGCCGAGATAACGGGCGGCTACCAGCTCTTCGTGCCCCTGCTCATCGTCGCCGTCGTCAGCGTCATGGTCATCAGCATCTTCGAGCCACACAGCATCTACGCCATGCGACTGGCACGCGAGGGGAAGCTCGTCACACACCACACCGACCGCAGCATCCTCACGCTGATGAACATGGACTCCGTCATCGAGAAGAATGTCACCAGCGTGAAGCCCGACCTCAGACTGGGTAAGCTCGTCAATGTGTTAGCCAACAGTGACTTCGACTTCCTGCCCGTCGTCGACGACTCCGGCCGTCTCTTGGGCGAGATAGACATCACGAAGATTCGCCATGTCGTCTTCCGCACCGAGCTCTATCAGAAATATACTGCCGCTCAGCTCATGACGCCGGTCTCCGCCTTCCTCTATAACAACGAGCCGATGGAAGAAGTGATGAAGAAGTTTGAGAAGACGACCTCCGAAGCTCTCCCTGTGGTGAACATCGACAACCATCTCATCGGCTACATCTCCCGCCTCCGCCTCTACAGCGTCTACCGCAAGATGGTGGCCGACTATTCGGCTGAATAATCCCGCCTACACCCCGCTGACGACGGCGGGGAAGGGCGAGAAGCAAGGTTTAAAATACTGGAATAAGGGAAGATAAGGTATAAATTTCGCTATTTTCTTCTTTTGATGGCCCAATATTTTGTAACTTTGCAGCCTAATTATGCCATTTCCTATCCATATAGATATCTTAGAGCTGATTATAAAAGGCATTATAATCGGCGTCGCGGCTTCCGCACCCATGGGGCCTGTCGGCATTCTCTGCGTGCAGCGCACACAGAAGAAGGGCCGGTGGTATGGCTTTGCCACAGGCGTGGGAGCAGCCCTCAGTGACCTTATCTATGCCCTCATCTCCGGTTTCGGAATGTCTTTCGTCGTCAACTTCATCAGTAATCCTGTCTACAAGTTCTATTTGCAGCTTGCCGGTGGCATCATGCTGTTGGTCTTCGGACTCATCAGCTTCTTCTCCAACCCGCTGAAGAATGCGCACCAGGGCGGACAGAAGGAGAAGGGCACGCTGATACACAACGGGGTGACGGCGTTTCTCATCACCTTCTCCAACCCACTTATCGTGCTGCTCTTCATCGCACTCTTCGCACAGTTCAACTTCATCGTGCCCCACCAGCCGCTGCTTATGAGTGCGGGCTATGCTGCCATGCTGGGCGGCGCACTGCTGTGGTGGTATGGGCTGACTTGGCTGATTGACAAGATACGCGCGCGTTTCGACCAGACGGGAGTCGTACTCATCAACCGTATCATCGGCGGATGTGTTATCTTCTTCTCCATCGTCAGCCTCATCGGAACGCTCTTCAATATCTATCTCTTCCCACAGCTGCAACACTGACAACATTCAAATTGATAGTATAAGATGTATATCGCACAAAAGATTCGCAAGACGTCCATCGTGGAATATCTGCTGTATATGTGGCAGATAGAGGACTTGATACGTGCCTACGGCTGCTCGCTGTCGCGCATCCGCAAGGAATACATCAGCAAGTTTGATAAGTATACCGACGAGCAGAAAGACGAGGAAGCCGACTGGTTTGGCAACCTCATCCGCATGATGAACGAGGAGGGAAAGCGAGAGTCCGGACACCTCGACATCAACAAGGTGCTGCTCCAGGACCTCACCGAGTTTCACAAGCGACTCCTCGACGCCAACAAATTTCCTTTCTACAATGCGGAGTACTATAAGGTGCTGCCCTTCATCGTCGAGCTACGAAGAAAGGGCAACGCCGACGTCGACGAGATAGAGACCTGCCTCAACGCACTCTATGGCATCATGACTCTGCGCATGCAGCAGAAGGAGATCTCGCCGGAGACAGAGCACGCCATCGCCGAGATTACCACCTTCTTAGGCATGCTCAGCGACTATTATATCAAAGATAAGAACGAAGGTATAGACTGGGATAAATAATCATTCACTATGAATATTTTAGTTACTGGTGCCAACGGACAACTTGGCAACGAAGTGCAGATTGTGAGCAAGCAGTCTGCCAAGGACAAGTATTTTTTCACCGATGTCTGCGACGGCTATGAGAAGCTCGACATCACCGACATCGAGGCTATCAGAGGCTATGTCAAGGCCCATGACATCGCATGCGTCATCAACTGCGCTGCCTGGACCAATGTCGACAAGGCCGAGACGGCAGGAGCTATCGTAGAGACGCTCAACGCCACAGCTCCGGAGAATCTGGCCAAGGTCATGAAGGAGCGCAACGGCCTCCTCGTGCATATCAGCACCGACTACGTCTTTGGCGGCGACCCCTACAACACTCCCTGCCGAGAGGATCAGAAGGGCACCCCGACGGGTGTCTACGGACTGACAAAGCTCCACGGTGAAGAGAAGATCCAGGCCACGGGCTGCAACCATATCATCCTGCGCACAGCATGGCTCTATTCTGAATTTGGCCACAACTTCGTCAAGACCATGCTCAACCTCACGGCCACCAAACCGCAGCTGAAGGTCGTCTTCGACCAGGCTGGCACACCCACCTACGCCGGCGACTTGGCCGACACCATCTTCGACATCATCGAGAACCGCAAATATGAGGGCAACACCGGCATCTACCACTTCAGCAATGAGGGTGTGTGCAGCTGGTATGACTTCACGAAGATGATCGCACTCTTGGCCGGTCACAACGGCTGCGACATCGAGCCCTGCCACAGCGACGAGTTCCCCTCACCGGTGAAGCGCCCCGCCTACTCTGTCCTCGACAAGACAAAGATTAAGAACACTTTCGGCATTCATATCCCCTACTGGCTTGACAGCTTGAAGAAATGCCTCAAAAATATGAACAATGAATAAAGAGATAGAACGCCGCCGCACCTTTGCCATCATCTCCCACCCTGATGCCGGTAAGACGACGCTCACCGAGAAGTTCCTGCTCTTCGGTGGACAGATTCAGGTGGCCGGCGCCGTGAAGAACAACAAGATTCGCAAGACCGCAACTTCCGACTGGATGGACATCGAGAAGCAGCGTGGTATCTCCGTGTCGACATCGGTCATGGAGTTCGACTACCTGCCCGAAGGTCAGAGTGGCGACCCGTATAAGGTCAACATCCTCGATACCCCGGGTCACCAGGACTTTGCCGAGGATACCTACCGCACGCTGACTGCTGTCGACTCCGCCATCATCGTCGTCGACTCCGCAAAAGGTGTGGAGGCGCAGACACGAAAGCTCATGGAGGTGTGCCGTATGCGCAACACCCCTGTCATCATCTTCATCAACAAGATGGACCGTGAGGGCCGCGACCCCTTCGACCTCCTTGACGAGCTCGAGCAGGAGCTGCACATCCATGTCAGACCACTCTCATGGCCTATCGGACAGGGTATGAAGTTCAAAGGTGTGTACAACATCTTTGAGAACAACCTCAACCTCTTCACCCCCGACAAGCAGCGCAAGACGCAGAAGGTGGAGGTCGATGTCGACTCCTCCGACCTGGAGCAGCATGTCGGCGAGGACTTCGCCAAGCGGCTGCGCGAGGATCTGGAGCTTGTCGACGGCGTCTACCCTGAGTTCAATGTCGACGACTACCGCAAGGCTGAGGTGGCACCCGTCTTCTTCGGTTCAGCGCTGAACAACTTCGGCGTCCAGGAGCTGCTCGACTGCTTCGTGCAGATAGCCCCCTATCCGCAGGCTGTGAAGGCCGAGGAGCGTATGGTGAAACCTGACGAGCCGAAGTTCACCGGCTTCATCTTCAAGATAACGGCGAATATCGACCCGAACCACCGGTCGTGTATCGCTTTCTGCAAGGTCTGCTCCGGCAAGTTCCTGCGCAACCAGCCCTACTACCACGTGCGCCTCGACAAGTCGGTGCGATTCTCCTCACCCACACAGTTCATGGCACAGCGCAAGAGCACCGTTGACGAGGCATGGCCCGGCGACATCGTTGGTCTCCCCGACAACGGCATCTTCAAGATTGGCGATACCCTTACCGAGGGTGAGCACCTCCACTTCCGCGGACTGCCCTCCTTCTCACCGGAGCTCTTCAAATATATCGAGAACGACGACCCGATGAAGAGCAAGCAGTTCCAGAAGGGTATCGAGCAGCTCATGAACGAGGGTGTGGCGCAGATGTTCGTCAACCAGTTCAACAACCGCCGCATCATCGGTACCGTCGGCCAGCTGCAGTTCGAGGTCATCCAATACCGTCTTGAGCATGAGTATAATGCCAAATGCCGGTGGGAGCCCGTACACCTCTACAAAGCTTGCTGGATAGAGAGCAACGACGCTCAGGAACTCGACAACTTCAAGAAGCGTAAATACCAGTATATGGCTAAGGACATCGAGGGCCGTGATGTCTTCCTCGCTGACTCCAGCTATGTGCTGAGCATGGCTGAAGAGGACTTCAAGCACATCAAGTTCCACTTCACCAGCGAGTTCTAAGCCATTGGTATAGTCCTTCAGCTAAAACACAACAAAATTCTTATTATCTATATCCATCAAATAGGGAGATGTCTCTTGAAACGTTTCAAGAAGCATCTCCCTATTTGATTGCATAAAACATGTAACATAAATTATGTAACGGCTAACAATCCTTTTATTGCCTGTGAGGTATATTGTCTATGATCGCTTCTTTGCACGCTGGCTAAGAAGGAAAGCATCAGAATTCGGAGAATCGTGATTGATAATGCGCGGCATATGCCACAGAAGTCTGTGGCATATGTCACGGATATCGCTGGCAAATGTCACGGATATCGTTGGCAAATGCCTCGGATATCGCTGGCAAATGTCAGCGACGATGATGAGGTATGGAAAGAGGCAATGGAAAGGTTAGAGGGAGACGACGCTCCCTATAGCTTCAGCCAGTTATCCATTATCTTTCTTCCTTCGGGCGTGAGAACGCTCTCGGGATGGAACTGGATGCCATGGATGGGATAATCACGGTGGCGAAGGCCCATAATCTCGCCGTCGGGACTCACCGCCGTTATCTCAAGCGCTTTCGGGAAGTTGTCTTTGGAGACCACCCAACTGTGATAGCGCCCCACGATGAAATGTGTGGGTACACCCTCAAAGATGGGATCGTTGCCAAAATGCTCACAATCGGTAGCTACACCGTGGTAGACTTGTGAGAGGTTGGTGAGTTTTCCACCAAAGACCTCACCAATGGCCTGGTGGCCAAGGCAGACGCCAAGCATCGGCTTCTTGCCTGCATACGTCTTGATGACATCGAGGAGAAGTCCGGCCTCAGAAGGAATGCCAGGCCCCGGGCTCAGGATAATCTTATCGTAAGGCTCCAGCTGCGGCAGTTCAAACTGGTCGTTGCGGACCACGTCGACCTCCGCACCCAACTGCTTGACGAGATGAGCCAGATTATAGGTGAAGGAGTCGTAATTGTCTATAATGATTACTTTCATAGTTTCTCAGCTTCTTTAATCGCCTTGACGAGTGCGCCAAGTTTGTTATTGCTCTCCTGAAGTTCATACTCATCGTTGCTCTTTGCCGTGACACCGGATCCAGCCTGGAACCACAGCTCACCATTGCGGCTGATAAAGGTGCGGATGACGATGGCCTGGTTGAGGTCGCCATTGAAGTTGATGCTGCCAATGCAACCACCATAGGCCCCACGGTTGTGCGGCTCCATCTCGTTGATGAGTTGGAGGGCTCTGACCTTCGGTGCACCGCTGAGGGTACCGGCCGGGAAGGTGTCGATGAACTCGAGGATGTGGTCGGCACCTTCGTCGAGCTCACCGCTGACACGGCTCACGAGGTGGATGACATGGCTGTAGAACTGCATGTCCTTATAAAAGTCCACCTTGACGTTGTGGCAGTTGCGGCTGAGGTCGTTGCGTGCCAGGTCGACGAGCATGACATGTTCCGCATTCTCCTTAGGGTCGTTGCGCAGGAACTCCGCATTCTTCCGGTCCTGCTCCGCATTCCCCGTGCGCTTCGTTGTCCCAGCGATGGGGTCGATGAACGCCTTGTTGCCCACGATGCGGTTGTGGGTCTCGGGTGAAGAGCCGAAGATGCGGAAGCCACCGAAGTCGAAATAGAAGAGATAGGGGCTCGGGTTGATGCTCCTCAGCGCGCGATAGAGTTTAAAGTCGTCGCCCTCGTACTTCTGTATGAAGCGTCGGCTGATGACAATCTGGAAGACATCGCCACGCAGACAGTGCTTGACACATCGCCGCACGTTGGCCTTATGCTCCTCGTCGGTGAGCGTCGAGGTAGTAGGACCGACAGGGTGGAAGCTGTACGGCTTCACCGTGGCCTTGTTTGCCGCGGTCTGCAACGCCTTAAGGTCGTCATCACTGCCCAAGGTGATGAAGTCGATCATGTTGTTGAAATGGTCGAAGACGATCAAGTCCTGGAAGAGGATGTACAAGATGTCGGGCGCGTCGTTGCGCTCCATGGTCGTATCCTTGACAGGGATGTTCTCGAAATAGCGCACGGCATTGGCAGAGGTGAAGCCATAGATGCCATAATACTGACTCCCCTCCCCTTCTATCTTGAATGCGTTGAGGAAGTCGTTGATGGCCTGCGCCACAGCTCGCTTGGGTTTGTCGCTGTTCTCTACAGGCACCTCACGCTTCTCCGACGAACCATCGGGGAAGAGCAGGGTGATGACGCCGTGACTCACTTTCACGCTCGCCATGGGATGGATGCCGATGAAAGATCGGGCGTTGTCGTTGCCGTGATAGTCGCTACTCTCCATGAGCATGGACTGCGGAAAGAGGTCGCGCAGACGCATATACAGTCCCACGGGCGTATAGAGGTCGCCGAGGATGCGCTTGGACTTAGTCTGATAATTAAAATTTGCCATATTCACCTGCCATGTCTTTGTTCTTGAGATACGTCTCGATGTCTTTGTCGCCACGTCCTGATACTGTGAGTACGACGACGTCATCGGGATTGAAATGCAGTTTGCTGAGGGCAGCCACAGCGTGGGCGCTCTCGATGGCTGGAATGATGCCCTCCATGCGCGTCAGCTCATAGCCCGCGCGGATGGCCTCATCATCGTTGATGGCCAAGACATTCTCACGCCCCGTCTTAGCAAGGTAGGCATGCATGGGGCCAATGCCAGGATAGTCGAGGCCAGCAGAGATGGTGAAAGCCTCTTCAATCTGTCCGTCAGCATCCTGCATGACAAGTGTGCGGGCACCGTGCACGATACCCTCTGTGCCGCAATGAATCGTAGCCGCGGTGTGGTCGGTATCAATACCCTGACCGCCAGCCTCAGCAAGGACTATCTTTACGCGGTCGTCATCGACATAGTGGTAGATGGTGCCAGCGGCATTGCTGCCACCGCCGACACATGCCACGAGATAGTCGGGGTAGTCACGGCCTATCTTCTCCTTGAGCTGCCATTTTATCTCCTTAGAGATGATGCTCTGCAGCTTGGCCACGATGTCAGGATAAGGATGCGGCCCCATGGTAGAGCCGACGATGTAGAAAGTATCCTCTGGGTGGCAGCACCAGTTGCGGATAGCCTCCGAGCAGGCATCGGAGAGCGTCATGTTGCCTGTCGTGACCGGTGTCACCTTAGCGCCGAGCATACGCATGCGCTCCACATTGGTGTGCTGGCGCTCAACATCTGTCTTACCCATGAAGACCTCGCACTCCATATTGAAGAGTGCGCAGACCGTAGCCGTAGCCACACCATGCTGTCCAGCTCCCGTCTCAGCAATGATACGCTTCTTGCCCATCTTCTTAGCCATGAGAATCTGCCCCACGGTGTTGTTGATTTTGTGAGCACCCGTATGGTTGAGGTCCTCACGCTTGAGATAGAGATGACAGCCGTATTTCTCGCTCATGCGCTTGGCATAATAGAGCGGTGAGGGGCGCCCGACATAGTCCTTCAACAGCGCATAATACTCATCCTGGAACTCCTTGGAATCGAGAATCTGCTGATACTGGTCCTGGAGGTCGTGAACACATTTATATAATATCTCCGGCACGTAGGCACCGCCATACTGTCCGAAGAATCCATTCTTGTCTGGTTGCATAATTTTTGGTGTTTATGTAGTTGTTATTTTGATAAAGCATCCTGCAAAGCATCGAGGGCCTTGTCGGGGTCGCCGAGCTCCCGGAGCAGTGTGACAAACTTACTGCCGATGATGGCGCCCGCTGCATTCTGCTGTGCACTCTCCAAGGTTTGCTTGTTGCTGATACCGAAACCTATCATGCGTGGATTGCGGAGGTTCATGGAGTTGATGTGGTTGAAATACTCCAGCTTCTTCTCGTTGAAGTTGCTCTGTGCGCCTGTGACACTCGCCGAGGATACCATATAGATGAATCCGTCGGTATTGTCGTCGATGAACCGGATGCGGTCGTCGCTCGTCTCAGGTGTAATCATCATGATGACGCGGATGTCGTATTTATCAGCTATGGGCTTGACAATGTGCTGATAGTCGTCGAAGGGCAGGTCGGGGATGATAGTGCCCGAGACACCGCTGTCAGCGAGGTCGTGGAAGAAAGCCTCGAAGCCGTAGTGCATGATGGGGTTGAGATATCCCATGAAGATGAGCGGAATCGTAATCTCGTCCTTGATGGCCTTGAGTTGCGAGAGGAGGATGCGCGTTGTCATCCCATTTTTCAGTGCTACGGTTCCTGCCGACTGAATAACAGGTCCATCGGCGAGTGGGTCGCTGAAAGGCATTCCTACTTCTACAAAGTCAATACCATGGCGCTGCATGGCCTTGATGACGTCAGCCGTTCCTTCAAGCGTCGGGCAGCCGGCACAAAAGTAGAGGCTAAGAAACTTGCGGGAGCCTCGGTTGGCGAAAAGTTGATTAATCTTATTCATTGTGTTGCTGTTGTTATTTCTTTTTTATGGGGGGGGTAGGCCTAATGGGCATTTTAGGCATAATGGGCCTGTTGGGCCAGTTGCTAATCTCTGAGCTTCTCAACGAAAGTGCGAAGCCTGTCAACATCCTTCACCGCCGGCTCCGTCTCAAACTTGCTGTTGACATCGACACCTATGAACTGAGGGTGGCGGAAGGTCTTGAGCGCTTCGACATCGTCGGGCCCGATGCCACCACTCAACAGGAAGGGTGTGGAGCCCTGATAGGCATCGAGCACCGACCAGTCGAAATGCTTGCCGCTGCCACCCTTGCCCGGACTCTTATAGTCGAAGATGAAGAGGTCGGCGACACCATCGTATGCCCTCACCTGCTCCAGGTCGTCAACGGTGGAGATGCCGAAGGCCTTGATGAACTTCACCTGCGGCGCGATGTCGGGGATGAGGGTGCGGCGGAGGTTCTCTATCAACACCGGTGGCTCGGAGCCATGGAGCTGGATGTAGTCGAGCGAATAGTTGTAGACGTATGTGATGATGGTCTGCGGCATCTCATCAACGAAAAGTCCTACCCGCTTGATCCGCTTTGGGAAGACGAAATGCCGTGTGCCGTCGGGGTTGACAGCATAGGCGAGACGCTCAGGACTATAGTCCGGCATGATACCCGCCTCAGAGCTTATCATCCTCACGAACCGCTTGCTGTGCGGCCAGAAGTTGAAGCCCATCATGTCAATGTCGAGAGCCGCCACATCACGAATATTCTTGGCATCGCGCATGCCACAAACCTTTATGAGCATAATCGTAGTGTCATTATAAAGCCAGGAAGTTCCTACCTTCCCAATTGTTCTATGAAAACCTTCAGGGCCTCACCCGGATTGTCCTCCTTCATGAAGCGCTCGCCCATGAGGAAACCACGAAAGCCGGCCTCTCGAAGCGCCTTCACCGTCTCGGACTTGCTGATGCCACTCTCGCTGACACGACAGACACCGTCGGGGAGCTTCTCGGCAAGGCGGAAGCTGTTGTTGACATCGGTGATGAAGGTGCCGAGGTTGCGGTTGTTGATACCGTACATGTCTGGCTCGAGCTCCGCATACTCGAAGTCGCGCTCGTTGTGCATCTCCAAGAGCGTCTCCAGACCCAGTTCGTGGGCGAGATGCTGCAAGCGCTTGCATTCGTCTTTGGTGAGACATGCCGCAATGAGGAGCACAGCGGAAGCGCCACAGTAGCGGGCTTGGAAAAGCTGATACTCGTCGATGATGAAGTTCTTGTAGAGGATGGGAATCTTCACCCCCGCCTTGCGCGTCTGCTGGATATATTCATCGTAGCCTCCGAAATATTCCGTATCTGTGAGGATGCTCAAGGCTGTAGCGCCATTCTTCTCATAGAGCGGTGTCACTTCCTGAGGCTTCACGTCTTGGTGAATCCACCCTTTCGACGGACTTTTACGCTTGAACTCCGCGATGATACCTGTTGGCGATGTCATCAGCGCCTCACGCATGGAAGCGGGACGTCCCTGCTCCACCAACTTCTGTATGTCGCCGATAAACTGCTGGATGGGGACAAAGCGCTTGCGCTCGTCAATCTCCACGCGCTTGTGAGCAACGATTTCTTCTAAGATGTCCATGATACTTTTTTAGGATAAGCTTTACGTAGTTGAGCCTTATGAGTTCAGTTCGACGAATTTCTTGAAGGTTCTCAGTGCCGCACCACTGTCGATACTCTCGCGAGCGATGTCTATGCACTCAGCAATGGACTTCTTACCCTTCTCCAGAACCTGGATGCCGAAGGCCGCATTGGCCAAGACTATATTCTTCTGAGCGGGCAACGCCGTATTGGCTAAAACGTTGTCGAAGATGTGTTTAGCCTCTTCCTCAGTAGCGCCACCGACAATCTCCTCCGGTTTTGCAATATCGAAGCCGAGATCTGAAGGTTTGAAGACTTTCTCGTAGTTGTTGGTGATAACCTTGAAGTCGCCGGTGAGTGAGATTTCGTCATATCCGTCGATAGAGTTGACAATACCGTAGTCAATACCTATCTTCTGATAAACTTGCTGATAGAGTCGCATTTGGTTAAGGGTGGCAGTGCCCAAAAGCTGGCACTGAGGCTTAGAGGGGTTGATGATAGGGCCAAGGAGATTGAAGAAAGTTGGGAAAGGCAGTGCCTTGCGGATGGCACCTACAAATTTCATGGCCTTGGCGAAGAGCTGTGCGTGGAGATAGACAATGCCACACTCATTGATGGACCGGTTGAGTTTGTCGATATCGTCGGTGAAGTTAACCCCATGGTTTTTGATGACATTGGAAGCACCGCTGACACTTGTGGCTGCGTAATTGCCATGCTTGGCAACCTTATAACCTGCCCCCGCGATGACGAAACAAGATGTCGTGGAGATGTTGAAGGTATTTTTTCTGTCACCGCCGGTACCTACGACATCGATGTAGCGATCGCAGTCGAGTGGCACCGCCACACCCGTCTCCAGAATACCGTCACGGAAGCCTAAGAGCTCGTCGACCGTGATACCCCTCATCTGAATGGCGGTGAGAAGGGCCGTGATTTCCGCGTCGTTGAGCTCACCCTTCGTGATAGAGATGAGCAACTCTTTTGTTTCCTCACGTTTCAGTTCCTCATGGTTGAGGAGACGGTTGAAAATACTTGTTATGTCCATAATGGTATATTTTAAAATCTTTATTATCCTATCAATAACAGAACTCTTAATATCGAATTTCTACCTAACTAAAAAGAGGCCTGTCGTGATTACGGCAGGCCTCTTAGAATAGCTCAATTAGAGTATCTACATAGCGATGCGACTCACGACTTTTTCAATCCTGAGTTACGCCACCACCAATATGCAGATACATGTTTCATAATATTCCTCTTGTTTAATTCGATTGCAAAATTATATATATTATTCCAATCCGCAAACTTTTCAGCAATAAAAATTACGATTAGTCGCAATTTTAACACTTTACCTGTTTACTATACGGTGAAAGAACTCTTAAGACTTCACACGTGCGCAGAATGAAAACAAAAAACGTGCGACTTCCCGAAGGAAACCGCACGCAAAAGAAATTTATTCCTCGCCACCGTCTTCAGCGGGCTTGAGGTTGGTGTAGACGTTCTGTACGTCATCAAAGTCCTCAAGTTTCTCAACCATCTTCTCGATGGTCTCGCGCTGCTCGGCAGGGATGTCAGTCAGATCGTTAGGGATATAGGTGAACTCGGCAGAGGTAATCTCATAGCCGTTATCCTCAAGATATTTCTGGATGTCACCAAAGCTCGTCGGTGAGCCATAGATAGTGATTTCCCCTGTCTCCTCATCGGTGTCATACTCATCCTCCACACCGTAGTCGATGAGCTCCAGGATAAGGTCATCCATCTCCGTGTCAGCCTTGGGCTTGAAAGTGAAGACAGCCTTGTGGTCGAAGAGGAAGCTCAGCGAGCCCGTAGTACCGAGGTTGCCGCTGAACTTATTGAAGACCGAGCGCACGTCGGCCACGGTACGTGTGGTGTTGTCGGTGAGGGTATCGACGAGGATAGCCACTCCGTGAGGTCCATATCCCTCGTAAGTAACCTCCTTATAGTCGCTCTGGTCCTTACCCATAGCGTTCTTGATAGCGCGCTGGATGTTGTCCTTCGGCATGTTCTCGCGCTTGCAAGTAGCGATGATGGCGCGCAGGCGGGGATTGTTCTCAGGCTCGGGACCGCCAGCCTTCACAGCAATGGCAATCTCCTTGCCGAGTTTCGTAAATGTGCGGGCCATGTGGCCCCATCTCTTAAGCTTTGTAGCTTTACGATATTCAAATGCTCTTCCCATAATATATTTTTTACCTTAATTCAGCATTAAGTTGTTTTTTCAGATTTGTGATAAGCTTCTGCATCATAGCATCAATCTGCTTCTCAGAAAGTGTCTTCTCGTCATCCTCAAGGACGAAGTTGACAGCATAGCTTTTCTTGCCAGCAGGCAGGTTCCTACCCTGATAGACATCGAAGAGGGTGACACTCTTCAGGAGCTTCTTCTCGGTCTTGCGAGCTATCTGCTCAATCTGAGCAAACTCCACATCGTCGTCGACGAGGAGAGCCAGGTCACGGCTGACAGCAGGATACTTGGAGAGTTCCTTGAAGTCTACCTTGTTCTTCTTCGTAGCCTTGACAATTCCCGTCCAGTTGATTTCGGCATAGAATACATCCTTGTCGACATCACACACGTGGGTAACCTTCTTGGCCAGCTTACCATAATCGACCAGAACCTTGCCCTGACGGGTCTTCAAGGTCAAGCCGTAGGCAAAGATGTTATTGTCGGTCTTGCTCTCCACGGCAAAGCCCTCAGGCAGTCCAGCACGGATAAGGATGTTCTGAACATAAGCCTTCAGCTCATAGAAAGAAGAGTCCTCATCGGGATGAGCCCAAGAGCCCTCCACACGCTTACCCGTGACCCAGAGACCGAGGTGGTACTCCTGCGTGTAAGCCTTGATAGGAGCATCATGGTCGTCCTTCTCAGGGTCATAATGATAGACATTACCCACCTCGAAGAACCTCAGGTTCTCACGCTTGCGGTTGATGTTACGTGCCAAAGACTCCAGACCACCAAAGAGCAGGGTCTGACGCATCACACCAAGGTCGGCAGACAGTGGGTTCATAATCTTGACCGTGTTGGCCCAAGGATAGGCATTGAGCGAATCATTACTATAATAAGCCTCCTTGGTGAGGGAGTTGTTGAGAATCTCATTAAAGCCACAGCCTACAAGCTGCTCTGAGACGATATTCTCCAGCTTATGCTCCTTATCCTCGCTGTTCTCCACAGTGAGTGAGGATTTGAGCTGAGTGGGAATCTCCACATTATTATATCCATAGATGCGGAGGATGTCCTCAACGACATCACAAGGGCGCTGAACGTCGACACGGTAAGCCGGAACGACGAGGTCGAGGCCGAGGTCGTCCTCCTTCTCTATCTTCATCTCCAGACTTGTGACAATGCTCTTGATGGTATCCTTGCCGAGCTTCTTGCCAATCAACCTGTCGCAGTATTCATAATTCAAGCGCACATTGAAATCAGGCAGCTTGACAGGATAGACATCCTTTATCTGCATGGAGACCTTGCCACCCGCCAACTCCTGACAGAGGATGGCAGCCTGCTTCAGCGCATAGATGGTGCCATTGGGGTCAACGCCACGCTCAAAACGGAAGCTGGCATCGGTAGAGAGCCCATGATGGCGTGCACTCTTGCGGATCCATGTAGGATGGAAGTAAGCCGACTCCAAGACGACATTCTTTGTAGTATCATAGGTGCCGGAGCCCTTACCGCCAAAGATACCAGCTATGCACATCGGCTCCTCAGCATTGCAGATGCTCAGGTCGTGCTCACCAAGGATATGCTCCTCACCATCGAGGGTTACAAACTTGGTGCCCTCAGGCTGCGTACGCACTACAATCTTATGGCCGGTAACCTTATCGGCGTCGAAGCAGTGCATAGGCTGACCATAGGCCATCATGATATAATTAGTGATGTCAACGATGTTGTTGATAGGGCGCAGACCGATGACGGTGAGCTTGTCCTGCAACCATTTCGGGCTCTCCTTGACCTCACAGTCCGTTATGCTCAAGCAGGCGTAGCGCTTGCAGGCGTCAGTATTTTCTATTTCCACATCAATAGGCATGTCCTCGTTGTCAACGTGGAACTTTGAGCAGTCGGGGCGATGCAGACTTGTCTTGTAGCCACGCTGCACCAGCCAGGCATAGAGGTCACGGGCGACACCATAATGCGAAAGGGCATCGGCACGGTTGGCAGTGATGTCAATGTCTATCACCCAGTCACTCTCTAAATGATAATATTCAGCAGCAGGAGTGCCTACCACGGCATCATCAGGCAGAACGATGATGCCATTATGGTCTGTTCCTACCCCGATCTCATCTTCGGCACAAATCATGCCAAAGGAGTCAACACCGCGCAGACGGCTCTTCTTGATGGTGAACTCGTTGTCGCCATCATACAGTTTGCATCCCAGGTCGGCGACGATAACCTTCTGACCGGCTGCTACATTGGGAGCACCGCAGACGATCTGCTGGGGCTCACCCTTACCAAGGTCAACAGTAGTGACATGCAGGTGGTCGCTATTAGGATGAGCCTCACATGTCAGCACTTTACCAACATAAAGGCCTTTCAAACCACCGCGGATGGTCTCTACCTCATCAAGAGCGTCAACCTCCAAGCCTGTAGAGGTCAAGGCGTCAGCTGTCTCCTGTGGAGTAAGGTCGAAATCAACGTATTCCTTAAGCCACTTATATGAAATCTTCATTATATAATGATTTTATTTTCTAATCTTCTAAAGTTATAACCCTCTAATAGACTGCAAAATTATAAAAAATCTACGAGTCAAGAAAAGGACTCGTAGATTTTTATACGATGAGATTAGAAATTAACGACAAAGTTAGAGTTTGTGCTCAGGCACCACGGCAAAGTACAGTGCCACGTGGTCGGTCAGATTCTCCATATAATGGCTGTGCCCAACGGGACAGTAGTGACACTGACCGGCATGGCACTCCTCCACTGTGTCATCATAATGGAAAGTCAGGGTGCCACTGACGACAAAGATAATCTCACAATTTCCCTCATGGGTATGCAGACCTGATGAAGCGCCTGGCTGTAATGTGGAATACATTATCTTCACATGGTCGTCAGCGAAATTGCGTGTGTCGAGCCTTCCCTTACCACCCTTGAAGCCATCGATATGGGCTTCCGGAATCTTTTCGAAGTCAATAATCATGATAGTGTATAATGTATAGTGTGTAATGTATAATGAGTAATGAGTAATGTGTAATGAGTAATGTGTAGTGTTATAATGAAGAAACAATAAAAGGGCTATTGCTGTGCACCCTTGAGTTTCTCCACCTCATCGAGCCACATAGCCGATACTGCATCTGAAGGCATGCGCCAGTCGCCTCGGGGAGAGAGACTGACAGAACCGACCTTAGGACCGTCGGGCAGGCAGGAACGCTTGAACTGCTGGTTGAAGAACCGGCGGCAGAAGGTTTGCAGCCAGTGCAGGATGACGTCGTCGGTATAATGTCCGGCATCGGGGTATTCAGAATTGTTACCGCCAAAAGCCTTCTTGGCCAGCATCAAAATCTTCCGTGGGCTGAAGCCATGACGCAGGAAATGATAGAGGAAGAAGTCGTGGAGCTCGTAAGGTCCGACGAGGTCCTCTGTCTTCTGCTGGATGTTGCCATTGTCATCGGCCGGAATGAGTTCCGGCGAGATGGGAGTAGCGATGATGTCATAGAGTGTGGCTGCCGACTGCTCATCGACCGTCTGGGCAACAAACTTCACAAGGTATTTTATCAGCGTCTTGGGAATGGAGGTGTTGACACCATACATTGACATGTGGTCACCATTATATGTTGCCCATCCCAGGGCCAACTCCGACAGGTCGCCGGTGCCGATGACCATACCCCCAAGTTTGTTGGCCAAGTCCATCAGAATCTGCGTGCGTTCACGGGCTTGGGAGTTCTCATAGGTGACATCATGGATATCAGGATTCTGACCTATATCCTCGAAATGGTCCATGACGCTCTTTGAGATATTGATTTCGCGGATATCTACGCCTAAGCTCTGCATCAGTGACACAGCATTGTGATGCGTGCGCCCCGTGGTGCCAAATCCCGGCATGGTGACGCCGATGATACCCTTCCTGCTGAGTTTCAGCTTGTCGAAGGTCTTCACACATACCAGCAGGGCAAGGGTGGAGTCGAGGCCACCGCTGATGCCGATGACGACGGTCTTGGCATTGGTGTGGACGATGCGCTTAGCCAGTCCCATGACCTGGATGTTGAAGATTTCGTCACAGGAAGCAGCCATATCATGGCTTGTCGGAATGAAAGGATGCGGGTTGACAGCACGCTCGAGGACAAAGTCGTGGCTCAGGGACGACACCTCAGCGTCGATGAGATGGAGGTCCTCACCCTGCATGCGGCGCTGCGCATTGACAAAGGTGGTGTTGTTGCGCCGGTCGCCTCTCAGGCTCTCTACATCAATCTGCGCTGTGAGCACCTGGCTCTCAGTGGCGAAACGCTCACCCTCGCCAAGAAGCTTGCCATTTTCATAGATGAGCGCATTGCCACCATAGACAACATCCTGTGTGCTTTCACCAAAGCCCGCACCACTATAGACATATCCGCAGATGGTACGTGCACTCTGCTGAGCAAGAAGGCTTTTGAGGTAGTTATGTTTTCCGATAAGTTCGTCGCTGGCAGAGAGGTTGAAGATGAGATCGGCACCTGCCAAGGCGAGATGGTTGCTCGGAGGAGTCGGCGCCCATACGTCCTCACAGATCTCTACACCGAAGACGGCACCGTCTCCCGTACGGAACAATTGAGGTGCATTGGTGATATAGACAGGATGGCCTGCATAACGGATATTCTGAGGACGAAGATCCTGAGCGGAAGCAAACCAACGCTTCTCATAGAACTCGCTGTAGTTGGGCAGGAACGTCTTGGGGACAATCCCTAAAATCTTGCCACTCTGCATGACGATGGCGCAGTTGAGAAGCAGATCTCCGACGACGACAGGAGCGCCGACAATGGAGATGATGTCGAGCTGACGACTGAACTCCAATATCTGCATGACGCAGTTCTCAGCGGCATCAATGAGCAGTTGCTGCCTGAAGAGATCCTGACAGCTATACCCCGTGATACTTAGCTCCGGAAAGACGACGACCTCAGCACCCTGGCTGGAAGCCTGAGCGATGAGCAGCTCAATCTCTTTGGTGTTGGCATTGCAATCGGCAACCTTCACTGTAGGAACAGCCGATGCCACCTTGATGATTCCGTATTTCATAATTATGTAAGAGGTTAGTGGACAGTGACCTGTGTCGCCCCATATCCATACTCCTGGAAGGAAGCGTCCTGCCACTGGAAAGTTTTATGCTTATAAGTCAGTTCATTGATAATCGAGCGTCGCAAGACTCCGGCTCCCTTGCCATGGATAAAGATGAGCTTCTGCCCTTTCTTATCACCAAACTTAGCCAGTGTCTGACGGAATATCTTCATCTGATACTCCAGGATGTCACCCGGCTGCATACCGGCTGTGGTATCCAGAATGGCGTCGGCATGCAAGTCTACTACAATGGCATCATCAAGGCCACGGTGGCGGACGTAAGGTGCATTCTTAATGTTGCCTTTTGACTGGTCGTTGTCATAACGCCGGACTAAAGACTCAACAGATTTCTGAGAGGTGCCCTTACCCTGCTGACGACGGGTGTCGCCAGGAACAGCCTGGTCCTCGTTGGCCTTTGCATACATCTCTTTTTTCAGCTGCTTGGCATCAACGACGAGGGGACGCATCGGTTTGTCGTTCTCGACAAGCGTATAGACAAGACTCGGCACTTCGAAGAAAAGTGTCTCCTCAAAAGTATGTATCTTGTAGAACTTCAGTGGTTCCAAACGGAATTCCACACTGACAGGATCCTTCAAGATGAAAGTCTTGTCCCGCTTATAGGCGATCATTTGTACGAAAATGTGGCCCAAGTGATTGATAGCCTTACCATCCAGTTCCTCGATGAACACCTTAGTGTTGGGCTCTGCTTCAGCCTCCGTCTTCAGCGAGCAGCTGTTGCTCTCCGATGTCATAATGATGTACCTCAGATAGTAATTGCTGTCGTTGACGAAATAGACCTCAAAATGTGGAGTGTCAAGGGAGTTATCTGCCATCGGTACAAAAGCCAGATAGGCGGAAAGGTTGTTTCCTCCCTTCCGCTCTTCAGCCTTAGGCTTGTAAGTGATCTCCTTCGACAAGTCGACAGTATCGGCCACTGTCATGTCGACATCCTCATCCTGACCCTCCTGCATAAGCGCTTTGACGGACTTATGCCCTCTGAGCAGTGGCGTCTCAGCCTTTTTCTGCTCCTGGGCCTCAGCACGCCGGTTAATAACATTTGCCGTGCTGTAGTCCTCACTGCTGACGACGACAACTTCATTGACAGGTGTAGGAATCTGGAAACCGTCTTCATCCTCCACCAAAACTATATTTTTACCTTGGAAACCAGCAATCTTTCCACCGCCAGTCTCACTGAGAAACTTTACTTTATCTCCTATTTTCATCATTCTTGTGGCTGCAAGCTTTAAGTGTTATGATGTTCATAAAAATTCTAAGGCATCAGCAGGCAGCTGTCGCCATAGCTAAGGAAGCGGAACCCATTGTTAAGGGCATAGTCGTAGACCTTCCGCCAGTCACCATGCAGGAAAGCACTGACCAGCAAGAGGAGCGTACTCTTCGGTTGGTGGAAGTTGGTGACGAGAATCTTAACGATCTTGTAAGTATAACCCGGCGCGATAATAATCTGCGTACTCGTATGCAGTGCTTCAAGGTCATCACGCTCCAGCCAATCGTAGATGGCCTGGATGGAGTCACGGACGCTGACGGCCATACCGTTGAGAATCACCAAGCCTTGCTCGTTGTGAGGAAGGTCATAGGGCTCCCATTGGCTGACATGCAGGTCTTCCTCGGCGATGTCAGGATTGACTAAAATCTTCACACCGACATAATACAGGCTTTCCAAAGTACGCACACTCGTCGTACCGACGGCAATGCACTGGCAGTTATGCTCTAAAAGATGCTGGAACGTATGGCGATGCACAACGATATACTCCGAGTGCATGTTATGACCTGCTATTTCCTCGGTCTTGACCGGCTTGAAAGTACCAGCACCAACATGAAGTGTCACCTCGTCACGGGTGATGCCACAGGCGTCGATGTCTGCCAAGACCTTGTCGGTGAAGTGGAGGCCTGCCGTAGGTGCTGCCACGCTACCTTTTATCTTGGAATATACCGTCTGATAGGTCACCTTATCACTCTCTTCCGTTGCACGGTTGAGATAGGGAGGAATAGGTAGTTCACCGACAGCATCGAGGATCTCAGCAAAGTTGACATTACTGTTGTCCCATTCAAAGTCTACCCAGTAATTAGTACCTCCACTTTTCTCAGCCGTCTTGCTGCGGTCCATAGTGGCGGAAAGCGTCAGCTTATGCCCTTTTATCTCAAAATCACGCTTGAGGGTACCATCCTTCCACTTCTTAAGATTACCTATCATGCAGAGCCACGAACACTGTCCCGTGGTCTGGAACATCCGCTCATAATCGGAAGGTGCTGCCGGCTCCATGAGGAAGACCTCGATGAGCGCACCCGTCTCTTTACGAAAATGGATACGGGCCTGGATGACCCGTGTATTGTTAAAGACCATTAAGGCACCAGAAGGCAGATGCTTCGTGATATGATAGAAAATATCATCAGAGATATTGCCTTTATCGTAGACCAACAGTTTGCTGTGGTCGCGCTCCTTCAAAGGATATTTAGCTATGCGCTCGTCAGGGAGCGGATAGTCAAAGTCATTGATTTTTATATGTTTTGTATCCATATTATTTAAATTCCGACCGTCAACAGGGCGTTGATGACAAAGACCGCTATCGAGACGATGAAAATGGTAAAGACAACGTCGATGTCTGTCCGCGCATATCCTGTTGTGGTGTATTGCGAAGAGATATAATTAATTTTCGGATTAAACTTCAAATACAGCTTACGGTAAATGAGATAAACAACAATGCCGTCGATGATGCCATAGACAATGCCCACCAACACATCGAAAGGATAGTGGACACCAAGGTAGAGACGTGTCCAGCAATTGATAAGCGACCAGAACACCATCAATGAGCTCAATAGTCTATCCCGAACAAGAAAACTCACAAAGACAGCTATTGCCATGGTGTTGGCGGCATGTGAGGAGAAGAAACTAAAACTGCTCTCGCTGACGCCAGCGACCAAGTCGAGTTGATTCTTGATAAGCAAATCATTACAAGGGCGTAATCTCCCTACGAGGGGCTTGATAATCATGTCGTTGATGCCACCCGCCAAGAGAACACAGACCAAGGCTCCACCAATAGCAAGGGCTATCTGTGGCATGGTCTCATTATTCTTGACAACCAAGTAGATCAATCCTATGTAAAGAGGTATCCAAGCCAGCCCAGAAGTGAGTTGGGGTACCAAAGTGTCTAAAAACAAAGAGTTGCTGCCATTGAAAAATGACAGCAAATGCTGATCGAGAGCTATGATGTTTTCTAATGCCATCTCAAAAAATATTAAATCAGCTCAAGGGCCGAGGCTACAACCCAACCTTCACGTCCGTCAGCCAGCCGGATAGCTTTCCATCCCCTCATGCCGCTGTCGGTAATATCGACAAGGGTACCTTCATGCAGGACAAAGGCATCTGCCGACTTGCTCACCGGCGAAGCTTTAACACCCACGGAAGGCACCATGACGACAGCACCCGTACTATTCTCGAAATCCACCTTCTGCTGATAGGCGAAGAGATTGGACAAGAGGAAGATGACAACAAAAGCCGCACTACCAAAAAAGCCCACCTTCCGAGCAGTGACGTTGAAAGCGAAAAGATAGACCAATATCAGTATCAAGGCAAAAATAATGCTGATGACAGCCGTCCGTGCCCAGTTGTCGACACTGGTGAAATTGACAATACCTTTGTACAAGGCCGAAAAGACATTGCTGTCAATAGGCGTTATCTTATCTATGGTCTTAGAACTGGCAAACTGAAGATTGAATCTGATATCTTTGTCTCCAGGAGAAAGCCGCAAGGCCCGCTCGTAAGCCAAAATAGCCTGCGCCAAGTTGTCGGTGCGATAATAAGCGTTGCCGAGATTGTAATAGATGTCGGCCGAAACGCCTTTGCGCAGCAACTCATTATAATCAGCTATGGCCTGCTGGTAGTTGCCCTTCTTATAACTGTCATCAGCATTCTGCTTCGTGATGGCAAAAGCTGAGGACTGGAAAAAGAAGGCGAAGAACAAAGCTATGGCCAATATATAATTTCTGTTTCTCATTTTTTCCGGTTCATTACATTTTCTATCTCCATTATCGCTGTCATTGCCGACTGGAATGTCTTCTCCATGTTGCCAGCAGCATCACCTGGGGCATATCTTTCGAACTCACACTCGTCAAGTGCCATGATGAACTTTCCTACAGACTCGGCAGGGACTCCATGCTGCATCAGGTTGTCCTTGATATTGTCCCTTGAGAGACTCTCCACAGACATATTGAGTTTATAGCCAGCATATCCCCACAGCGCACGCAGAACTTCATCGTAGAACTCCGCCTGCTTATGGGCGAACATCAGACGGCTGGCATTCTTCAGACGACGACGTGCTATCTTCGTAGCACGCTTGCCGCGCATCTTGACAATATCAGCATTCTCGATGGCTCTGCGACGGAAGACTATCAACAAGACTATGAATGCCACCAAAGGAATGACAAGGCTTATCCAATAGGCTGCACTGCCATAGAAGATGTCACCAATAGGATGAACGGTTGTATCACCCGACTTAATGTCATGGATGTCGTTATCCTTCAACGCATCATAAGAGTCGGTCTCGCCCTTGCCATCTCCAGGCGCTACAGAGAGATGAAAGCCCTGGGTGCGAATTGTCTTATATGCATTGGCATCTACATCATAATAGGTGAAAGCCACCGGGGGAATGTCATACTCGCCCTGGTTGCGGGGAACAACGAGAAAGTCGTAGACCATATTGCCGCCCACACCGGCATTGGTGAGCTTGGTCTTGTCGGTGACTTTCGGGTCGTATTTATCAAATCCTTTCGGGAAGACAGGCTCAGGCTGCTTGATAAGCTTCAGATTGCCTATACCGCCTACTACGACCCGCAAGGTAACAGGGTCGCCAGCCTTAACCACCTTCTTGCTGAGTTGAGCAGAGATATTGAACTTTCCTACACCACCAGAGAAGCCATCAGGCTTGGTGGGCAATGGGTCGACCTGAATGGTCATACCGGGTGCAACGATATTCCGTTTCACCTCCACATAACCAGAACCACCATTGAAGAAAGCCTCAAAGGGGTCTACATTTCTGTTCTCCTGCACCACGATACCCTTGAAAGTGATAGACGGTATCTTCAAGGAGCCTGTCATCTGAGGATACATCAGATACTGACTCCACGTCACAGCACGATAAGTCTTTCCATTCACACGCTCTACATGGAAGCTCTTCTGCCGGGGCAGTGGAATCTCCTGAGAGTGGAATCCCGTCAAGTCAGGCATCTTACCTTCAAGCTGTGTAAGGTCAACAAGGGTGTACACTTTATATGTCAGCAGCACCGGCTCCTGTTCATGCACCCGCTTTTTATTGGCAGTAACTTTGATAAACAGGTCCTTGTCTGAAATGCGAGAACCTGCCGACTGCATTGCTGGAGCACTCTCGTCCTGATGCATTCTCGGTGTTCCACCTGTATTTCTTGCACGACCGGAGACCGTGACGCGAACTGCACGAGAAGCAACATTACGCCCTCTAATACGGGCATGAGCAGGCGGAATATTATAGGAACCGTCCTTAGTGGCATAGAGCGTGTAGGTGAAAGTGATAGATGACGAGCTTGTAGTATGCCCGTTCACCATCTGATAGCTGCTCTGCTGAGAGGTATAAGGACCTGCTATAAGCTCTAAGCCCTCTGGAATGTTACCAGCCCGGAAGTCCTCAACATCCTGATTGTTGATGGTATAAGCTAATCGGAAGTTTTCACCGGCCTGTACATGAGAAGGCACCGACACCGAGATTTGAGCGCTCACTGTGCCGACACTTCCTAAGCTTATCACCAAAAAAGCCAATATATATAAAAGTAAACGTTTCCTCATTCGCTTTTGTATTGTGAGCCGAGGGGAACCTGCTAAGTCTCCCCCTACTCCATTTATCACCAGTTTTTCTCCAACCTTCGTCTTTGTGGCTGCATACGGTTCTTATTGAGCCGCTGTTGCGTCTGCTTTTCTTCCTGTTCTGCATAGTTGAGCAGCTGTTCAGCATTGTCCTTGCTCATCTGCTCTTTGGGTTGTTGGTTCTGCTTCTGGTTCTTATTCTTATCTTTATCTTGATTGCTCTTGTTCTGTTTATTCTTATCTTGTTGCTTCTTGTTTTGTTTCTGCTTATTGTTCTGTTTCTTATCGTTCTTCTTCTGATTCTTCTGCTGCCGCATGCATAACGCAAGATTATATCTTGTCTCATTATCATTTGGATTGTTGCGCAGACTCTCCTTGTAGGCCTCTATAGCCTCGCCGTACATCTGATGGCGCTGACAGATGACACCTATATTATGATAGCACATAGCCTTGCGCATCTTTGCCGTCTCAGCCTTACCGGCATTCTGAAGTTGTACGACAGCTGCAGAGTCTTTCTGCTGCATGAGGAGAGCCGTACCCAGGTTGTACATAGCCTGAGTATTCCGCGGATTCTTGCTCAGAGCCTTACGGTATTCAATCTCTGCCCGGGCATAGTTCTGCTGTCGGTAGAGTCGGTTGCCATTACGGATATACTGTCTGTCGCTTTGAGCATTTGCAGTCAACAGACCGAAGACAGCGGTGAGAAGTAACAATAAATATCTTAATTTCATTTCTTACGCGTGAATAACTTGATATTCTTCAACCTGGGATTCTTTGCCTCCAAGATACAAATCTCTACGATAAGTAAGATGATGGCAAGTATGCCGAATGCTTGGAACTGCTCGTTGTACTCGCTGTAGATAACAGAGTCAGTGTCGCCCTGCTGCAACTTAGTGAGCTCGTCGTTCAATTGTTCCTGAGCATCAGAGGTATTGTCGACATGGATATAGGTGCCACTGCCAGCCTGAGCGATCTGCTTACACATATTTTCATTCAAAGCCGACATTACCGTCTGCCCATGTTCGTCTTTCAGATAGTCTCCATTGCCCACAGGTATAGGTGCGCCCTTCGTACTTCCTACGCCGAGGATAAAGACGTTGATTCCCGCCTTCTTGGCGGCCTTAGCCGCATCGAGCGCTCCACCTTCGTGGTCTTCGCCATCCGTGATAACGATGATGGCCCGACCCACCTTATCCTGCTTGGTAAAACTATGCATACCCACCTCTATGGCGCGCGCAATGTCAGTACCCTGCGTCTGAATGAGGGAAGGGTCTATATTCTGTAGGAACATCTTGGCGGAGACATAGTCGCTCGTGATAGGCAACTGCACAAAGGCATCACCAGCAAAAACGACAAGACCAATTTTATCGTTTGTGAAATGGTCTACCATATTCTCTACAAGCATCTTGCTCTTATCGAGTCGGCTGGGCTCTACATCTTGCGCAAGCATAGAGTTGGAGATATCCATACAAATGATAGCCTCTATACCATTACGCTTCTCATGCGAAATCTTAGAACCCATCTGCGGGCGCGCCAGCATGACAATAAGCACGGCCAAAGCCGCATTCATCAGCCAAAACTTTACCGTCGGCCTAAAGCGCGAGACATCAGGCATCATATCCTTAAGCAACGCCGGGTCGCCGAACTTACGCAGTTTCTTCCTACGCTGCCGCCACGTAATGAGACGTATGACGGCAAGCAATGGAATGAGCCACAGCAGCAGGAGATATATAGGATCTTCGAATCGTAACATCTTTTCTTGACTTATAAGTTGGTATTAGGGAATTCTCCGCAGATAAGTATTTCTTAAGAGTATCTCTAAGAGCAGGCAGAGAATGGCCGCCAGCGCGAAAGGCTGATAAGCGTCGTAACGCTTCGAGAACTTTTTCACGTCCATCTTCGTCTTCTCCAACGTATCTATATCATGATAAATCTGTTTAAGCTGTGCTGTATTGGTAGCACGGTAGAAGTTGCCATCGGTGGTAGCCGCTATGTCGCTAAGTGTCTTGGTATCAATATCCACGGGCATATTGACATACTGCACCGTTCCACCCACCGACATAGGATAAGGCGCAACCTTGTTGGTACCCACAGCGATGGTATAGACTCTTATCCCTAAAGATTTGGCTATCTGCGCTGCTGTCATCGGTGAGATGTCGCCCATGTTATTGGAACCGTCCGTTAGAAGGATAACAACCTTGCTCTTCGCCTTAGAGGTCTTCAGACGGGAGATAGCATTGGCGAGACCCATACCGATAGCGGTACCATCCTGAATGAGTCCACGGGCAGCGATGTCGGTGCGCACATTCTGCAAGAGACTGAGCAGGGAGGCATGATCGGTGGTCATCGGACATTGCGTGAAAGCCTCACCAGCAAAAATGGTCAAACCGATATTGTCGTTGGGACGCCCGCTGATGAATTCGGCAGCAACATCCTTAGCGGCCTCAATGCGGTTCGGCTTCAGGTCCTCGGCCAGCATAGATGTGGAGACATCCATAGCCAGCATGATATCGATACCTTCCACAGTCTTGCTACCCCACGAGTTGTGGGTCTGAGGACGGGCCAAGACAATGACTATGAGCACGAAGGTGGCAATTCGAAGAACCATGGGAGCATCGACGAGACGCTCACGAAGGCTCTTAGGGGCATTGTAGTAGGCCCGCGTGTCACTCATGCGCATCGTTGGCTCGCTCCGCTTCCTATAAAGGAAATACCATAATATATATGGTATGAGGAGCAACAGCAGGAGGAAATATTCTTTGTTTGCGAATTCCATTTTACACGGTCAACAAATAAATGTTGTATATTATGTAAGCCAGCAGCGCTATCACAATAACGCTGAAGACCCACAGAAGCGTCTTTATCGTTATGCGGTTGGAGCGTGTCTTTTTGTCATCATCAGAGAGTTTAGGCACGATCTTCTCCTCCACGGCCTGACCTTCGAGCTTGGTCTCGTCGATGAAGTTGACGGCATTGACCAGATTGAGGTCGTTCTCGTTGAGGAGCGTAGAATACTTGGCAAACTTCACAAGGTCAGCCGTCTGGAACAGCTCACGGAGCTCATCTATCATCTTTCTGTCGCCGAGACGCTGCAAGTTCTCAAGAATCTGATCCGTCGTCATCTCCCTGGCGTTGAAGCCGAAGCGCTCCTGAATATATTGACGCAACGTGTCAGTGAGGCGGGTGTAATAAGCCTTCTGGTCTTCACTCGACTGCATGCCCTCACGCTTGATGTCATCAATAGCCTGCAAAGCACGCTGATGAGGAGGAACATGACGCACGATTCTGACCTTCGTAATAATCGGCTTGTTCTCTTTCAGCCTAATAAAGAGATAGAGCCCGAAAAGTACCAGAATGACGACAAGCAACGACAGCCAGAAGAAGGGAGCCCACTCAGACCATTGGAAAGGATTGTCCTGAACATCCTTCGGGCCATAGAACTGGTTAGGGTGCAATGTATCCACATCCACAGTGATAACCTTTAGTGCCGAAGCATTGCCTTGATAGCTTTTGCCATTAACACCCACTTTCAGCGCGGGTATTGCATAGATCCGCTGATAGAAAGAGGTTATGGAATATGTCTTGCGCACTTTGTACGCTCCTCCACTGTGGCTGACTGTGTCGGGAGCAGCAGCCTCTACGACTTCCACACCTGGAGTCAGGTACTGTCCTGCCTTCAGTTTCGGCCACGCAATACGAGAGCCGTCGGGAAACGTTACATCAAGATGAAGATGGGCCTGCTGGCCTATCAAGATGCTGATGGAGTCTACCGACTGTTCTACGCTCACCTGCGCCACAACCATGCGGGCGGAAAAGAGCATCAAAACTGCTAATATATATTTGAGAAGTCTTCTCATCTCAAACCTGTTCTTTGTTTTATTCCTTAAAAAGCTTGTTACGCCTAATTATTTCCAACGCTTATGACCGCTGCTTGAAGAGCATCATCAACGAAGCTGTAAAATCCTCATTGGTGGCTATCGACGTCCAGTCCACCTTGCTTTTGGCAAAAGTCTGCCGGAGATACTGCTCCCGATTCATCCAGTAAGCAGTATGTGCCCGCCGAAGTTTCTTGCTGGAAGTATCAATATACATCTCGTGACCTGTCTCAGCGTCGCGAACCTTCATCAGGCCCACATCGGGCAAGGACTTGGCGCGCGGGTCATAGACTTGTATAGCCACAACGTCGTGCTTGCGGTTGGCAATCTCCATCTCGCGCGAGAAATCTTTATTGTCGTAGAAATCACTTATCAGGAAGGAGGTGCAGCGACGCTTCATCACCCTGGTGAGGTAAGCCGTAGCCATGGCTATATCTGTCTTGTTGCTCTGCGGATGGAAGTCGAGCATTTCGCGGATGATATACAATATATGTTTTCTGCCCTTCTTTGGCGGAATATATTTCTCTATCCTGTCGGAGAAGAAGATAACACCTATCTTATCATTGTTCTGAATGGCGGAGAATGCTATCGTGGCAGCTATCTCCGTAGCCAAATCGCGCTTATTCTGCTGCACGGTACCAAAGTCAAGAGACCCGGACACATCGACCAGCAGCATCACAGTAAGCTCGCGCTCTTCCTCGAACACCTTGACGAAAGGTCGACCAAAGCGAGCCGTAACATTCCAGTCAATGTCACGCACATCATCGCCGAACTGATACTCCCGCACCTCAGCGAACTCCATACCACGGCCTTTAAAAGCAGAGTGGTACTGTCCGGCAAAGATGTTCTGGCTCAGCCCGCGCGTCTTTATCTCTATCTTTCTTACCTTTCGAAGAATATCCTGAGTATCCATTGTTCTTAACTTAGCGACAGATGAAGTCTTTACTTAGCGACAGATGATGAGAAAGCAACCATTAAGGCACCTCCACCTTATTGATAATCTGGCTTACGATTTCCTCGCTCGTCACATTGGCAGCCTCAGCCTCATAGCTCAGACCGATACGATGACGCAGCACGTCGTGAGCAACAGCGCGTACGTCTTCCGGCACCACATAGCCTCTATGCTTGATGAAAGCATAAGCGCGTGAAGCCTTGGCAAGATTGATACTGGCACGTGGCGATCCGCCGAAAGTTATCATATCCTTCAGCTGCGGCAATCCATAACGGTCGGGATAACGCGTGGCAAAGACGATGTCAGCGATATACTGTTCTATCTTTTCATCGATATAAACCTGGTTGACGACATCACGAGCCTTGAGAATATCATCGGCACTGCATACTGGTGTCACGGTTGGCATGCTCTTCTCCAGATTCTCACGGATGATCTGCTTTTCCTCATCAATGGTAGGATACCCGATGATAACTTTCAGCATGAAACGATCGACCTGAGCCTCCGGCAACTGATAGGTACCTTCCTGCTCGATAGGGTTCTGTGTAGCCATAACAAGGAAGGGCTTTGGGAGGCTGAAAGTCTTGTCGCCAATAGTCACCTGATGCTCCTGCATAGCCTCAAGAAGCGCGCTCTGGACCTTTGCCGGAGCACGGTTAATCTCATCGGCCAAGACGAAGTTAGCGAAGACGGGACCTTCCTTGACTTGGAACTTCTCGTCTTTCTGAGAGTATATCATTGTTCCGATGACATCCGCCGGAAGAAGATCGGGAGTGAACTGGATACGTGAGAAGTCGGCATCAACAAGCTGTGAAAGTGTTCGGATAGCAAGTGTCTTTGCCAGTCCGGGAACACCTTCCAGCAGAATGTGGCCATCACTGAGAAGGGAGATAAGCAGAGAGTCGATGAGGTGCTTCTGCCCTACGATAACTCTGTTCATGCCAGCCGTCAAGTTATTGACAAAGCCGCTCTGCTGCTCGATGAGTATGTTCAGTTCACGAATGTCTACTGATTCTGCCATAATGCAAAAATTGTCTTTTGGATTGTACGTTTTTTACAATCCGCAAAAGTACAACTTTTCTTTCTGAGGGCAGAAGCGATAGCCACTAAATAATATTAAAATGGTTCTAAAGCTGTTTATTTTAAGAAAGTTTATAACAAGTCAATTTGTTCTCTTTTAAGCGCTGTTTTAGCGATTCGCTCGTAGATGAGTCCCAGTTCAGCAAAGCGCATGACAGCATTCATAGCTGCATGGCGCACACCCGCCGAGGAAGACTTTAAGGCAGTGACAGCCTGGTCTATAAACTCGTTGATACCCCTCTCATTAGGTTCTACGCCCTTCATGAAAAGGCGCCCGAGAATGTCGTAAGCACAGATCTCGTAAAGCTCCTTTCCAGTGGCCATCCAGCGATAGGCAATCTTAGGGGCATAACTGACATTCTGATAAAGGTTGAAGGCCTGCATCTCAGCCAATTCCTGAGAGTTGGTCTGCTCCATCCATATATCAGCTACATCTTCCGGCATGGCCTCAGCCGGCATCGTCAATGTAGCGAGAATCTTGCACTCACGAATATCTTCTTTCCACAATGCAATAGCAAAATCATAATCGTGAGGCAAATCATTTGCCATCTGCTTGAGCTGCATAAAGGGCACTCCCCAATTGAGGCGATAGTCCACACCCTTCTCACGCATAGACTGCGAGGCTGGACCATTCATGACGAGCCGAAAGCTGCGCTTCAGCTCGCGTATCTTATCTTGAATTTCTTCTTTATCCATTATTGTCAATCATCATTCGTTGTAAGGTCTGCTGCCGGAACCAGCATCAACCCGCTATCCCGTATAGAGAATCAGGAAGTCCTACAGCAACCCATACTCGTTAGAATAGCGTAGCATCTGATGGCTGTAGGTCTCTGTATAGTCGAGGACGACATCTATGATATTTCCCTCACTATCAACGACGGGCTTCATCCAAGGGTTGATAAAGCCTTTATAGGGAGCAATATGCAGTTTCTCATAACGCGCCAGGACTTCTTCATGAAGTTGCGGGTCTATCTTCACGCCATAGGATTCCACCATTTGTCTGGCTGCGTCATAGTCTCCCTCACTCTTTATCCGCTGAATCTCTGCCAAAAGCTTGCCAAAGCGTTCACGGAGTTTGACATAGTCATTGACCTTAACATAAGTCTTGCCGCCTACTTTCGTCAGCTCTACGCTTCCTTCAGCATGGTCTAAGACCCATCTTGCGATAATAGCGCGGTTGCGCATATGAGCCTCTTCAATCTGATGACCAGGCTTGATGCGCACGAGCTGCGTCAACAAGCCATTCATCAGATAATGATAATACTGGCTCTTGTACGCTTCCGCATCAGGAACGAGTCCAAGTTCTATAAGTTTAGGGTCGGCAAGATAGTAGAGCCCGAAGAGATCCGCGCGAGCCTCTTCTATTGTACTGCCATAGGCTTTCAAGGCTTCCGGCGAGACACCAGGCAGCAACTGACCACTGCCATGCCCCAGACACTCATGGAGATCCGTATGCAGGTCATCGCAAAGGTCACCATATTTATCGATAAGGGCACGAGTAGCATCATCAATGACGAACTCCTCATTGAAGCCATTGCCATGTGCCGCTTTGTTGTAAGCATCGGTGAGATTACCTATCGTCACACTCTTAGAACCATAACGCGCTCTTATCCAGTCTGCATTAGGCAGATTGATGCCAATCGCGGTAGAAGGATACTCCTCACCGCCAAGCATGACGGCCTCGATGACATGAGCCGATACGCCCTTGACAACGGGCTTTCTGAAGCGAGGGTCCACGGGCGAGTGATCCTCAAACCACTGGGCGTTGCCTGCAATCAACTGAGTACGCCGCGTTGCCTCATGGTCTCTGAGCTCTACGACGCCCTCCCAAGTACCCTTAATGCCCAAAGGATCTCCATAGACCTCTATGAAACCATTGATAAAGTCGACGTCTCCAGCCTGTTCTTTCAGCCATTCTATGCTGTAAGCGTCGAAAAGGCGCACGTCACCGGTCTTATAATAATCGATGAGTGTGGACAGAATTTTCCGCTGCGCGTCATTCTCAGCCACCTCAGCGGCTTTGCCGAGCCATTTCACAATCTCAGAGATAGCCTTACCATAAAGTCCGGAGGCTGTGTAAGGCTCCTCCACAATCTTGCCATCACGCTTCACCAGTTTTGAGTTCAAGCCCCAGGAGGGCTGACAGTCTCCAAGCGTAGCATCCTTAGTCGAAGCATAATAATCCTCGGCTTCTTTCTGGGTAACACCCTCATAGAAGTTGCAGGCTGAAGTCTGAACCAAGTCCTCACCCGCCGCCTGGTTGACGCGCTTGGGCAGGACAGCAGGATCGAAGATGACCGTGCAGATAACGTTGAGGAACTTTTCTACGCCACCATACTTAGCAAACAGCTGGTCGCATGTCCCAAGCTCCTTCACACACTTTCTAAACCATTGCTCTGAAAATTCAGGGACAAACTTCTCACAGCCATAATGGTGGTAGATACCGTTAGAAAACCAAAGTCTTTTAAGGTAAACCACAGCCTGTTCGTAGTTATCCCTGTCCTTCTTTGCACCCTCCGAGAGTAGTATAGCCTCAAAAACTTTTCTGATATCGAGGTTGTACTTGCCATATTGGTCGGTAGTGATATCGCGCCCGGCTAACGTAGCCTTGGCCAAATAATAAATATACTTTTTCTTATTTAAACTCAATCCGGCGAATCCATCCACCCGATAGCGCAACAGCTGGAGATCAGCAAACCGCTCATCGGAATAGACGAAATCTTCATTCTTTGTCCTCATTATTTGTTGTTGATGCTTTTCTGGTACGTTTCTTAGCCCTCTCCATCGACTGCGCCATCTGTCTGAGATGCTGAAGCTTGTAGTCGCGGGGAGTAATGCCATTAATTTTGTAGAAAGAGGCATAGAAAGACTGACGGTTAGAGAATCCTACCATATCCGAGATGTCCTCCATGTTGAGATCCTGGTATCGTTTATCCACCAACAGGGACATCGCCTCCTGGATACGGTATTTGTTGACATAGGAAGTGTAGTTCATGTGGAACCGAACATTGACAACCGCCGAGATATACCTTGTGTTGGTATTCAGGTCCTCTGCCAATCGTTTGGCCGAATAGTCCTTGTCCTTGTATTTCTTTTGGACAATGATAATGTCATTGATGCGCTGCTCGAGCTCATCCATAAGACGCGGGCTTACCAAGGTCCGGTAGGCGGCATCTTTTTCTTTCTTCTGAACTATATTGTACTTTGTCATAGTGGGATGGATAAAACAATTTTAGCAGGCCTGCATGACTGCAAGCTGATGTGAGATGGGTATTAAAGCCTGGTAGGATGATTGCACGGTGCGGGAAGCTGGCCCACAGCCGATTCCTTAGTTTGTTTCGTTTTTATTACGTCTTTTGCAAAGATAGTAAAATATTTGGATTATTGTTCTCTTCATATGGCAAAATTCCACAATTAAATGTATTTTTAACATAATTTCATAGCTTTCAAGCACAAAAGTCTCGCCAGTGTGCAAGTCGATACGGGCAGCATAGTTAATTATCCATAATTTAGTGGATTCTTCCGCCCTAAAACATGGGCAAATGAGCAAAAGTGAGTACCTTTGCACCCGATTTTAAAGGGCATGGGTATATTGTGCCCCAAAAGTATCACATAAAGTCTAACTTTATTAATTTACAAACAACAAATTATTTATGTCAAATTTAAACGACGTCAAGAACGTAAAGCCATTGGACGACTTCGACTGGGATGAGTTCGAGAATGGCAGCACCTCTACTGCAAGCAAAGAGGAGCAGGAGAAGGCTTACGACAACACGCTGAGCAAGATTCAGGACCACGAGGTTGTCGAGGGCACTGTCATCTCTATCGACAAGAAAGAAGTTGTCGTCAACATCGGCTACAAGAGCGACGGCATCATCCCCGCATCAGAGTTCCGCTACAACCCCGACCTGAAGATCGGCGACAAGGTGGAGGTCTATGTTGAGGATCAGGAGGACAAGCGCGGACAGCTCGTTCTCTCTCACAAGAAAGCACGCCTGGCAAAGAGCTGGGAAAAGATCAACGAGGCTATGGAGAACGACGAGGTTATCCAGGGCTTCATCAAGTGCCGCACCAAGGGTGGTATGATTGTCGATGTCTATGGCATCGAGGCCTTCCTGCCCGGTTCACAGATTGACGTCCATCCTATACGCGACTACGACGTCTTCGTTGGCAAGACCATGGAGTTCAAGGTTGTCAAGATCAACCAGGAGTTCCGCAACGTTGTCGTTTCACACAAAGCACTCATCGAGGCAGAGCTCGAAGCTCAGAAGAAGGAGATCATCTCTCACCTGGAGAAGGGTCAGGTCCTCGAGGGTACTGTCAAGAACATCACTTCCTATGGTGTCTTCGTCGACCTCGGTGGTGTCGACGGACTCGTGCACATCACAGACCTCTCTTGGGGCCGCGTCAGCGATCCTCACGAGGTTGTCCAGCTCGACCAGAAGATCAAGGTCGTTATCCTCGACTTCGACCAGGAGAAGAAGCGCATCGCTCTCGGTGTCAAGCAGCTCACTCCGCATCCTTGGGACAGCCTTGATCCCAACCTCAAGGTGGGTGACCATGTCAAGGGTAAAGTTGTCGTCATCGCTGACTACGGTGCTTTCGTAGAGATTCAGCCGGGTGTCGAGGGTCTTATCCACGTCTCAGAGATGTCTTGGAGCCAGCACCTGCGTTCAGCTCAGGAGTTCCTCCACGTCGGCGACGAGGTAGAGGCCGTTATCCTGTCTCTCGACCGTCAGGAGCGCAAGATGTCTCTCGGTCTGAAGCAGCTCAAGGAGGATCCTTGGGAGAATATCGAGCAGAAGTATCCTGTCGGCTCTATCCACACTGCAAAGGTCCGCAACTTCACCAACTTCGGTATCTTCGTAGAGCTCGAGGAGGGTGTCGATGGTCTTATCCACATCTCTGACCTGTCTTGGACCAAGAAGGTGAAGCATCCTTCTGAGTTCACAACAGTGGGTGCCGAGATTCAGGTCATCGTCCTGGAGATCGACAAGGAGAACCGTCGTCTGAGCCTCGGCCACAAGCAGCTTGAGGAGAATCCTTGGGACAAGTACGAGCAGATCTACGAGCCCGGCACTGTCCACAACGGTAAGATTACCGAGATGATGGACAAGGGCGCCGTTATCACTCTCGACGAGGGTGGCGAGGGCTTCGCTACTCCTAAGCACCTGACAAAGCAGGATGGCTCTGAGGCTAAGCTCGGTGAGGAGCTGCCGTTCATGGTTATCGAGTTCAACAAGGAGTCTCATCGCATCATCCTCTCTCACAGCCGTACCTTCGAGGAGGGTCACGATGAGCCACGTCCACGTCGCCACGCCAACAGCGGCAACAACCGCAAGCAGAGCGAGACTCCTGTCATCAACAATGTACAGGCTGGTACTTCTCTCGGCGACCTCGACGTCCTCGCCAAGCTGAAGGCTGACATGGAGAAAGGCAAGTAAATTTTATTCTATCCCAAAAGCCGATTAATCGGCCCAAAGGAGAGTAAATAACATATCAAAGCACCGTTGTGAGTATTTGCAACGGTGCTTTTTTCTTTCTACTATGACCGCACCCATAAACGATCACTGACGTCTGTTGCTGCAAAACGCCCGCAATGACCATCCCGCTAATAATTTATGGCAGCCTAAAAACGGCGGAATTACCTTGCCTGAAATAAGCAGAGGCAACGTCATTACGACGGTAAAGGCCACAAACATGCCATCAAAGAATTCCGAGACCAGGAAACGACAGCCAAGTCACACATAGCAAGCCTCACTTTTTTCAATAATTCTATCCTTTCTTGTATCTGTTTTCATGGAAATTCAGTAAATTTGCAGCGAATTATATATAATCCGTTATTCAGTTTAATTAGGTCAGAAATTGATAGAGAAACATATTGTACTGGAAGATATTGATCCGGTAACCTTCTATGGAGTCAACAACACGCATCTTCAGATGATCAAGTCGTTGTTTCCGAAGACCCGTATCGTAGCCCGCGGCAATGTGCTGCGCGTCTTAGGTGATGAGGACGAGATGGCCAAAGTTGAGGAGGACGTGGAGAATATCCGCAAGCACATCGTTAAATACAACACACTCAACGACGAGGACATCCTCGACATCGTCAAAGGCAACAAGACCAAGGCCGACGCTGCCAAGGACGTCCTGGTCTACAGCATCTCAGGCCGGCCCATCAAAAGCCGCTCCGCCAACCAGCAGAAGCTCATTGAGGCTTTCGATACCGACGACATGATCTTCGCCGTCGGCCCCGCCGGAACGGGAAAGACCTACCTCAGCATCGCCCTGGCCGTGAAAGCCCTCAAAGAGCACAGCATCAAGAAGATTATCCTCAGCCGCCCGGCCGTGGAAGCCGGCGAGAAGCTCGGATTCCTCCCCGGCGACATGAAGGACAAGATAGACCCCTATCTCCAGCCTCTCTACGACGCGCTCGAAGACATGATACCCAGCGTCAAGCTCCAGGACATGATGGACAAGCATGTCATACAGATTGCGCCCCTGGCATTCATGCGCGGCCGCACACTCTCCGATGCCGTCGTCATCCTTGACGAAGCCCAGAACACAACCCCCGCGCAGATACGCATGTTCCTCACACGCATGGGCTGGAATACGAAGATGATTATCACGGGCGACATGACACAGATAGACTTGCCCAGACAACAGAAGAGCGGACTCCGCGAAGCCCTCGACGTCCTTTCCGGCATAGAGGGCATCTCCGTGATAAGACTCAACCAGAAAGACATCGTACGCCACAAGCTCGTCACCAGAATTGTCAACGCTTATGATGCTTACGACAAAAAGCTCAATGCGGCAGCAGAAAAGCAAACCGAAAAGGAGAACAACGAGATTACTAAATAAAACACAACAATGAAAGCATTAACAAGAACTGATTTCCATTTTGATGGACAGAAGAGTGTTTACCATGGTAAAGTACGCGACGTGTACAACATCAACGATGACATCATCGTGATGGTAGCCACCGACCGTATCTCCGCTTTCGATGTAGTACTGCCCAAGGGTATCCCTTTCAAAGGCCAGGTACTGAACCAGATTGCCGCCAAATTCCTTGACCACACCAGCGACATCTGCCCCAACTGGAAGTTGGCCACTCCTGATCCAATGGTTACAGTGGGTCTTAAATGCGAAGGTTTCCGCGTGGAGATGATTATCCGCTCCATCCTCACCGGTTCTGCATGGCGCGCCTATAAAGAGGGTGCCCGCGAGCTCTGCGGTGTCAAGCTGCCCGACGGCATGCACGAGAATGAGCGCTTCCCAGAGCCTATCATCACACCGACGACAAAGGCTGACGAAGGCCACGACATGAACATCTCCCGCGAGGAGATTATCAAGCAGGGCATCGTCTCCGCCGAAGACTATGCCGTCATCGAGGATTGGACACGCAAGCTCTTTGCCCGCGGACAGGAGATTGCAGCTCAGCACGGACTGATTCTCGTTGATACCAAATACGAGTTTGGCAAGCGCGACGGCAAGCTCTATCTCATTGACGAGATTCATACTCCAGACTCCAGCCGCTATTTCTACGCCGACGGCTATGAGGAGCGCTTCAAGAAGGGCGAGCCTCAGAAGCAGCTCTCCAAGGAGTTCGTGCGCCAGTGGCTCATTGAGCACAACTTCATGAACCAGCCCGGTCAGACAATGCCGAAGATCACCGACGAATATGCTGAGAGCGTCTCTGAGAGATATATCGAGCTCTATGAGCATATCACAGGCGAGAAATTCGACAAGGCCGCTGAGTCCGGTGACATCGCCGCACGCATAGAGCGCAATGTCAGCGAGTGGCTGAAAAACTATAAGCACTAAGAGAGCGAGACTCTGACAGTCACAATCTCAAATCACAACATATGTATCAGCAGGAAACGATAAAGCCATACGATAACAAAGGCGACAAAGGCAAACAGGTGGAAGAAATGTTCGACAACATCGCACCCACCTATGACACCCTCAACCACCGCCTGTCATGGGACATCGACAAGGGCTGGCGCAAAAAGGCCATCCGCCAGTTGGAGCCTTACCATCCTAAGTCTATCCTTGACATCGCCACGGGGACCGGTGATTTTGCCATTCTCGCTGCCAGAATGCTCAACCCCGAACTTCTCATCGGCGCCGACATCTCAGAAGGCATGATGGACATAGCGCGTCAGAAAGTCAAAGATTTAGGACTTGCTGGCACGGTAAAGTTCAGGAAAGAGGATTGTATGGCTCTGTCGTTTGCTGACAATACCTTCGACGCTGTCACGGCGGCCTTCGGCATCCGAAACTTCCAAAATCTCGACCGAGGGCTCGCCGAAATGTGCCGCGTACTGAAGAAAGGCGGGCATCTCAGCATCGCTGAGCTCACCACACCCGTCGCTTTCCCCATGCGGCAGCTCTTCAGCGTCTATTCTCACACCTTCCTGCCCGCTTACGGCAAGTTCATCAGCAAAGACAGAAGCGCTTACGACTACCTCACTGCCACCATAGAGGCCTTTCCCCAGGGAGAGCGCATGATGGACATCCTCAAAGGCGCCGGATTCTCTAAGGTCGCCTTCAGAAGACTCACCTTCGGCATCTGCACCATTTATTTCGCGGAAAAATAAAGACAAGACATTATGGATAAATACGGACTCATCGGCTATCCTCTGGTTCACTCCTTCTCTATCAACTATTTCAACGAGAAGTTCCAGAATGAGAACATCGACGCCGTCTACGAGAACTTCGAGATTCCCACCATCGACCAGCTGACCGAAATTCTCGACACCAATCCTGAGCTGCGCGGACTCAACGTCACCATTCCCTACAAAGAGAAGGTCATCAGCTTCCTCGACTCCTTAAGTCCGGAAGCCAGCGCCATAGGAGCCGTCAACGTGATAAAGATCGGGCACAAAGGCAAGAAGACCACTCTTCACGGATACAACAGCGATGTCATTGGCTTCACACGAAGCATTGAGCCTCTCCTCGACACCTATCATAAGAAAGCGCTCATCTTAGGCACTGGCGGGGCTTCCAAAGCTATCGACTTCGGACTGAAATCGCTGAACATCATCACCCGCAAGGTGAGCCGCTCCGGAAAGGACGGCGCTATGAAATACTCCGACATCACACCGGAGACCATCAAAGAATACAACGTTATCGTCAACTGCACCCCTGTCGGCATGTTCCCGCATGCCGATGAATGCCCCGAGCTGCCCTATGAGGCTATGGACGACCACAACCTGCTCTACGACCTTATCTACAATCCCGACGAGACGCTCTTCATGCGCAAGGGCAAGGAGCACGGCGCCGTGGTAAAGAACGGACTTGAGATGCTGCTTCTGCAAGCTTTCGTCTCATGGGAAATCTGGAACAAATAATATTTCTAAGACATATGAACAACAGATATATGATGCGTGGCGTCTCTGCCGCTAAAGAGGACGTCCACAATGCCATTAAGAATATCGACAAAGGCCTCTTCCCGCAGGCTTTCTGCAAGATTATCCCTGACACCTTAGGCGGCGACCCTGACTATTGCAACATCATGCACGCCGACGGTGCCGGTACCAAGTCGTCACTGGCTTATATGTACTGGAAGGAGACCGGTGACCTGAGCGTGTGGAAAGGCATTGCACAGGACGCCATCGTCATGAATACTGACGACCTGCTCTGCGTAGGCGCCGTTGACAACATTCTCGTCTCTTCTACCATTGGCCGCAACAAGATGCTTGTGCCCGGAGAGGTCATCTCAGCTGTCATCAACGGCACCGACGAGTTTCTTGCCCAACTCCGCGACATGGGCGTCGGCATCTATCCCACTGGTGGTGAGACAGCCGATGTCGGCGACCTCGTGCGCACCATCATCGTAGACTCCACCGTCACCTGCCGCATGAAGCGCAGCGACGTCATCAACAATGCCAACATCCGTCCGGGCGATGTCATCGTGGGCTTGAGCTCTACAGGACAGGCCACCTATGAGGACCGCTACAATGGTGGCATGGGCAGCAATGGACTCACCAGCGCGCGCCACGATGTCTTCGCAAAATATCTCGCTGAGAAATTCCCCGAGAGCTACGACCATGCCGTCCCCGACGAACTCGTCTACAGCGGCAAATACCATCTGACCGACAAGATTGACGGGCTCGATGTCGACGCCGGTCAACTGGTTCTCTCCCCCACCCGCACCTATGCACCTGTCATCAAGCGCCTGCTTGACGAGCTGCGCCCCGAGATTCACGGTATGGTGCACTGCACAGGTGGCGCGCAGACAAAGGTGCTGCATTTCGTCGGAGACAACTGCCGTGTCGTCAAGGACAACATGTTCCCCATTCCACCGTTGTTCAAGATTATCCACGACTGCTCCGGCACTGACTGGAAAGAGATGTATCAGGTCTTCAACATGGGCCACCGTATGGAGATCTACGTCCGTCCGGAGATTGCCGACAAAGTTATTGCCATCAGCAAGAGCTTCAACATCGACGCTCAGGTCATCGGACACATCGAAGAGGGCAAGCGCTCGCTGACCATCAAATCTGAATACGGAGAGTTCAACTATTAATATATGAATAGCATACTACAAAAGCTTGACGGCCTTGAGGCCCGCTTCGAGGAGGTCTCCACGCTGATTACCGACCCTGAGGTGATTGCCGACCAGCGACGCTATGTCAAGCTCACTAAAGAATATAAAGAACTTGGCGACATCATGGACGCCCGCAAGCGATATGTTGCCTGCCTCAACGCCATCAAGGAGTCGAAAGACGTCATCGTCAACGAGAGCGACCCCGACATGAAGGCCCTCGCAAGAGAGGAGCTCCAAGAGAATGAGGAGCTCCAGCCCAAACTTGAAGAGGAAATTAAGCTTCTTCTCGTCCCCAAGGACCCCGAAGACGCCAAGAATGTGCAGATGGAGATTCGCGCCGGAACGGGTGGCGACGAGGCTGCTCTCTTCGCCGGTGACCTGTTTAATATGTACAAGCGCTACTGCGAGTCGAAAGGCTGGAATATCAGCGTGACTTCCTTCAACGAGGGAGCCGTAGGCGGATACAAGGAGATTGACTTCGCCGTCACGGGCGACAATGTCTATGGCACCTTGAAATACGAGTCCGGCGTCCATCGCGTACAACGCGTTCCGGCCACCGAGACCCAGGGACGTATGCACACCAGCGCCGCAACAGTCGCTGTGCTGCCTGAGGCTGAGAAGTTTGAGGTCCACATCGACGAGAGTGCCATCAAATGGGATACCTTCCGCTCAAGCGGTGCTGGCGGTCAGAATGTCAACAAGGTTAGCTCCGGCGTGCGTCTGCGCTATCCGTGGAAGAATCCTGAGACGGGCGAGGTAGAGGAGATTCTCATCGAGTGTACCGAGACCCGCGACCAGCCGAAGAACAAAGAGCGCGCACTGAGCCGACTCTACACCTTCGTCTACGACCGCGAGCATTCCAAATACGTCAACGACATCCAGAGCCGCCGTAAGTCGCTTGTTTCCACCGGCGACCGCTCGGCAAAGATTCGCACCTATAACTTCCCGCAGGGGCGTGTCACCGATCACCGCATTGGCTACACCATCCACGACTTGCAGGGATTCCTCAACGGCGATATTCAAGACATGATCGACCATCTCACCGTGGCCGAGAATGCGGAGAAACTCAAAGAAAACGAACTGTAACGTTATGGCAAGATTTTGGACCCGAAAGAATGAAGACCACAGCAAGGAAGAAGAGACGATGCAGCCTGAAGACTTCCTGGCTCGTGTGGCTAAAGCTAAGAAGTTAGAGGCCGTAGAAAAGCCCAAGATAGAAAACACTAAATAAACTTCAGGATATAAAGACCATGAACAGACAGGAACTTGTCAAGGAAATCTTCGCAAAGAAGACTTTTCTCTGCGTAGGTCTCGACACCGACATCGACAAGATGCCAGCATGTATTAAAGATGACAAAGACGCCATCTTTAATTTCAATAAGGCCATCATCGACGCTACAGCGCCCTACTGCGTTGCTTACAAGCCTAATATCGCATTCTATGAGTGCTATGGACTGAGCGGACTCGACGCCTTCATCAAGACCGTCAACTACATTCGTGGCGTCTATCCCCACCATCTCATCATCGCTGATGCCAAGCGCGGGGATATCGGCAACACGTCAAAGATGTATGCCAAGACCTTCTTCGAAGAGATCAATGTCGACGCTCTCACCGTTGCCCCTTATATGGGCGAGGACAGCCTCACACCCTTCTTGGAGTATAAGGATAAGTGGACCATCGTTCTGGCGCTGACCAGCAACAAAGGCAGCCACGACTTTCAGCTCACTGAGGATAAAAACGGCAAGCGCCTCTTCGAGACCGTCCTCACCAAGACCCAGCAATGGGGCACGCCAAACAACATGATGTATGTCGTTGGCGCTACACAGGGAAAGATGTTCCAGGACATCCGTGCGCTGGCTCCCGACCACTTCCTCCTCGTGCCGGGAGTAGGTGCCCAGGGCGGCAGTCTGCAAGAGGTGTGCAAATATGGTATCACTAAAGACTGCGGCCTGCTGGTCAACTCCAGCCGTGGCATCATCTATGCCGGACACGATGAGCATTTTGACGAAGCAGCACGTGACAAGGCTAAAGAGTTGCAAGAGCAGATGGCTGCCGAGCTCGACAAACTGAAATAAGGCATTACTTCCACTTCATAACACAACAGCCCTGGGACCTGGTGATGGGATAATCACCGGTCTTAGGGCTTTGCTGTTTTTACGAAAAGCTATCGTATCAGCCAACCACCAATATTTTTTATCTTATTATCAAACACCACACCTATCTTAAAAACTTTACGAGAATCGGTAAGATACTTATCAGCATAATGCCTCTCTTCTATTTGTCTTAATGCATCAGTAGCCGAGCCTCTGCCATCAAGTTTAAACTCGAAGATGTAAACAAATTTAGGAGTCTCCACGATAGCATCACTGCGACCGCCGCTTAATGCGCTCTCTGGGGTAACAGAAAAGCCCAAGACACGGAACGTCAATACCAATAAATCTCTATAAGCCTGTTCAAGTCTGCGAGGATCATTGATATCTTTAGGTATTCCAGCCAACAACGCCTGCTCGTGACGAAGAAAAGACTCCGGATCGCCTTCCTTGACGGCATTGATAAGCTTTAAAGTCAAACGAGGCAAGTCCGCACGATTAACCGTCGTATAATAAGGCAGAAGAAACCGAGAGAATGATGTACGCACCTCTTCATTCGGAAAACCTAAACGGTAAGTCATAGAATCACGGTCATAACCCTTTATCGTCAGATACCCGCTTTGAAATAAAACAGATATCACACTGATATGATCTGTGCCAAGCGATTGAAGATCATCAGCATTTACAATGACGTCAGCATTCAGTTCGGTAATATCAATTTTCTGTTCCTTTATCAGTTTCACAAGGAAGTCGGGAGTCCCTGTCGAAGCCCAATAATTGGCTATCTGGCCGCTATAGAAAGCGCTCAGCAGACTAAAAGGATTGTAGACACCTTCGCTGCCTTGTGAGAAATGATAGCCATCATAACGTCGGCGTAATTCCTCACGGGCTTCAGCAAAGGACATTTTCTCCGAGGCAGCAAGTTCTAATACGCTGACCTCAAAGACATGGTCAAGCTCTTCATCAGTAATTCCACACAATGTGGCATATTTCCTGTCAAGAGACATATCTATAATATTGTTCAAGTCGCTGAAAATACTGACATGAGAAAATCTGCTCACACCTGTAAGGAATGCAAAACGAATATATTTGTCCTGACTCTTCAGATTAGAGTAGATAGAACGCAACTGCAACCTGTAAGCTTCGAACAAGCTCCTATTTCCCAAAGCTGCAAGAAGGGGCTTATCATACTCATCCGTCAATATGACTACTTGTCTACCTGTCGTCTGAGCTATATCACGTATAACATCTCCAAATTGATCACCAATAGATTCAGAATGTTGGTCTAAATGATATGCTTTTCTTAACTGAGTTACTAAGGACTTGAACTTATCTACAAGACTCTCAGTTCCATCATACACAGTCCCAGACAAATCGATACGTATAATGGGGTATTCAGTCCAGTCGTTCTCAAGCTGACTAATCTTCAAGCCTTCGAATAGTTCTTTTCTCCCAGAGAAATAAGCTTCCAGGATACTTACTATCAAGCTCTTGCCAAAACGACGAGGGCGTGACAAGAAATAGGTTCCCTTCTGAGACACCATGTTATAAATAATGTCAGTTTTGTCAACGTAGACAAAACCACCATCACGTAATGACTCAAAGGATTGTATACCAACAGGATATTTCATAGAACATATTCTTTTCTGCAAAATTAGCTATTTTCCATTAAATAATAGAGCAACCGCTCAACAATATTTAGTTTCAAACAAAGTAGTAGGACTTACTCCCTTCTGTACACTTTTTGCCGTCCTATCTTGTGAACGGCCAGACGCTGGGATGCGACGAAAACGTCAAGCCAACGCGCAGCCATATAGTCACTCAGACCAAACTGCTCACACATGATACGCCGCGTGACAAAATCATGGGTTGACAGATAGTCTGAGACAGCCTGCCAGATGTCGACATCACGATAGCGCACGGAGACAGAAGTGCCCCGCGACTTTCTAAAACTCGACCGCTTACGAACGCCAGAAAGGAACCTCGCCTCAGGCTTGAACCTGATACTCCGTACAAAAATGTCCTTACCTGTGATCTCACCATTTCCGTTATTCTCCGTCTTCGCATAGGCGGCAGAGAGAGAAAGATAACCAAGGCCGGGAATATGAACCCTACAACCAGAGGAAAGCTCACCAACAGCAACATGGCAGAACTCCGACATCACAGCTTTGACGTCGGCTGCCGTAACTGTCGTTGCGCGCTCTATCATGTCTGACATCTCATCGAGGGTTTTAGACTTAGACGTTCTCAAAGACACATAGGCTCTTGCCTCACCCCTACCTTGAGCATTCTCAATCTCGTGTACTTCGTAATTAATATTCATAGCTTTAATGTAATTGATTGCCGCAAAGTTAGAGAGAAAAAGCAACACCGACAACTGAAAACTAGCTATATCCATGACTATGCTCTCATATAGGTTCGTGTATCTTTATCATTATCAACAGCTTCCACAACGAGTGAAAACACCATCTGTGGCATTTGTCAACGATATCCGTGGCATTTGCCAACGATATCTGTGGCATTTGCCAACGATATCCGCGGCATTTGCCAGCAATATCCGTGGCATTTGCCGTGCATTGTCAGCGAGATTGCCTTTTCACAACAAAAAGACGCAATGACGTTTCCGAAAGTATTTTTTACCGCACAATACCGGTGGTTTTGTGCAATTCTACGGTATGAAATCCTCAAAAAAGGCAAATATTTCCGCTTTTGATAAGCCATTAGGAAAAATATCATTATTTTTGCAGAAATAATTCAATTTGAAGATAATATGGAATTTTCTGCAAAGCAAATTGCCCAGTTTATCCAGGGCAGAGTGGAGGGCGATGAAAACGCCACCGTACACACCTTCGCCAAGATAGAGGAAGGGGTGCCTGGTTCCATTACTTTCCTCGCAAACCCTAAATACATCCATTACATCTACGACACTAAGTCGACCATTGTCCTCGTCGATGACAGCCTCGACTTTGAGCATCCCGTCAAGGCCACCCTCATCCGCGTCAAGAATGCGCGCGACTGCGTAGCCAAGCTCTTACAGCTCTATGAGGCTTCCAAACCTAAAAAGAAAGGTATAGACCCTTTAGCTTTCATCTCTCCGAAGGCAAAGATAGGTAAGGACTGCTACGTCGGTGCCTTTGCATATATCGCCGAGGGCGTGGAGATAGGCGATGGCTGTCAGATTTATCCCGGTGTGACCATCATGGAGAATGTAAAGGTAGGCAGCAACTGTCTGTTCTATCCTCATGTAAGTATCTATCATGGCTGCCATATCGGCAACAATGTCATTCTGCACTCTGGTGCCGTCATCGGTGCCGATGGTTTCGGCTTCGCCCCCAACGCTCAGACCAACCAGTATGACAAGATTCCACAGATAGGTATCGTCACCATTGAGGACGATGTGGAAATAGGTGCCAACACGTGTGTAGACCGCTCCACAATGGGCACCACCATCGTCAGGAAGGGTGTCAAACTTGACAATCTGGTACAGATAGCCCACAACACCGACATCGGCGAGAATACCGTGATGTCGTCACAGGTCGGTGTAGCCGGTTCCACGAAGGTTGGCCAGTGGTGCATGTTCGGTGGGCAGGTCGGCGTCTCCGGCCATATCACCATCGGTGACCACGTGCTCTTAGGTGCCCAGTCCGGTGCTCCTTCATCAATAGAGAGCAACCAGATGCTCATCGGTACACCGCCTATGGGCAAGATGGGCTATTTCAAGAGCCAAGCCATCTTCCGCAAACTGCCTGACATGTACAAGCAGCTCAATGCCTTGCAGAAAGAAATAGAAGAATTAAAGAAAGGAAAAGAATAAGAATAAAAGATATGGACGCTGAAAAACAAAAGACCCTCGGTGGCAGTTTCTCACTCTTCGGCAAAGGCCTTCACACAGGTCTGAACCTCACGGTGACCTTCAATCCGGCTCCCGAGAACACCGGTTATAAGATACAACGCATCGATCTCGAAGGCCAACCCATCATAGAGGCTATCGCCGAGAATGTCGTCGCCACCAACCGTGGCACCGTCATCGCCAAGGGCGATGCCCGTGTCTCCACCATCGAGCACGGCATGTCTGCCCTCTATGCCCTTGGCATTGACAACTGTCTTATCCAGGTCAATGGTCCCGAGTTTCCTATCCTTGACGGTGCCGCCGACGCTTATGTCCAGGCCATCAACAAGGTAGGTATCGTAGACCAGAACGCCCCAAAAGATTATTACATCATCCGCAAGAAGCTGGAGATTACCGATGAGGAGACAGGCTCCGTTATCACCATTCTGCCTGATGAAGACTTCTCTATCACGGCGATGTGCTCTTTCAACTCGAAGTTTATCAGCTCGCAATTTGCTACCCTCAGCAATATCAACGACTATGCCACAGAGATAGCCCCGGCCCGCACCTTTGTCTTCGTGCGTGACATTGTCCCCCTGCTCGAAGCCAACCTCATCAAGGGTGGCGACCTCGACAACGCCATTGTCATCTACGAGCGTCAGGTGGAGCAACCCAAGCTGGATAAGCTCGCCGACCTGATGCACGTGCCGCATATCGACGCTGGCAAGATAGGCTATATCCAGCACCGTCCCCTGCAGTGGGACAACGAGTGCACCCGCCACAAGCTCCTCGACATCATCGGTGACATGGCCCTCATCGGCAAGCCCATCAAAGGCCGTATCATCGCTACACGTCCCGGCCACACTGTCAACAATAAGTTTGCACGCCTGATGCGTCAGGAGATTCGCAAGCATGAGGTCCAGGCTCCCCTCTTCGACCCTAACGAAGCTCCTCTGATGGACAATGTCCGCATCCGCGAGCTTCTCCCCCACCGCTACCCCATGCAACTCGTAGACAAAGTTATCGCCATGGGGGCCACAACGATAGTAGGTGTCAAGAATGTCACCGGTGACGAGCCTTTTTTCCAGGGACATTTCCCTAAGGAGCCTGTCATGCCCGGTGTGTTGCAGATAGAAGCTATGGCACAGTGCGGCGGACTCTTAGTGCTCAGCCAGCTGAAAGATCCGGAGGAATGGTCGACTTACTTCCTGAAAATTGACGGCGTGAAATTCCGCCATAAAGTCGTTCCCGGTGACACTCTGCTCTTCCGTGTCGAGCTTCTTGGCCCCGTACGTCATGGCATCAGTTCTATGAAGGGTTATATGTTCGTTGGCGACCACGTGGTCTCTGAGGCTACCTTTACGGCACAAATCATCAAGAATAAAGATTAAATAATGAACCAAATATCTCCATTAGCATTTGTAGACCCCGAGGCAAAATTGGGCGATAACAACATTATCGGCCCTTTCTGCTTCATCGACAAGAATACTGTCCTCGGTGACAACAACGTTCTCCACAATAGCGTCACCATCAACTATGGCGCCCGCATAGGCAACAACAACGAAGTCTTTCCCGGTGCCAGTCTCTCTACCAAACCTCAGGACTTGAAGTTCAAGGGCGAGGAGACACTGTGCTTCATCGGTGACAACAACTCCATCCGCGAGAATGTCACTATCTCACGCGGTACAGCCTCGAAAGGCAAGACTGTGGTAGGCAACAACAACCTTCTCATGGAGAACATGCACGTGGCCCACGATTGTGTGCTGGGCAGCAACTGCATCATCGGCAACTCCACAAAGTTTGCCGGCGAGGTGCATATCGACGACAATGCCATCATCAGTGCCACCGTCCTCTGCCATCAGTTTTGCAAGATTGGCGGTTATGTGATGATTCAGGGCGGCTGCCGCTTCAGCCAGGACATTCCTCCCTACATCATTGCCGGCAAGGAGCCCACCCGCTACTGCGGTGTCAACCTTGTAGGCCTGCGCCGTCACGGTTTCAGCAACGACCTCATCGAACTTATCCACAACGCTTACCGCACACTCTACAGCGAGGGTATCCTCGCCGATGGTATCAAGAAGATACAGAGCGAGCTGCAAGTAACACCAGAGATACAGTATATCATCGATTTCGTCAGCACGTCAAAGCGTGGAATCATCAGATAAGGACATCAGACCCATTCTTTTTGTCCTTCTCGGACCTACGGGAGTCGGCAAGACAAAGGTGGCCATAAAGGTCGCCCGGCACCTTGGTGTGCCTGTCATCAATGCCGACTCCCGTCAGATTTTTGCAGAAATACCCATAGGCACTGCCGCACCAACGAAGCAGGAGCAGAGCGAGGTAAAACATTATTTCGTCGGTTCTCATCATCTTGACGACTATTATAGTGCCGCAAGCTATGAAGATGATGTCATGTCGCTATTGCCACAACTTTTCGCTAACCATGCATTGTGTCATAAAACAGGATTTTCTATCCCCCGTGCACTTCTCTCCGGTGGCAGCATGATGTATATTGACGCTGTCTGCAAGGGCATTGACAACATCCCGACTGTCGACGACGACACCCGCACAGAGATGAAGCGCAGACTTGCTGAAGAAGGCCTGCCTGCTCTTGTGGACGAACTTAAAAGCCAGGACCCGGAATATTGGAAGATTGTGGACCGGAACAATCCGCGGCGCGTTGTCCATGCGTTAGAGATCTGCCACATGACAGGGCGCACCTATACGTCTTTCCGGACCAACAGTGCCAAGCAGCGTCCCTTCCGCATCGTAAAGATCGGCCTCAACCGCCCGCGCGAGGAGATGTATGACCGCATCAACAAACGTGTGCTGCAAATGGTAGACGAGGGGCTTATCGACGAAGCCCTCAGGGTATACCCCAAGCGCGACCTCAATGCATTGAACACCGTAGGATTCAAAGAAATGTTCGACTACCTCGACGGCCTTATCACCCTTGACGAGGCCATCCGGCAGATACAGTCCAACACGCGACGCTACATGCGCAAACAAATCACATGGTTCAAGAAGGACGAGACCGTAAGATGGTTCAATCCCAATGAGATAGAATCGTTAATCGGCTACATTGACACCTGCCTGAAGATAGTACATTAAAAAACGTACTTTCCTTTTGCCACGTCATAGATTCTTTCTATCTTTGCTTTCATAACCAAATACATAGAAGCATGGCAAGATATCTGAACCCCAAAAGCAAACCTCACTTTCAAGAAAGAATTATCTTTTTGCTAAAAAAATCATACGATTAGATTGACCAGTCAAGAATAATTAGTATTTTTGCACTAATATAACGACACGCTGGACATTTCATCTCTATTATCGTTGGAATGGCCGCAATTATATTCAAAAAAATGAAAAAGATAAAAGCCATATTCGCCTGGTGCACACGAAAAGCTCGTGAATTCTGGCCATGGTACAAAAGTCTGTATGTAGGCAAGCCCTGGTACAAGAAGACATTAGTGGGCATAGTCTCCTTTTTTGCCTTGATTCTCTTATATTTGGGTGCCGTAGACATCAACTTTCTGTGGCTCTTCGGCAAGAGTCCGGGGTATTTCTCAGGCATTCTTAATCCCCCTACCAATCAGGCCTCAGAACTCTACAGTGCCGACGGGCAACTCATCGGAAAATACTTCAATGAGAACCGTACGCCTGTGAAATATGACGAGGTGAACCCATCCTTCTTCAAGGCACTTATCGATACCGAAGACGAGCGTTTCTATAAGCGTCCTCGCGGTATGGCCGTTGATGTTGTCGGGCTCTTTGCAGCTGCCAAGGATGCAGTACTGAGACACGATGGCCGTGGAGCCTCTACCATCTCCCAACAGCTTGCCAAGAACATGTTCCGTGTGCGCTCGCAATACTCCACGGGCTTGTTGGGTAAGATTCCAGGGCTGAAAATCCTTATTGTAAAGAGTAAGGAATGGATTATAGCCACCAAGTTGGAAACCGTCTACAATAAGAAGGACATCATCACCATGTATGCCAACACCGTAGACTTTGGCAACAATGCCTATGGCATCAAGACGGCCGCACGCACCTATTTCGGTACCACTCCCGACAGTCTGTCTACTCAGGACTGCGCCGTCCTTGTTGGCATGCTGAAGGCCACTACTCTCTACAACCCCAAGACAAATCCGGAGAACAGTAAGAAGCGTCGCAACACCGTTCTGATGAACATGTACACACATCACGACCTCTCTAAGGAAGCCTGCGACTCCTTGCAGCAGCTGCCCATAGAGCTGCACTTCAAAGTAGAGGACAACTATGATGGTCAGGCAACCTATTTCCGCGAGGCTATTGCCAACTACCTCAAACCTTGGTGCGATGAGAATGGTTACGATCTCTATAGCGACGGTCTGAAGATATATACGACGCTCGACACGAAGATGCAGAAATATGCCGAAGACGCTGCCCGCAAGGAGATGAAGATTGTGCAGCAGAACTTCAACAACCACTGGAGCATCTACCGCAACCAGAACAGCAACTGGCTGCGCCAAGCACCCTGGCGTGACGAGAATGGCAACGAGATACCCGGCTTCATCGACCAGATAGCCCAACGACAGCCTTTCTACAAGGCGCTCTTAGCCAAATATCCCAATAATCCCGACTCCGTCGACTACTATTACAAGCATTGGGTACACCCCGTCAAGCTCTTCGACTATGACAAAGGCACAATCACCCGCGACATGACGTCGGAGGACTCCATCAAATATATGGTGACCTTCATGCACTGCGCCATGGTAGCCATGGAGCCACAGACGGGAGCTGTCAGAGCATGGGTCGGCGATATAGACTTCAAGACGTGGAAGTATGACAAGGTCACCGCTGAGCGACAGCCAGGCTCCACCTTCAAGCTCTTCGTCTATACTGAAGCTATGAACCAGGGTCTCACTCCGTGCGACAAACGTCGCGACGAGTATATCTCCATGCAAGTTTACGACAAGAAGAAGCACGAAATGGTGACATGGACACCAGGCAATGCCAATGGTTCTTTCTCCGGTGACTCCCTGCCGCTGAGAAGTGCCTTCGCCAGAAGTATCAACTCCGTAGCCGTCAGGCTCGGTCAGGAGATGGGCATCAAGCGCATCATCTCTACTGCCGAAGCCATGGGTATCAAGAGTCCTCTCGACGACGAGCCTTCACTGGCTCTTGGCTCAAGTGACGTCAACCTCCTTGAGCTTACCAATGCCTACTGCACAGTGGCCAACAACGGTATGCACCATGACCCCGTTTTGGTGACGAAGATCGTTGACAGCAAAGGAAACGTCGTCTATGAGGATAATGCCAAAGCCGAACAGGTGATACCCTATAAGAGTGCTTTCCTGATGCAGCAGATGCTTATGGCCGGTACCCACGACCCCGGAGGCACCAGCAACAGCCTTATGGCAGGCGAATATGCCGGCAATTTCCGTGACACTGATTTCGGTGGAAAAACAGGAACGTCCAACAACCACTCTGACGCCTGGTTTGAGTTGGTCAGCCCCAACCTCGTTGTCGGTGCATGGGTAGGCGGAGAATACCGAAGCATCCATTTCCGCACAGGAGCCTTAGGACAGGGTTCCAGGACAGCCCTGCCTATAACGGGTCTCTTCATGAATGAACTTCTCAGCGACCCCGCCTATGCCAAATATCACGGCAGGTTCAAGAAGCCAAGCGACGAAGACAATATCACCGCAGACATGTACACTTGCGTGACCTATGTGCCAAAAGCCCGTCGGGACACGACCCGCCGTGACAGCACACATATCGTCTCTGACGAGGAGGTCATCCTCGACGAGAACGGAGAGCCCATCACCACTGGTAATGGTGACGCTGAAGAACAACAGAATGGTGCCGGCGACAACAAGCAGAAATCTGAGAAGAAAGCAGCACCTGAGAAGAAGCGCAAGACTGAGGAAGTGGTCAACTTCAACGATTTATAAATGAGCATCGTCGCAACCCCATATCCATAGGGTTGCGACATCGCTCTTCAGCCACCCGATGGAAGAAAAGATTGATCTCAATAACGCAGAGCTGCAAGAAGCTTTGAAAATCATACAGTTTACCCGCCGTTCGCTTTTCCTTACCGGAAAGGCGGGGACGGGTAAATCGACTTTTCTAAGATACATCTCTTCCCACACCAAGAAGAAACATGTCATTCTTGCCCCTACGGGCATAGCTGCAATTAATGCTGGAGGCTCCACCCTTCATAGTTTTTTCAAGCTTCCCTTCCACCCGCTCCTGCCCAACGATATCCGCTACTCGGTGCGCAATATCCGAAAAACCTTAAAATACAATGGTGAGAAGATAAAGATTATCCGGGAGTTGGAGCTCATCATCATTGACGAGATAAGCATGGTCCGGGCTGACATCATCGACTTCATTGATAAAGTGCTACGCATCTACAGCCACAATATGCGTGAGCCCTTTGGAGGAAAACAGTTACTGCTCGTTGGAGACATCTACCAGTTGGAACCTGTCGTAAAAGAGGAAGACCGGCAACTGCTACAACCTTTTTATAAATCAGCATTCTTCTTCGATGCCCATGTCTTCAAGCAAATGCAGCTTGTCTCCATAGAACTGCGGAAAGTCTACCGCCAGTCGGACCCTGTCTTTATCGGCATCTTAGACCGCATACGCACTTCACAAGTGACAGCTGCCGACCTGCAGCTATTAAACAAGCAGGTAGGAAACGCTAATGCCCTTCCCTCGGCAAAGCATGAGCTCTCGATAACATTGTCCACACGGCGTGATACCGTAGACTTCATCAACATGCAGAAGCTAAATGAGCTTCAGGGAGAACCTGAAATCTTTGAGGGTATCATAGAAGGCGAGTTTCCACTTAACAGCCTTCCTACACCAAAAGAATTACAGCTCAAGCCCGGTGCACAAATATTGTTTGTCAAGAACGACATGGCACACCGCTGGGTGAACGGCACTTTGGGTACTGTCACTGGATTTGACGATGACACACACGACCATATTAGTATTGTCACAGAAGATGGTAAAGAATACAGTGTGGAACGGGAGATCTGGAGTAACGTCAGATACACATTCAACGAGACAGAGAAGAAGATAGAGGAAGAAGAGCTCGGCACCTACACACAGTTTCCTATACGTCTGGCCTGGGCCATCACTGTGCACAAAAGCCAGGGTCTGACATTCAACAACGTCAAAATAGATTTCACAGGAGGAGTCTTTGCCGGTGGACAGACCTATGTGGCATTGTCGCGCTGCACATCTCTGAAAGGTATAACTTTGAAAGATCCTATCGTGAGGTCTGAGATCTTTGTCAAACCCGCAGTGGTGGAATTTGCTCAGAACTATAATAACAAGAACATTATTGACTCCGCCATAAAACAGTCAAAAGCCGATATAGAATACTGGGAGGCAGTGCAAGCCTTTGACAAGGGTGACATGCAGACGGCCTTGGACAAATTCTTCCTTGCTATCCACAGCAAATATGTCATTGAGAAACCGGTGCCACGTCGATATATCAGGAAGAAGCTGAACATCATCAACACTCAAAAGAAAGAGATTGCAGAACTGAAGGAAAAGCTCAATGCCAAAGACGACCTTCTCAAGCACCTTGCTGTGGAATACGTTGTCATGGCTAAGGAATGCGAGCACGAGCACATGCCTGACGCTGCCATCCGCAATTACGAGAAAGCGCTCTCACTCTGCCCGGATTTTCCGGAAGCGGAACGAAGGCTGAAGAAATTGAGAAAAGATAAGAGACAAGACAAACAATGAACGCAAAAAGCCAATTGAAGGATGGTTCTCCTACAATTGGCTTTTTCTGTATCCTATAACTGAACTACTATAGTCAAGCAAGTTTGAAATCCGTTATATTCCGGTTGCCATTAAGAAAGTCGATAGCAGACATACGTTTCTTACCTGCCAGCTGAAGGGATTTTACCTCAAGCCATGAGTCGGCGCAGGCCACAAAGAGATGCTTCTTATCAGCCTCAATAGTTCCGGGCGCAACATCCTCGCATGGTCGTGCCGTGACGGAAGTTGCAAAGACCTTCAGCTCAACCGGATTGCCCGCTGCGTCATCATTAGGAGCCAGCTGGGTCCAAGAGCCTGGATAAGGTGACAATCCACGCACGAAGTTATGTACATCTGAAGCCGTTTTCTGCCAGTTGATCCTACAGGTCTCCTTGAAAATCTTCGGTGCAGGATGTAGCGTAGTACTGTCAGCAGCGATAAAAGTGTTTTGGTCAACGGACTTGACATCTCCATCCTTCTCCAAGACAAGATTGACGGTATCAATGGCGATATCAGCCCCAAGCTTCATCAGCCCGTCATAAACATATTCTACATCAGCATCCTCAGGAATGGGAAAATGCTTCTGCATGATAATGCGCCCAGTATCTATCTCCTTATCTATAAAGAACGTCGTAACTCCCGTTTCCTTCTCACCATTGATAATCGCCCAGTTGATAGGCGCAGCACCACGATACTGTGGCAACAGTGCAGCGTGAACATTGAAAGTGCCAAAGCGTGGCATCGCCCACACAATCTCTGGCAGCATCCGGAAGGCAACAACAACCTGCAGATCGGCCTTATACGATGCCAATTCCTCGACGAAGGCCGGGTCTTTCATCTTTACAGGCTGCAACACCGGCAAGTTGTGAGCAAGAGCATACTCCTTGACCTTTGATGGCTGGAGATGATCCTGATGACGCCCAACTGGCTTATCGGGTTGTGTGACCACAGCGACGACATGATATCCGCCCTCTACAAGACGGCTGAGAGTGCCCACAGCAAACTCCGGGGTACCCATGAAAATAATCCTAAGGTCTTTCTTCTCCATTCTGTTGATTTAATCTTTCTCTATCAGCGGCTCCACCAATGTTTCTTCTTTGGACGCGTGTCGAGGCCAAAGCCGTTGCGAATAATGTCGGCATAGGTCCTATGTTCATGGAAGATATGATAAATCTGTCCCCAGTCGGGCAGCCCACCGACATTGCGGTCATCAATAAAATAATCAGCCTTGAGCTTACGGCTGAAATATTTATGATCCTCCTTCTCATCCGCTGGATAGTCACTATTGACAGCCCAGAAATCCACACCATGCTCATGGCACCAGTCCACGGCATCCTGCAGAAGCTGCCCCTCACGGACTGTCCATAAAATGAGCTGATGTCGCTCTGCGATAAGCATGCGAAGCGTTTCCGTTGCAAAAGGTATCTCCTCGCCAATCTTAGGATAACGGTCCTCAACAATAGTGCCGTCAAAATCTACTGCTATCTTTGCCATTGTATGTTATTCTTCTGCTAAACTCTTCAGATACTTTCCATACTCATTCTTGAGCATAGGCTTAGCATCCTCAAGTAATTTTTCTTTAGATATCCACCCCTGCTTGAAAGCTATCTCTTCCAGGCAGGCTACTTTCAGACCCTGACGCTTCTCTATCACTTCTATGAATGTGCTGGCCTCGGCAAGACTATCGTGAGTGCCCGTATCAAGCCATGCGAAACCACGCTGCAGGGTCTGTACCTTTAAAGACTTGCGGTGCAGATACTCCTGATTGACAGAAGTAATCTCCAACTCGCCACGTGGACTTGGCTTTACATTCTTAGCAATATCCACTACGCTGTTAGGATAGAAATAAAGTCCTACGACAGCATAGTTGCTCTTGGGATGGGCAGGTTTCTCCTCAATACTCAAGCAGTTACCCTTCGCATCAAACTCAGCCACACCATATCTCTCAGGGTCGTTGACATAATAACCGAAGACAGAAGCTTCACCAGCATCAGCTAATCGCACACTCTCATGCAACAGAGCAGAGAAACCGGCACCATAGAAAATATTATCGCCTAAGACAAGGCAGACACTGTCATCACCGATAAATTTCTCGCCAATGATAAAAGCCTGTGCCAATCCGTCCGGGCTCGGCTGCTCGGCATACTCGAATCTCACACCGAACTCGTGCCCGTCTCCCAAGAGCCTGCGGAAAGCCGGCAAGTCCGTAGGAGTAGAAATGATGAGAATATCACGGATACCTGCAAGCATAAGCACGGAAACCGGATAATAAATCATCGGCTTATCAAAAATGGGAATCAATTGTTTACTGATACCTTTTGTGATGGGATAAAGACGGGTGCCGGAACCACCGGCTAAAACAATGCCTTTCATCGATATGACGTTAAGTTATAGAATGGGTAATTTATTTTGGACAAAGATAGCAATTATTATCCATAAATCCGTTACAGCGAGGCGAAAAGTTTATTAAAAATGATTTTTACATAACTTTCCTTTGCTCTATCGCAATAAAGTTGTACATTTGCAATGTTTTATATACATATGAGTAAATATCATAACAATGGGATTCTTTTCTAAAATATTCAATAGACAGCCCAAGGAAGACAAGACCGGCGGCATGCAAGACTATATGACTTTGGTTAGAGTCTATTTTCAGGCATCATTGGCTTCTACCCTTGGCATCACTAATCTTGCCATGCTCCCAGACCTCCGCATGTTCAAGACCACTCTTCATGTGCCTACTCAAAACAACAAGCTCGGTGTAGGCGAGAAAGCACACTGTCGCAAGATGATGAAGGAGATCTACGGCACTGAAGAAAGCTTCTTCAAAGAGATAGACCAAAGCATTCGTCGCAATTGCCACAAGCTTCCTGACGTCCAGGTCTATCTCATTCAGTTCCAGAATTTCTCGCAAGACCTGATGATGCTCACAGGCAACTTGATGAAGTTCAAGCTCCGGGTGCCGTCTTTCTTCAAGAAGACTATCTACACGATGACCGAGAAGACGGTCAACGACATCTTCACCAAGAACAGCTACAAAGACCCAAGCGTCATCAAGGCTGTCATGAATATCAGAAAATATAACCTCAAACTCAACTTCTCACAAAAATGGATAACCGATTTTGTCTATCAGGTTGTCATGTTAGCTAAGAAAGAGCCTGCGCCTTCTCAAGAAGAAGCTGAGGCTGCCGAGAAGAAGATCAACAAGAAATAAATATCGTCAAAGGCTTACAGCATGGATGCCAACGAAAAGATTATCAATACTTTCGCCACACGCGTCAGACAACTTATTCTCCAATATGAGAACGTCAAGAAAGAGAATGAGAAGCTTTCCTCCATGCTTGCTGACCGAGACAATACCATCAAAGAGCAGGAGGCTACCATAGGAAAGCTTCAGCAAGATTATGACTCTCTGAAGATGGTCAAAATGTTGCAGGTCACTGACGGAGATATAGAGACTGCTCGTAAAAGAATAAACAGACTCATCAAGGATGTCAACAAATGCATCACACTGATGAGTGGCGAAGAATAAAAGCACGTGCCATGGCAGAAGCAGAAAAAGACGAACTGAACATCAGGCTCCATATCTATGATACGGACATCAAGGTCTTCAATGTCAAGAGGGAGGACGAGGCGCTGTATAGAAAAGATGCTGAGCTAATCAACGAGTTGCTGAATGCTTATTTTCAAAGTTTCACTGGAAAGAAGAGCCCAAAGGAGATCACCTACTTTGCGATGATTGACCTTGGTCTGAGACTACAACGTGAGATGCTGCGCAATGATACCAAGCCCTATGACGATTCTCTCACCAAACTCACGAGCGAGATAGAGAAGGTGCTTAAAGATGACAAGGAAAAATAATAAATGAAATAATTCTTATCAAAATAAATAATAATGACAAACATAATAATTGCCGTGGTCATAGCTCTCTTAGTGGGAGGCGCTGTAGGCTACGCCCTATTCAGATACGTGATTAAGGGCAAATACAATGAGATGATAAATGCGGCGCAGAAAGAAGCCGAAGTAATCAAAGAGAAAAAACTTCTGGAAGTAAAGGAGAAATTCCTCAATAAGAAGAATGAACTCGACAAGGAGGTCCAGCTTCGTAGCCAAAAGATGCAAGCCAATGAGAACAGGCTTAAACAGCGTGAGATTACACTCAACCAGAAGCAGGAAGAGCTCACCAAAGGCCGTCAGGACATTGAGCGCGAGAAACAGAGAATGGAGAATGAGAAGAACCTCATCGCTGTGAAGCAGCAAGATCTGGACAAAATGCAGGAGCAAGAACGTGCTAAACTTGAGGAACTCTCCGGACTTTCCGCTGAAGAAGCTAAGAACCGTCTGGTGGAAAGCATGAAGGACAAGGCCAAGATGGATGCCGCAAGCTATATCAATGAAGTCGTTGATCAAGCTAAGCTTGATGCCAACATGAAGGCAAAGAAAATTGTCATCCAGACAATACAGCGCGTGGCAACGGAGACTGCCATTGAGAATTCCGTCAGTGTCTTCCACATTGAGAACGACGAGGTCAAAGGACGTATTATTGGCCGAGAGGGTCGCAACATCAGAGCCTTGGAAGCAGCCTGTGGCGTGGAGATCGTTGTTGATGACACACCGGAATCAATCGTTATATCCGCTTTTGACCCTGTCCGCCGTGAGGTCTGCCGTCTGGCACTACACCAGTTAGTTGCTGATGGTCGTATTCATCCTGCTCGCATTGAGGAAGTCGTAGCTAAGGTGAAAAAACAACTTGACAACGAAATCATTGAGACTGGTAAGCGCACAGCCATAGACCTTGGTATCCATGGCTTACACCCTGAGTTGATACGCCTTATCGGCAAGATGAAATATCGTTCTTCCTATGGTCAGAACCTGCTACAGCATGCACGTGAAACCGCAAACCTCTGCTCTGTCATGGCTGCCGAACTCGGGCTGAACCCCAAGAAAGCAAAACGTGCCGGACTGCTCCATGATATTGGTAAGGTTCCTGACGAGGAGAGTGAGTTGCCTCACGCACTCTTAGGCGCCAAAATAGCCGAGAAATACAAGGAAAAGCCTGATATCGTCAATGCCATTGCCGCTCACCACGATGAGGTGGAGATGAAAACGCTTTTGGCTCCTATCGTCCAAGTTTGTGATGCCATCTCAGGTGCACGACCTGGTGCACGTCGCGAGATTGTAGAAGCTTATATCAAGCGTCTCAACGACCTTGAGGCTATTGCAATGAGCTATCCAGGCGTCACAAAGACCTACGCTATCCAGGCAGGTAGAGAGCTCCGAGTCATCGTTGGCGCCGACAAGATGAATGACGAAGAAAGCACAAAACTCAGCAATGAGATAGCTGAGAAGATACAGAATGAGATGACATATCCTGGCCAGGTAAAGATTACCGTGATCCGTGAGACTCGCTCTGTAGCATACGCTAAATAGAAACATACACATTATTTATATATGTAAGCCTCCGACGCGTCCTCAAAAACGTGCCGGAGGCTTCTTTTTTGATTAAAGAAAATAATAATAAAACGCTTCTGCCGTTTAGATAATAAAGAAAACCACAATGTAACGCCTATGAAGTATTCTTTACCCTCAGAGTTGCAGCCGTCAGAGCAGACACTACATCTGCTCAGACAGATAGCACGTATATACACCACCAACACTCACAGCAAAGCAGGCAGCTGCGTAATTATGAAAGTTGGCATGGCCTAAAAGAACAACTATGCAAAAGGTTATTATCTCACCCTCTCTGCTATCAGCAGACTTCGCCAATTTAGGCAAAGATGTGGACATGCTCAACAAAAGTGAGGCCGACTGGCTACACTTCGATGTGATGGACGGTGTTTTTGTTCCAAACATCTCTTTCGGCTTCCCTATTATGAAGGCTGTAAAGAAAATCAGCGGTAAGCCCATCGACGCCCACTTCATGATTGTCCATCCTGAGAACTATGTGGGCCTTGCTGCTGAAGCTGGCGCTGCTATCATGACCATTCACCAGGAGGTAGCCCCACATCTGAATCGCATTGTGCAAGATATACATTCAAAAGGCATGAAAGCGGGAGTGGCACTAAATCCGTCTACTCCAATCATAACCTTAGAGGATATAATTTGCGACCTCGACTTAGTTCTTTTGATGAGCGTGAACCCAGGCTTCGGTGGACAGAAGTTCATAGAGAACATTATACCCAAGGCTATACGGCTTAAGCAAATGATTAAGGAAAGCGGAAGCAAAGCACTAATAGAAGTCGACGGCGGTGTCAACAATATCACTGCACCCAGACTGGTAAAGGCTGGTGTAGATGTGCTCGTAAGTGGAAGCTACATCTTTAAGGCCGAAAACCCAGAACTTGTCATCAAAGAGCTAAAGAGTATTGGCTAAAATATCAATAACAGTACTCTAATATTAAAAATCATCCTTCAACACGAGCCGGCCAACAATTACGGCCGACGTATTGAAGGATAATTGCATTATTCAGAGACCATCAAAATAGAGATCTAACACACCTACTTATCAGGAACGGTTATCTTTCTCTCTTTCTCATTGATATAACCATGCCGATAAGCATAGAGGAGTTCCTCTAAGTCAGCAATCTGCGCGTTTAGTTCGCGTCCTTTATCGGTATCAGCCACCAAGAGACGATGGGAAGTCATCTCTACAATCTGTGTCGTCGACTTAATGTCACTTCCTCGAAGGATAGCGTCCTCAGTACTTGTGAAAGGCTCATGCTGAACAAGCTGAAAACCACGGCTATGGTATACAAGGGTGTATCCGGCAATGCCGGTCTCATGATGGTAAGCTTGAGAGAAGCCACCGTCGATGACGAGAAGTCGACCATTGGCCTTGATAGGTGTCTCACCCCTGCTTGCCTTAACAGGCACATGACCATTGATGATATGACTATTCTTGTCAGTAATACCAAAGGCACGCATGATAGTGTCACAGACAGCCTCATTATCACGGAGAATAAAGTAGTTTCCCTTCTTCTCCTCATGGGTTTCTTTCTCTTTGAGGAAATACCTCTCAAAGGTGGCCATTTTAGACTTGTCAAAGAGCGGACTATCTGGCCCACACCAAAGATACATGAAATAATCAACGGCATATTCACGGTCGGCCGCAGATGTGTCACTTTGATAAGCTGAGCGAATGAGCATGCCGATATCCGTCATCAACTTCACACCCTGACTCTTGTGACCTGGATATATTTCCACATCTTTCAGAGAGCCGTCTGCATTCAAGGGTACAGAAGCATGGAAGAGAAGATTGTTATTGTATATGGCATACATACATCCATGGCTGAGAAGCAGCCGAATATGTTTGTGCAACTTCTCACTGACCTCAAAGCTATGATGTAGCTTGGCCAACAGTTCACGTTCTTCCGCCGTCAAGGCATTAGGATGCTTAGGATCTATGGTCGGGAAGTTACAACTTGTCATTTTGTACTCTTTGCCGTCAATACGCACAGTACCCTTGTCGTAGTTGACAAAGTTGAAGACTTCACGACTCTTCATGTTCCACTCTGGATGTTTCTCATAGAGCTGAGCCTCCAACTTAAACTGTAACACAGCGATAGCTTTATGTTCCTTGGCTATGAGTTGCTGTGTTTTCTCGTCTATATGGGCAGCTCCACCATCTGTCTTAGGCATAAACTCGGAGCATGGGTCATCTCCATAGACATCCATGGCAAAAGTAGCAAGGGGTACAAGGTTGATGCCGTAACCATCTTCCAATGTCACTAAGTTGGCATACCTCAACGACAGCCGTATCACACTGCACATACACGCGTCGTTACCAGCTGCCGCCCCCATCCACAGAATGTCGTGGTTACCCCATGTGATATCCCAAGAGTGATAACCCGACAACAGATCAAGAATAAGATGTGCACCGGGGCCACGGTCATAGATATCGCCAAGGATATGAAGTTGATCGATAGCAAGACGCTGAATGACATTAGAGATTGCGATAATAAAGTCGTCGGCACGACCCGTAGATATAATGGTATCGACAATCACATTTACGTAATCAGCCTTGTTCTTATCCTCAGGGCGCTCATGAAGCAGTTCCTGGATAATATAAGAGAAGTCACGCGGCAGCGACTTGCGTACCTTAGAACGCGTATATTTACTGGAGACATCACGGCAGACAGCGACAAGATGATGCAACGTGATATGATACCAGTCGTTAATATCAGGCTCCGAGGCTTTCACAAGCTCAAGTTTCTGCTCAGGATAATAGATGAGCGTGCAAAGCTCACGTTTCTCGGCCTCACGAAGAGTTGTGCCAAAGAGATCGTTGACTTTACGCTTGATATTTCCTGACGCATTCTTTAGAATATGCTGGAAGGCCTCATACTCACCATGAATATCAGCAACGAAATGTTCTGTCGCCTTCGGTAGATTAAGAATTGCGGAGAGATTTATAATCTCCGTGCTGGCATCAGCAATAGTCGGAAAGGAATCAGAAAGAAGCTGCAAATAACGCTCATCTTTCTCAATGTCATAGGTTTTGTTTGGCATGATAAAACAGTTTATGTTAAAAATTAAGCACGAATACTCTCATGATAAGGCAGACCTTCACTGCCTACACATATGTTCCAAATTTAGTAATCATTTTATAAAGACGCTTTGTGCGCCTCCCCCGCTTGGCACTAAAAGGCATGAAACCTTCCGTCAAACCAAGGAATTCAGCAAGAACGGCAGTAAGACGCTGTGTGAAATCATCAAGTTTCAACCTATGAATCATCTCAGCTACAGCATCTTCGTCCATATCCTTGAGCCGCAGCAACTGATATACATCCGCAAGATGCATAAGAGAGGCTGTAAGCCGCCCGAGTTCATAATGAAGGTTCAACAACGCTAAGCAAACTTTCTGCTCTGTTTTCCCCTGGGCATCAAAGACCTCTTTGACTTTGTTGCGCAAAAGTAAGCTCTTTGACAGTAAAGCGTCATCTTTTAGATTTCCTTCGTTATAAAAGCGCTCTCTGCAGAAACGGTCTATCACCGTCGCATCAATCACCTTATCACTGAAGTTTAGACTTCTGACTGTTTTGATTATAGGACCTGAAATATGCTCATCGTCAGCATAGATAAAGATCTTTCTCCATGCCTCCTCTGTCAAAGAGGAAAGCGATTCTGATGTTTCAGATGCATAGGCAGACAGCGCCTGTGAGTCCACACCCATCTGAAGTAGCCTTCCTATCAGATGTTGCTCTTCATTCGTTAACAGAAGACGAGCACAGGAATCGATCACTTTTCGGTAAACAGCCAGCAAATCATCCGCAACCTTCTCAAAGGTTGTCAGGCTTGTAAGGACAGGATTCTTTATCAATACTACTCTGTTGTTCCAACCCAACTTCGAGAATGTCTTTTTCTCAAGATTGCCACACACCTGCACAGCAATAGCACGCCGCACCAGTTTCTGCTGTTCCCTAAAGAGTATGGAATAGGAGTGATGTTCCATTTCCCACGGTTGCAATCCACCTAAAGGCGTGATGACATAAGGCACGTGTTCCTTGTAAGCCCTTGACGCAATGAGGAATGCGCTGTGACTCCAGCAGCCAAAGATATGAACAATATCAAAGTTCTTTAGCTCAGAAGCCACACCTCTGTCCGACGACGTAGCAAGCCGTACATCGGCCTTCGGGGCCAGACACTGAGTTAGCCGCGTCGTCAGCTCATGATGAATACCAATGGCATTGACATGAGCAGGAACAAAGACAAGGATCTTAGGAAACATCTATTGTTTATGCGTAGTAAAGTCGAGTTTGTCAGCAAAGCGGTGACGTATCAGATAATTAAGATTGTGCCACACCAAAGAGAGCTGGAAAGGATAAATCGCCAGGAAAGGGATATGCTCGTCGAAACGCTTCATCGCTTTAAAGCCCATGCATGAGCGTACAACCCAAGAAGCCATCAGCGCTACGGCTGCTGCCGCCAGAACAACAAGGTTCATTGCTAAGGCTCCAAAGACGATGCCTGACACAATAAGCAGCAAACTGGCATGCAAGGCTATCTGGTCTACATTGAACCACACTCTATGTCGTCCACTTCTGTTTAACGTTTTACGAGTCTCTGCATAGAATATGTGCTTGTTAAGCCAGGTCTTACGACTGGGCTCATCGTCAGTCATCCAAGCCTCATGGTTTGTGACGAGAACGGTTCCAGTCGCAGTAGCATACTTATTGACCAAGAAATCATATTCACCACGGATGAGCTCGAGATTGCCTCGGAAGCCCTCCTGCTCCATAAACAAGCTCTTCCTCAACAGAATATTATGGCTCAAAGTGGTATAAGCTATACCCTTAGTATCCTCACGCATAAGGTAGTAAGCCATATTTAGTCTCTCAAATCGCTTGAAAGCAGGAGTTGTCTCTTCGTAGTTCCCATAGCCTATCACCATGTCAGTCCCCTCACTACAGCGCTGAGCCATCGTAAGCAGCCATTCGTCAGAAGATGGTCTTGAATAGGGCTCCGTAAAAAGTACCCATTCCGTCTTTGCCGCCTTCACGCCAAGCGTCATAGCAAGCTTTTTCCGACTCATGTAACGTGAAGAGTCTGGGATGTATGTCATATACAGACTTCCATCCCCCGGCTTATCAGACAGTTCACCCTGTATCCGCTTTACCAAGTCCTCTGTCTCATGCTCACCCTCCTCGATAACGACGATAACCTGAAAGCCAGCAGGATAATTCTGTCTGAGGAGCAACGGCAGGCAAACCTCCAACTTGTCAGCCTCGTCGTGTGGTGTAAGGATGACAGATAGAGGTGGGACCTCTGACACGACAGCATCCTCTCCATCCTCGCGTCTGTAACGGACGTAAGGAGTGAAGAAACATGCCAAGACGGCGATAATGAGAATCACCGCACTAAAGACAATCGTAAAAGTATCAAAAACCAAGAAATCAATCATTACTTGAAATCTTCAGTAACATATCCCTCAGGCAAAGGCCGACAGTTGTACCGGCTCGCCATAATTTCACCATAAGCGCCCGCAGACCGTATAGCAATAAGATCTCCGCGCGAAGCCTTGTCAAGTTTAACATCATGACCAAAGACATCACTCGACTCGCAGATTGGCCCCACGACGTCATAAGTCTCAACGGGGCCCTTGCTCGACAGGTTTTCTATATAGTGGCTGGCATCATAGAGAGCTGGTCTGATGAGGTCAGTCATACCCGCATCAAGAATACAGAACTGCCGCTCTGTACCCTGCTTGACATAGAGGACTTTAGAGATAAGACTTCCCATCTGCCCCACGACAGCACGTCCAAGTTCAAAGTGCACTTTCTGTCCCGAATGCAGTTTTAGCCCCGAAGCATAAGTCTCGAAGTAAGACTTAAAGTCAGGGATAGGATGAGCGTCAGGATTGTCATAGTCGATGCCCAATCCGCCACCGACGTTAATATTCTCAAGCTGAATGTTATTGTCAGCAAGATAATTCTGCAAGTTATTGATTCTCTCACAGAGCGCCTTAAAGTCAGTCATGTCAAGAATCTGGCTACCGATATGGAAATGCAAGCCAATAAAGTTGACATGCTGCATTTCCTTAGACTTCAGGATAATAGGCAGCATATCACTCATGGCTATGCCGAACTTGTTCTCCGCCAGTCCCGTAGTGATGTTGGCATGTGTATGCGCTCCCACATCCGGATTGATACGGAAGCAGACACTGGCAACTTTATTCTTAGCGGCTGCAAGCTGGTTGATGACCTCTAGTTCCGGCACACTCTCCACATTGAAGCAGAAGATGCCAGCGTCAAGCGCGAGGTTAATCTCCCAATCGGCTTTACCCACACCGGCAAAGACAATCTTCTCGGCTGGGAAGCCCGCTTTCAAGGCTGCCTCTATCTCACCACCGCTGACGCAGTCGGCACCGAAGCCAACCTTGGCTATGATGGCCAAGACTTTAGGATTGGCATTGGCCTTGACAGCATAATGCATCACAAAGCCCTCATGCGCCCCTACTTCCTCTTTCAGCACCTTCAGCGTGTCGCCGAGCAAAGCAGTATCATAATAGTAGAACGGAGTGCGTATAGCGCCGAACCGGTCTATCGGAAAAGAATATTTCATAATGTCATTACTTAAACAAAGTGTCACTGAGACTTTGCAAGGCTCGCTTCTTATCCTCTTCCTTAATAAGGAAAGAGATGTTATAGTTAGAGCCGCCATAGCTGATCATGCGAACGGGAATGTTTTTCATCGCATCTGTGACAAGGGTCTCAAAGCCGACATTATTCCATGCCAGGTCACCGACGACACAGATGATACACATATCCTTATCCACAGTAACAGTACCATATTTCTTCAACTCATCGACAATCTCGCTGAGATGAGAGTCATTATCAATACTCATTGACACGCCGACCTCTGAAGTGGTAATCATATCGATAGGAGTCTGATAGCTCTCAAAGATTTCAAAGACCTTACGCAGGAAACCCGTAGCCAAGAGCATGCGTGAGGATTTGATCTTTATAGCCGTGATATCATCCTTAGCAGCCACAGCCTTGATAGTCCCACGTCCCAACTCATTGTTGATAATTGTACCCTCGGCATCAGGATCCATCGTGTTCTTCAGCCGCACAGGAATACCCGCATACTTAGCCGGCTGGACACAAGTAGGATGAAGAATCTTTGCACCGAAATAGGCCAACTCGGCAGCCTCCTCGAAGTTCAGCTGATGCACAGCAGATGTGTGGTCCACGAAACGCGGGTCGTTGTTGTGCATACCGTCGATGTCAGTCCAAATCTGTATCTCGTCGGCAGGAAGCGCCGCACCAATAAGTGAGGCCGTATAGTCTGAGCCACCACGCAGCAAGTTGTCAACTTCCCCATAGGCATTGCGGCAGATGAAGCCCTGCGTGATATAGATTTGGTAGCCCTCGTTGGCAGCCATAACCTGTGCAATGTGCTCCTTAATATAAGGCAGGTCGGGCTCTGAGTTCTTATTGGTACGCATGAAACTGAGCGCATCGAGCAACACACTCTTTACGCCCTGCTCCTGAAGATAGTTGTTGACCATGTTGGTCGACATAATCTCGCCTTGCGACACGATCTGTTTCTCCTCGAAACTTGTAAAGATACCCTTGGTAAAGGAACGCAGGAAGTCGAAACGCTCATGCAGGAACTCACGCGTTGAGCGCTTATAGTCATCCGTGGAATAGAGGTCCTCCACATGGGCCATATATTTCGTCTCCAAGTTGTTGATGACCTCATTGGCACCTTCCGGATTCTTCTTGTAAAGATAGTTGCTGATCTCCACCAGACTGTTTGTCGTTCCGCTCATAGCGGAGAGGACAACAAACATGGGCTGTCCAGACTTTGTTATCAGCTTTGCGACATTCTTCATGCGCTCCGGACTTCCTACTGAAGTCCCACCAAATTTCATTACATACATATTGCTTCGAGCTTTATGCATCAAACCGCAACCGGACTATCGCCGTCTGCCAGCCAATGCTATGTTTATAATATTATTCTTCTTTCTCAGTGCAGCTTCTACTCTGCATCCTCGGAGAGGTCCAAGGAGTTATACTCGTGGGTGACATCAGCCATATGGCCGTCCTTGCATCTGTAGACAATACCAGGATAGCGGTTCAGCATCGAGATATTATGTGTCGACATCACGACAGCAGTCCCCGATGAGGTGATATCCTTCAGCAATCCCACGATATTGTCTGCCGTCTCTGGGTCAAGATTGCCGGTAGGCTCATCAGCGATGACAATCTTCGGGCGGTTGAGCAGCGCTCTGGCAATAGAGATACGCTGCTGCTCACCTCCTGATAGCTCATGGGGCATAGAGTGTATCTTCTCTGCCATACCGACATCGCTCAGCACCTCATTGATACGCTCGTCTATCTTCTTGCGGTCTTTCCAGCCCGTAGCTTTCAGCACGAAATACAGGTTGCGATACACATCCCTGTCATGTAGCAGTTGGAAGTCTTGAAAGATGATGCCCATCTCACGACGCAGTGCCGGGATATCCTTTCGGCGCAACGTAATGAGGTCACGGCCCAGGACGTCAGCCTTTTCTGCCTCTCCGGAATAGACATCGAGCTCACAGTAGACAGTCTTCAGCAGACTACTCTTGCCGGAACCTACTTTACCTATTATATATACAAACTCTCCTTCGTCAACGTGGAAGTCCACATCGTCGAGGATAAGTTTGTCCTGTTGGTATACTTTAACCTTGGAATATTCTATCAGCATATTTACTCTTTACTCTTTAACAGACGTCGTGCCTTGTCCCAGTCAGGATTGTGACGTTTAGCCAATTCAGCGGCAATATCCTCTATACGCAGCCCTTTAGAGGTAAGTAGGACGATGAGATGATAGATAAGGTCACTGGCCTCATAGACAAAGTTCTCTTTACTACCATTTGTGGCTTCTATGACTGTCTCGACAGCCTCCTCACCCACTTTCTGGGCCATCTTGTTTACGCCTTTGCGAAAGAGACTGGTTGTATAACTGTTCTCAGGCATTTCCTCATGCCGCCTGTTGATAAAATCTTGCAGTTCCGAGAGGAACAGAATGGGATTGAGTGTATTCTCCTCGGCCCAACAAGTATCTGTTCCCAGGTGGCAGACCGGCCCGTCGGGATGTGCCTCTATGAGCAATGTATCCTTGTCGCAGTCCGCTTTGATGCTAACGAGATGCAGGAAGTTGCCCGAAGTCTCACCTTTCGTCCAGAGTGTCTTGCGTGACCGGCTCCAGAAGGTGACGAGTTTTGTCTCTACAGTCTTCTCATAGGCTTCCTTATTCATAAAGCCGAGCATCAGGACCTTGCCTGTCACGGCATCCTGAATGATAGCGGGCAAGAGGCCGCCCATCTTATCGAAATCTAATTCCATATCTATAATCTCACGTTTATACCACGTTCTCTTAAATATTTCTTCAACTCAGGGATCTCTATCTCCCCGAAATGGAAGACGCTGGCGGCCAGCGCCGCATCGGCCTTGCCTTTAGTGAAAGCGTCATAGAAATGCTCCATCGTCCCGGCACCTCCACTGGCAATGACCGGAATGGCCACAGCCTCAGCTATCTCGGCGAGTGCCTCACAGGCAAAGCCTTGTTTCACACCGTCATGGTCCATACTGGTAAACAGTATCTCCCCCGCACCTCTGTCGGCCACTTCGCGTGCCCAGTCCAGGAGTCTCAGCTCCGTGCGCTCACGCCCGCCCTTAACATAACAGTGCCATCCATCAGCATCATTGCGCGCGTCTATGGCGCAGACGCAGACCTGAGAACCAAACTTGGCAGCGATGTCATCTATGAGCTGGGGATTGCGGATGGCTGCAGAGTTGACACTTATCTTGTCTGCTCCTGCTGACAACAGTCTGTCAACATCATCAATGGAGTTGATGCCACCCCCGACTGTAAAAGGAATATTTATCTCCTTGGCTACCCGTGTCACCATATCGGCAAAAGTCTTCCGGCCTTCCACCGTTGCCGTAATATCCAAGAAGACCAGTTCGTCAGCCCCGGCGTCGCTGTAAGCTTTTCCCAACTCGACGGGGTCGCCGGCTTGCCGGAGATTCACGAAATGTGTCCCTTTCACCGTCTGGCCGTCCTTGACATCAAGACACGGCACGATGCGTTTTGCCAATCCGTTATATTTCATAATCAAGTCTGTTTCTCAATGCCTTATCAGCCCTGCTCACGCTCTGTCTCTTAGGGCTTCGATATCTATTTTCCCTTCATACCAGGCTTTACCAAACACTACTGCCGGAATGCCAGCCTCGTCAAGGCGTTGGATGTCATCATTGCAACTCACACCGCCACTGGCTATGAGATGCAGATGCGGATAGACAGCCATCACCTCCTTATACAGTTCTATGGCAGGCCCGGCGAGCGTTCCGTCCTTGGAAATCTCAGTACATAGCACATTGACAACACCGGCCTTGACATATTTGTCGAGGAACGGAAGGAGCTGCTCCTGGGAGTCGTCTTTCCAACCATTGATACTGATAAATCCGTTACGGACATCAGCACCGAGAATCATCTTCTCCGTACCATACTTCTCCAGCCATTTCATGAAGAGTTCCGGCTCTCTGACTGCAATACTGCCAACCGTTACCATAGCAGCACCGGCATCGAAAGCCTTCTCAATATCCTCTTCCGTCTTAATGCCGCCACCGAAGTCTACGGTCAGACTTGTGGCCGCTGTGATAGCTGAGAGCACGCTGTCATTGACGATATGACTGGCCTTGGCGCCATCAAGGTCTACGACATGCAACCGCCGGAAGCCTTTGGCCTCAAACTCTCTGGCCTGCGCCACAGGGTCATCGTTGTAGACAGTCTTACGGCTATAGTCACCTTTGGTGAGCCTGACACACTTGCCACCGATAATATCTATGGCGGGAATAAGTTCTATATTCATCGTTACAAGTCGATATTTAGAAAGTTCTCCAACAGCTTCTCTCCCACCCTTCCGCTTTTCTCCGGATGGAACTGTGTAGCCCAGAAATTATCTTTATGGAGTGCAGCGGAATAAGGCAGTATATAGTCCGCTTTGGCTATTGTGTCATCACAAATGCCAGCATAATAGCTATGCACGAAATACACATAATCGCCTTCCGCTATACCCTTGAAGAGCGGCGAGGAAAGGTCGTAGAGTGCATTCCATCCCATGGCCGGCACCTTCTCGTCGTGCTGTGTGGGGACGAAACGCCGCACGTCGGCATCAAAGACACCGATACAGTCCACATCCCCCTCCTCAGAATGACGGCACAACAGCTGCTGACCGACGCAGATACCCAGAACGGGCTGACGGAGCGACTTTATCATCTTGTCTAAGTGATGCTCCCGAAGATACGTCATCGTAGTCTTTGCATTGCCCTGACCGGGGAAAATCACACGGTCTGCGCTGTGGAGTTGCTCCTCATCGTCGGTAAGGAGAGGCTCTATGCCAAGTCGGCGAAGAGCATTGACAACAGAATAAATGTTGCCGGCATTGTATTTGACTATTGCTACTTTCATTGCCCGTAAGATAACACATATATATAATGCAATGCAAATTTACTAAAAAATCTACTTTCACAACAGCAACAACTTGTTTTTTCACTAACAAAAGAGAAAATATCACAATAAACGGCAGGAAGTACTGCTTTTTTTTATAATTTTGTAGCAATTTAGTGTCGGATTGAAAAATATATCAACATGAAAAAATACTTCTTGTCATTCGTTCTCGCCCTCTGCTGTGCATGCGGCTGGTCAGCCAACAAACCAGCGAAAGTCTTTATGTTTGGCTTTTCTGCTTCCTTCAACGACTCCACCGTTTGCTTCACAGACATCCAGGAGGTCGACTCGGCATATCTCGACAGCAAAACGGGATTTCTCTACAGCCGCGAGAACTATTCCTACCAGTTGCGCGACTATCTGCTCAAGCAGGGGTTCACAACCCCCACATGCATCACGGTCTTCGCACGCAGCAGAAAAGACATTGATAAGAAATATGCCAAGATGCGCAAGCGTTACACCGACGCCGCCAGGTATATCATCAAAGACATCAAGGAGCCGGACTTCACCTACCAGGCCATCAAGTTTGAAGAGCAGTAACGCCATGTCCCAGACTGCTGTCAACCATTTCAAGATTGCTGACTTTGGCATCACCATAGTCTTCCAATCCGGCAACAACAGTATGGATTTGCTGCCGTCATTCTCCTGTTTCCGCGTCGAGTCCGGGCAGACATCGGAAGACATCCTCGCTGTCACCGTCGACGACGCCCTACAACCTGTGCCATCCGCAGAGCGCGAGCTGATTAGGGACATCGAGACAGGCAACGGCATCATCAAAGTCGACAAAATCAAGGAGGGCGGCTACCAGTTCATCATCAGGGACATCCATGGCAGAGACTGTTGCCTTCTCATCAGCGACAGCCATTTCAGCAATGTCCACTGTGCCCTCAATGGCAGCTTCAACATGCGCAGCTATGGGCTCAACAGCGCCATGATGCTGTCTTTTGCCTTTGCCAGCGCTTCCCGCCAGACGCTCCTCATCCATGCCTCGACAGTTGTCCAAGGCAACTATGGTTATGCTTTCCTTGCCAAGAGTGGCACGGGAAAGTCCACACAGGTTGCCATGTGGCTGAACTATCTTCCCGGTTGTGAACTGCTCAACGATGACAACCCTATCGTGCGCGTCATCGACGGCAAGACTTATCTCTTTGGCAGTCCGTGGAGCGGCAAGACTCCCTGCTATCGTAACAGGAAAGTCTTAGCCGGTGCCTTTGTCAAGATCATGCGGGCCAAAAGCAACAGCGTCGAGCGAGAAGACACCTTGGAGGCATGGGGTACCCTGCTGGCTTCTGTCTCTTCCATGAAATGGGACAAAGGCATCTACGAGATGACCTGCAACACCATCAAACTTCTCATTGAGACGACGGACGTCTACACCCTCCACTGTCTGCCCGACAAAGAATCAGCTGTTATATGCAACAAGACCATCAAGAAGGAATAGAACAAGAATCTGTAAGAATCCCCAACAGCATACTCATCCCGGAAGTCGTCAGATGTCTCCACGCCAACAAGACGGTTACACTGCCCCTGCACGGGTTCTCCATGCGTCCGTTCTTGGAGGATGGACGCGACAAGGCGCTGCTCTCCCTGCCCCACGACATCCGCAAGGGTGACGCTGTCTTAGCCGAGATAGCACCGGGGAAATATGTCCTGCACCGCATCATTGACATAAGTGGCGACAACATCACACTGTTAGGTGACGGCAATCTGACTCCCGAACACTGCAAGACAGCGGATGTCAGAGCCAAAGCCATCGGCTTCTTTCGCAAAGGACACAGCGCAGCCGATATGACCGATGGCAGAAAGTGGAGGTTCTACTCAGCTCTGTGGATGGCATTGCGGCCTTTACGCCGATGGCTCCTCGCCTTCTACCGCAGAATTTGGATCAGACGCTAAAAGCGACAAACAGAACGTATCAACAACAAAACTTACAAAATAGAAACAATATGAGAGTAAAACCAGGTTTCAGACTTACCGATGTCTGTGGCACCAACATCCTTATCGCAGAGGGGAAGGAGAATATCGACTTCAGCAGCATCATCAGCATGAACGACAGTGCCAAACTGCTGTGGGAGAGTATCCAGGACCATGACTTCACCGTTGAAGACCTTACGAAGATACTACAGGACAACTACCAACTCTCCGACGGCTCACCACTGCCTGTAGAGCAGGCAAAGGCGGATGCCGAAGCCTTGGCAAAGCGATGGCTACAGGCTGGCATCGTCAGTGAATAGTTATCCTATACAAGAATAGTCATCCCTATATACGTCAAAAAAAACGGGAGCAGGCCTTTCGCTTGCTCCCGTTTTTGATGCTGGGCCAGAAGCCCGCTGTGGAATTATTATTTCAGGTACTCCTCAAACCATTCCGCAATCTGTCGCAGCAGGTGGTTACGCGTGTTACCGCCAAAGATGCTGTGGTTGCGGTTGGTGTAGTAGTTCTCCTTGAAGTCTTTGTCAGCCTGCACCAACGCCTCAGCATATTCAAAAGTATTCTGTGGATGCACGTTGTCATCAGCTGTACCATGGCAGATAAGCAGTTTACCATTGAGATTTGCGGCACGGCTGATGGGATTGTCGTTATATCCGTCCGGATTCTCCTGCGGGGTACGCATATAGCGCTCCGTATAGACCGTGTCATAGAAGCGGTAGTCAGTAGGTGGTGCCACAGCGACACCGGCCTTGAAGACCTTCCGGCCCTCACTCATGCTCATCAGCGTATTGAAACCGCCATAGCTCCAGCCCCAGATGCCGATATTGTCCTTGTCCACATAGGGCAGCGTAGCAAGGTAGAGGGCTGTCTCCACCTGGTCCTTGGATTCGAGGTTGCCAAGCTTGAGGTAGGTGCACTTCTCAAAATCGGCGCCACGGCCACCGGTGCCACGACCGTCAACACAGACAATGATGAATCCTTTCTGCGCAAGATACTGGTCATAGGCACCACCCTGCCCCATCGATCCGGCACTCCATGAGTTCACAACCTGCTGGTTGCCCGGACCACTGTATTGGAACATGATGACAGGATATTTCTTCGAAGCGTCAAAGTCAGCGGGCTTCACCATCCATCCGTCGAGCTTGATACCCTCTGAGGTCGTGAAGGAGAAGGTCTCACGCTTGGAAAAACCGTACTGCGACATCTTCTCGCGCAACTCCTTGTTGTCGACATTCGTGGCTATAACCTTGCCATTATTGTCTCGGGTAGTATAGACGTAAGGAGTATTGTAGTCACTCCATGTATTGATGAAATATTTGAAGTCTCCGGAGAAGATTGCCGAGTTCCAGCCCTCCTGAGTTGTAAACCGCTCTGTCTTGCCATTCTTATGTGCCACATAAATCTGGCGGTCATGGGGGTTGAGTCCGGCAGCCTGATAATAGATGTCACCGTTCGAGCTGTCAAGTCCGTAGACCTGAGTGATGTCGTAGTTCCCGGGAGCCACCTTGCGCAGCAACTGTCCATTGCGGTTGTAGACATACAGATGCATGTAACCGTCGCGGTCGGAAGGAAGCAGCAGATAGTCGGCTCCGATGAGGATATTCTCCATAGCCTCTTCCTTGACATACTTGGGCACGCTCTCCTTCACGAGAAGCTTCGCCACCGTACTGCGCGGATTAACCGTGTAGATGTTCAGGATATCCTGGTGACGGTTCATGGCATAGACAAGGACCTGGTCGGCATTGTCGGTAGCGAGGATTCTGGGCAGATAGCCATCGGCATCGACAGGGACGTTGAGCTTCTGTGTGCGGTGACTCTTGATGTCATAGCTCCAAGCCGTCACCTTTGCGTTGTCTGTTCCTGCCTTAGGATATTTATACGAATAGCTGCCAGGATAGGTAGCAAAGTCTTTCCGCTCGGGGTGGCTGCCCTTGAAGAGCTGCAGGGAATATTGCTTGACATTGCTCTCGTCATAACGCAGCCAGCACAGCATCGTGCCGTCAGCATTGAAAGTCAGAGCGGTGTGAAAGCTGAACTCCTCCTCGTTCACCCAATCGGGGATGCCGTTGATGACCTCGTTGAACTTTCCGTCCTTAGTGACCTGACTCTCGCTGTTGTCATAGAGCAGCTTGACCAGGAAGATGTTGTTGTCTCTGACAAAGGCCACCTGCTGTCCGTCGGGCGACCACACGGGGCTCTGCTGCGGACCGCCATCAGAGAGCGGCTCCAGCTTGCGGCTCTTGAGCGTGTAGATGTAGAACACCGCCTTGTAGGAACGGCGGTAGACAGGCTGACTCTTCGTGCTGATGAGCATACGGCTGCCGTCGGGCGACATGATATAACCGTCGAAGGCATCTATCTTCGAACCCTGTGTGTTGTCAACATCGAAGAGCACAGCCGTCTGTTTACCGGTCTTGAAAGAGCACTGCACAATCTGCTTGCCATCGGCAGAGATACGCGCATACTGGTCAGTACCGGGGATAGGGTCGATGCCCGAAACTGTCTTAGCGGCAAATTCTCCGGAAGTGAGACGCTTCAGATCAATGGGGGTAGCAGCAAAGATACTTGATGAAATCATAAGCAAAGCTGCACAAAAAAGGAATAATTTATTCATACATTATCTTTTTATCGGCAAAGATAATGCAAAAGCACGAAATGACAAAATAAAAGCAACGGTTTTCATCCCAATACGGTTAGCTACTGCAAGTCTGTCAGCAAACCGCCCGCTTTCTTATTACTTTTTCAGGAACTTGGAATAATCATCGTCGGCAAGCAACTCCTGCACCGTTGTCTTAGGATGGTGGTGCATATAGCGGTTGACCATAGTGATATAGTCAGAAGTGAAGAAGTCCTGTCCCATAGCCTTATTGGCCACCCACATGGCCTTGCCCACATGCAAGTCCTTGACTATCTGTGGCCTGGAGTCAACATCCTTCAGCGGATACAGGCTGAGAAGATAGAAGCTGACAGCATCGGGCACGATATTGGACCGCCCCATCGACTCCAACTGCTCATTGCTGTATCCATATTTCTGATACAGCGGATATTTGGGACCCATATACTTATCGAGCGAGATGCCGATAGCCCTGTCACCGATGACAATGCTCTGATCCAAGGCACCTATCTGTGAATAGACACGCGGCAAGGGCATATTCGGAATCCAGTCCTGCAGGTTGGTAAAGGCGGCCTGCAACTGCTGGTTGATGTCATCCATATTGGCATATTCCGACTCCACGTCGTTGACAAGCATCTGCAAAGTGGAATCCTGATAGAAACGCAGGAAACGCTCACTGATGTCGTGGTCGCTGACCTCACCGATGCGCAGCATCTTCTCCACCAGCGTGCGGGTCTCTATAGGAAACTCCGTATTCATCTGCTGCAACGCCGAAAAGTCACCAGTAATGACATAACGGCTTTCCAAACGATCATAACGCTCGACCTTCATTGTCGACGCGTCATCATCGCCACTCGACCGCAGCTTAAAGTTGCAGGCCGACAAAAGCACGGCGGCAAAAGCCAATATGATGAATACTTTCTTTTTCACGATTAATCTTTACTTTGCAAAAGTACGAAGAATTTATGGTAATGCAAAATAAACGGCTAAAAAATTACAAAAAAACTTCAATTAATATTATAATAATCTTTATTGTGCGAATAATTTATAAGAATAGAAGTAAAATAGGTTATCGTTCCATAACAGCCCACGTCAGCACATAATCGGCGTTCAATATATATTCCGCTTCCACATGCCGTCCACACTTCAGATCTTCGACCGCTACCTTGCCGCTCTTTCCCACATCATAATGGGTCAGCCGCATCTCTGAATACATCAGGTCCTCCTCTGTCAACGCCTTGTAGACAGTCTCCTTCATGCTCCAGTTGACAAGTCGGTAAGCCAGCGATGAACTTTGCTCATCGGTCCGGATAAATCTGTCGGCAATCTTGTTGACCCTGTCTGAGTAATACTCTATATCTATTCCTAACCGCTTACTGCTGTCACCAACAACCATCGCCGCCCAGCCGAGGGTATGGCTCAGGCTGATGGAGATACCATCGACGAGGGGACTGCCGTTGGATGCATGACGTATCAGAAGGTCGGCACCGGTAAGTGCCTTTAAAAGGCTATAGGACGTAAGCACCTCGCGCCGACGCTTCTCGGTACGGACATCCGCCAGGTCCACTGCAGGCGGCACAGGCAGGGCGTCAATGGGTTCTGTCATCTGCCAGAGGCCCATTCTGACTCCGTCTCCCAAGTCGTCAATTCTTATCAGCGGCATCCTTTGTCTCCTGCTTTTCGTTGATGGTGACCTTCACGCGACTGATGCGACGCTCTTCAACGGCCATCACTTCAAAAGTATAATTCTTATAGCTTATCTTCTCATGCAAGACCAGGAAGTCACCCTTGAGCTCGAGAAGCAGACCGGCCAACGAGTCAGCATCACCGGCAACATCGTCAAACTCCTCGTCATCAATACCAAGAATCTTGCAGAAGTCGCTCAGAAGCGTCTTGCCCTCAAAGATGTAGGTATTGTTGTTGAGCTTGGTATAAGTCTTCTCTTCCTCGTCGTACTCGTCGTTGATTTCACCCACGATCTCTTCAAGGATGTCCTCCAACGTCACCAGTCCGCTCGTGCCTCCAAACTCATCGACGACGATGGCGATATGCACCTTGTTGTCTTGGAACTCCCTGAGCAGGTCATCAATCTTCTTGGTCTCGGGCACGAAATACGGCGGACGTATCAGGCTCTGCCATCGGAAGTTCTCTGGCTTAGACAGATAAGGCAGCAAATCTTTGATATAAAGCACACCACGGATATTATCCTCGTTGTCCTGATAGACGGGAATACGACTGTAGCTGTTGTCAACGATGAATTTCAACACATCTTTATAAGAGCTGCGAATATCAATGTCGGCAATATCCTGGCGGGTCGTCATCACCTCTTTAGCGGTCTCGTCGCCAAAGCGGATAATGCCCTGAAGCATACTTTGTTCGTCCTTGATGTCGTCCTTATTGGTCAGTTCAAGAGCCTGCTCCAGATCGTCAACGCTCAGCTGGCGTGACTCCTTGGGCACCGCCTTCTCGGCAATGACGCCACTTTTTATCAGCACCGTCTCCAAAGGCCAGAATATCTTCCTGAGAACCAGAATGCCGTTGACAGAACGACGACAGAACTTCAGCGCTATGGAACGGCTGTATATCTTTGGCATGATCTCACCGAAGAGGAGAAGCAGGAATGTGAGAAGGACTGTGATAACGAGAAACTCCAGCCATGCCACCTTAAACTGCACAATAGAGGCAAAGATATAGTTGCACAGCATGATGATGGTGACGTTGACGAAGTTATTAGTAATCAAAATCGTAGCCAACGTCCGCTCCGAGTCCTCACGCAACTGCATAATCCTGGCATCGCCCGGATTTTTCTCCGGGTCGAGTTCGTCAAGATCCTGTGGAGTGAGACTGAAGAAAGCTATCTCGGATCCACTGGCAAAGCCTGACATAATAAGCAAAAAGACAGTCAAAATGACTGCCACTACCACCCCTGCGGTGAGCGGTTGCAACACCACGAGGTCACTCAGTTGATGAATATTTGAGAAATCCAACACTATCTGACTTTAAGCTTGTTGTTTGGGAGTCAGCAGCTCCATGTTTTCTACCATTATTTCTGTAACATAATGGCGCTTGCCAAGCTTGTCGTCGTAAACATTATACCTCAGCCGGCCCTCGACATAGATTTTATCACCTTTGTGGACATACTGTTCCACTATCTTGGCAAGCTGCCGGTAGAAGATAAGGTTGTGCCAGTCGGTACGGTCAGCGACCTTCGTACCATCTTTAAGCGTATAGCCTCGCTCTGTTGTTGCCAGCGAGACTTTCGCTACGGCCTGGTCGGCATCATAATAATGCACATCAGGCTCTTTACCGACATTGCCAATAAGCATCACCTTATTCATATAATCTATGCCTCAAAAACGGTGATAAGATTATTTCCAATAGCCAAGATACTTCACCCGGAAGTTCTTACCCTTAACGGATGGGAACTGGCTGCGGTTGTCTACACGGCTTCTGAGATAGTCCACGACACGATTGTAGGCGTCGATAGGAGAATCGGCCTTGCAGTCAGCCACAAAGCGCGTATCACGATATTCATGCTTACCACTCTCCGGAATCAGGACGACACGCTTGAAGTTTACCTCGGCCTCATACCATCCGGGACGAACGGTAGACAGGCGCACCATCGGATTCTCGGACTCGGAACGCTCGTTATTCTTACGAGAGGAACCGGAACGCACAGCCTTCTTCTCCTTAAAATCACGCATATTGTCCGCTAATGTCTTGATAACGATAAAATAGACATGTGAACGCACTTTATATCTCTTGGGGAACATGACATCACTGGCCACATACTCTCTTAAATCTGACTCTAATTCGGGCGTAATGTCTATCTCATGTAAGGAACGTAAAAAATCTAAGGCATCTTCGACACTCGAAACAAGCGTTTCATTGTCGAAATATCTTAAGTATAAATTCATAGGGAACAAATAAAAGACTGTTTCTTAAAAAGAGCGGCAAACGGGACTCGGACCCGCGACCTCGACCTTGGCAAGGTCGCGCTCTACCAACTGAGCTATTGCCGCACACAAAGAAAATAACAAGTGAAGAGGAGGAGACTCGAACTCCCACGACAAAAAAGTCACTACCCCCTCAAAGTAGCGCGTCTACCAATTCCGCCACCCCTCCAAATGTTGGTGTTCTGAATAAAAGTGCCCAGAACAGGACTCGAACCTGCACGTCGTGAAACACACGCACCTGAAACGTGCGCGTCTACCAATTCCGCCACCTGGGCAAAAAGTTTCTATTCAGAGTATCAATAAATTGAGCGGCAAACGGGACTCGGACCCGCGACCTCGACCTTGGCAAGGTCGCGCTCTACCAACTGAGCTATTGCCGCAACTTTTCTCGTAGTGAGAAGCATTCCCCTGAATGCGAGTGCAAAGGTACTGCCTTTTTTCGATTCCACAAACTTTTGCCCACTTTTTTTTGAAATATTTTTGCGATATTGTCATTACACCTTATTATATTTAAGTAAAAACACGCTCTATTTGAATAAAAACACGCCCTATTTATAGGAAAAGCATGCCCTAAGGCACTTTTCCGCCCCCTTCTGATGATGCACGGCATTTGCCACGGACATCCATGGCGTTTGTCACGGATATCGTTGGCATATGTCACGGATATCGCTGGCATTTGTCACGGATATCGCTGGCATATGCCGCACAACATAATTACAATGAAGAAAAAAGCTGTCCAAAGGCTATAACGACAAAAATAGAGATGCTTAACACAACACGCATGGGACCTGTCTTCTTTGGGGTAGATAGTCCCCGATTAGTCCATTCTGGACTTGTAGTCCTCAAAGGTATATTCGCGGAGCATCGTCAGCTCGCCGTCAGGAGCAGCCAAAGCGATAGAAGGATGAGTGATGCCATTGAACATCATCGTCTTGACGGTGGTGTAATGGAGCATATCCTCAAAGATGATGTTCTCACCCATCTCCAACTCATGGTCAAACTGCCAGTAGCCCATGAAGTCGCCACTGAGACAGGAGTTGCCGCCAAATCTGTAGACGTGGTCGCCCTTGTTCTCGTCAAGGGTCTTGGCAAATCTCACTGCGGGCTTATAGGGCATCTCCAAGCAGTCAGGCATATGGCACGTGAAACTGACGTTGAGGATGGCGGTACGGATACCGCTGTCCTCAACGATGTCTACGACCTGGCTGACGAGCGGTCCCGTCTGCCAACCAAAGGCGCTGCCCGGTTCTAAGATGACATGCAACCAAGGATAACGGCTGTGGAAGGCGCGGAGGATGGCGATGAGCTCGTTGACGTCGTAATCCTTGCGCGTCATTAGATGTCCGCCGCCGAAGTTTATCCACTTCAACTGTTTGAACCACGGCGAGAACTTCTCCTCAATATGCTGCAAGGTACGGGCAAAGACGTCGGGTCCACTCTCACAGAGCGTATGACAGTGGAAGCCGTCGATACAGTCGGGCAGCGTGGCAGGCAGTTTGTCGGCCGTCACGCCGAAACGTGTTCCCGGTGCACAGGGATTATAGAGCAGTGTCTCCACCTCACTATACTGCGGGTTGACCCTCAGTCCGAAGCTTATCTCCGGGTTGGCAGCCTTTGCACGCGAAGCATAGCGCTGCATCTGTGTCAAGGAGTTGAAAGACAGATGACTGGAGCAGCGCGCAATGTCATCAATCTCGTAGTCGGTATAGGCCGGTGAGAAGGTGTGGGTAGGACTTCCGAAGACCTCGCGTCCCAGTCGCGCCTCATAGAGGGAGCTGGCCGTAGTAGCTGCAATATACTCCCGAAAGATAGGAAACGTCTTCCACAAAGCGTAGGCTTTAAATGCTAAGATGATTTCCACGTCGGCAGCCTTGGCAACACTTGATATCAGCTCCAGGTTGTGTCTGAGTCTGGCTTCCTCAAGGATGTAAACAGGGCGGTGAACACCCTCAAAAGTATCGAGATTTACCTTCATAGCGCAAGAATTTTGTGCAAAGATAATTTTTATTTTCTTAATTGTTGCAGATATACGGGAAAATTAATACTTTTGCAACACACTTCTATTATAACAAACAAAACAATGAGTGAAGAAAAGAACTCTTTCTTAGTGTTCTCCGGTACCAACACCCGGTATCTGGCAGAGAAGATCTGTCAGGAGTTGAATTGTCCGTTAGGCAATCTCGTGGTCACCAAGTTCTCTGACGGTGAGTTTGCCGTTTCTTATGAGGAATCCATCCGCGGACGCGACGTGTTCCTTGTACAGAGCACCTTCCCTAACTCCGACAACCTCATGGAGCTGTTGCTGATGATTGATGCCGCCAAGCGAGCTTCTGCCCGTCACATCATCGCTGTTATCCCCTACTTTGGCTGGGCCCGTCAGGACCGTAAGGACAAGCCCCGTGTGAGTATCGGCGCCAAGCTCGTCGCTGACCTGCTGAGTGTTGCCGGTATCGACCGTCTTATCACTATGGACTTGCATGCTGACCAGATCCAGGGCTTCTTCAATGTCCCCGTAGACCATCTCTACGCCAGCAACATCCTGCTGCCCTATGTGCAGAGCCTGCATCTGAAGGACCTTGTCATCGCTTCTCCTGATGTCGGCGGTTCAAAGCGTGCCAACACCTATGCCAAGTATCTTGGCTGCCCGCTGGTGCTCTGCAACAAGACCCGTGCAAGAGCCAATGTCGTGGAGAGCATGCAGATTATCGGTGATGTGAAAGACAAGAATGTTGTCATCGTCGACGATATGGTCGACACGGCCGGTACTATCACTAAGGCTGCCAACATCATGCTGGAGGCTGGTGCCAAGAGCGTGCGCGCCTGCGCTTCCCACTGTGTGATGAGTGGTCCCGCTTCCGAGCGCGTGCAGAACTCTGCCTTAGAGGAGATTGTCTTCACCGACTCCATCCCCTATACACACCGTTGCTCCAAAGTCAAGCAGCTCAGCGTGGCCAAGCTCTTCGCCGAGACCATCCGCCGTGTCGTTAACAACCAGAGCATTTCTTCCCAGTATCTCGTGTAATACGTGAGTCTGGCTCACAGACACTACATATCCAAGAAAGCCTCACTCTGATTGGCAGAGCGAGGCTTTCTTGTTATATTATATGTAATGTTATTCGGGAGCTATCAAGCTTTTTATCTTTTTCACAGCGATATGGTAGCTTGCCTTCAGGGCTCCCTCTGAGGTCCCCAATATCTTGCTCATCTCGGAATATTTCATCTCGTCATAATAGCGCATCGTGAAGACGGCACGCTGGACATCGGGCAAGGCAGTAATGGCTTTCTGCAAGAGAGCATCGGCGGCATCGCCATCAAAATATTCATCAGAGAGAAGCTGACCCGCCACACTCTTGGCATCATCGACATCCACGGTCTCTGTATTCTTACTCCTTCTCAAAAAGTCGATGGACTCATTGACTGCAATACGATAGAGCCATGTTGAGAGCTTGGACTTGCCCTCGAAGGTATCGAGATTGGTCCAAGCCTTGACAAAGGTATTCTGCAATACGTCATCAGCATCATCATGGTAAAGAACGATATGACGAATCTTATGATACAGACTCTCACCATATTCGTTTACCAAGGCAGTGAAGGCGCGTTCGCGCGTCACCGGATTCGCCAATAGGCGTACTAATTTCTTGTCGTCGATCGCAGCCACGCTGTTAATACCGATAGCTTATAAAGATTTACAAATAGTTCCTGAGCTGGTTGTATATCACCTCATCATAACCATAGAGGTCCTGATAGGTCTCCAGGCGTCCGTCTACACCGGGGAAGAGGGTGTAATACCAGATGAATACCGGCACACTGTGCTTCACGGGCACACGTCCAATGAGGCGTTTACGATTTAAAGTGTCGGCAACGGCCTTCTCTTCATCGGTGAGTTTGTCTCTGTCTTTACCTAAGGGCGAGACATCGGCATGAATGGAATACCAAATCCGGTCGATGGTCTTACTGTCGTTCTTACCGACAATGAAGGCAGCTAAGGCGAAAGGCTTCTCAACTCTGATGCATCCATGACTCACATCACGATCAGAGCGGCCGAAGACATCCCTCGACGAGGTGTCGTGGAGATAGATAGAGAAATCGTTGTCGAACCGGAAGATGATTCTGCCTAAGGCATTGCCTTCCCCACCCTCCTGGATAGCCAACTGGGAGCCATCGAGCAGTGCAGCCGGTGAGGCATTCCATGGCTCTATGTCTTGTCCGGTGGCTCGGTCACGGATGAAATAATGACGGGAATGGAAATACCACTTGTTGCCAAGTCGCGGGATAATACTCTTCTTAACGATGCTCCTCGGCATGATCCACTGGGGATTAATATCCAACCGCTTGATGCTGCTTGCGAGTAGCGGTGTCTTCGTCTTCAGCGATCCACAGCCAATGCGCATTGTCAGCACCTCAGCACCATCAACAGCCATCAGGTGGAGCGACGGCAGATTGACCATGACGTACTTGTCGTGCCGCCAGGGGGTATCGGCGACGCGCCACCGACACCGCTCCATATTGATGAGCAGGAGCCGACGGTTGACAAGCGTAGCGGAATCGCTGTTAAGGATCCTCTCGAACCGTTTATAGAGCGGGTCTTGCGGTTCCGACTCACGGAGAAAGACACCCAAGCTGTCGATGCAGACCTGACGGGCAGCCTCAAGAAAGAAGCGTCTCCCGGCTGCCGGGCTCTTCAGGTCATAGAGTGTGACATAGGCCTCTGAGCCATCACGCTTGTCAAGGCTGTTCAGAAGCACATTAGGATTGGTGTATCCGAAACGCTGACCGGCTGAGAAGCGGAACAACGCCTTCGTGAGGTTGTATTCCAAACGGGCATACACCTTATTTATATTATACCTTCCGTCATGGAAGTCAAGGGCACGGGCTCGAGTCAGGTCGGCCTCTATGTCTGAGAGCCGGAACTTCTCGGCATCGAAACCTAAATGCCTCACCGTGCGCAACCATTCCACAAGCGTGTCAGCTTCCTGTGTCACGCCCTTGCGGCTGACCCAGATATAAGGTCGGCCATTCAAATAGAACGAACGGGTATAGAAATCCGCCAACGTGGAGTCGCTGTCAGAAGCTGCCACACGCCGAACCTCCCTCTGCAACCGTCGCGACGACAATGCATAGGTATCATTACGAATGGAAGAGAAATCTTCAAGCCGAAGGTTGACATTGGGGTTAGGAGTCTTCTCCCGGCAAGAGACGATGAGAAGGGCTATGGAAATTGAAAATATCGCCGTAAGAACACGCAATGTAGTCTCTTCTGTATTGTTATCTGACAGAAATTTTCCTGACCACATTACCTACTTTCACGATATAACAACCTCTCGGCAAATTTAGACTATAGTTTTTGTCGGACCCCTCCACTTTCACGGCAAAGACCTTCTGTCCCGTCACACTATAGACAGAGAGCATCTGTCCCGACGCATTGGTGACGCGCAGGGTGTTTCCGTCGAAGAAAATAGAAATCTGACCTACCTCACCTCCCGAGATCTCCATCAGAGGCATACTCTCGTAGTGCTGAGCCATAGCGGGGACGCTCCCCACCAAGAGAAATAAAAAGAGTATCTTTTTTACCATAAGCTTATGTCATAAGGATCCATCTGCAAAAATAGCTGTTTCTGCCAATTCGGCAAAAGACTTCGCAAGGTAAATTAAATTAATTAACGTTTTTTACGTTCGGCCTGGCCCACAGCCTCAGGTACTGGTATGACGAGTCCTTCCTTGGCAAGAATGGTATTGGGGAAGACAGCCTTGGCTTCGTCAAGGATTGCAGACTCATTATCGTATCTCGCGCTGAAATGACCCAAGACGAGTTCTTGGGCATGTGCATCACGCGCCACCATAGCCGCCTGCTGCGAGGTGGAATGATAGTAGAGTTTAGCTCTGGCGGCGCAAGCGCTGTCATAGGTGGAATCATGATAGAGCAGGCTGACGCCTTCTATTTCCTTATGCAGGTCAGGCATATAGCGGGTGTCGGAACAACAGGCATAGGAGCGGGTGGACGCAGGCGGATAAGTCAACTTACTATTGGGGATGACGCGTCCGTCCTCCGTAGTCCAGTCGGCTCCGTTCTTAATATTGTTAATCTGACTAACGGGAATATTGAAACAATCTATCATATCCCGGCGGATATGCGGCAGCGTCGGTTTCTCCCGGAAAAGGAATCCTGAGCAGGCGATGCGATGCTGCAAGGGGATACTCTCTACGGTGAGGCTGCGATCCTCAAAAATGACCTGATGCTGGGTTGTGTCGACGGCATGGAACACCACCTCGAACTCCAATCCCGTGCAGAACATATCCATCTGTGCCTTCAGCATCGGCCCGAGAGGAGCCGGCGCATAGACATGCAGTGCAGCTGTACGCCCCAACATGCCGAAAGTGGAGATGAGCCCGATGAGCCCGAAACAATGGTCGCCATGAAGGTGGGAGATAAAAACCGCCTGAATCTTTGTGAAGCCTACACGGGAGCGACGCAACTGTATCTGCGTGCCCTCGCCACAGTCTATCATAAAGAACTTTCCGCGTATCTCCACAACCTGAGACGAGGCGAAATGCTTCAGTGTCGGCAGCGCACTGCCACATCCAAGGATATGAACATTGAATAGTTCCATATTGCCAGCGACAAAAACTACTTAGCCCTCTTATAAACGAAGATGCCCTCCTTGTTCTCAAGATAGAGCGAATCACTGCCTAAATTGTCGATTTCGAAAGTATCGCGGTTGAGCAGAAGTTTACCATTGAGTATCTTCCATGTCGTCCATGGATTCTTCTCAGCCTCCACATTCGACTTCACTTCTCCCCCTTCAAGGATTTCAAAGTTCTTATCCAGACTGGTCCACCTTCCAGCAAGCGTAGTGAGGTTGATGACCTTCCTCGCCGTTTTCTCACCGTCGATAGGCTTACCTTCGACCACAGCGAGCCTGTCACCGGCCAAAAGTCCACCAACAACAGGCTGATTACCTAAGTCGTCTTCAGTGAGCGCATAGGTCACAGTGTCGCCACCATCGGTGATGAGCTCCAGTGTGTTCATCATCGTGCCTTCACCACATACACCATAGACGGTGGAGTCTGGGGTAGAACTTTCTGACGCAACAGCGGCTGTCTGTCCGGCGGTATTCGCTTTCTTGTTTTTACAAGCTGTCAGTGAAAAAGTTGCAATGGCCATAAAAGCCAGTGCATATAGCATAAATTTCTTCATAATCCTTGTTGTTTAGCTTCGTTCCAATATTTATCCATCTCCTCCAGCGTCATATCCTTGAGCTGTTTACCCAAAGCGCGCGCCTTCTCCTCGATGAAAGTGAATCTGGCAATAAATTTCTTATTAGTATGCTCCAATGCGTTGTCGGGATTGAGATGGTAGAGACGGGCGGCATTGATGACACTGAAAAGGAAGTCGCCCAACTCCCGTGTAGACTTGTCTGCGTCGCCTTTGTTCAGCTCCGTCTCCAATTCCCCAAGCTCCTCGCGCACCTTATCCCAGACATCTTCTTTCTGTTTCCAGTCGAAGCCCACATTACGGGCCTTATCCTGAATACGGTAGGCTTTGATGATGGAAGGCAGGGCATCGGGCACCCCGCTGAGCACTGTCTTATTGCCGTCACGCTCCAATTGCTTGCGCTGCTCCCACGACGACTCCACTTGCGTGGCCGTCTCGGGAGCTGACTCTGCCGTTGAAGATGAGACATCAGCGCGAGACTGCTTGTAGTTGACATGCCCGTTGGCATCAATTTCCATATTGGGGTTGCTGACTGTCCAAGACGTCCAGTCGATAAAGTCGTGCCTAAACATCAACTTGTCAGCCTGATGATTACAAACGTCGGCGATGTCGAAGTCGCCCGTCTCACTACCCATGACACTATAAAGGACGACGTGCTCCATGACATCGCCCAACTCCTTGCAGATTTCCGGACGGTCATCCTTCATCAAGGCATCGCAGAGCTCAAAGGTCTCTTCGATGGTATTAGGGCGAAGACTCTCATAGGTCTGCTTCCTGTCCCACGGGCATTCCTTGCGCAGACGCTCTTGAACATCAAGCAACCGGCCAAAGGCTGCCAACTTTTCTTCCCGAGTGTGCATGTTATTATCTTTTTGATGCAAAGTTAATGGTTTTAGATTGAAAATTAGTAATTTTGCATCGTTTTATATGGATTATAAGGCATAAAAAAACAAAGGAAAGTATAAAGACAAAGATATAATGGAATTAGCAAGTAAGTACGACCCTAATGCAGTAGAGTCGAAATGGTATCAGTACTGGCTTGACAACAAGCTTTTCAGTTCTCATCCCGATGGCCGCGAGCCATATACAGTGGTTATCCCTCCACCAAACGTCACTGGCGTGCTGCACATGGGCCACATGCTTAACAATACTATTCAGGATATCCTCGTTCGCCGTGCCCGTATGGAAGGCAAGAACGCCTGCTGGGTTCCCGGCACCGACCATGCCTCCATCGCTACCGAGGCGAAAGTTGTGGGTAAGCTGGCCGAGCAAGGTATCAAGAAGAGCGACCTCACCCGTGAGGAGTTTCTGAAACATGCCTGGGACTGGACCCACGAGCATGGCGGCATTATCCTCAAGCAGCTCCGCAAGCTCGGATGCTCCTGCGACTGGGACCGCACGGCCTTCACCATGGACGAGAGCCGTTCGAAGAGCGTTATCCACGTCTTCGTAGACTTATATCGCAAGGGCCTCATCTACCGCGGCGTGAGAATGGTGAACTGGGATCCGAAAGCTAAGACAGCCCTCTCTGACGAGGAGGTTATCTATAAAGATGAGCACTCCAAACTCTACTACCTGAAATATTATGTCGCTGCCGACGACCAGGCCAAGGTAGAGCGCAAAGCAGAGGGCAATGTCATGCACAAAGACGACAAGGGCTACTATGCCGTCGTGGCCACCACACGTCCAGAGACCATCATGGGTGACTCGGCAATGTGCATCAACCCTGAGGATGTGAAAAACACATGGCTCAAGGGCCTGCACGTCATCGTGCCTTTGGTCAACCGCGTGATACCTGTTATCGAAGACGGCTATGTGGATATCCAGTTCGGTACCGGCTGTCTGAAGGTGACACCGGCTCACGATGTCAACGACCATATGCTCGGTCTCAAGCACAAATTGGAGACCATCGACATCTTCAACGACGACGGCACCATCTCTGAAGCCGCCGGCCTCTATGTGGGTATGGACCGTATGGACGTTCGTAAGCAGATTGCCATCGACCTCACTGACGCCGGCCTCATGGAGAAGGTGGAAGACTACGACAACAAGGTAGGATTCTCTGAGCGCACCAACGTGCCTATCGAGCCGAAGCTCTCCACACAGTGGTTCCTGAAGATGCAGCACTTCGCTGACATCGCTCTCAAGCCTGTTATGGACGACGACATCGAGTTCTATCCTAAGAAATATAAGAACACCTACCGCTATTGGCTGGAGAACATCAAGGACTGGTGTATCAGCCGACAGCTGTGGTGGGGCCATCGTATTCCAGCCTACTATTATAATAATGTGGAAGGCAAACGCGACTTCGTCGTCGCCGAGACTGCAGAGGAGGCACTCAAGCTGGCTAAGGAGAACAATCCTAACCTCACCGCCAACGACCTGGAGCAGGAGAGCGACTGCCTCGACACTTGGTTCTCTTCATGGCTATGGCCTATCTCCCTCTTCAACGGTATCCTCGATCCCAACAATGAGGAGATAAAATATTACTATCCCACTTCCGACCTCGTCACAGGTCCGGACATCATCTTCTTCTGGGTGGCCCGCATGATTATGGCAGGCTACGAATACCGTGGTGACAAACCTTTCAAGCACGTCTACTTCACCGGTATCGTGCGCGACAAGCTCGGCAGAAAGATGTCAAAGAGTCTTGGTAACTCCCCCGACCCCATCATGCTGATGGACAAGTATGGTGCCGACGGTGTCCGTATGGGCATGATGCTGTCAGCTCCTGCCGGCAACGACATCCTCTTCGACGAGTCACTCTGTGAGCAGGGCCGCAACTTCAACAACAAGATTTGGAATGCTTTCCGCCTTGTCAAGGGTTGGCAGACTGCCGACATCGAGCAGCCTGAAAACTGCCGTCTCGCCGTGGAGTGGTTCAACGCCAAACTCAAGGAGACCAACGAGGTGATGAACGAGCAGTTCAAGACCTACCGTATCTCCGAGGCGCTGATGACCGTCTACCGCCTGTTCTGGGACGAGTTCTCGGCCTGGTATCTGGAGATGGTGAAGCCCGCATATATCAACGGCAAGCAGCAGCCGATGGACAAAGCCACAATGGAGGCTACGCTTGGCTTCTTCGAGAAGCTCCTGCAGATGCTGCATCCTTTCATGCCGTTCATCACAGAGGAACTCTGGCAGCACATCTACGAGCGCAAGGCTGGCGAGAGCATCATGGTCTCTGAGCTGAAGATTGACGCTCCTACCGATGCCGACAAGAAGATTGCCGCTGATATGGAGCTTGTGAAGCAGATCGTCTCTGGTGTGCGTACCATTCGCAACGAGAAGAACATCGCCCCGAAAAAGGCCCTCGAACTCTACGCTGTCGGTGAGAACCACTATGCCAAGTACGAGAGCATCATCACAAAGATGGCCAACCTTAAGACTTTCGGTGTCACAGCAGAGAAAGCTGCCGACGCTTCAGCCTTTATGGTAGGTACTGACGAGTTTGCCGTTCCTGTCGGCGACCTCATCGATGTCGATGCTGAGATAGAAAAGCAGGAGAAGGAGCTTGAGCACCTGCAGGGATTCCTCAACGGCGTAAAGAAGAAGCTCGCCAACGAGAACTTTGTGTCTCATGCACCGGAAGCCGTTGTGGCCAAGGAGCGTAAGAAGCAGAGCGACGCTGAAGAGAAGATTGCAGCCATAGAGGAAAGCCTCAAGGCGCTGAAAGCGAAGAAATAAATATAAATGTTTGTAATTTGAAACGGTTACTTTATCTTTTTGTCCTCATCAGCTGTATCGCCGTGGCGGCAGGATTCACGTCCTGCTCCGGCGACTCTGTGGACGTTGACGATGTCAACAAGCAAACACTGATTGTATTCATGCCTTGGTCAGGTTCACAATCGAGTACGGGTCTCTACAGTATATTCCTGGAAAACTTGGATAGCATAGAGAGTGCCATCAAGGCCAAAGGCAGTATTACAGGACGCGTGTTCGTTTTCTTGAGCAAATCTGCTGAGACGTCACAACTCTATGAGATTACCTATGAGGGCAAGGAGATAAAGCACACCGTTATCAAAGAATATTCCGGCAATATCTACACCACTGCTGACGGCATCACACAGATACTCAACGACATCAAGAGCGATGGCGAAGCGCTTAACTACGCTATGATCATCGGCTGTCATGGCAGCGGTTGGACTTATAAAGAGGATTGGGAAGACTATCCTAACAAGGCAAAAGCCAATTCATGGACGTCAACTATGTCGATGGCAAAGAGACATACAGCCACCAATACCTCTTATCCGATGACACGCTTCTATGGCAGTGTGAGCAACAACAACTATGCCACCAATATTCCGACATTGGCACAAGGCATAGAAGGTGCTGGCATCAAGATGCAATATATCCTCTTTGATGACTGCTACATGGCTAATGTAGAGACCGCCTACGAGCTGAAAAACGCCACCAACTTCATTGTCGCTTCTACCTCTGAGGTCATTGATATCGGTATGCCCTACCGGACAATGTGGCAATATCTCAATAGCCAGACACCGGACTACGCAGCCATGGTGAACACATTCCACACGTTCTACTCCAACTATGCATATCCCTATGGTACTATTGCAGCCATCGACTGCCGCAAGTTGGATAAATTAGCGGAACAGATGAAGATGATCAATGCCAACTACACACTCGATGAAAGTCTCAGGGACAGCATCCAAGCTTTAGATGGCTTTGACACCACATTGTTCTACGACATGGGCGACTACGTTGCCAAACTCTGCACAAACAATGATATTCTCAACGACTTCAATGCCACACTGAATCAGGTTGTGAAGGCTTCGGCAACAACAGATAAGATCTATTCATATCTATACTATCCCAATCCCCCAAGATACATAGATGTGAAGCATTTCTCAGGTATCACCATCTCTGACCCAAGTCTTTTCAGCGTAGCCGTTAAAGGCAAAGAAAAGACAGCATGGTGGCAGGCCACACACTAAACAAAGCAAGCAAATATACGCAGACAGGCGATGATGGAAATCTCCATCATCGCCTGTCTTGTTTAGTTTACAACAGCAGCTTTAGGAAGCAACCTTGGCTTCCTTTGCCAAACACTCCTTGCAGATACCCTTGTAATAAAGCTGTGCCTCATCAATAAGATTGCCATCACAAGCCTTGGGTCTCTCTAAGGAAGGAGCTGTCTCGTCCATCAAATCATAGACGCGGCCACACTCACGGCAATAGAAATGTACATGCGGATGGATATCTCCATCATAGCAAACATGATGTTCGTCAATAGTTATCATCTGAGCGGCATGATGCTCAGAGAAAAGGCGAAGCGTGTTGTATACCGTCGTGCGGCTCAATGTCGGGACATCCACCACGACACCCTGATAGACGTCTTCCACTGTAGGATGCGTCTTGTGAGTAAGGAGATAGGACATTATCGCCAAACGCTGAGTCGACGGGCGCAAGCCACTGCCTAAAAGTCTGTTGTATGCTTGATCTTTTGCTATCATGTATGAAAATGATTGTTATTAAATTGGCGCAAAGTTAAAGAATTATTGCGAGATAGCAAAACAAAATTGGAGAAATTACAAGAGTGCACTTGTAATTTCTCCAATTGATAATCTAAATCAAGTAAAACGATAGCTCTACTTGCCCGTAATGGTACTTATCAGTTCCTCTGTTGAGACAAGTTTCTGTTCACCGGAAGCCATGTCTTTCAAAGTGACCTTACCCTGAGCGATCTCATCGTCACCGGCAAGAGCCACAAAGGCAATACCCTTGGCATTGGCATATCCCATCTGCTTTTTCATCTTTGCCTTGTCAGGATAGATTTCAGTGCGGATACCAGCGCTTCGAGCTGCATTGGCTATAGGCAGGCAATAAGCTGTCTCCTTATCACCGAAGTTAATGAAGAGCAGCTGCGTAGCCGTGACAGCCTCCTTGGGATAGAGGTCGAGGGCATTGAGGACATCGTAGATACGATCAGCACCAAAACTGATACCGACACCAGACAGTCCTGGCATACCGAAGATGCCTGTGAGATTGTCGTAACGGCCACCACCTGTGATACTGCCCATGGGCGTATCGAGCGCCTTTACCTCGAAGATGGCACCCGTATAATAGTTCAGACCACGAGCCAATGTGAGGTCGAGTTCTATCTCATTCTTTAAGCCCACATTTTTCAATGCGTCAAGGATGAACTTTGTCTCTTCGACACCCTTCAGGCCTACCTCTGAGGACTTCAGCACGTCAGCAATGACGGCTAACTTCTCATCGTTAGAACCCTGTAGCGTGATGATAGGCTGCAACTTCTGGATAGCCTCCTCAGGGAGTCCATCAGCACGAAGCTCCTCATTGACGTTGTCAAGACCGATCTTGTCGAGCTTGTCAATTGCTACGGTAATATCAACAATCTTGTCGGCCTCACCAATAACCTCGGCAATACCAGAGAGTATCTTTCTGTTGTTAATCTTTATGCAGACTCTGACGCCAAAGCGTGAGAACACGGTATCAACGATCTGCATCAGTTCCACCTCATTGAGCAACGAATTGGAACCTACGACATCGGCATCGCACTGATAGAACTCACGGTAACGTCCCTTCTGCGGACGGTCAGCGCGCCACACCGGCTGAATCTGATAACGCTTAAAGGGCAGCTGGAGCTCCTCACGGTGCATGACGACATAACGTGCAAAAGGAACGGTAAGGTCATAGCGCAGTCCCTTCTCGCAGAGCTTGGTCTGTAATTTAAGGGTATCACGCTCCTGGAGTTCCCCATCGGAGATACCTTTCAGATAGTCACCGGAGTTAAGAACCTTGAACAGCAGCTTGTCACCCTCATCACCATATTTGCCAAGAAGCGTGTGGAGCGTCTCCATAGCAGGTGTCTCTATCTGCTGGAAGCCATAGAGCGCATAGACGTCCTTGATAGTGTTGAAGATATAATTTCTCTTTGCCATCTCCTCAGGGCCGAAGTCACGCGTGCCCTTAGGGATGGATGGTTTATTGTTACTCATTACAATTCTATTGTTTGTTCTCTGTCAGGGCCTATGGAAATGATGCCGATACGTGTCTCCAGCTCATCCTCCAGGAACTTGATATAATCTTTGAACTCCTGTGGGAACTGGTCGGGCGACGTAAACTTCGTCATGTCGGTCTTCCAACCCTTTATCTCTTTATAAACAGGCTCGACATCGTCGATCTCATAAGGGAAATCGCGTGTCACTGTGCCATCAGGCAACTTGTAGGCTACGCAGGCCTTAATGGTGTCAAAGCCATCGAGGACATCACTCTTCATCATGATGAGCTCCGTGACGCCATCAACCATGATACTATAACGCAGCTGCACGAGGTCAATCCAACCGCAACGACGCTCACGGCCTGTAACGGCACCATACTCATGACCGAGGTCGCGAATCGTCTTACCTGTCTCATCGAAGAGCTCTGTTGGGAAAGGACCGGCACCTACACGTGTGCAATAAGCTTTCATAATGCCATAGACATTACCTATCTTATTAGGACCGATACCAAGACCCGTGCAAGCACCTGCGCAGATGGTGTTGCTAGAAGTGACGAAAGGATAGCTACCGAAGTCCACATCCAGCATAGTGCCCTGAGCTCCCTCGCAGAGGATATTCTTTCCACTGCGAAGAATCTTATTAATCTCTATCTCACTGTCGACAATGGGGAATTTCTTAAGGTATTCCACGCCTTCCATCCATCTCTTCTCCGTCTCCTCGAAACCATCGAAGTCGGTCCAACCCAACGCCTTGAGCATCTGCATGTGGCGCTGCTTGTGAGCCTCGTATTTAGCCTCGAAGCCATCAAGGATGTCGCCAACACGCAAACCATTACGGCTTACCTTATCGGTATATGTCGGACCAATGCCCTTGCCTGTTGTTCCGACCTTATTCTTGCCTTTTGCAGCCTCTATGGCACGGTCGAGGATGCGGTGGGTAGGCATGATGAGATGTGCTTTCTTGGAGATACGCAGACGTGAGTGCAACTCATGGCCGCTCTTCTCCAAGTCCTTAGCCTCGTCCATAAAAAGGTCAGGAGCCAGGACGACACCATTTCCTATGATGTTTACCTTGCCACCCTGGAAGATGCCGGAAGGAATGCTGCGAAGAACATACTTCTGACCCTCAAACTCCAGCGTGTGACCGGCGTTAGGTCCACCCTGGAAGCGGGCCACCACGTCGTACCTCGGGGTAAGGACATCCACGACCTTACCTTTTCCTTCATCGCCCCACTGAAGACCCAGCAGGACATCAACTTTACCTGTCTTCATTATCTTGTTCTTTAATATACTCTTGGTCCAAAAATTGCTGTTCCGACGCGTACCATCGTAGAATGACACTCGACCGCAATCTTATAGTCATGGCTCATTCCCCACGACCGCTCCTTGAAATAAGGCGCATCAGCGAAATAGTCGCGCTTGACCTCATTGAAGAAGTCCCAAGCCTCAGTCATCTCCTTGCGTATCTGTGCCTCATCAGGGACATTGCTGGCCATCATCATCAGACCACAAATCCGCACATTGGCGAGACTTCTCCATTCCCCGGCTTTTAACATCTCACGGCATGCCTCAATAGTAAAACCATACTTCGATTCCTCTTCGGCAATATGCAGCTCAAGCAGGATATCTATGGTCCGTCCGTTCTTAGCTGCCTGCTTATTGATTTCCTTCATAAGCTTCACCGTGTCAACAGCTTCTATCATGCTGATGTAAGGGGCTATGTACTTCACCTTGTTGGTCTGCAAATGACCAATGAAATGCCATTCTATATCCTTTGGCAGGCTCTCTGCCTTCTTAGCCAATTCCTGTTCATGACTCTCACCGAAGATGCGTTGCCCAGCCTTATAGGCAGCCTCTATGTACTCGTTAGGATGGAACTTGCTGATAGCAACAAGACGAACGCCCTCAGGCAGATTACCAAGTACTCCCTCTAAGTTTTTAGCAACATCTACTTCCATGATTATGCCTCCTTATTTTCTGTTGGATTTTCCTGCTTATGCTTCTCTGGATCAGCATCATGCTCGAAGACATCCATAATTTGCGTCTCGGCGACACTGGCAATAGCATAGTCTATCATCGTTCCGCCCATCACTTCATCAATATTCTTCACAGCAGACTGAAGCGTGGCTGCCTGTACAAGATAGTTGACACTGGAGCGTTTTTCCTTATCAGTCTTCTCGTCAATGGTGATGAACTGCAGCTTGGCTTTATACCATTTATCGTCGTTGTTCATATCAGAGAAGAAAATCTCATGATATGGCGCCGGTTTGATGTCTGTAATCTTATAATCCCCAGAGATATAGACTTTCATCTCCTCCAGGATAGCACTCTCAGCCTCGGTGAAACTCAAGGCGTCGACAACATAATGCTCGGTGACATTCTTCTGAGAACCGTCTTCCTGTGTCTTAGCGTAACGTATCTTGGTCTCAAACCATTCTGATGTTCTTGATCTCATATATTATTGTCTGTTTAATCTTTCTTTACAATGCTCACACCCTTGAATAGGTTGTCAAGTGCCGCGTAAGTATAAGCAGCGCGGTCGTGCACCGTGATGTCATGACTGAAACGACTGCGCAAATCCATAAGCTTGGCTACGGCATCCTGGTAGTTGTCAGCATTGATACGCAAGCTCATCTTGTCAGCCATAGGTGCCGTAAAACCATAAGAGCGTGTGAGCATATCAGCAAAAGCCTTACGCTGCAGCTCCGACACCGTCTCCATAGCAGAGCCTGACCCATTCTTTGGGCGGAAGATATTGAAGATAAGCTCATCAGGCTCACCACCCCGTTGTCCATGATCGTATTTCTTGTCGTAGTCGAAATAGCAATCGCAGAAGCCATTCTCTGCCATAGACTGCAATTCTTCCTTGGCTGGGTCAAGGACGCGGCGGCAGAAGTCGCTGAACTTTCCATAGCTATTTTCCAACCGTAGCATCTTACGGAAGTCCAAAGTCTTGATGACAGCACGCCCCGTCATGGCACCTTTCTTAATCCAGCTCTCTATAAACATATAAATGCGCTGGGTGTAACGGTTCTTACAGGTAAAGACAATCTCTTTTCCTAAGCGGTGATAGCCCAGGTTGAGATTTACGATTCTTTCTGCCACAAGCGGATCAAGCTTAAGGATGGCATATTTCTCATAGATACCAGTGTCTGTGGGGATATAGACGTCACAGAGGTTGGTGACCTTGAGATAGTTTCTCCCCTCCGGAGTCTTATAAGGTATTTCCACAGGCACAGATGCCAACAACTTAAGGCTTTCTCTAAGCTGTGGATAATGGTTGGGGTCTACAAGTCCTTTGAAATAGATACGCACCTCTAACCGTCCGTCGTTGGCAAGTTCTGTAGGAGCAAAAATCGTCGGCTCCATGAGTCGCTTGTTGAGGACCTCATGGAGTTTCTCCTGCATATGTTCCACTATAGAGACAAGGATACGAATCTGTATCAGGGAATAGTCGTGACGCATCATCGTCACGGCAATAGGCTGCAGCAGCCACGTCTCATTCTCAATGGGAATGAGGTCGGAGGGAATATTACGCTTCACATCGCGCTTTTTGCCTTTTCCGGTTCCTTTGCGCCGTGCCGCCGGTTTGCGGACGGTGGTCTTGCGCTTTGTCGTTGCTGTTGTTGCTGTCATTGTTGATTATAATAGATAAATGCGGCTCCCAAAGAGTCGCGCACAAAGATATAACAAATTTTATTCTCCACCAAAATTTTCACAAACCTTAATTGCAATAAGTCATTGCGGCATGCCGCCTGAGCTCCTTCACGCTTCATCAGGCAGGTCCCAACTCATCATCATCTTCCCAGAATCCGTCACCGAAATTCAGACGTCCCTGTACCCAGCGTGGCTTGCCATCACTCTTCTCTGTCGGCGGATTGCTCACCGACAGGCCAACGAGGCGCACAGGCCTTGATACCGAGAAATCAATCTTACTAACAAGCGATTTAGCCAAAGGCAATATATCAGCCTTTGTGGCAAGGACCTTAGACGATGTAATGCTACGGTTCACCACCTTAAAGTCGGAATATTTTATCTTCAGGGTCAACGTCTTTCCCTTGAATGATGATTTAGCGAGCCGTTGTTCCAACTCCAAAACGACATGATAGAGCTCTATAATCATCTGCGAGCCCATGGTGATGTCCTCGCTCATCGTTTCCTCACAACCTACAGACTTCCGCTCCCATTCCGGCACCACAGGTCTGTCGTCAACGCCACGGGCAAAATTATAGTAAATCTCTCCCGCCTTTCCAAAGATTTGCAGCAGATGCGCCTTGTTCACAGCCCGGAGGTCACGACCAGTATAGATTCCCATCTTGTGCATACGGGCTTTAGTCTTGGGACCCACGCCCCAGAATTTCTCCACCGGCAACTTGGCAATGAAATCTTGCGCCTCATCATAAGATACCTCAAACATGCCATCGGGCTTATTGTAGTCGCTGGCTATTTTAGCAAGAAACTTATTGTATGAAATTCCTGCCGACGCTGTCAGATGCAGTTCTTCCCGAATGCGTCTACGGATTTCAGATGCTATATCTCTGCCCGACGTTATACCCTTTTTATTAACCGTGACATCAAGAAACGCCTCGTCAATGGATATAGGTTCAATGAGATCGGTGTAGTCGCGAAAGATTTGATAAACCTGCGCGGAGACCTCGGAATAATGGTGATGATTGCCTTCTACGATGATAAGCTCTGGACACAACCGTTTGGCGGTGGTTGTAGCCATCGCAGAATGAACCCCATAGCGACGAGCTTCGTAGCTTGCCGTAGCTAAGACACCGCGCGGCCCGTCATATCCCACAGCGATAGGTTTACCTTTGAGTTCCGGGTGGTCACGTTGCTCCACGGACGCAAAGAAAGCGTCCATATCGACATGAATGATAGTCCTCAATCCGGCCATCAGCCCTCGTCAGACGACTCCGTGAAGACATCGTTGGCCTCCCCTATCTCGTCATCATCAAACCACTTTGACAATTTCTCATGGGCCTTGGCCTTAACTTCCTCGTGAACGTTATTCTTAACATGGTTCAGAACATACATCAACACGGCAAGGTCGTCACCCAAGCCTGCTATAGGAATAGCATCTGGAATGACATCAAGGGGACTGATAAGATAGCCCAATGCTCCTATGATGATTGCCTTGTCCTTCAACGATACCTTGTCGCTCTGAAGCGTATAATATAACACAAGAGCTACATACACCAACTTGGCGCCAGCGCGCTTGGCAATATGAGATATCTTGTCAATAAATCCACTCGAAGTATAGTTGTCTTTATACTTCATGAAATCAGGTAACTGCTGGTTTTCCATAATGATGCCTATATTATTAGTGGGTTATTATCTATATACAAAGCTCTTTCTACATTTATGGAGTTCTCGATTAACGGAGTTCTTTCTCTCTTACGAATTTCTCCACCTTCTCGGCATATTCGGCCATCTCCCTGTTGTCACTTTTCAATCGTTTAATAGCCCGGTTCACCGAGAGCATTGACAAGCCTTTAAGCATCAAAGCCAACAACAGCCCCAACGCAATACCGGCAAAAAAGGAATATTTCCCCCAAGGAAGCATCTGCTCGGGGAATGCGCTGAGGATAATGACAGGAATCACTGCTACAATGCCGTATTTCGTCAGCTGGGCTTTTTCCGATCCTGGACTGTCAAGGATGCGCTGGTATTCGTAGAGGAAATCCTCCAAATCTTTCCGCACAATATTGCTATCCTCCATAGACGGGAAGCCTTCCTCACCACCGTGGTGGTCTATGCCACGTATGACGAGATGCTCATAGTCGTTGAGAATGTCTGGCTGCAATTCTTTCATACGCTATATATATTAAAAAAAGTAAGCCAGTACCCTGATAAGCCGGGTTCTGTATCCTTCCCAAAGGGAGGAGCCTTGTCATTTATCTCGGCTGGCGGTCACCCACCAGCTCAGCAGCGTTCTACCCTCCGTCGTTGCTTGCGCATCGGGCAGGCGACCCTGACATGACGACGGTATACATGAACTTGCAGCCTCCAGACGGCACAGCCATGGCGGTCACCCGCCTGCTGGTGGTCTCTTACACCACCTTCTCACCCTTGCCTCTCCACAGACACGACGAGCCAGAGCCCGACAGTTTCCATGGCGGCGGTTATTTTCTTCTGCCTACACCTGCCGTCACCGGCAGCTTCTATTTTCGGAAGTGGAGCGCCTTATGCTGCCCGGACTTTCCTCTATCCTCGTCAAGAAGATAGCGACAGGCCGGGGTACTGTCTTACAACGACTGCAAAATTACTAAAAACTTTTATCTTACGAATGCTACGGGTTAAGTTTTTGCAAGTTTTTAAATGAATGTAAAATAAAGTGCAGGGCAACTAAAGAAGCGTTAAGTGTTAAAATTGAAATGTTAAATACGAATAAACCTCTCTGACAAAATGTCCTAATTACAAATATTGCCTCTATATTTGCAAGCGAAAAATAACAAATTGAACACAATAACAATAAGTTTATACATCATGAAACAAATCAGAAATTACGTATTAGCAGGCTTGTGCGTTGTCTCCCTGACATTCTCAGCCGGAGCCTTCTATAAGGCCAATGCAGCTACCAATACCGTTGAAGAGGCAGGACAGCCTGTCGACCTTACCTATGCGTCCAAGAAGGCCCTGGCAGCAGTTGTCAGTGTCAAGACTGTACAGAACTCCAAGACTCAGACCGTTGAGGTCGATGGCAACCCCTTCGACGACTTTTTCTCTGACCCATTCGGATTCTTCGGCAATCCTAACCAGGGCAACAATGGCAAACAGAAACGTCAGATTAAAACCCCGAAACAGGAAGGTCTGGGCTCGGGTGTTATCATCAGCCCCGACGGATACATCGTCACCAACAACCACGTCGTTCAGGGGGCTGACGAATTGACAGTCACCCTTGAAGACAACCGCGAGTTCAACGCCAAAATTATCGGTACCGACCCCACTACCGACCTTGCCCTGATAAAGATTGAGGGTAAAAATCTTGCCACGCTGCCTATCGGCGACTCCGACAAGTTGCAAGTCGGCGAATGGGTCATTGCTGTTGGCAACCCCTTTGGTCTGAGCAACACGGTGACGGCCGGTATCGTCTCTGCCAAGGCTCGCTCTATGGGTGCTAATGGCGTGGAGAGTTTCATCCAGACCGATGCCGCTATCAACCGAGGCAACTCCGGCGGCGCTCTTGTCAATACCAAGGGCGAGCTTGTGGGCATCAACGCCATGCTCTATTCAGAGACAGGATCCTATGCTGGCTATGGTTTTGCTATTCCTACAGCTATCATGAACAAAGTCGTCAGCGATCTGAAGGAATATGGCACCGTGCAGCGTGCTTATCTCGGCATCCGCGGCGGTGACCTCCACAACCAGATTGACGCGCTCAAGGATCAAGACAAGGACGTTCCTGACTATGGTACTAACACGGGCGTATATGTTGCCAGCGTAGAGGACAATGGTGCCGGTGCTGCCGCCGGACTCAAGGAAGGCGATGTTATCGTGGAAATCGATGGCAAGCAGGTCAACAAGATGGCCGAGCTCCAGCAGATTATCAACAACAAACGTCCTGGCGACAAGGCTACCATCACATGGCTTCGCAATAAGAAGAAGATGACGAAGACTGTCACGCTGAAGAACCAGCAGGGCAACACCAAAGTCGTCAAGACTGCTGATCTTGCTGTGCTTGGTGCCAACGTGCTGCCTGTCGACGAGGCCCTCAAGAAGCAGTTGGGTATCAGCTATGGCTTGCAGGTGAAGAACGTCAAGAACGGTGCCTTCAAAGAGGGTGGCATCAGCGACGGATTCATCATCCTCACTGCCAATGACAAGCCGATGAAGGAGATTTCTGACTTGCAGCAAGCCGTCAAGGACGCTTCGATGAGTAAGAATCCAGTACTCTTCATCACCGGCATGTGGCCTTCTGGAAAGACAGACTATAAGGCCATCAAGGTCAGCGAATAAAATAGCAAGAACTATCAGCATTACAGCGTCGGCTGCCACGACACAAGTGGCAACCGGCGCTTTTTTCTTTTGACGACAGCAGACCGTATGCTTGCAAGCCATATTAAAAAACATCTGCTTTCCTTTGTCATCTCATGTCTTTGCACTATCTTTGCATACCAAACCAAAACAACACATTGATGCCAGACAACGGATATATAGAGATAAAAGGCGCGCGTGCCAACAATCTGAAAAACATCAGCTTGAAGATACCGCGCAACAAGCTTATCGTCGTTACGGGAGTATCAGGCTCCGGCAAGTCAAGTCTCGCCTTCGACACACTCTACGCAGAAGGACAGCGCCGCTACGTGGAGAGTCTGTCAAGCTACGCCCGACAATTTCTCGGACGAATGAGCAAGCCGGAATGCGATTATATCAAAGGCCTGCCACCCGCTATCGCCATAGAGCAGAAGGTAGCAGCACGTAATCCCCGTTCTACAGTGGGGACATCTACAGAGATATACGAATACCTGCGCCTTCTCTATGCCCGTATCGGTCATACCTTCTCTCCCGTCTCTGGGCAGGAAGTGAAGAAGCAAAGTGCCGAGGACATCGTCAACGCCGTGCTGAACTTTGGGCAGGGTACAAGGTTTATGGTAGCGGCACCTATCACGACCTCTGGCAACAGCGAGGAAGCGGCTGTCAATGATGAGGATGCAAAGTCTGGACAGGGCAGAACCATGGAGCAGCAGCTGCAGATCTACCTCCAGGAGGGCTACACGCGTGTCCTTATCAATGGTGATGTAGCAAAGATAGAAGATATCCTCAATGACCCACACCTTATTAATAATGCAACCAATGATAAGGGAAACCATGCAGGAAATGGAAGCGAAGTTCCAACTCTGTATCTTATCATCGACCGCATGTCTGTGTCAACGGAGAAAGACGCCATCTCCCGCCTCACCGACTCTGTAGAGACAGCCATGTATGAAGGTCATGGCACCTGCCGCATCATCATGGTACCCTCGGGCATGAGTTTCGACTATTCCTCACGCTTTGAGGCAGACGGCATAGTCTTCGAAGAACCGAATGACAATATGTTCTCTTTCAACTCCCCCGCTGGAGCTTGCCCCACTTGCGAGGGATTTGGCAGCGTCATCGGTATCGACGAGAAACTCGTCATCCCCAACTCTTCACTCTCTGTCTACGACGGCTGTGTGCAGTGCTGGCATGGTGAGAAGATGAAGATGTGGCAGGACGAGTTCGTCCGCCGGGCCAAAGATGTCGACTTTCCCATCTTTACACCTTACTATGAATTGACGCGCAAGCAGAAAGACATGCTCTGGCATGGTCTGCCTGCCGACCTCAATTCGAAAGGCGAGCTCAAAGCCGATGCCGTTTGCATCGATGCCTTCTTCCGTATGGTCAAGGAGAACCAGTACAAGATACAATACCGTGTCATGATGAGCCGGTATCGTGGCAAGACCGTCTGTCCCACCTGTCACGGCACCCGACTGAGAAAGGAAGCCGCATGGGTGAAAATCAACGACAGAGCCATCACCGACCTCGTTGAGATGCCTATCGACAAGTTGAAGGTGTGGTTTGATGACCTCACCCTCACCGACCACGAGCAGCAAATCGCGCGCCGGCTCCTCATAGAGATACGTTCCCGTTTAGGATTCCTTGTCGATGTCGGTCTCGGCTATCTCACCCTTGGGCGCATGGCCAATACCCTCTCCGGTGGTGAGAGCCAGCGAGTGCGGCTGACGACATCCCTCGGTTCGCCGCTCGTTGGAAGTCTGTACATCCTCGACGAGCCCAGCATCGGCCTGCACAGCCGCGACACCGACCGCCTCATCCGTGTGCTCAGAGAACTGCAAGGGCAGGGCAATACCGTCATTGTTGTGGAACACGACGAGGAGGTCATGCGCGCTGCTGACTGGCTTATCGACATCGGTCCTGACGCAGGCAGAAATGGTGGCGAGGTCGTCTTCCAAGGACATCTGCATGGCGCCGACACAAAGGCGCTCCTCAAGAAATTTCCACAGAGCTACACACTGCGTTATCTCGATGGCGAGGATAACATCCCCGTACCATCATCACGTCGCCAGTGGAACAAGAGCATTCTGCTCAAAGGATGCCGCATGAACAATCTCAAGGGTGTCGACGCTCAGTTTCCGCTCAACGTCCTCACTGCCGTCACCGGTGTCTCCGGCTCCGGCAAATCGAGTCTCGTCAAGGGCATCCTCTACCCTGCCCTGAAACGCCATCTGAATGAAGTCGCCGATCTCCCCGGCGAATACACTTCTCTGGAAGGCAACTGGACAGACATCCGACACGTGGAATTCGTCGACCAGAACCCTATTGGCAAGAGCACACGTTCCAATCCCGCTACCTACCTCAAGGCTTACGATGCCATTCGACAGCTCTTCGCCGACCAGCCGCTTGCCAAGCAGCTCGGATTCTCGGCTCAATATTTCTCATTCAATGCTGAGGGCGGACGCTGCGAGGAATGTAAGGGTGCTGGCGTCATCACCGTGGAGATGCAGTTCATGGCTGATCTCACGCTGACTTGCGAAGCCTGCCACGGAAAGAGATTTAAGAAAGAAGTCCTCGATGTCACCTTCCAAGGAAAGAATATCGACGATGTGCTCAACATGACCGTCGACGAGGCTATGGAGTTCTTCACCACATACAAGCAGAAGACCATTGTCGACAGACTGCGGCCGCTACAAGATGTAGGATTAGGCTATATCCAGCTTGGCCAGAACTCCTCCACCCTCTCAGGAGGTGAGAACCAGCGCGTCAAGCTCGCCTACTTCATCGGCCAGGAGAAGCAGGAGCCCACACTCTTCATCTTCGATGAGCCGACGACGGGCCTCCATTTCCACGACATCACACGTCTGCTTCATGCCTTCACGGCACTGATAGAACGCGGCCACACCGTTCTCGTCATCGAGCACAACCTCGATGTCGTCAAAAGTGCAGACTGGGTGATAGACCTTGGCCCTGATGGCGGAAGTGGTGGTGGAAGAATCGTTGCCGAGGGTACGCCGGAGCAAATCGCCTGCAACAGCAAGAGTATCACCGGTAAATACCTGAAGGATAAACTTGCCAAATAGAGCGTCCTTTATATCTCCCGCACGTCCGGGCTCCTAAACCTCAAGGCATCAAGTATTTCTGCTGCCACCTGGCGAAATACTCGGGTTTATCTATCATGAGCTCACCCTGAGCGTCAATGAAGAGCTGGGTGGTCTCAGCCTTTATGCACAGCGCATGGTCACGCTCACGATAGATTTCGTAACGGTAGTCGAGACGCGCACCACGGTGATAGACATAGAAGGTGTGTATCTCGGCTACATCATTGATACCTAATGATGCAAAATATTTCAGATGAACATCGTAGACAGGCGCTGGCTGGTGGGCGGCCTCCATCGTCTGGTAGTCAATGCCAGGATAGTGGCGCCCGAAGCTCTCACGCCCGTCCTCAAGATACTTCACATAGGAGCCATGCCAGACGATATTCATCGGGTCCATCTCGCTGAACTTCACCCGCACCCGGCAGACGTCCTCAAGCTCTTTCTTCATGTGTGTCAAGGCAGAAGACTTTATCACTGACAGCTTAAGTATAAAGTCCTCCATTGATTGAAATGACATTGCCCGTAATATATCCAGCCTCGGGCGAGGCGAGGAATCCGATGAGCGAGGCCACCTCTTCCGGCTTACCGAAACGGTTGGCAGGAATCTGCTTCTTCAGTGCTGCCTCGTCGAGGCCCTCCACCATATCGGTCTTGATGAATCCCGGAGCCACGGCATTGACAGTGATGCCGCGTCGTGCCACCTCCTGCGCCAAGGCTTTCGTCGCTGAGATGATGCCACCCTTGGCAGCACTGTAGTTGGTCTGTCCGGGCATACCCTTCAACCCGCTGAGACTGGCCAGATTGATGATACGTCCAAAGCGGTGCATCTGCATGTCAGGGAGCAGGGGCTGTGTGACATTGAAGAATCCATTGAGGGTAATCTGCAACACTCGCTGCCAGTCCTCGACGGGCATGAGCGCCATAAGCTCGTCGCGGCGGATACCGGCGTTGTTGACGAGCACCTCGATAAACTCTTCAGGGTGGGCAGTCTGCCAAGCCTCGATAGCAGTGCGTGTCTGCTCATAGTTGCTGACGTCAAACATCAGCAGCTCCCCGTCCTGACCGGCTTCACGCACCAGGCGCAGCGTCTCCTCGGCGGCATCGGTCTTATGAACATAGTTGATGAGGATATGGTATCCTCTGCGGGCCAGCTCCACACTTGTGGCGCGCCCTATTCCCCGGCTTCCACCGGTTACTAATGCGTATTTCATAATTGATAGAGTTTATTCCATATTGTTTCCTTCCCCACTATCTCGGCGCATGTCATCATAGCTGTCATCGTCACCCCCTCGACGCCATGGAGCATCAGACTCTGACCGGTGAGAAAGAGATTGGGCTCGGGAGTGCGCGGCGAGAGCACTGTGAGCAGCGGGCTGCCACAGTCTTTCCGCATGCCATAGGCCGAGCCACAGGGGGTGAGCGTGTAGTCGCGGTAGGTGAGCGGGGAGCTGACAAACTTCTTCTCCACCATCGACATCAGACCTGGTATCTCCGTGGCCGCAAGGGCGAGAGCCTCCCGCGCCTTTCGCTCTTTCCACGCCATATAGTCCGTGGGACGATGACCGGGCGAGGAGACCGTCCACAGTTTGCATTCCTCCCAGGGCACGGGAGTCATAAGGTCGACGACACGAACGTTGTCGCTGCCGTCCTCCGGAACACGATAGCTGACAAGGACGCCGGATACAGAACTGTCATTCTCAAAACCGTCCCATATATTGGGGTGGGAATAGATATAGTCGTTGTGTCCGACATAGCGCAGCGCCCCGGGCTTGACGATGAGCGACACCGTGAGCATGCCATAGGTATTCTCCATGCTGTGCATGCGCCATTTCAAACTCTTGCGAATCAGCTTGCCCGCCTTAACAAGGTCATAGGTCAGCATGGGGTGCACATCACTGATAAAGGTATCAGCCTCATAGCTGTCCCCGTTGCTGCATATCGCCTTGACGATGCGGCCGTCTTCCTCTACGAGCTCACTGACCTCAGCGTTGCATACCACCCTGCCGCCGTGGGCTTCAATGTCATGGATGAGGGTGTCGGCGATGAGGCGACCGCTGCCCCGCAACCGGTAGCTGCTGGCAATGAAGCTGCTGTTGAAATGAGCGAGGGTGAAGAATGGCAGCGTATCTTTGCGCAGTTCCATGCGGACGGCATTGCCAGCGAGGACATCGATGAGGCGCGCGTCGTGGATATGCTCATGGAGCCATTGCCAGGCCGGTGTTGAGAAGTCGGCACCGTAGATATTCGTCAGCATGTCTCCACACTCCTCCGACTTCGCCGGGTCGAGCCAGTCGAGCTGGTGACGGCGGCTGTCCTGCAACATCTCCACATACTCCTCCAGTCCCTGACGCTCCTTAGGGAAGCGGTCGGCCAGCGTCTCTACAAAATGCGAATACCCCTGAGCAAAATCATACGACTCACCCGAGATATGGATGCGGTCGAAGCAGTCGGCGTCGAGACGCACCCAGGGAAGCTTCAGCAGCCCTAACATGCGGAAAGGCGCATGGAGCGGCTGGCCCTCGTCGAGGCCGCCGACATAGTGGAAGCCGGTATCGAGCTCCACACCGTCACGGCGGTAGCTCTGCATACAGCCACCGGGCTGGCGCTCACGCTCCAGGATGAGGACATGGTAGCCCTCGCGGGCAAGGATGTAGCCGCATTCCAGGCCACCGAGGCCACTGCCTATGATGATAACGTCTTTCATTTCTTTCTATTGATGATGCGGAAAATGGCTAGGTCTTCCTCGAAGTGGATGCGTGAGGCAAAATCCTGATTACTGATTCTGTCATTCCAATGTTCCCTTGAAGTCCAAATATTGTTGCTCCCCGTCTTTTAGGGTTGCCACGAGATGATAAGCTCCGTCTGCCACCGTCCACTCCATGTCGATGTCGAGTTCCGGGCTCTTCACCGGCGAAGCTACGGCCGTGAAGCGGCAGCGGTCTATGGTATGGATACGGGGGTCGCCGCCGACAGTCATGGCGAAGCACTCCCGAATCATCTCTATGTTGCACACCCCGGGGGAAACAGGATTTCCGGGGAAATGACCGCGATAGACATCGCAGTCACCCAGGAGACGGACATGGAAGTGTGCGCGCCCCTCTGCATGCTGCTGGTCCTCAACAGCAAAATATCTGTTTGATAGAAGCATATCTCTCTCCCTCTCTGCCATGGATTATTCAGCTTTAATGGCTATTTTCATCTGTGTTTCGGCAATCTTCTCGCCACCACTTGTCGTCACTCCCCGTATGATGGTCACCTCGCCCACGGTGGGTCCCATGTCGATGGTCGTCGTCAGCGTCTCGCCCACGGCAGGACGTCGATAGCAATGGAAGCGCTTCACCTCACCGATATAGCCCACGGGCGGTTTCTCGGCGCCAGCCTCCTTGGCTCTGTAGCCCGCAAAAGCCGATGCCGACTGGGCGATATGCTCCACAAGTCCGGCCTCGGCCACAAGGCCGTCAGCGTCGAGGAAGAAGTTGTCCGGCGCAATGGTGAGCGATGTCGTACAGCGGTCGGCCTCGGCATGCACCAAGCGGTCGACCATCATGATAGGGTCACGCTGTGGAATGAGTGATTGAATATCGTACATAGCAAATAAGAATAAAAGCTACGACAGAAGCCGCACCCTCAGGGCCGGCGCTCTGTAGTAGCTTTCCATAGCCACTTTATGCTACGTGGCTCTCAATGTAGTCGTAGAGGTCGTTGAAGGTGTTGATCTTACGGAGTTCCTCTACGGGAATCTTCAGTTTGTAAGTGTACTGTATCACAGCCACGAGGTCCACAAGGCTCAGGCTGTCAAGGCTCAGCGTGTCCTTGAGGTTGGCGTCAGGGGCAAACTGTGTCTCATCAGCCTCGAACTCTTCGGCTAATACCTTATTCACCTGCTTTACGATTTCTTCGCGTGTCATAATTGTCTGTATTTATAATTATATATTCTTGATAATAATTGTCGAGTTGGTACCGCCGAATCCGAAGGAGTTGCTGAGGAACATATCGAAATGCTGCTCCACGGTCTCGGGGATGACGTTGATGTTCTTCGTGTCGTCGTCAGGGTTCTCGAAGTTGATGTTTCCGGCAATGAATCCGTTCTTCATCATCAGCATGGAGTAGATGCACTCCGAGGCTCCTGCCATCCACATCTCATGACCTGTCTGGCTCTTCGTCGATGTCACGGGCACCCGGTAGTCGCCGAAGGCTTTGGCGATGGCTAAGGCCTCTCTGCCGTCACCGGCATGTGTCGAGGTGGCATGGGCGTTGACATAGCCGATGTCGCGGGGATTGACACCGCTCTGCTCCAGACACATCATCAGACTGGCATACGGTCCCTCCACATTCGGTGTGGAGATATGGTCGCCATTGCCCGAGAAGCCCCAGCCCATGACCTCGGCGAGGATGGGGGCGCCACGCTTCACGGCATGCTCATAGTCTTCGAGGATAACAGTGGCAGCACCACCGCCCGGCACCAGACCGTCGCGGTCGCGGTCGAAAGGCCGGCTGGCCTTCGTCGGCGCGTCCTCACGGGTGGAGAAGGCTTGAATACCGTCAAACGACGCGATACCATACATATTGTTCTCCTCGGCGCCACCGGCGATGACATAGTCCTGAAGACCCTGCGAGATGAGCAATGCGCCCAAGCCGATAGCCTGCGACGAACTGGCACAGGCGGCACTGGCCGTGAGGTTGATGCCACGCAGCTTGAAGATGGTGGCTAAGTTCATGGTGATGGTAGAGTTCATCGACTGGAAGATGGCACCGCTGCCGCAGGCCGCCGTATCCTTGAACTCCCGGAACTTGTCCAAGCCCTCCATCGTGGACTCGGCCACGGAGTCGTTGCCGTAGATGATGCCCACGACATGCTTGTCGAGGAAGTCCTGGTCCATCTTGGCATTCTCCAACGCCTGGCGCGTGGCCATATATGCATACTGCGCCTCCTCGGGCATGAAGGCCCGCTGGTTGCGCTTGAGGAAAGGCTTGAGGTCTGGCTTCTTGACATCAGTACAGAGTGCCGAGCGGAAACCGGCATCCTTACGCGCTTGAGAGAAGATGACACCGCTCTTGCCTTGGTACAGGGCATCGCGGACCTCCTCTAAAGTGGTACCCAGGCATGACCAGATTCCCATGCCTGTTATTACTACACGTCGTCTCATATCTATTTCTTTATTGTATCTTTCTTTTCTACGATAGCTTTCTGCCAGCAGCGGCGCCGCTTCACATACTCGGGGTTCATCGGCTTCCACTGCGAGAGCTCCTTGAAGTTGTCCTCCAGCTGCGGGCCCGTCTCAGCCCATTTAAAACCATACTCGTTGAAGACGGGCAGCAGATGGGCGAAGAGCATGGCGGTGATGCCCAAGCCTTGCAGATCGGGCCGCACGGCGATGAGCAGCAGGTCCACGGTGTCCTCATGCTTCCACTTCAGCGATGTCAGCAGCGACAGCCAGCCCCATGGCAGCAGACGGCCCTTGGCATGTCGGAGGGCATGCGACAGACTGCCGATGGTGACAGCCACGGCCACCGTCTCGCCCTGCGCATTCTCCACAACGGGATTCATGCGGGTGTCGATAAAGGGAAGATACATATTCATGTATTCCTCCGCCTGGGCAGGACTGAACGCCGAGAAGCCGAAGAGGGGCGAGAAGGCGCTGTTGAGGAGGCCGAAAATTTTATGGATATATCCGTTCTTTATCTCCTTCTTCGTCAGCGTGCGCACCTTCAGGTCGAACATCTCCGCCGAGAGCTTGGCCACATGGGCGTATTTCTTCGGCAGCTCCTTGGGGATGGCGATGCGTATCGACAGCCAGTCCACAGCCTTGGTATATCCCAACGCCTCCATGTGCTTGGGGTAGTAGGGATAGTTATAATAGGTGGCCATGGAGCCCAAGAGCCCGAAGTCGCTCATGAGCATGCCCTCCTTGTCATAGTCAGTGATGCCCAGCGGTCCCTGGATGCTGTCCATACCGCGCTCCCTACCCCACTCCGCAACCTTGTCGAGAAGGGCCTGGGAGACCTCAGCGTCGTCGATGAAGTCAAGATAGCCAAAGCGCACCACGCGCACCTTCCACTTCTCGTTGGCATGGTGGTTCACGATAGCCATGACGCGCCCTACGGGCTCTTCGCCACGGTAGGCTACGAAACCCTCCACCTCGGAGAATTCAAGGCCACGGTTTTTCTTGGGATTGAAAACATCGCGGACGTCAGCGTCCAAATCCGGCACATACTGTCCATTGCCGGCATAGAGCTTTTTGGGAAACGCTATGAAGTCACGCAGCGTCTTTCCCTTGGACACTGATGCTATCTTTAGAGTTTTCATAATTGATTGCAAAATTACGCATTTTTGACGATTACGCCCTATTTATCCCCAAGTTTTTGTGTTCGAAAACATGTTTTGATTGTCTTATTTAGCTTTTACACACTAATTAACTGATAGATTTTGGCAACAAACAACACAAAATATGTAACTTTGCAAAACTAAATTTAATTTTTCAGTTTTCAAAATGAACACTCCCAACGACAACAATATACACGCTCAGAGCCCCGACGCCACCGCTCCCGCGAAGGCCTCGCGGGGCGAGAAAATCTTCAAGCGTGTGCTCTTCGCCATCGGCCTGGTGTCCTTTGTCATCATGATTTTCTCTTTCAAGGTCAGCCGCGAGCAGCTCATCACGCTCCTCAGCCGCTCCTGGTACATCTTCCCTGCCGTCATCGCCATGTGGGTGCCCTTATATATAATGAACGCGTGGGCGTGGCGGAAGATGCTGCAAGGCCAGGGCCGTGATGAGGTGAGCCTGCTGACGATGTTCCGCTGGACCATCTCGGGCTTTGCCCTGAACAGCCTCACGCCCATGGGACTCCTCGGAGGCGAGCCTTACAAGATTGTGGAGCTCAAGCGCCTCGTGGGCACGGAGCGGGCCACCTCCTCCGTCATCCTCTTCTCCATGATGCACATCTACACCCACTTCTGGTTCTGGCTCACCGCCATCGCCGTCTACCTCGTCCTCTGCCTCGTCGGCGACCTGTCGCTGAGCGTCCCCATCGCCATCGTCCTGGCCTTTGGCGGGGCTTTCAGCCTCGGCGGTGTCTACCTCTTCCGCAAAGGCTACAAGCATGGCTTCATCATGAAGCTGCTCAGGGGCCTCGGACATATCTGGGGACTGAAGGGCTGGGCGACGCGCATGCAGGACAAGCACCACGACACCCTCACCACCATAGACACGCAGATCAGCCAACTCCACAGCCAGGACCGCGCCGTCTACAACGCCTGCTTCTGGATAGAGTATGTGGGGCGCCTGCTGATGAGCTGCGAGGTCTTCCTCATCCTCATCATGCTCGGCGTGGGCAACGGCAGCTCCTTTGGCGGCTACCTCCTGCTCTGGCTCCACAGCATGCTCATCCTGGCCTTCACCTCACTCTTTGCCAATCTCCTCGGCTTCATCCCCATGCAGATGGGCACACGCGAGGGCGGTTACGCACTCTCGGCAGCACAGTTCGGGTTCACAGCCGGAGTGGGAATGGTTATCAGCATCGTCTGTAGGCTGCGGGAAGTCGTTTGGGACGCAATAGGGTTATTGTTAATGAAAAAAAGATAAGCTATGACAAGTAAAGTAGAAAGTACATATAAGAGTAACGACACCGAAGAGTGGCTCGACAAAGTGTGGACGCGAAAGATCGGCTATCTCTGGGCTGTCTTCTTCCAGAAGCTTGGTGTCCACCCCAACACCGTCACCATCCTGTCGATGGTCATCGGTGCCGCCTCGGCCATCTTCTTCGGCTATGGCAGCTGGTACTATGGTGGCCCCCACGGATTGGTGATGAACATCATCGCTGTCCTCCTCCTGGCCTGGGCCAACTTCTATGACTCCGCCGACGGCCAGCTGGCGCGCATGACGAATCAGAAGACGCGCCTGGGGCGTATCCTCGACGGCGCCGCCTCCGATGTGTGGTTCGTGCCTATCTACTGCGCCTTGGTGCTCCGCTTCTACCATCACCACAGCGTAGAGTTCGCGTGGCTCGGCATTGCCGACACCACGACCAACGCCGCCATCGCCGCCCTCGTCCTCTTCGCCGTGGCCCTCTACTCGGGGTTCGGCTGCCATGCCGGACAGTGCGGGCTCGCCGACTACTACCGACAGATTCACCTCCTCATCGTCAACGGCAAGAAGGGCTCTGAGCTCGACACCTCGGCGCAGCAACAGCAGCTCTACGACAGCACACCCTGGCAGGGCAACAGGCTGTGGAAGTTCTTCCTCAAGAACTATGTCGCCTACACCGCCAAGCAGGAGCGCAAGACGCCGGAGTTCCAAAAGCTGAAGAAAGCTGTGGAGGAGAAATACGGGTCCTTCGAGCTTCTCCCCGACGACATCCGCCAGCGTTTCCGCCGCGGCTCCCTGCCTTTGGTGGCCATGGCGAACATCCTGACTTTTAACACGCGGGCCATCGCCCTCTACACCCTCTGCCTCCTCGACCTGCCCTGGGCCTACTTCGTCTTCGAGGTCGTCATCATGTCATTGCTGTGCAGATATATGAACTGGCGCCACGAGCGCCTCTGCAAGGCTACCATAAAACTACTGTAAACACATGCCAAGACATATCCTTCGTCTGAGGAGCGCGTTGCTCCTGCTCTTCATCACGCTTGCCGCCTGCACCGTCCGGGCGCAGATTCGTGGTGTCGTCGTCGATGCCGACGATGGCTATGGTGTGCCCTATGCCAACGTCCTCATCCCCGCCACCCACGAGAATATCGTCTGCGACGGTGGGGGCGCCTTCCACCTGCCCCACCATGCCACGAAGATTGTCGTCAGCAGCGTGGGCTATGAGAAGCTGACCGTCACCCTCGCCGGGGGACAGGACAGCATCACCGTCCGCCTCAAAGCCTCTGACAACAGCCTCGCTGAGGTCAAGGTCAAGGCCCACCGCAAGCGCTACCGCCGCAAGGACAACCCTGCCGTGGAGCTCATGCGGCGTGTCATCGCGCAGAAGAAGGTGACGCACTTGGAGAACAACCCCTACTATCGCTGTCGCAAATATCAGAAGATAACACTCTCGGAGAACCAGGTCGACACCGTCAACAAGAAGCGCAAGCCCTGGTTCCTCGACCACCTGGAGCGGTCGCCTATCGACTCCACCAAGCTCATCCTTCCCGTCACCGTCAACGAGCAGATCACCGAGCACCTCTACCGCAAGAAGCCGCACCGCGACCTCGACATCGTCGAGGCCACGCGCTCCTCGGGTGTGAACAAAATCTTCCAGACGGGCGACATGATCAACACCATGCTCAAGGAGGTCTTCCAGGATGTGGACATCAACGACGACTACATCCGCCTGCTTCAGTACCCCTTCCCCTCGCCCTTAGGGCGCACGGCCATCAGCTTCTTCCACTTCTACATCCAGGATACCGTCCGTGTGGACCGCGACTCCTGCTACCATGTCGTCTTCTACCCCGCCAACCAGCAGGACTTCGGCTTCAAGGGGGAGATGTTCATCACCAAGGACGCCGACCTCCACGTCAAGCGCTGCATGCTGGAGATACCGAAGAAGAGCGATGTCAACTTCGTCGACCGCATGCGCATCACCCAGGCCTTTGAGAAACTCCCCGACGGCCAGTGGATACTCTCCTCCGACGACATGGAGGCTGAGGTCCGTGTGACGAGTCTGCTGCCTCGCATGCTCGTCATCCGCAACACGCGCATCGACGACTACGATCTCTCGCCCATCGACAGCAGGCTTCTCCGCGGAAAAGCGCCACAGCGCGAGGCGCCGAGTGCCAGAATCCGTAACGACAGGTGGTGGGACGAGAACCGGCCCCTGCCCCTCTCCAAGAGTGAGGACGGCATGGACTACTTCGTCTACAGGCTCACCAAGAGCAAGAACTTCGGATGGGCCAGCCTCCTGGTTAAGATGGTCTTCGAGAACTTCATAGAGACGGGGAAGCCGGGAAGCAAGGACTACTTCGACTTCGGACCCGTCAGCACCCTCGTCTCCCACAACTTCATCGACGGCTACCGCTTCCGCCTCTCCGGGCGCACCATGGCGGACCTCAACCCGCACCTCTTCTGGAAGGGGTTTGCCGCTTGGGGAGAGAGAAGCCATAAATGGTATTATGGCAGTGAGGTCACCTGGTCGCTGAACAGGAAGGAGCGCTCGCCCTTCGAGTTCCCCATGCGGAACCTTACCTTTGAGACGACCTACGACCTCATGTCGCCGGCCGACAAATACCTTGTCAACAACAAGGACAACATCTTCGAGTCGTTCCGCACGCAGGACGTCAGGCAGATGTACTTCTACAACCGGCAGAAGCTGGAGTTCACCTACGAGACGGAATGGGGGCTGAGCTGGCAGGCCAGTCTCAAGGCTGAGAGCAACAAGCCCACCGGCGACCTGCACTTCTTCCACCTCAACGACGGCGGCGAGACCACGCGCATACGCACCACTGAGCTCGATGCCACCATTCGCTTCAACCCCGACCAGACCTACATCAACACCAAGCAGCGGCGGTGGCCTGTCAACCTCGACTCCCCCGACATCTTCCTCACGCATACCATGGGGATAAAGGGATTTCTCGGCGGACAGTACCGCACCAACATGACGGAGCTGAACATCTACAAGCGGCCGTGGCTCGGCTCGTGGGGATATATCAACCTCCACGCCATCGGGCGCGCACAGTGGAACAAGGTGCCCTTCCCCCTCCTCTGCATGCCGCCCGTGAGCCTCACCTATCTCATGGACGCCAACGACCAGACCTTCAACCTCATGCGCAACATGGAGTTCCTCAACGACCGCTACGTCTTCTGGTCTGCTCTCTGGGACCTCAACGGAAAGCTCTTCAACCGCATACCGCTCATCAAGATGTTCAAGTGGAGAGAGTTCATCGGCGTCAAAGGAATGTGGGGACACCTCACCGACAAGAACAACCCCTACAAGAACCCGGGAGACAGCCGCCTCTTCCAGTTCCCCGCTGAGACCCATATCATGAGCAACCAGCCGTACTGGGAGGCCATCGTGGGCATTCACAACATCTTCAAGTTCTTCGGCGTTGACTATGTCAGAAGACTGACATACAAAGAACTTCCCAACGTCGACAAATGGGGACTCAGATTCAACTTCATGATGTCGTTCTAAACGTGGAGGGGCGGCCCACAGAGGGCCGCCCCTACGGTGTCAATGGACAAGCCATTAACACCTAACACCTATCACCTAACACCCTAATCCCTGGCATTTGCCACGGACATCAGCGGCATTTGCCACAAATGTCGTTGGCATATGCCACAGAATTCGCTGGCATATGCCACGGAAGCTGTCACCATCTGTTTATTTCTATCTTCGGCGCGTCGGATAAGCACTATCTTCTCTTCGGCAATTCGTTTAATGTCACCCGCCAATTGTCGCCTTGCTTGACAGTCAGAATATTGAAAAGGGCATTGTTGATGAGATGTGCGGGTTTTCCGATAGAGTCCAGATCCAAGAAGTTATGTACCTCAACGGTGACGTTGGCGGTATCGTCGGAGCTGTAGAAGTCAATGTTCTTGACTTTGACAGAAGCCCCCTCTTCCATGGCTCTGAGAGAGTCGACATCTTGCTCGTTGACCTGCGCGGCGGCGTATGCCATCCACTTCTCAGCGTTGGTGTCGCAATAGCGCTGGGCCTTATCGAACTGCCAGTTGAAATACGCTGTAGAGAAGGAGTCTACGGCCTCGGTGATGTCCCGCTTGCTTGCCTCATGACAGGCGGAGAGGGCGGTGGCGGTCAGGACTGCGGCCGCGAGGAGTGGGAAAAAGATGTGTTTTGACATTCGTTACTCTGTTTTGCTTAACTGCAAAGTTAGGGAGTTTTCCGGGGCTGGGCAACAAAAACGGGCACTTAAACTTTTTTTACTTACTATTCGGAAGGAATTGGAATGTTTTGGTTAACTTTGTAGTAAATTCCAACAACAATGCTACATTTTGTTTCTTTTGGCAGTGGTAGCAGCGGCAACTGTAGTCTGCTGTATACCGACAGCGACGGCCTTGTCTTGGACGCCGGTGTGGGTGTGCGGACACTGAAGAAGTATGTCCGCGGCTACGGTCTGTCCCTGTACAGTGCCACGGCGCTGCTCATCACCCACGACCATGCCGACCACGTGCGGTCGGTGGGCTGTATCAGCACGAACTACAACCTGCCGGTATACACCACAGCGGGTGTCCACGAGGGGATAGGTAGGAACTGGAGCGTGCGGAAGAAGATACTTCCGAGCCTGAAGCACACGGTGGAGAAGAACGTTCCCTTCACAGTAGGGCCGTTCACAATCACGCCCTTCGGAGTGCCACACGACAGTACGGACAACGTAGGCTACGAGATACGCTACGAGGACATCACCTTTGTGGTGATGACGGACATCGGGCACCTCACCGACGAGATGAAGCAGTATATCGCCAAGGCTAACTACCTCGTCATCGAGGCTGACTACGAGCAGCAGATGCTGGAGTCGGGTCCTTATCCGGAACATCTGAAGCGCCGTATTGCGGGGCCTTACGGGCACCAGAGCAATGTGGAGTGTGCCCTGGCGCTGGCGGAGAACGCTACGCCGACCCTGCGCCATGTGTGGCTCTGCCATCTCAGCGATGAGAACAACCACCCGGACCTGGCCGAGAAGACGGTGAAGCAGATCCTCAGAGAGCATGGCATCGTGGCGGGCAACGAGAAGGGTGCCGACTTCAAGCTCGATGTGCTCAAGCGCAAGACGCCCAGCGAGATATTCGATATAGAATGAAATCGCTTGGCCCCTGCGATACCAAGGAAGGAAAGGAAAATGGTCATGGGCTGGCTTTCGCTCCCAATGGAGCTATGGACCTACCCATGACCATATTTTTAACCAAAACCAGGAAAACCGCTTTGTGTCAGCGGCAAGGGCTTAGGCCCTTTGGCATTTGCAGTTTGAGGGCTTGTGAGAGGCGCGCCTCTCCCCGCCCTCAAACCGCAAATGCCAGATTCTCCTGCGTCAAATCTTGCCGCTGACACAAAGAAAACCTTTAAAACCTACGATACCACCAGTGTGTATCAGAGGGATAATCTGCATCGCCTACCTGCTTTCAGTACTCCATCTTTCAGAATGGCTGCGGTATCGCATGTTTTTAAGGTTTTCCTTGCTGTGATGCAAGCCTGAGGAACGAAGGCGGTTTCTTCTCCGGGACCAGCATGCCGAAGCTTGCTTCGGAGCATGCCGGCACCGGGGAAGAAACATAGGGCGCAGCCCTTGCATCACAGCAAGGGTTTTCCTGGTTTTTGTAAAAGGAGCATCATTCTGAAAGTAAAAGGAAAATGGTGAAGTGCTTTTCCTCCTACCTCGCAGGCTCGGGTATAGAGAATATCGGAGAATATTTTAAAATATTTTTTGTTACCGAGTTTACGAGGTAGGAGGATATCGGAGGATATTCTCAAATATTCTTTATATCCGAGCTTGCGAGGTAGGAGGATATAGGAGAATATTCTCAAATATTCTTTATATCCGAGCTTGCGAGGTAGGAGGATATAGGAGTCTCATGAGTGGGGAAGGAGAATGGAGGACATAGAAGTTTGGTGAGTGAGGTATGCAAAGTTAGTAAAGAAGAGGAAAGTTTCACCGCGTTAGCCTGTTTTTATGGTTTTCCTTGCTGTGATGCAAGCCTGAGGTACGAAGGCTGTTTCTTCTTCGGTGCCGATTTGCCGAAGCTTGCTTCGAAGCAAGCCGGCACCGAAGAAGAAACTAAGGGCGCAGCCCTTGCATCACAGCAAGGGGTTTTCTTTGTTTTTGTAAAAGAAATATGCTCTGCTGTCCACGTGAGACCTCTCCGAGGTCTTTCCACTCTGTCATCCTGCATACCCCAGGTCGCTCCCGAGTGTGGCTTCCGCAAGCTCCAGCCACACTCGTCCGACGACCTGGGGTCATTCATGGTGCGACCTCTTCGAGGTCGGTATGACCCACGACATTGACAAAGCAAAACGCTGAGGCAGAAAGAAGCACTGCCCCCGGAGGGGAGGCATACAGCAAGGACCGAGCACTGACCCCGGAGGGGAGACATACAGCAAGGACCGAGCACTGACCCCGGAGAGGAGGCATACAGCAAGGACCGAGCACTGACCCCGGAGGGGAGGCATACAGCAAGGACCGAGCACTGACCCCGGAGGGGAGGCATACAGCAAGGACCGAGCACTGACCCCGGAGGGGGGGCATACAGCGAGGACCGAGCACTGACCCCGGAGGGGTCACACCATGAATAACCCCAGGTCGTCGAGGGGACGTGAGGGAGGCGCGTAGCGCGACCTCACGGCTCCGAGCGACCTGGGGATAGAACAACGAGAGTGGGAAGACCTCGGAGAGGTCTCACGTGGACTGCACAAAGCACAGAAAAAAGCGTGTCAGGATACTGGCACGCTTTTTATGTTGTGATATGTAATGCGGATTAGTTCACCCCAAGCCTTGATTAGTATTCCCCCCAAGCCTTGATGTCGATGTCTTCGAGCTTGAGCGTTGTGAAGGCATTGATGAAGGCCGAGGCGAGACGGCTGTTGGTGATGAGCGGCACGTTGAGGTCGATGGCGGCACGACGTATCTTGTAGCCGTTGGTGAGCTCCCCAGCGGTGAGGTTCTTAGGGATGTTCACCACCATGTCTATCTTCTTCTCATGGAGGAGCTCCAGAGCCTGCGGCTGCTTGTCAGCATCAGAGGGCCAGTAGACGAGGGTGTTCTCCACCCCGTTCTCCGTGAGGTAGCGTGAGGTGCCCGGTGTGGCATAGAGGGCATAGCCGTTGTCGGCGAGGCGCCGAGCAGCGTCGAGCATGTCAGCCTTCTGCTTGGCACCACCGGTGGAGAGGAGCACAGTATGCTTCGGCACACGCTGGCCTACTGCCAACTCCGCCTTGAGGAGCGCCTGGTTGGTGTCATCGCCCAGGCAGCCCACCTCACCCGTCGAGCTCATGTCAACACCGAGGACAGGGTCCGCCTTCTGCAAGCGGTTGAAGGAGAACTGCGAGGCCTTGATGCCCACGTAGTCGAGGTCGAAGAGATTCTTTGCCGGCCGCTCCACAGGAACACCGAGCATGATCTTGGTAGCCAGCTCGATGAAGTTGATCTTCAGCACCTTGCTCACGAAGGGGAAGGAGCGTGAGGAGCGGAGGTTGCACTCGATGACGAGGATGTCGTTCTCACGCGCCATATACTGCACATTGAACGGTCCGTTGATATGGAGGGCGGCAGCTATCTTCCGGCTGACGCGCTTGATGCGGCGCACCGTCTCGACATAGAGCTTCTGGGGCGGCAGCTGCAAGGTGGCATCACCGGAGTGGACACCGGCAAACTCGATATGCTCGGAGATGGCATAGGCCATGATCTCGCCATTGCGTGCCACGGCGTCGAAGTCGATCTCCTTGGCGTGCTCGATGAACTTCGAGACGACGACAGGGTGATCCTCGCTGACGTTGGCAGCCAGCTGGAGGAAGCGGCGCAGCTCATCCTCATTGGAGCAGACGTTCATGGCAGCACCGGAGAGGACGTAGGACGGACGGACGAGGACGGGGAAGCCCACACGCTTGACGAACTTGTCGATGTCGTCCATGCTCTTCAGGGCGCTCCATTCCGGCTGGTTGATGCCGAGGTTGTTGAGCATCTCAGAGAACTTCTCGCGGTCCTCAGCGTTGTCGATGTCCTTGGCCTGGGTGCCGAGGATGGGGACATTCTCAGCGTCGAGGTACATGGCCAGGTTGTTAGGAATCTGACCGCCCGTGGAGACGATGACGCCATAGGGCTGCTCGAGGTCGATGATGTCCATGACGCGCTCGAAGGTGAGCTCCTCGAAGAAGAGGCGGTCGCACATGTCGTAGTCCGTGGACACTGTCTCGGGGTTGTAGTTAATCATGATGGAGCGGTAGCCCTGCTTGCGGATGGTGTTCAGCGCCTGGACACCACACCAGTCGAACTCCACGGAGGAGCCGATGCGGTAAGCGCCGGAACCCAGGACGATGACAGAGCGGTGGTCGCGGGCAAAGTCGATGTCACTCTTCACACCGGCGTAGGTGAGATAGAGGTAGTTGGTCTGAGCCGGATACTCAGCGGCCAAGGTATCAATCTGCTTGACGACGGGAAGGATGCCGTAGGTCTTGCGCAGCTGACGGACAACGAGGAGGGCCTTGTGCATGTTGTGGTACTCATCCTCCAACCCTATGGCGCGAGCTATCTGGAAGTCGGTGAAGCCATAGACCTTAGCCTCGCGGAGCAACTCCTTGTCGAGGGTGTTGGCATTGCACTTCTTCAGCTTCTCGTCGATGTCGATGATATGCTTGAGTTTATAGAGGAACCAGCGGTCTATCTTGGTGAGCTCGTGGATGTCGTCGACGCTGTAGCCCTTGTGCATGGCCTTCGAGATGACGAAGACGCGCTTGTCGGTGGGTTCGCGGAGAGCCGTGTCGATGTCGGGAATCTCCAGCTCCTTGTTCTCCACGAAGCCGTGCATGCCCTGGCCTATCATGCGGAGACCTTTCTGGATAGCCTCCTCGAAGTTGCGGCCGATGGCCATGACCTCACCCACAGACTTCATGCTGGAGCCGAGCTCCTTGTCGACGCCACGGAACTTGGAGAGGTCCCAGCGCGGTATCTTGCAGACGACATAGTCGAGGGCGGGCTCAAAGAATGCACTCGTGGTCTTGGTGACGGAGTTCTTCAGCTCGAAGAGACCGTAGCCGAGACCAAGCTTGGCAGCGACAAAGGCCAGGGGATAGCCCGTGGCCTTGGACGCCAGGGCTGAGGAGCGGCTCAGGCGGGCGTTGACCTCGATGACGCGGTAGTCCTCGGAGTTGGGGTCGAAGGCGTACTGCACGTTGCACTCACCGACGATACCGATGTGGCGCACAATCTTGATGGAGAGTGCGCGGAGCTTATGGTACTCAGAGTTGGTGAGGGTCTGCGACGGTGCGATGACGATGCTCTCACCGGTATGGATGCCGAGGGGGTCGAAGTTCTCCATGTTGCAGACAGTGATGCAGTTGTCGTAGCGGTCGCGCACCACCTCGTATTCTATCTCCTTCCAACCTTTGAGGCTCTTCTCGACGAGGACCTGTGGGGAGAAAGAGAAGGCTTTCTCACAAATCTTGCGCAGCTCGTCGTCGTTGTTGGCAAAGCCGGAGCCGAGGCCACCCAAGGCATAGGCAGCGCGGACGATGACGGGGTAGCCGAGGTCTTTGGCAGCCTGGAGGGCCGACGCCATATCCTCGCAGGCTTCGCTCTTGATGGTGTGAACGTCAATCTCATCAAGCTTCTCGACGAAGCGCTCGCGGTCCTCGGTATCCATGATGGCCTTGACGGGCGTGCCGAGGACTTTGACGTTGTATTTCTCCAGGACGCCGCTCTCCTCCAGCTCGACGCCGCAGTTCAGGGCCGTCTGACCACCGAAGGAGAGGAGAATGCCGTCAGGATGCTCCTTGGCGATGACACGCTCCACGAAATAGGGCTGTACGGGGAGGAAGTAGATTTGGTCGGCCACACCCTCGGAAGTCTGCACCGTGGCGATGTTGGGGTTGATGAGGACTGTCTTGATGCCCTCCTCACGCAGCGCCTTGAGGGCCTGAGAGCCGGAATAGTCAAACTCGCCGGCTTCGCCTATCTTCAAGGCACCGGAGCCAAGCAAAAGAACTTTTTTTATATCAGGGTTTCGCATTTTCTTTCTTCCGTTATTTCAGTTTCTCTATGAACATGTCGAACATGAACTCCGTGTCGACAGGACCGGAGCAGGCCTCGGGGTGGAACTGTGAGGAGAACCAGGGGTTGGTCTTATGGCGGATGCCCTCATTGGACCCGTCGTTCATATTGACGAAGAGCTCCTCCCAGTCAGCGCCTAAGGTAGAGGCGTCGACGGCATAGCCGTGGTTCTGGGAAGTGATATAGCAGTGGTCGGTGCCGACGAGGCGCACCGGCTGGTTGTGGGAGCGGTGGCCGTATTTAAGCTTGTAAATCTTGGCACCGGCGGCCTTGCCCAGGAGCTGGTTGCCCATGCAGATGCCGCAGATGGGCTTGTTGCTCTGGCTGATCTGCTTCTTGATGATGTCGACAGCAGCCTGGCAGGTGTCAGGGTCGCCAGGACCATTGGCCAGGAAGAGGCCGTCGAAGTCCATGTCGGTATAGTCGTAGTTCCATGGCACGCGGATGACCTCCACGCCGCGGTTGATGAGGCAACGGATGATATTAGCCTTAACACCGCAGTCGACGAGGACGACTTTCTTGCCCGCGCCCTCATTGTAGCGGATGACCTCCTTGCAGGAGACCTTATCGACGAAGTTCACACCCGAATAGTCAGCCTTGGCTACCTTGTCGGGCTCGTCGTCCAAGACGATCTGTCCCATCATGACGCCATGCTCTCGCAGGACCTTTGTCAACTGGCGGGTGTCGATGCCGGTGATGCCGGGGATGTGCTCGCGCTTCAGCCAGTCTGCCAGGCTCTCCACACCGTTCCAGTGGCTGTATTGCTCACTGTAGTCGGAGCAGATCATGGCAGCGACATAGATGCGGTCGCTCTCCATGAATGTGGGCAGGCCGTTCTTCTCAAAGGTGAAAGGCGGTACGCCATAGTTACCTATCAGCGGATAGGTGAACGTGAGAATCTGACCGGCGTAGGAAGGGTCGGTGAGCGACTCGGGATAACCCATCATCGCCGTGTTGAACACTACCTCGCCTGCTGCCGGAGCGTCATAGCCGAAAGAATAGCCATGAAACTGTGTGCCGTCAGATAATATCAGGGTTGCTTTCTTCATTTGGTATTAGAAATTGAAATATTGAAAGAATGGTTTTAAGGAGCTGCCGTCAGCCTACGGCCTCACTCCTGCTTGCCATAGACACTTTCGTAATAGTTGATAAATGCCTTCACACACATCTTCTTACCGCCCGGTGTGGGGTAATGGCCGGTGAAGTACCAGTCGCCGCGGTTGTCGGGAATGGCTTCATGGAGCCCCTCGATGGACTGATAGACAATCTCCACGGGGGTGATCATGTCGTCGGGCTTGAGCATGGCGACAATCTTGCGGTTGATCTCGTCGACGGTGAAAGGCTCATAGATGTCGCGCACCTTGTTGTGCATGTCCTCGGCAGGCTTCTTCAGCTCGTTGAGGCATGCGCGGTAGGTGTCGTGGATGAGGTTCTCCATGCCACGGTCGCGGAGGAGCTGGATGGTGGCGCGGAAGACGCAGAACTCTTCCAAACGCGGCATGTCGATGCCATAATAGTCGGGATAACGAATCTGCGGGGCGGAACTGACAACGACAATCTTCTTAGGATGGAGTCGGTCGAGGATATGGAGGATGCTCTCCTTGAGCGTGGTGCCGCGGACGATGCTGTCGTCGATGATGACGAGGTTGTCCTTATGCGGCTGGATGCTGCCATAGGTGATGTCGTAGACATGGGAAGCCAGGTCGTTGCGCGCGGCGCCCTCGGTGATGAAGGTGCGGAGCTTGATGTCCTTCCATGCCACCTTCTCGGAGCGGACGTCGCGGTCGAGGATGGCGCGGAGCTCCTCGGCGGTGGGCTTGTGGTCCAGGGCCTCGATGGCCTTGACATTCTCCTCACGCTGGTATTTGGTGAAGCCATCAAGGAGTCCGCAGTAGGCCACCTCAGCGGTGTTCGGGATGAAGGAGATGACGGTATGGCGGGTGTCGCCGTCGACGGCCTTGAGGACCTGCGGCGTGAGCTGCTCACCGAGCTTCTTGCGCTCACGGTAGATGTCGCGGTCGGAGCCACGGGAGAAATAGATGCGCTCAAAGGAGCACTTATAGTTCTCGGCCTCGGGGAGGATCTGCTCCACCGATGACTCGCCGTTGGCACGCACCAGGAGAGCAGCACCGGGCGTGAGCTCGTGGATGTCGTCATATTCCAGGTCGAAGGTGGTCTGGAGGACGGGGCGCTCAGAGGCCAAGACGACGACCTCGTCGTTCTTATACCAGTAGGCGGGGCGGATGCCGTGGGTGTCGCGCATGGCAAACATCTCACCGCTGCCCGTGATGCCACACATGACGTAGCCGCCGTCGAAACGGCTCATCGTCGTCTTCAGCACATTCTCCATGCGCACGTGGCTGTCGATATATTCCGTGATAGCAGTGCCCGTGAGACCCTTCTGCTGAGCCTGGACGAAGTTGCGCTCCACCTCGCGGTCGAGGCGGTGGCCCATGAGTTCAAGAGTAATGTAAGTATCGCTATAGATGCGAGGGCACTGGCCCTGATCGGTTAAGGTTTTAAAAACTTCCTCAACATTGGTCATGTTGAAGTTGCCACAAATACAAAGGTTCTTGGCTTTCCAGTTGTTGCGCCGAAGGAAGGGATGGACGTATTTCACACCGCTCTTTCCCGTTGTGGAATACCTCAGATGCCCCATATAGAGCTCGCCGGCGAAAGGCAACTCGTCGTAAGCCTCGGTGTCAACATCTTCCTCTTTCATCACTTGCTTAATCTGCCTGTTGGCAGTAGCGAAAATCTCGTCAATAGCTTTAGCGCCCTCGGCCCTCTCACGAAACATATACTCGTGACCGGGCTTGGTGCCAAGCTTCACTGAAGCAATGCCGGCTCCTTCCTGGCCGCGGTTGTGCTCTTTCTCCATCATCAGGTAAAGCTTGCCCAACCCCCATTTCCAGGAGCCATACTTCTGCTGGTAGTAGCTCAGCGGCTTGAGAAGCCGGATAAGAGCTACACCACAGTCCTCATGGATATTGTTTTCCATCGATTGTCCAATAAAATAATTGTTTGTGCAAAGTTAGGACTATTTTTTCAAAAAGTCAGCGAAAAGGCGCATTTTATTAGAAAGAAAAATGCAAAAGACGGGTAAAGGTCATAGATTTTCACTAAATTTGCATCCGAATACCAATTTAATACAAAAAGCTGGAACGATGACACAAGATGAGCGCTGGGCCATGATGTGGGATGCCTATATGGACTTCCTGCATAGCCTACACAAACGGCCCTCGAAATACGAGCCTACGGAGCGGGACCTCGTCAACTGGCTCAAGCACAACCGCAAGTTGAACAACAAAGGTGCCCTGCGCCCTGACAGAAAGGAGAAACTCGACGAGCTGCTCGCCGAGGCTGCAAAATACCAGCGCGTCAACCAACATCAGTATACGAATGGTGAACATGTAACAATGCAGGATAACAATGAATAAAGTGCTTCTTATCTACACCGGCGGCACCATCGGAATGGGCCAGAACCCCGTGACGGGTGCCTTGGAACCTCTCGACTTCAACCATCTCGAAGACTCCATGCCGGAGTTTAAGCTTATCAAGACCAATGTCGATGTCTATCAGTTCACCCCGCCGATAGACTCCAGCGATATGTCGCCCAAGAACTGGGCTCAGTTGGTGCGTATCATCCACAACAACTACGACGACTACGACGGCTTTGTCATCCTCCACGGCACCGACACCATGGCTTATACAGCCTCGGCGCTGTCGTTCATGCTTGAGAACCTCACCAAGCCGGTCATCCTCACGGGCTCACAGCTGCCTATCGGACAGCTGCGCACAGACGGTAAGGAGAATCTGATTACGAGTATAGAGCTGGCAACACAGAAAGATGCCGACGGCCACTCCCGGGTTCCGGAGGTCTGCATCTATTTCAGCGGGCACCTGCTGCGCGGCAACCGCTCCACAAAAATCAATGCCGACGGCTTCTTTGCCTTCGACAGCTTCAACTATCCGCACCTCTGCGATGCCGGGGTGAACTTCACCTACCACGACCACCATATCCTCCGTCCGAACTTCGAGAAGCGCATGATACCCCACTACGGCATGAACTCCAACGTGGCCATCTTCAGCATCTTCCCCGGCATTCAGGAGCGCATCGTCCGCGACTTCCTCAACTCCCGCGACATGCGCGGCATCGTCATGCGCACCTATGGCAGCGGCAACGCGCCGCAGACGTCCTGGCTCACGCCGCTGCTGAAGGCAGCAGCACAGAATGGTGTGGTGATTGTGAATATCAGCCAGTGTGTGGCTGGCAGCGTCGTCATGGGACGCTATGACACCGGCTACCAGCTCCTCGACGCCGGTGTGGTCTCTGGGGGAGACTGCACCGTAGAGGCCGCCATCACAAAACTGATGTTCCTGCAAGCCAACTACAACGATCCCAACACCATCCGCACGCTGATGAGCAAACCTTTGGCCGGAGAGATGTCATAACAACAATCAATACCCGGACGTCGCTGATAACAATCAATACACGCGGACGTCGCTGATAACACTGCTCCCCACTGCCGCATTGAGGCGGCGGGTGAGCTGGGTGTGCATCATGCTCAAATCCTGACGAAGAGCGGGATTGAGAATCTTTACAAAGAGAATCTGATTCTTGATATATTTCTCACCCGTATACTGCGCCACGACGTGACCTGTGACCTCAGTCCAGGAGTCGATGACACGTTTCTGTAGGAGCGGCGTCTCAAGGCCCTCCTTACGAATGAACTGCGAGAGAATATCACCTAACGACTTAACATCGCGTTTGAACATTTCCTTCTTTTTTTAGGGGTTAAGCTGCAATCATAAGATTTATGATAGGGTGAGCTGCCATCATAGCAGCAGACACCCTACCTGATAGACGAGGGCCGACACGACCCATGCCAGGACGGTGGTGTAGGTGGCTGTGAAGGCTGCCCACTTCCACGACCCGGTCTCTCCCTTCACGGCTGCTATCGTGGCGATGCAGGGGAAATAGAGCAGGACAAAGAGCAGATAGCAATAAGCCGTGAGGCGGGCCAGGGGCTCCACCTGCTGGGGCGTCGTATGGTGCAGTTCGGCAACATCGCTGACAATGGCCTTATGCAGACGGCTGTATTTGCCACCATCGCTGCTCAGGGTGTTGTCGTCGGAGAAGCTGTCGTCGTTGCTGTAGATGACACCCATCGTAGAGGCTACAATTTCCTTGGCACCGACACCGGCGAGCAAGCCGACATCGAGCTTCCAGTTGAAGCCCTGGGGGCGGAAGACGGGCTCCACGGTCTTACCGATGCGTGCCAGATAGCTCTGCTCCTGCTGTTGCTGCTCGTCCATGCCCTCAGGATGGGGGAAGTAGCTGAGCGCCCAGACAATGATGGAGGCCACCAGGATGATGCCGCCCATCTTCTTCAGATATTGCTTGCCCTTCTCCCAGGTGTGGCGTCCTAACGCCTTGACGGTCGGGAAGCGGTAGGGAGGCAGCTCCATGACAAACGGCGTATCCTCGCCCTTGAAGAGATATTTCGTAAAAAGCTTGCTCATGATGACAGCCATCAGGATGCCCACAAGATAGAGCGACATCATGATGAACGGCGAGGCCGTGCGCGTGAAGAACGTGCCGATGATCATAATATAAATAGGAATACGGGCCTCACAGCTCATCAGCGGCAACACCAGCATCGTCACCAGGCGCGAGCGCCGGCTCTCAATGGTGCGTGTGGACATGATGGCGGGTACATTGCAGCCAAAGCCCATGATGAGCGGAATGAACGACTTGCCATGAAGGCCCATCTTGTGCATGAGTTTGTCCATGATGAAAGCCGCACGCGCCATATAGCCGCAGTCTTCCATAAAGGAGATGAAGAGATAGAGGATGAGAATCTGCGGCAGGAAGGAAGCCACAGAGCCCACACCACCTATCACACCGTCGACAAGCATAGCCTGGACGGGTCCGGCGGGAAGAATCTCGCTGATGCGGTCGCCCAACCATCCGAAGAAGGTATCGAGCCAGTCCTGAGGATAAGAACCCAGCCAGAACGTGGCGATGAACATCACAGCCAGGGCACACAGGAAGATGGGGAAGCCTACAAACTTATTGGTGAGAATACCATCCAAGACATGCGTATAATGGTAGGTATCCTCCTTCTCGCCGACCTCATAACCGGCTTCCTTCAGCGCACCATGGATAAAGCCGTATTTGGCATCCATGATGGCCGTCTCCGAGTCTTCATTGGTTTCTTCCTTGACGCGTCGCTCTGCGGTATCGCGATGGCGGAATATTTCCTCAGCATCAGGCAGCTTGCCAAGCATATCCTCCATGTCCTTGTCATGCTCCAAAAGTTTGATGGCAAGGTAACGGGTGGAATAGTGCTCGCGCAGCTCGGGGTATTTCTTCAGGTGCTCCTGAATATCCTTGATACCGTGCTCTATCTCGTGACCATGATTGATATGCTGATGGCGATAGTGCGCATTCTTATCCTCAGAGCCCTCATAGACTTCAATGACTTTATCGAAGAGTTCCTTGATACCTTTGCCAGACTTGAAGACCGTCGGCACCATGGGGATTCCGAAGAGCTCGGAGAGCTTGGTGAGGTCGATTCTGTCGCCACGCTTCTCGCTCTCGTCAAACATGTTGAGCGCCACAACGACGCGCAGGTGCATGTCCATGAGCTGTGTCGTGAGATAGAGATTGCGCTCCAGGTTGCTGCTGTCTATAACATTGATGATGACGTCGGGGGGATTGTCTATCAACTCCTTACGGACGTAGAGCTCCTCAGGAGAATACGCAGAGAGGGAATAAGCACCGGGAAGGTCGACGAGATTGAACTTGTAGCCGGCGTATTCCGTGTGGCCGACTTTGGCGTCGACCGTGACGCCGGAGTAGTTGCCCACCCGCTCGTGAGCACCAGAAGCATAGTTGAAGAAGGATGTCTTACCACAGTTGGGGTTGCCCACCAAGGCTACGTTGATGACGTGGTGGGCTTTGTCAGCTTCCTCGTCCCAAACCTTGTCGACATCAGCAGCGGCTGAGCCTTGCTTTTCCGCGTTGGCAGCAGCGTTATCGGTTTTATTGGCTTTGTCAGCAGCCTCAGCAGCTTCTTTCATGCGCTCATGGGCACCAGCCTCACCATCGACAAAAGGAGAGTGACGGCCCTGAGTGAGCACCTTCTCAGCCTCCTCCTTGGTCATCACCTCTATCATGGCAGCCTCAGAATGACGGAGGCTGACTTCATAACCCATCACACGGTATTCCACAGGGTCTTTGAGCGGGGCTTCTTCCAGGACTTCCACTTTCTGCCCCTTGATGAATCCCATCTCAACAACACGCTTGCGGAAACCGCCATGACCCATGACTTTCACAATGATGCCACTTTCGCCGTTATGCAATTCTGATAATTTCATAATCGCTCGTTTTTTCTTTCACGTGCAAAGTTACAAATTCTCGCGTGCAAAACGTCATGATTCCGCGAGAATACCTACTTATGGGGATAGGCTATGAGGATAACGGCCCATAAGGGTATGGCCTAAAAGCAGTCATCGCCTTGGAGACAGCTCCAAGACGATGACGATATCGATGAGTCACAAAGAGAACAACTTAGTGAACGTATTTCTCTAAGAGCGCGACTTAGTTTTTGAACGAATGGATAGGCGCCGGAATTCGCCCGCCACGGTTGACGAAGCGCTCACTAGAGAAAGCGTTGACGGCCATGATAGGCGCATGGCCGAGGAGTCCGCCCCACTCTATCGTCTCACCAACTTTCTTCCCGATAACGGGGATGATACGCACGGCCGTCGTCTTCTGGTTCACCATACCAATTGCCGTCTCGTCGGCAATGATGCCGCTGATGGTCGTTGCGGGCGTATCGCCGGGGATGGCAATCATATCCAATCCCACGGAGCACACACAAGTCATGGCTTCAAGCTTCTCAATGACCAGCGCACCGGCATTGACGGCATCTATCATGCCCTGGTCCTCACTGACGGGGATGAAAGCACCGGAGAGACCGCCGACATACGAGCTGGCCATGATACCGCCTTTCTTTACCTGGTCGTTGAGGAGCGCCAAGGCAGCTGTCGTACCGGGAGCTCCGGGCTGCTCCACGCCAATGCACTTCAGAATATCGGCCACAGAATCGCCGACAGCAGGAGTAGGCGCCAGGGAGAGGTCGATGATGCCGAAGGGCACACCGAGACGGCGGCTGGCTTCCTGAGCCACAAACTGCCCCACGCGCGTAATCTTGAAGGCGGTGCGCTTGATGGTCTCGCAAAGCTCCTCAAAGTTAGCCGTGGCCTTGTCGTCACCTTTCTGCGCCTTCGTCTGCTTGTCCATCTCCTCCAGCGCATATTTGACAACGCCGGGACCGGAGACGCCCACATTAATAATAGCCTCCGCCTCACTGACACCATGGAAAGCACCAGCCATGAAGGGGTTGTCGTCGGGAGCATTGCAGAAGACGACGAGCTTGGCCGGACCGATGCAGTCCTTGTCTTTGGTTTCCTGAGCCGCTGCCTTGACGATGTCGCCCATGAGCCTGACTGCATCCATGTTGATGCCCGTCTTTGTAGAGCCCACATTGACGCTTGAGCAGACAAGGTCGGTAGAGGCCAGAGCCTTAGGGATAGAGCGGATAAGGAGCTCGTCGCTGCGTGTCATACCTTTGCTGACGATGGCCGAATAGCCGCCGATGAAGTTCACACCGATGGTCTTGGCAGCCTCGTCAAGGGTCTTGGCAATCTTCACGTAGTCACCGGGAGTATGGCAGCAGCTGGCTCCTACAAGCGACACCGGCGTGACGCTGACGCGCTTGTGGACGATAGGGATGCCAATCTCGCGGGAGATCTCCTCACCGGTATGGACAAGGTCCTTGGCAAAGGTGGTAATCTTCTTGTAAATCTTCTCACAGGTGACGTCGAGGCTGGCGTCGGCGCAGTCCAGGAGACTGATGCCCATCGTGATGGTGCGGACATCGAGGTTCTCCTGCTCGACCATTCTGTTGGTCTCTAAAACTTCTGATGCCGTAATCATATTCTGTGCATTTTGTCGAAGATGTCCTCCAATTGAATCTTTACCTGTACGCCAATGGCCTTGCCTTCCTGCTCGAGCTCAGTACTGATGGTATCGAAAGTCTTGGCTGATTTGGTAAGGTCCACAATCATCATCATGTTGAAATAGCCCTGCACGATGGTCTGGGTGATGTCAAGGATGTTGATTTGGTTGGCGGCAAGGTAAGTACAAACGCGCGCGATGATGCCCACGGTGTCCTTGCCCACTACTGTGATGATGGCTTTTGTCATTGTCTATAAACTGTTTTGATATTTGCACATATCGTGTTTACAGCGGCAAAGTTACACAATTAAATTCATAAAACATTCATATAAGTGTCCGTTATGACCAATAAATTAACCAAAAAGGTTAAAGAAATGTTTTTTAACAGAAAAATTGGGCTAAAAAGTTGCGAATCTAAAGAAAAACGCCTATATTTGCAACGTCTTCCAACGAGAAGGCATATAATTAATAACAATTCCTAATACGTAAAACTATGAGTACTGATGCATTGAAAAATTTAGCAGGGATTTTCCAGGAAAAATTCCAGAGCCTAAGCGAAGACAACAACAACGAACACCAATTAGGAGGAGAGCTTTGGTATGAGTAACGACATGAATCTTAACAACGGTTCCCGTCAAGAGAACCCGAATTATTAAGGCTGTCCAGAGAAATTCTCGGACAGCCTTTATTATGAAGTTAAAAGTCTTTCTTGTTTGGTAATCTTTTGCTATCTTTGCAACCACCTTTGCCCAAAGAAGTGCACCTTGTGGGCTCAGGAGCGCAGCATTGAATGAAAACAGCAAAACAATAACAGCAAGAAGATGAAACATACAACAGGCTCTGTCCTTTCGCTTCTCTTTGTCCTTGTTCTGACGGCAATGAGCTTCCCCCTCAACGTGGAGGGCGCCGGCAGGGTAAGGACAAATTCTCAACAGGCACGTCAACTTTTCAACGAGGTATACAAGAAAGTCTTTGGTCCTGATGGCTGCTCATTGTCGTACGCCATCAACATCATCGGCATCTACAAGACTGCCGGAAACGTCGCCATGCATGGCAAGAAATTCCACTATACGGAGAAACGCTATCTTGCCTGGAATGACGGCCACACGCTGTATCGCGTGGACACCAAGAAGAAAGTCGTAGACATCTTCGACCCCAACAAAGTCAACAAAGACAATATGGCGTCGCGATACACCTACGACATCAACAAGTTTAATTACAGTTGGGAGAATTCCAAAGAGGGCATTGTTCTCAATATCGACGTCCCTGATGGCAGCAGCGGCATCAAGCACGCTAAGGCCATCATCGACCCGAAGACCCACAACCCTATCGCCGTGAAGATAAAGGTGGCTTTCTTCTGGACCACCGTCAAGTTGTCGCGTTTCCGCAGCGGTGGCATCAACGACAACATTTTTATCTTCCCCAAGGCAAGATTCAAGTCATACAAGTTTGTGGACAAGCGCAACGAATAAAGCGCTTGTCCAAAGTTTAGAAGTCGGCGACGGTGATTCCAGCACCGCCAAAGCGTACATCCTCGTCGTGGAAGTCGGTGACGTTGGGCTCAGCAGAGAGATATTGTCTGATGAGCTGTCTGAGAATGCCGTTCCCCTTGCCGTGCAAGATTCTGACGCGCTGTACGCCCATGAGAATGGCATCGTCGATGAAGTATCTCACAGCTTGTAAAGCCTCATCGCCACGCATGCCACGGACATCGAGTTCGGGGTTAAAATCCTTACGGTGCTCGTCGATAGTGTCCTGCGTCATGTGCGAGATGTTGTAAGCCTGCAAACCTTCCTTTATCTCGTCAAGCTTGCTCTTTTGCTGTCCGCTGTCGCTGTCAGCAGAAACAGCCGCATCATTCTGAACATTGACGATCTCCAGCCTGCTGACGGGCACCTTTGTCCGCATGCCGCCGACAGCCACGGTGACAGTTTTTCCGTTGATCTGCTCCACGACGCCCTGCGACCGCAAGCCTTTCAGCCGAACGGTGTCGCCGACGACGATGTCACGGTCTATCGTAGCCTTGCTCTTCAAAGCAGCCTCGCGAAGGGCATTGGCAGCCTTAGCCTCATTGTCTTTCTTATTCTTCTTCCGCTCACTCTGGCGCTGCTTCCGGGCTTTTATCTGCTCCACCTTCTTCTGGAAGTCTTCGTCTGAGATGAATCCGGAGTCTTTCGACTTCTTTCCTTTTCCGGCAAGCGTTGCAGCGACGTCGCCGTCCTCAACCTCTTTTCTGAAGGCATCGAGGTCCGCTCTTATCTTCCGCGTCTCCTCTTTAGCCGCCTGCTGCTCACGAATCTCCCTGATAGCGTTCTCTATCCGCCGGTTAGCCTCCCGCAGGAGCTCGTCGGCATCTTGCTTGGCCTTGGCCAGGACAGCTTTGCGCTCCTTCTCGACGTCAGTGACATTCTGCTCGTATTCGTCGATACGCTTCTGCAACTCTTTCTCCTTTTGGTGCACCGTCTGCCGCTTCTGTTCCCAGTAGCGCTTGTCTCGGACGATGTCCTGTAGATATTTGTCGCTCTGGATATAGTCGCTGCCCACGATGTCTGACGCTTCCTTGATGACCTGCTCCGGCAAGCCAATCTTCCGCGCTATCTCTATGGCAAAGCTGCTGCCGGGCCGTCCGATGGCAAGCTGGAAGAGCGGACGCATCTCATGGCGGTCGTAGAGCATGGCTCCGTTGACGACACCATCATGGGAGTCAGCGAAATGCTTGAGATTCTGATAGTGGGTGGTGATGACCGCCCAGGCACCCTTGTTACAGAACTGCCCCAAGACGCTCTCGGCAATGGCACCGCCAATCTGCGGCTCCGTACCCGTACCGAACTCATCGATGAGAATCAAGGTCTTGTCCGACGCCTGCCGCATCATATTCTTCATGTTGAGCAGATGCGACGAATAGGTCGAGAGGTCATTCTCCAGACTCTGCTCATCGCCAATATCTATCATAATGTCTTTATAGATGCCACACTTGCTTCTGCCGTCGACAGGGATAGAGATACCGCACTGCAACATATACTGTAGCAGACCCGTAGTCTTCAGACATACCGACTTACCGCCGGCGTTAGGTCCGGAGATGATCAGGATATGCTTCTCGGGGGTGAGCATGATGTCGAGTGGTACGATAGACTGTGGTTTGTCACCAGCCTCGTCGGGGTGAGCAGCCAGGCGAAGATGCCGTTCCAAGAGCGGGTGACGCGCCCGTATCCAGTCTATATAAGGTGAGGCACTGACTGTTGGCTCGAAAGCGTCCATATCCTTGGCTAACTGAGCCTTGGCCTGGACAAAATCTATCTGAGCGAGGAAGTGGAAGGAGTCGAGGATCTCAGCCACATGGGGCCGGATGCGCTCGGCCATCTTCGTGAGGATATGGATTATCTCATGTCGCTCATCAGCCTCCAACTCACGTATCTTGTTGTTGGCCTCCACCACCTGCGTAGGCTCTATATAGACGGTCTTTCCCGTAGCACTCTCATCGTGGACAATACCCGAAATCTTGCGCTTCATCCCCGGCGTGACGGGGATGACGAGTCGTCCGTCGCGAACAGCGGGTGTGACATCCTTGTCAACGATACCCTCGCTCTGCGCCGTGTGCAGGATGCTGTTCAGAATGCGCGATACCGACCCTGCCATACTCGCCATCTCACGGCGGATACGCAGCAGCTCGGGAGAGGCGTTATCGCGGATATGACCGAACTTATCCACAATCTGGTCTATCTGCTGGATGAGGACGGGGAAGGTAGCCACACCGTCGGCAAGGTCGTGGAGGGCGGGATAGTCCCACACGGGAATCTCCGAAACGGGATTCTCCTCGCCACGGTAGAGGAACTTCACCAAGTCATCGATGGTCTTCAGCGAGCGCTTCAGGTCAAAGAGCTCGTTCTCCTCCATCCAGGTATTCTGCACACGCACCCGCTTGATGCTGTCGCGCACGTCGAAGACATTAGCCAAGGGGAAGTCGTCACTCTCCTGGCCAATACGCCGCATCTCGCGTATCTCCTCCATCCAGGTGTTTACCTGCTCGCTGTCGTCAGAGAAAGCCATCTCGGCGACAAGGCTCTTGCCAAGGGTGGACAGGCAGTTGGCTGCGAGCATGTCACGCACCTCGCCAAAGCCAAGCTTAGCCTCGAAATTATCGGGATATATCATATATTTCCTTTGTTTTTATTTCCATACCGCTCAGACGTTGCGTCTGCACGGACACATCCTTCACCATGACGATGTCATCTCTCCCGCTCGCTCACCTCTCCGCTTCTGACGTCGAAGAGCTTGTAGTCGTCATCGGAATGGCTGAGAATCTGGTCGAGATGGTCGCGGTTGGTATCGGTGATAAAAATTTGTCCGAACCGCTTTGCCGATACGAGCTTCACGATCTGCTCCACACGCTCTGCATCAAGTTTGTCGAAGATGTCGTCAAGAAGCAACAGTGGTGTTGTGCTGGACGACGTTCGCCGCAGGAAGTCGAACTGCGCCAGTTTCAGCGCCAGCACATAGGTCTTGGTCTGCCCCTGGCTGCCCTCGCGCCGCATGGGAAATCCGTCGATGAGCATCTCCAAATCATCGCGGTGGACACCATGGAGGCTATAGCCCACAGCACGGTCGCGGCCACGGTCGCGCTGGATGACATCGAGTAGCGGACCACGCTGGCAGTGAGAGACATAGCTCAGCGACACCGTCTCGTGACCGCCACAGATACTGGTATAAATCTCCTGAAAGACGGGGATGAGTTCCTTCACAAACTCATTGCGTTTGGCAAAGACCTTCTCGCCTTGCGCCGCCATCTCTTCCTCCCACAGCTCCATGAGCTGCATATCTGGCTCTGTCTCAGCCCGCAGCAGGGCATTGCGTTGCTGAAGAGCTTTGTTGTAGCGGTTCAGCGCATCAATATACTGGTGGTCATACTGTGCGATGACGACATCCATGAGCCTGCGCCGCTCCTCGCCCGTCCCGGTAACAAGACTGTTGTCAGAAGGCGAGATGAAGATGAGAGGAATGAGTCCTATATGCTGCGAGAGCTTCTTATACTCCTTGTCGTTGCGCTTGAAATGCTTATGCTTCCCGGTCTGCATGGCAGCATAGACGCGCTCAGCATCACCGCCATCGGTGACATACTCACCCTGGATGACAAAGAACTGCTCGCCATGGGTGATGACAAGGCGGTCCATGTTCGTGAAACAGGAATGGCAGAAGGAGAGATAATAGATGGCGTCAAGAAGATTAGTCTTGCCCACGCCATTGCTTCCTATGAAGCAGTTGAACTTGGGCGACAACGTGATATTGGCTTCACGGATATTCTTGTAGTTGACAATAGAAATCTTCTTGAGTATCATAACAGTGCAAAGTTACTTCTTTTCATGGGCAAAAAAGAAAAAAGGAAGCGATAAATTTCAATATGTGGGATAAAATCCGTAATTTTGCCGCAAAATAGGCTGAGCCTCCCCAGCCTTGTCAAGACAGAAAAATAAATAACAATAATAATGGCAAATAACAACGAAAAGGAGACTTTTGATGCCGCTGTGAAGTCAGAGGCATTTTTCGAGAAGAACAAGAAGATTATCGCCGGTGTCATCATCGCCGTCATCGTCGTCGTAGCTGGCTATCTGTGCTACAATCAGTTTATTGGCGGTCCGCGTCAGGACAAGGCCAGCACAGCCCTGGCCATGGGTCAGGAATATTTCAACGCCGACCAGTTCGACAAGGCTCTCAACGGCGACGGCGCCAACTACCAGGGCTTCGTGAAGATTGCGAGCGACTACTCCAGCACCGATGCCGGCAACTTAGCCAACCTCTACGCCGGTCTCTGCTATGCCAACTTAGGCAAATGGCAGGATGCTGTCAACTACTTGGAGAAGTTCTCACCCAAGGGTGACGCTATGGTGAGCCCTGCTGCCATTGAGGCTCTCGGCAACGCCTACGCTCACGTCGGACAGGTTGACAAAGCTATCAGCTGCCTCAAGGACGCTGCCAGCAAGGCTGACGACAAAGCCAAGGACGGCACCAACAACAGCCTCTCCCCCACCTTCCTGCTCCAGGCCGGTGAGCTTTTGGAGTCAGAGGGCAAGACCGACGAGGCCAACAAGCTCTATCAGGACATCAAGAAGAAATATGTCACCGCCGCCATCGTTCAGAGCAACGACATTGACAAATATATAGAAAGGACCACAAAGTAATTATGTCAACAGCACTTCATAATCTCTCCGATTACGACCCGGCAAGCATCCCCGACGCCAGTAACATGAACTTCGGCATCGTGGTCGCTGACTGGAATCCAGAAATCACCAACGCACTCCTCAAAGGTGCCGTCGATACCTTGGAGAAGCATGGCGCCCTGCCCGAGAACATTCATATCAAGCACGTTCCGGGCAGCTTCGAACTCGTCTACGGCGCTCAGCAGATGAGCAAGAACGACGGCTTCGACGCCATCATCATCTTAGGTAGCGTCATCAAAGGCGAAACACCACACTTCGACTATATCTGCCAGGGCGTCACCTATGGCATCGCACACCTCAACGCCACACAGAACATCCCCGTCATCTACGGGCTCCTCACTACCTACGACCTCCAGCAGGCCAAGGACAGAAGTGGTGGCAAACTCGGCAACAAAGGTGACGAATGCGCTGCCGACGCTATCAAGATGGCTAAGTTCTGACACATTATTATATATATGAGACTTTACGACTTATTGCAAGCCTACGACTTCGACGAGATCATGCCTGTCATCAACGACATGTTTCCCGGCACAGCAAAGTTCAAGCCACAGCTCCGCGAGGCTTGGGAAACGTTGCTGAGCATGAAGCCGGTGCCCACGAAGAAAAGCATTGTCTATAAATTCATCAAGGGCGACCACGCCGATGAGCAATACATCGGTGCGGAAGACCGCGACTTCGATGCTACCTGGGAGGTGCTCATCGGCAAGAATCTCACCAGAGAGAAGGGCGTAGACCTCAACAACGCTGAGATGATAGCCAACACGCTCGTCAACATCTGCCTGTTAGGGCAGCACCCTAAGAGTTTCGATAATGCCTACAAGATTCTGTCCACACCGGACAGATAATGAGATACGGAAGTACTGAAGTCCGGACTTCAGTACTTCCGGGCTTCTAAATTATTCCCCTTCATCCTCCATCTCCTCTAAGAACTGTGCCAAGTTTACGTCTGATGGCACATCGAGCTTACGCCGGATATGCGTACGCACCACATCAATATTCTTTTCTGAGATCCACCCATATTTAAAAACTGGATTAGCACCGAACCGACGATCAGCACCACATGAAGCATGTAGACGATGATTCGCTGCCGGCCTAAGGCATTATGGGCCCGCTCATGTAAAAAATCGGCAATTCTCTTCTTACAGACAACAATAATATTCATAATGAGTCTTTAAGGGGACATGTGATGCAAAGATAACGATTTTTTATGACAAGACAACGATTTTTAGGGCTTTTAGGCCAGAATTCAGGCATATGCCACGGAATTCGCTGACTTATGCCACGGAATTCGCTGACTTATGCCACGGAATTCGTTGGCATTTGCCACGGAATTCGTTGGCATATGCCAGGGAATTGGGTGATAGGTGATAGGTGTTAGGTGTTGGGTGTTGGGTGTTAAGGTTAGCCGTGCTTAATATTGGTTATTCGTCGTCCGAAGCGCTCTTCTCTATAGCTACAGCTCCGAGATTGGTGATGGTCAATGTCAGGGGCATGAACTCATCACTGGAGCGGTCGGGACTGCCAACGCTGGCCGCAAACTGCAACGTATTTCCGACAACCTTATCGAAGACAATACCCACTAAGGCTCCATTGTCATAATAGGTCTCATCAACGTAAGGCCGAAAATTGGCTTTCGTAAATGAGCGGTTGAAGAACTCTGTACCATCAGCGCGCAAGATGCGAATCGTGATGCGGTTGTCATAATACTTTGAGCTACCGTCGGTGGCTAAAGGCAGGGATGTGTCGGCCTTGGTGGAGATGACAACACGGTAATCGGCTCCTACCCAGTGTATCTCGCGCGCCTTGACCTGGTCACCAATGCGCTGAGGGCGCGTCTGCTTGGCGGCTAAAGGCTTGCGGATGATGATGATATTGTCTTGCTTCTTCTCTTTGCATGATACAGACATGACAACGGCCAGCACAATCATGCAAAAATATATCGCTTTTCTCATTGTTCTTCTGTCAAAAACTAATGTCTATAAATAAAATCCTGTCTTTTACAGTGCAAAGTTACCAAAAAATAAGTATTTCTTTCTATCTTTGCCGCATGAATATGAGCAAAATGAGAAATAGTATCCTATGGTGTCTCCTTGCCGCCACCTTTCTCGCAGGCTGCAAGGGCAAAGCCAACAGCGAAGGTGAGCAGCCCGCTGTTGACACCATTCCCGTCTTGGTAACGCGTGTGGCCAACTGCTCGCGCCTCTATACTTCGGAATACCAACTACGCAAGATTCTTATCTACGACGACCCTGCGGTGCTGAGCGGCAAACTTTTCAACCACGACATCCGTGTGGATCTGCCCTTAGGCAAGCGCCGGATTGCCATTCCCGTGACGGCAACGGCCAAGGCATATATCAACTTGTCGAAAATAGGCCCTAAGGATATCCACCGCGATGGCGACAAACTGGAGATTGTCCTCCCCGACCCTGAAGTGACACTCACGGCCACGCAGATAGACCATAAGGGGGTGAAGCAGAAGGTGGCACTGCTGAGGAAGAACTTCTCAGACGAAGAGATAACACGCATACAGCAGCAGGGACGTCGCGACATGATAAAAAGTCTTTCCAAAACACAGATTATCGACGATGCCCGCGCCTCTGCTGCCCGACAGCTTGTGCCCATCGCCGTGCAATTAGGCTTCAAGGAAGAGAATGTCACCGTCACCTTCCGCAAAGATCTGACGGCCAATGATATCCCTGGACTGATAAGATACCTTAACTGACGAAAACAAGATGAGAAAGATATTGATGATAAGAACCGTCTTAGCAGCGGTCATCGTGATATTGGTGGCTATCGTGGTGTGGCGACTGGCAACAGCCCGCTCTGAGATTCACTACGCTCAGGAAGGCAGGATGGAGATAACACCCGTTCAGATAGAGAAGATAAAGAATATCGGGCAATGGGAGTTTCTCTCCATCAGTGACGAGGAGATAGCCGACACCATCCGCCATGGCTTTTTCGGAGACGACGAGCTGTCGCGCATCTACTATGGTACGTTACGCCTGGGCATCGACTTCAGCGAGGCCCCCGAAGGTTGGATAAAGATGGATGCCGACACCGTGATGGTGACCATGCCGCCGGTAAAGCTTCTCGACGACAAGTTTGTTGACGAGGCAGCTACCAAGTCATTCATCGAGGACGGCAAATGGAGCGAAGCCGACAGGGCAGCCCTCACCGCAAAGGCAGAGGCAGCCATGAGGCGGCGTTGTCTGACAAAGCAGAACTATAACAAAGCCAAGGAGAACGGCAAGAAGCAGTTGACGCAACTCATCAATGCCCTTGGCTTCAAATATGTCAAGGTGGAATAATCCCGCTGTCATTTCTCCGGCTTCAGCACAGGCAGAGAAATATGATATTTCACGGCGATGATGCGTATGGCCACAATGACGGCGAATGTAGTGCCCACGGTAATGGCATAGTTGACATGCATAGCCATCAGCAGCCAATAGAGCAGTCCGCCGATGATGCTTGCCATGGCGTAGATCTCGCGCCGGAAGATGACAGGTACCTTGTTGAGGAGCACATCCCGCAGCACACCGCCTGCCGACCCCGTGATGCAACCCATGGCAATGGCCACCCAGAACGGGTGACCGCAGTCGAGGGTCTTCTGAATACCTGTGATGGTAAACGAAGCCAAGCCAAGGGTATCGAAGAAGAACCAGGCGTTGTCGAGACGTTTGAGGTATCTTTGGAAGATGATGACAAATGCCTGGGCTATGAACGTGCAGACGATGTAGAGCGGTGACGTCATCCAGAACGGCGTCTCATCGAGCATCACGTCGCGCAGGGTTCCACCACCAATAGCCACGGCAAAGCCACAGACGAAGCCGCCAAACCAGTCGTAGTGCTTGGCAGCGGCATGACGGATGCCGGAGATGGCGAACGCCAGCGTTCCGAGAATCTCGATGAGCGTTTGCAGATAATCAATCATTTCTTTGTCTCTGTAGCGATGGCTTAGACTTTGTTGATAGCCTTGCCGGCAGCAAAGGCCTTCAAGTTTCTGATGCATGTCTCCATGAGGCGCTCACGGGCTTCCTTGGTGGCCCAGGCGATATGCGGAGTGAGATAGGCATTGGGCGCTGTGAGGAGCGGGTTGTCCTCATGGGGCGGCTCCGTCTCCATGACGTCGGCACCATAGGCAGCGAGATGGCCGTCTTTAAGGGCAGCAGCCACAGCGGCCTCATCGACGAGGGCTCCGCGGGCCGTATTGATAAGCACGGCACCGGCCTTCATCTTGGCTATCTGCCCGGCATCGAAGAGATGGTAGTTGTCCTTGGTCAGCGGACAGTGAAGGGTGATGATGTCGGCAACACCTAAGAGCCCCTCCAATGTTGTCTTCTGAATACCCTCAGGCAGGTCGACAGCCTCCTTCGACGTAATGGCAAAGACATCCATACCGAAGTCGCGGGCCACCTTAGCCACACGCATACCGATATTGCCAAGGCCCACGACGCCGAGTGTCTTGCCGGCAAGTTCTGTGAGCGGCGTGTCCCAGTAGCAGAAATCGTGATTGAAGGACCAGCGCTGATTGCGATTCTCCTCAGCATAATGCTCCACGCGGTTGGTGATGTTCAGAATATGCGCAAAAGTCATCTGGACAACACTGTCAGTGGAATAGGCCGGGATTGCCGTTACCGTGATGCCGCGGAGATGGGCAGCCTCAACATCGATGTTGTTGTAGCCTGTTGCCAGCTCGCCAATATATTTCAGGTCGGGCAACTGAGCCAACACCTCATCGGTGATATTACACTTATTGGTCAGGATAGCATCAGCACTCTTGGCATGCTCCACGAGCTCATCAGGAGCCGTACGCGGGTATACCGTCAGTTCTCCAAATTCTTTTAAAGGCTCCCATGAAAGGTCGCCGGGGTTGGCGGCATAGCCGTCGAGGACTGTAATCTTCATCATTTTTAGTTATTGTTTAATTGTCTGTTTCTTGTCGCATCTGCCTCCACCTCTGGTACTGTTTATCCTCAGCAGGATTGTGCTGAGCCTGCCAGAAATGAGTGCCCAGCAAGGTGTCGGGCAGATACTGTTGTGGTGTATAGTGGTTGGGATAGTCGTGTGGATACTTGTAGCCGTCGTGATAGCCCAACTGCTCCATGAGCTTGGTTGGTGCATTGCGCAGGTGCAATGGCACCGGTTGATTGCCCGAGCGCTTCACCTCCTCGATGGCGCTATTGATGCCGAGATAGGCAGAGTTGCTCTTGGGACTCGTCGCTAAGTAGACAACCGCCTCAGCGAGTGGGATACGCCCCTCCGGCCACCCTATCTTCATCACGGCATCGAAAGCGGCATTAGCCAAGAGCAGGGCATTGGGGTTGGCAAGGCCTATGTCCTCGGCAGCGGAGATGACAACCCGGCGGGCGATGAACTGCGGGTCCTCACCTCCTTCTATCATCCGTGCCATCCAGTAGAGGGCAGCATCGGGGTCAGAACCGCGAATGCTCTTGATAAAAGCCGAGATGATGTCGTAGTGCATCTCGCCCTGTTTGTCATAGGCTAAAGGATTCTGCTGTAGCTCATTCTCCACCATGGCATCAGTGATGACAATATCGTCGCCCGTGGCTGCCTCTACAACGAGCTCCAAAATATTGAGCAGCTTGCGGGCGTCACCACCGCTGTAGCGCATCATGGCGCCAGTCTCTTTCAGGGTGATGTGGCGGTCTTTGAGTTCCGTGTCAGTGGTGAGCGCACGGTCGAGAATTTTCTGCAGGTCTTTCCGCTCAAGGGATTTGAGCACATAGACCTGACAGCGTGATAGCAACGGGCGGATGACCTCAAAGGACGGGTTCTCCGTCGTGGCACCTATCAGCGTGACGATGCCCCGCTCCACAGCCCCCAACAGCGAGTCCTGCTGCGACTTGGAGAAACGGTGAATCTCGTCGATGAAGAGTATCGGCGAGGCAGCATTGAAGAAGCGTCCCTGCTTGGCGCGCTCAATGACTTCGCGCACATCCTTGACACCACTCGTCACAGCACTCAGCGTGAAGAAAGGCACCTTGAGCTGTGAGGCTACTATCTCGGCCAGCGTCGTCTTGCCCACACCGGGAGGGCCCCAAAGAATGAATGACGACACACGCCCGCTCTCTATCATCTTGCGTACGACGCCACCGGGGCCTACAAGATGTTCCTGCCCGACATAGTCGTCGAGGGTGCGGGGACGCATGCGTTCTGCTAATGGTTGCATTGTCTATGAGTTTAGAGGTTAGAGAGCCGACTACATGGGCCGGACGATTCTGATGCCGAGGGCGGACTTCTGATTGTAGAGATATTTCTTCAGCAGGTTACCGTCCTCCACGACCTTGTGATAAAGCGACGAGGCATTGAGCAAGTGGAGTCCGTCCTTATGCCAGGCGGCAATGCCGAGATGACTGATTTCGAGTCCCTTCTTCGTGGTGACGATGGCTATGATGTCGCCGTCATGTACCGTCTTACGCATGAGGGTGGTGTTGTCGACCTTAGCTCTCGGGATATACCTTACTTTCAATCCCGTGATAGACTTCTCCATGGCAGCGATCTTCTTGACCATTTCAGGCTTGCCCACGAGCATGGGGTATTGCGAGATATGTGTTGTCATATAGTTGGCCGTCACGGTCTGCACAGCCGAGAAAGGAGGATTGGGCGACTGGATATCGCGCACGATTCCCGCCTTGGCCTTCTGCTGTATCCAGTAGGTGAAATAATGCTGGCGGGTGGGATAAGAGACAATGCCGTCCTTATATCTTATCAACCGGAGATTGGCACAGTAGTTGGCGAAAGTAGGCTTGTGCTGGGCCATACTACGCGACAAGGCTAAGACGGTCTCCACGAATGTCGTGCAGTCGAGGCCACGAAGGTTGACGACGAGGCGCTCGTCACTGTTCTTATCCAAGGTCTTGGCAACATAGGGAATCCCACGGAGCTCACGACCAAAGAAAAGCATGTAAGAAGCAGCCGACGTGCCCTTCAACGATTTGGCCTTGGCAAAGAGCGACATCACGCGCTGAGAGTCTATCCGCTGATAATCGACGCGCTGGGCCATGGCAGCAGTAAAAACGAGGAAAAGCGCAACGAGGCTGACCACGCTGCGTCTTACTAATAGGATATTATTGTGTTTCATTTTCTTTTACCGAAGTTATATCCAAAATATACATTCACATTCCCGAAGGTCGTATTGACATAGAACTTATTGCGCAGGTAGTTATAAGTGTGGAAAACCGCGCTAAGCCCCGCATACCACCGCATGTTGTTCCATACCAACGCAAAACGCCCGATGGCATCGACATTGAAGTTTTTAAAATCGAGCTCGCGGAAGAAGCCTTTGTTATTGGTATTCACGTCGCTGTGGCTCTTCTTATAGGCCAAGGCAGCCTGTGCGGAGATGTCGAGCAGCCAGTTTTTTGCAAAGACCCAGTTGTAGGCATAGCCACCGCTGAGGGCATAATCAATATACTTCACATTAGCACTATGACGCGTGGTGTCGAGAATCTCTGCCGAGGTGCCAGCTCCTAACTTCTCATCAACGAGATGGTAGAACTTCTCCCAGTCCACATCTACAGAATGAGAAGAATAGCTGAATCCAGCCAGTGCCGTGCCACACGACCGGCGCTGGATGGTGCTCTGGCTGTAGGCGGCAGGATAGGAGAACTTCTTGTGGTTGAAGATATAATAGAGGTTGATGCCCCGTTCGCTGGAGTTGAAACCATCGAAGCTGACGTTTTTCAAAGCCCCCGTGGAGATGTCGCTCTTCACAGAGAAATGGTCGATGCGATAGTTGTCACCGGACTTGCGGTAGAAAAGATCCACTCCCAACTGGTTGGCATACAGGCTGAGGTTCAGACTCTGGCGCGACCCTGCATCATGGGCAAAGATGTCAACGGTATAGCCTAAGAATATCCAGCGCCAACCGAAATAAGGGCCTATCTTGTTGGATGGCTTAGGAGCAAACCGCACGCTCATTCCACTGTTGTCGCTAAGGGTGTAACGGTCGAAGGAACCAGTGTTCTGTATCATGACCGTGAAGTTGTAACGCTGGGGCTCAATATAGGTAGTATCTATCTGCGTGAAGCCTCTGATAGTGCGCCGGAGCCAGCTGAGCTTCTTCGGTGCCTTAATCGGTGGAATCTGCTGTCCGCTGTCTGCCCTCAACGAGTCACACTGCGCCATCGCCCGCCCTGGAAGACAGAGAAGGAAGACCGCAGTGGCCACACAGACAGATATGAACAGACTTGATTTCATGATTGCATAACGTTTTAACAGGCTTTCCTGCTTGATTCACGACGCTTAGAACTTGCCGAGGATCTTATCCATGACCCAGTTGACGGGCGTAGCGCTGACAGAAGTCGCCGTACAGGTGCCCAGTCCCTGCAGATGGTGGATGACAGAGGTGATGATAGGCAACTGCACATAAGGGGGATTGGGCACTATGATGCTCTGCGAACCGTTGTTATTCACAAGGTGGATAGGGTCGTAGTTGTATACACTGAACGAAAGAATTCCCTTGTCACCAATCACCGTTATCTGGTCGGTCTTGGAGCTGTCGTGCCCCACAAAGCACCATGAGGCAGAGCCTGAGATGCCACTGTCGAAGATGAAAGCCGCCGAGATAGTGTCCTCGGCATCATAGAGGTGCTCTCTGTTGGTTGGATAGCCGTGCGCCCGGATGATGGAACCGAAGAGTTCCTGCAACAAATCGAGCTGGTGGGGTGCCAGGTCGTAGAAATACCCGCCACCAGAGATGTCGGGCTGTAAGCGCCAAGGACGGTTGGAAGAAGCCTGATAGTCGAGGTCACGGGGAGGGACAGCAAACTGCAACTGGACCGTCAGCACCTTGCCAATGCCATCAGAGGCAATGATACGCTTCACACGGTTGAAATAAGGCAGATAACGACGGTAATAGGCCACAAAGCAGGGCACACCGGTCTGCTCGCTGATACGATTGACACGGATACAGTCCTCATAGTTGGCAGCCAACGGCTTCTCAACATAACAGGGCTTGCCTGAACGCATGCACATAATGGCATAGGTGGCATGCGACGATGGCGGCGTAGCGATATAGATGGCATTGACATCGGGGTCGTCGATAAGCTCCTGAGCATCCGTATACCACTTAGGGATATTGTGACGCTCAGCATAAGACCTTACCTTGGCCTCGTTGCGGCTCATCACAGCCTCAACATGCGAGCCTGCCACCTCGTTGAAAGCCGGCCCGGATTTCTTCTCCGTGACCTCGCCACAACCTATAAAGCCCCAACTTATCTCTTTCATGAACGTAAACTCTTTATTTTTCGATTGCAAAGATAATGCAAATGACGCTTATATTATTGCAACTGATGTTAAATGCTCTTAAAGGCAATGGGGCAACATTACATTAATAATTTATAAAAAAGCCCGTGGTAGCGTCGAAGTGTGTTTTTTTGGCTATCTTTGCATTATGAAACACTTCTTTCTTTTGGCTATCTGCCTTATCACCACGCTTCTGTCACATGCACAGGTGAGAATGGGCGTGGAATGTGAAGACACTTGCCGCCATATCCATGGCATAGATCTCAGCCACTATCAGGGCACCGTATTCTGGGAGACCGTGGGGGAGACGAAAATGGCATACGTCTACCTCAAGGCAAGCGAAGGTGGCAGCAACATAGACAGCAAATACAAGCAGAACATAGACTTAGCGCACAGCTACGGCCTTAAGGTTGGCTCGTACCATTTCTACAGGCCCAAGATAGCCCAGAAAGTACAACTGGAGAACTTCAAAGCCCAATGCCGCCCGGGCGATCAAGACCTCATTCCCATGATAGACGTAGAGACCAAGAGCGGGCTGTCGACAGAAGCCTTCCGCGACTCGCTGAGCAAGTTCCTCGTCCTGGTGGAGAAAGCGTATAAGCAGAAACCACTGGTCTACACAGGGACAAACTTCTACAACTCTTATCTCACTGGGCTTCTCGACGATTACAAGCTGATGATAGCCCAATACTCTTCACAACAGCCCGTGCTCAGAGACGGAAAAGAATATATCATGTGGCAGTATACCGGTAAAGGTCACCTTAACGGTATCAACGGATACGTGGACAAGAGCCGCTTCATGGGAAGACACAGACTCCGGGAGATAAGATTCCGACACAGATAACACTTCAAACTTTAAGATACACATTATTATATTATGTCAATGATAAAATGTCCGGAATGCGGACGACAAATAAGCGACAAAGCCCCTTTCTGTCCTAACTGCGGTGTGGCCATTGCTGGCAAGATTACCAAATGCCCGCAGTGTGGCGAGATTTACTTCAAGGATCAGGAGATGTGCCCCAATTGCCACCACCTGACGAGACTTTCCGGCCAAGTGGGCAACACCGCCTCGATTCAGTTCTCTGAACCGGCTCAGGCACAACCTTCACAGCCCTCGTTCAGCGCTGAGCCTGCACAGCAAGAGCAGCCTGCACGCCCATCACAGACATCGAGGCCCACGCCTCCACCGGCATCACCTAAGCGTTCAACTCCTACACCCCCAGTGCCGCCTGTCAACAACAACGGCGGCAATGGTGGTCACGTTCCGCCGCGGAACAACGCCAAGCCTCAGCAGCCTGCTAAGAAGAAGAACTTTACCGCTATCATTGTGGCCGTCATCCTTGCCGCCATCGTCTGCGCTGGTTGCTTCTATTTCTACAACAGTGCCAAGGCTTCCAAAGAGGAAGAGGCTTATGAGTTTGCCATGAAAAGCGATGACCCCCTGGTACTCCAGACTTACCTTGACAACTACCAGGATGCTCCTGCCGACCATATCGATGCCGTCACGGCCCGTTTGGAAGGACTCAAGCAGAACGACAACGACTGGAACAATGCCGTCGTGAGCGGATCGAAGCAAGCTCTGCTCGACTATCTTGCCAAGCACCCTGACACAGAGCATAAGGCTGAGATTCAGCATAAGGTGGACTCTATAGACTGGGCTGTAGCTCAGAGCATGAATACGGCAGCCGCTCTGCAGACCTACCTCGACCAGCATGCCAACGGTGAGCATGTCGACGAGGCCAACGACGCCTTGAAGCAGCTGAAAGCCAAGACCGTACAGCCGGAGGAGAAGGTTCTCGTCACATCGGTGCTCAGGCACTTCTTCCAGGCCGTAAACTCTAAGGATGAAGATGCCTTGGAGGCTACGGTATCCCCTCTGATGACCAACTTCCTCGGTAAACCCGATGCCACCAAAGCCGATGTCGCCGTTTTCTTAGACAAGATTTACAAGGACGACATCACGAATATGAACTGGCACATCGGGAAAGATATGAAGATTGACAAGAAAGAGGTCGGCGATGAACAGTATGAGTACACGGCTTCCTTCTCCGCCTCACAAGACATCGACCGCACCGATCCTACGAAAGAGAAACACGCCAACTTCAAGATTACGGCAAAGGTCGGTCCTGATGGCCTCATCTCGTCAATGAGCATGGTAAAGATCCTGCAATAGACACTATGTATTTATCCTAAATAAAAGCTATTATGGAAATTAAGACTGTGGGACTGGCCAGCGACCACGCCGGTTTCAAGTTAAAAGAGTTTGTCAAGCAATACCTTGACGAGAAACATATTCCCTATAAGGATTATGGTACCTACAGCGAGGAGCGCTGCGACTACCCCGACTTCGGGCACGCCCTTGCCCGCGGCATAGAGAGCGGCGAGGTCTATCCGGGTATCGGCATCTGTGGTTCCGGTGAGGGTATTGCCATGACACTCAACAAGCACCAGCAGATACGTGCCGGACTGGCCTGGATGCCGGAGATAGCAAAACTCATCCGCCAGCATAATGACGCCAATGTGCTCGTCATGCCAGGTCGTTTCATCGACAACGACATGGCGCGCAAAATCATGGACGCATTCTTCGCCTCCGACTTCGAAGGCGGACGCCACGAGGCCAGAGTAGAGAAAATACCTGTAAGCAACAAATAATTTCCGCATCATATCCTTCGTGATGCGATATTGGAAGTCTGGGAGTACACCTGTCATTCGTACTCCCGGACTTCTGCGTTTCACCGCTCTTCCTTCTTTCCCCTCCACGCTTCAGCAGATGAAAGGCTTATGGAAGAGAAAACTGCAAAGTTACCGCGAGTTTTAACAGAAAAAGACACATTTTGCTCACGCAATTAAGCAAAATCAAGGCATTTATCAAGTCAGAGCGCTCAAATTATAGCAAAGTGCACTTTTTTAAGCTTTTAAGTACAAAATAATTAACGTTTTGTTTGCCAGTTTAATAAATTTCATCTAATTTTGCATATAAAATAACAAATTAGAGCAAGAAGAGAGAATTAGCAAGCAATTTATAAAGAATAAAGTTTAAAAAGGATAGAGAGAAAGTATATTTATTATTATAATTAGTGTTTATTTAAATCCAAACTTATGAGGAAAAGACTCAGTTTACTCATTACCTGCCTATTCTTATCCGTAGGCATGGCAATGGCCCAAACTAAGATTACTGGTTCTGTCGTAGACGACAAAGGCGAGCCGATAATTGGAGCCTCTATCACCGTACAAGGGGGGGGCAAAGTTGGAACTGTTACTGATGTAGACGGAAATTTCTCTATATCAGTACCCGCTGGCAAAAAGATTATTGTCAGCTATTTAGGGATGCAGCAGCAGACCCTAAGCCCTAAAAGCAAAATGCAGATAACCCTGCATGCTGACAACCAAACACTGAATGAGGTTGTGGTCACCGGTATGTCGAATATGGACCGCAGAATGTTTACCGGTGCTACAGACCAGATCAAAGCCAGCGATGCCATGCTTGGCGGCATGGGAGATATCTCCCGTAGTCTTGAAGGCCGTGCTGCCGGTGTCTCTGTGCAGAACGTCTCAGGAACTTTTGGTACAGCGCCTAAGATTCGCGTTCGCGGTGCTACCTCTATCTATGGCTCCTCAAAGCCACTGTGGGTCGTGGATGGCGTTGTACAGGAAGACATCTCTGACATTTCCGCTGACGACCTTTCCTCGGGTGATGCAGAGACGCTGATTTCTTCTGCTATTGCAGGTTTGAACTCAGACGATATTGAGAGCTTCCAGATTTTGAAGGATGGATCTGCAACATCTATCTATGGAGCACGGGCTATGGCGGGCGTCATTGTCGTCACGACAAAGAAAGGCCGCCAGGGACAGGCACATCTCTCCTACACCGGTGAGTTCACAACCCGCATGATTCCAAGCTACAGTCAGTTCAACATTCTGAACTCCCAGGAGCAGATGGGAATCTATAAGGAGATGGCCGATAAAGGCTGGCTGAACTTCTCCGACGTTCTCAATGGCGCAGACTATGGCGTGTATGGTGATATGTACAAACGCATCACCACCTTTGATGCTACAACAGGTCAGTTCGAACTTGCCAACACAACAGAAGCAAAAAACGGGTTCTTGCAGCAAGCTGAATGGAGAAACACCAACTGGTTCAAAGAACTCTTCCAGACCTCTATCATGCAAAACCATTCGCTGAGCCTCTCTGGTGGTACAGCAAAGAGCAACTACTACATCTCTATGTCTCTTATGTCCGACCCGGGATGGTATAAGGAATCGAATGTGAAACGCTATACCATCAACGTGAATGGTTCGCACAACATCCTTGACAATCTGAAGCTCACCCTTCTCGGCTCTGCTTCCTACCGTAAGCAGAAGGCACCTGGAACGCTCAACCAGAATGTAGATGTCGTCTCAGGCCAGGTAAAGCGTGACTTTGATATCAACCCGTATTCTTACGCCTTGAAGACATCACGCGCCCTCGACCCGAACACGTTCTACCAGACCAACTATGCTCCGTTCAATATTCTCTATGAGTTGGAAAACAACAACATCGACATGAACGTGCTGAACACCAAGTTCCAGGGTGAGCTGACCTACAATCCTATCAAGGACCTGCGCCTTGATGTCATCGGCGCCGTGCAGTACGATAAATCTTCTCAGGAGAACAACATCTCCGAGAACTCCAACCAGGCACAAGCTTACCGTGCCATGCCGAACGCTATCATACGTGACGCCAACCAATATTTGTATACAGATCCGGAGGAGGCCTATTCTTTGCCAATATCCGTCTTGCCCAATGGCGGTTTCTATCAGCGCACCGACTTGAGTAAGCTCTCATGGGATGTCCGCGGCACAGCAGACTATCACCACACTTTCAAGAGCGGACATTTCTTTGATGTCCTCGGCGGTTTCGATGTCAGCGATGTCAGGCGCGAGCGCACATGGTTCAATGGCGTCGGCATGCAGTTCACACGGGGTGAGATTCCGTTCTTCATCTCGCAATACTTCAAACAGCTGCAGGAGCAGAACACTACCTACTATACACTCACTCACACCAAGAGCCGCACGGCTGCATTCTTTGCTACCGCCACCTATTCTTATAAGCAGCGGTACAACCTTACGGGTACCTACCGCTATGAGGGTACCAACCGCTTAGGACGTGCCCGCAGCGCCCGTTGGCTCCCCACATGGAACATCTCTGGCTCTTGGAACGCTGACCAGGAGACATGGTTTGCCCCTACCTTCAAGAATGTCCTCACACACGCCATGATGCGCCTGTCCTACTCTCTGACCGGTGACCCCGGACCTGCCGATTACACCAACTCTACAGTCATTCTGCAGTCATATACGCCGTACCGCATCTTCAGCAGTGACCGTGAGACAGGTATTCAGATTGCACAGATTGCCAATGCCGACCTTACCTACGAGAAGAAGCATGAGTTCAACCTTGGTTTCGAATTCGGATTCCTCAACAACCGCATCAACACTACCATGGACTTCTTCTGGCGCAACAACTACGACCTGATAGGCCCTATTGCTACGGAAGGAGTAGGTGGTGAGGTCATCCGCTATGCCAACATGGCCTCGATGAAATCATCAGGACAGGAGTTCTCCTTGGAGACTCGTAACATCATGAAGAAGAACTTCTCATGGACCACTAACTTCATCTTCTCGCATGTCACCACAGACGTTACCAAGCTGAGAGCCCGCTCACGGACCATCGACCTCATCTCTGGCAATGGTTTCGCTATGGAGGGACACCCCTACCGCGGACTGTACTCCATCCCTTACGCAGGACTGAACGAGAAAGGACAGCCTCAGTTCTATACTCCTGATGGTGATATCACCACATATGACATCAACTTCCAGAACAGAGACAATAACCAATACCTCATCTACGAAGGTCCTACTGACCCGACCATTACTGGCTCACTGGGCAACGTCTTCAAGTACAAAGGCTTTACGCTGAACGTCTTTGTCACCTACTCTTTTGGTAACGTCATCCGTCTGGACCCAGTCTTCCGCGCACGTTACAACGATCTGACTTCTATGACGAAGGAGTATCGTAACCGCTGGATGGAGTCTGGTGATGAAGCTTACACCTCTGTCCCCGCCATTCTCTCTTATCGTGACTACAGCGAGAACAAACAGTTACGCTATGGATACAACGCTTACAACTACACTCACGACCGTATCGCCAAGGGCGACTTCATTCGCATGAAAGATATCTCCCTGAGCTACGACTTCCCGAAGAAGTGGTTTGCCGGCACACCCTTCAGCAACATCTCTCTGAAGTTACAAGCCACCAATCTCTTCCTGTTCTATGCAGACAAGAAACTGCAGGGCCAGGACCCAGAGTTCATCAATGCCGGTGGTGTTGCAGCTCCTCTGCCAAGACAGTATACGCTTACTGTAAAATTGGGAATGTAATAGAGACAAGAGCTAATACTTGGAGTCTTAGAATGCCTCCAATATAACCCTTTAATAAGAACAATAATGAGAATCAATAAGAAATATATAGCATTATGCGCCATGTCCCTGGCTTTAGGGCTCTCATCATGCGACAACTTCCTTGATGAGCTACCCGATAACCGCATGGAGCTCAAAAACGGTAAAGACGTCACCGACCTCTTAGTGTCGGCATATCCGCAGGTTCATCCAGCCTACCTTCTGGAACTGTATTCCGACAACAGCGACCATTATGATGTTACCGGCTGGAATGATGGCAGCCAGTTCGACCGTGAGGCTTACTCTTGGAAGGACATCACGGATGTCTCGGAAAATGAGTCCCCACAGGAACTGTGGCAAGGCCTTTACCAAGCTATCGCTGCCGCCAACCAGTCACTGAAAGCCATCGAAGATCTTGGCGGAGGAAGCAATCTGAACGCTCAGAAGGGTGAGGCACTACTCTGCCGGGCTTACAACATGTTTCTGCTATCCAACATCTTCTGCAATGCATATTCTCCCACGACAGCAGCAAGCACGCAGGGCATCCCCTACCCCACACAGCCTGAAGAGCATGTGGGAACTCACTATGAGCGCGGAACTCTGAAACAGGTCTACGACCAGATCAATGCCGACATAGAAGAAGGGCTTCCCTTGCTTCAGGACCAGTATACACAGCCCAAGTTCCATTTCACACGTGCTGCCGGCTATGCTTTCGCTGCCCAGTTCAATCTCTACTATTGTAACTATGAGAAGGCCATCAGCTATGCAGACAAAGTGTTAGGGGCAAACAGTGCTTCCAATCTCCGTGACTGGGCATCGTTCTACGACCTCACTCCAAATGGACAGACAGCACCTAACGCCTATATCAGCACCTCTGAGAATGCCAACCTTCTGCTCGTGAACTTCAATTCACAATGGGGCGTCATGTACGGTGCTTACGGTGCAGGCAATGAGTATGCCCACGGACGCCTGCTGACTCAGACTGAAGACTTACAGTCAAGAGGACCATGGGGAAGCAGCAGTTCTTTCGGATACACGACATGGTATAACGGTAGCTTGTCGAAGTACTTCGTCAATAAGATTCCGTACAGCTTTGAAGTAACCGACCAGCAGGCCAAGATAGGCTTCGCGCATTGTGAGCTACCTGTCTTCAATACCGATAAGCTTCTGCTTGTCCGTGCCGAGGCCAAGGCATTAAGCGGAGACTACACCGGGGCTGTGGCCGACTTGAACATGGAGCTCAAGGCACTTTCCTCTGGTCGCATGAGTACTTCTCTGAGCGCTATCAATACGTTCTATGACGGTATTGCCGATTACAAGCCGACAGCACCGACGGTTAAGAAGCCTCTGCATCCCGTCTTTGCAAGTATCACAGACAAGACAGAAACAAATGTTATCAACGCCATCTTGCAGCTTCGACGCATCATCACGCTTGGCGAGGGCGAGCGCATGCAGGATGTCAAGCGTTACGGCATTGTCATCTACCGTCGTACCCTTGACCGCGGCAACAACATTCTCGCTGTCACCGACTCACTCACCGTCGACGACCCACGCCGCGCCATTCAGATTCCACAAGACGTCATCAGCGCCGGTCTGACGCCGAATATCAGAACAGCTGCCTCACAGCCACAGCCTGTGATGTACAAACCGGAAGACAACAGTGGTGAACAAACATTAAGCAAGTAATTCTGACAAATATGAAAAAGATATATTTATTTCTTCTCGCAGCCTTTGTCGCCTTGGGCATGACATCTTGCGGTGACGATGACCCCGATGGAGCCGAGATCTTCCCCACATCAGCCGTCAACCGCGATAGCTTCGACAAATGGCTGCTGAAAAACTTCACCATGCCTTATAACGTAGAGGTGAAATATAAGATGGAGGACATCTACTCTGACATGTCCTACGACTTGGTACCTGCCGACTCCGCCAACTCCGCTAAGTTGATGAAGATAGCCAAGTACCTGTGGTTCGACGCCTATGCCGAAGTCATGGGGCCAGAATTCGTCAAAGAGAACGTCCCACGTGTGATACACCTCATCGGCTCGCCAGCGTACAACGTTGGCCAGGGAACCATGGTTCTCGGTACGGCAGAGGGCGGATACATCGTCACGCTCTACATGGTTAACAGTCTTGATGACGACATGCTCGCCGACTATTCGCTGATGAACAGGTACTACTTTCACACCATGCACCATGAGTTCACACATATCATGACGCAGAAGAAATCCTACTCTGAGAACTATCAGCTTATCACAGCAAACAGCTACGTCAGTGGCGACTGGTATCGGAAAAGCGACCATGAGGCTCATCAGGCCGGTTACGTAACCCCCTACTCCATGTCGGAGAGCAATGAGGACTTCGCCGAAGTGATGTCCACCTATATCACTGACAGCCCCGAACAGTGGCAGGCCATTCTTGACGACGCCGGCACTGAGGGAGCTGCTTACATCAATCAGAAGTTGGCCATCGTCCGCACTTACATGAAGGAGAGCTGGGGCTTGGACATCGATAAGATGCGCGACTGCATACAGCGCCGCGGCAAGCAGTTAGGTTCACTCGATTTAGAAAAATTAGACTAATCACGCTATGAGAAATAAAATATTCAGTATCTTCGCCTTGGGAGCATTGTTCCTGGCGACGTCGTGCTCACTGCATGATGACAACGAGACTTTCGATACGCCGGCAGCACAACGCATAGAGGAGAGCATCGCCTCCGATAAGGCTTTGCTCGAATCGGCTACCAACGGCTGGGAGCTTCACCTGTGGATGGGTAAAGATAACACGGGTGGCGGATACACCTACTTCATGAAGTTCAACAATGGCAAGGTATCTGTAGGCAGCGAAATAGCAGATCCCGACATGACAACGTCCTCAAGCTACGATGTCATAGCCGACGAGGGACCCGTGCTCACCTTCAACACCTACAATCAAATCTTCCATCATGCCGCCAACCCCGAGCAGGATGGATCACAGATTCAGCAAGACTATGAATTCGTCATCCTCCGTACTACCAACGACTCCATCTATCTCCGCGGAAAGAAGTATGGCAACAAGATGGTGATGACCCGCATGCCCGACGACGTGAAATGGTCGGATGAGATCAGCAAAATACAAGAAGTTGATAACAGCCTCATGATGACCTTCACACTGCGCAACAACGGTGACAGCATCGGCACGGCCGAGCTCAGCAATGACCGCATCATGGAAGTCACAACCGCTGACGGCACAGAGGACATTCCTTATTATGTCTCTACGAAGGGAATAAGTCTGCAAAGACCACTGTCAGTAGGCAACGAGCGTCTCCAAGACCTCATCTATGACGATAACGCCATGACGCTAACCTCTGACGCGCAGAGTCCTTCGGCATTAAAACTCACAGTTAATCTTCCGAAGAACTACATGCACTACAATGACTTTGCCGGCACATACACCTTGTCATATTATAACGGCAAGCGTTCCATCAAGAATATCACTCTGACTCCCGCAGGAGATGGTTCGACCTATAACCTCACGGGGCTTGTGCCTAATGCAACACTGACGCTGACCTACAGTAAAGCGACAGGAAGCTTGCGCTTATCCACTCCACAGCTTGTGGGTTCTCAGGACGGTGTGTACTATTTCATCCTGCCATGGTCTCTTGCTGACGGAGGCTCTGTGTACTTCGGCTCAGGCTACGGTATGGATCTAACCAAGGATATTTCAAAAGATGGTACCGTTCTTGCTTTCAGCGATAACTTTACGGGCAGGAGCATCGACTCGTTTATCATTGCCGGGTTCACCTCTGAATCGCAACTGGGCAACAGCACATTCAACGGCTGGTCAAGTCCTATCACATTCTCTTCTGGTTCAAGCCAGTTGGCATACGTTGTAAGCTTAACAAAGACAAACTAAAGAGACATCATTATGAAAAAGATAATTAGTATGCTCGCCGTCACAGTATTGGGAGGCTTTGTCCTCTCCTCCTGTGACAACGACGACACGACAAATGAAATTGCCACCCATGGTTTAGCTGTAACATCAGCCACGACAAAATTTGATGCCATAGGCGGCACCAACAGCATCACTGTAGCTAATACACCGGTATCAGCATACGCTAACGATGACTGGGCCACGGTAGCCATAGACGGCAACTCCGTCAAGGTCACCGCCACGCAGAACAACGACATTCAGACTCGCCACGCCTCTGTCGTCATAAAGTCCTCGGCTGAAGACTCTGCCGTGGTGAACATCGACCAGGACGGCATGGTCATGGAGATAGCCAACAGCAAGACTACCTTCAATGACGCTGCCGGTGAGCACAAGATTCACATCAACCACAACCTGCCGGTGACCGTTACGACAAAGGCCGACTGGCTGTCCGCTTCTGTTGCTGACGATTCTCTGACCGTGACCACTACAGAGAATGCCACCGGAGAGCCGCGCCAGGCATGGGTGTATTACTCAAGTGGAATCATCACAGACTCTATTCGCGTCATGCAGTTCACGCCGGAGAAGGATATTCTCGGCGATTACAATCTGAATTACTATTCCAATAAGAAATGGCATGTCCTGGGCGTCAATATCGGCAAAGAGGCTAATGGCTCCTACGCTATGCATTTCACAGACGAGGGAATGGCAGAACTGGGATGGTCAGTGCCTGTAACAATAGGAACCGACAAGCCGGAGTTCACTTTCACCAACCTTTCCAAGATTGGCACCTTTACGGATGACAAGACCTATTCTGTCCTTTGGATGGTGATGGCTGCCGACGATGAATACGCCTATACATCAAAAGACACAGAAGTTACAGCGACAGCCTCATGGACTGTTGACCCAGACGGCTCCACTTATTGGAGTGTTTCTCAGAACGGCTTCGGAAGCAACTACGAGTTCTATGCATTCCAACTTGGCCTCAGTACCGATGGCAAGACCTATGATGAGGAGGCTGGGGCAATCCTAACTCTGGCATTAGCTCAATTTGAGAAAGTCACCAACACGAGCGCTGCCCCTGCAAAGCGCATGCACCCCACGGCTACAAAGACTTCTTTTGCAGCCAAGAAATTGTAAAGTATCATCCCCAAAAAGCCCATCGGGCTTAGAATAAGTTTTTTTATTCTCTCTAAATTATTAAGTCCCGGGTTGCCAGTGATTGGTAGCCCGGGATTTTTGTTGTTTCTACAAGCTTCCCTGTCTTAGGGAAGAGCAATCCATCAAATGTCAAGAATCTCAGCCGGAGCGCTCACCAATGTTGTCGCGCCATGCTCCAAGAGAAATTCCTTGTCACGGAAGCCCCACAGCACGCTGATGCAGGGCATGCCGCTATTGCGCGCCGTATCAATGTCTACATCGCTGTCACCAATATACACAGCACCCTCACGACCGACACCCAACTGCCGCAAAGCTTCATTGACGGTATCGGGGGCAGGCTTCTTGTGGATATCGGGGCGTTCGCCGATAGCAACAGAAATCTCTTCTCCAAAGAAATGACGAACCAGCGCACGCGTCGCCTCATAGAACTTGTTGCTCACCACAGCGATATGCTTGCCATTGGCATTCAACGCTTTTATCATGTCCATGATACCGGGATAGGGAGCCGTGGTGTCCAGATTATGGTGAAGATAGTGCTCACGGAAACAAGCATAGCAGTCCTCGAACTTAGGATTGTTGTCGCCATCAGGGATAGCCCGGCACATCAACAAGCGAACACCGTTGCCTACAAAGCGGCGCACGTCGTCCACGCTGTGCTCAGGGAAGCCATAGCTCCGAAGCGCATAGTTGCAGCTGGCTGCCAAATCATTAAGTGTATTGAGGAGCGTTCCGTCCAAGTCAAAAATATAAGTATCGTATCTCATAAGTACGTTTTGTTATCCTTATTGTCTATTGCTGATTTCGAGTGCAAAGTTACACATTATTATATATACTATAAATAGAAACAAAAGAAAAGGCAAAAGTTTTGCCAATATCCTTGATTTAGCGTAACTTTGCACCATGATAATCATTATTAGTCATGAAAAAACAACTTAGTAAGAAGTATATCTTCCCTGCCGCTGCATGTATCATCGTGCTTCTTGGCTTAGCTTACTACTACTTTTTCACATCTTTCTCGGGCAAGAGCGAAACACAATATGTCTATGTCGACAGCGACGACAACTACGATTCGTTGATGACCAAGCTCAAGCCCGTCTCACGCACCCACACCTTTCAGGCTTTCTGTATTCTGTCACGCCACAGCAATCTCATCAAGCGTGTGCGTACAGGCCGCTATGCCATCAAGCCATCAATGGGCGCCTATGTCGTCTTCCGTCATTTCAAGAATGGCATGCAGGAACCATTGCAGCTCGTAGTGCCCAGCGTAAGGACCATGCAGGATATGGCTGGAGCCCTGGGCAAGAAACTGATGGTAGACAGCGCCAGTATCGTAAAGGTCCTCACTGATGAGGCTGCCTGCAGAGAGTTGGGATATGACACCACAACCATTGCAGCCCTGTTCATCCCCAACACCTACGACATCTATTGGGACACCTCCGTCAACAACTTGCTTCAACGCATGCAGAAAGAAAACAAGAAATTCTGGGATGACGCACGGATGAAGAAAGCTGAGGCGCTGAAACTTTCTCCCGTTGAGGTAGCTACATTGGCGAGCATCGTCGATGAGGAGACAGCCAACAATGGTGAAAAGCCGATGATTGCCGGCATGTACTACAACCGTCTCATGCTCCGCGACGCCAAATATCCTCAGGGTATGCCCCTTCAGGCCGACCCGACCATCAAGTTTGCCCTCAAGGACTTTGCCCTGAAGCGAATCTATAACAACCTGCTCCACGTGCACAGCCCTTACAATACCTACGTTAATCCCGGACTGCCCCCAGGGCCCATACGCGTAGCCTCTATCGCCGGTATCGACGCCGTGCTGAACATGGTGCACCACAATTATCTATATATGTGCGCCAAGTCCGACTTCAGCGGTACCCACGACTTCGCCACTACCTATGAGGAGCATATGGCCAATGCGCGCCGCTATGCTGCCGCCCTGAACAGACGTGGCATTAAATAGCTGCAAACATTCTAACATACCGGAAAGGCTAAACGTCTTATATACAAGAACAAACAAGGCGTATAGCACTCGTGAAAAGGAAAAATAAATTCTAAATAAAAAAATAAATGGCGCTTGCTTCACAGCGAGCGCCATTTTCTCAATAGGCATTAGTCTTTTCAAAGTAAAAGATTGTATTCAGGATAACATTGCAAAGGTAATCAAAAATTTAATACCAAGCAAATATAATCTATCTTTTTTTTCGCTTTTTTTTAGCGCACAATAGCATATATTGTGGAAATATGACTAACTTTGCACTAAACAAGAAATAACTAACATGGAAACGAAAGATAACAGTAAGGAAGAGAAGCGTAGCTTAAGCTTTGTAGAGCAATTGATAGAGGAGGACCTTGCCGCCGGAAAAAACGGTGGACGTATTCAGACCCGTTTCCCGCCAGAGCCTAACGGCTATCTGCATATCGGACACGCCAAGGCCATCTGCATGGACTTTGGGGCTGCCAAGGAGTATGGCGGCGTCTGCAACCTGCGTTTCGACGATACCAACCCGTCGAAGGAGAACACCGAATATGTTGAGAACATCCTCAACGACATCAAGTGGCTCGGCTTCCAGTGGGGACATATCTATTATGCTTCCGACTACTTCCAGAAGCTGTGGGATTTCGCCATCTGGATGATTAAGAACGGCCATGCCTATGTTGACGAGCAAACCGCCGAGGAGATAGCCCAACAGAAGGGCACACCCACAGAGCCCGGCACCGCCAGCCCCTATCGCGACCGTCCCGTAGAAGAGAATCTTCGACTCTTCAATCAGATGAACACGCCGGAGGCCGTAGAGGGATCCATGGTATTACGCGCTAAGCTTGACATGGCCAACCCCAACATGCACTTCCGCGACCCCATCATCTATCGTATCATCCAGACACCGCACCACCGTACAGGAACGAAATGGCACTGCTATCCGATGTATGACTTTGCCCATGGACAGAGCGACTACTTTGAGGGTGTCACCCACTCCATCTGCACGTTGGAGTTTGTCCCCCACCGTCCGCTCTACAACCTTTTTATTGATTTCCTGAAAGAATATGACGGCACCGCCGCTCAGGGCCTGGACGACAACCGCCCCCGACAGATAGAGTTCAACCGCCTCAACCTCACCTACACTGTGATGTCGAAGCGCAAGCTCCACACCCTCGTCGACGAGCATCTCGTCAACGGCTGGGACGACCCACGCATGCCGACACTCTGCGGTATGCGCCGCCGCGGCTATTCTCCCGAGTCCATCAAGAACTTCATCCGCTCCATCGGCTATACCAAGTTTGACGCCCTCAACGATATGGCACTCCTTGAGGCTGCCGTCCGCGAAGACCTCAACAAGCGGGCTACCCGCGTCTCCGCTGTTCTCGACCCTGTCAAGCTCGTCATCACCAACTATCCTGAAGGCAAGACCGAAGAGATGGACGCCATCAACAACCCTGAGGACGAGACAGCAGGAAGCCATAAGATTTCTTTCTCTCGCAATCTTTGGATAGAGCGTGCCGACTTCATGGAAGACGCTCCCAAGAAGTTCTTCCGCATGACGCCGGGCAAGGAAGTACGTCTGAAGAACGCTTACATCATCAAGTGCACCGGTTGCACCAAAGATGCTGACGGCAACATCACTGAGATTCAGGCAGAATATGACCCGGAGACCAAGAGCGGCATGCCAGGTGCTGACCGCAAGGTCAAGGGAACCCTGCATTGGGTCAACGCGGAGGATTGTGTCAAGGCGGAAGTCAGAGAGTACGACCGCCTCTTCAAGGAGGAGAATCCGTCAGCTGACGACCGCGACTTCCGCGAGCTGCTCAACCCAGAGTCTCTCCACGTCTATAAGAACTGCTACGTCGAGGACTTCGCTGCAAAGATGAAGCCCGGACAGTATTTGCAGTTCCAACGCACAGGTTATTTCATGGCCGACCTCGACACCACCGACGAGAAGCCTGTCTTTAACAAGACGGTAGGTCTGAAAGACACCTGGGCCAAACAAAACAAAAAATAGCATTTCAATTTGAGCGACAACATTTTCCATACCAAACAGTTCAAAGACAACTTACAGAACTACGAGGATGCCCTCAGCGCGGGGCATCCATTGTATCTGGAACCCGATGACTATACAGACATCGCGGAATACTACCAACTGCACGGCAGGTTCAATGATGCCCTTGAGGCTGTAGACACAGCCCTCAGCATGTTCCCCGGCGCCACACAGCCCTTGGCTTTCCGGGCCAGAGTAGCCATACTTATCGACCACGACGCCGAGGAAGCCATGCACTACGCCAACATGATTGCCGACAAGCAAGATCTCGACTACTATTACACGGTGGCCGAGATCATGATTGCCGACGGAAGGGCGGATGACGCAGAGAAATATCTACAGGACAAGAAAGGAGAAATCTACGAGGACGACAGAGAAGACTTCTGTCTCGACGTGGCTACCCTCTACGTAGACTACGACGTCTACGACCTCGCCGAGCTATGGCTCGACGAATGCGAGGACACCGACAATGACGACTATCAGGAGATAAAAGGCCGCATCGCTGTCAACAAAGGCAAATACAAGGAAGGTATCAGAATCTTCAACACCCTCCTCGACCACGACCCTTACAACAATGCTTACTGGAATGCGTTGGCTACGGCGCAATATCTCAACAACGATATCAGCGACAGCATTGAGAGTTGCGACTATGCCCTTGCCATCGACTCCGAGGATACCGATGCCATTCTCAGCAAAGCCAACGCCCTCACCATTCTTGGCAATGCCAATGAGGCTGTATCTTACTACAACCACTATAACCGCTTGCAGCCAATGAGCGAAGTGGGCTACATGGGTATTGCGGCTGTGATGATGGCCGAGAACAAGCTCAATGAAGCACTTACCTACTGGCAACGTGCTGAGAAGCTGACGGCGCCCTTCTCTCCCAACCGCATGGACATCTACCGCAACATGTGTCTTATCTATGCCACCATGGGAAACCACGAGAAGGCCTTTGAAATTGCTGACAAGTTAGAGCAGTTCACCGGAAAAAAGTCTCCCGACATGGCTGTGCTCCGCGGATACCTCGCCCTCTTAGCAGCTAAACTGCCCGAAGCAATTGCCTACTTCGCCTATGCCGACAAGATGACAAGCAAGGACGAGCGCAACAACATTCGTTTCTACATTGCTTTCTGCTATTTCGACACCGGCTATATGCAGCAGGCCCACGATATTCTACGCCAACTCGCCGACGCTGACAACAACAAAATCTACAATGACTTTTGGTCTTATCTCGTACGCACCGACTACGAGTTAGGCCTTCAGGACGAATTTCTGAGCGACCTGAAGAAGGCCACGGAGCGCAACCCCTATGGGCTGCAGCGCGAGATGTCCGATGTCTTCCCCAACGGCATGGCCGTCCGCGACTTCTACAATTACGCCATACATCATCCCATACATAAAAAGAAAGAATGAACATCATCTCATCCCTTCTCAGCAACCTCAACTACGGCACTGTCTTCCTGCTCATGCTCCTTGAGAGTACTGTTGTCCCCGTTCCGTCTGAGCTTGTCGTAGCCCCGGCAGCCTATCACTCCGCAGCCGGACACCTTAATATCTTCCTCGTCGTACTCTTCGCCACCTTAGGAGCTGACTGCGGCGCTACCATCAACTATCTCGCTGGTTATTATCTGGGCCGCCCCATCATCTACCGCTTCGCCAACAGCCGGTTGGGCCATCTCTGTCTGCTCAACCAAAAGAAAGTTGAACACAGTGAGGGTTATTTCAACAAGCACGGCATGGTAGCCACCATCACAGGACGTCTCATCCCCGGCATCCGGCATCTCATCTCCATCCCCGCCGGACTGTCCAAAATGAGCTACTGGAAATTCCTGCTCTACACCACTATCGGCGCCGGCGGATGGCATCTCATCCTCGCCGGACTGGGCTGGTATCTCCACTCCATAGTCCCTGAAGAGCACCTCAACGATAAGATTATGGAATATGGCGAGTACATCAAGATTGTCATCATCGCACTTGTTGCCATCGCCCTGATATACTTCGTTGGCAAATGGTATTTCGGCAAACGCAAGCAATCACATGCTGAACAGCCAAAGGAAAATGCAGAATAAATAGAAAGGGGCTGTAGCACGCTGTCCTCGGCATTGTAAGGCATAAAAAAACGTGTCAGAAGCAAAACTTCTGACACGCTGCCATCATGTCGGGGCGACAGGATTCGAACCTGCGACCACCTGGTCCCAAACCAGGAGCGCTACCGGACTGCGCTACACCCCGTGCTAATTTTCTTTAGCGAGTGCAAAATTACTGCTTTTATGCCGATTGGCCAAATTTTATGCCATCTTTTTCGCTATAACAGCAAAAAAGGCGGCAAAGCCAAGAAAAAACTCAACCCAAAAGGCGCAAATGCAACTTTTTTATTACTTTTGCAACATGCTTTTCGCTTTCAGCGGCAGAAAGCGGCAAGAAGCAAGGTCAGTGACACCAACTAAATATCTATATTAATGAGAAAGTTTTTTCTTACCGCCCTCATCGCCTGCATGTCAGCCACGGCGGTAAACGCACAAACAAAACTGCCCGAATGGCTCAACATGTTCAAGCTCTCCGGTTATGGCATGGTCCAGTACCAGGCTTCCGGACAGAAAGGAGCCAAGGCCAACTCTTTCAACATCCGTCTTGGACGTGTTATCATCGATGCCAACCCGCATTCAGACTGGACGGCAAGAGTTCAGTTCCAGTACAATGGTTCTACGGCCGACCTCACCAGTGGCATCCGCGTTGTCGATGTCTTCGCTGAATGGAAGAAGTACGACTTTTTCAAAGTCAAGTTCGGACAGTTCAAGCGCGCCTTCACCTTTGAGAACCCCATGAACCCTATCGACCAAAGCTTCATGTCCTATAGCCAGAACGTGAGCAAGTTTGCCGGCTTCTCCGACCGCGACGGCGAGGCTGCCAGCAATGGCCGCGACATCGGTATCCAGCTGCAAGGCGACTTCCTCAAGAATGCCAACGGCCGCAACCTCCTGCACTATCAGATTGGCGTCTACAACGGACAGGGCATCAATCAGAAAGATGTAGACCAGCAGAAAGATGTCATCGGCGGCCTGTGGGTCATGCCCATCAAGGGTCTGCGCATTGGTGCCTTTGGCTACGAGGGATCTTATGCAAGAAAGAGCGCTGACGGTACGCTCGTCAAACTCCCCAAGCACCGTTATGCTATCTCGGGAGAATACCGGGCCAACGACTGGACGCTGCGCTCGGAGTATATCCACTCCACGGGCAAGGCTTTCGCCAAAGCCGAGGCCTCCAAGGCCGACCGTAGCAATACCGCAATCAATGAAGCCTTAGGCAGCAAGTCCGACGGTGTCTACGTCCTTGGCATTGCACCTATCATCAAGAACAAGCTCCATGTCAAGGCCCGCTGGGATACCTACCGCGAGTCGGCCGACTGGAATACCGCAAAGACATACTACGAGGTCGGCGCCGACTATATGTTCTCCAAGAACATACAGCTCAATATCGAGTACGCCCTTGTCAACGACAAGAGCCGCGCCAACCGCAAGCTCAGCGACGACCACAACTACAGTATTGTGGACTGCGAGCTCGACTTCAGATTCTGAATATTCAGGCTATACCGACCATCGGTATAGCCTATTCTCATTGTCTGCTGCTCAATATGGTGCAACCGGTTGAGCAGCAACGCTACAAAGCCCATTGTCATACGGAGGTTCAGCTCCACACACGGATGCAACGCCAAGCCGTTGCCCACTCTCACCACCATCATGTCTATACCGAAAGGTCCGGCATAGACACCATTCAGCTTCTCAGACAGCAGACTCTCCACACGCCCACACACCTTGACAAGCAGCGACTGCGGAATATAGCGGCACAGCCATGCCGACTTGTGCGCCTCATCGTCAACGATATTGCCCGTATAGGCGCCATTGACCGTATGGAATATTGAAAGTCCTTCATAGCTGACGCGACCGTTGCCGTCACTCGTAAACTCCATACCAAAGTCCAACACCTTATTATAGTAAGGCTCTGCCATGACAGCTCCCTGCCGCTGAATGACATTGTTCACCCAGCCTTTCAATTGCAGCGTAAGCCCGTAGTTAGCCTGCAAGCCGTCCTGCTCACTGTCTGCGACATATCTGATACCGCGGCCGCTACTGCTCCAAGGCGCTTTGAGCACGACACGATGGTGAAGGTTCAGAAATCGCTCCACACCGTCCACATCCGTCAGCCGCTCGCTCAATCCCACCGTTCTGTCAATCCCGCGCAAGGGGGCAAGCAGGTGTTCTGAAGCCCACGCCCTGTTGCTGACCTCACGAATGATATTCAGCTTGGCATTGCTCGGCAGACAGCTCAGGCTGACACCCACACGCTTCATATAGTTGCGCATGGCAAGGTCCCAGCCCCAAGGGTTCACAGTAGCATTGCCAATACTTTTATCCAATACACTGAAAATCATATCCTTGTCAACAACATGTGCCTTCATGGTGATGCTCAGTTTCCGCATCGCCTCACGGGCAGCCTCTACATCGTCGACCAAGACATAGTCGTCGGCATCGGCCCAGAGGGCTGGCAGAAAGCCAAGGTCATGACGCAGCTCACGCCCGGCATGGGGAGCCGTGAAATGCTCTAAGTTGGAAGCCAAGGCAATATCGTGCTCTGGATTGAAGATAAATATTCTCATTCGAAAAAACCTCTTTTCCACAAAGGTAACAACTTCATAGAACTTCATGGCACATGACATTAAAAAAAAACTAAAAACACAAAGTTTTGCAATGTAGAGTTTGCAATGCTAAATTATCTTAGTATCTTTGCACTGACAAGAACGACACTATGGAATTGATGGAATCTTTCTTCAGAACGCACGCCTACCTCGTTGAGCACACCGACGCAAGAGTACGCCGTAGCCTGATGGATGATATCGACTGGAACCACCGGCTGATAGGCATCAAGGGCACGCGTGGTGTTGGGAAGACCACCTTTCTCTTATCCTACGCCAAGGAAAAGTTTGGCAAAGACGACCGACAGTGTCTCTATGTCAACATGAACAACTTCTACTTTCAGGGCCATGGTATCGCCGATTTTGCAGGAGAGTTTGTCAAGCAAGGCGGCAAGGTGTTGCTCTTGGACCAGATTTTCAAGCAGCCCAACTGGAGCATGGAGCTTCGGAAGTGTTATGACAACTATCCCGACCTGAAGATTGTCTTCACAGGCTCCAGCGTCATGCGCCTGAAGACCGACTATCCGGCCATCAAGGACATCTTGAAGTTCTACTATCTCCGCGGTTTCTCCTTCCGCGAATATCTCAATCTCAGAGCCGGCACCAACTTCCGGGCCTATACCCTTGACGAGATTGTCAACAACCACGAGCATATCGCCAAGAAGATTCTCCCCGAGATAAGTCCCAAGCCGTATTTTCAGGAATACCTCCACCACGGCTTCTACCCGCTCTTCCTTGAGAACAGCAACTTCTCCGAGAATCTTCTCAAGACCATGAACATGATGATAGAGGTCGACATCCTCCTCATCAAGCAGATAGAGCTCAAATACCTCACCAAGATTAAGAAGCTTTTCTATCTCCTCGCCGTAGAGGGATTCAAGGCGCCCAACGTCAGCCAGCTGGCTCAGCAGATCAATACCAGCCGCGCCACGGTGATGAACTATATCAAATATCTCGCCGACGCACGCCTGCTCAACATCATGTACTACCCCGACATGGAATTTCCCAAGAAGCCGGCCCGCATCATGATGCACAACCCCAATCTCATGTATGCCATCTATCCCATTGAAGTGGACCGCCAAGAGCTGATGGAGACTTTCTTCGTCAACACCATGTGGAAAGACCATCTCGTCAACGAGGGGCCCAAGCCACAGACCTATATCATCGACGACAAGCGCAAGTTCAAAGTCTGCGACGCCCTGGCCACTGGCAAGTCCCGTTTCAATAAAGACACTATCTACGCCCGCTACAACACCGAGATAGGCTACGACAACCAGATACCCCTCTGGCTCTTCGGCTTCCTCTACTGAGCGGACGGGGGAATGAAAAGACAATATAAAGACAGATACATAAACATTCATAAATTCTATTTTTAAGAACAATGGCAAAAGAAAAGAAGTTCATCACTTGTGATGGTAACACCGCCGCCGCTCACGTGAGCTACATGTTCACCGAGGTGGCTGCCATTTATCCTATCACTCCGTCATCACCGATGGCAGAGCACGTTGATGAGTGGGCCGCTAAAGGCCGCAAGAATCTCTTCGGTCAGACAGTCTCTGTCCAGGAGATGGAGTCCGAGGGTGGCGCCGCCGGTGCTGTCCATGGTTCCCTTCAGGCAGGTGCTCTGACAAGCACCTATACCGCTTCTCAGGGCTTGCTCCTGATGATCCCTAACATGTACAAGATTGCCGGCGAGCTGCTGCCCTGCGTCTTCAACGTCTCAGCGCGCACACTGGCCAGCCACTCTCTCTGTATCTTCGGTGACCACCAGGACGTCATGGCATGCCGCCAGACCGGCTTCGCTATGTTCTGCTCCGGTTCCGTACAGGAGGTCATGGACCTCTCTGCTGTACCTTACCTCTCTACACTTGAGAGCTCCGTACCTTTCATCAACTTCTTCGACGGCTTCCGTACTTCTCATGAGTACCACAAGATCGAGGAGATGGATATGGAGGACATCCGCCCGCTCGTCAATCCCGAGTGGATCAAGCGTTTCCGCGACCGTGCACTCTCACCTGAGCGCCCTGTCACACGTGGTACTGCTGAGAACCCTGAGACTTTCTTCACACACCGCGAGGCCTGCAACGCCTACTACGACAAGGTGCCAGAGATCGTGGAGAAGCACTTAGCTGAGATTTCCAAGATCACGGGCCGTGAGTATCACCTCTTCAACTACTATGGTGCCAAGGATGCTGAGAACATCCTCGTCCTCATGGGTTCTGCCACAGAGCCTGCCCGCGAGGCCATCGACTACCTCACCAAGCAGGGCAAGAAGGTCGGTATGGTGGCTGTCCACCTCTATCGTCCGTTCTCTGTCGAGGCCATCCGCAAGGCTATCCCCGACACCGTGAAGCGCATCGCTGTCCTCGACCGCACCAAGGAGCCCGGCGCTGAGGGTGAGCCGCTGTATCTCGACGTGAAGAGCGCGCTCTACGACGATCCTCGCAAGCCCCTCATCGTAGGCGGACGCTATGGTCTCGGTTCTTCCGACACCACACCGGCAAAGATCATCTCTGTCTTCAACAACCTGGAGCTCCCCGAGCCCAAGAACCACTTCACAGTGGGTATCGTCGACGACGTCACCTTCACATCTCTGCCTGAGGTTGAGGAGATTCCTATGGGTGGTGACTCTCTCTTCGAGGCTAAGTTCTATGGCTTGGGCTCTGACGGTACTGTCGGTGCCAACAAGAACTCGGTACAGATCATTGGTAACAACACCAACAAGTACTGCCAGGCTTACTTCTCTTACGACTCTAAGAAGTCCGGTGGCTTCACCTGCTCTCACCTGCGTTTCGGCGACGAGCCCATCCACAGCGCTTATCAGGTGAACACGCCTAACTTCGTGGCTTGCCACGTCCAGGCTTACCTCCACATGTACGATGTCACACGTGGTCTGCGCGACAACGGCACTTTCCTGCTCAACACCATCTTCGACGGCGAGGAGCTCGTGAAGTTCATTCCTAACCACGTCAAGAAGTACTTCGCACAGCACAACATCACTGTATACTATATCAACGCCAGCAAGATAGGCCGCGAGATTGGTCTGGGCAACCGCACCAACACCATTCTGCAGTCTGCTTTCTTCCGCATCACAAAGGTTATCCCCGAGGATCTCGCCGTAGAGCAGATGAAGGCCTTCATCGTGAAGTCTTACGGTAAGAAGGGTGAGGATATCGTGAAGATGAACTACGCTGCCGTAGACCGTGGCGGCGAGTACAAGCAGCTCACTGTCGATCCCGCCTGGGCTAATCTGCCTGAGGACGACGACGAGCAGGGCGATGCACCCGCTTTCGTCAAGGAGCTTGTCCGTCCTATCAATGCACAGGCCGGCGACCTCCTCAAGGTCAGCGACTTCGTCAAGCACGACACTGTTGACGGCACCTGGAAGAATGGCACCGCTGCTTACGAGAAGCGTGGCGTCGAGGCTATGGTTCCTGTCTGGAACTCTGAGAACTGTATCCAGTGCAACAAGTGCTCATTCGTTTGTCCTCACGCTTGCATTCGTCCCTTCGTTCTCGACGAGGAGGAGGCTAAGGGCTTCGAGGCTCCCACACTGAACCTTCTGGCTCCGAAGGCCCTCAAGGGCATGAACTTCCGCATCCAGGTCTCCGTCCTCGACTGCCTCGGCTGCGGCAACTGCGCCGATGTATGCCCGGGCAAGAAGGGTGAAAAGGCCCTGAAGATGGTACCATTCAATATCGACGAGCCTGCTATGAAGCAGGAAGCACAGAACTGGGATTGGCTCGTGAAGAACGTCAAGTCTAAGCAGGATCTCGTAGACATCAAGCAGAACGCTAAGAACTCTCAGTTCGCTCAGCCGCTCTTCGAGTTCTCCGGTGCTTGCGCTGGTTGCGGTGAGACTCCTTACGTCAAGCTCATCTCTCAGCTCTTCGGTGACCGCGAGATGATTGCCAACGCTACAGGTTGCTCTTCCATCTACTCTGCTTCCATTCCTTCTACTCCTTATACCACCAACGCCAAGGGCCAGGGTCCTGCCTTCGACAACTCTCTGTTCGAGGACTTCTGCGAGTTTGGTCTCGGTATGGCATTGGCCAACAAGAAGATGAAGAGCCGCATCACTATGCTCCTCCAGCACAAAATGGAGAGCGAGCACGCTACCGACGAGTTCAAGGCTGCTGCACAGCAGTGGATTGACAACCAGAACGACGCCGACGGCTCTAAGGCTGCTGCCGCTGTTCTGAAGCCTCTCATCGCTAAGGACGCTGAGGCTGGCTGCAAGTGCTGCCAGGAGCTCCAGACCTTGGAGCACTACCTCGTGAAGCGCTCTCAGTGGATCATCGGTGGTGACGGTGCATCTTACGACATCGGCTACGGCGGTCTCGACCACGTGCTCTCTACAGGTGAGGATGTCAACATCCTCGTACTCGATACTGAGGTCTACTCCAACACCGGTGGCCAGTCTTCTAAGGCTACTCCTTTAGGCGCCATCGCTCAGTTCGCTGCCAGCGGTAAGCGTGTCAGCAAGAAGGACCTCGGCTTGATGGAGACCACCTACGGCTACATCTATGTGGCTCAGGTCGCTATGGGTGCCAACAACGAGCAGACTCTCAAGGCTATCCGCGAGGCTGAGGCTTATCCAGGCCCATCACTCGTCATCGCTTACGCTCCGTGTATCAACCACGGCATCAAGGGTAAGGAAGCCGACGGCAAGAAGCGCAGCATGAACCGCTCTCAGCACGAGGAGGCTCTGGCTGTGGAGTGTGGATACTGGCAGCTGTGGCGCTTCAACCCCGAACTCGCCAAGGAGGGCAAGAACCCGTTCCAGCTCGACTCTAAGGAGCCGCAGTGGGATAAGTTCCACGACTACCTCATGGGTGAGGTGCGCTTCGCTTCGCTGAAGAAGGTGCGCCCGACAGAGGCCGAGGAGCTCTATTCTGAGACTGAGAAGGCTGCTAAGCGCCGTTATCAGACTTATATCCGCAAGAGCCAGGAAGACTGGAGCGAGATTATCTAAATCCGTTAGCATACAATATTAAGGTTATTCCTTAATACTCTATAAAGAGAGGGCCGGTAACGACCCTCTCTTTTTTGTTTATAAAGCCTATCAGCTTGATTATAAAGCATTATAGGCATGATGCACAAAACTACGGACATGTTTGTCGAGCACAGTCAGCATGATGCGTGGCATATGCCACTGAATTCGCTGGCATTTGCCACAGATATCGTTGGCATATGCCACAGACATCACTGGCATTTGCCACAGACATCGTTGGCAACGCATGGATTTTTCTCGCCTAAAATAATAACAGCCAACATCATCCAAGCGTTTTCATCAATTCTTACATACGGATTATGCATGCTAAGAAAGCGCTAAAACATAACAAATCACATTATCACACTATCTGATGACATACAACAACCTTGATAATTCATCAGGTGTAATTGTATGTCTTGTATACATTGTCCTGACTCCCCTAAAGTGAATCTAAAAAGTTAATGGAAAATGGTCCTGGACATGCTTCCGCTCCCTATGGAACTCTGAGGAGCAACCTGTGGGATAGCCTTACGAGCAAGCTCGACGGCTATCCTGCAGGTTGCTGCTTTATTTTATGCGCCCATGCGCAATTTTACGCGAAGCGATTTTCATCATGGGCAGGTTTGACACCAAAGGTGTGGGTCAGAATGGATGGGGTAAGCCGGCGAGCTTGCTCGCATGGCTTACCCCATCCATTCTGACCCATGGCTCCATTAGGAGCGTAAACCTGTCCATGAATTTTCCTTTCCTTTACTATCAGAAAATTGAAAGTCTATAAAAGCTAATAAGAATTTCAACCCTCTTGCCTTGACCCCATAGAATTATCCGCTGCATATCTTTATATGTATATGGATAAGAAAGTGTGATAATGTGATTTGTTATATTGCCGTAAGCATCGATGCTTTTCCTTAAGAGTTACGTCAATTGACTCTTGTAAATGTTTCGGTAAACGTCTCCCCATCCTCGTCTTGTCCAGTTAACGTCATAACGTTACCATAGAATGTCACGACATAGGTATCCGAATAGGTTTCACCATCCTCTTCGCCACTTACAATTAGCGTATGTCCATCAAAAGCGTATGTAAACGAAGATGATATTGAGTAATTTCCATTATTAACCTCAATGGAACCATTCCCGTTCTTGCCAAAAGTAACCACCCAAATGCCATCATCAGCATCATCGGCTTGCCAACTTCCAAGAATTTGGGAGTAAGCAAACTCATTATCATCATCGTCATCACCACAACTGGAGAGCATAAACGTAGTGCATGCCCCTACAAGCATCAGCATCATCAAGAATAAATACTTCTTCATTGTAAACTGGTTTGATTGGTTAATATGCTACAAAAATAATATTAAATTATTTAAGCGCAAAAAGAAAACTTACCTTTTTTATTACTAAAGACAAATCTACATAAATTTCTCTCATTCTTCTTTGCCGTTTCAATAAAACATCGTATTTTTGCACGTAGAAAGGAAACAGCAAAACGGGGCTGTCCTGATTCGATCGGGATACTCATCAAATTAATCTGAAAACCGAGTTGCTTCTCTTGCCAATGGCGGGCCACATAAACTGCATCTCGCAGGTAAGCCGTAAGGCCGGTGGATTACAAAGACGGAGAGCGCTCACAACTTTTAAAGCTGGAGTTTTCATCACATCCTCAGGGCAGCCCTTTTAATTTTCTTTATGTGATTGATAAACCATCATCAATCGCAAATCACACTTTTTCAATACATTAGGATATGTTTAGCGGTATCGTAGAAGAGATGGCCACCGTCGTGGCTATAAAGAAATATGGTGAGAATATTGACTTCACCCTGACATGCTCGTTTACCAACGAGTTGAAGATAGACCAGAGCATCAGCCATAACGGTGTGTGCCTGACCGTAGTGAACATCGAGGGCGACAACTACACCGTCACAGCTATGAAGGAGACACTGGACCGCAGTAATCTCGGCCTCTTGAAAGTCGGCGACCATGTCAATGTGGAGCGCTCCATGCTGATGAACGGGCGCCTTGACGGCCATATCGTGCAGGGCCATGTCGACGAGACGGCAGAGTGCGTCAGCATGAAAGATGCTGACGGCAGCACCTATTTCACGTTCCGCTACCGCCTCGACAAGGAGATGGCCCGTCGCGGATATTTCACCGTTGACAAGGGGTCGGTGACTGTCAATGGCGTCTCTCTGACCGTCATCGCACCGACCGACAACGAGTTCACTGTCGCCATTATCCCCTACACACGACAGAACACCAACTTCAAGGACATCACCGTAGGGACAAAGGTGAACATCGAGTTTGACATCTTAGGAAAGTATATCTCCCGCCTGGCGCACTTCCAGCAGTAGACAGGAGGATTTCTGAATACCGGTGCTGCACCCCTATAAAACACCAAACATCTTTGCGGAGCCAAAGGCTCCCTCACTTTGCGCCCTTTGCGCCTTGGCGAGAGATATCATTTCAGGCAAGCGTTTCCTGCCCGTGACATTTTCTCGATAAGGCGCAAAGGGCGCAAAGTTTTTAGCATAAATGCTTCTGAAAGGACGCTAAGGAGAAGCATTCTTGCCGGTTATCCCCGCTCTCACCCCGCAGGATGCCACACCATGATATGCCATGCGGGGTTAGGGCGACCACGGAGGGACCACCCCTACAGTGTCACCGGCATAATCACAAGTCAAACCAGATGTCGGGTGGTCAGATGCAGCGTGTGGCCATCGCCCGCGCACTCGTCAACGACCCTGCCGTCATCCTCGCCGACGAGGCTACTGGTAACCTCGACACCCGCACGAGCTTCCAGATTCTCGTCCTCTTCCAGCAGTTGTACGCCCAGGGTCACACGATCATCTTCGTCACCCACAACCCCGACATTGCCAACTATTCCTCGCGCAATATCGAGATTCGGGACGGACGTGTCATCAGCGACACCTACAACAACAATATCAAGTCGGCTGCCGAGGCACTGGCTCAACTGCCGAAAAACACTGACGAATAGCCAACAGGCACAGCAATATGAACTATAGTAATCTTTTCAAAATAGCCTTGCGCGCCATTGCAGCCAACAAGATGCGCTCGTTTCTGACGGCCTTGGGCATCATCATCGGTGTGGCCTCCGTCATCACCATGCTCGCCATCGGCCAGGGCTCCAAGCGCAGCATCCAAGCCAACATCTCTCAGATGGGCTCCAATATGATCATGATTCATCCGGGCCAGGACATGCGTGGCGGCGTCAGGCAGGATGCCTCGTCGATGGAGACGCTGAAGCTCACCGACTATCAGACGCTGAAGGACGAGTGCAACTATATCAAAGGCATCAGTCCGGTGGTGACAAGTAGCGGACAGTTTATCTATGGCAACAACAATACGCAGTCGACCATCTATGGCGTGAACACCGAATACCTCGGTATCCGGCAGCTCTCCGTCAGCGACGGCGAGTGCTTCACCGACCAGGACATCAAGTCGTCGGCAAAGGTATGTATCCTCGGCCAGACTGTCGTAGACTACCTCTTCCCAAATGGTGGCGACCCGATAGGCAAGGTGGTGCGCTTCAACAGTATTCCCTTCCGCGTCGTCGGCGTGCTGAAGAAGAAAGGCTATAACTCCATGGGTATGGACCAGGACGACCTGGTGCTGGCGCCTTACACAACGGTGATGAAGCGTATCCTTGCCCAGACCTACCTCAGCGAGATACAGGCCTCGGCCATCACTGAGGGCGTGACGGAGCAGGCTGTCAACGAGATGACGCAGATTCTGCGCCGTACACATAAGCTGAAAGATGCTACCGACACCTCTGACGCTGACGACAACGACTTCAACATCCGGTCACAGGAGGAGTTGTCGACGATGATGAACTCCACGACCAACATGCTCACTATCCTTCTTGGCTGTGTGGCCGGCATCTCGCTTATCGTCGGTGGTATCGGCATCATGAACATCATGTATGTATCCGTTACAGAACGCACGAGGGAGATAGGCCTGCGCATGAGTGTCGGTGCCCGGGGCGTGGACATCCTGAACCAGTTTCTCATCGAGGCCATCCTGCTGAGCGTGACAGGCGGACTCATCGGCATCATACTCGGTGTTGCCGCCAGCTATGCCGTGAAGCTCATCGCCAACTGGCCGATATACATCGAGCTCTGGACCATCCTCATGAGCTTTGCCGTCTGCACCTTTACCGGTGTATTCTTTGGCTGGTATCCCGCTAAGAAAGCCGCCATGCTCGACCCCATAGAGGCTATCAGATACGAATAAGAGAACTAAGTTTGTAACTGAATTTACAAACATTCTCCTCAGAAGATGATGACTCACACAATTGACAGAATAGATTGTGTGAGTCATCTTTCTAATATAATGTGGTTAAACTCACGACTGACATACCACATTTCTTTGCTTGGCGGTTCCCTGGGCAACAACATGGACGATATCTATATTGAAGGCAACCTTCCCTCGTTCAGGATAGAGGAATACAAGTTGGGAAGCCTGCAGGTGAGTCTCCACGCCTCTCCCTCCCACTACATGCCCGGCGACACGGTGACCGTGAGCGGACGCGTCTCGCTGCTCAGCGGTACCCCCGTGGCGGGTGCCAGGGTGGAGGCCATGAGCATCACGGAGGCCATCGGCGACACAACCTTGACCACCGATGGCAAGGGGATGTTCACAGACCGCATCGCCATGCCACGCAGCACGGATAGACAATATATACATTTTTACCGGAGGACGTATCGCGTCACAGCCCCCAACGGTCAGCAGCGCACTGAGTCTGCATATCTGCGCCTCAGTGACAAGAAGACTTTCCTGTCCAGCGATCTGGGAAATTTCTATCAAGGAGAGGCCAAAGGCCACTGGCGCGACTCGTTGCTTGCCGTCAACTGCTCGCTCCGTGAACAACGACAAGATTACAAACAGCGAAGAAGGTCGGCCAAAACTGCTTACCGTGCCCGACATCCGTCCGGCAATCTTTGCCGACGGTCTCATCCTCCTGCAGGCCAACGCGCGGACGGTGGCCTATCGGATGGGCGGCTGGACGCTGGAAAGACAAGGCAAGGGCAAGCCCGGCTATTGCCACGGCATCGTTTATGACCAGTCGGGCGACGTGCTGATCGGAGCCGCACTGAAGACCAGCCAGGGGGCGAAAGGCGTGACGGATATCGACGGGACATTCTCCATACCCGTCAGGGGTACGGCACAGCTCACCGCCTCCTACGTCGGCTATGAGCCGACAACAGTGACCGTTACCAGTGGCCAGCCGGTCGTCATCTGCCTGAGCTACGACAGCAACCAGCTGGAGGAGGTTGTCTGTGACTCTGTGGCGTCAACGAGCAAGTTCTCTGCTCCCGTCATCAAGGGTAATGTAGAGGTGAAGTTTGAGGACAGGGACTATTCCGCTACCCGGGAGATGAGCCGACGCTCGACAAGCAAACAAGGAAGACTAGCTGAGAATGGTGCAGAGGGGTTGGCGCACGTGCGCCGCAACTTCCGTACCCTCGCCCTCTGGGCCCCCGCCACGGCGACCGACCGAGACGGCTGTGCCACGTTTCATTTCACCATGCCCGACAATGTCACCACATGGCGGCTGCAAGGCCTCGTCCACGACCGCGAGGGTGCCGTGGCCTCGCTCGACACCACGGTGCAGTCGCGGCTGACGCTGATGGTGACCGACAACCTGCCGCGCTTCCTCCGCCGGGGCGACGAGACACAGCTGCCGCTCACGGTGAACAACATGGGTGAGGGCCGACTCAAGGGGACGCTCGCCGTGCAAGTCGCTGGCAAGGGGCAGGGACTGACGGACAAGGCCTACAAGTTCAGCTTGCAGCCGTCCGCGTCGACGACCTTCACCACCCCACTCCACGTGCCTGCCGACACACTGCTGCAAGCCATCACGGTGCGTGCCACCGCCTCAGCACGCGACCACGGCGACACGATGGAGAGGACGATACCCATCGCCACCGGCAAGGAGCGCGTGCCGGAGATAAAGATGGTTAGCCGTCCCGCCGCCAAGGCCATCCGCGAGGCCTTGGGCGAGATGGACTCGGTGAGGGGCAACGACGCGCTGTCGCTGGCCGCCAAGATATACATGGCCTACAAGCTGGGCGAGCTGGGCGATGAAGACGACGATGACGAGCCGTCTAAAAGCCACGTCGCGCCCTTGGGCTCCTTGCAGCGGCTCCAGCACCATGACGGCTCCTTCACCTGGTGGCCGGGGATGCCCGCGAGCCGCATTGTCACGGTGACAGTGACGGAGATGCTGGCCCCGTTGGTGGGAAACTATCATGAAGTGGCTAATCTGCTGCGACCCACGAAGATGAAGCTGGCCGCATGGCTCGCCGAAGATGCCCGCCAGCTGGAGAAAAAAGGTGTGGCAGCATGCGACTTAGAAGAGGCCTACCATATTCTCTATGCGCTCTCGCTCATGCCCGCCCCGCTACCTGCGGAAGCAAAGGCGGCTCGGAAGACGCTGCTGGACTATGCCGAGAGTCATGGTGCTGACCTCACCATCCTCGGCAAGGCCCGTGTGGCCACAGCCTTGAGCCTCGACGGGCGGCGTGAGGCAGCACGCGGCATGATGGAGAGCCTCAAGCAGTATGCTGTCACCACCACCGACCGCGGTACGTACTTCGACACACCGAAGGCCTATTACAGCTGGCGCGACTATAAAATCCCCACGGTGACGGCGGCCATCCACGCCCTGTCGCTCATCGCTCCGGCCGACACCACCCTGCTCATGGGCATGAAACGGTGGCTGGTGGAAGAGAAGAAAACGCAGCGGTGGGACACGCCTTTAGTGACGGTCGATGCCGTCGAGGCCTTCCTCACAGGCCCCATGCCGAAAAAGGTGGCATGGCCCGTGGTGACAGGCTGGCACGAGGCCGAAGCCTCCGCCCTGGCCGACGAGAGCCGGGGCCTCAGCGTGAGCCGCACCATAGAACCTGTTGACAGCCTGCACAGCAGCCTCAGCATCGGCGACCACATGAGGGTGGTCATCAAGGTGCATGCCGACCGTGACTGTGACTTCGTGCGCGTCACCGACCACCGTCCGGCTTGCCTCATGCCCGTCAGTCAGCTTTCAGGCTACGACTGGCGGCTGGGCTGCTATGTGCGCCCAATGGACGAGCTGACCGACTATTACTTCGAAACCCTGCACAAAGGCGACTACACACTGACAACCGACTATATCCTCGACCGCCCCGGCAACTACCATGCGGGCGCCGTGAAGGTAGAGTGCGAGTATAACTCGGCCTTCATGGGCCGTTCTACACCAAATACAAGAATAGCCATCAGCGAGGATAAATTGCATTAGGTCTCCTTTTTATATATAGCACATTTTTAGACGACGAACTTTCTTTTTCAACTTTTTTCTATATCTTTGCACCAGTTCTTATTATTAATCATGCAAGGATATGAAAAATGTAAAAACTATCCTCTTTACCGCAATGGCTTCCATGATGTTAGCCTCTTGCGGTACAACGTCGACGGTGCCTATCACCGGCAGGAAGCATAACCTCCTCGTTACGGACGCTCAGGTGCTTAGCCTCAGCAACCAGCAGTATTCTGAGTTTATGAAGACTGCAAAGGTCTCTACGAATGCTACAAACACCGCTATGGTGAAGCGTGTGGGCCAGAGACTGGCCAACGCCGTAGAGACATATCTCAGAAACAATGGTATGTCCTCAGAAATTCAGAACTTCTCATGGGAGTTCAACCTTGTGCAGAATAAGGAAGCAAATGCCTTCTGTATGCCTGGTGGAAAGATCGTCGTCTATGAAGGTCTGCTGCCCATCACCCAGAATGAAGCTTCTTTGGCCATCGTCCTCGGCCACGAGATTGCCCATGCTGTAGCCAAGCACTCCGCTGAGCAGATGTCGAAGAAGATTCGCCAGCAGTATGGCACACAGATAGGCGGCGCCGTCGTCGGCACGCTCTTTGGCTCTGATGCTGCAAGCATCGGCACCGCCATCGCACAGCAGGGCTTCGACCTGGCCAATCTGAAATACAGCCGTGATGATGAGACGGAGGCTGACCACATGGGACTCATCTTCGCCGCCATGGCCGGCTACGACCCACAGGTGGCTATCTCCTTCTGGCAGCGCATGTCGGCAGCCTCAGGCAGCAGCCAGAGCGACTTCCTTAGCGACCACCCCTCTGACGCTAAACGTATTGCAGCACTGAAGCAGGAAATGCCCGAGGCGCTGAAATATTATGCTGCTTCAGGATACGCTAAACAGACAACGAAAAGTACGACCAAGAAGACAACAACAAAGAAGACTTCTACAAGAAAGAGAAGATAAAACTTTGCAGTAAAAGAAAAAGGCGGCTCCCGCACGGGAGCCGCCTTTTTATTTATCATTCAAATCCGATGGCCGGATGCCATCGGAAGAATCATCAGTTAGAAGAAGAGGTAACGATTGTCAACAACGTTGGCCTTGATGTAGAGCTCGTTCATGAAGTTGCCAGCATACTGCATAGCCTTCTGACGGAGCTTAGCCTCCTCCTGAGCCTCATTGAACTTAGACGCATTCTTTGTACGCTTCACCACCTGGAACTGGTAGACACCAGCCAGACCCTTGACAGGATGCGAAGAGAAAGCACCAGGCTTGGTGACATAAACCGCACCACTGAGCGCAGGCTCGCTGGCACCGGTAGCAGCCACAAAGACGGGAGCTGCGAAGGTAATCTGATTGACGGTGGATATAGTAGCGCCCTTAGCCTTAGCAGCACCGATGCTCTTGGCAGACTTGGCCTTTGCAATGAGCATCTCAGCCTTCTTGTCACGAATCACCTCTGCCTTGACCATCTCCCTGACCTGGGGATCGTCGAGGCTACGGTAGCCGACAGGATGTATCTTCTCGCAGATAACGAGAAGCAGGTTGTCGCCATTGTTTCCACACTCATACATAGGAGAAACCTCGCCCTCCTTGGCATCGAAGAGCCACTTCATAGCGTCGCGGGTAGAATGGATACCGGCGAGGTAATGCTGTGAAGTTGTGACATCATTAGCGGTCTCAACCTTATAGCCGTGCTTGGCAGCATTCTTCTCAATGTCAGAAGGTGTCGTGTTAGAGCTGACAAAGGAGCTGAACTTATTGAAGATGGCAGCACGAGTATCCTTGGAGTAGTCGATAGTCTTCTTGATAACGGCAGCTGTGAACTTTTCAATCATATTTTTGCGGTCAAGAACCTGAAGAATTACATTGCCCTGTGTGAGCTGGATGTTCTTCAGCTCATTGGGAGCCATGGTCTGCAAGTTGTTGAGATAGTTCTTGGTGTCGTTGTCCATAGATGTGGTGTACTCGTACTGGCGAGTTGTCATCCACTGCTCAGAACCCTCCTGACCATACTTCTTAGCAATAGTAGCAAAATCAGCACCTGCCTTCAGCGCATTGTAGATAGAGTCAGCACGCTGATGAGCCTCATCAGGAGTTGTACCGCCCACCTGGATGGCGCGGAACTTGACAGAGTCAGGAAGCTCCTGCTTAGCAATAAGTTTGATGATATTGAGGGTGTTATCAGCCTTATTCTCCACAGGACCGAAGACCTGTCCCACTGCCATAGAATCAATCTTAGCGGCGATGTCAGTCGGAAAAGCCTCCTTGCCGACGGGAATACCGACATAAGGCACTTCAGAAGTGCTCTTGCGCACAACCTCGGCAGGGTCAGCAGCAGAGGCCAGACTCTTGGCATAGCCCCGGAACTGCTTCTGAAGAGCAGCACGGTCAGCAGCAGAAGCCTTAATCTGCACATCGACATACTTGATGTCGCGACTCTCCACGAACTGCTGGAAGCGAGGCTTCATCTCGTCGTACTTAGCCTTGAGGTCGCTGTCGGTAATCTTCACCTTAGCATCCTGCACAGAGGAGTAAGGATAAGAAGCCAGCTGAATCTGGCTCTCCTCACTCTCCTCCTTGTAGGCTTGCTTAGCCTCGATAGGATTGGAAAGGAAGCAATGAGCCAAGAGGCCATTGTATTTCTGAATAAGGAGTTGCTGACGAAGGCTCTTCTCTATGTAGTTCCAATATTTGTAGATAGCCTCATACTGATCAGCAGCCTGAGGATTGGAAGTCTTGATCTGGTTGTACTGAGCCAAGAACTGCTTGAGCTGGTTGGCATCGAAGCGGCCTGTCTGACGGTTAACAAACGGAGTAGAAAGAAGCATCTGGTTGGTGCCCTGGTTGAGGACGTTCTGCATCTCGCCGTCAGTGACGGTAAGGCCAAGCTTTTCGCACTCGTGCTCGATAATCTTGTACTGAACATAGTTCTGCCATACCTGATCACGGAGCTGGTTGAGCTGATCATCACTGAGATTGTCCTGACCCATGACCTTCATGGCGTCCTGCGCCTCGTCAACAAGACGTGCGAACTCGTCGTAATTAATTTTTTCACCTAAAACTTCACCGATCATCTGGCGCTGGTTATTGCGCGAGGATTCGCAAGAGCGGAATGCCTCTTCAGCGATGAAGGCAAAAAGACCGAGACCGATGATAATTATCAAGGTGACGCCTCGGCTTCTAATTTTTCCTAATGCTGCCATTTTTCGTTTTTATGTTTTTATTTTATCTTCTAAGCAAATTTGCCCGCAAATTTACGAATTATTCAACAATTACCCATATTTTTCAGGGAGAAAATACGCTTAATCTTTATTTTCAACAGAAAGCCTTACAAGTTCTATCTTGGTAGCCGTAGACTTCAATATCTTGAAACTAAATTTTCCTATCGTTATCACCTCGTTGAGCTTAGGGAAGCTTTGGTATTCGTAAAGGATGAAACCACTGATGGTCATATACTCGTCACTCTCAGGCAGGTCGAGGCCGAACATGTCGTTAACCTTGTCTATCTCCATTCTGCCAGACAAGATAAAGCTGCCGTCAGTGAGCTTCTTTGCGATAAGGTTATTGCTGTCGTGCTCATCTTGAATGTCGCCAAAGATTTCCTCAACGATATCCTCAAGCGAAACGAGCCCGCTCGTACCACCGAACTCGTCGACGACGACGCCTAAGCTTTTCTTCTGTTGCAGGAAGATACGCATGAGTTTCTGAGCCTGCATCGTTTCGGGAACAAACGGCATCTTGCGGATGGCGTCCTGCCAGCGGTCCGGCTTGCGGAACATCTCCTGACTGTGGATATAGCCAACGATATGGTCGATGTCACCTTTGAAAACGACAATTTTGGAGTTGCCGCTCTCGATGAACTTCTGCATAAGCTCCTCAGTGGAACAGTCGTCCATGTCAACGGCATTGATTTCCGTACGCGGAATCATACAGTCGCGGACCTTAATATCTGGGAAGTCGAGGGCATTTTGGAAAATCTTCACCTCGTCGCCGACATTCTGCTCCTTAGGGGTGTTCTCGATGGATGATTGGACGAGGTAGTCGAGGTCCACCTTGGTAAAGCTGTCCTCAGATTCTTCCTTGTCTATCTTGATGCCTCCCATACGCAACATGATGCGCGACAAGAATGTAGACAACTTACTGATAGGCCACAAGACAACATAGAAGACCGCCGCCATGGGGGCGAAAAACGACAAAAGCTTGTTGGGACTTGACTTAAAGAACGTCTTTGGCAGGAACTCTCCAGTAAAGAGCATGACAAGCGTGGAGAGAATGGTGTCGAAAGTGACCCTTGCCCCCGGCGGCATGCCTGCAAAGAGAGTAGAATCGAAAATCCGCGCAAAAAGAATACCATAGACGACAAGCACGATATTGTTGCCTACCAACATTGTGGAGACGAAACCATTGGGATGTCGATAAAAGAAGCTGATAAGTTTCTGTGAAAGGCCGTTCTTCTCCTTATCCATCTCAGCAAGCATGCGGTTGCTCGAGACGAAGGCTATCTCCATGCCGGAGAAGAAGGCACTCAGCACCATAGTGATGAGAATTTCTATGATAGACGATATTTCAACTTGTTGCACAATGCTATTTGATGTTTTCTTTAGATTGACTGTCCACCCTGCTGCAGTCTTGAATAATTCTCTGTGAGGTAAATGTGGCTATTGCGAGACATTACGCTGCGGCAACGCCTTAGAGCGCTGGTGGAGTGCCGAACTGTCTTGGACAGCTTGAGCAGCATCAGAACCCGAGGTTGAGCCACCATCGAAATCCTCACTTTGGAAAGAGCCCTTGGTATTAGTGACAATATAATGAGTCATGTGCTCGTCAGAACGGAAATAGGAGCCTTGCAACGTGCGCTCAGGAGTTACTAAACGGGAGAACACGTATGAATACAGCTCATGCTTAGACTCGTCCCAAAAAAGCTGCTCTGAAGCGAAACGCAGGCCATCCTTGGTGAGGATGCGCACACGCGAACGCAACTCCCAAAGGTGCTGCTGATCGAAGTAATAAGCAGTGTCGCACTGGATATAAGCCTGAACATGGAACTTCTCGTCAAACTGCTCAAGAAAGAGCCCCTTGTCGAAGATCCAACGGGAGGGATGACGGTTCTGGTTCACTTCCCAACGTTCGGTGACAATGCGGTATTTAATGACACCGGAATCGGAGACAAGGGTATTAACACCATACGACGTCATCACGGCCACAGAATCGCGGTCGTGAATGGCGGGTGCTGTGTGCTCCACTGACTCCTGACAGGATGTGATGACACCAACCAACGCAATGAATATGATGAGAAGGTTCTTTCGCATTGACCGACTTTCTAATCAAACGATTATTCTACCTTCCACTTTGCGAACCAACGCTCATTGAAGGTCAGGCCTATATTAATGCGGAATGTATTGTCGGTAATAAAGTTCTTTGCCGACTGCCGAACCCATTGCCCACTGATATTGAGTATAGAGCGGTTGTTCCAAGAGTTCATGATTGGAATACCGAAACCAATGCTGGCGCTAAGTTCTTTCGGACCATCCTGACCATTAATATAATAATAAGGTGTAGCATAAGAGATACCGGCACGATATCTCACTCTGTTGACAAAATGACGGCTCGACTGGTTGGGTGTATATTCCAAGCCCGCGCTCACCTTGTGGCGGTCTTTGAAGAGTCCTGAGCGCAAAGCAAAAGACGGAGTGCCATTCTCTACGGAATAAGCAGGCTCATCTACTTCAGCCCATTTCTGCAAAGAATAGTCAACGCCTACCTTCAACTTATTGGAATGCAGATAGGCAAGTCCTACTGACAATGACGTTGGTATTTCAAACTTTAGCGAGGGGCTACCGGCACCAGGATAAGAAGTTGTATCAGCCACACCACTCTGTGTATCAGAGGTGATCATCGTCAGAGTGGGCTTGCCACCAATCTTATGGCCAGGAGTATAGACCACACCTAAAGAGACTGCATCCTTTTTCGACACATTGAAGCTGTACTGCGCACCAAAGTCAAGCTTATAGCTTCTCACATCAGCAGTATAATATTTGGAAATCGTATTGGCAGAAGAAATGCTGTAACTGTTGATGATGGAACGGTTCATGCTGCCATACAGATAAGCGCCATTGACACCGATGGAGAGACCTTTAAACGGAGACCAACCTAAGCCGAGATAGATCTCGTGAAGGCCACCACTACCATCATAGCTGTTGTAGGAGACGGTTCCCCGAGAGTCGTTGAGCGTTTCCGAAGAGGAATAGGAATAACCCACATTGGTGAAGGGAAGCAAACCAAAACTGACGCCTAAATGCTTGAAAGCTCTGAATCCGGCCACGACATACTCGAAGTCGGCATTCTTCGCATTCTTACTAACGCCGTTCTCCTTAAACTTAGATATCTGCCCCGACAAGCCGACATCGAAGATGAACGACAGGCTGTCAAGGGCTGAATAAGACGCCGGATTCAGGCTGTTGACCTGGTTGTGCTCATGAAAAGCGACACCTACGCCGTTCATGCCTCTGTTGAATCCCGTAGACTGGTCGGAGAGCATGCCAAGGCCAAACTGGCTATACGGTGAGTTTGTCCCGCTCTGTGCCATCGCTGTGGCAAAAGGAGACAGCAGCATGATGACTGCCAATGTATGAAACTTCATCTTCAAAATATTCCTTTTGTGTGACAAATTTCTCTCAATGTTGAAAATCAAGTGCAAAAGTATTGAAAAAAAACGATAAAACGAACGATAAGTCAAAATAATAAGGTATTTTTGCACTGTGAAAATTTACATACGATACTTAACAAGCATTTTAGTAGCCATAGCCGCCTTTCTTCCCGAAACGGTCAAAGCTCAGATACAAGCTGTCGGAACGCACCCACAGCCCACTGCCACAGCCACACAGAACGATGCGCTCGCGGCGATGGACAGTGTAGAGATAAGCCTCCTGACATGCTCACCGGGCGAACAGATTTGGAGCCTCTATGGCCACACAGCCATACGGTTTGTAGACAAGCTACATCAGACAGATTTAGCTATCAACTACGGTCTTTTCGACTACAGCCAAAAGTATTTCTACCTTAGGTTTACCTTTGGACGCACTGACTACCAAATGGGTATCGAGCCTATGGACTTGTTTCTCGAAGAGTATACAGACAGCGGGCGGGGAGTCATACAACAAACGCTCAATCTGTCGAGAGAGGAGAAAATGGCTATAGCACAAGCGCTGTCAGAGAACTATACGCCAATCAACCGCGTTTACCGATATAACTATTTCTACGACAACTGCACGACACGAGCACGCGACATTATCACCAATCACCTCAATGGTAAAGTTGAATATGTCGTCAATGCCAAGGTCTCACCGACATGGCGACAGCTCGTCCACCAATGGAACGATGGTCATCCATGGATGAAGTTCGGCTGTGACCTGCTACTCGGTGTCGGCGCTGATAGAAAGACGGACTTCGCACAGCAGCAGTTTATTCCCGACACGCTTCGCAAAGATTTCGACAAAGCTTTAGTCGTAGAGCCCTCCGGCCACAAGCATAAGCTCGTGGCCTCAACGGACTATATATTACGGCCAGACCCTTCACGTGTGAAGGCTTCCAATAATATTTGGGATACAGTGACACCGCGTGTATTCTTTGCGCTGTTGTTTGTCATCACACTCGCCATCTCAGCTATCGACTACAGACGCAAGAAAACAACATGGCTGTTCGATACTGTCTTGCTGACGTTAAATGGTTTGGCAGGTATTATTCTCTTTGCAATGATTTTTTCCTACCATCCTACCGTAAGGATCAACCTACAGATTCTACTGCTCAATCCGCTGTCACTGTGCTTTGTCTACAGCGTCACACGCAGTTCCATGAAGACACGCTTCAGTAAATATTGGAATATACTCATGGCATGCACGATATTGTTTGCCATAGGCGGTATTTTTCAAGATTATGCCGAAGGAATGTACTTGTTGGCATGCTCTTTGTTCATAAGGTTCGCAGTCAACCGTACGTTATACTACAACAAGCAGAAAGGCAAATAGAACGACATGCGATATTTAGCTCTCTTATTGGCAGCACTAACATCAGCAGAGATGCAGGCTTACGAGCTTGCACCCCGGCTTGTTGTCAATGTGACGATAGACCAGCTTCGTTCCGACTATGTTGAAGCCTTCAGCAATTTCTACTCTCAATATGGTTTCTGCCGCCTTTTAGACAAGGGACGCATCTATGACGCAGCCTCCTACAGTTTTTATCCGATAGATCGCGCATCAGCAACGGCCTCCATTGCCACGGGGACAACACCTTATTATAATGGTATCGTAGGCAACAGTTGGCTGGACCGCACGACCTTGCAACCTATAGGTTGTGTCGACGACGGAAAAGGCAGCTACACTGCTGACAGACTGCGTACAAGTACTATCGGCGACGAGCTAAAGCTCAACTCCAACGGTAAGGCACTCGTCTATTCCTTTGCCGCCGACCGTGAGTCCGCCATACTTCTAGCCGGTCATGCCGCTGACGGCGCTTTCTGGATAGAAGATGGCAACAGATGGACAACATCACCCTATTATTGCAAGTCTCTGCCCAAATGGGCAAGGGATTACAATGATAATTTTGAAGACTTCGAGAAGAAGAAGAAACTCTACCAAGTCAACGACAACGTTGTAGACATGGCACTACAAGCCATGAACGCCACTGATTTGGGCAAAGATGATGTGACAGACATCATCAATGTCGTATTGTCTGCCAAAAAGTCAGATAACAAGCCTGGCACTAAGTGGCACGACGACATGGAAGCCGTCTACCACGAGTTGGACTATACCCTGGGACGTTTCGTGGATGCCGTGGAGAGACGCATGGGGCTGTCGCAAGTTCTCTTTGTCGTCACATCGACAGGATACAGCGAGGAGCCAGAAAATGATGTCGCAAAGTTCCGCATCCCTACCGGAACTTTCTACATCAACCGCACCGCCAGCCTTCTCAACATGTATCTCGGTGCTATCTATGGCTCCGGACGCTATGTCGAACAGGAATACAACAATGAGATCTATCTCAACCACCGGCTGATAGAGCAGAAGCGCATCACCATGCAGGAGCTCCTCAAACGTTGTCAGGAGTTTCTGTTGCAGAATGCCGGTGTCGCCGATGTATTCACCAGCGACCGATTGATGTCTGGCAACAACGACATTCTCAAAATACGTGCAGGACACAATCCAAGTCTCAGTGGAGATATCATCATCAATGTGGCACCCGGCTGGCGACTTCTCAATGAAGACACCGGACAGACCTTCTTCAGCCGCGCTTCCGTTGTGCCCTTTCCTATCATATTCTTTGGCACAGGCATCCAGCATGAGCGGGTGTCGACACCCGTTACCGTCGAGCAGATTGCGCCGACGATAGCAAAGGCAATACGCATAAGGGCACCAAACGCCTGCCAGGAAGCACCTCTTTTTTGAGAAAGAGAGCCGTCTGATGAGCAAAAAGATGTGATAACATGCTTATCGGCAATAAGTTTTTAGTAATTTTGCACCTATTAAGAATAAACAAAACTCAGATATGAACTTCAACAAGTTTTTGAAATCAATCTTCGGCGACAAGTCGAAGCGTGATATGCGCCTCATCCAGCCCCTTGTGGAAAAGGTCAAAGAGGCTTACCCCGACATTGCCAAACTTTCTAATGATGAACTCCGTGCCAAGAGCAAGGAGATACAGAAATATGTCCAGGATGCTGCCAAGCCTTACAAGGAGAAGATGGCAGAGCTTCGCGCCAAGATTGAGGACACCCCTATCGACGAGCGTGAACCTATCTTCAACGAGATAGATAAGCAAGACAAAGAGATGCTCGACGCCCTGGAGAAGGCACTCAACGACGTCATGCCCGTGGCTTTCAGCATCGTTAAGGACACAGCCCGCCGTTTCAGCGAGAATGCGGAGACGGTGGTGACGGCTACCGACTTTGACCGCGAGCTCGCTGCTAACCCCAAGAATGACTTCATCACCATTGATGGCGACAAAGCCATCTATCACAATGAGTGGACAGCTGGCGGTAACAAGATAAAGTGGGACATGGTCCACTACGACGTTCAGCTCTTTGGCGGTATCGCCCTGCACCAGGGCAAGATCGCCGAGATGGCAACCGGTGAGGGTAAAACGCTCGTAGGTACGCTCCCTGTCTTCCTTAACGCACTGACAGGCAATGGTGTACACATGGTCACCGTCAATGACTATCTGGCTAAGCGTGACTCAGAATGGATGGGTCCTCTCTATGAGTTCCACGGACTTTCAGTGGACTGCATCGACAAGCACCAGCCTAACTCTCCAGAGCGACGCAAGGCTTATCAGGCAGATATCACCTTCGGTACAAACAACGAATTCGGCTTCGATTACCTTCGTGACAACATGGCGCTCTCACCTGAAGACCTTGTGCAGCGTCGCCATAACTTCGCCATAGTCGATGAGGTCGACTCCGTCCTCATTGATGACGCACGTACCCCGCTTATCATCTCTGGCCCTGTACCAAAGGGTGAGAACCAAATGTACGAGGAGTACCAGCCGTTGGTGGAACGTCTCTACGACGTACAACGTAAGCAGGCCACAGAACTGCTTGCCGATGCACGTCAGAAGATAAGCGCCGCCCACCAGGAGACAGACAAGAACAAAGCTCAGCAACTCCTTGACGAAGGCTTCCTCAGTCTCTTCCGGTCCTACAAAGCCCTGCCAAAGAACAAGGCGCTCATCAAATACCTGTCAGAAGAGGGTATCAAGAGTGGACTCCAGAAGACAGAGGAGATCTACATGGAGAACAACAACCGCCGTATGCCGGAGGCTGTAGAACCTCTCTACTTTGTTGTAGATGAGAAGCTGAACTCCGCAGACCTTACCGACAAAGGTGCTGACTGGCTTGCCAACCAAGTCAACGACAAGGGTCTCTTCGTGCTTCCAGACATTGCCTCACAGCTTTCCGCTTTGGAGAATGAGAAAGACCTCACCGACCAGCAGCGGTTAGACAAGAAAGACGACCTGCTCAACAAATATGCTGTGCAGAGCGACCGTGTACATACGATTCAGCAGTTGCTGAAAGCCTATACCATGTTCAATAAGGACGATGAATATGTCGTCATGGACGGTGAGGTGAAGATTGTTGATGAGCAGACCGGACGTATCATGGAAGGCCGCCGCTGGAGCGACGGTCTGCACCAGGCCATTGAGGCCAAGGAGCATGTCAAGGTTGAGGCCGCCACACAGACTTTCGCCACCATCACACTGCAGAACTACTTCCGCATGTATCATAAGCTCGCCGGTATGACCGGTACAGCTTCTACAGAGGCTGGTGAGTTCTGGGATATCTACAAGCTTGATGTCGTCGAGATACCTACCAATAAGCCCGTCATCCGTAAGGACCTGGATGACCGTGTCTATAAGACAGCCCGCGAGAAATACGCTGCTGTCATAGAAGAAGTTGAAGAGATGCGCGTACAAGGTCGTCCATGCCTTGTCGGTACCACCTCTGTGGAAATCAGTGAGCTTCTCTCACGTATGCTCACCATGCGCAAGATTCCTCACCATGTGCTTAACGCCAAGCTCCACCAGAAAGAGGCTCAGATCGTCGCCGAAGCTGGTAAGAGCACCATGGGACAGGTCTATATCTGTTCCGATGGCAAGGCCTTCACAGACAGACCATCCGCTGTCCGCTATCAGGATGCTCTGATAAAAGCCGCTACAGAAGGCAAGAAAGGCTCTGATGCCGACCTTGTAGGCAAGACAGCCGACAGCATTCTCCATACTGAGCAGCGACTGCTCGGTGCCGTCACCATTGCCACCAATATGGCTGGTCGTGGTACCGATATCAAGCTGACACCGGAAGTTAAGCAAGCTGGTGGACTCGCTATCATAGGTACGACGCGTCACGAGAGCCGTCGTGTTGACCGTCAGTTGCGTGGTCGTGCCGGACGTCAGGGCGACCCGGGCTCTTCTGTCTTCTACGTCTCTTTGGAAGACGACCTCATGCGCAAGTTTGGCTCCGAGCGTATCGCAAAAGTCATGGACCGTCTGGGCTTTGAGGACGGAGAGCGTATTGAGAGCCCGATGATTTCCAAGAGCATTGAGCGCGCACAAAAGAAGGTTGAGGAAAACAACTTCGGTATCCGTAAGAACCTTCTGGAGTATGATGACGTGATGAACAAGCAGCGTACCGTCATCTACGAGAAGCGTCGTCATGCACTGATGGGTGAGCGTATCGGCATGGACATCTCCAATATCATCTGGGACCGCGTTGTCAACATCATCGAGAGCAACAACTACGATGGTATCAAAGAGCAGTTCTTCGAGATTCTGTCCATGGAGGTGCCTTTCACAGAAGAAGAGTTCGAGAATGGTGACCGCGGAGAACTTGAAGAGCGCGCCTTCCAGGATGCCATGGCAGCCTTTAAGCGCAAGACAGACCGTATCCAGAGCGATGCTTTCCCCGTCATCAAGAATGTCTATGAGAATCAGGGAAATATCTATCAGTTCATTCTCATCCCCATCACAGACGGCCGCAATGTGGTACAGCTTCGCGTTAACCTCAAGGAGGCTTACGAGACAGAAGCAAAGAATATCGTCAAGGAGTTTGAGAAGTTCGTCGTCCTCCATATCATCGATGACGACTGGAAAGAGAACCTCCGCCAGCTCGACGAGCTCCGTCATAGCGTTCAGAATGCATCCTATGAGCAGAAGGATCCGCTCCTTGTCTTCAAACTTGAGAGTGCCAAGCTGTGGGATCAGATGATCAACGATATGAACAACCGCATCGCCAGCTTCCTGATGCGTGGTCAGATTCCAATCCAGCAGCCCGATGCCCCTGTTCAGGAGGCTAAAGCCGTAGAGCACCAGCAGCGATACAATGAGCAGAAAGTGAACATTGACGAAGTTGAGGAAGCACAGCGTCGTGCCGCCGCACAAGATACCCGCGAAGGAGAGGGACAGCCACAGCACCAGCCTATCATCCGCGAGAAAATGCCTCGGCCCAACGATCCCTGCCCTTGCGGAAGTGGCAAGAAGTTTAAGAACTGCCACGGACGCGGACTGAGATAAAGGTAAATAATAAAAAGGTAATACGGTAAAAAGGGTAAAAGCAAGAACTTTACGACTTGCTTTTACCCTTTTGCTTTTTCGTCTTTATAATTATTATCCTATTTACCCTTTTACCTTTCTTTATATCATTCCCATTAGAGGCTGTAAGAAAAGCCTATGGAGACAAACTCCTTAAACATCCAATAGCCATTATCTTTATCACGGGTGCGGCCATCATCAAAGCGGGGATAGAGATAAAGCTGAGTGGCAAGGTATTTATTGAACTGGAAAGAGAACGTATTCTCCCATTCCGCTTCCATTCTGTCATAGGCAGTATAGCCATAGAGACGTGTCTTCCAAGTGATGTTATCAGCAAACTTCCATGCCAAGTCCACCGTGACCTGCGAACCATAGTCATTAAGTGCATGGTGACCACTCTCGATACCATTCTGCGTGGCAAGGCTCAGACGTCCGACATATTTAAAGTTGTAGGCCAATGGTGCCAAGTGCACACTACCCTTTAGTCTGCCTTTCAGACAGTCCACACTATAGTCCATACCTAACGAGAGGTTAAGATTGAAAGGAGAGCAGAAATCAGACTGCACGGTCCGGCTGTTAGAAGCGTAGTGGCGTGCCCATTGTGTCTGCGCCACAAGCTGAAAAGTATAATACCAGCGCTTGGTAGCCTGGAGGCCCAGTTTCCCGGTATAACGTAGCAGATCTTCAGTAGGTTTGGCTTTGTGAATGCTGTCACTCTTTGTGGTCTGCATACCCAATTTCATCTCCAGTTTATTATCCCACTTCACCTTTTGCTTATTGTTATAGTTAGCCGTCAAAGTCACCGAACCCATCATAGAATAGTTGCTTTCGCCACCTTGATACCAGTTGTCAGTGAGATAGTTCTGTAGAAACTGCAGATAATAATCCCCTCCTATCGTCCAGAAATTCGGCTTAAAGACGACCAAATCCACAGGAATGGCCTCCGGGTCCTTCGGCAGTGTCTTCTCCACAGATATAGATGGGTTCTCAGTAACTGTACGAGGCACTACGACAGGGCCAAGCTTATCAAGTCTGCTTTCGGTATTTACGACAAGATCCGGATGGCTAAGATATAGTTTCAGCAAGTCCTCGTCAATAGGTTTCAGTTCTCTGTCAAGAGAAAAAGCACGGTTGGCAACACCATGATAGAATGTAAAAGGCAGAAAGAGAGGTGCCACGTCGATATCTCTCAGCTGCGGTGCCTTGACACTGTCTGCATAGAGAGAGTCACGAAAGGAAGACAGCCGGTCAAGGTAACGCTTATGGATTTTCATCTCCGGCATTCTCCCATCACGATGTTGATGGAAGTGCGACTGTGTCACGGCAGCAGAAGCTGATGAGACATGGATGAAAAGAAGACCGGCCAATAAGATGACATTGGTAAACATGATTTTATGCTCTTTTGCCAAAATGTGATAATATTATTTGCAAAGGTAGCAAATCAATAAGAAAATACCAAAATGATTTGTTGTGTATCTCACAAAATAGCCGTATCTTTGCAACAAATTTTTATAATCAATTTAATCTTCACTGATTGTGGCAGAGACAAAGTACATTTTCGTCACCGGCGGCGTGGTTTCCTCGCTTGGTAAGGGAATCATCTCCTCGTCGATAGGTAAGCTTCTCCAGGCAAGAGGCTACAACATCACCATTCAAAAGTTTGACCCGTACATCAATATCGACCCAGGCACGCTCAACCCCTACGAGCATGGCGAATGCTACGTCACCGTCGACGGTATGGAGACCGACCTCGACCTTGGCCACTACGAGCGCTTCACCGATATCAAGACCACCAAGGCCAACTCTATGACAACAGGCCGCATCTACAAATCTGTCATCGACAAAGAGCGCCGCGGCGACTATCTGGGCAAGACCATACAGGTTGTGCCTCATATCACAGACGAGATAAAGCGTAACATCAAGCTACTCGGAAAGAAATATCATTATGATTTCGTCATCACTGAGATAGGCGGTACTATCGGTGATATCGAGAGTGCTCCGTTCTTGGAGGCTATCCGCCAGCTAAAATGGGAGCTCGGAAAGAATGCTGTAAACATTCACCTCACCTACATTCCTTATCTTCGCGCTGCGGGCGAGCTGAAGACGAAGCCCACCCAGCACAGTGTCAAAGAGCTGCAGAGCGTTGGTATCCAGCCCGACATCCTTGTCCTGAGAACCGAGAAGCATCTTGAAGACGGCATCCGCAAGAAAGTAGCTGCTTTCTGTAACGTAGACTTCGACTGTGTCGTACAGAGCGAAGACCTGCCCAGCATCTACGAGGTTCCTGTGAACATGCAGAGCCAAGGCCTCGACGCTGCTATCCTCAGAAAGGTCGGCGAGCCAGTAGGACCAACACCGGCTCTCGGACCATGGAGGGCCTTCCTGGAGCGCATGAAGAATGCGACGGAAGAAGTTCACATCGGCCTTGTAGGCAAGTATGACCTGCAGGACGCTTACAAGAGCATACGCGAGAGCCTTTATCAGGCCGGCACCTACAACGACCACAAGACAAAGCTGACTTTCATCAACTCTGAGTATCTCACGGAGGACAACGTTGCCGAGAAACTGAAAGGACAGGATGGTATTGTCATCTGCCCGGGATTCGGCCAGCGCGGCATCGAGGGTAAGGTCATTGCAGCCAAATACTGCCGCACCCACGACATCCCTACTTTTGGAATCTGCCTCGGCATGCAGATGATGGTGATAGAGTTTGCACGCAACGTCCTCAACTACAAAGACGCTAACAGCCGTGAGATGGATGAGAAGACTCCACACAATGTCATCGACATCATGGAAGAGCAGAAGAACATCACCAACATGGGTGGCACGATGCGTTTAGGTGCTTACGAGTGCGACCTGAAGCAGGGCTCACGCGTCTTCAATATCTATAAGAAAGAACATATCCAGGAGCGTCACCGTCACCGCTATGAGTTCAACAACGATTACGAAAAGGAGTTTGAGCGCAACGGCATGATGTGCGTAGGCCGCAACCCAGAGTCCGACCTCGTCGAGATTGTAGAGATTCCATCTTTGAAATGGTATATCGGCACGCAGTTCCACCCCGAATACCAATCCACGGTGCTGCATCCCCATCCGCTCTTTGTAGACTTTGTCAAGACTGCAATAGAAAATCAGAAGAAATAATATCTCTCCACAAAGAAGAGATCAAGAAAAAACTATCAGATAACGAAATAATAAGATTACCGCCATAGCACCCATAATTTCATCTCCAATTGGAGAAGGAATTATGGGTCAAGATTTAATAACATGGACAAGAATTCAATAATAGGCTTTATACTCATCGCTGCTGTCCTTATCGGATTCAGCATCTATTCGCAGCCTTCTAAAGAGGAGCAGCGCGCTGCCTTCGTAAAAGACTCCTTAGAGCAAGTCGCCAGAGCTAAAGCTGAGAAGGCTGCACAGACAGCAGCTTTCAAGAAGCAACAAGCCGCCAAGCTGAAAGTCGCTCAAGACACCACAGCTCTCTTCCACAAAGCCCTTACCGGCACTGCACAGAACATCGTACTACAGAACAGCAAGCTCGCGCTGACTTTCAACACCAAAGGCGCTGTAGTGACGAAGGCTTATGTGAAAAACGAGAAGGGCTCGAAGAGATATATCGGCCACGACATTGCTGACAAGAGTGGCAAGCATGACGATATCCACGGCGTAACACTCTTCAACGGGAAGGAACAATCTCTGAACTATACGCTCGTCGCCAAAGAGATGAACATCAACAGCGCCGACCTCTATTTCACACCTTCCAATGTTACTGACTCCACCGTGACCTTTACCGCTGAGGCTGGACAGGGTAAGAATCTCGTACTCACATACAAGTTAGGTAAAGACTACATGCTCCACATGAGTCTGAAAGCAACCGGTATGGCTGGACTCTTCGACCCCAACAGTTCTAAGCTCAACATCAACTGGCACGAGATGGTGCGCGAGCAAGAGAGAGGCTTCACCTTTGAGAACAGATACGCGCGCCTCGACTGGAAGAACACCGATGGCGGCACCGACTACCTCAGTGAGAGTGCCAACAAGCAGAAGACTACTGAGGAAGCCATGGACTGGGTAGCCTACAAGAACCAGTTCTTCTCTTCCGTCATCATTGCTAAGGATGGCTTCGACAAAGGCGCTAATCTGGAAAGCACGGTCTACGACAAGAAGGCACAGGAGAACAGGGCCAAGAGATACCTCAAGGACTTCAAGGCCAACATGAAGACGGCCTTCGACCCCACCGGGGCCAAGCCGACAGAGTTGGAATTCTACTATGGTCCCAACGACTTCTATATCCTTAAGAACGTAGAGAAAGAGAGCTCTTTCAACAAAGATCTTGACATGGAGCGCATCGTCTACCTGGGATGGCCGCTCTTCCGCATCATCAACCGATGGTTCCTCATGCCCGTCTTCACATGGCTCACATCCTGGGGCTTCAATATGGGTATCGTGCTCATTCTCATCACGCTGCTTCTGAAAGCCATCACCTACCCGATGGTGAAGAAGAGCTATATGTCGTCGGCTAAGATGCGCGTGTTGAAACCGAAACTTGAGGAAGCCACCAAACAGTATGACAAGCCAGAAGATGCCATGCAGAAACAGCAGGCCATGATGGCTGAATACTCCAAATACGGGGTCTCACCGCTCAGCGGCTGTCTGCCTATGCTCATACAGATGCCTATCTGGGTGGCTATGTTCAACTTTGTGCCTAACGCTATCCAGCTCCGCGGACAGAGTTTCCTCTGGATGCACGACCTCTCCACCTACGACCCGCTGGCTGAGTGGAGCACAAATATCTTCCTCATCGGCGACCATCTGTCATTGACGTGCATTCTCTTCTGCGCTGCACAGATTATCTACACATGGTTTACCATGCAACTGCAGAAAGACCAGATGGTAGGACAGCAGGCTGAGCAGATGAAGATGATGCAGTGGATGATGTACATCATGCCGCTGATGTTCTTCTTCATCTTCAACGACTATTCAGCAGGTCTTAACTTCTACTATTTCATCTCGCTGCTCTTCTCTGCCATCATCATGTTTGTCCTCCGCAAGACAACAGACGACGAGAAGCTCCTTGCCATTCTGGAGAAACGCTATCACGAGAATAAAGACAACCCCAAGAAGATGAGCGGTCTCGCTGCGCGTATGCAGGCACTGCAGCAAATGCAGCAACAGCAGATGGAGATGCAGAAGAAGAATAAGAAATAAGCTGGCAGGCCGCTATAGCGGCGTAAACAAAGTTTTTATATGAACAAAGCAATAGCTATGCTGCTCGGCGCCATGCTCCTTGGCGCCCCCCATGCAGAGGCACAAACCATGATTGGTAAAAATAATATTACGTTGACGTCAGACCTCATGACCCCAGAGGCTCTCTGGGCCATGGGACGCATTGGCACTACAGCAGCCTCGCCTGACGGCAAGCAAGTCGTCTATCAGGTCAGTTACTACAGCGTAAAGGAGAACAAAAGCCACACTGTGCTCTATATCCAGAGTACAAAGGTGAACAAAAAAGGTGTGGAGAAGCCCGTACTGCTCACCACCGACGCCAAGAGCGAGAGCGACCCGGCATGGATAGAAAACGGTAAAAAGATAGCCTTCCTCCGTGACGGACAACTGTGGAAGATGAATCCCGACGGCTCTGCACGCACCAAGCTCACCGACTCGAAGATAGACATCGAGGGCTTCAAGTTCTCTCCCGACGGCAGCAAAGTCATCCTCATCAAGAGTCTGCCCTACCACGAGTCCATCAAGGAGAATCCCTCTGACCTGCCCAAGGCTACAGGACGTCTCATCACTGACCTCAACTATCGTCATTGGGACCACTACGTAGAGACAGTAGCCCATCCTTTTGTAGCAGATGTCAATAGCGACAAGATCGGTGAAGGGACAGACATTCTCAATGGTGAGCCATACGAATGCCCAATGGCTCCGTTTGGCGGCATCGAGCAGCTCAACTGGAGCGTAGACTCCAAAGCCATCGCCTATACTTGCCGTAAGAAAGTGGGGGTAGACTATGCCATCTCCACCGATGCGGACATCTATCTCTATGATGTGGCGAGTGGGAAAACACGCAACCTCTGCAAGCCGGAAGGCTATAAAGAGCCGAAGATAGACCCGACAAAGAGCATGCGCAACCAGGCTGTCAACCATCAGAGTGGCGACATGCAGGTCGGATACGATGTCAACCCGGCATTCTCACCCGATGGGCAGTATCTGGCATGGCAAAGCATGAAGCACGACGGCTATGAGAGTGACCGCAACAGACTCTGCGTCTTGAACCTCAAAACCGGTGAGAAGAAATATGTCACCGAGAAGTTTGACTCCAACGTAGACGGATTCGTCTGGGCCAATGACAGCAAGACGCTGTACTTCACAGGATGCTGGCATGCCGTAGAGAATGTTTATCAGACCAACCTCAACGGCGACGTCATGCAGATCAGCAAAGATGAATGGGCTGACTATGGCTCCATCCAAATGCTCGGAAATGAGGCTAAGGACAAGAACCTCTTGGTCACGAAGCACTCCATGCTGCATCCTGACGATATCTACATTCTCACTCCCAACAACAAAAAGGCTAAATCATCGGTGATTGCGCAAATCACCGACGAGAACAAGCATATTTTCGACCAGCTTGCACAGCCTACCATCCAGCAACGTTGGGTCAACACCACTGATGGCAAGCAGGAGCTCGTCTGGATTATTCTCCCCCCGCATTTCGACGCCACAAAGAAATATCCCACATTATTATATTGTGAGGGTGGCCCACAAAGTCCTGTCTCACAATTCTGGAGCTATCGTTGGAACTTCTCCATCATGGCAGCCCACGGCTACGTTATTGTAGCCCCTAACCGTCGTGGCCTTCCAGGCTTTGGTTCCGCATGGAATGAGGAGGTCAGCCGCGACTGGACAGGACAGTGCATGGATGACTATCTCTCTGCCATCGACGACGCTGCCAACAACCTCCCTTATGTTGACAAGGACAAGCTTGGTGCTGTAGGTGCCTCCTTTGGCGGATTCTCTGTCTACTACCTCGCCGGCCACCACAACAAGCGCTTCAAGTGCTTCATCGCTCACGACGGTGCCTTCAATCTTGAGTCAATGTATACCGACACGGAGGAAGCCTGGTTCTCCAACTGGGAGTATGACGATGCATACTGGAACAAAGATCAGACGGAGGCTGCCAAGAAGACCTACGAAAACAGTCCACATAAGGCTGTAGCCAACTGGGATACCCCCATCCTCTGCATCCATGGCGAGAAAGACTATCGCATCAATGCCAACCAGGGATTTGGCGCCTTCAATGCAGCACGCATGAAGGGCATACCGGCCGAGCTGCTGCTCTTCCCCGACGAGAACCATTGGGTGTTGAAGCCGCAGAATGGTATCCTGTGGCAACGCACCTTCTTCAACTGGCTTGACCGCTGGCTGAAATAATCCGTAAAAAACAACAAACAGAAAATATCACACACTCTAATGGTAGAAAAGATTCAAAAGAAACTCAACGACAGCACGGCCATGCGTTGGACCGCGCTCTGCATGGTTGCCTTCGTGATGCTCTGCGGATACGTCCTCGCCGACGTCATGGACCCCCTCAAGCCTCTCTTGGAGAAGGAACTCAACTGGACAAGCTCAGAATACGGCATCTTCACCAGTGCCTACGGATGGTTCAATGTCTTCCTCCTCATGCTCATCTTCGGTGGAATGATTCTCGACCGCATGGGTGTCCGTTTCACAGGTCTGTGCTCTTCCATCGTCATGGTGGTAGGCTGTGCTATCAAATATGCTGCCATAGCCGGATATCTCGGCAATATGACTGACACCATCTTAGGCATCCACTCCATGGTCTTCTATGCCAGCTTAGGCTTCGCCATCTTCGGTGTCGGCGTGGAGACGGCTGGCATCACCGTGTCAAAGATTATCGTGAAATGGTTTAAAGGCAAGGAAATGGCCTTGGCCATGGGCATGGAGATGGCTACGGCGCGTATCGGTACCATGTTGGCCATGGCCATCACAGTACCTATCGCCAACGCCTTCCACAGCGTTTCGGCACCTATTCTGATGTGCCTCATTCTGCTCTGCATCGGTTTTATCTCCATGTTCATCTACACCTTCATGGACCGCAAGCTCGATGCACAGCTTGCTGAAGAGCAGGAGCCGGACGACCCATTCAAATTCTCCGACATCATACCTATCGTCAAGAACCGTGGCTTCTGGCTCATTGCCATCCTCTGCGTGCTGTTCTATTCGGCTGTCTTCCCCTTCCTCAAATATGCTGCCGACCTGATGGTGCAGAAATATAACGTCTCCACCGAACTTGCCGGACTCATTCCCAGTCTGCTGCCTTTAGGCACGCTCTTCCTCACCCCACTGTTCGGTTACGTCTACGACCGCATTGGTAAGGGTGCCACCATCATGATTATCGGTGCCATCATGCTCATTGGCGTACACGCTTTGTTTGCTGTGCCCTTCATTAACAATTGGGTTGTGGCCGTCATCCTCACCGTGGTCTTAGGCATCGCCTTCTCACTCGTCCCCAGCGCCATGTGGCCTTCTGTGCCAAAGATTATCCCTGAGAAGCAGTTAGGCACAGCCTATTCTCTTATCTTCTGGGTACAGAACTGGGGTCTCATGGGCGTGCCCTTGCTCATCGGCATCGTGCTTGATGACTTCTGCAAACTTCCCAACCCGGGACCTCATGGTGCCACAGCTTACGACTATACCCTTCCGATGCTCATTTTCACCGGTTTCGGCGTCCTCGCACTGATCTTCGCCATCTTGCTGAAGATGGAGGATAAGCGCAAGCACTATGGCCTGGAAGAGGCTAACATCAAGAAGTAACTTTTTTATCGGCAGACTCACCAAATTCGTCAGTATAATAAACTTTTTGTCATGTCACAAAACAACAACACACAACTTGGTGAGTCTGCATTCTCACGCTGGTCCATCCTCATCCTTGCCTCGCTCGTGATGATGATGGGCTATATTTTTTGGGATATTGTCTCACCTATCTCCTCACTACTAAAAGCACCAATCGCTCAAGGCGGAATGGCATGGTCATCGGCGGAATATGGCTTCTATGCCGGCAGCTATTCCATCTTCAATATTTTTCTGTTGATGCTGTTCTTCGGAGGCATTATCCTTGACAAATGTGGTATCCGACTGACTGGTCTGTTAGCCACAGGATGCATGCTCTTCGGCGCCGTTATCAACTACTATGCGCTGGCGGTCATTTCTCCAGTCTCTGTCACAAAACCCTGGATAACGCTTCTCGGTCTTATCCCCTCCCCCATCAAGACACAAGTTCTCATATCTTCACTCGGCTTTGCTCTCTTCGGCATGGGATGTGACATCACAGGCATCACAATCTCAAAGATTATTACAAAATGGTTTGCTGGCCACGAGCTTGCTTCGGCCATGGGCGTTCAGGTCGCTACGGCACGTTTAGGCACTGCATCGGCACTGAGCCTCAGTCCACTTTTAGCACAGGCGTTCGGCATCTCGGCTTCTGTATTGGCAGGGGTTGCCGTACTCATCTTCTCATTTATCCTTTTTATTGTCTATTGTCCTATTGACAGGGTTTTCGATAAACAACACCGAACGGCTCGGTACACCTTGCAGCAACCAACGACAGTATCATCACAAAAAGAGGGTGGAGATGATGGCTTCCGGTTTAACGACTTTGTCAAAGTCCTTCGCACGCCGGGCTTCTGGCTGGTGGCCTTCGTCTGTGTGTTCTTCTATTCATCCATCCGTCCGTTCATGAAGTTCGCAACTGACCTTCTCGTCAACTCCTTCAACGTCAATGACGAAACAGCAGGATGGATAGTAGCAGCTATCCCCTATGGCACGATCCTTCTCACTCCTGCCTTCGGTGCCATCAATGACCGACACAACAATGGACCTGTCTTGATGACAATAGGATGCGCCATTGTCAGCGCCAGTCACCTGCTTCTTGCGTTTCCCCTGAGTCATTCCGCATGGTATGCTTTAGCCATCATGGTATTCGAGGGAATCGCCTTCTCTTTGGTACCCAGCGCTCTATGGCCGCAAGTCCCTAAGATCGTACCGTTAAAACAACTCGGAACAGCTTACAGCATCATCTATTACATTCAAAATATTGGACTGATGATAGTCCCGGTCATAGCGGGCCACGTTATAGACGCACATACTGCAACCAACGGACACATCGACTATACCATGCCAATGCTCTTCTTTGCCGTATTCGGTATAGCCGCGCTTGGGGTCTCCTACGCATTAATAATAAAAACAAAAAAATAAAGACACGCCTGTCCCGACAGTTCTGGCTCTGATAGCGGAGGTGACGCCAGTGGTGGCAACAAAGGTGAAGTCGTTTTAAACCGTCTGTTTAGTAATCTATGGCATATGCCTCAAATTTCCGCGTCAAATGCCACGGACTTCCGCGACAAATGCCAAAGACTTCCGCGACAAATGCCACACATCTCAGCGGCATATGCCACACATCAAAAAACGGCAAGAAAGAAACTAATCCAAGTCGCTAAAATACTTTTGGCCTTTGGCATAATAACGCCAAAGGATACTGAACATCTTCCGCTCCGGCACGGGGTTGAGCTTGCGTGTGCGGGCTATTTCCGCACGGTCTTTATCAAAGTCGTGCTTCCACTGGTGGAAGGCCCTGCGCCCACGTATGACTGCCTTGAAATCACCAAAGTTGCGCTTCAGTATCAACATCTCCAAAGCAGCAAGCCAGTCAAGCAGACAGCGCACCCGCATGACGCCATGCAGTTCGTCGTCAGGCAGATTCTTATAGAGCATCGTAAGGTTATTGCGGAAGTTGAGATATGTCTTCATCGGATTCCCTTTAGGCAATGTTCCGCCACCGACATGATAGACATAGCTCTCCGGCAGACAGACAACACGGCGTCCACGCTGACGAAGGCGCCAACAAAGATCTATCTCCTCACAGTGGGCAAAGAAACGGGCATCAAGGCCACCTGCCTCCCAATAGTCCTGAGAGCGCACCAGAAGGCACGCACCTGTGGCCCACAGCACGTCAGCGGCATAGTCGTACTGACCGTTGTCACTTTCTACGGTATCGAAAATACGGCCACGACAGAAGGGGTAACCATAACGGTCAAGGAAGCCGCCGGAAGCACCGGCATATTCAAAGCTGTCTTTGGCTGTCTCTGATAGCAATTTAGGCTGGCAGGCTGCAACATCATGATGAGCATCCATATATTCTATAAGCGGTGTGAGCCAATGATGCGTCACCTCGACGTCAGAGTTGAGCAGCACATAGTAGTCGGCAGCTATCTGAGCCAGCGCACGGTTGTAGCCCTCCGCAAAACCGTAGTTACGATCAAGGCGCAAAGTCTTCACACTGGGGAATTTCCTCGCCAGCAGATTCATAGAGCCATCGGTAGAGGCATTGTCAGCGACCCATACATCAGCTTCGTCTTGAGAGAATTTGATAACGGTAGGCAGAAAAAGGTCAAGCATCTTCTCGCCATTCCAGTTCAGAATTACTATTGCTGTCCGCATAAGGGTAAGGAATTATAAAATTTCAGCGACCTTCAGGGCACTCTTGTCGAAATTAAAGCCGCCCAACTTCACACGCACTATCTCATTATCCAGGCGGTCGTTATCTGCCGACGGCGGCAACTCCACCCGAATATAGTTCTCGGTGAATCCGTGCATGGCCTTACCCCTTGCAGCCTTCTCAAAAAGCACGTCAGCCTCCTGACCGATATGCTGGGCATAGAAAGCCTGCGTCTTCTCGTCAGAAAGCTTCAGAAGTCTGTGTACGCGGTCCTTCTTGTCCTTGTCATTGACCTTATACTTAATGGCCAAGGCAGAGGTTCCCGGACGCTCTGAATAGGGGAAGACATGGAGCTGGGTGACAGGCAACGACTTGATAAACTCGTAAGCATCCTCGAAATATTCGGGACGCTCACCACGACAGCCGACCATAACATCCACGCCAATGAAGGCGTCGGGCATGAGTTGTTTGATGAGGTGTATCTTATGGGCAAAAACGTCACGTGTGTAGCGTCGGTGCATAAGGCGCAGCACCTCATCATTGCCACTCTGAAGCGGAATGTGGAAATGTGGCATGAACGCACGGCTCGTAGCGCAATAGGCTATCAGCTCGTCGCTGATGAGGTCGGGCTCTATAGAGCTTATCCTAAAACGCTTGATACCCTCCACTTTGTCAAGGGCCTTTACCAAGCCGATAAACGTCTCATGGGTTGTCTCACCAAAGTCGCCGATATTGACGCCGGTGAGTACAATCTCCTTGCCACCTTCTGCTGCCGCCTGCTCAGCCTGCTCTACGAGGGAGGCGATAGAGGGATTGCGCGAGAAACCACGGGCATAGGGAATTGTACAGTAGGTACAGAAATAGCTGCAACCATCCTGTACTTTCAAGAAATAGCGCGTACGGTTACCTCGCGAGCATGAAGGTTGGAAGGTCTTGATATCCTTTGTCTTCACATGGTGAGCCTGATGGAGATGGCCCTCACGGGGCTGGGTCCAGGCATCATTGAGGAATTGGATGAGATCAGACTTCTCATTAGACCCCAAGACGAGGTCCACGCCATCCATACGACTCACCTTCTCACTGTCGAGCTGGGCATAGCAGCCCGTCACGACAACGAAGGAGCCGGGATTCTCGCGCACCATACGGTGGATGGCCTGACGACATTTGTGGTCGGCCATCTCGGTGACAGAACAAGTGTTGATGAGACATATATCGGCATGCTCACCCTTCTCAGCAGGGGTAACACCCATACCACTGAGAAGCTTTGCAAATGTGGAGGTCTCAGAGAAATTAAGCTTGCAACCAAGCGTATAATATGCGGCTTTCTTTCCTTGAAAGACTGCGGTATCTATCATATACAATCTATTTTGTCGTGCAAAGATACGCTTTTATTACCATATAACAGACATTAAAAAGAGATTTTATCAACTGTAGACATCGATTGGGTACAAAGACGTATTTAAACTATGTTAAGTTTCCATTTTTGCCTCGCTCTTCCCACGATTAATAAGTAACTTTGAAGGCAAATTCGAATCATCACCAATGAAAATATTCAAATATCTCTTTGTCTTTATCGGTATCACAACGCTTGTAGGGTGTGGTACACAGAAGAATATCGTCAATAAACCTTCCAGCCCCGTTGCCACCCCAACGACGTCCCCCGACTCCTCACGCTATATTCAGCTGCCGTCCAAAGACTTCCGCGCCGTATGGATAGCTACAATTGGGGGGATAGACTGGCCTCGTGAGCGTTTCGACGAAGAATCACAGAAGCAATGGTATGAGCAGATGCTCGATACACTTCAGAAATTGAATATCAACACCGTCTTCTTCCAGGTCAGACCAAAGGCCGACGCCTTCTATGACTCTCCTTATGAGCCTTGGAGCGAATATATCACCGGATACCGCGGGAAGGCACCGGGCTATGATGTGCTGAACTGGCTCATCAGTGAAACCCATAAGCGCGGTATGGCTTTCCACGCATGGATGAATCCCTACCGTATCGGCGCTAAGAAGACAGCAAGAGGAAAGTTCGACCCTTTAGACCCGAAAATTCCCAAGGAACTTGTCAAAGACTATCGACTTGTGCGTATCTACAACCCGGCACTGCCTGAGACAAGGCAGCGGCTGTGCCGCATCGTCGCTGACATGCTGAGAAAATATGATGTTGACGGAATCCATTTCGACGACTATTTCTACCCCGACCTGCAGAAGGGGGAGAAGATGCATGATGATGCCGAATACCGCAAGTATGGCAAGGGGTTCTCGTCCATAGAGGAATTTCGTCGCGCTATGGTCGACTCACTCATTGCAAACGTTCATGATACGATAAAAGCTGTAAGACCTTCTGTAGTTTTCTCTATCTCGCCGCAGGGCAACTATGAGAACAACTACCGTACGATGTACGCTGACATTGCACTATGGTCGGCTAAGGGGTGGTGCGACGTTATCATACCGCAACTCTACTGGAGCACGGAGCGATGGTTCAGACCCCGATTGGAATGGTTTGCAGAAAATGCGGCTAAGAAGAGCCACCTGATGATTGGCTATGGACTGTACAAGTTTGATAAGAATGCAAAGAGCTCCTACTTCCGGACTTCTGATGACCTGGCCTTGCAGATGAAAGAAGCCTACGACAATACCAACGTCTCTGGCTCAGCACTCTACAGCGCTATCTGGCTGATGAAGAACCCTGTCGGTATCAACCAGACCATCAGCGAGAAGTTTCGCACCCCTGCCCTGCCGCCTTACCTCGGACAGCTGCCGGAAAACAAGCCAGAGAGACCTGCTGAGGCACAGTCGAATGGAATGAAGCTGTCGTGGGACAAGGTCGAAGGATGCTATTATGCTGTCTACAAAGAAACAGATGGCGAGACGGCACAGCTGGTCAGCATTGCAGAATCAAATAACTTCACTGTCAAAGAAGACGGAAAATATTTTGTTACAGCTGTTAGAAAAGGTAACAATGCAGAAAGTATTCCATCAAATATAATAACTGTAAACAATGAAAAAGATTTTGCTGACTCTCCTCATGGGTCTGATTCTGGTAACTCCAAGCTTCTCGCAAATTCAGCGTCCAAAGCTCATCGTTGGTCTCGTCGTTGACCAAATGCGATGGGATTACCTATACTATTATTACAACCAATATCGCAACAACGGTCTTAGAAGACTCGTTGACAATGGCTTCAGCTTCGAGAACACTCTTATCAACTATGTGCCTACTGTCACGGCTATCGGTCATAGCAGCATCTATACAGGCAGCGTGCCTGCATTGACAGGCATAGCCGGAAACAACTTCTACATGAATGGCAAGTCCGTCTACTGCTGCGATGACTCCACCGTCACAAGCGTAGGATCCAACAGCAAGGAGGGCATGATGTCGCCACGCAATCTGTGGGCAACAGGTATCGGCGATGTATTGAAAATTGCTACGGATTATAGAAGCAAAGTCATAGGCATTGCGCTCAAGGACCGTGCCGCCATATTACCGGCTGGGCACGCTGCTGATGCCGCATATTGGTGGGACCAGTCTGCAGGACATTTCATCACCTCGACCTACTACATGAAACAGCTCCCGGAATGGGTGGTGAGAACCAACAAACTTGTACAGGAAAAACCTGGTACCAATGTCAAGACAAGTGTGCCGGGCGTAACAAAAACTTTCCAGTTAGCGGAAGCTGCTGTAGAGAATGAGCAACTTGGGCAAGACAGTATCACTGACCTGTTAGCTGTCAGCGTTTCTTCCACAGACGCCATAGGACACACCTACGGCACTCGCGGAAAGGAAAACTACGATGTCTTTATGGAACTCGACAGGCAGGTGGCTGACTTTCTCGACTTCTTGGATAAGAAAGTCGGAAAAGGAAACTATCTACTCTTTCTCTCTGCCGACCACGGCGGAGCCCACAATCATAACTTAATGACCGAGCACAAGATTCCTGGCGGGGGACTAAATCTGTACAAGAATCTCAAGCACATCGAGAATGAACTCGAGAAAGAACTGGGATTTGCTCCCGTCATCAAAGACGAGAATGCTGGTAGGATATACCTCAACCATGAAGGAATCGCTAAATCGTCAAAGACATTGGCCGAAGTAAAGAAGGCTGTCTGCAAAAAGCTGCAAGAGAATGAGAACATCCTCTACGCCGTGGACTATGAGAACGTGCTGACAACAAGCATACCGCAACCCATCCGGGAGATGATTGTAAACGGATATAATAAAAAACGCAGTGGAGACATCTACTATGTGCCTAAAGCTGGATGGGAGAATGTCGACGATGCACCAACTTACAAAGGTACCACTCATGCAGAATGGAATCCGTACGATGCTCATATACCATTCATCCTCTACGGATGGAATGTTAAGCATGGACAGACATCTACACAAGCACACATTACTGACATTGCTCCCACCATTTGCGCAATGATGCACATACAAATGCCTAACAGCTGTGTAGGAACTTCGCTCAGCGACTACTTAAAGTAACCGTTAGAAAACACTACGTCATAGAAAATATGAATGAGAAGCAGATAAGTCTCAAAGACAATACGGACACAACTAAATGGTATGTCCTGACAGTAAGTTTCAGAAAAGAGACTGCTATACAGCGAGAACTGACTTCTTTAGGCTTTGAGGCTTATCTGCCTATGCGATACCAAATAAGAAAAATCAATGGTAACGACATCAGGTTGTTCGAACCCGCCATCTACGGGATGGTATTTGTAAAAGGGGATAAGGACAACCTGATAAACTACCTACATCAAAGCCAATACAAGAAATATACACACCTGAAATCGCAAAAACTTACTAACGGAACGACAGAAGACATCATTATCAAGGATAATGATATGGTAAGCTTTCAAAGACTTAATAATGTCCAAGGCTCTGACCTTACCTATTACAGTCCAGAACAACTGCACATTGAAAAAGGCTCGAAAGTAAAAATTATGGAAGGCCCCTTTGCAGGAATCACCGGAACTGTTCAGAGACTACCAGGCAAACGTGGACAATACCTTATCGTGAGCTTACCAAATGTAGCAATAGCAGCCGTAAGTATAAAGCCTAAATACATTCAACCTATAGAAAAGACAATTGCCAAATCTAAAGACGTCGTAAAAGATTCAAGGACGCTTATCAGGAAGGCAATATCGGTATTAATAGGAACCGCATCAAAAGACAAAGTTAACTATAAAGAAGAGACTAAAGAAGAAATAAAACAAATTCATCTATCATTACAGGACTGCAAGACATACATGCCTAATGACAAGGCACATTGGCTCCTTGCAAATTATGCATATCAAATAATCAATAAGGAAGAAACAGAAGAAGATGCAAACCAACTAAGAAACATTCTCAACCGCCTCAAGCCTAATAATCTCATCATACCATACGCTCATCTCTTCTTCTATTTATCAACAGGTAATCAAAACGACCTACAAGCATTAAAGGCCATCATCAGCAAATGGAATCCATCAAAGTACAGCGACAAACAAAAAACACTCATCAGGATAATGTATAATGTGTAGTGTATAATGTATAGTGTATAATGTGTAAAGTATAACGTATAGTGAATAATGATACAAAAAAAGCCTCGGGAATCTAATGACTCTCGAGGCTTCATTTAAAAGGAGGCGGCT